>Ga0209051_1000020_pt1 | contig 508628 bp, 466 predicted proteins | sample AraplaCvi_mMS_r2_2_FD_184286 | JGI IMG/M metagenome (GOLD analysis project Ga0209051, IMG submission 184286) | Arabidopsis root microbial communities from North Carolina, USA - plate scrape MF_Cvi_mMS_r2 (SPAdes) (version 2) | ecosystem: Host-associated > Plants > Roots > Endosphere | place... | reverse complement strand
GTGCCTGATGGTGGACGACGCCAGCTGGAAGAGCCTGGGCGTGATCACCTGGGACCGCGACACCGACACGATCCTGGGTTCGATGAACACGAACGGCGAACGTCCGGACCACGTGAGCATGAGCCCGAGCGGCAACTACTGCGTGGTGTCGGGTGACGGCGCCAGCGGCACGGTGGCGTATTCGCGTGACTTCTCGTCGAAGCGCCAGCTGCTGCAGAAGTCGGAGCACTCGGACCTGGCGATCGACGCCAACGGCGACGACGTGTACGTGTCGGTGGACTACCAGTCGGCCGCGGGTGACGTGTTCATGCTGAACCTGCGCACCGGCGTCCGCACCACGCTGTTCCCCACGTACGTGGCGGGTTCGGCGACGGCGCTGCACGTGTCGGGCAAGGGCTTCAACAAGCCGGGCTGGGTGCTGCTGTCGACGTACGGTGACTACGGTGGCACGCAGTGGCTGCACAAGAAGATCTTCGCCGTGCAACTGCAGGCGTCGCCGAAGATCCTGAACCTGGGCTTCACTCGTGCGGTGGAGAACGGTTACTGGACGGAGCCGCACGCCTCGGTGAACCGCGACTTCACGAAGGTGCTGTTCAACTCCAACTGGGGCGTCAACTCCGCCACGGACGTCGACGCCTACATGATCGAGATCCCGGCGGCTGCCGTGAAATGACCTGTTTGGCCTGCCCGGGATGGGCAGGCCGCGCTTCCCCCGGGGTCAAATGCGTCGAGGTGTAACGCCTTCGTAGCAAAAAACACGGCGCAGGACTATAGGACTACGCCGTAAATTGCGCACCCCCGCAATTGAGGGGGTTCGTCTTGTCCTACGCACAGCCGAGGCACTGTCCTCGATCAGACGGGCCTCCATCCGGCGGAAAGCCAATGCGGACGCGGGCTTACCGCTGGTCTGTTGCGAAAAAGCATCGGGCCGAACGCGACTTTTTGACGCCAAAACCTAGGGTTAACGTTAGGAGAAAAAGTCCTGGACGTTGATCTCTCGGGTTCCAACGCGCCTGTTACAGGTCCGGAAGTCTCGTTACGGAGGGGGTGCGCGGCGCCTTTAACCTTCAGTCTGTGCAGTAGATGCCGCTGACAAACAAGAGCCCAGACGCCTGTCTGGCAGTCGTCAAGCGGTGGCCCCCGCGAATTTCCACGCTCCCGCGTCTCACCGATTCCGTCGGTTTTCTTCGCCCCAGCACTGCCCCGTTCGACCCGTGGTTCCTCATACCTCGACGGTCTTCTGTTAATCGAATCGACGGAGAGTTGATATGAATTCTGCTACTAAATTCGCCCTGACCGCAGTTGCACAGAGTGTTGTGGGCCTCGCCCTGGTGTCTGGCGGCGTCAGCGCCCATGCCGCAGTCGATAAAACCAACCCGACCCTGTCGATCACCGGCGGTGACTGGCGTACCGCCAACAAGGTGTACGCGCTGACCGGTGTCGCCACCGACAACGTCGCCGTCACCATGGTCCGTTGGTACAACCCCCGCAACAACGCCACGGGTCTCGCCAGCCTGAGCGGCCAGAGCAAGTCGGCCTCGTGGGCCATCGAGAACATCCCCGTCGTCGCCGGTGACAACGCCGTCGCCGTCGCCGTGTACGACGCCGCCGGCAACACCGTCCGCCTCACGAAGACGATCACCGCGAAGACCACGACCACCGCGGCCCCGACGCCTGCCCCGGCTCCGGCCCCCACGCCCGCCCCGGCGCCGGCTCCGAAGCCGCCGGTGTCGACTCCCGCCCCCGCCCCCGCCCCGACGCCCGCTCCCACGCCCGCCCCGGCTCCGGCCCCCACGCCGGCTCCCGCTCCCGCGCCCTCCGCGTCGGCCGGCATGAGCCCCGCGTGCGCCACGTTCTACGCCACCAACTTCGCGCTTTCCACCGCCAAGACCGTCGACACCGTGGCCTCGCTGGCCAAGCCCGCCAAGGGCGTGACGGTGACCGAACCGACGTACAAGACCTGCGAAGTTCGCTCCACCGACCACACGGCCGACGGCATCGCCGGTTTCACCCGCAACGACTACGCCCGTCGCCAGGCCTTCAACTCGGACAGCTCGATGTACATGGTGTACGCGCTGAACGGTGGCTGGCAGGTGTACGACACCAAGACCCGCAACCGCATCAAGCAGCTGTCGGGCCCGGCGGGTGACGCCGAGCCGCAATGGACGGAAAGCAACCCGGACAAGCTGTACTACCTGCCGACGAACGGCGTGGGCATGAAGGTCCATGAACTGACCGTGTCGACGAACACCAACAAGGTGATCGGTGACCTGGCGGCGCGCATCAAGGCGAAGTGGCCCACCGCGAACGCGGCGTGGACGAAGTCGGAAGGTTCGCCGTCGAAGGACGGTCGCTACTGGTGCCTGATGGTGGACGACGCCAGCTGGAAGAGCCTGGGCGTGATCACCTGGGACCGCGACACCGACACGATCCTGGGTTCGATGAACACGAACGGCGAGCGTCCGGACCACGTGAGCATGAGCCCGAGCGGCAACTACTGCGTGGTGTCGGGTGACGGCGCCCGCGGCACGGTGGCGTACTCGCGTGACTTCGCCACGAAGCGCCAGCTGCTGCAGAAGTCGGAACACTCGGACCTGGCGATCGACGCCAACGGCGACGACGTGTACGTGTCGGTGGACTACCAGTCGGCCGCGGGCGACGTGTTCATGCTGAACCTGCGCACCGGTGTCCGCACCACGCTGTTCTCCACGTACGTGGCGGGTTCGGCGACGGCGCTGCACGTGTCCGGCAAGGGCTTCAACAAGCCGGGCTGGGTCCTGCTGTCGACGTACGGTGACTACGGTGGCAAGCAGTGGCTGCACAAGAAGATCTTCGCCGTGCAACTGCAGGCGTCGCCGAAGATCCTGAACCTGGGCTTCACCCGTGCGGTGGAGAACGGTTACTGGACGGAGCCGCACGCCACGGTGAACCGCGACTTCACGAAGGTGCTGTTCAACTCCAACTGGGGCGTCAACACCGATACGGACGTCGATGCCTACATGATCGAATTCCCGGCCGCCGCCGTGAAGTGATCCTCAGCGAACGGGCGCCCCGCGCCCCGTTCCTGGAAGGCCCCGCGATGCGGGGCCTTTTTTTCGTCCCGACGTTTCAGCCCGCCCAGCCGCGGGAGCGGTACACGAGGCGGCCCACGATTTCATGCAGGGCGGTCGCGAGCCGCTCGGGGGAGCTGTTGTCCGGGATCCAGGCGCGCCAGGTCACGTTGCGGATCTGGCGGAAGTCCACCGGATAGGGGCGGGCGTCGATGCCCTGCCGGCGGGCCACCGCGAGCGCCCGCGGCATGTGGATCGCGGTGGTGACCAGCCACACGGGGCCGCCGGCGGGCAGCAGCGGCTTGGCGGCGACGAGGTCTTCGTAGGTGTTGCGCGAACTCACGGCGAGCGCGATCTGCCCCTTCGGCACCCCGAGCTCGGCGGCCACCGCGCCCATCTCGCCGGCGAGCGTGGGCCGTTCCATGCCGCCGGGGCCGCCCGTCAGGACCAGCCGGCCCCCGGTGGTCCGCCACAGGCGCACCCCTTCGTGCAGCCGGGCCCAGCCGTTGTCGTCGATGCGCGGGGCGGTCTGGCCGTCGCCCGCCCACATCTCTCCGCTGCCGAGCACGATGATGGCGGTGTCGGCATGGGCCTCCACCCGGGTCGGGGCGTCCTCCGGCGGGCCCTCGAGCGCGGCGAACACCGCGTTGGTCAGGGCCGGCGTGCAGCAGATCCAGGCCCATGCCGTCAGCACCGCGAGCGCATGCCGGCTTCTGGCGAGGAGGGACGGGCCGGCGCGGCGGTACGCGGCCACGGTGAGGGCGAGGAGGAGGGCCAGCGCGAGGAGCGGGGAGGGAAGCAGGAACGGGATCAATGGGTCACCGGCAGTGGAGGGCGGGCAGGGTCACCGTGCCATGGGGGCCATGGAATAGGTGCGGTCCGGGACGATCACCATGAAGGTGTCGATGTCCGTCTTGCTGCTGGTGCCCCAGTTCGAACTGAAGAGCACGCGGGTCATGTTCCGGTTCACCGCGGCCTGGGGTTCCGTGAAGTACTCGGCGTGCGTGCTGTGGTGATGGGCGATGTTGACGATGCGCGGCGAGGCGTCGAGCGACATCGCGAAGAGCTTCCGGTGGAGCCATTGCGGGCCCGCCTTGCCGTAGTCGGCATAGGTCGACACGAGCACCCAGCCCGGCCGGGCGAACGCCTTGCCCGAGATGTGCAGCGCGGTGGCCGTGCCGTCGACGTAGGTCTTCAGCAGGTCGGTGCGCTTGCCGGTCCGGAGGTCCACCATGAACAGCGGTCCGCCGCTGCCTTCGTAGTCGATGGACACGTAGACGTCGCCGCCATCGGCGCCGATCGCCAGGTCGGAGTGTTCGCTCTTCTTCTGGATCACCCTCGGGTCGGTGAAGTCGGAACGGAAGGCCGTGACGGCGTCGAGCCACGACACCACGATGTACTGCCCGGACGGGCTCATGCTGACGTGGTCGGGCCGCTGCTTGCGGTTCTTGGCGAAGTCGTAGGTGGCGATGATCCGGTCTTCCACCAGGTCGTAGCTGATCAGGCCCAGGCCACCCCACTTGGCGTCGTCGACGATGAAGGCCCAGTAGCGCTGGTCGCGCGACGGCGACCCCTCGGAGCGGGTCCACATCGCGGTGGCGGAGGGCCAGATGGCCCGGACCCGGCGCTGCAGGTCCGCGATGGTGCGCGTCTGGCCGGTGTCGATGTCGAGTTCCTGGATGGTCATCCCGACGCCGTTGTTCGGCAGGTAGCGCAACAGGTTCGGCTTCGTCGGGTGCCATTGCGGTTCCGCGTCGCCCGCCAGGCCGTTGAGCTTGCCGAGGTAGCGCAGGTCGGCGGTGGCGTAGAGGTGCCAGAAGCCGTCCTGCGACACCACGAACAGCCGCGAGTCGTCCGCGTTGAAGGGTTGCCGGCGGGCGTAGTCGTTGCGGGCGAACCCGCTGCGCAGCTCCTCGTCGTGGTCGGTCACCCGCACCACGCAGGTGTGGTGCACCGGATCGACGACGGGCAGGCCCTTCGGTGGACGGGCGTCCGACGGGAGGGGGCCCCGCACTTGACCCGTCAACGGTCGCCACGCCGACGTGTAGAGGCGTTCGCACTGCCGGACGATCGACGGGCCGGGCGTGTCCTGGGCCGCGGCGGGCCCCGGCAGCGCGGCGAGCAGGCCGGCCAGGGCGAGGCCCGCCCGGGCTCGTCGCGCCGCCTGGCGCAGCCACGGAACAAGGGGGGGCGCGATCCGTGTCGCTCGGGAGCCGGTCATGGTGGTGTCTCGGGATGGACTGCGGGAGGGCCTGGAACCGATGGTTTTAGCACGGCGCCCGGGCCCCACCTACCCTCCGGGTGGGGGCTGGTGAGCAAGGGTTTGCCCCCTGAGTCAGGGATGGGCTCGCGCAGCCCGATCGGGGAATATCGCCGGGCGCCGGAGAGCGCAGTCGGAACGCCGGAGCAGTTGGTCGGGCGAACCGGTTCAATCCGCGTCGAACGGCACCGCCGTCCGGCGCGGGCGCCGCATCGTCATCCGCCTCGCGTAACATCCGCGCGGGCACGTGGCCGGGACTCCGCAGCGTCCGCGGGCCACGATGGCGACGCGCTCCGGCCCGCCTGCCCCCCGGGATGCTGTTGTCCGTCCCCTTCTGTTGATGAAACTAAAACCATGACCACCATTGCGATCGTCGGACTGGGCTACGTCGGCCTCCCGCTGGCTGTTGAATTCGGCAAGAAATACAGGACCATCGGCTTCGACCTCTCGGCCCCGAAGATCGAGGCGTACCGCCGTCATGTGGACCCCACCGGCGAAGTCAGCACGGAAAACCTGAAGGCGGCGTCGCAACTGCACCCCACCACCGATCCGGCCGCCCTGAAGGAGGCCGACTTCGTCATCGTCGCCGTGCCCACGCCGGTGGACGAGGCCCACAACCCCGATTTCTCGCCGCTCGTCGGGTCCAGCACCTCGGTCGGCCGGAACCTGAAACCCGGCGCGATCGTCGTGTTCGAGTCCACCGTGTACCCCGGCGCCACCGAAGAGGTCTGCATTCCCATCATCGAGAAGGAATCCGGCCTCAAGTGGAAGAAGGACTTCTTCGTCGGCTACTCGCCCGAGCGCATCAACCCGGGTGACAAGCTGCACACGCTGACCACCATCACGAAGGTCGTCTCCGGCGACACCCCCGAAACGCTCGAGCGCGTCGCCGAGATCTACGGCAGCGTGATCACCGCCGGCGTCTACAAGGCCGCCAGCATCAAGGTGGCCGAAGCCGCCAAGGTGATCGAGAACACCCAGCGCGACCTGAACATCGCCCTCGTCAACGAACTCTCGCTGATCTTCCACCGCATCGGCATCGACACCCTCGACGTGCTCGAGGCCGCCGGCACCAAGTGGAACTTCCTGCCGTTCCGTCCGGGCCTGGTCGGCGGCCACTGCATCGGCGTGGACCCGTACTACCTGACCCACAAGGCCGAGCGCATGGGCTACCACCCGCAGGTCATCCTCGCGGGCCGCCGCATCAACGACGGCATGGGCAAGTACGTGGCCGAGCAGACCATCAAGAACCTGATCCAGTCGGGCTTCCAGGTCAAGGGCGCGCACGTCGCCGTGCTGGGCCTCACGTTCAAGGAAGACTGCCCGGACCTGCGCAACTCGAAGGTCATCGACGTGATCCGCGAACTCGAGACCTACGGCGTCACCGTGCACGTGCACGACCCGGTCGCGGCCGCGGACGAAGCCAAGCACGAGTACGGCGTGAACCTGGTGTCCTGGGAGAACCTGCCGCGCTGCAACGCCATCGTGGCGGCGGTCTCGCACAAGCAGCTCAAGGCGCACAGCGTCGACACCTACGTGGAGAAGCTCTCCCCGGGCGGCCTGTACGTCGACGTGAAGTCCCAGGCCGACCAGGCCGCCTTCAAGGCCCGCGGCATCAACGTCTGGCGCCTGTGATGGACGCGTTCGACGACATCCTCGCGAAGGTCGAGGCCGCACCGCGCCGCTGGCTGGTCACCGGCAGCGCCGGTTTCATCGGCTCGCACCTGCTCGAGAACCTGCTGCGCGCGGGCCAGCAGGTCACCAGCCTCGACAACTTCGCCACCGGCCACCAGCACAACCTCGACCAGGTCCGCGAGGCCGTGGGCGAGGCCGCGTGGGCGCGCCACCGCTTCATCCAGGGTGACATCGCCAACGCCGACACGGCGCGCCAGGCGTGCGAGGGCATCGACGTGGTGCTGCACCAGGCGGCGCTCGGTTCGGTGCCGCGGTCCATCAAGGACCCGCTCACCACGCACCAGGCCAACGCCACCGGGTTCCTGAACATGCTCACCGGCGCGAAGGATGCCGGCGTGAAGCGTTTCGTGTACGCGGCCTCCAGCTCCACGTACGGCGACTCGCCCTCGCTGCCCAAGGTCGAGGACGTGATCGGCAGGCCGCTGTCCCCGTACGCCGTCACGAAGTACCTGAACGAGCTGTACGCCGACGTGTTCGGCCGCACCTACGGCCTCTCGTCCATCGGCCTGCGTTACTTCAACGTGTTCGGCCCCCGCCAGGACCCGAACGGCGCCTACGCCGCCGTGATCCCGAAGTGGGTCGCCGCGATGCTGGGCGGCACGCAGTGCCTGATCAACGGCGACGGTGAAACCTCGCGCGACTTCTGCTTCATCCGCAACGTCGTCCAGGCCAACCTGCGCGCCGGCATCACCGACAACCCCGACGCGTCGAACCAAGTCTACAACGTGGCCGTGGGCGACCGCACCACGCTGAACCAGCTCCACGCGGCCATCGCGGCGGCCCTGGCCCTCGAACGGCCCGACCTGAAGGTCGAGGCCCCGAAGTACCAGGACTTCCGCGCCGGCGACGTGCGCCACTCGCTGGCCGACGTCAGCAAGGCCTCGAAGCTGCTGGGCTACGCGCCCACGCACGACGTGAGTGCGGGCCTGAAGCAGGCCGTCGCCTGGTACGTCCAGGACGCAGAGAAGTAAGGCCCCCCAGTCGGCTGGCGCCTCCTGCCCCCAGGGGCGCCACGGGTCGCCCGGGAAACCCGGGCTCGCGTGTGGCTTGATCGGTCGGCGTCGCTGCGCTCGCCTCTCCGCGTTCGCGCTTTCGTTGCGGGGCATTGCTCGCTTTGCTCGCTCGCCTCCTAGCTTGACGCCGCCGGCGCTAGCGGAAGTACGGCCGCTCCGTCACCAGCAGCAACCGCTGCGCCCCCAGGCGCCACGCGGCCGGCGCCTGCGCGCCCCAGGCCACCACCGCCAGGCTGTAGGCCTGGCCGCGCAGGAAGGGCGGCATGCCGTCCAGCAGCGGTTCGGCCGAGGCGGAGGGCTGGTGGGCCTGCACCGCCTGCACGAAACGGCGCATGGCGCGGGCGTGGAGGGCGGACGCCTGGGCCATCATGGGCTCGAGCGTCGACCAGTCGCGCCGTTCGCGGATCGCGAGGCCGACGGTGGACCAGACCGTGTCGCCGTCGACGCCACGGGCCGTGTCGAGCAGGCGCGCGCGGCCGAGGTGGACGGCGTCGGCGCCGTCGGAGGCCGCGGTCAGCCGAAGCAGCCGGATCTCGGCCTCGGGCCACGGGCCCGCCTTCACGAGCGCATCGTTCAGGCGGCCCTTCGCGAGGGCGGCATAGGCGGCGGGGAGGCCGTCGCCCTTCACCGTGCCGCTCTCCATCTGCAACTGCTCCTTCAGCGAGACGTTGCCCTTCGTCAGGCGATCGAACGCCGGCCCCCGGGTCTCGCCCAGCATGCGCCGGATGCGCACCATCTCCAGGGCCAAGTGCGTCTGGAACGCGGGGATGCCCGCGTGCGCCCGTTCGAGGATCTCGAGCGCCCGCGGCCAGCGCGCATGGGCGGCCGCATCGCTGCCCGCCGCGTACGAGAACCACGGGTGGTCGGGATGCGCGCGCTGGCCCTCGACCTGCCGGCGCTCCTGTTCGGCCGCGTCGTCGATGCAGCGGGTCACCAGGTACTGCCAGTCCGCGCTGTCCGGCCGGCTCGCCGCGCGGGCCCGGTGGCCGTCGCACACGGCGGGCCGCTGCTCCGGCGACGCCGAGTCCAGTTCGACCCGCCGCAGCAGCACGTCGTCCGGGGCCTCGTCGAGCCGTTCCCGGAGCACCTGTTCGCGCACCGGAGACGCAAGCGCGGCCGTCAACCACTCCACGGACGCCGGTGTGTCGAGCCGGTCCCAGCGCGCGTGTGTCGTGAGCAGGCGGGTGCGTTCCCGCTCGTCCTTCAAGCCGTCCAGCACGGTCTGCGGCGACACGTCGACCATCCCGGACAGCACGCGGCGCGAGCCGCCGCCGCCCTTGGTGCTGATCTGCGTCGGGGCGTCCTCGAACAGCACGTCGGCGCCGGTGGTGAGCCAGCGGGGCGTGCCCAGCAGCCGTTCGGGCACGGGCGTGGCGTTGCCGTAGACGGCGGTCCATTCAACCAGCGAACCGGCCCCGGCGACGTTGTAGACGAACTGCCCGAAGCGGGTGTGCGTGTCGGCGTCGAACTGCTCGATCACGCGGCCGTCCGTGGTGGTGGTGGTCACGCGGACGGCGTCGGCGCTGTCGATCTCGCGGCCCACGTGGCCGTAGGCCGGCACGGTGACCTCGGGCTTGCCGCCGACACGCACCTTCACCGGCCGCGACAGGCCGTTGTAGATCATCAGCGACCCGGTGCCCACCGTGAATCCGAAGCCGAGCACCGCCGCGACGATGCCACCGGCCACCGCGAGCCGGGCGCCGCCGGCGACGAAACCGTCGGCCGTCTGGAACCGCCCCCACGCGCCGAGGCGGGTCTGCCGTTGCCGCTCCTGGCCGGGCAGCAGCAGCGGGTAGGCGGCGGGCAGCGTCGAGGGTTCCGGCGCGGGCGCCGGGCGGGTGCCCGCGCGCACGTGGGCCGCGATTTCGGCTTCCGTCTGCAGCAGTTGCTCCAGCGCATGGCCGCGCACCGCGCCGCAGAGGTCCGCGGCATGGTCCACCCAGCCGTCGACCACCTTGAGCCAGTCGCCGATGTTTTCCTTCGCCGGCGGACCCAGTTCGCACGTGCCGAGCATCGCCGACCACGAGGTGGCCTTCAGCCGCGCGAGCAGGGACGTGTCGAGCGTGACGGCCGAGGCGCCGTCGTGGACCTGGTGCAGAGCCTTCCACAGCGCCTGGCTGTCGGCGACCACCTTGGCGATGCCCCCCTTGCTCACCTTGCGGGTGGCCGTGGCGATGGCGACGGAGTTGGCGAGCAGGCCCTGCAGGTCGCGCAGGTGGGCCTCGGTGTGGTCGGCGTGGTGCAGCACGGCGAGCAGGCCGTGGAGGTACGCGGGCTAGCCGTCGCCGAAGCCCGTGGCGGCCGCGTGGTGCAGGCCGCGGCACCAGCGGTCGTGCGCCTGCAGGCGCCGGTTCACCTCGGCCAGTTCGGACTCGACCTCGGCGATGGCCGCCGGCAGCCGGCCGCGCTTGATCGTGTGCCCGCGGTGGCGGATCACCCCGCCCGAGGGCTTGAGCGCGCCGCTCTGCAACGCCTTCAACTGCTCGAGTTCCCGTTCCACGCCGCGCAGGCGCTCCATGTCGGCGGCCAGGTGGTCCGGGTAGAGCGTGTCGAGGTCGGCGGCCGACGGCAGCGGCGCGGGCTCGCGCAACTCGGCCGGCGTCGCGGCCCAGCGCACGGCGGAGCGGCCGAAGTAGACGCCGCGGTACCGCTGGTTCAGCGCCTCGCGGTCGAACTGGCGGTCGAGGGCCACGAGCGCGTCGGATTCCTCGGCCATCTCGCCGCTGCCGAGCAGCCGCGCAGTCACGTCCTCGCGCAGCGCCTGCGCGCCGCCGAACAGGCTCCACGCGCTGCGGTCGTCCACCGGCGCGGCCACGTAGTGCCGCTTGGCGTTGGCCTCGCGCTCGTGGTTCAGCGGGTGGGTCAGCCACATCTGCGGCGGCTGGGCCAGCTCGGCCTTGAAGACGCGGTGCGCCTTCGGGTCGGCGGCCGGCACCGGGGGCACGCGGCCGTAGCTGCCGTCGTTGAGCAGACGGCCCATGTGCCCGACGATGTGGCTCTGCACCGCGAAGAGGTCGCGCACGCGCCGGCCCTGCTGCTTCTCGCCGAACGTGAAGTTGACGGCGCGGGACCACGCATCGTCCGCGGCCTGCAGGCGGTGCAGCGCGTGGATCAGCGCGTCGCTGCCCGTCAGCGACACGGCCACGAGGTCGGCGTTCATCTCCATCTCGCGCGACAGCGCGCGCTGCATCAGCAGCACGAGCTGGAAGGCCGAGTCGACGAGCGACCGGATCGACCAGACGATGAGGTTCAGGATCCAGCCCACCCACGCCACCCGGATGTCGAAGCGCGACAGCGCGGCGAGGAAGTCGTCGAGCTTGTCGCGCCGGGCCACGAGGTGGCCGGCGATCTGCTGTGCCACGTACACCCAGCGCCCCACGGCCATCGACCGCTGCGCGAAGTGCCCGAACTCGTGGGCCAGCACGGCGCGCAGTTCGCCGAGGGTCAGCGCGTTGACGAGGCCGAGCCCGATCTCGAGGTTCTTGCGCGACGGGAACACGAGGTTGAGCAGCGACAGGTCGTAGAACACCGCGGCGTTGACACGCGCCGACAGGAAGACGCGGTGCGGACGCGGCGCGCCCGCGCGGTCGGCGAGCTTGTGCAGGAAGGCGAACAGCTCGGGCTGGTCGGCCGCGTGCACCTCGAGGCCGTCGTCGCCCTCGCCGTGCCGCACGAAAAACAGCGCCTTCAGCATGAACACGGCCAGGAAGGCCGACCCGGCGCCCACGATCCAGCCAACGTACGCGTCCTTGCCGCCCGTGTCGGCGCCCAGCGTGAGCCGCCAGGCGGTCCAGACGAACCAGGCGGCGAGGGCGAGGTACAGCACGACGAAGGCCGCGAGGCCGGCCATGGCGCCCCAGGCGCGCAGGTGGTACGCGCGGGTGGGTCGAGCCAGTTCGGACAGGGGCGCGCGCGGACGTGCGCGGGGCGGGGTGCTCACGGGTTCTCTCCCTCGGTGGTCGGGTGGCCCGCTCCCCCGGGGATGTCGTGTCCGGTCGGTGTGGAGGCGGCCGCGCGCAGTGTCTCAAAGACGCGGTGACGGCACCACCGTGCGGACCCCCGGGCGCCGTGACCGAATCGACGCCCGCCCGCGCTTCAGCCCCAGGCCCAGGACACGACGGCGTCGTCGCGGTCCGCGAGCGAGCGCAACTCGGCGGTGAAGCGCCCGTGGGGCGTCTCGAACGACACGCGCCGCGGCGTGGCCGAGAGGCCCGTCTCGATGGCCGACGGTTCCACCTGCAGCCCGCAGCCGCAGGCCTTCATGCAGGCCTCCTTGCGGGTCCAGCCCAGCAGGAAGGCGCGCAGCTGCGCCGATGGGGGCAGGGCGGCGAGTTCGGCCTGTTCGGCCACCGTGAAGTGGTGGCTGGCCAGCAGGGCCGTGTCGGCCATGGGGTGCAGCCGTTCGATGTCGACACCGATGTCGCCCGAGGGCGCCGTGGCCAGCACCGCGAGGTGGTCGGAGTGGCTCAGGTTGAAGGCGAGCCCGTGCAACGAGGGCTTGCCGAACGGACCGGTCTCGAACACGAGGTCGAGGGGCGCGCGGCCGGTGGCGGCCGCCAGGCGGTCGCGTTTCCAGGCGTGGGCCGCCAGTTGGCGGGCGCGCAGCGTGGCCGTGGCGAACCGGTCGGCGCGGGCGCGTTCGTCGGCGGAGACCCGCGAGGCGAGCGCCTCGACGGGCCCGGCCGCGTCGAGGTCGGTCCAGTGGATGGACAGGGGCGCGGTGAGGTCGTGCGGCAGCGTGCCGCTCATTCCTTGCGGGCCCGGGTGCGGGCGCCGTCGGCTCCCACGAGCACCAGCGCGCCGTCGGCCGAGAGTTCGATGCGGCGGGTGGCCTGCAGCGCGTCGAGGAAGCGGTTCTCCTGCTCCATCAGCGCGGGGGCGCACATCATGCGGGTGCTGATGCCCGGGCCGAACGCCAGCCCCTCCGGCGTGATGGTGTAGCGGGTGTTGTACTGGTTGCACGACGCGCGGCCGGCCACGCGGCCGCCGGGCAGGAACTGCAGGGTCACGCGGCTGCTGTCGACGATGCCCGCGCCGGTGATGTCCTCCACCACCCATTCGCCCTTCAGCATCGTGGACGTGGACCCGCCGCAGCCTTCGTACACGCGGCCTTCCCACGCCACCTGCACCGTGAGCGGGCGGGGGACGGCGCCCGCGCAGGCGCGCTCCAGCGCCGTGACGACCATCGGGTCCTTCGCGGTGGTGGCGTTCCACGTGAGCGAGTTCCCGAAACGCACCGGGCCCGGCGTGCGGGCCTCGGCGAGCGGCTTGCCGTCGGCCGACATCAGCGTGGCCCGCGGCCCGTAGACGTCGAGCTGCCAGCCCGGGCCCTCGGCGCGCAGCGCCTGCGAGCCGGTGCCGGCGGCCGCACATTCCGGCCATTCCGTTCCGCGCACCGTCACGAGGGCGTTGTCGCCCTTGTTCCAGAACACCGTGGTGGGGTCGCCCACCGCCTCGTACCGCGCGCCGGAGGCGGCCGGGGTCTGCTTCAGGTCGAACACCGCGCCGGACGCGCGCAAGCGCATGGTGTCGCCCGCGAACGCGATGGTGGCCGCCTGGTCGCCGCAGCGGTACGCCGTGGCGAAGGTGTTGGCGTTGTCCGGCGCGACCGCGGGGGCGGGCGTGTCGGGCACGGCGGGCGACGGGGCAGGGGCGGCGCAGGCCGAGAGGACCAGCACGCACGACAGGAGCAAGGGCGTTCGGTTCATGGGGGCAGTGTGCCCTGTTGCCGGGGTCCCTGCCACCCCGGGGCCTTGGCCTGCTTGACCCGGGTCAATGCGCGAGGCGCCGGCGGTAGTCGCTCGGGGGAAGGCCCAGGTGCGCCCGGAACACCCGACTGAAATGCGCCATGTTCGAGAAGCCGAACGTGAAGGCGATGTCGGTGATGGAGCGGTGGTCGTTCGCGCGGTCGTCGAAGGCGTGGCGGCAGGCCTCGAGGCGGCGGCGCAGCAGGTAGCCGGCGACACCGTCGTCTTCTTCGGCGAAGGCGTTGTAGAGATGGCGGCGGCTGCAGTTGAGCGCGAAGGCGATGGCGTCGACCGACAGCGCCGGGTCGCCCAGGTGCGCGGCCACGTGCTGCTTGATGCGCTCGCGCAGCGCCTCGCGGTGGGTCACCGCGGTGCCGATGCCGGCCAGGTCGAGCATGGACAGGTGCACGAACTGCGCGATGGCGTCCCCCACGCTGGCCGCGGCCGCCTCCGACATGCCGGGCAGCTCGCGGTACGCCGAACGCATGGTCTCGAGCGCGAGCCGGGCCACGCCGCCGCTGCCGCCGAAGCGGCGGGCCATCAGCGGGTCGAGCGCGAGGCCGCGTTCGGCCAGGCGCTGCCTGGGCACCATCACGATCAGGTGTTCGACGCGCACCGGGTTGGCCACCGCGTAGCTGTCGGTGGTGTCGTACAGGCTCCACTGGTCGGGCGTGACCCAGGCCTCGCGGCCCTTCTGCTCGACGCCCGCGCAGCCCACCCAGGGCGCGACGATCTTGAGGTACGCGGTGTCGTGCGAGCGGATCAGCGAAGACGAACGCATGACGCGGTGGCGGTTGGCCTCGAGCCGCGTGAGCACGATGTCGCCCGCGTGCAGCGTGGTCATGCGCCCTTCGAACTGGGTGTCGCCGTACAGGTCGGATCCCAGGCCGCGGAAGACGCGGTTGATCCAGTCGAACCAGTAACCGGCCCGGTCGGACGGCGCGACCTGGTCGGTGTTCATGGCGCTGGCGGGAAGGCCCATGGCAATTGGTGGAAACGGAGGTCGGGGGAACGCCCAGCGTAGCGGAACGGGGCGGCGGACGTTCGAGGGAAAGCCCCGACCGGCCGTGCACGGATCGGCAAGTCGACGCGCACGCAGCGGCAAGCGCGGCGCGCGCCCGCTTTCGACAATTCCGACCACGCCAACGACCGATCCCGGAGACTGCCATGACCGCTCGCCAGACCCCCCGCCGCACCGTGCTCAAGGCCGCCGGCGCGCTGCCCGCCGCGCTCGCGTTCCCGTCCCTCGTGCGGGCCCAGGCCGCGCCGGTGCGCATCGGCTACGCCATGTCCCGCACCGGCCCGTGGACCACCGGCGCGCAGGTGAGCCAGGAGCCCAACTACCTGCTGTGGGCCGAGCAGCAGAACGCCGCGGGCGGCCTGATGGTGAAGGGCACGCGCCGCCCGATCGAACTCATCGGCTCCGACGACCGCAGCGACATCGAGACGTGTGTGCGCACCTACGAGAAGCTGATGGGCAGCGACAAGGTCGACCTGATCCTGCCGCCGTGGGGCAGCAACGCGAACTTCGCGGTGGCGCCGCTCGCCACGCGCATGGGCTACCCGTTCATCGCCCCCACGGCGCTCAGCCGCCGGCTGATCGACATGAAGCTGCCGTACTTCTTCTCGGTGCTGCAGCAGCCCGCGCCGATGATGAACGCGCTGGTCGACATGCTGAAGGCGCAGGGCGCGAAGACCATCGCCACGCTGTACGTCGACGACCTCTTCGGCCTCGAGAACTACGCCGCGCTGAAGGTGGCCGTGAAGGGCGCGGGCCTCACGCTCGTGGAGGACAAGAGCTACCCGCTCGGCGTGAAGGACCTGTCGCCCGTGCTGCGCTCGATGAAGGACAAGGCCCCCGACGCCTTCGTGGGCCTGACCTACCCGCCCGACACCATCCTCGCGAGCCGCCAGGCCAAGGAGATCGGCTTCAACCCGAAGTTCTTCTACGCGAGCGTGGGCACGGCCTTCCAGCTGTACCGCAACGTGATGGGGCCGGCCGCCGAGGGCGTGCTGGGCATGGGCTCGTGGAACGCGAAGACGAGCGCCGCGGCGAAGGCCTACTTCGACGCCCACGTGAAGAAGTTCGGCGCCCAGAAGGAACCCGACCGCTGGGCCAGCGGCGCCACCTGGGCGGGCCTCGAGATCCTGACCGCCGCGGTGGCGAAGGCCGGCCTCGACCGCAAGGCGATCCGCGACCACGTCGCGAACACCGAACACACCACGATGCTCGGCAAGATCCGCTTCTCGGGCAGCGAGAACGTGGGCACGCCGGGCACCGTGTCGCAGTGGCAGAAGGGCGAGTTCGAGGTGGTGTGGCCGTCGGCGCTCGCCACCGCGCCGCTCGTGCCCGTGAAGCCGGCCTGGGTCTGAACGATGTCCCTCGGCAGCCTGCTCGAACTGCTGGCCTCGGGCCTGATCACCGGGGGCGTGTACGCGCTCGTGGCGCTCGGGCTCAACCTGCAGTACGGGCTCATGCGCATCCTGAACATCGCCCACGGCGAGTTCCTGATGCTGGGCGCCTTCCTCACCTGGGCGGCGCACGAGGCCTTCGGCCTGTCGCCGCTGTGGATGGTGCCCGTCTCCTTCGTGGTGCTGATGGCCGTGGGCCTGCTCGTGCACCGGCTGACCTTCCGCCGCCTCGCGCGCACGTCGCCCAACCTCGACGTGTTCGAGGCGCGCGGGCTGATGGTGAGTTTCGGCCTGATGTTCTTCGTGCAGAACCTCGCGCAGATGGTGTGGGGCGGCGACCTGCGCGGCTACGACTACCTCGCCGAACCCGTGGCCATCGGCGGCGCGCAGTTCGCGGCCAACAAGCTGCTGCTGTTCGTGCTGGCGCTGCTGTTCAGCGCGGCGCTGATCGTGGTGCTGCGGCGCACGCTGCTCGGCAAGGGCGTGCGCGCGCTGATGCAGTCGCCCACCGGCGCGCAGCTCGTGGGCATCGACACCAAACGCCTGCACCCGCTGATGTTCGGCGTGGGCCTCGGCCTCTCCGGCGTGGCCGGGTGCCTGCTGTCGATGACGTACACCGTGTCGCCGTCGATGGGCGAGCCCTACACCGTGACGGCGCTGATCGTCATCACGCTCGGCGGCTTCGGCAGCATGGGCGGGGCGCTCGCTGGAGGCCTCGCGCTCGGGGTCATCGAGGCCGTGGGCATGCACTTCACCAACCCGTCGCTCAAGGCCTTGCTGTCGTACGGGATCTTCATCGCGGTGCTGCTGTGGCGGCCCAACGGCCTCTTCGTCCGGAAATGACACAACGCAACCTCCTGATCCTCGCCGCGTTCGCGGCCGCGGCGTCCGTGCTGCCGTTCGTCGCGAGCGACTTCGCGGTGTCGATGGCGCTCACGTGCCTGATGTACGCGGCGCTGTCGTCGAGCTGGGGTCTCTTCTGCGGCACCACGCGCTACCTGTCGCTCGCCACCTCCGCGTTCTTCGGCATCGGCGCCTACACCGGCGCGCTGGCGCTCGAGTCGCTGCCGTGGCTCGCCGTCGTCGCCACCGGCGCCGCCGTGGCCACGTTCGTCGCGGTCGTGATGGGCGCTGCGGTGCTGCACCTGCGCGGCACCTACTTCGCCGTGCTGACGTTCGGCATGACCGAGCTGATCCGCCACGCCATCACGTACTGGGAGAAGCAGGTCACCGGCACCGTGGGCCGCGTGCTCGTGACGGTGCCCGAGCGCGACACGATCTACTTCACCGTGCTGGCGCTGGCGGTCGGGGCGCTGCTGCTGTCGATCGTCGTGCGCCGCAGCCGCTTCGGCCTCGCGATGGCGGGCATCGGGTCGGACGAGGTGCGCGCGCAGACGCTCGGCGTCGACACCCGCCTCGTGAAGATCGCCGGCTTCGCGCTGACGGCCGCCGTGGCCGGCGCGGTGGGCGCCGCGATGAGCGTGCGCTGGACCTACATCGACCCGGGCACGGTGTTCAACCCGTTCATCGGTTTCCAGACCGTGCTGATCGCGCTCGTGGGCGGGGCGGCCACGCTGTGGGGCCCGCTGATCGCCGCGGTGGTGTTCAGCGTGCTCGCCGAGACGCTGCGGCTGCAGATGCCGCAGGCCTACATGATGTCGCTCGGGCTGCTGCTGATCCTGTGCGTGCTGTACCTGCCCGGCGGCCTCGCGTCGCTGCGCTGGCCCGGCCGGAAGGAGGGCGCGGCATGATCGACGGACACGCCCTGCTGGAAGCCCGCGAGGTCAGCGTGCGTTTCGGCGGCCTGGTGGCGGTTGACGCCGTCAGCGCGGCCTTCGCGCCCGGCGAACTCGTGGGCATCATCGGCCCGAACGGCGCCGGCAAGACGACCTTCTTCAACGCGCTGTCGGGTGTCGTGGCCCCCACCGGCGGCGAACTCTTCGCGAGCGGCGAACGCCTGACCGGCGCGCGGCCGCACCGCTTCGCCCGCCGCGGCATCGCCCGCACGTTCCAGACGCCGCGTGTGTTCGCGGAGCTGGACGTGGCCGCGAACATCGACTTCGGCCTGCAGTTCGCCGGCCGGCACCGCGAGGCGCCGCGTGCCTTGAGGGATGCCGGCGCCATCCTCGACCGCATCGGCCTGTCGGCGCAGGCCCGGCTGCCGGCCGCGGCCATCACGCCGTCGCAGCAGCGCCTGCTCGAGATCGGCATGGCGCTCGCGACACGCCCGCGCCTGCTGCTGCTCGACGAGGTGGCGGCGGGGCTGACCGAACACGAGGTGGAATCGATGGCCCGGCTGATCCGCGACCTGCGCGACGACTTCGACCTGACGGTGATCTGGATCGAACACGCCGTCACCACGCTGATGCGCCACGTCGAGCGGGTGCTGGTGCTGCACCAGGGCCGCAAGATCGCCGACGGCACGCCGGCCGAGGTGGTGCGCGACCCGGGCGTGATCGAGGCGTACCTCGGCGACGAGATGGGGGAGCCCGCATGACCCGGCTGACGATCGAGAACCTGTCGGCCGGCTACGGCGGCTTCGCGGTGCTGCGCGAGCTGTCGCTCGACGTGGCGCCGGGGCTGACCGTGATCGTGGGGCCGAACGGGGCGGGCAAGACGACGCTGCTGAAGGCCATCGCCGGATTGATCCCGCGGGGCGGCCGGCTGCTGCTGGACGGCGCGCCCGTCGCGGCGGACGCGTCCACGTCGGACCTCGTGCGGCGGGGTGTCGCGCTGGTGGCCGAGGGCCGGCAGCTGTTCCCGCAGATGTCGGTCACCGAGAACCTGGAGCTCGGCGGCTGGCTCGTGCCCCCGGCCGAACGCGCCGCGCGGCTGAAGCAGGCCTTCGCCGACTTCCCGAAACTCGCCGAACGTGCCGCGCAGCTGGCCGGCACGATGAGTGGCGGCGAGCAGCAGATGGTGGCCGTGGCCCGCGCGATGATGTGCGCGCCGAAGCTGCTGATGCTCGACGAACCGTCGCTGGGCCTCGCGCCCCGGATGGTCGACGAACTGCTCGCCATCGCCCGCCGCATCGCCGACGCCGGCACCACGGTGCTGATGGTGGAGCAGAACGTGCGCAAGGCGCTGGCCGTGGCCGACCGCGCCCACGTGCTCGAACGGGGCCGCCTGGTGGCGGGCGGCCCGGCCTCTGAACTCGCGCGCTCCGCGGTGATCCGCCAGGCCTACCTGGGCGCTTCGGCGCCCGTGAACTGAACGAAGGAGAGAACCCCATGTCCGACCTGTCCATGCTGATCGACGGCCGCGCCGTCCCCGCCAACGGTGGCGCCACCTTCACGCGCCGCAACCCGCTCGACGGCAGTGTCGCGACCCGAGCGCCCGCGGCCACCGAGGCCGATGCGGTCGCGGCGGTGGAGGCCGCGTCGCGCGCCTTCGCCACGTGGAGCCGCACCGGCCCCACCGAACGCCGCATGCAGCTGCTGAAGGCGGCCGACGCGCTGGAGGCGAAACACGCGGCCTTCGCCGAGGCGATGGCCGCCGAGACCGGCGCGAGCGGCCTGTGGGCCGGCTTCAACGTGCACCTCGCCGCGTCGATGCTGCGCGAGGCCGCGTCGCTCACCACGCAGATCTCGGGCGCGGTCATCCCGTCCGACGTGCCGGGTTCGCTCGCGATGGGCGTGCGCCAGCCGGCCGGCGTGGTGGTGGGCATCGCGCCGTGGAACGCACCGGTGATCCTCGCCGTGCGGGCCATCGCGACGCCGCTCGCGTGTGGCAACACCGTGGTGCTCAAGGGCAGCGAGAACTGCCCGCGCACGCACCAGCTGATCATCGAGGCGCTGGGCGAGGCGGGACTGCCGCCCGGGGTCGTCAACTACGTGACGAACGCACCCCCGGACGCAGCCAAGGTGGTGGAAGCGATGGTGGCCCACCCGGCCGTTCGCCGCGTCAACTTCACCGGGTCCACGCGCGTGGGCCGCCTGATCGCGATGACCTGCGCGAAACACCTGAAGCCCGTGGTGCTGGAACTCGGCGGCAAGGCGCCGTTCGTGGTGCTGGACGACGCCAACGTCGCCGACGCGGTGGACGCCGCCACGTTCGGCTCGTTCGCGAACTCGGGGCAGATCTGCATGTCGACCGAACGCATCGTCGTCGACGAGCGCATCGCCGACGACTTCGTGGCCCGCTTCGCGGCCCGCGCGCAGGCGCTGCCGCTCGGCGACCCGCGCGGCGCCGACCCGGTGGTGCTGGGCTCGGTCGTGGACATGAGCACGGTGGACCACTGCAACGGGCTGATCGAGGACGCGCTGGCCAAGGGCGCGGTGCTCGCGTGTGGCGGTGTCGCGGCGAACACGCTGATGCCGGCCACGGTGCTCGACCGCGTCACGCCGGCGATGCGCATCTACCACGAGGAAACCTTCGGCCCGGTGAAGGCCGTGGTGCGCGTGGACGGCGTCGAGGCCGCCATCGCCTGCGCGAACGACAACGCCTACGGCCTGGCGGCCGCGGTGTTCGGTGGCGACGTGGCGCGGGCGATGACGGTGGCCGGTCGCATCGAGTCGGGCATCTGCCACGTCAACGGCCCCACGGTGCACGACGAGGCGCAGATGCCGTTCGGCGGCGTGAAGGGCAGCGGGCTCGGGCGCTTCGGCGGCAAGGCCGGGATCCACGAGTTCACGGAACTGCGGTGGGTCACGGTGCAGACGGCGCCGCGGCACTACCCGTTCTGAGGGGCCGCGGCGCGCAGGACCCGCTCACTTCAACACGTTCGCCCAATCGCCCACCAGGTCCAGCAGGCGCTTCTGCGCCGCGATGGGGGTGACCGTGTGGTCGATGGTGGGCTGGTACTCCGCGCGCACGCGGTCGACGAAGCCATGGCCGGCGAAGGCTTCGCGGTACTGGTCCTCGTAGCTGTACTGCGCCTGCATGCTGCCGGTGAACACCGCGCAGACGTTCACGCCACGGTCGACCAGCGACTGCATCGTGCGGGCGTACGTGTCCCGCGAGGGCAGCTGGCGGCCGTTGTCGGACTGGACGTCGGGATCGGAAGCACGGGCCTTCTCGGCGAGCTTGCGCCGCACCCACGGCACGATCTCGCCGAGGATGGGGCCCGCCAGCCGCGTGCGCAGCCGCATCGACCGCGTGCGGTCGGTGGGATACGCCGGACCGTCGATCTGGCACAGGCCCACCACGCGCTCGTCCACCTGCGCGGTGTTCCAGCCGTTGTCGGCGCCGGAGCAGATGCCGGCGATCGCGAAACGGTGCACGTCGACCGTGCGCGCCAGGTGGTCCATCGCCGCACGGATCTCGGTCACGGCCTGTTCGCTCCAGGGCGCGGACGTGCTGGGCGAGCGGCTGTCGCCCTGACCCCCCAGGTCGAAACGGAGGCTGGCGAAGCCCAGGCCGGCCAGGTGCCGGGCGAGCTTCACGTTGATGCGGTGCGGGCCGACGCGGTGGATCACGCCGGCGTTGAGCAGCACGAAGGCGGCGCGGGCCGGGGTGCCGACCGGCAGCGTCAGCGTGCCCACGAGGTGGCGTTCGGCGCCGAAGACGACGGAGATTTCGTTCATGCGATTCAGGCGGACGGAATGAGGTGCTGGGCCAGCAGGGTGACCGCGTCGTGCGGCACCAGGGCGGTGTTGATGGCTTCCTCCGACGACCAGTCGAAGTGGTGGCTGAACGCGATCTGGCGGACCTCCGTGCCATCGTCGCGGGCCTGGGCGGCGAGGGCGTCGGCATCGGCGTGGCCCGCCGGCGCGATGACGGTCACCGGGCGAACCTTCTGTCCGGCCAGGCTGGACCTGCCGAGGGCGCGCAGCTGGCCGAGCAGCGTGTCGCTCATCTCGAACCCCAGGGCTTCGTGGCGGGGCCGTTCACGGTGCGGGGCCGGCACCACGCCGAAACTCGCCTGCAGCGCACGCTGGTGGTTGCGCGCGAGGTCCTCGAGGTAGACCGTTCCATCGACCACGGGCTCCCACAGCAGCAGGCGGGTGGGCAGGTCGGGGGCGTGCATGGCGGCGAGCGCCGCCAGCGTGGCGCCCAGCCGCGTGCCGAACCAGGTGATGGGCGCGTCCATCGAGCGGCGCCGGAGCTCCTGGTGCGCGAGCAGCACGTCGTCGCGCCAGGCGTCGACGTGGCCGTCCAGGTCGTCCCCCGACGATTCCCCGGTGCCGTGGTAGTCGAACCGGAGCACGTGCACGCCCTTCTGGGCGAGCCGTTCGGCCAGCACGCGGAACATGCGGTGCGTGCGGACCGCCTCCTGGCCGAAGGGATTGCAGACGAGCACGGCCGCCTTGCGGGACGCGCCGGCAGCGGCGGGGTGGTGGATGCCGTAGAGCTGGCGGTGGGGAGGGCCGAAACGGAAGGGGTTCATGGGGAACGGATCGATTCGACGGGCGTCGCGCGGGCCCGCGGGAGAACGGTGGCGTCACCGTCCTGGAAAGGCACGGTGACCCGGGTGGGAGATGCCGCGCCCGTCAAGGCAGGGCGCGGTCGGTGTCGTTGCGGAAAGCGCCCACGAGCCGGCCCCACAGGCCTTTCGGACGGGCCGGCGGTGGCGCGTCGGGCCTGGCCGCCCGCACGTCGTCGACGGGGGCGGCCACCGAGGCGATCCCGGATTCGGCGGCGCCCGCCGGGGTCGCGCCACCAGCCACCTGGGCGAGGGTCTCGAAGATCAGGCGTCGCACGTTCAGCCGCACGCCCAGGCGCTTCTCGATCTCGATCACGGCGCGCATCGCCAGCAGCGAATGACCGCCGAGGTCGAAGAAGTTGTCGTTGACACCGACACGGTCCACCCCGATGAGCGACTTCCAGATGTCGGCCACCGCCTGCTCGGCGTCGTTGCGCGGCGCGACGATGCTCCGGTCGTCGAGGGCGTCGGCCTGCGAGGAGGGAACCGGAAGCGCGTGGCGGTTGGTCTTGCCGTTGGGCAACAGTGGGATGGCGTCGAGGAACACGACGTGCTGCGGCAGCATGTACTCGGGCAGGTTCGCGCGAAGGTGTTCGCGCAGCGCGTCGGCGTCGGGGGCCGTGTCGCGGGCCACCACGTAGGCCACGAGGCGCACGTCTCCGGGCTGGTCCTCGCGCACGATGACGAGCGCGCGGGCCACCTGCGGGTGGGCGGCGAGGCCGGACTCGATCTCGCCCAGCTCGATGCGGTGGCCGCGCACCTTCACCTGGAAGTCGAGGCGCCCCTGGTGTTCGAGCTGCCCGTCGTGGCGCCACCGGCCGCGGTCGCCGGTGCGGTACATCGTGAAGCCGGGGCGGAACGGGTCGTCGACGAACCGCTCCGCGGTGAGCTCGGGCCGGTCCAGGTACCCGAGCGTGACCCCGTCGCCGCCGATGTAGACCTCGCCCGGCACGCCGATGGGGCAGGGTTGCAGCCGGGCATCGAGCACGTGCACCTGGGTGTTGGCGATGGGCCGGCCGATGGCGATGGCCCGGGCGCTCGTCACGCGGCAGCAGGTGGACCACACCGTCGTTTCGGTCGGGCCGTACATGTTCCAGAGTTCACCGGTGCGCTCGAGCAACTGCGCGGCGAGGTCGGCGGGCAGGCCCTCGCCCCCCACCAGCGCCTTGAAGCGTTCGTGGCCCTGCCAGCCCGATTCGATCAGCAGGCGCCACGTCGACGGCGTGGCCTGCATCGTGTCGGCGCCGGTGGTCTCGATGAGCGAGCGCAAGGCCCGGCTGTCCGCCGCGGTGTCGCGCGAGGCGAGCACGATCTCGGCGCCCACGGCCAGCGGCAACAGCAGTTCGAGCACCGCGATGTCGAAGCTGAGCGTGGTGACGGCCACCAGGCGGTCGCCCGCCTTCAGGCCGGGTTCGCGCGCCATGGCGTCGATGAAGTTGACGACCGCGCGGTGCTGCACCACGACGCCCTTGGGCTTGCCGGTGGACCCCGAGGTGTAGATCACGTAGGCCGCATCGCTCGGGCGCGCATCGCGCGCCGGGTCGGAGGCGAGGGGCGTGGCGGGCTGGGCGCCGATGAGCGCCAGGTCGACATCGACCAGCACCGAGTTCGACCGTGGCCAGTCGATGGCATGGACGAGCGAGGCTTCCGTCACGAGCAGGCCCAGCTTCGCGTCCTCGGCCATGTAGGCGAGGCGATCGCTGGGGTAGGCGGGGTCCAGGGGCACGTAGGCGGCCCCGGCCTTGAGGATGGCCAGTTGGCCCACCACCATCTCGATGCCGCGTTCGATGCACAGCCCCACGAGGGCGCCGCGGCCGATGCCCCGTTCCCGCAGCAGGTGGGCCAGCTGGTTGGCCCTTCCGTCGAGTTCGGCGAAGGAGATCGAACCGAAGTCGGGCTGGGTGATGGCGACCGCGTGGGCGTGTGTCGCGGCGGCGGCGGCGAGGCGCGCGGCCACGGTGGTGTCGAGGTCGAACGGCGCGGCGGTGTCGTTCCACTGGGCGATCCGGACGGCTTCGTCGGGGGTGGCGAGGTCGAACGCGTCGAGCGTCTGGTCAGGCCGGGACACGGCCTGGCGAAGCACGTGTTCCAGCCGTTCCAGGAAGTGGCGCGCCGTGGCTTCGTCGAAGGTGTCCGCGTTGAAGGTCAGCGCGCATTCGAGGCCGGCGGCCAGTTCCACGCAGTAGAGGCTCAGGTCGTGGCTGGATCCGCGCAGGTCGATGTCGAAGCGGGTGTGTTTCACCGCGCCCCACTGCACGGGGCGCTCGCGCACGTCCTGGAACGAGTAGAGGACCTGTGCGATCAGGGGCCGGCTGGTGTCCCGTGGCACCCCGAGGGCCTGCACGAGGTGCTCGAACGGCACGTCGGGGTTGGCGAAGGCCGACCCCACGACGTTCTGCACCTGGTGCATCCAGCGGTCGAACCCGCTGGTCCCCGCGGGTTTCATCCGCAGGGGCAGCGCGTTCACGAAGAACCCGGCGACCGGCTCCAGGTCGGCCTGCTCGCGACCCCGCACCGGGGTGGCGATCGCGAAGTCCTGCTGGCCCGACAGGCGGTACAGGGCGAGTGCGTACGCCGACAGCATCACGGTGGACAGCGTCACGCCACGCTGGCGGGCCAACTCGTGCAGCGACACGACGAGGTCGGCCGGCAGCACGCGCAGCGCCGACCCGCCGTCGCCGGACACCTGCGCCGGCCGCGGACGATCGGTGGGCAGCTCCAGGGTTTCCGGCAGCGGGGTCAGGGCCTCGCGCCAGGCGGACACCTGGCGGGTCAGTTCCTCGCCCTGCATCCAGTCGCGCTGGGCGGCGGCGTAGTCGCCGTACGAGACGGGCAGGGCCTCCAGCGTGGCGGCGCGGCCTTCGGCCTCCGCCGGATACAGGGCGGAGAGGTCCTGGTAGAGCACGTCGAACGAGGCGCCGTCCCAGACCAGGTGATGCACCATGAAGAACAGCACGTGCTCGTCGTCCGCCGTCTGGAACAGGTGCACGTGGAACAGCGGACCGCGCTCCAGGTCCATGGGCAACCGGGTCAGCGCGGCGATGCGCTCGCGCACGGCCGCGTCGCGGTCCGCGGGCGGCAGGGCGCGCATGTCCTCGACCGGCGCCCAGGCCGGCTCGACGTGGTCCTGCACGCGCTGGCGCGGGCCGTCGGGGGTGCGTTCGATCACGGTGCGCAGGGCGGACTGCCGTGCCACCACCTGCTGGAAGGCACGCTGGAACGCGGGCACGTCGAGCGGGCCGCGGAGGCGGTGACCCGAAGGCAGCTGGTTGAACGGGGTGCCGGGCGCGAGGTTCTCGAGGAACCACAGGCGCTGCTGCATCAGCGACAGCGGCGCGACCCGCTGCTCGGGACGGCGCGTGATGCGCAGGGCCGGGGCTCGCGCGCCCGCCGAAGCGGGGGTGTTGTTGCCGCCGAGCGCCGCCGCGAGGGCGCGCGGGGTGGCGTGCTCGAAGAGCGTGCGCAGCGAGGGGCGCGCGCCCACGAGGGCGCCGATGCGCGTGGCGAGCTTGGCCGCCTGCAGCGAGTGGCCGCCCCGTTCGAAGAAGTGGTCGTCGAGGCCGACGGCCGGCACGCCGAGCACCTCCGCCATCACCGCGGCGATGCGTTCGGCGAAGTCGCCGGCGACGGGGCTGGAGACGGCCTGCGGCGCGATGGCCGCGACGGGCGCCGCCGTGGCACCGGGCGCGGGCAGTGCCTTGCGGTCGATCTTGCCGTTGGGCAGCAGCGGCATCGCGTCGAGGACGACGAGGTGCTGCGGCACCATGTAGTCGGGCAGGTCGGCCTTGAGCGCCTGGCGCAACGCCGCCGGGTCGGGGCGGGTGCCGGAGGACGCGACCAGGTAACCCACGAGGCGCACGTCGCCGGGGGCGTCTTCGCGGGCGACGACGACGGTGCGGGCCACGCCCGCGAGGGCTTCGAGGCGGGCCTCGATCTCGCCGAGTTCGATGCGGTAGCCGCGCACCTTCACCTGGAAATCGAGCCGGCCCAGGTGGTGCAGCTGGCCGTCCTCGCCCCAGCGGCCGAGGTCGCCGGTGCGGTACAGGCGGGCGCCCGGCGCGGCGCTGAACGGGTCGTCGACGAACCGGTCGGCGGTGAGTTCGGGGCGCTTGAAGTAGCCATTGGCCACGCCAGTGCCGCCGATGCAGATCTCGCCCTCGACACCGATCGGGCAGGGGTTCATGCGGTCGTCCACCACCCACACCTGCGTGTTGGCGATGGGGCGGCCGATGGTGATGCGCTGGCGGGCATCGGTGACGCGCGACAGCGTGGACCAGACCGTGGTTTCGGTGGGACCGTACATGTTCCACAGCTCGACCCCGGCGCCGAGCAGGCGCGCGGCGAGCGAGGGGGGCAGCGGCTCGCCGCCGCACAGGGCACGGAACCCGGCGGGCGCCTGCCAGCCGGCGTCGAGCAGCAGGTGCCACGTGGTGGGCGTGGCCTGCATCACGTTGATGCGATGGGTGGCGACGAGCCCGGCGAGGGCTTCGGCGTCCATGGCGTCCTCGCGTTGCGCGAGCACCACCGCGGCGCCGCTCACGAGTGGCACGAACAGTTCGAGCACCGCGATGTCGAACGACAGCGTGGTGACGGCGAGCAGGCGGTCGCCGGCATGGACGCCCGGTTCGTGCCGCATGCTGGCGACGAAGTTGCACACCGCCTGCTGCGGCAGCACGACCCCCTTGGGCTTGCCGGTGGAGCCCGACGTGTAGATCACGTAGGCGGGTGCGCCTTCGGGCGCGTCGGACGGCGCCTCGACGGCCGCGGCGGACGCGGCGGCGATCAGCGCGGCGTCGTCGTCCACGCGCAGCTGCGCGTCGCGCGGCAGGCCGGCGAGGTCCGCGTGGCGCCGTTCGGTGACCACGCCGTGGAGGCCCGCGTCCTCGGCCATGTACTGCAGGCGGTCCTTCGGGAAGCCGGGGTCGAGCGGCACGTAGGCCGCGCCGGTCTTGAGCACGCCCAGCAGCGCCGGCACGAGGTCGAGGCCACGGCTCATGCACACCCCCACCAGGCGGCCGCTGCCGGCGCCACGCGCACGCAGCAGGTTCGCGAAGCGGTTGGCGCGTTCGTCGAGCGCGCGGTAGGTCAGGGTGCCTTCGGGCGCCGTGACGGCCACGGCGTCCGGCGTGCGGGCGGCCTGCTCGGCGATCCAGCGTTCCAGGCGGGCATGGGGTTCGAGCGGCACCGCGGTGCGGTTCCACGCGAGCAGGCGCGGGTCGACGGGCACGGCCGCGCGGCCCGGGGCCGTGCCTGCGGGACCCGCCAACGCGCGGGACCAGGCCCGGCACTGGTCCATGAGCTCGTCCACCAGCGAACGGGCGCGGTCGAGGCTGAAGAATTCGGCGCTGTGGTGCAGGTCGAGGGTGAGCGCGTCGCCGGCCTCGTAGAAGTTGAAGAACAGTTCGCTCAGCACGCCGCGCTTGCGGCCCTCGTGCATCGAGGCGGTCAGGGGCGACCAGCCGCTGAGGTCGACCCGCGGGTTGAGGTTGAAGTAGATGCCGGTGAGCGGGGGGCGGTCGCCCACGCTCGGCAGCCCGAGCGCGCGCGCCACGGTGCCCTGGGTCATGAGCGGGTGTTCGAGCGCGTCCATCAGGTGGCTGCGCACCCGCTGCAGCACCCAGGTCGCATCGTCCGACGGCGCGCAGCGCAGGCGGAGGGGCAGGTCGAGCACCCCGTCGGCCATCAGCGGGCCGCGGCGTTGCAGGCTCTGGCTGGCGTAGGGGATGCTGACGACGAAATCCTCCTGCCCGCTGCGCCGGTGGAGCACCACGGTGACGGCGCTCAGCAGGATCTGGAACAGCGTGGCGGACTGCAGCTTGGCCTGGGCGCGCAGGCCGGCGAGGGCCTCGCCGTCGAGGCGGACCCGCACGGTGTCCGCGGCGAAGGTGCGCGCGCCCGCGGGGAGGCGGTCCCCAAGCGAAAGCGGCGCCGGGGCGCCGCTGAGTTGTTTGCGCCAGAAGGCCAGGGCCTCCTGGCCGTCGGGGCCCTTGAACCGGGCCTGCTCCTCGGCGGCGAACGTGCCGGGTGACTCGGCCGGTTTGAACGACGGGGCGAGCCCGGTGCTGCGCGCCCGGTAGGCCGCCGCCAGTTCCGCGTTGAACACGCTCGACGCCCAGCCGTCGAACACGAGGTGGCTGGCCACCACGTGGACCACGGTGCGGCCGTCGGCGAGGTCGAGCAGGCTGACCGCGGCGAGGGGGGCGTGGTCGACGGGGAAGTCGCGGAGGCTCGCCTCGGCGCAGAAGCGGTCGAGCGCGGCATCGCCGTCGGCTTCGCCGCGCAGGTCCACCTCGGCGACCGGCACCGGGCCGGCCGGGGCCAGGCGCTGCACCGGCTCGTCGAGGCCGAACTGCACGCGGAACGCGTCGTGGCGGCGCAGCACGTCCTGGAGGGCCTGCTGGAGGGCCACGCGGTTCACGGCGCCGACGAGGGTCACGCAGAACGATTCGTTCAGCGCGCGGCGCGCCGACGGGTCGAAGCTGCCGGCGAGCCAGCGTTCGGTCTGGCCCGGGGTCAGCGGAGCGTCCGCCGCGGGCTCGGGTCGGCCGCCCGGGCCCTTGGGCGCGGGGCCGCCATCGCGCGGCGTGATGAACCCGAGCGCCATGAGTTCGTCGAGCGCATCGGTGAACACCGTGAAGATGCGGTCGGTCTCGGCGTCGCCCATCGCCTCGGTGACGAAGTGGCCGAACTGCTCGAAGAGGTGCAGGCCGTGGAAGCGGACGAGGTAGTAGAACAGGCTGACGAACTTCTGGTTGTCGTCCCAGCTCAGCCGCCACAGCGAGGCGCAGTGCACGGCCTGGACCGGCGCGCCGCGCACCGCGAACGCGGCGTTGAGGCGATCGATCAGGCGCTGCGTGCGGTCGTTGAGGTTCTGGTAGAACGCGCGGCCGCCCTGCTGGATGTGGCGCAGCGTGGCGCGGGCGGCGGCCAGTGCGAGGGGGTGGCGCACGAACGTGCCGGCGAAGTAGGTGACCCCGGCCTCGGGGTAGGAGGTGTCGCCGTACTGCCAGTGGCCGCCGTCGAGCGCGTCGAGCCAGCGGTCGGCGCCGGCGATCGCGGCGAAGGGCAGCCCGCCGCCGATGATCTTGCCGTACGTCGCGATGTCGGCACGCACGCCGTAGAACTCCTGGGCGCCGCCCGGGGCGACGCGGAAGCCCGTCACCACCTCGTCGAAGATCAGCGCGCACCCGGAGGCGTCGGCGATCTCGCGCAGCGAGCGGACGAAGTCGCGCGGCTGGACGGTGGGGTACTTGTTCTGGATGGGCTCCGTCATGATGGCGGCGAGCTCGGGGCCTCGCTCGCGCAGCACCTTGAGCGACTCCTCGCTGTTCCAGTCGAGCACGAGGATGTTCTCGACGGCGTTGGCGAGGATGCCCGGCGCGGCCGACAGCGAACGCAACTGCTTCGTGCCACGCACGATCACTTCGTCGAAGATGCCGTGGTACGAGTTGGTGAAGATCGCGATGGTCTTGCGTCCGGTGACCGTGCGCGCGATGCGCATCGCGCCCATCACCGCTTCGGAACCCGTGTTGCAGAAGCCCACGCGCTGCATGCCCGTGAAGCTGGAGATCAGCTCGGCCACCTCGGCGGCCAGCGGGTGCTGCGGTCCGACCTCGATGCCGAGGTCGACCTGTTCGTGCAGCGCGGCCACCACCGACGGGGGCTGGTAGCCGAGCAGGTTCGCGCCGAAGCCCGAGAGCAGGTCGATGTACTCGTTGCCGTCGAGGTCGCGGAACGTCGCGCCGTTGGAGCGGTCGACCACGATCGGGTAGACGAGGTCTTTCCAGAGCGGGTTGAAGCCCGTGACCACGCGCGGGTCGGCCATCAGCTTGCGGTGCTGCTGGCTGAAGGCCTTCGACTTGCCCGTGCGGGCGTTGTAGCGGAGGATGAAGTCGTCCAGCCACTGCTGCTGGGCCGGGGTGAACGTGCGCACCGCCTCGAGCGTCAGCCGCGGGGAGGCGCCGAAGGGCTTCTCGACCAGGGCCTGGCGGCTGGGCGCCTCGGCCGCGGGCAGGGCCGGGACCACCGGCGGCACGGGCACGGGCGCCGGCGCGGTGGCCTGGACCACCGCGGCCGGGACGGCCTGCACCGCGGCCTGCACGGCGGCCGGCTGGCCCGACAGCACCGCGAGTTGCTGCGCCATCAGCTGCATCTGCTGCTGGATGACCTGGTGCAGCGCGCTGCCGGTCGCGGCGGTGGCCACGGGCGCGACCGCCACGAACGCGGCCGGATCGAACGACGGGGCCGCGGTGGCCGTGGTCGCGGGCACCGGCGCCGGGAGCGCGGCCACGGGGGCGGCGAAACGCTCCGCCGGCATCTCGGTGTCGAGGAAGCGCGCGAGCTTGTCGATGTCGTTCAGGTCTTCCAGCAGCCGGCGGAACCGGAGCTTCAGGCCGAACACCCGCTCGAACTCGAGGGTGGCCTGGGTCAGCGACAGCGAGTCGAGGCCCTGGTCCATGAAGGTCGCGTCGCGCGCGATGTCGTCGGCCGGCACCCCGGAAACATCGCTGAGGATGCGCTGGAGTTCCTGTTCGATGCGGGGCAATCGGGTCATGGCAACGGGCACGGAGGCGGCAGGTGAGGGGGGGGCACGCAGCGCCTGCGAAGGCGCAGGGGGCGTGTCGTTGGATGCGGCGGGGACGCGACGCTTGAACCAGTGGCGTTCGTCCTTGAAGGGATAGGTGGGCAGCGCCGCGCGGGGCGCGTTCGCGGCGACGGGCCACGCGACGTCGACGCCCAGCGCCCACAGCGCGCCGGCCGCGGCCAGCGCCGAGGCGGCCGGATCGCCGGGGTTGTTGGCGGGGCCGAGCAGCGCGACCTGGCGCGGCACGGCGCCCTGGGGCGAGCGGTGCTGCCGCAGCAGGGCCGTCAGGGCCTGGCCCGGACCGACCTCGACGAACACGGTGGGCACGTCGCGTCCGAGTTCGGCCGCCACGGCCCGGGTGAACTGGACCGTGGCGCGGACCTGGCGGGCCCAGTAGCCGGGGTCGACGGCTTCGTCGGCCGTCAGCGGCGAACCGGTGACACAGGAATACAGGACGCGCTTCGGCGGGGACAGTCGGGCCGCCGACAGCGCGCCGGACACGAGGGGCAACGCCCCGTCCATCGAGGCGCTGTGGAAGGCGTGGGACACGCGCAGGCGCGTGGTACCCAGGTCGCGTGCCTCGAGCACCGGGGCGAACGCATCGATGGCGTCGATGCCACCGGCCACCACCGTCAGCGAGGGTGCGTTGTTGCCGGCGATCTCGACACCAGGGGGAAGCAGCGGCAGCAGCGTGGCGGCATCGGTGCGCACGGCGAGCATCGCGCCGCGCGGCTGCGCGAACATCGCGAGCCCGCGTGCGAGCACGGCCCGCGTGGCGTCCTCGAGCGACATCACGCCGGCATGGCAGGCCGCGGCGTACTCGCCGATGCTGTGGCCGATCATCGCGTCGGGCTGGATGCCGAGGCTGTCGAGCCAGGCGGCGAGGCCGTACGACACCGCGAACAGCGCGGGCTGGGCATGGCGGGTCTCGGCGAGCTGGCGCGCGACCGCTTCGTCGGCGGGGTCGGCGTCGACGAGCCAGGCGCGGAGGTCGACCTTCAGCGTGTCCTGCGCGATGGCGATGGCACGGTCGAAGGCCTCGCGGAAGGCGGGGGCCTCGTCGCAGAGGCGGCGGGCCATGCCGGGGTGCTGCGACCCCTGGCCGGGGAACAGGAACACCACGCGGGGCTGGGCGAGCGCGGTGACCGGGCTGCCGATCGCACGCAGCGCCGACACGGCCCCGGCCACGTCGGACGCCACCACGACCTGGCGTTGCGCCATGGGCTTGCGGCCCCGGATCAGCGTGGCCGCCACGGCGGCCAGCGGCAGATCGGGTTGGCGTTCGAGCCGGTCGGCCAGTTGCGTGGCACGGGCCTTCACGCCGTCGGCATCGCGGGCCGACAGCGGCAGCACCCAGCGCTGGCCGGCTTCGGCCGCGGGCGCGGCGGGCAGCGGCGCTTCCTCGAGCACCACGTGGGCGTTCGTGCCGCCCACGCCGAACGAACTGACCGCGGCGCGGCGCGGCGCGGCGGCGTCGCGTGGCCACGGCGTGTTGTCGGCGACCACGTGGAACGGCGACGAACCGAAGTCGATCTGCGGGTTCGGGCGACGGTAGTGCAGCGTGCGCGGGATGACGCCGTGGTGCAGGGCCAGCGCGGCCTTGACGAGGCCGGCCGCGCCGGCGGCGGCCACCATGTGCCCGAGGTTGCCCTTGAGCGAACCGAGCCCGCAGTAGGCGACGTCGGCGGTGTCGTCGCGGTAGGCGCGGGTGAGCGCGGCCACCTCGATCGGGTCGCCGAGCGAAGTGCCCGTGCCGTGGGCCTCCACGAAGCCGATGCTGCGCGCATCCACGCCGGCGTGGTCGAGCGCCATGCGGATCGCGGCGGCCTGGCCGGTGACGCTCGGCGCGGTGAAGCTCGCCTTGTCGCCGCCGTCGTTGTTGAGGCCCACGCCGCGGATCACCGCGTAGACGGTGTCCCCGTCGGCGACGGCGTCCTCGATGCGCTTCAGCACCACCACGGCGCCGCCGCTGGCGAACACCGTGCCGCTGGCATCGGCGTCGAACGGCCGGCAGTGACCATCGGCGGATTCCATGCCGCCTTCGACGTGCAGGTAGCCGTTCTGCTGCGGCACGTTGACCGAGCTGCCGCCGGCGATGGCGACGTCGCACTGCCCCGATGCGAGCGCGTGCCAGGCCTGCGTGACCGCGACGAGGCCCGTGGAACAGGCGGTGTGCACGCTCACGGCCGGGCCGTTCAGGTTCAACCGGTGGGCCACGCGCGTGGCGACGTAGTCCTTCTCGCTCGCGAGCATGGTCGCGAATTCACCGTAGCGCTGGACGAGCTCCGGATCCTCCTGGCGCAGCGCCGTCGCGTAGTTGTTGTTCGACGTGCCCGCATACACGCCGATGCGCAGATCGTCGCGGCCGGGGTCGATGGCGGCGTGTTCCAGGGCCGTCCAGCTCAGCTCGAGCATCAGGCGCTGCTGCGGATCGGTGACGGCGGCCTCGCGCGCCGAGACACCGAAGAAGCCGGCATCGAACCGGTCGGCGTCTTCCAGCACGCCGCGCGCGGCGACGAAGTTCGGGCGGCTGCGCAGGTCGGCGGGGACGGACGGGTCGATTTCGTGCGGGGCGAAGTGACGGATGCCTTCGCGGCCGGCGAGCAGGTTCTGCCAGAAGCCGTCGAGGTCGGCGGCGCCGGGCGTGCGCGTGGCCATGCCGACGATCGCGATGCCCGCCGTCGCCCGGCCCGCCTGGGTGCGCCGGCGCGAGGAGGTGTCGCGCGCGGCGGCGAGCTTGCCGATGGTGGGGCGGTCGTACACGTCCGCCACCCCGAGGTGGGTGACGCCGGCGTCCTTGAGCCGGGACACGAAGCGCAGCACGAGCAGCGAGCGCGCACCGAGGTCGAACAGGTTCTGGTCGTCGCCGAGCGTGTCCACGCCGAGCAGCTCCTGCCACAGCGCGCGGCACAGTCCGGCGAGGTCGGTCGGGTCGGGCGTGGCCGCCGTGGTGGCCGGCAGCGGCAGCGCCTTGCGGTCGATCTTGCCGCTGGGGGTGGTGGGCAAGGCCTGCAGCACGACGAAGCGCACCGGCACCATGTAGTCGGGAACGCGGGTGCGGAGGTGGGCGCGCAGCACCGGGGCGGCCTGGCCGCCGTCGACCCCGTCGTTCAGCACGAGGTGGGCGACGAGCTGCCGGCCCGCGCCGGGAATGTCCGGCGCGGTGACCACGGCGTCGCGCACGGTGGCGTGGGACATCAGCGCGAGTTCGATCTCGCCCGGCTCGATGCGGAAGCCGTCGACCTTCAGCTGCTGGTCGGCACGGCCGAGGTAGGTGCAGACCCCCGTGGCATCGCGGCGAACCAGGTCGCCGGTGCGATACCAGCGTCCGGGCAGGCCGGCCACGTCGGAGACGAATCGCTCGGCCGTGCGTTCCGGCTGTCCGAGGTAGCCATGGGCGAGCGTGTCGCCGCCCAGCAGCAGTTCGCCGGTGTCGCCGTCGGCCGGTCCGCCGTGGTCCACATCGCGGATCGCGAGTTCGACGTGCGGCAGCGCCGTGCCGATGGGCGGGATCTCCGGCCACGCGCGCGCGTCGCCCAGGAGCTCGAACGCGGTGACCACGTGGCTTTCGGTGGGGCCGTAGTGGTTGTGCAGGGCCGCCTCGGGCAGCCGCTCGAACAGGCGGCGGATCGCGGGGGTGACCTGCAGTTGTTCACCGGCGCTGACGACGTCGGCCAGGTGCGCGGGCGCTTCCTCGGCGGCGGCCTGCGCGATCATCTGCAGCGCGACGTAGGGCAGGAAGATGCGCTGGATGCGCTGTTCGACGAGCGCGCGGTGGAGCCGGGCGGGATCGCGCCGCACGGCCTCGGGCACCAAAACGAGCGTGCCGCTGCCCGCGAGGGTGGCGAAGATTTCCTGGAAATGCACGTCGAACGACAGCGGTGCGAACAGCAGCGTGCGCGCGGCGCGTCCGAGCCGCGGGTGGGCGGCGTGCCAGCGGACGAGGTGGGTCAGCGGCGCGGCCCCCATCGCCACGCCCTTGGGCCGGCCGGTGGATCCCGAGGTGAAGAGCACGTACGTGAGGTCGTCCTCGGCCGCGTGCGGGCGGGGCCCGGCCGGTGCGGGTTCGGCCAGCGTGGGGAACGGGCCGGCGAGGCGCGCGAGTTCGGCGAGGGCGTCGGGTTCGCCCAGCACCACGCGCGGGAGCGCGTCGTCGAGCATCGCCCGCAGGCGCTCGGCCGGGTAGGCGAGGTCCAGCGGCACGTAGGCGAGGCCGGCGTCGACGACGGCGAGGATCGCGACGATGGTGTCGGCCGACCGGGTGGCCGCGATGCCGATGCGGTCGCCCGCCGAGAATCCGCCGCGGGCCAACCGGGCCGACAGGTCGGTCACGCGGCCCAGCAGTTGCGTGTAGGTCAGCGACTCCGAGGGCGTTTCCAGCGCGACCACGGAGGGCGAACGCCGCGCAGCGTCATGCAGCACCGCACGAAGCGTGTCGGGTGGAACAGGCGTTGCTGGCGGATGGTGGTTCATGACAGTGGGCGGGCCCCGGGCCGCGATGTGGAATGGATTCGCCCCCGCTCGCCGGCAGGCGAGGCAATGCGGTTCGTGAACAAGTCGACGTTCCGGGCGGGGCGCCACGCGCACCGATCATGGATCGATTCGCATGCTGTCACGTATGTTCGTGCTTTGTTTCCCGATTATGTCGAGGCGGTGTGTGTTTCAAATCCCCCGAATGCGTGACTGGCGGGGGGAAAGGTTTGCCCGACACTCGTGGCCGACCATGCCCGCCCACAGAAAGCACCCCTCTTCATCGCTGCCGCGCCTTGGGTGGTTCGCGGCCTGGCTGCTCCTTCCCGGCCTGGCGATGTCGGCCGCGCCGGCGAGCATCCCGCTCGCCGTCATCGGGGACTCCGACAGCCACGGCTACCACGACACCCGGGCTTTTCCGCCGGGGGGGGCGGATCGGGGCGGGCGGCTGCGTGACACCACGTACCAGTGGACCGAGGTCGTCGCCGCGCTCCGAGGCGACACGCTGGACCTGGGCGCGCGCACCGACACCGGCACCTGGGGGCGGCTCGCGCCGCCGTTGAGGGCGGTGGGCCTCGACGTGCGGGCGCCTCGCAAGATCGATCACCGGCACAATTTCGCGGTTTCCGGGCAGGGGTGCGAAAACCTCATGGGTGGCGTGTCGCGCCAGGTGCCCGAGCTGGTCCGCCTGATGCGGGACGATCCCGTGCGGTGGCGCGCTGGCGTGGTGGTCATCCGCATGGGGATCAACACCTTCGGCAAGTCGGCCGAACTCGACCGGCTGTCCCGCGATCCGGCGGACCGCGAGGTCGTCGGCAAGATCGATGGCTGCCTCGCCGACATCCGCGCTTCGCTCGATGCGATCGCGGCCGCGAGCCCGCGGACCCGCGTCGTCGTGGTCGGCATCTTCGACAACCGCCACTGGTCGAACTACCTCACCCGGTGGCGCCCGCTCGCCGAGCAGGAGCGCATCGCCCGCGGGCTCGACCGCTTCGACGACGGCCTGCGCCGCCTCGCCGCCGAACGTCCGCAGGTCGCCTTCTTCGACGACCGGGCCTGGTTCGCCTCGGTGTGGGGCGGGCGCGATGCCCAGGGCGCACCCGCCTACCGCACCGTGGCCTTCGGTCCGTTGCGGGTGACCAACAGCGCGGGCGACGAACCGAACCATGCCAACGTGGCCGATGGCCATGCGGGAACGGTATGGAACGCGCTGTGGGCACGGGCTTTCGTCGACCTGCTGAACCAGCGGTTCGGCCTGGGCGTCGCGCCCCTCACCGACGCCGAGATGGTTTCCCTCCTGACGCGCCGCGCCGTCCCCTGACGGCCGCGGGCCACCGCGTACCCCCGCCGGGCTCAGGCCAGCTCCGGCCGTGCCGATAATGGGGTGGGCTCCCTCCGGGCGCCGCACCGGAGCCGCGTCGATGTTCCCTGGTCTGTTTCGTCGTCTTGCCGCCAGCCTGCTGGCGATGATGATGGTCGCACCCGCCATGGCGGAGCCGTTGACCATCGCCGTGTCCCGTTCACCGCTGTCGCTGCCCCTCTACGTGGCCGACGTGGCCGGGTACTTCCAGGACCAGGGCCTGAAGGTGCGCTTCACCGAATGCGTGGGGGGCCACCGGTGCCTGAAGCTGATGCTCGACGGGCAGGTCGACGTGGCCACGGCGGGGGACGCCCCCGTGATGTTCAACAGTTTCGAGCGCGCCGATTTCGCCGTCATCGGCACCATCGCCAGCACCACGGACGACCTCAAGCTGTACGTCCGCCAGGACGCCGGCATCGCCCGCCCCCGCGACCTGGCGGGCAAGCGGGTGGGCGTGGTGATCGGCACCGCCAGCCAGTACGCCCTCGACTCGCTGCTGATGATCCACGGCGTGGACCCGCGCGCGATCCAGGCCGTGCCCATGCAGCCCGAGGGCATGCTCGAGGCGCTGCAGGCGAAGCGGGTCGACGCGGTGTCGGTGTGGGAACCCTACGGCTACCGCATCGCGGGTGCGCTCAAGACGTCGGTGGTCACGCTGCCCAACGTCGGCGCCTACATCGCCGTGTTCAACCTGACCGTGCACCGCCGCCTGGTGGGCGCGCGCGACGCCGACCTCGTCAAGCTGCTGGCCGCCGTGGACCGCGCCGAGACGCTGATCCGCGAGGACCCCGCGCGGGCCAAGCAGATCCTGCGGGAGCGCCTCGCGACCGACGACGACTTCGTGCGCTGGGTCTGGCCGGGCCTCACGTACCGCCTGTCGCTCGACCAGTCGCTGCTCAAGACGCTCGAGAGCGAGGCCCGCTGGGCCCTGCGCGAAGGGCACGTCACGGGGCGGTCGGCGCCCAATTTCCTGCCGTTCCTGCACCGCGCGCCGCTGATGCAGGTCCGCCCCGAGGCCGTGGGCATCAGCCGCTGACGGCATGCGCGTCCAGAGCCAACTCCGCATCACCGCCGGGCTCGCGCTCGTCGTCGTGCTGGCCGTGGCGATCGCCACGTGGCTGGCGGTCACCGCCGACCACCGCGCCGAGGCCGAACAGGACCGGGCCCGCAATGCCGCGCGCCACGCCGCGGCCCTGCTGCTGCTCACCCAGGAGTACCCCCGCTATTTCGAGCCTCGGGTGGCCCAGCAATGGCGGGAACGCCACGACGCGCTGCTGCGGGAACTGGCGGGGCGCGACGAAGACCTCGAGCCCATGCGCCAGGCCGCCGCGCGCCTGCCGCTGCTGTTCGGGCACCTGTCGGAACTGCCGGACGAACCCGAGACCGCGTTCACGGCGCGGCGGTCGGACTTCATCGTCGACCAGCTCATCAACGAGACACAGGGCCTCGCCGACAGCATCTACCGCTGGTCGCGCGAAACCTCGGCCGAAGGCCAGGCGGCCACGCGGCGCTTCCGCTGGATCTGCATCGTCTCGCTGCTGGCCGTGCTGGGCCTGCTGGTGGGCCAGACCGCCGTCATCGTGCGCCGGCTGCTGGGCCCGCTCGACCGCATCGAACGGGCCGCCGCCCGGGTCGAGCGTGGCGACTTCGACGCGAAGGTGGGGCTCGACAGCGAGGACGAGCTGGGCCGCGTCTCCCGCCAGTTCGACGCGATGACCGCCACGCTGCACGAGCGCCGCGCGCAACTGCTGGCCGAGATGGCCCGCCGGGAGGCCATCGAGCGGCGCCTCACCGACATCACGAACACCATCCCCGCGCTGGTGGGCTACTTCGACGCCGACGAGCGGCTCGAGTTCGCGAACGGCCCGGCCATCAAGCTCTTCGGCCTCGACGCCACGCGGCTCGACACCTACACGATGCGTTCCGCGCTCGGCGACGCCCTGTACGCGCTGCACGCGCCGTACCTGCCGCGCCTGCCGGACGGCGCCAAGATCCTCATCGAGGACCAGATCGAGATCAAGGGCCGCACGATGCACTTCCAGGCGCACCTCGTGCCCGACCTGGATGAGCAGCGGCGGCTCAAGGGCTTCTACGCGATGACCTTCGACGTCACCGCGCTCAAGCTCGCCGAGGAACGCATGAGCCAGCTCGCGCGGGTCGACACCCTCACCGACCTGCCCAACCGCCGCCAGTTCGAGGAGCGCCTCGCCGACGCCATCGCCCGCAGCCGCCGCACCCGCCGGCCCATCGCGCTGATGTACCTCGACATCGACCACTTCAAGTCCATCAACGACTCCCTCGGCCACAAGGCCGGCGATGCCGTGTTGCGGGAGTTCGCGCGTCGCCTGCAGGCGAGCGTGCGGGGCACCGACACCGTGGCCCGCATCGCGGGTGACGAATTCGTGATCGTGCTCGAGGGGCTCAACATCGGGCCCGAGGCCGAAGGCGTGGCGCAGAAGATCATCGATGCCATGGTGGCGCCCATCGTGGTGGAGGGGGTCGGTCGGCAGGTGACGACGAGCATCGGGGTGGTGGTGTCGGACCCGCAGGGCTCGGACGGCGCCACGCTCACCGCGCGTGCCGACGAGGCGCTCTACGCGGCCAAGCGCGCCGGCCGCAACCGGTTCGCCTTGTCGCTGTTCTGAACCGGGCGGCAGCGCGCCCAGAACCCCCGCGAATGGGTTGGTGCGCGCACGTTGCGGCGAGCGCACACTCGCCGAGACCTGCCACGTGGTGGGCACCCGGGAGGTCCCTTGAACCATCCGACGAACCATTTCGCGGACGATGTCCGCCGCGACCTGCTGGACCGTGAGCCGTTCACCTTCCGGCACCGCCTTCTGGGCCATCCGGCGCTTTCGCTGGAAAACCTCGGTCGGGTCATCCCGGCGCTGCCGGAATCGCAGGTCTTCTACTCCAGCGGCAAGCTCGACCGGGCCGACGACTTCGATCGCGCGCACCTCGACCATCGGAACGGCCTGTCGATCGAGGCCACGATCGAGACCCTGCGCACCTCCGACTCCTACATCATGGTGCGCTCGCCGGAGACCCATCCGTCGTTCGAGCCGTTGTACCGCGAGTTGAAGGCCGAGGTGAGCACGCTGATCGGGCGCCGTGGCGTGGGGGGCGAAGCCCGCGATGCGATGCTGTACCTGTTCATCGCGTCACCGGGCAGCGTCACGCCGTTCCACATCGACCGCTACTCGACGTTCCTGATGCAGTTCCAGGGCAGCAAGTCGGTGAGCGTGTTCCCGCAATGGGACGACCGCGTGGTGCCGGCCGCGGTGCGCGAGGGGTTCGTCGCCCATTCGGGCCAGCGGGCCGTGTGGCGCCCGGACGTGGAACCGCTGGGCACCGCGTTCGCCTTTTCGCCCGGCGATGCGTTGCACATCCCGTTCGTCGCCGGTCACCACGTGCGCAACGGCCCGGACGAGGTGTCGATCTCCATGTCCTTCATCTTCAACACCGACGAAACCCGCGCGCAGATCCGGGCGATGGTGTTCAACCACAAGGTGCGCGCGCGCCTGGCCCGGTTCGGTCTGTCACCGCATGCGGTGGGCGACGCCCCGTGGCGGGACGCGGTGAAGTCGGGGGTGTGGCACACGGGCGCGCGCATGGCGCGGGTGCTCGGCCACCGGCCTCGGTGACGGGGCGCTACGCCCGCACCGACGCCAGGATCCGGTCCGCCCACACCGGGGCCAGCTTGCGCCAGCCGCTTCGGCTCGGATGGATCTCGTTCTCCCAGTCGCCGCTGCGGCCGGTCGTGCCCGGGGCGGCCGGGGTGAGCAGGCCCGAGGTGGGCACGGCGTGCACGCCGGGGCGCCCGGTGGGCCAGTTCTCGATGGTCTTGCGCAGGTGGGTGAACAGGCCCGCGGTGAGGTCGGGCCAGAGCGACGGGGCGATGCCGTTCTTCCGGTAGGCCTCGTACAGCCACGGGCCGATGCCCGGCCCGGCCGGCGCGTTGCGGGCCGTGGCGGTGTCGTAGCAGTTGAGGAACAGCGGGGTGAGGGCGTTCTGCGGGCTGGCGCGGATGGCGTCGTGCACGGTGTTGAAGTTCGGCGCGAGGTAGCCGTGCACCAGCTTGTCCAGCGCGGCCGGGTCCACGCAGTCCATGGCGTCCGCGGGCGCGGGTTGCCCGGCCATGTCGCGCAGCAGGCCCTGTCCCGGGTCCGGGTCGCGCGCCGCGTCGATGAGGTCGTTCCCGCCGGCGCTGAACAGGATGCCGTCGTAGCGGTCCTGCGCCAGCCACCACCCGAGGTCGCCGCGGATGGTCTCCTCGATGCGCCGCAGCGTGTCGCCGCCGGCCGCGATGTTGATGAACAGCGCGGAGACGCCGCGCCGGTTGAACTCGTCGACGAGGAAGTGCGGCAGCGACGCGCTGGCGGCGCCGCTCATGTCCATCCACGAGTCGCCCTCGACGAGGAAGCGGTAGCGGAACGGCCCGAAGCGGTCCACCCGTTCGGGTTTGACGCGGTAGAGGGATCCGGCGATGACCTGGGACGACATGGGCTGTTCCTCGGGACGGTGCCGACGGAGTGCGGCGCCGCGGAAGCATCGCGTGTGGCGGACGTGGCGTCAACGGCACCGAGTCCCCAAGGCGATGGATGGCGGCCGGCGTTCCTTCCATGTCGGCACGGTCCGGCGCCGGGGTGGCGGTCTCGTCGCCCGGTCGGGTACGATGCGCGAACCGTGCCCGCTGCCATCGCCGATGGGGCTCGACGGACCGCGTCGCGACCGACGCACTTCGTGGTTCCGCATGTCGTCAGAAACGTTCCAACCGGTTTCGCTCGCCTCCTGCGCCGACGAGCCCATCCACATTCCCGGTTCCGTCCAGCCCCACGGGGCCCTGCTGGCCCTGCGCCGCGGGTGCATCGTGGCCTGGAGCGAGAATTTCGTGCACATCGGCGGGTTCGCGCCGTCGCTCGGCCTGCCGTGGTCCGAGGCGCCGTTGTCGGCGGCGGCGCATGCGCTGGTGTCCGACCTGATCTCGGAGTCCGAGGCGGGCGAGGGCGTGCCGGCCTTCAGCGAGGTCGTGCTGCGGGACACCACGCTCGACGTGGTCGTCCACCACCACGACGGGCACTGCCTGATCGAGTTCGAACCGCGGACGATCCAGGCGCTGGCGCAGCGCTCGCACGCACGGACCTTCGACCGCCTGCGGCGCGCGACCGGCCTCGTCACGGTGCTGGAGGCCACGGTCGAGGCGATCCGCGAATGGACCGGCTTCGACCGGGTCATGGCGTACCGCTTCCGGCACGACGACAGCGGTGACGTCGTCGCGGAAGCCAAGACGGACGCCTTGTCGTCCTACCTGGGGCTGCGCTACCCGGCCAGCGACATCCCGGCCCAGGCGCGGCGCCTGTACCTGCTGAACACGCTGCGCCTGATTCCCCACATCAGCTACCGGGCGGTGCCGCTGGTCGGCGCGCCGGGCGCGCCGCCGCTCGACCTGACCCACGCGGTGCTGCGCAGCGTGTCGCCGATCCACGTCGAGTACCTGCACAACATGGGCGTGGGCGCATCGATGAGCGTGTCGCTCGTGGTGGGCGGCCGGCTGTGGGGCCTGATCGCCTGCCACCACATGTCGTCGCTCTACGTGCCGTACGGCGTGCGGGCGGACTGCGACGTGCTGGCCCAGATCGTGTCGTCGACCATTGCCACGCTGGAGGCGAAATCGCAGGCGCACGACCAGGAACGCGGTTCGTCGCTGATCACGCGGGTGGTCTCCGACGTCACGATGGCGGACGACCCGGTGGCCATGATGGAGGCGCACCGCGGCACGCTGCTGGCGCTGCTCGGGGCGGATGCGCTGGTCCTCACGCACCAGAAGGACGTCACCGCGGACCCCGGCATCGCGCCCGAGCTGGCCCGTGTCATCGCCGAGGCGGACTGGCCCTCCGGCGCCGTGTCCACGCGGGAGTGCCGCGCCGACTGGCCCGACGCCGTCGCCGACGCCGTGGGCCCGTGGGTCGGTGCGCTGTGCCTCGACTTCGACCCGAGCTCCCGCAGCCGGCTCGTGGCGCTGCGCAAGGAGCAGGTGCAGACGGTGCGGTGGGCCGGCCAGCCGGACAAGGTGGTCGCGATGGGCCCGAACGGCCCGCGGCTCACGCCGCGCGGATCGTTCGCGGAGTGGAGCGAGGTGGTCAAGGGCTGCAGCGAACCCTGGGCCGAACCCGCGCGCCGCTTCGCCGCGCAGCTGATGCAGGAACTGCAGCGGGCGTCGGTGGCCCGGCATGCGGAGATCGAGTCGGCGCGCCGCAACCTGCTCGCGATGCTGGGCCACGACCTGCGCAACCCGTTGCAGGCCATCAAGACGCTGACGGGGGTGCTGAAGAAGAACCCGCAGCCGGGTGAGGAACTGGGCAGCCGCATCGTCGAGCGGCTGGACTCGTCCAGCGGCCGCATGCAGCGGCTCATCGCCCAGGTGCTGGACTTCAGCCGCGCGGAAGCCGGCCTCGAGCTCGGTGTCGAGGTCCGCGCCTTCGACCTGTTCGCGCTGGTCGAGGACGTCGTGGAGGAGGTGCGCAGCGCCCATCCGTCGGTCGAGCTGGTGCTGTCCGGCGAGGGTCCGTGTTTCATCGTGGGGGACGCGGTGCGGATGTCGCAGGCGCTCACCAACCTCCTCGTGAACGCCTGCCACTATGGCACCCCGGGTTCTCCGGTCGAGGCCCGGCTGGAACGCACGCCGGACGGCGTGGTCTTCAGCGTGCGCAACGTGGCCGAGGCGCTGTCGCCGGACACGGTGGCCGGCCTGTTCGAACCCTACAAGCGTGGCACGCCCGAACGGCGGCTGAACCGGACCGGCCTCGGCCTGGGCCTGTTCATCACGCACCGGATCGTCGCGGAACATGGCGGCATGCTGCAGTACCGCTACGACACGCCGCGCGTGGTGTTCGAGTTCGGGTTGGGTGTGGCGTCTCAGGCCGGCTGACCCGGGTGTGACACGAACGGCGAGGAACGGAAGCCCATGACCCTCAAGCGAATGGACAACGTCCTGATCGTCGTCGACGACCTGGAGGCCATGAAGGCCTTCTTCATCGCACTGGGCCTGAAGCTCGAGGGCCAGACCACGGTGGAGGGCCCGGCGATCGGCCGGCTCATCGGCCTGGGCGACGTGCGGGCGACCCTCGCGATGCTGCGCACGCCCGACGGCCAGGGCATCGAGCTCGACAAGTTCCACACGCCCGAGGCCGTCCGCTTCGGCCCCGTCGACACCCCGGTGAACGCCCTGGGCCTGCGCCGGCTCATGTTCGCCGTCGACGGCCTCGACGAGGTCGTCGCGCGGATGCGGACCCATGGCGCCGAGGTCATCGGCGAGATGCAGTACGAGACCGCGTACCGGCTCGCCTACCTGCGCGGGCCCGAGGGGCTCATCGTGGGGCTGGCGGAGCAGCTGGGCTGAGCCCGAGCCACCCATGCACCTGATCGACACTTACCGGGACGACACCCATCGCCAGCAAGTCATCGCGCTCTGGAACGACGTTTTCGGCCGAAGCACCGGCCACAACGACCCGGGCCTGAGCATCGACAAGAAGCTGGCCGTGGCCGATGGCCTGTTCTTCGTGGCGCTCGTCGACGGCCGGGTGGTGGGCACCACGCTGGCGGGCTACGACGGGCACCGTGGCTGGCTGTACTCCGTGGCGGTGACGCCCGGCTTCCGCGCCACGGGCATCGGCGCCGCGCTGGTGCGCCGCGCCGAGCAGGCGCTGGCGCAGCGGGGGTGCACGAAGATCAACCTCCAGATCGTCGGGAGCAACGCCGCGGTCGCCGACTTCTATGCGTCCCTCGGGTATGCGGTCGAGGACCGCATCAGCATGGGGCGGCGGGTCGACGAGAACATTCCGTAGGGCCTCGCTTCCGCGCCTCCCACCCGTCGCGTCATCACGCCTGTGCATGCGCAGACGACGCCTTGACGGAAGAATCCGGCCACCAGCGCGCATTGGACGTGCCTGGGTGCGAACAGGGAGGGGGCCCATCACATGGACACGCAGACGCTCGACGATCGACTCAAGCAGGCGCAGATCGACAAGACCAGTGCCGAGACGAGGAAGCTGGAGAAGGAAGCCGATGCCGTCGATCTCCAGGTGCGGAGCGACTTCTGGTCCGAGGCCATCAAGATCCTCGGAGGTGTCGTCCTGGGCATCGGGGGTGTCGTCGTCGGCTACACGCAGTACGAGGTGGGCGAACTGAAGGCGAAGGTCGCGAAGGAAGACCTGGCCCGCGCGCAGACGGCTGTCGCGGAGGCCGAATCCGCGGCCAGCGCGGCGTTCGCCAAGCGGGACATCGCCGTTCGCGAACAGAAGGACGCCGAGATCGCCACCGCCGAGTTCAAGTCGTCGTTGACCGCCACCAACAGCGCGCTCAAGGCCGCCAAGCCCGCGGAGGTCAAGGCCCGACTGACCTACATCCAGTTCCGTGGCGACCTGAGCCGGGACCTGATCAACGAGCTGCGTGTGTCGCTCGCGGGAAAGGCATTCAACGCCCCGGGCTCCGAGCGCGTGGCCGGCGACTACCAGAACCTGGTGAAGTACTTCAACGGGACGGAGAGCGGCGACGGGGAGCAGCTGGCCGCCGCCGTCGAGGCGTTCTTCTCGGCGAAGGGGTGCCCGCTCAAGATGCGGGTCGTGCCGGCCGTGAGCACGACCATCAAGAACCCGCCGCTGGAGGTGTGGCTCTCGCACAAGTGTTCGGGCAGGCCCTGATCCGTCGACGTTGCATGTTGACGGCACTGCGGGCTGGCCGCTAAGGCCGAAGCGCCGACGCCAATCCCCTGATGTCGTCGAGCAGCACCTGGGAGAAGGTGTTGGTCGCACGAGGTTCCTGCGTGCCGTCGTCGATGTAGAAGCAGTGAGGGTCCGGATCGGCTGTTTGGGCGCTGAACCAAGCCGCCATGTAGCCTTGATGCGAGAAGAAGACGACCTCCGTCGGCTTCAATCGACAGGTGCTCCCCACTTCCTCGAGAAGGCCACTCAGCACGGCCCGATTTCCTGTCAGGTCGCCAATGAACCAGCCGGACCCGCGGAAGATGCCGTGATGGTCCTTGCCCATCCACAGCAAGTAGTCCTTGTACGCTTGCGGCAGACCGAAGCTCAGGGCTTGCTCGAGGGCTGCGATCTCCACCGCGCTGGCCCCCTTCGGCGCCCCGAGTTTCGGCTGGACATGGTCAGCGTGAAATCGCCTTGCCGGTTCGATGAGCATCGGGTAGACCGTGGGAGCAACTTTCGATTCGAGGATCACCAGTGTACGAACGATTCGCCGAAGCTTTCGAGCAGGACTCTCTCCCCGCTGCGGATCCGGGCCGCGAGCCTCTTCAGTCGCGGCTCTCGGAGTTCGACGCGTTGATTCACCGGTTCGGCGGGCGCTCTTTCCGGCAGGGGCTGTACAGGGTGGTGCCTCGCCCCGAGTTGACCGCATGGACAGCCGTCGTGACGTCCGCATTTCCGGCCTACCAGGGCCAGGTCGGCGTCTTCGCCTTCGACTGGCTCGGCAGGGCATTCGGATGCGTGACGGACCGGCTCGAGAACGAACGGCCCGGCGTCGCGATGTTCGAGCCGGGAACGGGCCAGGTCCTGGAGATTCCGTGCAACGTGGTGGACTTCCATGAGTCCGAACTGATCGACTTCGCCGACGCCGCCCTGGCCGATGCTTTCCACCGGCTGTGGCTGGCGGACGGCGGCTCGGTTCCCGAGCGGCACCAGTGCATCGGCTATCGGAAGCCGCTGTTCCTCGGTGGATCCGACGACGTTTCGAACCTGGAATTGTGCGACCTCGACGTGTACTGGGGCCTGGCCGCGCAACTGACGGCTCGACTCGGGGACATCGGTCGGGAGGCCTGACGAGCGAACGTCCGCCGTCAGGCGAACCCCTGGGGATTCTGGCTCTGCCACCGCCACGAATCGGCGCACATGTCGGCGAGGCCGCGCGTGGCCGACCAGCCCAGCTGGGCCTTGGCCTTGGCGGGGTCGGCGTAGCACTCGGCGACGTCGCCGGGGCGGCGGGCGACGATCTGGTGGGCGATGGTGCGGCCGCTGGCCTGCTCGAAGGCCTTGATGACGTCGAGCACGCTGTAGCCCTGGCCGGTGCCGAGGTTGACGGTGACGGAGGTGTCGCGGTCGAGCAGGTGGCGCACGGCGGCGACGTGGCCGTCGGCGAGGTCCATCACGTGGATGTAGTCGCGCACGCCGGTGCCGTCCGGCGTGGCGTAGTCGCCGCCGAACACCTGCAGGAACGGGCGCTTGCCCACGGCCACCTGGGTGACGTAGGGCATCAGGTTGTTCGGGATGCCGCGCGGGTCCTCGCCGATGCGGCCGCTCGGGTGCGCGCCCACGGGGTTGAAGTAGCGCAGGTAGGCGACCTTCCACGCCGGCGTGCAGCGTTCGAGTTCGCGCAGCAGTTCCTCGCCCATCAGCTTCGTGGTGCCGTAGGGGCTGGTGGCGGCGAGCGGGGAGTCCTCGGTGATGGGCAGGGTCTCGGGCTGGCCGTAGACCGTGGCGGACGAGCTGAACACCAGCTTCGTCACGCCGTGGTCCTGCATGGACTGGGCGACGTTGACGAGGCCGCCGATGTTGTTGCGGTAGTACGCGAGCGGGATCCGGGTGGACTCGCCCACGGCCTTGAAGGCGGCGAAGTGCACCACGGCGTCGATGGCGTGCTGGTCGAAGAGCCGGTCCATCGCGGCCTTGTCGGTCACGTCGGCCTCGACGAACACGGGCTTGAAGCCGCCGAGTTCGGCGAGGCGGTCCAGCACGAGCGGCGAGCTGTTGGAGAAGTTGTCGACCCCCACCACGTCGAAGCCGGCCGCGGCGAGCGCGAGCCAGGTGTGGGAGGCGATGTAACCGGTGGCACCGGTGAGCAGGATGCGGGCCATGGGAGGAATCAGGTCAGGGGTTGGAGATCGATGTTGCACCGCATGATAGGTCGCCGACCATGACGGATACAGCCCCCTCGTTGAATGCCCCCAGGACGAGGGGCCCCTACAATCGTCGGATGCTCAACGCCTTCACTTCCTCCCTCGGCGCGGCGGCCATGGCGCGCATCACGCTGCTGCTCAACCACGTGATCGCCGCCGAGACGGTCGCCACCGAGCGCCTCAAGCCCCACGCCGGCCGCACGGTGCTGCTGTCCTGGACGGGCTGGCCCTCGCTGCTGCCGCCGCCGCCCGTGGTGGCCTTCGGGGTCACGCCCGCCGGCCTGCTGGAATGGCTCGGCGACGAACCGCCGTCCGCACCCGACCTGCGCGTCTCGATCGACGGGTCCAACCCGGCGAAGCTGGCCGCCCAGTGGTTCGCCGGTGAACGCCCGAGCGTGAACATCGAGGGCGATTCGGCCTTCGCGGCCGACGTGAGCTGGCTGATCGAGAACCTGCGCTGGGACATCGAGGACGACCTCGCCCGCATCGTGGGCCAGGGCCCGGCGCACCAGATCTCGCGCGCGGGCGCCACGCTGGCGGCCGGGTTCACGTTCGCCGCCCGGACGCTGCAGGACCTCGTCGTTCGCGGCGCGGGCGGCGGCCCCCGATGAGGCACCTGTTCCGGCTCGTCTACATCGTCGTCACGGTTCTGCGGTACGGGCTCGACGAGGTGGCCCTGTCGGGCTTCCGGCAACGCTGGGTGCGCGCCGGGGTGAGGGTGATCACGTTCGGCCGCCGGCTGGACGCCCCGGCCGGCCAGCGCCTGCGCGAGGCGCTGGAGCGCCTGGGCCCCATCTTCGTCAAGTTCGGCCAGGTGCTGTCCACGCGGCGCGACCTGCTGCCCGACGACGTGGCCGACGAACTGGCCAAGCTCCAGGACAACGTGCCGCCGTTCCCGGCGGCCGAGGCCCGCCGCCTCGTCGAGCGTGCGTTCAACCAGCCCATCGAGGCCGTGTTCGCCACGTTCGACGCCGAGCCGGTGGCCAGCGCCTCCATCGCGCAGGTGCACTTCGCCACGCTGATGGACGGCCGCGAGGTGGCCGTGAAGGTGCTGCGCCCGGGCATGCTCGCCATCATCGACGACGACCTGGCGCTGCTGCGCACGCTCGCCCGCTGGATCGACCGCTGGTCGGTCGACGGCAAGCGCCTGAAGCCGCGCGAGGTGGTGGCCGAGTTCGACAACTACCTGCACGACGAGCTGGACCTCGTGCGCGAGGCCGCCAACGGCGCGCAGCTGCGCCGGAACATGGAAGGCCTCGGGCTGCTGATGGTGCCCGAGATGGTGTGGGACTACTGCACGCAGACCGTGATCGTGATGGAGCGCATGAAGGGCGTGCCCATCAGCCAGCGGCAGCGGCTGCGCGCGGCCGGCGTCGACATCCCGAAGCTCGCCCGCGACGGCGTCACCATCTTCTTCACCCAGGTGTTCCGCGACGGCTTCTTCCACGCCGACATGCACCCGGGCAACATCCAGGTGAGCATCGACCCGGCCACGTTCGGCCGCTACATCGCGCTCGACTTCGGCATCGTGGGCACGCTCACCGAGGTCGACAAGGACTACCTCGCGCAGAACTTCATCGCGTTCTTCCGGCGCGACTACAAGCGCGTGGCCGAGCTGCACCTGGAGAGCGGCTGGGTGCCGCCCGACACGCGCATCAACGACCTGGAAGGCGCCATCCGCGCCGTGTGCGAACCGCACTTCGACCGGCCGCTGAAGGACATCTCGCTCGGCCAGGTGCTGCTGCGCCTGTTCCAGACCTCGCGCCGCTTCAACGTCGAGATCCAGCCGCAGCTGGTGCTGCTGCAGAAGACGCTGCTCAACGTGGAAGGCCTCGGCCGCCAGCTCGACCCCGAGCTCGACCTGTGGAACACCGCGAAGCCGTTCCTCGAGCGGTGGATGAACGAGCAGGTGGGCTGGCGCGGCTTCGTCGCCAGCCTGAAGAAGGAAGCGCCGCACTTCGCGCAGCTGCTGCCCCAGTTGCCCCGCCTCGTGCACCACGCGCTGCAGCGCCCGGCGCCGGTGGAGGCGCGGTTGCTGGCCGAGCTGCTGGCCGAGCAGCGGCGCACGCGCGCCTGGCTGCGGGCCCTGGTGAGCCTGCTGGTGATGGCGGGGCTCGCGGTCGGGGCGGCCGCGGCCTGGTGGCGTTACTACGGCTGACCGTTGGACGACAGCGCGGCCTTGCCCGACCCCGCCGGTCGGCTCGACAGCAGCCGCGTCAACCGGGGCTTCAGCCGCAGGAAGTGCACCTCGAACTGGTGGTACGACAGCGCACCCGCCGCGAACGTGACGAGCGTGCCGATGGCGATGTAGGCCAGCGAGGAGCCCAGCGCCGACGGGTCGCCCCAGCCGTGCGACTTCATCCACGGCGTGCCGAGCAGTCCGTGCAGCGGGGCGTGCAGCACGTACATCGCGTAGCTGTAGAGGCCGACGCGGCGCAGCCAGGCCGCCCGCAGGGGCTCGGCCCAGCGCTGCGGCTCGGGCGCCAGGTCGGCGCAGGCCAGTCCCAGCACGACGGCGGCGAAGCCGAGCGACAGCGCGAGGTAGCCGACCGTCTGGGTGTTCACGTTGAACTGGGTGTAGCCGTGGCACACCAGCGCCCCCGCGAGCAGCACCGCCAGGCCGCCCGCGACGAGCTGCTGTGGCCTCGCCACCAGCCATTCGCGGCAGCCCGGCCAGCGCAGCAGCGCGGCCGCGGCGGCGCCGGCGGCCAGGGCGTCCATGCGGCAGATCGAGTACTCGTACACGGCGTTGTGCGAGTCGCCGTTCCAGATCATCCAGGCACGTGCCAGCAGGGCCACCACCGCCACCCCGGCGCACAGCCGGACGATGCCACGGGGGTCCAGCCGCCGGATCGCGAACGGCCAGAGCAGGTAGAACTGCTCCTCCACCGCCAGTGACCAGAAGTGCGGCAGCGGGCTGTCGCCCGGCAGGAAGGGCTGCACCCAGTTCGACACGAACAGCGACAGCGAGACGATCGTGGCCGCCGACGCGTGCGTGCCCAGGTTCAGCAGCGGCAGCAGGCCGAAGACCACCAGCAGCGTGCCGTAGTACAGCGGCAGGATGCGCAGCGTGCGCGACGCGAAGAACCGGGCGTACGGGTGCGGGTCGTCGTGCGAGTCGATCAGGATGCCGGTGATCAGGGACCCGCTCAGCACGAAAAAGAGCTGGACCCCGATCCAGCCGCGTTCCAGCACCGTCGCCACGAGGTGGCTCGACAGCGACTGCGGACCGGTCAGCAGGTTGAGGTTGTGGGTGACGACGAGCAGGATCGCCAGGCCGCGGATGCCGTCCAGCACGGGCAGGCGCGCGGGAGCATGTGGGGGGCGGGGAGACAAGGGCATGGGATCGACCCGGAAGGGCCGCCGGACGAAGGTCCCGGCGGTTTCGGCGAATCATGCCCGTTGTGCGTGCCGCCCGAGGGCGGGCGCCCCCCCGTGGGTTGGGGGGCGCGACCCCTGGAAAGCGCTCCCAACCCCACAGCCGGGGGGCGGTGGTCCCGGTTCCGTGTCGCCTCTTCGCCGGATCGCCGCGATGCCTGGGGCTGATCAGCCGGGCGTTTTCGCCATCTTCCGGGTGCACAGTCGTCTGCCTAGGATTCCGCACACAACGGGATTCCCATGAAACTCACCGACAACACCTTCCTCATCACCGGCGGCGGCACCGGCATCGGCCGCGCCCTCGCCGAAGCCCTGCACCGCCGCGGCAACCAGGTCATCATCGCCGGCCGGTCCACCGACCCGCTGGCCGAGGTGGTGGCCGCGAACCCGGGCATGGGCTCGGTCGTGCTCGACGTCTGCGACACCGCGGCCATCGCGCGCGTGGTGCCGCAGCTCATCGCGCAGTACCCGAAGCTCAACGCCGTCATCCACAGCGCCGGCATCCAGAAGGAAGACGACGTGGGCGGCACGGTCGACGACGACCTGCTGACGGCCACGTTCGCCACGAACCTGATGGCGCCGATCCGCCTGAACTCGGCGCTCATCGAGCACTTCCGCCGGCAGCCGTCGGCCACCATCGTCAACATCTCGTCGATGCTGGGCTTCGTGCCGCTGGCCAACGTGGCGCTGTACTGCGCGGCCAAGGCGGCGCTGCATTCCTACACCCTGTCGCAGCGCTACCAGCTGCGCGACACGTCGGTGAAGGTGCTGGAGATCATGCCGCCGTACGTGCAGACCGCGCTGATGGACATGAACCTGCACGACCCGCGCGCCATGCCGCTCGAGCAGTTCATCGCCGAGACGCTGGAGGCGCTGGCGACGGACGAGGTGGAAGTGCTGGTGCCGCGCGCGAAGGAACGCCGCGACGCACTGCGCCCCGGCGAGGTCGCGGCCACGCAGAAGTTCAACGACTTCTTCATGGCGGGCACGTACGTCAACTACGGCAAGGCGTCCGGGACGGCCTGAACGACAACGAGGCGCCCCGACCGGGTCGGGGCGCCTCGTCGCGGGTGTCGCGTCAGAGGTCGAGCACGAGCAGCCGGCAGCCGGCCCTGGCGCGGGACACGCAGGGCGTGAACTGGTCGTGGCGCGCCTTCTCCTCGTCGGACAGGAAGAGGTCGCGGTGGTCGACCTCGCCTTCGAGCACGCGCGTGAGGCACGTGCCGCACACGCCCTGCTCGCACGACGTGTCGACCTCGTGGCCGTGGGCCGCGAGCACCTCGATGACGGTCTGTTCCTTCCCCACGGTGAAACACCCGCCGGTGCGGGCCAGGCGGATGTCGAAGGCGCCGTCGTCGCCCGTGTCCACCGGCGCCGCCGCGAAGTACTCGCGGTGGATGTGGCCCTGGTCCCACCCCATCGACCGTGCGCTGGCGATGACCCAGTCCATGAACCCGCCGGGGCCGCACACGTAGAGGCGTTTGCCCGGCGCCGGCGCGGCCAGCACGCGGGCGATGTCGAGCTTCTGGTCGGGTGCGCCGTCGTCGAAGTGGATAGCCGCGCGTTCGGCGAAACCCGACCGCGCGATGCGCTCGCGGAAGGCGGTGCGCGAGGGCGAGCGGCTGCAGTAGTGCAGCTCGAACGACGCCCCCGCGCGCGCCAGGTGTTCGGCCATGCAGAGGATCGGCGTGATGCCGATGCCACCGCCCAGCAGCACCGCGTGCGCCGAGGGTGCCAGCTCGAAGTGGTTGCGAGGGGCGCCCACCCGCAGCAGGTCGCCTTCGCGCACGGTGTCGTGCACGGCCGTCGAGCCGCCGCGGGAGTCCGGCGCGCGCAGCACCGCGATCTGGTAGTGGTGGGTGTCGGTGGGCGGGTTGCACAGCGAGTACTGGCGCACCAGCCCGTCGGGCAGGTGCACGTCGACGTGCGAACCGGGAGAGAACGGGGGCAGTGCGGCGCCGCCGGGATCCACCAGTTCGAGGCTGCAGACGCCGTCGGCCTCCGCCTGCTTGCGGCGGACCTGGAGGGTGAGAATGATGGGTGTCATTTCATCGCGCACTGGGCGTGGTAGGCGTCTTCGTGCGCGGTGAAGGGCTTGCCGATCGTCTTCAGGCCGACGCGGTCCTTCGCATCCTTCGCGACCACGAACGCGTAGTAGTCGTTGATCGGGAAGTTGTTGTTGTTGAACTTCAGCGTGCCGCGCAGCGACTTCGGGTTGCCCGCCTTCAGCGCGGCCATGAAGGCCGGCTTGTCGGCCACGTTGCCCTTCACGCGCGCGATCGCCACGTCGAGCAGCAGCGCCGAGTCGTAGCCCTGCGCCGCGAGGTTCGACGGGATGCGCGCATGTTTCTTCTCGAAGGCCTCGACGAAGCCGCGGCTCTCGGGCGTGTCGGTGTCCGGCGCCCACCAGTGGGTGCTGACGAGTCCGAGGGCCGAGTCCTTCAGCGCGGGCAGGGTGGTGCCGTCCAGCATGCCGGAGGTCTGCAGCGGGATGGTCTTGCCGAGGCCCGCCTGCTGGTACTGGCGCACGAAGTTGACCGACAGGGCGCCGGGGAAGAACGCATACACCGCGTCGGGCTTCGCGTCGGCGATCTGCGCGATCTCGGCCGAGTAGTCGGGCTGGGACACGGCGGGCGAGATCTCGTCGACCACCGTGCCCTTGTAGTAGCGCTTGAAACCCTGCAGCGCGTCCTTGCCGGCCTGGTAGTTCGGGGCGATCAGCACCATGCGCTTGTAGCCCTTGTCGGTGGCGTACTTGCCGGCCGACTCGGCGTGGCCATCGTTCTGCCACGACGCGATGAACTGGTAGGGCGAACACTGCGCGCCGGCGATGGCCGACGGGCCCGCGTTCGCGCCGATGAGGAAGACCTGCTTCTCGGTGATGGAGCGGCGCACGGCCATCATCACGTTGGAGCCGATGAGGCCCGTGATGATGGACACTTTCTCCTTCTCGATCAGCTTCTGCGCGATCTGCAGCCCCACGTCGGGCTTGAACTGGTCGTCCTCGCGCAGCACCTGCACGGGCACGCCGCCCAGCTTGCCGCCGCGCTGTTCCACCGCGAGGGCGAAGCCGTCGTAGACGTCCTGGCCCAGTGCTCCGATGGGGCCGGAGAAGGTGCCGAGGAAACCGATCCTGATCGGGTCCTGGGCGCAGGCGGCGCCCGTGGCGAGGGCGAGCGCGGCCATGGCGAACTTCGCCATCGTGGTCTTCGACATGGTGTTCCTTCGGGGGTGGGTCAGGCGGAGCGGGCGACGAGCTGGTCGACGATGCGGCGCGAGCGGTTGGGGGCGACGTCGATGTGGATGTCGACGTTGTGGCGGTTCGCGAAGCGCTGCTGGTTCATCCACTGCGCCTCGATCACGTCCTTGTCCTCGTCGAAGGTGGCGGCCACGTCGCGGATGAGCTTGTCGGCGGCGCCGGGGTAGTCGGGGTGCGGGTTGGTGGCCACCGTCCAGAAGTAGTGCGAGCTGCCGGCCGTCTCGGGTGTCACGCCGTGGAAGCCGCGGATGTGGAAACCCGCGCGTCCCGGGTCGTCGAGCCGGCCCGAGCCGGGCTCCATCGCACCCGTCCAGATGACCAGGTGCGAGACGTGGAACTCGGCCTCCTGCCAGCGGTCGACGTTGCCCTTGAACGGCCACACCGCGGTGTACGTGGGGGGTGGCGCGGAGTCGGGCATCGGGCGCACCACGCGCACCGTCTCGCCCGAGACGATGGTGTCGAACTTCGCGGTCATGTGCTGCAGCGGGTTGCCGCCGATGGTCTTGCGGTGCACGTAGCCCACGTGGCTCAGGTCCATCAGGTTGTCGTGGATGAGCTGGTACGGGGCGGCGTACTGGTAGTGGGCGCCGCCGTACTGGTAGGCCGGGTCGTCGTGGATGCCGTAGGTGGGCGGTTCGTCGGCGGGCTGGTCGTCGGGGGTCGCGCCCACCCAGACCCACAGCAGCTTGTTCTTCTCGCGCAGGGGGTAGCTCGCGACCCGCGCCTTCGCGGGGATCTTCTCCTGGCCGGGGATCTCGATGCACACGCCGTTCGTGTCGTACAGCAGCCCGTGGTAGCCGCAGCGCAGGCCGCGGCCTCGATGTCGCCGCAGGACAGGGGCAGGTCCTTGTGGCAGCAGCGGTCCGCGAGCGCGGCCACCGACCCGTCGGGCTTGCGGAACAGCACCATCGGCCGGTCGAGCAGCGTGCGGGCGAGCGGCTTGTCGGCGAGTTCGGACGAAAAGCCCGCCACCCACCATCGGCCCATGGGGAGCTGGGCAGCAGGTGAAGCGGCGCCGGGCAGGGGACAGGACGCCTGGGTCATCGGGGTTCTCCAATCGGTTGCGGGAGCAAGGTGAAAAAGCCATTCAGTACACGTAATGGTAGAAGTCGATCCAGGGTTGGCTGCGATGGTTTTCCCGAGGTATCGCTGGCCGGATTCGCGGTTCAAGGGGCGAGGGCCGGGGAGAGGGCGACGTCTAGAATCCCGCCAGAGTCGCAGCCCGCCACCCCATGAGCCCCACGCGCAAGAAGACCCCGCCCGCCGAGCCCGAGCCCCTGGAGGCCACCGCGGTCTACAAGGACCTGCTCGACCAGCCGGGGCACCTGTTCCGCCGCGGCGAGCAGATCTGCGTGTCGGCGTACTACGACGCGCTGGGCACCGCGATCACGCCGATGCAGTACGGCGCGTTGCGCATGGTCCACGAGCACCCCGGGCTCGACCAGGTGACGCTCGCGCGGTCCCTGGCGCTCGACAACTCCACCACCGCCGAGATCGCCACGCGCCTCGAACGCAAGGGCCTGCTGCGCCGCGAGCTGGTCATCGTGAAGCGGCGCCAGCGCCAGCTGTTCCTGACGGAGGAGGGCGAGACGGTGCTGGCGGGGGTCGTGAGCGAGGTCAACAACCTGCGCGCCTCGCTCCTCAGCCGCCTCGAACCCGACGAGCAGCAGGACCTGATGCGCCTGCTGCGCCGCTTCGTCGAGGTGAATGCCAATCGCAGCCGCGTGCCCGCCGAAGGGCCGGACAGCGCGTCGCCGCTCAAGGTGCCGGCGAAGGATGCGGCGCGGCCCGCGCGGAAGAAGGCCCCATGACGCTCGAATGGCGGGATGCCCTCGACGGGGTCGACTGGGATGAACTGTCCGCCCTCTACAAGGCGGCCCCGCTCGGCGACAAGCCGGCGGACCACCTGCGCAAGGTCTTCGGCAACAGCCTGTTCCGGTGTTTCGTGTCCGACGGCGGAAAGCTCGTGGCCGCGGGGCGGGCGCTCGCGGACGGAGGCGACTGCTCGTACATCTGCGACATCGCCGTGATGCCGAGCCACCAGGGCACGGGCCTCGGCAAGCAGGTCGTCGCGCACCTCGTCGAGAAATCTCGGGGCCACAAGAAGATCATCCTGTACGCGGTGCCCGGCCGCGAACCCTTCTACCGGAAGTTCGGCTTCCTGCGCATGAAGACCGCGATGGCGATCTTCGAGAACCCGCGCGAGCAGGTGGCGCGCGGCTACCTCGACGACGACACGGCGTAGCGCGCCGAGGTCAGGCGGGCGCCACCGCCCCGAGCGGCACCGGCCCGCTGTCCGCGCACTCCGCGGGCGCCTCCACCGGATGCGCCACGAACACGAGCGTGATGCCGAAGCCCCGCGCGTCGAGCCCGTCGCCCACGTCGAGCCGCGCGCCGTGCAGCTCGGCGATGCGGGCCACGAGCGACAGGCCGATGCCGCTGCCCCGGCCGGTGGTGCCCGGCACGCGGTAGAAGCGGTCGAAGATGCGCTGGCGTTCGCCCTCGGGCACGCCCGGGCCGTCGTCGCGCACGCCCAGCGCCACGCACCAGGCGCCGTTCACCTGCACGCGCCGGCACTGCACCTGGATGCGGGCGCCCTCGCCGCCGTAGCGGTGGGCGTTGTCGATCAGATTGCGCAGCAGCACGCCCACGGTGTTGACGTCCACCGGCAGCGCGCAGGGTTCGGTGTCGAGCAGCAGGCGCTGGCGCTGCTGGCGCGCCATCGCGGCGAAGTCGTGCACGACGAGCGAGACCACCTCGTGCAGCGCCGCGGCGGTGTGCGCGGGCGCGTCGGTGGAGGCGTCGAGCCGCGCCGAGTCGAGCAGCTGCTCGGTGAGGCGCGACGCGCGTTCGATGCCGGACACCAGCGGCGCGATGGCCGCGCGGCTTTCCTCGAGCGAACCGGCGGACTGCACGAGGCGCGCCTGCGCCGTCAGCACGGCGAGCGGCGTGCGCAGCTCGTGCGCGGCGTCGGCGAGGAAGTGGCGTTCGGCGCGCAGCGCCGTGTCGAGCTGGCCCAGCACGGTGTTGAAGCCGTCGACCAGCGGTCGCAGCTCTTGCGGCAGCTCGGCCGACGGCACCGGGCGCATGTCGAGCGGCTTGCGCCGCGCGAGCGCGTCCCGCAGTCGCTTGACCGGCGCCATGGTCATGCAGATGGTGAGCCACGACACGGTGCCGAACAGCACGATCAGCGCGACGGCGACCAGGATGCTGCCGTTGAACCACAGCGCCATCTCGGCGTCGAGCATGTCCTGGCACTTGGCCACCTGCACCTGCACGCTGCGGTCCGCGTCGGTGATGGTGTAGACCCGCCACACCTTGCCGCCGGCCTCCGACGTGCCCAGCCAGTCGGGCGAGTCGAACTGCAGCGGCGTGAAGGGCACGTCGGGCGAGCCGGCGGACTTGAGGATCGAGTGGCCGTCGCGGTGCCAGATCTGGTAGCTCAGGTTCTCCTGCATCGCCGTCACTTCCGGCGGCATGCGCACCGAGTCGCGCGCCTTCACCTCGGCCATCGTGGGCGACACCGACCGCAGGATCTGCTGGCCGATCGCGCGCATCATCGTGTCCCAGTGGCCGCTCTGCGTGCGGGACATCTGGATGGCCTGGCAGCCGAACCACGTGGCCCACACCAGCACGATGGCCAGCATCAGGTTCTTCAGCAGCCGCACGCGCAGCGAGCGGATGGCCCAGGGCGGTCGACTCATCGGGTGTCTCCCATGCGGTAGCCGTGGCCGTGCACGGTGGCGATCAGGTCGTCGCCCAGCTTGCGGCGCAGCTGGTGCACGTAGACGGCGACGGTGTTGCTCTCGATGGTGCTGTCGCCGCCATACACCGCCTCCTCGAGCTGCTGGCGGGTGACGACGCGGCCGCAGCGTTCCATCAGGGCCAGCAGCGTGCGGTACTCGTGCACGCTGAGCGAGACGGGCTGGTCGTTCAGCGTGACCTCGCGGCGGGCGGGGTCGAGGCGCACCGACTTGCAGGTGAGGACGGGCGCGACGCGGCCGAAGGCCCGGCGCAGCACGGCGCGCAGGCGGGCGCCGAGTTCGTCGGGCTGGAAGGGCTTGACGAGGTAGTCGTCGGCGCCCGCGTCGAGGCCGGCGATGCGGTCGCTGAGCTGGTCGCGCGCGGTCATGATCAGCACGGGCGTGGTGTCGTAGCGCTCGCGCACCGAGCGCAGCACCTGCAGGCCCGAGCCGCCCGGCAGGCCCAGGTCGAGCAGCACCGCGGCGTAGGCGTGGTCGGTGAGGGCGAGGCGGGCCGCGGGGGCGTCGGAGGCGATGTCCACCTGGTAGCCGTCGCGTTCGAGCCCCGCCCGCAGCGCGCTCGACAGCATCGCATCGTCTTCGACCAACAGGAGTTGCATGGCGGGGGGAACGTCGTGGACTTCGAAGGCCGCAGTGTGCACCGGCGGCATTAAAAAGTTCTTAATGGCGATCCCCGAGCATCCGTTCCACACCTTGCCTCGGGAGTCGAGATGATGGAGCTGAACCTGCCCGCGGGCCTGGCGCCCGCCGAGCCCGCACCCGGTCCCTGGAACCGGTTGCGCCGCCTGCTGCGCACCGCGGCCCCCGCCGCGCCGGGCGCCAGCTGGGCCGAATGCCGCATCGACGCGGCCGCCCGCGCGGCCTGGCGCGACCCGGTGCAGTTCCGCCGCGAGCACCTGCCGCCCCAGTCCCGCGGCCGCCGCGTGCTCGACGAGGCGGCGCGGCGCGCCGGCTGGGCCGGGCTCGCGCCCCAGGGCGTCTGGCGCGGCGTGGCCATGGCCGAGCAGGACGGCGTCTGGGTGGCGCTGGTGGCCGAGGTCTCGTCGGCCCGCGACGTGCGCCGCCTCGTGGCCGCCGTCGACTGCGGCCCGGTGATCGACCTCGACCAGGCCCGGCAGGACGTGACCCGCGGCCTGCGCGCCGGCCTGCAGTCCGCCGGCATCGACCCGGACACCGTGCGCCTCGACGTCTCCTGGGTGGTGAGCGACGCGGCCTGCACCGGCCGCGAGTCGGCCGCCACCGGCGCCGTGGCCCCGGCCCTGGCCAACGCCTGGAGCGCCCTGCGTGCCGGCCAGGCCCGCGAGCGGGCCCTCCAGGCCGCCGCGGACTGACCCGACCCGCCACCCGTTCGCGCCGCGCGGGCGGCGTTTCGTCGCAACGCGCTGGCTCCCACCCGGAGGTGGCGCGAGAGTGACCCCGGCGCCGGCCCACGAGGCCGGCCGTTCGGTTCCCCCTGGAGATGCCCATGTCGACCTTCCAGCCTCCCTTGCCCCGCCCCCTGTCGTTCGCCCAGATGCTGGTGCGCGCCCAGTGGCGCCACGAAGGGCGCACCCCGCCCGCGCCGGTGGCCGTTCCGGCCGAACGCCGGCCCGCGGCCCAACCGCTGCCCCGTCCGCCGCTGCTGTCGCGGGCCACCGGACGGCCCTGAACGCACCGGCCGGGTGTTCCGCCTGACGGGAAAATCCGCGCCCCTCACGAAAATATCGACGTTCCGGAGCCAGCCGGGCGCCGTTTGGCACGCCGCTTGCGGAGATAATTCCGCGTTTTTCATCCCCCTTCGGCCCTGCCTCCCGCGCGCTCCTGGAGACGTCCTTCCATGCTGCTGACCCTGGTCTTCCTCTACCTGTTCGTCACCATCGGCATCGGCCTGTGGGCGGCCAAGCGAGTCAAGAACACCACCGATTTCGCGATCGCCGGCCGGCACCTGCCGCTGTTCATGATCATCACCACCACGTTCGCCACGTGGTTCGGGTCCGAGACGGTGCTGGGCATCCCGGCCAAGTTCGTCGAGGGCGGCCTCGGGTCCATCGTGGAGGACCCGTTCGGCGCGGGCACCTGCCTGATCCTCGTGGGCGTCTTCTTCGCGGCGAAGCTGTACCGCATGACGCTGCTGACCATCAGCGACTACTACCGCGAGCGCTACGGCCGCGGCGTGGAGCTGATCTGCTCGCTGATCATCATCCTGAGCTACCTCGGCTGGGTCTCCGCCCAGGTCACCGCGCTGGGCCTCGTGTTCAACCTGCTGTCGAACGGCGCCATCAGCATTCCGCTCGGCATGATCATCGGCACGGTGTCCATCCTCGCCTACACGCTCTTCGGCGGCATGTGGTCGGTGGCGGTCACCGACTTCCTGCAGATGATCATCCTCGTGGTGGGCCTGTCCGTCATCGCGGTGTTCGCGGCGAACCAGGCCGGCGGCGCCGACAAGGTGATCCAGCTCGCCGCCAGCAAGGACCTGTTCAAGTTCCTGCCCGAACCCACGTTCACGCAGATCGCGTTCTTCGTGGGCGCGGCCATCACGATGATGCTGGGCTCCATCCCGCAGCAGGACGTGTTCCAGCGCGTGATGTCGGCCAACAGCGAATACGCCGCCACGCGGGGCCCGGTGATCGGCGGCATCGCCTACATCCTGTTCGCGTTCGTGCCCATGTTCCTCGTGACCAGCGCGCTGATCATCATGCCGGAGCAGGCCGCCACGCTGATCAAGGAAGATCCGCAGAAGGTGCTGCCCACGCTGGTGCTCGAGCGCATGCCGTTCGTGATGCAGGTGATCTTCTTCGGGGCGCTGCTGTCGGCGCTGAAGTCCACCGCGTCGGCCACGCTGCTCGCGCCGTCGGTGACCTTCGTCGAGAACATCTGGCGCCAGTTCTTCCCGCGCGTGAGCGACAAGCAGGAACTGCTGACGATGCGCATCGCGGTGCTGATCTTCAGCGTCTGCGTCTGCGCCTACGCCATCGCGCTGCAGGGTACGCCCATCTACGACATGGTCTCGGGGGCGTACCAGGTCACCCTCGTCGGCGCGGTGACGCCGCTCGCCTTCGGCCTCTACTGGAAGCGGGCCACCACGCAGGGCGCGCTGCTGTCCATCGGGCTCGGCATCGCCGTGTGGCTGCTGTTCCTGAACACCGACTGGGGCCAGGCCTTCCCGCAGCAGCTGGCCGGTTTCCTGGCGGCCATCGTGGGCATGGTGGCGGGCTCGCTCGCGCCGCAGGTGCTGGTGAACCGCCACGGGTCGCACCACACGCTGGCGGGGAACTCGGGCGCCGTCTGATCCCGCGCGGGCGCTGCCGAAACCACGGGCCCCGCGAGGGCGCCCGCGGGTTTATAATTTTCTGTTTTGAATCAAAGAGTTAGCCATGCCCATCTACGCCTATCGTTGTGAGGCCTGCGGCCACGCGAAGGACGTGCTGCAGAAGATCTCCGACCCCGTCCTGACGGTGTGCCCGAACTGCGGTGCCGAAGCCTTCAAGAAGCAGGTGACCGCGGCCGGCTTCCAGCTCAAGGGCTCGGGCTGGTACGTGACCGATTTCCGCGGCGGCAACAACAACGCCGCCAGCACGCCCGCGCCGGCCGACGGTGGCGGTTCCTCCGCGCCCGCCCCGGCGCCGGCCGCCGCATCGCCCGCGTCCTCGCCGAGCCCCGCGGCGCCGGCACCGTCCACGCCGAAGTCCGACACCTGAACGCCGGCATGCCGCCCGTCCCCCGAGGAACCCCTTGAAAAAGTACCTGCTCGCCGGCCTGCTCGTGTGGATGCCGCTGGCCATCACCATCTGGGTGCTGAATTCCGTGCTCGGCCTGATGGACGGGGTGTTCTTCAGCGTCATCACGGCCGTGCAGTCCGTGGTGTCGTGGCCGCCCGCCCACAACCTGCTGGGCAGCCTGCGCCAGATCCGCGGGCTGGGCGTGGTGGTGCTGGTCACCGGCCTGCTGCTCACCGGCATGTTCGCCACGAACATCTTCGGCCAGTGGGCGCTGCGCCAGTGGCACCGCGTCCTGAGCAACATCCCGATCGTCAAGTCGATCTACAACTCGGTGAAGCAGGTGTCGGACACGCTGTTCTCGAGCAGCGGCAACGCCTTCCGCGAAGCCGTGCTCGTGCAGTACCCGCGCGAGGGCGCCTGGACCATTGCCTTCGTCACCGGCAAGCCCGGCGGCGAGGCGGCCATCCACCTGAGCGGCGACTACCTCAGCGTGTACGTGCCCACCACCCCCAATCCCACGTCGGGCTTTTTCCTGATGGTGCCGCGCGCCGACGTGATCGTGCTGCAGATGAGCGTCGACGAGGCCCTGAAGTACGTGATCTCGATGGGGGTCGTCGCGCCACCCGTCCAGGCCACGATGCTGAACCGAAATCCGGTGGGCTGAAGCGGGTGGCGACCCTTCGGCCCTGATGACGGCATGTGACAACCGGCCGACCACGCCCTGAACTACATTTCCTCCCCGGCCCGACAAAAACGCCGGGGGCTGAACGAGATCCTGGAGAAACCGATGAGAACAACGTATTGCGGGCTGGTGAGCGAAGCCCTGATGGACCAGACCGTCACCCTGATGGGCTGGGCCCACCGTCGCCGTGACCACGGCGGGGTCATCTTCATCGACCTGCGCGACCGCGAAGGCCTCGTGCAGATCGTCTGCGACCCCGACCGCGCCGACATGTTCAAGATCGCCGAAGGCGTGCGCAACGAGTTCTGCCTGAAGATGGTGGGCAAGGTGCGCGCCCGTCCGTCGGGCACCGAAAACGCCAACCTGACGAGCGGCAAGGTCGAGATCCTGTGCCACGAGCTCGAGGTGCTGAACCCGAGCGTCACGCCCCCGTTCCAGCTCGACGACGACAACCTGTCGGAAACCACGCGCCTCACGCACCGCGTGCTCGACCTGCGCCGCCCGGTCATGCAGAAGAACATGATCCTGCGGTACCGCGTCGCGATGGAGGTGCGCAAGTTCCTCGACGCCAACGGCTTCATCGACATCGAGACCCCGATGCTCACGAAGAGCACGCCGGAAGGCGCGCGCGACTACCTCGTGCCCAGCCGCGTCAACGAAGGCCAGTTCTTCGCGCTGCCGCAGAGCCCGCAGCTGTTCAAGCAGCTGCTGATGGTGGCCGGCTTCGACCGCTACTACCAGATCACGAAGTGCTTCCGCGACGAGGACCTGCGCGCCGACCGCCAGCCCGAATTCACGCAGATCGATATCGAGACGAGCTTCCTGACGGAAGAAGAGATCCGCGCGATGTTCGAGGACATGATCCGCAAGGTCTTCAAGACCGCGATCGACGTGGACCTGCCCGAGTACCCGGTCATGAAGTACGCCGAGGCCATGCACCGCTTCGGCTCGGACAAGCCCGACCTGCGCGTCAAGCTCGAGTTCACCGAACTCACCGAAGTGATGAAGGACGTGGACTTCAAGGTCTTCTCCACGCCGGCCACCACCCCGGGCGGCCGCGTGGTCGCGCTGCGCGTGCCGGGCGGCGGCGACATGAGCCGCGGCGAGATCGACGGCTACACCGAGTTCGTCAAGATCTACGGCGCCAAGGGCCTGGCCTGGATCAAGGTCAACGACGTGGCGAAGGGCCGTGAAGGCCTGCAGAGCCCGATCGTGAAGAACCTGCACGACGCCGCCATCGCCGAGATCCTGAAGCGCACCGAAGCCGCCAACGGCGACCTGATCTTCTTCGGCGCCGACAAGGAGAAGGTCGTCAACGACGCCATCGGCGCGTTGCGCATCAAGGTGGGCCACAGCGAGTTCGGCAAGACCCACGGCCTCTTCGAGGACCGCTGGGCGCCGCTGTGGGTGGTCGACTTCCCGATGTTCGAGCACGACGACGAAGGCGGCCGCTGGAACGCGGTGCACCATCCGTTCACGGCGCCGAAGGACGGCCACGAGGACTACATGGACAGCGACCCGGGCAAGTGCATCGCCAAGGCGTACGACATGGTGCTCAACGGCTGGGAACTGGGCGGCGGTTCGGTGCGGATCCACCGCGCCGAGGTGCAGAGCAAGGTGTTCAGCGCGCTGAAGATCGGCCCCGAGGAAGCCCAGCTCAAGTTCGGTTTCCTGCTGGACGCGCTGCAGTACGGCGCCCCGCCGCACGGCGGCCTCGCGTTCGGCCTCGACCGCCTCGTCACGCTGATGACCAAGGCCGAGAGCATCCGCGACGTGATCGCCTTCCCGAAGACCCAGCGTGCCCAGGACCTGCTGACGCACGCCCCGAGCCCGGTCGACGAGAAGCAGCTGCGCGAGCTGCACATCCGCCTGCGCAACCCGCAGGCAGCCGCCGGCGCCTGACCCGTGTCGTCCCGGGGAAAGCCGGGACCCACTGCCCGCGCGGCGCGCAGTTTTGCCGGTGGGCCCCGGCGTTCGCCGGGGTGACGGAAGTCGAGGCACCATGTTCAACCTGATCCGCCTCACCTTCCGCCGCGCGAGACAGGAACGCCTGGCCCAGGTGGCCGGCAGCCTGTCGTTCACGACGCTGCTGTCGATCGTGCCGTTCCTGTCGGTGTGCCTCGCGCTGTTCACGCACTTCCCGGTGTTCCGGCGCTTCGAGGTCGCCCTCGAGGACATCCTCCTCAAGAGCCTGCTGCCGGCCGACATCTCGCGCACCGTGCTGCGCTACCTGCACCAGTTCGCGGCCAACGCGAACGGGCTCACGGTCGTGGGTTCGGGCTTCATCCTCGTGGCCGCGGTGGCCGTGATGCTCACGGTGGAGAACGCGTTCAACCAGATCTGGAACGTGAAGCGCAACCGGCCGTTCGTCCGCAGGGTGGGGCTGTACCTGCTGATGCTCGTGGCCGGGCCGCTGGTGCTGGGCGCGAGCCTGTGGGCCACGTCGTACGTGGTGGGCGCGTCGATGGGCTACATCGGCGAGCTGCCGCCGTCGGCCCGCTTCGTGCTGAACCTCGGCCCCGTGGTGCTGGGCACGGCCGCGTTCGCGGCGCTTTTCCATTTCGTGCCGAACACGCCGGTGCGCAAGCGCGATGCGGTCACGGGCGGGCTGCTCGCGAGCCTCGCCGTCGAACTCGGCAAACACGGCTTCGCGGCCTACCTGATGAAGGTGCCCACGTACAAGGCGGTGTACGGCGCGTTCGCGGTGGTGCCGGTGTTCCTGATCTGGGTGTACTTCTCGTGGTTCGTCACGATGGCCGCCGCGCTCGTCACCGCCAACCTCGGCCAGGGCAAGGCCCGCACGGCCCGCACATGACCCTGAACTACCTCACTGTCGACCTCAGCGACGACGCCGACGGCGTCGTCTCGATCGAGGCGCTCGCCTCCACGCCCGAGGCGCACCATGCCGACGTGATGGCGGAAGTGCAGCAGGTGCTCGACTGGGCCTGGCGCCACTTCCCCCACACGCACGGGCCGGTCGACGACGGCCAGGACTGGGACCACGACCTCCAGGTGAACGTGGAGGGGCAGTGGCACGCGGTGACGCTGACGCTGTCGGCGTCGGCGCGTTTCGCCGAGGCCTTCGAGGCGGCGTTCCGTCCCGACGGCGACTGACGCAGCGCCTCACCGCTTCACGGCGGTGCCCTTGAAGAAGGTGTAGACGAACACGCCGCCCGCGTCCGCGGCGCGGTCCAGGTCGCGCACGCCCGCGGCGAAGTCGCTCCCGGTCGCGAGGCCCTCGGCCACCGCCGCGTCGCGCACGCCGTCAACCATCGCGGTGAAGGTCTTGCGCGTGAACGCCTCCGCGAGGCCGGGCCGGCCGCCCACGGCGTACACGGTGCGGGGCGCCACCTCGACGTCGGCGAACCCCGCCGCGGTGAGCAGCGGATGCAGGCGACGCCCGATCAGCGCGTCGCCGCCCGCGCGCCGCTGCAGTTCGACGAGGTGACCCACCGCGCGGTGCGCCGCGTCGCTGTGCGGGAACAGGCAGGTGGTGCCGTGGTCGCCCTCCACCACGGTGAGCGAGCCGCCCGGCCGCAGCACCCGCGCGAGCGCGGCGAGCGTGGCCGCCGGGTCGGGCAGGTGCTCCAGCACGAAACACACGAACACGTGGTCGAACGAGGCGGGCGCGAAGGGCAGGTCGTGCAGGTCGGCCTGCCGGAAGGTCACGTTGGCGAACCCGGCCTGCTCGACCCGCGCCCGCGCCAGCGCGAGCGAGTCGTCGGACAGGTCGATCGACGTGATCCAGCTGCCGGGGTTGTGGCGGGCGAGCGAGACGGTCTGCGCGCCGGTGCCGCAGCCGGCTTCCAGCACCGTGTGGCCCACGGGGTAGCGGGTGCCGTCGTGCACCAGTGCCGCGAGGGTGTCGGCCTGGTCGCGCAGGCGCTCGGCCTCGCGGGCGCCGCGGCCGTGGACGTAGGGGTTGGTCATCGGGGGAGGTCCTTTCATCGAGGTGGCCAGTCTCGCGACGCGGCGGCGCGCGGTCTTGGACGAAATTGCAGGCCGGGCCGAGGCCGTACAGTCGACCCATGGATTCCCTGATCGCCGCCTCCGCGCGGGCGCTGGCCGCGGGCGACCCGCTGGGCGCGCTCAAGCGCGTGGCGCTGCGCGACGACCCGCCGGCGCTGGCGTTGCGCGGCATCGCGATGGCGCAGCTCGGCGACTACCCGCGCGCGCGGGAGCTGCTGCGCCGCGCGGCGCGCGGGTTCGGCGCGCACGAGGAGCAGTCGCGCGCGAAATGCCTCGTGGCCGAGGCCGAGGTGGCGCTGGCCATGCGGGACCTCGGCGGTTCGCCGCGCGCGCTGCTGGCCGCCGCCGCCTCGCTCGAGGCCCGCGCGGACCACGCGAACGCCTGCCAGGCCCGGTTGATCGGCGTGCGCCGCGCCTTGCTGCTCGGGCGCCTCGGCGAGGCGTCCACCGGGCTCGCGGCCATCGACACCGGCATGCTGACACCCGCGCTGCGGGCGGTGGCCGAGATGGCGTCGGCCGAACTGTCGCTGCGCGCCGTCGACGTGCCGCCGGCGCTGGAGGCGCTCGACCGCGCGCGGGCCGCCGCGGAACGGGCGCGGGTGCCCGCGCTCGCGGCCGAGGTGGCCGAGGCGAGGGCGGCGCTCGATCGCCCGGCGGCGCGGCGCGTCGGCGCGGGCGGCGAGGCGTTGCTGCGCCTGGGGGACGTGGCCGCGCTGATGGCGTCGGGCGACGTCGTGGTGGATGCCTGCCACCACACGCTGCGCGCGGGCGAGGCCCGGGTCGCGCTGGCGAGGCGGCCCGTGCTCTTCGCGCTGCTCCGAGCCCTCGCCGAGGCCTGGCCGGGCGACGTGGAGCGCCACGCGCTCATCGCGCACGCGTTCGGCGCCCGCGACCCCGACGAGACGCACCGCGCGCGACTGCGCGTCGAGGTGGGCCGGCTGCGGGCGCTCGTCGCCGGCGTGGCGGGCGTGGAGTCCACCGCACGCGGCTTCCGCCTCGCGCCGCGCGACGGCCGCGCGGTGGTGGTGCTGGCGCCGCCCATCGACGGCGAGCAGGCGTCGCTCGTGGCGCTGCTGTCCGACGGCGCGGCCTGGTCCACCTCGGCGCTGTCGCTCGCGCTCGGCGCGAGCCAGCGCACCGTGCAGCGCGCGCTCGCCGAGCTGGAGGCCGACGGGCGCGTGCGGTCCGTCGGGCGGGCGAGGGCGCAGCGCTGGCTGGCGCCACCCCTCGCGGGATTCACGACGATCTTGTTACTCCCCGCCGCGCTGCCGCTTGAGTAGAGTGACCTCACGGCGCCGACATCCCGGCCCGCCGCAAGGAGCACAGCAGCATGAACACCCGAACGAAAGAACGGACCGAGGCCGCCACCGCGCGGCCGGCCGAGGTCGTGCGCGAGTACGGCCCCTTCGCCGAGGACGGCAAGGTGCACGGCGTCACGCACGACGGCCGCCACGTGTGGGCCGCCACCGGCGACACGCTGGTCGCCTTCGACCCGGCGACCGGCGAGACCGCGCGATCGCTCGACCGCGCGTGCGACGCCGGCACGGCCTTCGACGGCCGGCACCTGTACCAGATCGCCGAGTCGCGCATCGACAAGATCGACCCGGCCACCGGCGCGGTGGTGGCGTCCATCCCCGCGCCCGGCCACGGCGGCGACTCGGGCCTCACGTGGGCCGAGGGCAGCCTCTGGGTGGGCCAGTACCGCGACCGCCGAATCCACGAGATCGACCCCGCGACCGGCGCGGTGCGCCGCACCATCGAGTCCGACCGCTTCGTCACCGGCGTCACGTGGGTCGACGGCGAGCTGTGGCACGGCACCTGGGAGGGCGACGAGAGCGAACTGCGCCGCATCGACCCGGCCGACGGCGCGGTGCTCGAGCGGCTCGCGATGCCGCAGGGCGCCGGGGTCAGCGGCCTCGAGTCCGACGGGGCCGACCTCTTCTACTGCGGTGGCGGCGGCAGCGGCAAGGTGCGTGCCGTGCGGCGGCCGAAAGCGGCGCGTGCCGCCTGAAGGAGGAGCGAGCGATGACCTCCGACACCGACCTCCGCGACCACCCCGTCGTCTCCCGTGACCGATGGCTCGCCGACCGCAAGGCGCTGCTGGCGCGCGAGAAGGCGCTGACCCGCCTGGGCGACGAGATCGCCCGCGAACGCCGGGCCCTGCCGTGGGTGAAGATGGACAAGCCGTATGTCTTCGACACCCCCGGCGGCCCGCGCGCCCTGGGCGACCTGTTCGCCGGCCGCCGCCAGCTGCTGGTGCAGCACTTCATGCTCGGCCCCGGCTGGGCGCAGGGCTGCCCCAGCTGCTCGTTCATGGCCGACCACGTCGACGGCATGCGGCCGCACCTGGCGCAGCGCGACGTCACCTTCACCGCCGTCTCGCGCGCACCGCTCGCCGAGATCGAACGCTTCCGCGCGCGCATGGGCTGGCGGTTCCCCTGGGTGTCGGCCGCGGGCAACGACTTCAACTTCGACTTCCACGTTTCGTTCACGCCGGCCGAACGCGACGGCGGCGAGGTCGACTACAACTTCCAGCGGCAGCCGTTCCCGCACGAGGAAGCGCCCGGCGTCAGCGCGTTCTGGCGGGACGACGCGGGCGACGTCTACCTCACGTACTCGACCTACGGACGGGGCGTCGAGGTGATGATGGGCACGTACGACCTGCTGGACCTCGTGGCGAAGGGGCGGGACGAGGCGCCGGGCGAGGGCATGGCGTGGGTCCGCCACCACGACCGGTACGAACCGGCCCCGGCAACCGGGTCGTCCTGCTGCGCCGCGCACCGCTGAAAACGGGCGTCCCCTCGGCCGCGAGGGGAGTATCCCTGGTGCACCAAAGGGCTATTGAGGCTGCATCCCGGCGGTGGCACGATGGGCTTCGCGGGTTTCGGGGGGCGCATCTTCGTCCCGCCACGAACACCGCGCAAACCGGAGACTCCCACATGAAAACACTGCACCCGCTCGCCCCCCTGTTCCTCGCCGTCGCCGCCCTGGTGGCCCAACCCGTCCTGGCCCAGTCGTCGCCGGCGCCCATCACGGGCGACAAGATGCCCACGGCCGACCAGCTGCCGCCGAAGCCCGCGAAGGCCGACCGCAAGTCGGAACGCATCAAGGCCCGCGAGGCGCGCCGTCCGGAAGCCGAGGCCGCGGCCAAGAACCAGGACTACTCGGGTGGCGTCTACAACCCGGCCGGCAACGCGAAGCCCAAGCCGAAGAAGGCCAAGGCCGCCTCGGCGCCCTGAGCACGGGTCACGCCGTCACGGCCCGGCGCCACGCGCCGGGCGTGAACCCGAACTGGCGCACGAACACGCGCGTCAGGTGGCTCTGGTCGGCGAACCCGGCCAGCACCGCGGCCTCCGCGAGCGTCACCCCGCCGCGGATCCACTGCCGGGCCCGCTCGGCCCGGCAGGCCAGTCTCCAGGCATGAGGCGGCGCGCCGTACACCTGCTGGAAACGGCGCAGCAGCTGGAACGGGCTCAGGCCCACCAGCGCGGCCAATTCCGCGAGGGACGGGTCGCCGTCCCCCGACACGTCGGCCAGCCGGTCGCGCACCTGCCGCACGTCGGCCGGCGCCTCGCGAGGCGGCGCCATCTGCCCGTGCGGCGCCAGCCCCGCCATCACTTCCGCCCATGATTCATCACAGGCGAGCCGGTCGCCGTGACCGGCGCCCCAGGCGTCCAGGCGGGCGAACAGGCGTTGCAGCCGGGCGTGGAGCACCGGGTCGTTGAAGACCGGCCGGGTCAGGTCCCGGGCGGACATCGCCTCGGCATCGAGGTAGACCATGCGCCAGCGGCGCGAGGGCCCGCCGAGCGGCTGGCCGTCGTGCACTTCACCGGGGTTCGTCGCGATCAGGTCGCCGGCGAACGCGTCCACGCGGCCCCTGCCGCTCGCCGAGCGCTGGGCGCCCGCGTCGAGCAGGCCGATGCCGTGCGTGGTGTGCCAGTGCCGCCCGAAATGGCGCCCGCTGTGGAGTTCGGTGGCGAACACGCCGGGCCAGGGTGTCCCGAGGACACGGGCGTGGTGGACGGGGGCGGGGGCGGCCATGCGCCCATTCTTGCGCAGCCGGCCCGCCCGCGCCGGGTCAGCGCCCGCCCAGCTGGAACGTGCGCACGGCCTGCGTCAGGGCCTGCGCCTGCTGCTTGAGGCTTTCGGACGCGGCGGCGCCTTCCTCCACCAGCGCGGCGTTCTGCTGCGTGGCCTGGTCGATGCGGCTCACCGCCTGGCTCACCTCGCCGAGGCCGGAGTTCTGCTCCGACGTGGCGGAGTGGATCTCGCCGATCAGCTGCGACACGCGGGCCACCTGCGAGAGGATCTCCTTCATCGTCTCGCCCGTGTCGTTGACGCAGCGCACGCCGTGGTCCACCTTGCCGGCCGAGTCGGCGATCAGCGTCTTGATCTCCTTCGCCGCCGACGCGCTGCGCTGCGCGAGCGTGCGCACCTCGGCCGCCACCACCGCGAAGCCGCGGCCGTGTTCACCGGCCCGCGCCGCTTCCACCGCGGCGTTCAGCGCGAGGATGTTGGTCTGGAACGAGATGCCGTCGATCACCGACGTGATCTCGCCGATGCGGGCGCTCGACGCGTGGATGTTGCTCATCGTGGCGATCACCTCGCCCACCATCGCCTCGCCCTTGGAGGCCACTTCCGAGGCCGACGCCGCGAGGTGGGTGGCCTGCTGCGCGGTCTGCGCGGTCTGGCCCACGGTGGCCGCCATCTGGTCCATCGACGAGGCGGTGCGCTGCAGGTTCGCGGCCTGTTCCTCGGTGCGGGTGGAGAGGTCCTGGTTGCCCTGGGCGATCTCCATCGTGGCGGTGCCCACCTGGTCGGCCGACTCGCGGATGGAGGCCACGGTGTCGCGCAGGTGGTGCTGCATGGCGGCGAGGCCGTCGATCATCTGCGCCACTTCCTCGGGTTCGCCGCCTACGTGGGCCGGCGCGGCATGGGACAGGTCGCCGCCGGCGACGAGGCGCAGGTGGGTGGCCGCGCTGTGCAGCGGGCGCACGACGGAGGCCGTCGCGACACGCCAGATCGCGAACGCGGCCGCCGCGAACACGCCGGCCAGCGCGAGCAGCAGCACGAGGCTCGTCTGGAAGGCGCGCTGCGTGCTCTGGTTCTTCTCGAGGGCCTGCTTCTCGCGGAACTCGATGGCCTGGGTGAGCGAGTCCTCGAACGTGCGGTCCAGGGCCTGCGTGCTGGTCTTCAGGGTGCGCAGGTACGCCATCGCGTCGTTGGCCTTCAGCGCCTTCACGAGCGGGTCGATGCCTTCCGTGACGTAGGTCTCGTAGTGCTTGGTCGTCGTGTCGGCGAGCGCCTGCTCCGCCGGCCCCTTCTGCAGCGCCTGGTAGTCGGCGAAGGCCTTGCGCGACAGCTGCACCTTCTCGGCCGCCGTCGACACGGCCTTGTCGGCCTCGGCCATCATGCCCGACGTGGTGTACGTGGACGCCTGCACCAGCCACACCCGCGCCGTGCGCAGGTGGTTGAGCGAGTCCGACATCGACAGCGCGATGCGGATCTCGCGGTTCACCTCGGACAGGGCCTGGTTGCTGTCACGCAGCGCCCAGATGCTCGTCAGCGTGCCGGCGCCGAAGAGCAGGGAGAGCAGCAGCACGGCGGCGGCCAGCGCGCGGCGGATCGAGAAGCGGGTCGACATGGGAAACTCCAAGCGGCCCTCTGTGTGGGACCGTTTCCACTTGTCGTCACATCCGCGACAGGACTTGACCGGTACAGACCCTAGTGCGGAACGATTTCTCGGTCAGCGGATGAATTTTCCGTCCGGACCGACGATGGTGATCTCGACGAACGCACTGCCGTGGTGCTTCTTCGGCCCGTACGCCACCTCGTAGCCGCCCAGGTCCACCTTGCTCATGCTCTCGAACCCGCGGATCACCGACTCGGGCGTGGGCGCCTTGCCGGACCGCTTGAGGCCCTCGATCAGCACCCGCGTGTTCACGTAGCCCAGCATCGCCTCGTACGTGACCGGCAATTGTTCACGCCGCGCGGCGTTGTTGAAGTCGCGGGTGATGGCGCTGGTCTCGCGCCAGGGGTAGGGCGTGGTCTGCGTGATGGCCAGGCCGCGCGCGTCGTCGCCCATCGCGGCCAGCAGCGCGGCCACGTTGGTGATGGACAGCGCGTAGACCGGCACGCCGATCAGCTTGCGGGCCGCCTTCACGAAGGCGACGGTGGACGGGCCGAAGGCCATCATCAGCACCGCCTTCGGGCGGCTGGCCGCCAGCGCCTTCGCGACCTCGGCGGCGTTGGCGCCGCTGGCGTCGAGCGCCTGCTTGCCCACGAGCGTGGCGCCGTGCTCCTGGACGACCTGCTCGGCCACCGGCAGCATCAGCTGGCCGAACGGGTTGTCGAGGTACACCACGCCCAGCTCGGCCTGCTGCACGGCCACGAGGTTGCGCACCATCTGCACCACCTCGTCGCGGAAGCTGGCCGCGGTGGTGAAGAGGCAGGGGTGCTGCTGCGCGCGCAGCGCGGGCGAGCCGGAGTAGATGCCGATCAGCGGCATCTTCCGCTCGGCCAGCAGCGGCAGCGAGGCGCCGATGGCCTGGCTGTTGGCGAGGCCGAACAGCGCGGCGACCTTGTGGGTGTCGATCAGCGTCTTGACGTTGGCCATGCAGCGCTGCGCGTCGTACTGGTCGTCGAGCTGGACCAGCCGCACCGGGCGGCCGTTGACGCCGCCGGCGCGGTTCACCTCGTCGAAGGCCAGCGCCTGGCCCTTCAGGGACTGGCTGGTGGTGGCCGCCATCGGGCCCGTCAGGTGGATGCTCTGCCCGATGCGGATCTCGTTGTCCTGCGCGAAGGCCGGGAAGGCGGTCGTGGCGGCGGCGGCGGCGAGGGCCTGCAGGGCGTGGCGTCGGGAACAGTCAAAGTCAGAGGGCATTGGATCGGCTTCCACTTTTGAACGAGGGTCCATTTTTGCGGCAAGCCGGGTGGCTTGGGCGCGTCGACACCCCCCTAATTCGCCAAATCCGGCACTGCGTCGCACTGCTGTCACATTTCGAAACGGACGGCCGCGCAATCCTGTCGCCTCGGCGACGCGCGCGCGGGTTCGTTATCCTTGAGGCCATGTCCAGCCCCGAGCCGTCGCCCCGTCCCCCGAAGATCCCCGAGTCCGTGCTGGTCGTGATCCACGACACGGCCTGGCGCGTGCTCGTGATGGAGCGCGCCGCGAACCCGGGGTTCTGGCAGAGCGTGACCGGCTCGAAGGACACCTTGGGCGAGGACCCGCGCGACACCGCCGTGCGCGAGGTGGGCGAGGAGACCGGCATCCACGTCGGGTCGCCCGCGGTGCCCGACACGAACCTGCGCGACTGGGCGATCCGCAACGTCTACGAGATCTACCCCGTGTGGCGCCACCGGTACGCACCGGGTGTCACGCACAACACCGAACATGTGTTCGGGCTGCGGGTGCCGGAGGGTTCACCCGTCGTGCTGGCCCCGCGCGAACACACCCGCTTCGAATGGCTGCCCTGGCGCGAGGCGGCGGACCGCTGCTTCTCTCCCTCGAACGCCGAGGCCATCCTCCAACTGCCGCGCTTTTTCGACCTGACCTCCGCATGAACCCGCTCCGCTTCCCCAAGAGCACCACCCACGCCGCCGACGTGCTGCGGGTCGCGACCTACAACATCCACAAGGGCGTGCGCGGCGTCGGGCCGCAGAAGCGGCTCGAGATCCACAACCTCGTGCTGGGCATCGAGGCGCTCGACGCCGACCTCGTGTGCCTGCAGGAGGTGCGCCACTTCAACCACCGCGAGGCCCGCGCGTTCCCCGATCCGCACCGCGGCTGGCCCAAGGCCTCGCAGGGCGACTACCTCGCGCCCGACGGCTACCAGGTGGCCTACCGCACCAACGCCATCACGCCCGGCGGCGAACACGGCAACGCGCTGCTGTCGCGCTGGCCGATGGTGGGCGACCCCGGCCACCACGACGTGTCCGACCACCGCTTCGAGCAGCGCGGCCTGCTGCACGTGCGGCTCGACTGGAACGGCACGCCGGTGCACGCGATCGTGGCCCACCTCGGGCTGATGCACTCGAGCCGCGTGCGCCAGGTCGAGCGCATCGCGGCGTTCATCCAGCAGTTCATCCCGCCCGACGAATGCCTCGTCGTCGCGGGCGACTTCAACGACTGGGGCGAGCGCCTGGCCGCACCGATGAAGGCCACGGGGTTGCGCCGCGCGCAGCTCGAAGGCGCCGCCGCGGCGCGCACGTTCCCGTCGCGCATGCCGCTCTTCTCCCTCGACCGCATCTACACCCGCGGCCTGCACTGCATCGGCACTCACGTGCCCCGCGGCCCGAGCTGGGCGCGCATGTCGGACCACCTGCCGCTCGTGGCGGAACTCGCCCTGGACGTCGGATGAGGTCCGCCGACACGGCCCTCACCCGCGCCGTCGTCCGGGCCCAGTTCAGTGGCGGCAACGACGCCGTGCTGCTGCAGGGCGGCGACGAACTCTTCCCGGCCATGCTGCGGGCCATCGCGTCCGCGCGCCGCGAGGTCTGGCTCGCCACCTACATCTACACCGACGAGGGCCTGGTGAAGGAGGTCACGCGCGCGCTGGCCGATGCCGCGCGCCGCGGCGTGACCGTGCGCGTGCTGCTCGACGGCTTCGGCTGCCGCATCGACATGCCGGGGCTGCGCGAGGCGCTGGTCCCTGCGGGCGTGCACATCGCGGTGTTCCGGCCCATCGACCGCTGGTGGAACTGGTTTCAGCCCGGCCAGCTGCGGCGCCTGCACCAGAAGCTGTGTGTCGTCGACGGCAACGTCGCGTTCGTGGGCGGCATCAACCTGCTCGACGACCGCTTCGACCAGGTGCACGGCTGGAGCGAGGCGCCGCGCCTCGACTTCGCGGTGCGCATGAAGGGCCCGGTGGTCGAGCCCATCGAGCAGGCCGTGCGGGCGCTGTACCACCGCGCGAACCTCGGCAGCCACCTCGGCCAGGAACTGGCGACCCTCGCGCGCGGCGCCGAGCCGGTGGCGCGTGCCCGCCGGCTGATGAAGCGGCTGCGCATGGCGCCGCCGGGGCAGGGACCCGACGTGGCGGGCCTGCCGCCGGTGCGGGCGGCCTTCGTGCTGCGCGACAACCTCCGCCGGCGGCGCGCCATCGAACGCAGCTACATCGACGCGATCCGCAAGGCACGCGAGCGGGTGGACATCGTCTCGCCGTACTTCTACCCCGGCCGCGCCTTCCGCCGCGTGCTGCGCCAGGCCGCGCGCCGCGGCGTGCGCGTGCGGCTGCTGCTGCAGGGCAAGGTGGACTACCGCATCGCCGCGCTGGCCGCGCGCGCGCTGTACGACGAGATGCTCGCCGAGGGCGTGCACATCTTCGAGTACACCCCGGCCTTCCTCCACGCGAAGGTGGCGCTGGTCGACGACGACTGGGCCACGGTGGGGAGCTCCAACATCGACCCGCTGTCCCTGCTGCTGAACCTGGAGGCGAACGTGGTGGTGCGCGACGCGGGGTTCACGCGTTCGCTCGCCGAGGCCTTCGACCGCGCGGTGGCCGCGTCGAGCGCCATCGACCCCGCCAAGCGCGCGTACCCGACGGGCGTGCAGGGCATGCTGCGCCGCCGCTGGGTGGCGTGGTGCGCGCGGCTGTACCTGAAGGTGGCGGGAGCGACAGGGCGCTACTGACCGGGCTTGTCCCCACGCCCGCGCCGCGGCGGTCTCTGAGGCATGATCCGGCGTGCCGCCGCGTGGCGGCTCACGACGGAAAGATGCAACCGATGGATTCGTTCGACTGTGACCTCTTCGTGGTCGGCGCGGGCAGCGGCGGCGTGCGCGCCGGCCGCATGGCCGCGGGCCGCGGCGCACGCGTGATCGTCGCCGAAGGCGGGGCGCTGGGCGGCACCTGCGTGAACCTCGGGTGCATCCCGAAGAAGCTCTACAGCCATGCGGCGCACTACGCCGAACTGTTCGAGGAATCGAAGGGCTTCGGCTGGTCGTTCGACGAGCCGGCCTTCGACTGGAACCGCCTCAAGTCGCGGCGCGCCACCGAGATCGCGCGGCTGAACGGCATCTACGAAGGGCTGCTGCGCAACGCGGGCGTGCGGCTCGTGCGCGGCTGGGCCTCGCTCGTCGACGCCCACACGGTGGAAGTGGCCGGCGCCGACGGGGAGCGGCAGCGCTTCACCGCGCGCCACGTGCTGCTGGCCACCGGCGGGCGTCCGCAGACGCCTTCGGGGCCCGGGGCCGAACACGCGCTGACGTCGGACGACATGTTCGACCTCGACCCGTTCCCGCGCCGGCTGCTGGTGGTGGGCGGGGGCTACATCGCGTGCGAGTTCGCGTCCATCTTCCAGGGCCTGGGCAGCCAGGTCACGCTCGTGCACCGCGGGCCCCGCCTGCTGCGCGGCTTCGACGAGGAGGTCTCGGCCTTCGCGTCCGCCGAGATGCAGAAGAAGGGCCTGACCGTGCGCCTCGACAGCACCGTCGTCGACGTGCAGAAGGTCGGGGCCGCGCAGGTGGTGCGCCTGAGCGACGGGTCCACGGTCGAGGTCGACGCGGTGCTGCAGGCCACGGGCCGCCGCGCGTTCACCGAGGGCCTGGGCCTCGAGAAGCTCGGCATCACGCCCCACGCCGACGGCACCGTGCCGGTCGACGAACGCTTCCGCACGAAGACCCCGTCGGTGCTGGCCATCGGCGACCTCGTGGGCCACAAGGCGCTCACGCCCGTGGCGCTGGCCGAGGGCATGGTCGTCGTGGACCAGCTGTTCGGCGACGGCACGCGCCCGCCGCTCGACTACGGCGCCGTGGCCACCGCCGTGTTCACCCACCCGAACATCGGCACCGTGGGCATGAGCGAGGAACACGCGCGCAAGACCGTGGGCGACGTGCGCATCTTCCGCGCCGAGTTCAAGGCGCTGCGCCACACGCTGAGCGAAAGCACCGAACGCACGCTGATGAAGGTCGTCGTGGACGCCGCCACCGACCGCGTCCTCGGCATGCACATGGTGGGCGCCGACGCGGGCGAGGTGATCCAGGGCTTCGCGGTGGCCGTGCAGGCCGGCCTCACGAAGGCCCAGATCGACCGCACCATCGGCATCCACCCCACCGTGGCGGAGGAATTCGTGACGATGCGCGAACCGGTGCGATGACCCGGTTCCTCGGCGTCGACTTCACGAGCCGGCCCACGCGACGCAAGCCCATCACCGTGGCCTCGGGCCAGGTCGCGTCGGGCGTGGTGCGGGTCGAACGGCTCGACACGCACGAGGACTTCGACGGCCTGGCCGCCACGCTGGCGGACCCCGGCCCGTGGGTGGGCGGCTTCGACTTCCCGTTCGGTCTGCCCCGCGAACTGGTCGAGACCCTGGGCTGGCCCGGCACCTGGGCCGGGTCGATGGATCACTTCACCGGCCTCACCCGCGAGCAGGTGCGCGAGACCTTCGCGGCGTTCTGCGACGCCCGGCCCGCCGGTTCGAAGTTCGCCCACCGCGCCACGGACGGCCCCGCGGGCTCGTCGCCGTCGATGAAGTGGGTCAACCCACCCGTGGCGCTGATGATGCACGCCGGCGTGCCGCTGCTGCGCGCCGCCGGCGTGCACCTGCCCGGCCAACACGCGGGCGACCCGGCGCGCGTGGCGCTGGAGGCCTACCCCGGCCTGCTGGCCCGCGAGCTGATCGGCACCCGTTCGTACAAGAGCGACGAACGCGCGAAGCAGACCCCCGAGCGGCTGATCGCCCGCAAGGACCTGGTCGAGGCGCTGGAGCAGGGCCGCACCCGGCTGGCCCTGCGCGTGCGCTTGACCCACGCGATGCGCGACGGCCTGGTGGACGACGCGTCCGGCGACCGCCTGGACGCGGTGCTGTGCCTCGTCTTCGCCGCCTGGAGCGCCGGCCGGCCGAACCACGGCCTGCCGGCGGACATGGATCCGCTCGAGGGCTGGATCGTGGGGGCGTGACTGTATCGAAGCTGGCACGAAACGGATGCCCGCGGTCCGGAAAACCGGAAAAGTTCCACGGACAAAGGGTCGCCCGTCAAACACGGGGCGGGGGTGTCGTCCTAAGATGGTCCGCTCGCGGGCCGTCATGCCGTGCACAGCACACGCAAATCCCGCGAACGTCGCCACGGGAGTGCGAACATGAACAAACTGCAGATCCTCCATCTGGAGGACGATGCATTCGACGCCGATCTGGTGCGCCGCGAGGTGTCACGCCTCGGCATCGACCCCACCTGGATCGCCGCGACGTCGGCCGATGAATTCCACGATGCCATGACCCGCGGCGGCTTCGACGCGATCGTCTCCGACAACCGCGTCGAGGGCATCGACGGGTTGCAGGCGATGCAGGTCGCGCGCGCGCAACGGCCCGACGTGCCGTTCATCTTCGTGAGCGGCAACACCGACCCGCGCTGGGCCGAGCACTGCATCTCCGAGGGCGCCACCGACTACGTGCCGAAGAACCAGCTGTGGCGACTGCCCAGCGCGTTGCGCCGGCTGAACGAGGCCCGCGAGAGCCAGCGGCTGATGACGCTCACGGAAGCGCGGGCCGTGCTGGTGGACGCGGTGCGCGACCTGTCGCTCGCCCGCACCGTGGACGACATCATGCGCATCGTGCGCCGGGCGTCCCGCCGCTTGATGCGGTCCGACGGCGCCACCTTCGTGCTGCGCGACGGCGAGATGTGCCACTACGCCGACGAGGACGCCATCGCCCCGATGTGGAAGGGCCTGCGTTTCCCCATGTCGGCCTGCATCAGCGGCTGGGCCATGCAACACGGCCAGCCGGCGGTGATCCCCGACATCTACGAGGACCCGCGCATCCCCCACGACGCGTACCGCCCCACCTTCGTCAAGAGCCTCGTGATGGTGCCCATCCGCGCCGAGGCGCCCATCGGGGCCATCGGCAACTACTGGGCCACCGAACACGAGGCGTCGCCGGACGAGATCGAACTCATCCGGGCGCTCGCCGACTCCACGTCGCTCGCGTTCGAGAACGTCGCTCTGATCAGCGGCCTCGAAGCGCGCGTGCGCGAGCGCACCGCCGAGCTCGAGGCGGTGAACAAGGAACTCGAGGCGTTCAGCTACTCGGTGTCGCACGACCTGCGCGCGCCGCTGCGCGCGGTGACGGGCTACAGCGACCTGCTGCTCGGCGAGACCTCGCCGCCGCTCGCCGACGCCGCGCGCACCTTCGCCGAGAACATCCAGCGCTCGGCCCGCCGCATGGACACGCTGATCGAGGACATGCTGTCGCTCTCGAAAGTCTCCCGTGCCGACCTGCAGCCGCGGCCGGTGCAGATCGGCAAGATCGCCCGCGACATCGTGAACACGCTGCAGGCGGCCCACCCCGACCGGCGCGTGGACATCGACATCGACGCGACGCTCACGGCCGTCGGCGACGCCGGCCTGCTGCGCATCGCGCTCGAGAACCTGCTGTCGAACGCGTGGAAGTTCACCGGCCGCAGCGAACACGCCCGCGTGCGATTCCATGCGGAGCGGGACGACGCCGGCCACCAGGTGTTCGCCGTGACCGACAACGGCGCCGGCTTCGACATGAAGTACGCGAACCAGCTGTTCGAGCCGTTTCGCCGCCTGCACCGCGAGTCGGAGTTCCCCGGCACGGGCGTGGGCCTCGCGATCGTCCGGCGCGTGATCGAGAAACACGGCGGCACCATCCGCGTGGAAGCGGGCAAGGGCACCGGCGCCTGCTTCCGGTTCACGCTGGGACAGACCGGCCAGCCGGGGTCCACCGCGCTGCAGTGAAGGGCGCCCGTGCTGCCCGCCCTGCTGCTGGCCGCGCTGGCGCTGCTCGTCGTGGGGCTCGTCGTCGCGTGGGGTCGCCGGTCCGGTGACCGGACCGCGGCGCCGGACTCGCCGGGTCTCCCGGCCACCGCGCCCCCATCGACGCCCTCCGACGGGGACGGCACCCTGAAGGCGCTGATGGACGGCGTGTCCGACGGGATCCTGGTCGTCCAGGACCAGCGGTGCGTCCATGCCAACCGGGCGCTGGCCGACCGCCTCGGCCTGGCGCCCGGTGAACTGTCCGGCCTGCCGCTCGACCGGCTCGTGGCGCTCGACCAGGTGGTGGACGTCACGGCCCGGTTCGATGCGCGCCTGGCCGATGCCACCCGGCCGCCCTGGTCCGGGGACCTCATCCTGCGGGGGCGCGACGGGCGGGAGGTGGCGTTCGAGGCCCAGGCCTCGGGCGGCGCGTTCGGCGGGCGCCCGGCGGTCATCGCCGTGCTGCGCGGGGCCGGCGCACCGGCGGACGCCGCCGAACGCGACGACACCCCCGACGACACCCCCGAGGAAGCCCGCGAGAGCTTCGCGCAGACGATCACGGACAACCAGCCCACGCTGCTCGCCTACGTCGACACCGCCCGCCGGCTGCGCTTCGCGAACCGGGCGTATCTCGCGTGGTGCGGGAAGACGCGGGAAGAGCTGATCGGCGCGGAGATTCCCGACCTCGTCGACATCGGCTCGGTGCGCCAGCGCGACGAGGTGGTGCGCCGCGTGCTGCTCGGCGAGGCGGTCGAGATGGGGCACGACCTCGTCGACAGCCAGGGGCAGGTGGGGCACTTCTGGATCCACCGCATTCCCGACGTGAAGGCCGGCCGGGTGCGCGGGTACTTCTTCATCGCGTCCAACGTGACCGAGCTGCGCCGTGCCCAGCAGGGCCTCGAGGAACTCAACATCGCGCTGCAGCAGGCCGATGCCTTCACGCGCCTCTTCGCCGACCACGTGCCGGGCCGCCTCGCGTACTGGGACCGCGGCATGCGCTGCCGCTTCGTCAACAAGGTGTTCTGCGAGTGGTACGGGCTCCAGCGGGAGGAGGTGCTCGGGCGGTCCCTCGCCGAGATCTTCGGCCGGGGCTACCACGACCGCCTGTCGGGCCCCGCGCGGGCGGCGTTCGCGGGCGAGACGCAGCAGTTCGAGACGGAGGAGCGCGACCCGCAGGGGCGCCTGGCCACCGCGCTGATGCACTTCGTGCCCGACCTGCGCGACGGGCGGGTCCACGGCATCTTCGTGCTGGTCCTCGACGTCACGCAGCAGCGGCAGGACACCGAATCGCTGCGGCACCTCAACGAGGAACTCGTGCAGGCGCGCGACCGGGCGGAGGCGGCGCGCCTCGCCAAGAGCGCGTTCCTCGCGAACATGAGCCACGAGATCCGCACGCCGATGAACGCGATCATCGGCCTGACCCACCTGATGCGCCGCGAGAACCCGGGACCGCTCGCGATGGAGCGGCTCTCGCGCCTCGGCGATGCGGCGAACCACCTGCTGGAGATCATCAACAAGGTGCTCGACCTCTCGAAGATCGAGTCGGGCAAGCTCGTGATCGAACGCGCCGAGTTCACCGTGGACGAACTCGTGCGGCGCACCGTCAACCTCGTCGAGCAGCAGGCGCGCGACAAGGGGCTCGCGCTGTCGCACGACCTGTCCGAGCTGCCGCCGCGGCTGCTCGGCGATGTGACGCGGCTGTCGCAGGCGCTCGTCAACCTGCTGACGAACGCCGTGAAGTTCACCGAGCGGGGCGCCGTCTCGCTGGTCGGGTCGGTGTCGGAGCGGCAGGGCGACACGCTGCGGCTGCGCTTCGAGGTGCGTGACACCGGCATCGGCATCGAGGCGAGCCGCCTCGAGCAGGTGTTCGACCCGTTCGAGCAGGCCGACAGTTCCACCACGCGCCAGTTCGGCGGCACGGGCCTCGGCCTCGGCATCACGCGCACCCTCGCGCAGCGCATGGGCGGCGACGTGGGCGTGCACAGCGAGCGGGGCCACGGCAGCACGTTCTGGCTCACGGTCCGCATGTCGGCCGTCGACACCGCGGGCACCGAAGCAGCCCCCGGCTACGACGTGCGCGCGCTGCTGGTGGACGACAGCATGGAGGTGCGTGGCCACGTCGCCGCGTTGATGAACCGGCTGGGCCTGCGGACCGACACGGCCGCCTCCGGCGACGAGGCACTGCGGCTGGCGGGTGTCGCGGAGACGGAGGGAGACCCGTACCGCGTCGTGGTGGTGGACGGCACGATGCCCGGCCGGACCGGCGCGGAGACGGTGCAGGAGCTGCTCGCGCAGACGCAGGGCGAATGGCCCGCGCTGCTCATGCTGAGCGAGACCCACGACGACGGCACGCGCGAGGCCGCGCTCGACCTCGGCATCACGAACGTGCTGCGCAAGCCCGTGACGGTCTCGGCACTGCAGGACCAACTGGCCGGCCTGCTCTCGCCCAGGGTCGACCCCGAGGCGGCGCCGGCCTTCGACCTGCTGGGCGAGGCGTCGATCCGCGCGCAGCACGAAGGCGCCCGGGTGCTGGTGGCCGAGGACAACCCCGTCAACCAGGACGTCGCGACGTCGCTGCTCGAGCTGGCCGGCCTGCGCGTCGACGTCGCCCGCGATGGCCAGGAGGCCGTCGCGATGGCCGCCGTGACCGACTACGACCTCGTGCTGATGGACATGCAGATGCCCGGCATGGACGGGCTGCAGGCGACGAAGCTGCTTCGCGCCGACCCGCGCACCGCGCGCGTGCCCATCATCGCGATGACCGCCAACGCCTACGAGGACGACCGGGACGAATGCCTCGCCGCGGGCATGGACGACCACCTCGGCAAGCCGGTGGTGCCCACCGTGCTGTACGGCGTGCTGTCGCGGTGGCTCTCGAAGCTGCCGCCCGGCGCCGCGACCCGCGCCCCGTTGCCGCCGCAGTCGGTGGCCGCGTTCGAGGGCATCGACGGGCTCGATCCCGTGCGCGGCCTCGCCTTCTTCGGCGGCAGCGCGGAGGTCTACGCCCGCGGGCTGGGCCAGTTCGTGGACCTGTGCCACGACGGCATCGCGGCGCTGGGCGCTTGGACGGCGGACCCGTCCCCGGCGCACCTCGACCTGCTGCGGCGCGAGCTGCACTCGATGAGCGGGGCCTGTTCCGCGGTGGGCGCGGTCGAGCTCGGCGAACTCGCCCACGCCACGGGGCGCCACATCTGGCAGGCCCCGCGGGCGGAGGCGGCCGCGGCCGTCGCGACGGTGGACGAACGCCTGGTGCGGCTCGTGGCGCAGCTGCGCGAGGGGCTGGCGCGGCACGATGGCGCGGCGCGGGCCGGGCGTCCGTCGGAGCCGGGCGGCGGGTAGGACCGGTCAGCCCGCCCTTGCCGGCGCGTAGGGCCGGTCAGCCCGCCGTTACCGGCGCGCGGCGTTCCGGGATCCACACGCGGAACGTCGTCCCGACCCCCACCTCGCTGCGCACGTCGATGTGGCCGCCGTGCTGGCGGACGATGCCGTACGACAGCGACAGGCCGAGGCCCGTGCCCTTGCCGACGGGCTTGGTGGTGAAGAACGGGTCGAAGATGCGCTTGAGGTCGTCGCGGGCGATGCCGCTGCCGTTGTCCTGCACGTCGACCCACACGCCCCCGTCCGAGGTGCCGGTGCGCAGCGTGACGGTGCCGCGCGCCTCGCCGATCGCCTGCGCGGCGTTGACGAGCAGGTTCATGAACACCTGGTTCAGCTCGCCGGGCAGGCATTCGACCGGCGGCAGCCGGCCGTAGTCCTTGACGACGTCGGCCTTGTACTTGACCTCGTTGGAGACGATGTTGAGCGTGGAGTCGAGGCCCGCGTGCAGGTCGATGACGTCCCACTCCTGCCGCGTGTCGACGTGGGAGAAGTCCTTGAGGTCCTGCACGATCTTGCGCACGCGCTGGAGGCCGTCGCGGGACTCCGACATCAGCGCCGGGATGTCCTCGAGCAGGTAGTCGAGTTCGATGTCGCGGCGAAGGCCCGCGAGGCGCGCGGCCTCGGGGCCGCCGGCCAGCGACACCTCGGCCTCGCGGTAGGCGGAGAGCATGCGGAACAGCCGCGCGAGGTAGTCCTCCAGCGTGCCGAAGTTCGAGAACACGAAGCCGATCGGGTTGTTGATCTCGTGCGCGACCCCCGCGGCGAGCTGGCCGATCGACGCGAGCTTCTCCGACTGGACGATGCGCTCGCGCGTGGCAGCGAGGCTCGCGCGCATCTGTTCGAAGGCCCGCGCGAGCTCCCGCACCTCGTCGTGGGCGCTGCCGGGGCGTATCGGCGTGACGTCGTCCCCGGCGCCGAGCCGCTCGGCGGCGCGCGCCAGCGCCTGCAGGGGCGTGGTGATGCGGCGGGCCGTGTACGCGCTGCCGAGGCCGAACGCGAGGAAGCCGAGCAGGCTGGTGGCCAGCAGCGCGAGCTGCAGGTCGCGCGGCGGCCTCGCCGCCTCGTCGACGGACATCGACAGGAGCGCGATCACCTCCGGCCGGTCGGGGCCCGCGTCGCCGGACGGGGTCAGCCACAACGTCCGCACGCCGAGGCGCTGGCCGTCGACGTCGATGCCGGCCATGGCGGACGGGCGGTCGCGGTCGTCCGGCCAGGGCTGGGCGGCGAGGCTCCGGGAGACCGGCCGCGGCAGGCGGCTGGACGCGACGGCCCACGGCTGGTCGGGATGGGGCCGCACCAGCAGCGTGAGGTCGGCGGCGGCGAGGTCGTGCAGGTCGTCGGACAGCGATGCGGGCAGCGGGAAGTACATGAGCACCCAGCCGACGACCATCGGCGCACGCATCGGCACGAGCACCATCTGCCGGGGCTGGCCGTGGAGGACGGCCATCTCGCTGGCGCCGCTCGCCGGATGGGAAAGCCGGGCGATGGCGGCGGCGTCGGCCTTCGCGTCCCAGCTGCTGCCCTCGGCCAGCGCGACCGGCATGAAGCGGGTGTCGAGCAGCGCGATCTCGCTGGCGCCGATGCGCGCCCCGTGGTTGGACAGGACCGAGGCGATCGTCTCGCGGTCTCCCGACTGCACCGCGGCCCGGAACCCGTAGTCCGCCGCGAGCAGCCGGGCGCCCTCGATCAGGCGCGCGGACCGCCAGTCCAGCATCTTCTGCACCGTGCGGGCGCCCATGGTCAGTTCGCCGGGCAGCACGCTCATCGCGTGGCGGCGCAGGCTGGCATCGATCACGACGAAGCTCGCGAGCTGCACGACGAGCAGCAGGCCGAGCGACTTCATCACGAAGCGGCGGTGCAGCGACCGACCGAGCCAGGCGCTCGCGCGTGTCAGGAGGCCCCGCATGGCCGGCCTAGCGGAAGAACGCGGGGTCGAGGTTCGCGAGGCGGCCCTCGATGTGTTCGAAGGTGCGCCGGAGCTCCTCGTCCGAGGGGTGCAGCCGGCGCCAGGCGGCGGGCGACAGCGGCGGCACGGCGTCGTCCGGCGCGCCGGCCACGTCGAGCGCGTGCGTGATGGCGTCGGCGACGTGCACGACGTCCAGCAGCGGGTCCTCGGCGTCGTCGGGCACCGCGTGGTGCCGGCGCAGCGTGTCGACGATGGCCCGCGGGAAGCGCCACTGCTCGGCGAGCATCGCGCCGACCTCGGCGTGGTCGGTGCCCAGGAGTTCCCGTTCCGCGTCGAGGTGCGGCACGTCGTGGCGGGCGGCCCAGGCGAGCACGGCGGAGTAGGCTTCGGGGAAACAGGTGGCCAGCGCGAGCTTGCCGATGTCGTGCAGCAGCCCGGCGGTGTACGCGGTGCACGGGTCCACGCCACGCGGCTCGGCGAGGCGTTGGGCGCACAGCGCGGTGCCGAGCGCCTGGCGCCAGGCCGCGTCCGTGTCGAGGCCCGGGCAGTCCGCCGGCTGCAGCCGTGCCATGACCGCGGCGGTCATCACCGCGGTGGACAGCGCCCGCAGGCCGAGGATCTGCACCGCGTCGCGCAGGCTCCGCACGCGGCCGCTCGCGCCGTAGAACGGCGAGTTGGCGAGCTTCAGCGCCATCGCGGTGAGCCCCGCGTCGCCGCCGATCAGGCGCACGATGCGGTCGGAGGAGCCGGTGTCGCTGTTCAGCGCTCGATCGAGTTCGAGCACCACCCCCGGCAAGGCCGGCAGGTTGCGGACGCGCTCGCGGATCGCGTCGAGGGTGGGGCGGGAGGTCATGGCGACACCGGCGGCGTGCCGCGGTACGCGCGCAGCGCCTGGTGGAGCGGGTGCACGAGGCCGGCCCGCAGCGAATGCCGGAACAGGTGGCCCAGGCGGGCCTCTACCTCGGGGGCGAGCGCGGGCGGGCGGTCCGGGTCGGGGCGCGAGGGGGTGGCGGGAGTGGTCATGCGGACACCTCGTCGAGGGGTGGGGTCGCCGGGACCACGGACAGCAGGTGGCCGCGTCCGGGCATCTCGGCGCACGACAGAAGGCAGTCGCGGTCACCGACGCGGGTGGGCCGGGGCGCGCCGCCGGGCAGGCGCCAGGCCGCGCGCCAGTCGTCCGGCAGCACCTCGTCGGCCGGGCAGCCGAGCAGCGCCGGCCAGTGCCGCAGCAGCTCGCGCGCCTGTCCGTTGACGAACGCGACGGTGCCGTCCGTGTCGATGCCGAGCACGGCGGTGGGCAGGCGTTCGACGAGGTCCTGCGCGTTGAGCGCCCGGATCTCCTCGAGGCTGAGCCGCTCGCACTGCTGGTCGATCGCGCGCTGCTGGCGTTCGTTGGCGACGGCCAGTTCCTCGTTGGCGCGGCGCACCTCGGTCGAGAGCCGGCGGTTCTCGTCGGTCAGGTTCTTCGTGCGGAAGGCCTCGGCGATGTGCTCGCGCAGCTGCGCGTCGTCCCAGGGCTTGGTCAGGAACTTGTAGATGGCGCCCTCGTTGATGGCGTCGGTGATCGAGGTGAGTTCGGTGTAGCCCGAGAGCACGATGCGCACCGTGTCCGGGTACAGGGCCTTCGTGCGGCGCAGGAACTCCACGCCGGTCATGCCCGGCATGCGCTGGTCGGAGACGATCACGTCGACGTCGTGTTCGGCGAGGCGGGCGAGGCCTTCCTCGCCGCTGCGCGCCACCACGATGTGGTACCCGGCGCCGCGCAGCAGCCGGCGCAGCGACGACAGCACGCTTTCCTCGTCGTCGACGATCAGCAGCGTGCGCTGCTGCTGGGGACGCTTCTGGAGCGCCTCGGGCAGCCCGACCCCGTCGAGGATCATCCGCGCGAGTGCATCGGCGGGCAGCGGCTTGCTGAAGAGGTAGCCCTGCATCAGGTCGCAGCCGTTCGACTGCAGCAGGTTCAGCTGGCCCTCGGTCTCGACCCCCTCGGCCAGCACCTTGAGTTTGAGGCCCTTGGCGAGCATCAGCACCGACCGCGTGATCGCCACGTCCTCCGGCGCCGCCGTCACGTCGTGCACGAGCGAACGGTCGATCTTGAGCACGTCGAACGGCAGCGACCGCAGCGCGCCGAGGTTCGAGTACCCCGTGCCGAAGTCGTCCAGCGAGATCTCGATGCCGATGGCGCTGAGTTCGCTCAGGGTGCGCCGCGCATGTTCGAAGTCGCGCATCATCACCGACTCGGTCACCTCGATGCCGAGGCAGCGCGGGTCGGCGCCGGTCTCGACCAGCACCCGCTGCAGCCGCTGCGAGATGTCGGGCTGCTCGAGCTGGCGCGGCGAGAGGTTCACGCCGATGCGCAGCGGCGGCAGGCCGGCCCGCGTCCACGCCACGCTCTGCTCGCAGGCGAGGCGGAAGACCCACTCGCCGAGCGGCACGATCAGGCCGCTCGCCTCGGCGATCGGGATGAACTCGGCCGGGGACACCGGGCCGAAGGTCTCGCTGTTCCAGCGCAGCAGCGCCTCGACGCCGGAGATGGTGCCGTCGCGCAGGTTGACCTGGGGCTGGTAGTGCAGCAGCAGCTCGCGCCGTTCGAAGGCGCGGCGCAGCGCGCTCTCGATGCGGATGTGGCGGGCGACCGCCTCGCCGATCTCGCGCGTGAAGAAGGCGATGCGCGCGCCGCCGCGGCCACAGGCCGTGTGGGCGTTCTCGAGGAGGGCCTCGGCCGAGGTGGCGTCGCCCGGAAACTGCGCGATGCCGGCCTGGCCTTCGGGGGCGAACTCGATGCCGTCGAGCAGCACGGGCTCCGCGAGCGACGACAGCAGGTTCGTGGCGATCTGCAGCGCCTGGGCCTCGTCGGCGCCCGCGGTGGGGTCGAGCAGCAGCGCGAAGTCGCCGCTGCCCAGGTGGGCGGCCGTGTCCTCGGGGCGAACGGCGGCGAGCAGGCGGGCGGCCAGGGTGGTGTCGAGGGCTTCCGCCGCGCCGAGGCCCATGCTCTCGTGCACGCGCTCCACGTCCGGGAACCGCAGGTACAGCAGGGCCAGCGGCCGGCCGTCGCGCACGGCGACCCCCACCGCGGCGGTCGTGCGCCGCAGCAGCAGGTGGGTGGTGGGCAGGCCGGTGACGGGATGGAAGTTGACGAGGCGCTCGATGGTGTCCTGCGCCGACGCCTGTTCGGTGATGTCCTGCAGGATCGCGACGGGGCGCATCCCGACGTCGCCGTCCACCACTTCGATCAGCCCGCGGTGCAGCACGCGGATGATGCTGCCGTCGGGCCGTTGCAGGCGGTGACGGAACTCGAAGGGTCGGCCGGGCACGGCGCGGCGCCACTGCATCACCACGCGCGCGCGGTCGTCCGCGGGCACCGAACGCAGCGCCTTCAGCAGCGGCATGCGGCTGGCCTCGGGGCCGGCCTGCAGCAGCGTGCGGGCGCCCGCCGAGACACGGACCTGGGCGCGGCCGGGCACGATCTCGATCGAGCCGCTGCGGCACAGCAGTTCGTTGCTGAGCAGCATCCGGGCGCGCCATTCGGAGACCCGTTGGGCGTTCACGAGGTCGCTGACCTCGCCGAGCGTGGTCAGGCTCGCGCGCCGGCCGCGGTAGGTGATGTTGCGGCCCGACACGCGCACGTGGAACGTGCTGCCGTCCCGGTGCATGCTGCGGGTGACGTACGAGGTGTCGTGGCGGCCCTCGTCGCGCAGCCGGCGCACGTCGACGACGGTCGCGCGGTCGTCCGGATGCACGAGCGCGAGGAAGTCGGTGCCGGTGAGTTCGTGCGCCGCGTAGCCGTGCATCTGCGCGTACTTCGGGTTGACGTACTCGAGGCGCCCGTCCTGGATGATGCACAGCCCGATGTCCGCCTCGTCGACCACCTGCTGGAAGTCGAACGGGGCGGGCGCTGGCGTGTCGTCGGAACGGAGGCCCGTCGACGGGGGCAGGGCGATCGCGTCGGTGTACATGGGATCTCTCAGCCGCGTTGGCCGTCGAGCGGCGGCATCAGGACTTCGCCGTTCGGGCCCCACTGCACGTCGGTGAGGCCGGGTTCCAGTTCCTCGAGGCGGCGGCGTTCCGCCTCGGCGCGGCCGATCTCGCCCGTCTCGACGCGCATCGCGTCGGCGAGGCGGCGCTGCTCGCGGCCGGCGAGCGATTCGGCCAGGGCGGCCCGCACGTCGTCGACGAGCTGTTCGGTGGTCCAGGGCTTCACGACGTAGCGGAACACGCCCACGTCGTTGATGGCGCTCATCACGCCGTTGATCTCGGTGGATGCGCTGACGACCATGCGCAGCGCGTGCGGCTGCAGTTCGCGGGCGAAGCGGAGGAACTGGATGCCGTTCATCGCGGGCATGCGGAAGTCGGTGACCAGCAGGTCGAACGCGTGTTCGCCGACGCGGGCCAGCGCCTCGTGCGGGTCGGTGTGCGTTTCCATCGAGACCTGGTCGCCGAGCGGCGTGCGCAGCGTGCGGCGCAGCGCCGACAGCACGTGGGGTTCGTCGTCGAGCAGCAGGATCGAGAACATGGGAAGGCCTCCGTGGCGTTGAGGCCGGACGGATCCGGCCATTCGTCCTGTTATCGGCCCCGGCCGCGTGGCGCCGAAGCCAGCGTGCTTCCGATCGCGCCGTGCGCAAACCTCGTCGAGCTGACGGTGTTTTGCCTACACGACCTCGACGAGACGGTGGCGGATGCAGTACTTGGTCAGCTCGATGTTGTTCGTCCAGCCGAGCTTGTCGAAGATGCGCGTCCGGTAGCAGCCCACGGTCTTCACCGACAGGTGCATCGACTCGGCGATCTGCGCCGGCGACTTGCCGGACGCGATCAGCAGCATCACCCGCACCTCCTGCGCGGACAGCTGCTCGTGCGGCGCCTCGGGGGGGCGGTCCCCCCGCAGCACGTCGAGCAGGCGGTCGGCCATGTCGGCGGTCACGTAGCGGCCGCCGCGGGTGATCCGGTGCAGCGCGGTGACCAGCTCGGCGGCGGCGCGGTCCTTCGGCAGGTAACCCGCGACCCCCATCGACAGCAGGCGGCCGGCGAACGCGCCTTCGTCGTTGGCGCTGAGCACGAGGATCGGCGTCTTCTTGACGAGGCGCAGCATGCGCAGGACACCTTCGTCGCCGGACGTGTCCGGCATCACGACGTCGAGCACCACCGCGTCGGGGGTGCGGACGCGGCAGGCCTGGACCGCGGCATCGAGGGTGTCGGCTTCGGCGATGTGCGCCTCCGGCCATTCCGCCGCGATGAGCTGGCGCAGCCCGACGCGCAGGATCGGGTGGTCGTCGGCGATGAGGAAGTCCATCGAATCCATCCTGGACAAGGAAACACGGAGCGGATCGTAGGGACCGCCGACGACATCGCGCAAGCGCATGGCCACCCGTCGCGGCACCCTTCGTGCGATGTTGCGGACACCTCGCGAAACCTGTAGGTGAATTGCCGGCGACACCTTCGGGCGTTGACGCACGGTGGGTCGCGACCTGCGCCGCCACAAGCGGCCCGGGGCACCGGCCGATATCGATGCAGGGTGCCGCCCTCGCGTGCCGCACCGATCGAAAGGATTCGCCATGAACATCCCCGCCACCCCGGCCCACGCGGCGCCCGCGGCCACCGCCGGCGCCGTGACGACGTCTTCCCCGCGCGTGCCGGCGCCCGCCGACGCGCCGGCGACCGACGGCCTGACGCAGCAGATGATGCCGCCCCGTTTCCCGTGGCTGAGCTGGCACTCTCGCGAGGTGGCCATGGCGGAGGCCGTGTCCCGCACGCCGTTCCGGGACGCCCCGGTGATCGGCGACCAGATCGACACGACCGCATGATCGGGCGGGTCGCCACGGCGCGGCGCTGGACGGCGTCGGCCCGAGCGGGGAAGATGCCCGCCATGGAACGCCTTGCCCGCGCGAGCCAGGTCCGGAACCCCTCGTTCGCCGTCCTTCCGTGGATGGCGGCGGTCGTCGTGCTGCTCACCGCCGTGCTGGCCGGCTGGACCATCCACCGGGAGTTCGCGTTCCGCCGGGCCGAAACCGCGTCGCGCCTCGAGGCGGTGGCCGAGTTGCGCGCCACCCAGGTGGGCGAGTGGGTCCAGCGGCAGATGGCGCTCGCCGCCTTCATGCGCGACAGCGCCACCATGGCCGACCTGTTCGCGCGCTGGCAGGACCACGCCGACGCGGAGGCGGGTCGGCAGCTGCTCGGGCGGGCGGTGGCGATGCGGGGAGGCAACGACGCCGACACCACGCTGCTGTTCGACACGGATGCGAACCTGCTGCTGCGGGAGCATCCGCAGGTCGCCGCGAAGAGCCCCGAGCTGCACGCGGCCCTCCTCGACGCCGTGGCGACCGGCCGACCCCGGCACACCGGGGTCTACCGCAGCGCCGACGCGTCGATGCCGCTGCGCATGGACGTCGTGGTGCCGCTCGCGCGCCACGGCGCGTCGGTGCAGGGCCTCGTGGTGTACCGCATCGACGCGAGGCGGTCGCTGTTCCCGCTGCTCGCCACGTGGCCCGTGCCCAGCGCTTCCGCGGAGTCCATGCTGTGGGAGCGCCAGGGCAACCGCGTGCAGGCCGTCAGCGATGCCCGCCACCTGCCGGACACCGCGCGGCAATTGAGCGAATCGCTCGGCGACTCGCAGCTGCCCATCGCGCACGCGTTCCGTGACGCGCCGTCCGCGCGCGCGCTCCGCGGTGTCGACTACCGCGGCGAACACGTGATGGCCGTCGTGCGGCCCGTGGACGGCACCGGCTGGTGGATGGTCTCCAAGGTCGACCTCGACGAGGTGGACGCCCCGTCCTGGCGCGTCGCGGTCGCCACCGCGATCGGCGCCGTGCTGCTTCTGCTCGCGGTCGGCCTCGGGGCCACCCTGTGGCGACAGCGCCAGCAGGCCCACCTCGAGAGGCTGGAACACGCCTCGCAGCGCGACCGGCTGCGGGCCATCGGCCTGCTGGAGGCGCTGTCGGACGGCGCGAGCGACATCATCTTCGCGAAGGACCTCGAGGGCCGGTACGTCTTCTGCAACCGTGCCGCGAGCGAGATGGTCGGCATGACGCCGGAGCAGATGCTCGGCCGCCGCAACCACGACATCTTCGACAAGGAGGTGGCCGACCGGCTGGAGGCGAACGACCGGATGGCGATGGCCAGCCCCGTCCCGGTGGCCATCGAGGAGGTCATCAACACCCGCGGCGGGGAACGCCTCGGTGTGGGCACGAAAGGCCCGATGTTCGACGCGGACGGCCGCCTGAGCGGCATGTTCGGCGTGATGCGCGACGTCACCGAAGCCCGGCGCGCCGAACGCGCGCTGCGCGACAGCGAGGCGCACTACCGGTCGGTGGTGTCGGTGCTCACCGAAGGCATCGTCGTGATCGACGCCAAGGGGGAGGTGATCAGCTGCAATCCGGCGGCCGAGCGCATCGTCGGTTCGACGAGCGTGGACTGGGCGGGGCGCACCGTCGTGGCCCCCGGCTGGGTCACCGTGCACGACGACGGCACGCCGATGCCCACCGAGGAGACACCACCCGGCCGCGTGCTCGCCAGCGGCAAACCGCTGCACGACGTGCTCCAGCGCACCCTCAGCCCGGAGGGCGAACCGTCCGTGTTCGAGGTGAGCTCGGTGCCGGTGATCCGCCCCGATTCGAACGAACTGATGGCGGTGGTCACGTCGTTCACGAACGTCACGAGGCGCAAGCAGCTGGAGGACGAGCTGGAGCGCCACCGGCACGGCCTGGAGCGGCTGGTCGCGGACCGCACGGCCGCGCTCAGCATCGCGAACGAGACGCTGGCCCTGGCGCGCGACGAGGCCGAATCGGCCACGCGGGCCAAGACCGAGTTCCTCGCGAACATGAGCCACGAGATCCGCACGCCGATGAACGCCATCATCGGCCTCACGCGGCTGATCTCGCGCGACACGCGCGACACGGTGCAGCTCGACCGCCTCGGCAAGGTGGGGGACGCCGCGCAGCACCTGCTGCGGCTCATCAGCGACATCCTCGACCTGTCCAAGATCGAGGCGGGCAAGTTCCGCCTCGAGGACGAAGCGTTCGACACCGCCCCGATGCTGTCGCGGGTGCTCGACATGGTGGCGGTGCGCGCGCGCGACAAGGGCCTCGCCCTCACGCGCGACACCGACCGCCTGCCGGCGCGCCTGCGCGGCGACGTGACCCGCCTGTCGCAGGTCCTGATCAACCTGCTCTCCAACGCGGTGACCTTCACCGAACACGGGTGGGTGAGGCTCGGCGCCGAGGTGGTGGCCGAACGGGCGGGACAGCTGCTCGTTCGCTTCGAGGTGCAGGACACCGGCCCGGGCATCGCGCCGGCGCGCCAGGCCGAACTGTTCCAGGCGTTCGAGCAGGCGGACAATTCCATCTCGCGCACGCAGGGCGGCAGCGGCCTGGGCCTCGCGTTGACCCGCCAGCTGGCCATCTCGATGGGTGGCGAGGCGGGCGTCGTGAGCAGCCCGGGCGCGGGCAGCACCTTCTGGGTCACCGCGCTGCTCGGCGCGGTGGCCGAGACCGCCGAGGCGGTCGCGCCGACGACGCCCGTGGACGACGCGCCGGCGGTGGAAGAGGCGCTGCGCACGTCGCACGCCGGACGCCGCGTGCTGCTGGCCGAGGACAACCCGGTGAACCGCGACGTGGCCGAGGAGTTGCTGCGCAGCGCCGGCCTCGTCGTCGAAAGCGCGTGGGACGGCGCGCGCGCGGTGGAGCTGGCGGTGTCGCGCCCGTACGACCTCGTGCTGATGGACATCCAGATGCCGGTGATCGACGGCCTCGAGGCCACCCGGGCCATCCGCGAGCGGCTGGGGCCGTCCCTGCCCATCGTCGCGATGACGGCCAATGCGTTCGCGGAGGACCGGCTGGCCTGCCTCGAGGCGGGCATGAACGACCACGTCGCGAAACCCGTCGATCCGTCGGTGATGTACGCGACGCTGCTGCGCTGGCTGCCACCGGCCGGCGAGGCGAGGTCCCCGGGGCCGTCCGACGCGACCCCGGTGCCGGCGGCGCCGCTGTCGGAGGAGCTGTCGGAGCTGATGGACCGCCTGTCGCGCGTCGAGGGCCTCGACCTCGATGCGGCGCTGCGCAGCGTGGGGGGGCGGATGCCGGTGCTGGTGCGGGTACTGCGGCGCTTCGTCGCCACCTACCGGGCGGGGCTGCCGACGCTGCTCGACGTGTCCGGCGACGAACACGACGGCATCCTGCGCTGGCGCACCGCCTGCCATTCGATCCGCGGGGCCCTGAACACGATCGGGGCCGCCGCACTGGTGGCCCAGGTCATGGCGCTCGAGCGCGACCTGGGTGAACTCGGTTCGCGGGCGGGGTTCACCGCGAAGGGGCGGCAGGTGCACGAAGGGTTGCTCGCGCTCGTGGGCCGGTTGTCGGCGGAACTGGGGGGCTGAACGTCGGATGGAATAAAACCGGGAGGCCGTGCGTCTACCGGGGTACCGGGCCGCGACCCTGCGCCCGGCCACCCCTTCCAGGAGCCTTCCCATGGTCAAGACCTTGTCCTTCCTTCTCTCCGCGCTGGCGCTCTCCTCGGCGGCCCTGGCGGCCGACGCCCCGGCGAAGTTCTCGGGCGGCGCTCTCGTCGACGCCAAGGGCATGACCCTCTACACCTTCGACAAGGACACCGCCAACAGCGGCAAGAGCGCCTGCAACGGCCCGTGCGCCACGCTGTGGCCGCCCGCGATGGCCGCCGCCGGCGACCAGCCGATGGGTGACTTCGGCGTGGTCACCCGCGACGACGGCTCGCGCCAGTGGTCGTTCAAGGGCAAGCCGGTCTACACCTACCAGGCCGACAAGAAGGCCGGCGACCGCACGGGTGACAATTTCAAGGACGTGTGGCACATCATCAAGGAATGAACCCCGACCCGCGGCCCGACGACCGGCACCTGCTCGACTGGGTGCCCCGCCTGCGCCGGTACGCCCGCGCGCTGGCCGGCAACCGCGAGGACGCCGACGACCTCGTGCAGGACACGCTCGAGCGCGCGTGGTCGCGCGCCACGCTCTGGCGTGGCGTGGCGGACATGCGGGCGTGGCTCTTCGGGATCATGCACAACCTGCACGTCGACGGCGTGCGGCGTCCGCGCGTGCCCACCGTCGCCCTGGGCGACGGCGAGGGCGAGGCCGACCTGGCCGTCCCGCCCGCGCAGGGCGAACGGCTGGCCGTGCTGGACCTGCAGGCCGCGCTCGACCGGTTGCCGCTGGAACAGAAGGAGGTGCTGCTGCTGGTGGCCCTCGAGGACATGGCGTATGCCGAGGTCGCCGCGGCGCTCGGCATCCCCGTGGGCACCGTGATGTCGCGCCTGTCGCGCGGCCGCGAGCGCCTGAGAACGTTGATGCAGGACGGGCGGCCGGGGCCGGCCCACCTGAAGGTGGTGAAATGACGAACGACTCCCGACCGGTGACCGACACCGACCTGCACGCGTTCGCCGACGGGCAGTTGGTGGCCGAACGTCACCGCGAGGTCGAGGCGCACCTCGCCGCGAACCCCGACGCCGCGCGCCGCGTGGCGGCCTATGCCGAGCAGGTCCGCGGCCTGAAGGCCCTGTTCGACCCCGTGCTTCATGAGACCGTGCCCCGCCGCCTCGTGTCGGCGTCCCGGCCGGTGCGGTCCGGTGGCGCCTGGCGCGTCGCCGCCTCCTTCGCGCTGCTGGTGCTGGGCGGCGCCGTCGGCTGGGGCCTGCGGGCGCAGTGGTCGCCCGAACCCGCGGCCGTCGCCCGCCTGCCGGCCTTCGCCGAACGGGCCGCGGTGGCCCACGCCGTGTTCGTGCCCGAGCAGCGCCGGCCGGTCGAGGTGGATGCCGCGCACGAGGACCAGCTGGTGACGTGGCTGTCGAAGCGCATGAACGCCCCCATGAAGGCGCCGCACCTGCAGTCCCTCGGCTACACGCTCGAGGGCGGCCGGCTGCTGCCGGGCGGGCAGGGGCCGGTGGCCCAGTTCATGTACCGCCGCGCCGAGCTCGAGGGGCCCGGCGCCCGGCTCACGCTCTACGTGACGCGGGAGACGGGTGGCCAGGCCACGGCCTTCCGGTTCGGGCGCCAGGGCGACGTCAACGTCTTCTACTGGGTGGAAGGGCCGTTCGGCTACGCCATCTCGGCCGAGGCGGGCCAGGAAGAACTGGCCCGGGTGTCGGAAGCGGTGTACCGACAGGTGGAACGCGGACCATAGCAGGCATCCCGTTTGCCTCAAAAGGGACATCGACATCCGGAGACGTTGCGCCGATGCCCTTCCTGACCACCCTGCTGGCGGCGTCCAGCATCGCGGCCCTGCCCACCACCTGCGCCTGGGACGACCCCGGGCGGGATCCGTTCCTCGGCGAGGTGCCGGCCGCCGTCGACGCCTACCAGGACATCCCGGCGCCGGTGCGCGCCCGGCTCAAGGAACGCATGGCCCGCCACGCGTACGACGACTTCGTCGAGATCACGCGGGACCACATCGGCGGCACCCGGGACTACGACCCCGGCATCACCGCCATGCACTTCGGCGCGAAGGGGAAACGGTGCGCCACCGTCACCCGCGACAGCTGGAAGCCCGACCACCGGGAACACGGCCTCGTGTACTGCGAGGACGAACATTGCATCCTCGTGCCCACGGTTTGCCGCAATGTCAGCCGGATCGTGCGCCGCCCGGCGCCGCCGCCCCCGGTGGCGGAGCTGGAATTCGACCCGCCGGGGGCGGGGCCGGTGGAAGAGACGGGCGAAGGGGTGGCGGTCTGGCCGGGCATGCTGTCGCCGGCCCCGGGCGACGGTGGCGCCGCGCCCGCGCCCGCGGTGGACGACGGCGGGGGTCGGGGCGGGGGTGGCCGGGGCGAACCCTGGGCGCCGTGGCCGGGGGGCGGTGGCGGCTGGGTCGGGGGCATTCCGCCCACCGGGCCCACGTCGCCGGCGCCGCCGCCCATCGCCGCGCCGGTGTCGGAGCCGGGCCTCGGCCTGCTGTCCGCACTGGGCGCCGGGCTCGTGTTCTGGCGTCGCCGGCGCCGCTGAATCCCCGTTGAAGCGCTGGCCGGGTCTGCGATGATCCGGTCCCGATGCACACGCTGTACCTGATCCTGTTCGCCGCCGGCCTGCTCACGCTGATGAGCCTGGTCGCCGGCGTCATGTCCGCGCGGCTCGGGCTGTCGTTCCTGCTCGTGTTCCTCGTGGCCGGCATGCTGGTCGGGGTGGACGGGCCGGGCGGCGTCCGCTTCTACGACACGCAGCTCACCGCCTGGGTGGGCAACGCGGCGCTCGCCATCATCCTGCTCGAAGGCGGCCTGAGCACCCGCATGGCCACCTTCCGCGCCGGCCTGCGCCCGGCCTTCGGGCTCGCCACCTTTGGCGTCGCCGTGACCGCGGCCCTCGTCGGCGCGGTGGCCATGAACGCGATGGAGGTGGACTGGCGCTATGGCCTGCTGCTGGGCGCCATCGTGTCGTCCACCGACGCGGCGGCGGTGTTCTCGGTGCTGCGCCACGCGGGCGTGCAGCTCGACGCGCGGGTGTCGTCCACGCTCGAGGTCGAGTCGGGCCTCAACGACCCGATGGCGGTGTTCCTCACGCTCGCGCTGATCGACACCATCCGCACGAACGCCGGCCTCGCCGAGGCGTTGTGGCTCCTCGTGCGCCAGGCGGGCTTCGGCATGCTCGTGGGCCTCTCGGGGGGCTGGGCGATGTCGTGGCTGCTGCGCGCGATGCATGCGCGCGCGCCGAACCAGGGCGGGCTGATGGCGCTGATGCTGCTGTCGGCCGGCTTCGTGGTGTTCGCGTCGGCGGGGTTCATCGAGGGGTCGGGTTTCCTCGCCGTGTACCTGTTCGGGGTGCGGGTGAGGGCGCTGGCCGACGAGGCCTCGCGCGGCGCGGCGGTGGCGCTCGACGGGTACGCATGGGCCGCGCAGGCCGGGCTGTTCCTGCTGCTGGGCCTGCTCGTGTCGCCGCACCAGATGGTGGAGGACGCGGGCCGCACGCTGGCCGTGGCCGCCACGCTGATCTTCGTCGCGCGCCCGGTGGCCGTGGCGTTGTGCCTCGCGCCCATGCGCTTCTCGGCGCGCGAGATCCTGTTCATCGGCTGGGTGGGCCTGCGCGGCGCGGTGCCCATCGTGCTCGCGCTGTTCCCTCTGATGGCGCAGGTGACCGGCAGCTACCGGTTCTTCAACGTCGCCTTCGCGGTGGTGCTGCTGTCGCTGATGCTGCAGGGCACCTTCCTGTCGGCCGTGGCCCGCTGGCTGGGCGTCGCGGCGGGCGCGAACACGCCCGCGCCGGACCCGGTGAAGCTGCGCGGCCACCTGGTGCTCGACGGCGCGCTGCCGCTCGCCGACGTGTGCCACTTCTTCCAGGTGCCGCTGCCGACGTCGCCGGCGGTCTCGCTGTCCGACTGGCTCGGCGAGGCGCTCATCGCCGGCGCCGACCAGCTGGCGTGGCACGGCGTGGTGTTCGAGGTGCTGGCACGCGGTGACGAGGGCATCGCGCAGGTGCGGGTGACGATGGCGCCGCGGCCCGCATGATCCGGGACGTCCTGGTGGGGCTGGTGCTGGTCGTCGCGTCGACCGCCCAGGCGATGACGGGCACGGTGACCCACGTGACCGATGGCGACACGGTGTGGGTGCGCGAGGCCGGGCGCAAGCCGGTGTCCGTGCGCCTGCATGGCATCGACGCGCCCGAACGTTGCCAGGACGGCGGGGAGGAGGCCACGGAGGCCCTGAGTGCGCGTGTGTCGCGGCGGGAGGTGGTGGTCGACACCCATGCCGTCGACGGCTACGGCCGCATCGTCGGCACCGTCTGGCTGGGGGGTGAGGACATCAATGGCTGGCTCGTGGCGCAGGGCCACGCGTGGAGCCCGGGTTTCCGGAGCTCGCCGGGGCCGTATGCGGAGGCCGAGCGCCTCGCGCGGGCACGGCATCGCGGTCTGTTCGCGAGGCCGGCCATCGAACCGAAGGTGTTCCGCAAGTCGCACGGACCCTGTCCCCGGCCCGGTGGCCGCTCCCGCCCCGCCACCGTGCGGTGACGGGACGGCTGGCCTGGACTCAGGCCGCCACGGGCGCCGGGTTCGGGAACACGACCTTCTGCGGCTGCGTGCCGTCGGACTTGCGGCGCTTGCGGCCGCTCGCGGTCTTGCGGACTTGCTTCGCGGAAATGGTGCTCTTGCCAACGCGCTTCTTCTTGGACAGTGCCATGTCGATCCTTTCGAGTAAAGACCGCAAGGATACCTGGCTCGCGGAGGTCCGGTCCCGTCCGGCGTTTCCCGCCTCCGATCGGGGCATTCGTATCGAGGTGAAACGAGAGGGCATGACTTTGGTCGCATCGGCGCCGTTTCCCCCCTGATGGGCGGGGTGACGGGCCGTGCCGCGACATCACAATGCGGGCTCATCGCGACCACGTGACCGAAGCCCGATGCCGTTCCGCCGAGACCTTTCCCGCGTTCCCCGCCGTTCCGCCACCCGCCGTGTGGTCGAATGGGCCGGCGTCGTCGCGCTGGCCGGCATCCTCGGCGGCTGCGGGCCGGCGGTGTCCAACGACGGCGGGAAGTCCAGCATGATCTTCGGTCTCTTCAAGAGCAAGTACACCACCACCGTCCGGCCCGAGCTGGGCGGGGCGCTCAAGCGCGAGACGGCGTACCCGGCGGTGGCCACGCCGCCCGCGCCGTCGTACCCCACGCTGCGCAACGTCAGCGCCGACGCGCCGCCGCCCACGGGCGTGCTCGCGAAGGACCGCAGCCCCAAGCCGCCGGCCGAGGCCTTCATCGTCGACGGCGTCGCGGGCCAGCCCGCCGTCGCGCTGGTCAACACGTACGGCGCGAAGCAGCACACCGGCTTCTGGGAGATCGAACCCGGCACACCCGCCCGCTTCGGCAAGGCCCGCACCAGCACCTTCGACACCGACCAGTCGAAGTGGATCATGTGGTCGTCCGAGGCCGTGCTGGCGCTGCCGGCCGGGCGCATCCTGTTCCACCTCAAGTACCACGGCCCGTACCCGAAGGACGGCGTCTTCCTGTACGACATCGCCACCGACCGCGTGCGCCGCGTGGGCGCCGTCACGCCCGACTGGCCGCGCGGCCTGCCGCTGCAGTACCTGTCCGCGCTGCAGGTGCGTCCCGACGCCGTGCTGGCGCGCTACAGCTCCGACGAGGAGCGCATCGGGCCGCAGCGCTACGTGAACCACTACGACCACCTCGTGCTGTTCTCGCCGCGCCACCCCGACGGACTCGAGGTCGTCACCCTCGGCCTCGACGATGGCCGCGTCGTCCGCTGGGGCATGGTGGGCAGCCGCCTGTGGCTCGAGACCGCCGACGACCGCGCCACGCCGCCCCGCACCAGCGTCTGGTCGCTGGACCTCACCCCCGTTCTTTGACCCACCCCGGGCGCCCGCCCCCAAGGCGGCGCTCCACAGCCATGTCGAACCACGAACTCCTCTCGCCGCAAGAGGCGACCTACATCGCCCACAACGCCTACTTCACGTTGAAGGACTGGATCTCGGGCCAGCCCAGCATCGGCATGGAGACCCGCGCGAACGTCAGCAAGATGGTGACCGGCGACGGGCTCGGCGCGGCTTCCCGCGCGGGCGGTCCCAACACCTCGCTGCGCGAGACGTCGCTCGCCGGCGCCAAGCTCGACCGCGTGTTCGCGGGGTCCACGGCCGGGGTGTCCACGGGCTTCGGCTACGTGCTGAGCTTCAGCCGCGCGGGCCGCCGCCACGCCGTGATCGCCACGCGCGGCACGCGGGCCGAACACTCGAAGGCCGACATCTTCACCGACCTGCGCGCCTCGATGACCTCGCTGCCCGGCTTCGGTCCGGTGCACCAGGGCTTCCGCAACACGTTCGACAGCGTGAAGATCGGCCTCGCCCGCGACCAGAACAAGATCATGGACGCCGACGTGGTCCATTGCGTCGGCCACAGCCTGGGCGGCGCGGTGGCCACCCTCGTGGCGGCGCACTTCTCCGGCCGCGGCAAGGCCGTCAAGCTCTACACCTTCGGTTCACCGCGCGTGGGCGCCCTCGGCGCGCAGAACGCCATCGAGGCGTCCATCGGCAAGCAGAACATCTTCCGCGTGGCCCACGACCTCGACCCGGTGACCATGGTGGGCCCGTACCCCTACGGCCACGTGAACGGCCTGCCCACCGACGAGAACAACATGACGCTGCTCTCGCCCACCGGCAAGCTGCTGAGCGTGGCCAACCACGACATGAGCAAGTACGTGAGCAGCATCGGCAGCCCCGACATGAGCTGGGACGCCGTGCGTTTGCTGAGCCAGGCCGTCGACCACGACAACGCCGTGCTCGCGCGCTGGCTGCTGCGCAGCTCCGACAACCCCGGCTGGATGACCCAGCGCGCCGCGCAGGGCCTGAGCTACCTGATGAAGGCGTTCAGCCACCTGCTGAAGCAGGCCGGCTTCGTCGCCATCTCCGCGCTCACCGCCATCGACCTCTTCTGCGTGACGCTGGCCCGCGACCTGACGCGCCTGGCCGAGCAGAGCGCCGAACTGATGCAGTGGATCCGCCACGCCGCCGGCTGGGCGCGCATCGTCATCACCGGCGCGGCGCAGATCACCGCGAAGGTGATCCGCGGCATCCTCACCGCGATGATGAGCGTGCTGACGCCCATCGCCACGCAGGCCCTCGTGAACGTCGCGGGCCGCGGCCTGCCGCTGCCGCTGATGATCGGTGGCGCCGCAGCGGTCGCTGGCGCCGTGATCGGCTGACGGGGCCCCGACATGGACCGCGCGTCGTTCGAGTTCCTCTACCTGCACGCCCACGCCATCGCCGACCTGTCGTTCCTGCGCGGCATGTCCGCCGCGTTCGACGCCCCGCCGCCCGACCTCACGCCCGAACAGTTCGCGGCCAACGCCGCCGAGGCCGAGCGGGCGCTGAACGTCACCGAGGCCGAGTTCGACTGGTCCGCCCTGGAGGGCGTGCCCGGCTTCGACGCCGCGGCCGACACGTCGCTCGACACGGGCGAGGCGGTCACCGCCGACATCGGCCCCACCTTCGACCAGGCGCTGGAGCAGGTGGGCGCCACCCTCGATGGTGACGGCCCGCCCGAACTCGAACCGTACCTCGTGCACCTGCACGCCGCGCGCGAGCTGCTGCAGCCCCGCATCGGCGTGTGCCACGACATGGCCGGCCCCGAACTCGATGCGGTCCTGCTCGACCTGCCGCCGGACCTGGCGCCGCTGAACCGCGCGCTGTCGGCGGCCGAGTTCCTGCCGTGGCTCGAGCAGTACGAGCAGCGGCACGAAGGGGTGTCCACGGTCGTGGCGATGGTGCGGGCGCTCGACCCGCTCTGAGATCCCATGGTTCCGATGACCTGGTTGTTCCGCGGCATGGCCGCGGGCCTGTGCGGCCTGGCGATGGGCGCCGTCGCCGCGCCGCGCGCCGCGGTGGTGCTGCAGCCGGCGTCGGCCACGCGCTTGTCGGCGGCGCAGCTGGTGTCGCTGTGTTCGACCCTGTCGACGCCCTGCTCGCCGGAGGACACGCGCGCCTACGTGGCGCGGGGGCAGGGCGACGGCCCGATGTGGCTGATCGATGCGTCGGCGCCGATGCTGGTGGCGCTCGATGCCGCCGAACCCCTGCGCGGCCCGCGCGCCACCGTCTGGGACTTCTCCGAGCAACCGCACACGCACGCACCGAGCGCCGATGGCGGCAAGGCGTCGCCCCTGGAGATCCATCCGGCGCTGTACCCGGTGGGCGCGAACGGTTGGGCGATCGCCCTGGTGAGCGAAGTGCGCGAGATGTACTCCGGCGGCGGCGCGTCGTTCCGCACCGCCGACTTCATCGAACTCGATGCGGCACGCACCGTGGCCTACGGCGCGGTGCCGTTCTCCTGCTACAAGATGGTCCGCGCGTGTTTCAGCGAACGCGACTACGCGCGCGGCCACTGCCACGACGAATCGTCCGGCAGCCTGACCATCCGCTACCCCGACGGCGAAGGCCGCTGGACCTTCCAGTGGCGCGAAACCGAATGGCCGGCTTTCAAGCCGAAGTCACGCGAAACCACCACCCGCACCACCTTCCTGGCGGGGCCGGGCAACAAGGAGCGATCCCCGTCGGTGGGGTTCTGCGGCGGGCCGTTGTGATCCGCCCGCGTGCGGAACGAGTCGCCCAGGCTCCTCGCCAGCGGCTCAGTGAACCCGCAGCACCTCCCACTGCTGTCGGATCGCGGCGACCTGGATCGACACCGCATCACCTTCGCATTTGCCCAGCATGGCCCTGCACAACGGAGCCTCGCTGCTGATGACCTGGACGAGCTGAGCGCCGCAGGTCAACGTCATGCTGCCTCCCACCGGACCGAGAAAGAGCTGTTGCTGCCGGTCGTCGGAGTCGACCAGGCAGACCAGCGCGCCGAGCTGGATGCCTTTGCTGGCGTCGTACGGGAGCGGGCGGAACGGGCGCCAGTTGGCGATCGCCTGGCGGATGCCTTCGGCGCGACGGGCCTGGCCGGTGGCCAGGTAGGCCGCTTCGAGACCCAGTGTGTCGTACTTGTTCTCGGCGATGTTCTCTTCATGAGTCGCCGTTTCATGGGCCGCCCGCGCCGCCTGTTCGGCTTGCAGCAGGTCTTCGGCGAGCCGCTCCAGCACCTGTTGCTTTAGCAAGGATTTGTCCATCATGAAAGGGGGGCTCGAACAAGCGGGGGCAGGTCTCGATGATGAAGGGCGCCATCAGCCCTCGACGCGCCATCGGCTGCAGGCACGAAGCGGCAGGCGGCCATGGCACGGAACACCTACCAGAGGTTCTTCCCATCGATCACCTCGACCGGCGCACCGGCCGCATCGAACCCGTCGATCAGGCGCGCGTTCAGTCCGATGCGCCGTGTCGTGCCGTCCCACCGGCCATCCTGCTCGAAGGCCGGGCTGTCGCTCCAGGTGGTGCAGCCGCACTGGCTGCAGAAGTGGTGCGCGACCTGCCGGGTCTGCCAGCGGTAGACGGCGTCGTGGCCCTCGACCACGGCGCGGAAGTTGTCCGGCGCGCAGTACAGGTAGAGGGTGCCGCGTTTGCTGCAGAACGAACACGTGCAGCGGGTGACCTTCTCGGGCAGGGGCGCGTCGACCTCGAAGGCGACCTGGCCACAGTGGCAGCTTCCGGTGAGTGACATTCGAACCTCCGAATCGTCGTTCCAGCGGGCAGGGGGACCATCGTAGCCGCCGGCACCGCCCCCGCGCTGTCGGACGACAGGACGATTCTTCCTGCATGATGCGGGTCACCCGACGCCGCGCCCGACCACGATGATGCCTCTCGACGTCCCCAGCCCCATCGACCTCCGCCAGATGGCCGACGCCCGCCAGTGGGCCGAGGAGGCGATGGTCAAGCGTCCCTGGCGAACCGACTTCTTCGCCATGGTCGCCGACACGCTGGCCCGCGGCCACGCGCGGCGTGTGCTGGAGCTGGGCTCGGGTCCCGGCTTCATGGCCGCGCACGTCCTGCAAGCGCTGCCCCGGCTCGACTATGTCGCGCTCGACAACTCCCCCGCGATGCACACACTGGCCGTCGAACGCCTCGGCGCCGTGGCGGCCCGCGTCACCTTCGTCGAGCGCAGCTTCCGCGACCGCGGATGGGGCGAGGGCCTGGGCGCGTTCGACCACATCGTGACCCACCAGGCCGTCCACGAGCTCCGGCACAAGCGCCATGCGCGAGGCCTGCACGAACAGGCCCGTGCGCTGCTGTCTCAGGGCGGCCGGTACCTCGTCTGCGACCACTTCGCGGGCGAGGGTGGCATGGCGAACGACCAGCTCTTCATGAGCGTCGAGGAGCAGCGCGCGGCGCTGGCCGACGCCGGGTTCGGGCACGTCGAAGCACTGCTTCTCAAGGAGGGGATGGTGCTGCACGCGGCGTCTGTCGAACGGCCCGGCGCGGGTGCGGGCATCCCACCCGCCATCGTGGTCTTGAATCCCTCCTGACGGAAGCTGTCGAAGCGCCTGGTTAGCCTGATCGCTGTCTCTCACGGAGGTACGCGATGAACATCGTTCTGGGTGGCACGGGGCAGGTGGGGTCGGCCGTGGTCGAGTCCTTGCTGCGCGACGGGCACGAGGTCACGCTGGTGACGCGCGACGAAACCCGTGCGGCGCGTTGGCGCGCGCAGGGGGCCGTGGTCGCGGAAGTCGACATCGACGACGTGTCGTCGCTGCGGGCCGTGTTCCAGCGCGGCCGCAGGGCCTTCCTGCTCAACCCGCCCGCGGACGTCGCGGGCGACACGGACGTGACCGAACGGCGCACCATCGCGCACATCCTGGCGGCCCTGGACGGGTCGTCGCTGGAGAAGGTCGTGGCGGCGTCGACGGGCGGCGCCCAGGCGGGCGAACGGCTGGGCGACCTGAGCACGCTGTGGACGCTCGAGGAAGGACTGCGGAGTCAGCCGGTGCCGGCCGCGATCGACCGGGCGGGGTACTACATGAGCAACTGGGATGGTCAACTCGACGCGGTGCGCGCCACCGGCCGGTTGCAGACGATGTTTCCCGCCGACCTGCCCATCCCGATGGTGGCGCCGCGCGACGTGGGCGAGGCCGCGGCGCGGCGGCTCGTGTCCCCGCTGGACGACGTGGGGGTCGTGAGCGTCGAAGGTCCGGCGCGCTATTCAACGGTGGACGTCGCCGACGCCTTCTCGCGGGCCTTGGGCCGCGCGGTCGCCGTCGACGTGGTGCCGCGCGGGCAGTGGGAGGCGACGTTCCGCCAGCTCGGGTTCTCCGCCGCGGCGGCATCGTCGTACGCCCGCATGACCGCGTGTTGCGTCGACCAGGGGTTCGGTTCGCCGGACGGCGCATGGCGTGGTACGACGACGCTCGTGTCGTACATCGCCGGCCTGGTGGGCGGGGCCGACCGATCCTGATCGGGCTCCCCGCCCGTCAGGCGGGCTTGCGCGACCGGTTGCCCGCCTTCTTGCCCGACACGCTCCGCGTGGATGCCGGCTTGGCCGCCACCGGCGCCGGGGCGCCCGCCACCCAGGACTTCACGATCAGTCCCACCAGCAGCCCCGCCGCGAACACCGCCCAGAACAACCACCCCGTCTGGTTCTCCAGCCCGTGGTGCAGGTTCATGCCGAACACGGCGGCCACGGTCATCAGCGGGAAGGTGAGGGCGGCGATGGTGTTGAGCTTGAGCTGGGCGCGGGTGCCGGCCAGCGCCGCGTGGGTCTGGGCCTCGGCCTGCTTGGCGAGGCGGTAGTCGAGCGCGAGGCGGGCGTTCGCGAGCAGCAGCTCGAAGCCGCGGGCGACGTCCACCGCGCGGTCGCGCCAGGTGATCACGAGCCGGTCGTCCTTCACGTGGTCGCGGGCCTGCTGCAGCGTGTCGCGCAGGTTGACGGCGGCGCGGCTCGTGGGGAGCAGGCGGTCGAGCAGCGGGAACAGGTCGTCGGCGGTTTCGGCCGACGCGTACTGCTGCTCGGACTGGCCCAGCAGGGTCTCGTAGCGTGTGAGCAGGTCGGCCATCATGTGCTGGCCGTGTTCGGCGCCCTGGAAGCGCCAGGCGCCGTCGGGGCCGCGCAGGAACACGCGGTGCTCGCGCTCGTTGCCTTCGTTCACCGGCGGCTCGTGCAGCACCACGAGCAGGTGGTCGCCCTCGAAGATCGCACGCTGCGCGCCATAGCTGTCGTGGCCGAGGCGCTGCGTGATCTCGGGAGGAAGTTTCCAGTTGAATTCGGGTCGTGCCATCGGCGATGTCCTAACGCAGTTGCTTCCAGAGGGTGTCGAACTGCGCCTGGAACTGGCGCACGAGGCCCGGGTCGTTCTGGACCACGAGGTTCTCCTCGTTGACCTGGGCCGCGCTGCGCGTCCAGTTGTAGCTGCCGTTGAGCACCCAGGTGCCGTCGAACAGCGCGAACTTGTGATGCATGTGGGCGTCGGTGCGGTCGACCGCGACGGGGATGCCGGCCTGGCGCAGCTGGGCGATGTCGCTGCCGGCGTCGAACTCCTTGTCGTTGTCGGTCACGATGCGCACGGCCACGCCGCGGGCGTGGGCGGCGAGCACCTCCAACGTGATGCGGTCGTCCGACAGCGTGAACACGCAGAGGTCGGCCTGCCGCCGCGCGGCGCGCAGGCGGTCGACGATGGCCTGCAGGCACGCCGTGCCCGGGCTGAAGTGGGCCGTCGCCACCGCGGTGCCCTGCGGCGCCCGGCCCACGTCCAGCGATCGCACCACACCCTCCAGCCACTTCAGCAGGCCGGCCAGGTCGTCGGCCGTGGGCGACGTCGCGAGGCGTTCGCGCACGAGGTCGAACGCGCGGTTGCGCAGCTGGCGCAGGCCTTCCTCGGGCGGGGAGGCCTGGCGCAGCGCCTGGGTGAGGGCGCGCTTCTCGTCGTCGCTCAGCCGCTCGTCGGCGATCGACAGTTCGATCTGGGTCAGCAGGTGGTCCATGGGTCAGGCCTTCGGCGAGGTCTTGCGCTTGACGTCCTCCAGCGCGCGGCCGACGCGTTCGACCTCGTCGCGGATGGAGCTGTCGAGCTTGAGGCGTTGTTCGGTGGCGGCGATCAGCGGCACCATGATCTTGCGGTACGTGATCGACAGCTCGAGCAGCGCGTCGGCCATGCGCCGGCCCTCGTCGTTCGGCGCCTCCGGCTTCAGACCGTCGACCGCGCGCGCCACGTCGAGCAGCGTGCTGGCGATGCGTGTGCTGCCGTCGGTGTCGTCGCCCCCCAGCTTGCGCCGGCGCACGAATTCGTCGCGGATGTCGCGGTAGCGCTGGTCCTCGTCGGGCGTGGGGCGGCCCAGCAGCTGCGCGAGCTTGAGCAGGTTCTCCTCCGCGCCCGTGGTGAGCGTCTGGGCCTCGCCGCGGTAGTGGTCGCGCAGCAGCGTGTCGAGTTCGTCGTCGCGCATCAGCGCGGTGATCTTGCCCGCGAGCTTCGTCATGTTGCGGTAGCTGCCCTGCAGCTTGAACGGCGGCTCCGTGCGGTAGGCCTCCTGCTGCGCGGCCGACTCGATGTACGCGAGGTTCACCTTCAGCAGCAGGTCGCGGGCGCGGAAGAGCCGCTGCATCAGCGCGGTGAGTTCATCGAGCTCGGCCGCGCTGTACGCGTGGCTGAACGTGCTGGACGGCACGTCCTCGCCCGAGGCCAGGCGCACGAGGCGGTGCACGTCCTGCGGGTCGCGCGACGCGAGCGGCATCAGCGCCGGGTTCGCGGTGAGCGCGTTCTCGATGTACGACAGCGCGAACACCGCCTCCTTGCCGCCCAGCACGTCGCCCAGGTTGTAGATGTCGGCGCGGTTGGCCAGCATGTCCGGGATCTTGAACACGTCGCCCGACTCGGTGTACGGGTTGCCCGCCATCACCACGGCGAAGCGTTTGCCGCGCAGGTCGTGGCTGCGGGTCTCGCCGTTCCACACGCCCTCGATGCGGCGCGTGCCGTCGGCGAGCGCGATGAACTTCTGCAGGAACTCGGGGTTCGTGTGCTGGATGTCGTCGAGGTACAGCATCACGTTGTTGCCCATCTCGAGTCCGAGGTTGAGCTTCTCGAGTTCCTGGCGCGCCGCGCTGTTCGGCGCGGTGGACGGGTCGATGCTCGTGACCTGGTGGCCGAGGGCGGGGCAGTTGATGCGCACGAAGATCAGGCCGAGGCGATCGGCGACGTACTCCATCAGCGTCGTCTTGCCGTAGCCCGGCGGCGAGATGAGCAGCAGCAGGCCCATGCGGTCGGTGCGGTTGCCCTCGCCGGCCGCACCGAGCTGCTTCGCGAGGTTGTCGCCCACCAGCGGCAGGTACACATCGTCGATCAGGCGGTTGCGCACGAAGGTCGACAGCGGCTTCGCCTGGAACTGCGTGAGGCGCAGGCGTGTCTTCTCCTTCGCGATCAGTTCGTGGCGCAGCGCCTGCAGGGCTTCGAAGCCCGGCACGTCGTGGCCGGTGTGGTGCAGGTAGCGGCGCCAGTAGTCGTTGAGGTTCAGCGCCAGCTTCCCGTCGGTCACCCGCGGGTGTTCGCCGAGCAGGCCGGCGAGTTCGACGTCGAGCGTGGCGTTGATGCGGGCGCGGGGGCCGGGCAGGGCGAACACCATCGCCGCGTCGTCGACCCACGCGAGGGTGTCGGGCGATTGCGTGCGTGCGAAGGCCTCCACCCAGTCGCGGGCGAGGCGCCAGCGTTCGGGGGCGGTGGCGGCGTCGAGGTCGGCGAGCCAGGCTGTGAGCCGGCCGCCGCGTTCCAGCTCACGCGACAGCGCGTCGGCGAGGTCCTCGCCCGCGCCGCTGACCGCCCAGGCGTCGGCGCCGTGTTCGCTCGCGAGCTGGTGCACGAAGTACGTGGCGGACTGGCGGGTGAGCGTGGCGAGCCGCTGCGGATCGGTGTCGCCGGGCAGCAAGTCGGGCAGCACCTCGCGCGCGAAGCCCGACAGCGCGTGGGCCACGTCCGCCTCGAGCCGCACCAGCGCGTCGCGGGTGCCGAAGAGTTCCAGCATCTGCATCGCCGCGCGGGCGCGCCGCTGCAGCGATTCGCGTTCGGCGACGAAGCGCCCGTGGTGCCAGTAGAGACGCGCCAGCGCGCGTTCGGTGGGGCCCCACGCGAGCAGCCCCGCCTGGGCCTGCATCGTGACGAGCGCGTCCAGCACGCGGGCCGCGTCCTCGTCGTGCACGCCCTTCTGGTACCCCTCCTGGTAGCGCGGCGCGGCGTACTGGCGCAGCGCGGCGAGCAGCGTCGCGTGCGTGTCCTGGTCCTCGCCGACGAGGCGGCACAGCTCGGCCCACGCGAGCGGGGCTTCGCCGCGTTGCGCGGCTTCGAGGAAACGACCGGCGAGGTACTCGGCGCGGGCGAGGGTGGGGCTCTCCGAGACCAGCGGCCGCGACCCGTACGCCGCGAGCGGGGCGAGGCGCGGCTCCACCACGGGGGCGTGGTAGTCGGTGCCGGAGAGGTGGTATGCGAGTTCGTCGCCCTTCGGCACCAGCGTCAGGTCGAGCGGCTGGCGGTTGATGGTGAAGGCGTGGCGGCCGAGGCGCAGCGTGTTGCCGTCGTCGGCGACGAGTTCGCTCTTGTCGCGCACGGCACGGAGTGCCGAGTCGCGCGCGGTCTTCAGGCGCGTGTCGAGGTCGTCGGCGGCCACGGCCGCGCCCTGCGCCCGCAGGTCGTCGATCAGCTTGCGCAGCTTCGCGAGCAGCGGGTCGGCGGCGAAGTAGCTGTGCACCTGGGCCAGGTCGGCCAGCTGCGACACGCGGCGCGGCACGCCGTCGAGGATGCGGCCGGCGGCGTCCACCAGCGCCTGGGCGCGGCGCTGCCGTGCATCCACCAGCGTCTGGCGCCGTGCCGACAGCGCTTCCACCACGGCTTCGCGCTTGTCGGCGATGTCGGCGAGGAAACCTTCCTGTTCGGCGAACCGGCCTTCGAGTTCCTCCAGCTGCGCCAGCAGGCGGGTGAGGGTGTCGTCGCACTTCTCGGGTGTGTCGGCGAACTCGAGCGCGTTGTCCACCGCCTGGCCGAAGAGCTTGAACTGCGCGCCGAACTCGGCGGCGGCTTCGCTCGACCCGAGCGACTTGCGCCGGTTACGCGCGTCGGCGCGCAGGCGGTTGATCTCGGTGTAGAGCAGCGAGATGCGGTCGAGGATGGCGGTGCGGATGACGGCGTCGCCGCCCGGCAGGTTGCCGAGCTGTTCGGTGAGCACGTCGATGCCGGCGGCGAGGCCGTCGAGCGTCTCCAGCACCTGCGCCAGCAGCGACGTGGTGCCGGCGTTCGGCAGCTCGGCGGCGAGGCGCGCCAGTGCCTTCTGGTGACCGTCGAACGCCTTGTCGTCGGCGAGGAACTGCAGCGCGCGTTCGCCCACGCGCTGCTGCTCGGCCACGAGTTCCCCGTCCATCGCGGCGATGCGGGGCAGGTCGGCGTAGCGCAGTTCGCGCAGCATCTGCAGCTGGCCGCGCTGCTCGCGCAGGCGGGCCAGCGCCCGCATGAAGTCGTCGGGACGGCGCCACAGCATGCTGGCGATGTCGGTGGTGAGCGACCGTTGCGCGCCCTCGGCCTGGGTCAGCGCGCGCGCGGTGTCGCGGCGGATCGCGTCGACCTTCTCGAACTCGGCGAGGGTGTTGCGCGACGCGTCGGCGATCCCGCGCAGCGTGAGGTGCAGGCCGCCGGCCTCGGGCGCGTCGAGCCAGAAGTACGCGTCGGCCAGGCGGGTGCACTGGCGGATCAGGTCGTCGTACGCGGCCCGGGTGGGCACCTGCTCGCGCACGGCGCGGGCGATGCCCATCAGGTCGGACACGCCACGCACGAGGTCGGCGTTGCCAACGCGGCCGAAGAAGCCGGTGCCGCGGGGCTGGCGGCTCGCGTGTTCCTCGTGCGCGAAGGGCGTCTGCCACAGCTGCATCGGGTGCACGCGCACGGGTTCGCCGCGGTCGGCCTGGAACACGAGCATGCGGCCGTCGGGCAGGCGCGCGTAGCCGTTGACGACGATGGGCGGGCTCAGCGCCTTCTCGATCAGGTTGTACGTGAAGAGGCCGTAGTGGCCGCTGTCCGGCTGCGAGAAGATGTAGAGCACGTCCTCGCCGTTGGGCGAACGCACCATGCGCTTGAAGCGCAGCCCCTCCACAAGTTCGCCGGGCAGGTCGAAGGTCTTCGTCTCGCCCGACTGCAGGTAGCAGCCGCCGGGGAACACGATGCCGTGGTCCTCGGGCAGCTGGATGCACGACGCGCCGATGGCGTCGATGCGCTGCACCTGCTGCGTGCGGGTGTTGTAGACGAGGTAGCGCACCTGCGTCTCGCGGTACGGCTTGACCCGCAGCAGGATCAGCAGCCCGAGCTTCGCGTACGCCACCTCGGCGTCGGTCAGCGACTGCGTGGGGTCGTTCACCGGTTCGCTGTAGATGCCGTGGCCGGTCTCGGTGTTGTTCTCGATCTTGACGGTGAGGTCGCCGCCGAGCGTCTCGACGAACACCGTGTCGAGGATGTTGACGTGGGGGAAGCGGCCGCCCACGTGGTCCTCGCGCGTGCACACCGTCCACTCGAAGTCGTGGCTCGGCGGCAGCGCGATGTCGCGTTCGCCGCGGTTGTCGGTGTAGCGGATGCTCCCGTCGTTCTCGATGGACCAGCGGAACACGCGCACGTCGGTGACCTGCTGGCCGATCTGGAACGCGGCGAGCAGCTTGTCGTGCGTGACGCGCAGCTGCGTCAGGGTGGCCTGCTTGTAGTAGGTGTAGAGCTCGCGGAAGTCGGCGAGGAACCGCGGGTCGTCGAGGAAGGTGCCGGCCGACGGCACCGACTCGAGCTCGTCGCTGCCCTCCGCCGAGGGCAGGCGGTACAGCGCGAACACGTCCTCCACGGCCGTTTCCTTGCGCAGCCCGATGAAGACGTTGTAGCCGAACAGGAACAGGTCGCCGATGACCACCAGGTCGCGGGCGACGCAGTTGTTCTCGGTGCGCGCCCGCGTGCGCAGGATCATCGCCTGCTCGGACCGGCCGAACTCGGCCAGCCGCGCGGCGTTGAGCGCGCGCGCCTGGTCGAGCAGCGTGTCGCCCTGGTCGGCGAGGCGCTTCTTCAGCAGCTCGTAGGTGCCGCTGTCGGCCACCATCCGTTCGGTGGTGTCGGTCGGTGCGCCGGGGTCGTTGGTGGAGGTGTCCGCCATGCCGGGTTACTGCTTGAAGCCGTTCAGCAGCCCCTGCAGCGCGGCCTTCTGCGACTCGCTGCCGTCGCGCATCACCTTGCCCAGCAGCGCCGAGACGGTGAGGTCCTTCAGCTCGTCGGTCGAGTTGCCGAGCGCGCCCACCACGGTGCGCACGTCCTCGATCACATCGCGGTTGCCGGCCAGCTGGTCCTTGAACGCGACCTGCAGCGTGTTGCTCTTCGCGATGGTGCCGTCGATGTTCTTGCCGATCGAGATGGCGTTGACGAACTTCTCGAAGTAGTCGCCCTGGCCGCCGACGATGTCGATGTTGGCCTTCGACAGCGCGGTGCCCAGCACCTCGGCCTGTTCCTTCGCGATGGCCGTCTGCGCGTCGATGCCCTTGAGCGTCTCGACGTGCGCCATCTCGAGGCGCATGCGGTACTCCTCGTGCGCGCGGGTGTCCGGGCCCATGGCTTTCATGGCTTCGAACTTCTCGCGCAGGCCCTTCGCCTCGGCGTTGAACTTGGCCTCGACCACCTGGGCGTCCACCTGGCCGGTCTTCAGCGCGGCGTCCGCGTCGGCGGCGCGCACGGTCACCTCGGCCATGCCCAGCTTCTCCTTGCCCTGGGCCTCGGCCTCGAGCTTGGCGCGCAGGCCGGTGGCCTCGGCCATCGCGGTGGCTTCCACCACGCTCGCGGTGGCCTGGCCGGTCTTGAGCAGCGCCTCGGCGCGGGCCAGTTCCACCTTCGCGTCGATCAGGCCCTGCTTCTCCTTCGCGTCGGCGTTGGCGATCAGCACGCGCGCGTCGGCGAGGCCCGGGGCGGCGGCGATGGCGGTGAGGCCCTCGGCCTCGCGCTTCTTCGACTCGGCGTCACGTTCGGCGACCTTGAAGCGCGCCTCGGCGAGGGTCTGTTCCTCGGTGGCGCGGTGGCGGGCACGGCGTTCCTGCGCCTCCGCGGCCTTCACCTCCAGCACGAGCTTCTCCTCGGCCTGGCCTTCGGCCATGATGATCGTGGACTTCTTGGTGCGGTCGGCCTCGGCCACCACACGCACGTCCTTGATGGCCTCTTCCTGCTCGGCCACCGTGCGTTCGACGACGATGCGCTCGCGGATCACGTCGGCGATGGCCTTCTTCTGCACCTCGACGGCCTTTTCCTTGTCGATGGTCTGCAGCGTCACCTCCTTCTCGCGGGCGACGATCTCGAGCTGGCGGGCGCGGGTGACCTTTTCCTCCTCGATGGCCACCGCGCGCTTGCGGTTGTTCTCCGCCACTTCCTTCTCGCGCAGCACGTTCTCCTGCTGCACGGACACGAGCTGCTCGGTGTTCAGCCGGGCGAGTTCGGTCTTGGCCTGCTCCTCGGCCTGGACCTTCGCGGTCTCGGCCTCCTCGCGGGCGCGGACGGACGCCACCTCGCGCTTCTGGCGCGACTGGGCGTCCGACTGCTGGCGTTCGAGTTCGAGCAGGGTCTCCTGCGCCTCGACGTCCTTCTTCTTGATCTGCATTTCCTCGTTGCGGCGCAGCTCGTTCGTGCGCACGTGTTCCACCGCGGTCAGCTCGGTGATCTTGCGTATGCCCTGCGCGTCGAGGATGTTGTTCGCGTCGAGCTTGTGCAGCGGGGTCTGCTCGAGGTAGTCGATCGCGGCGTCGTCGAGCTTGTAGCCCGACAGGTCGCCGCCGATGGCCTTCAGGATCTCTTCACGGAAGTGGGCGCGGTCCTGGTACAGGTCCACGAAGTCCATCTTCTTGCCGACGGTCTTCAGACCCTCGGAGAACTTGGCCGAGAACAGCTCCTCGAGCGTCTCGTGGTTCGACGCACGCTCGCAGCCGATGTTCTGGGCCACCTTCAGCACGTCGTCGGCCGTGTTGTTCACGCGCACGAAGAACTTCACCTTGATGTCGGCGCGGATGTTGTCCTTGCAGATCAGGCCCTGGTTGCCCGAGCGGTCGATCTCGATGGTCTTCACCGAGATGTCCATCAGCTCGGCCTTGTGGATGATGGGGTACACCATGTGGCCGGTGAACGTGACGTCGGGATCGGCCCGCAGCGTGTTCACGATGAGCGCGTAGCCCTGTTCCACCTTGCGGTAGAACTTGGCGAACATGGCGAACAGGCCCAGGATGAGCAGTGCCAGGACTCCGACGGCGATGAAGATGGGCTCCATGAATTCTTTCCCTCAGCTTTATTGGAATGGGTGACAGCGGTGGTGGATGGGGCGGGGTGACGGGGTCACACCTCGGGTTCGATCAGGTAGCGTTGCGTGGCGGGGTCGTAGTCGACGATGCGCGCGGGCGTGCCGCGCGCGAACACGTTGGGTTCGGCGGCGCGCACGTCGATGTTGAGCGGGGCGCCGCGGCGGGGCACTTCGGCCTGGCCGAAGGTGCCGGTGACGTGGCTGGTGAGCACGCTGCAGCGCTGGCCCACGAGCGACGCGTTGGTGGCGGCGCCGTGGGTCACGAACATGCGGCGCAGCGGCCGCAGGCTCACGGCGGTGGCGGGCAGGGCGAGCGCGAAGCTGCCGATGAGCGCCACGGCGCCCGCGGCGACCTGCAGCAGCAGCGTGGGCACCAGGGGCAGCACCCACATGGCGACCAGGCAGCACACGGTCCACGAGATCAGCACGAGCAAGCTCACGGCCACCGAGAAGGGCACGCCACCGAGGCCGAAGGCCACGATGAAACCGGCGAGGGTGCCCAGGTCGTCGACGCTGGCGTCAGCCTGCAGTTCGAGGTCGATGCCGCTGCTGTCGAAGTCCACGACCCCGACCACGGCCAGCACCCAGTAGAAGAGCACCATGCCCAGCAGCGCCGTGTAGATCGCCGTGGGGAAGCCGAAGGCCGCCCCGTAGAAGTTTCCCATTCCCTGCTCCCTCGTGGTTCCGCGCGCTGTTCTGTGTTCTGTCGCGCGTGATGCCGGTCATGGCGCCGGCGTTCCCTCGTCCGGTTGTCCGGCGAAGGCGATGAGTTCCGCGGTGACCCGCTCCTTGATGGTCAGCCGGTCGTCGCTCGACAGCCCGTAGCGTTTCGCCAGCAGGTCGTAGTCGGCCGGGCTCAGCGACACGGTCAGGCGCGGCCGCTTGGGCCTTTCCGCCGTCGGGAGGTCGAGCAGCTTGCGGATCTGGTCGGAGTTCGAGAGGTGGTTCTCGAACGCCGCCTGTCGCACCGCCTGCAGCACGGTCTCCTCGACGTCGAACGCGACCTGGACGGCCCGGATCGCCTCGTCGGACGAGGTCCAGCGGGCCGGCTTCTGGCGCACGGTCATTCGGCCGTGGGGGCGGTGCGTGCCGCGGCGCGCGCGCGGATGCGCGCCATCGCGTCGCGCTGGCGGTCGGCCTGTTCGCCGATCCCCGCCTCGCGCAGCTTGCGGTCGAGCGCGCCGTGGCCCAGTTCGCCTTCGAGCTCGTCGGCCGCGGTCATGCGGTCGGCCAGCTCCTCGTGGCGCTGCTTGATGCGTTCGAGCGACTCGCGCGCGTTCAGCAGTCGCGATCCGCCGGTGCCGAGGTTTTCCGAGATGGAGCGGGTGGCGCGGTAGACGCTTTCGGTGGTCTTGGCGATGCCGATCTCGCGCTCGTGTTCGCGGATGCGCTGCTCGGCCGTGCGCACCAGGTCCTTGAGCTTGACCACCTGCAGCGCGTACGCGGCATGCGCCTTCGTCTGGTCGGCGAGTTCCTGCTCGAGGCCGGCCACGCGCCCGGCGACTTCCTCGGCCAGCGTGTCCTGCGACTTGTCGAGCGCCTCGACGGCCAGCGATTCGTAGCGCGCGGCTTCCTGCTGCAGGCGCTCGATCTCGCGGGCGCTCTGCATCTCCTTGGCCATCACCATCGTCAGGTCGTTGCGGGCGGCCACGATGGCCTGGCGCGCGTCGACGATCTCCTGTTCGTAGATGCGCGTGGCGTTGGCGTCGACGACGCTCTCGCCGATCTCGCGCACGCTGCCGCGCAGCAGGGTCACCACTCTCTTGATCACGGACATGGGGCTCTCCTATTCCAGGAACTCGGACAGGGCGTCCAGGGCGTCGAGCGCGTTGTCGCTCAGCACCGCGACGTCCTGCGCGACGGCTTCGACGGGGGCGTCGATGGCGAGGGCGCCGGTCAGCACGTAGCGGTCACCGATGCGACCGAACGCCGACAGCGGCACGGAGGGGTTGAGCTCGAGCAGCGTCTGCGCCAGTTCGTTGCGGCGCGCGGGCTTCACCTCGGCGTCGGTCCACAGGTAGCAGAGGCAGAGGATCTGCGTGTCGGACCGCGTGATGAAGATCGGCAGCTCGTCGCGCCCGCCGATGTTGACCTGCACGACGGGCACCTCGCCGGGGATGGGCTGCAGGTGCACCGCGACCTTGCCCATCAAGCGACCGAGGTGGTCGTCGAGGCGAAACAACTGCTCGTGAAGTGGTTTCATGGCTCCTCTCGTTGCAGGAGCCGACACGGCCCCATGCGTTGCAGCGTAGGGCGCGCGACATAACATGTCAACCACTCCGAAGGGGGGAGTGTGTGAGCAGGCGTGACCCTGCTCAGGCCTTGCCGAGCCGCACCCCCGCGTCGAGCAGGATCACCTCGCCGGTGGTCTTGGCGGCGCCGGCGCCGAGCCACCACGCGGCCTCGGCCACGTCGTCCGGCTGGATGACGGCGGCCAGCGTGGCGGTGTCGCGGTAGGCACGCTGCGCCTGTTCGTAGCCCGCGGCGCCGAGGCCCTCGCGCAGCCACGGCGTCTCGACGAAGCCGGGGGCGATGGCGTTCACGCGCAGCTCGGGCCCGAGCGCGCGGGCGAGGGCGATGGTCATCGCGTTGAGCGCACCCTTCGAGGCCATGTAGGCGATGGACGAGCCGCGGCCCATCATCGACGCGATGGACGAGACGTTGACGATGCCGCCGCCGGGCGTGCGTTTCATCAGCGGCACGAGGGCGCGGGTCATCTGGTACGTGCCCACCACGTTGACGTCGTAGATGGCGTGGAAGTCGTCGGCCGAGACGGCGTCGAGGTCCTTCAGCGGCGCGAACTTCGTGGTGCCCGCGTTGTTCACGAGCACGTCGACGCGGCCCCACGCGGACTCGGCCTGCGCGGCGAGGCGGCGGCAGTCGGGGTCGGACGCGATGTCGGCCTGCACCACGAGCGCCTCGACGCCGAGCGCGCGGCATTCGGCGGCCACGGCCTCGGCCGGCTCGGGCTTGCGCGAGAAGTTGACGACGACGTTCCACCCGTGGCGCGCATAGAGGCGCGCGGTGGCGGCGCCGATGCCGGAGGAAGAGCCCGTGACGACGGCGACCTTGCGGGCTTCGGTCATGGGCGCGTGCGCATCAGCGTGCTCTTGCCGAACAGGCTTTCGATCAGGTCGACGGCGACCTCGGCGGTCTTGTTCCGCACGTCGAGCGCGGGGTTGAGTTCCATCACGTCGAGCGAGCCGAGGCGGCCCGTGTCGGCGATCATCTCCATGCAGAGCTGGGCCTCGCGGTACGTGGGCCCGCCGCGCACGGTGGTGCCCACGCCGGGGGCCACGTCGGCGTCGAGGAAGTCGACGTCGAAGCTCACGTGCAGGTGCGTGTTGGCGTCGAGCGTGGCGAGCGCGATCTCCATCGTGTGGCGCATGCCCATCTCGTCGATGTAGCGCATGTCGAAGACCTCGAGGTCCATCTCGTGGACGAACTGCTTCTCGCCCTGGTCGACGCTGCGGATGCCGATCTGCCGCACCCACTTCGGGCTGATGGCCGGCACGTGGCCGCCGATCTCGACGAGTTCCTTCGGGCCGTGGCCGCACAGGCACGCGACGGGCATGCCGTGCAGGTTGCCGCTCGGGGTCAGCGTCTGCGTGTTGAAGTCGGCGTGGGCGTCGAGCCACAGGATGCGCAGCTTGCGCTTCTGCTCGCGGCAGTACCGCGCCACCGCGCTGATGGAGCCGATGCCGAGGCAGTGGTCGCCGCCCAGCAGGATGGGCCGGCGGCCCAGCGCCAGTTCGGCGTACACGGCGTCGTGCACGGCGATGTTCCACGCCTGCACCTCGGCCAGGTGGCGGTAGCCGTCGACCGGCGGCAGGTTGGGGTTGGGCGGACCGGAGAGGTTGCCGCGGTCGGCGACCTCGAGGCCGTGGCTGGCGAGCACCGGGCCGATGTTGGCGACCCGCAGCGCCTCGGGGCCCATGCTGGACCCCCGGGTGCCCGCGCCCACGTCGGTGGGGGCGCCGATGAGGCTGACTGGCTGGTTCATCGCGGGCCCCTTCTTTCCAGGCTGTGCCTGAGACGGTTGACGATCGGGATCAGATGTCGACGGACGCGCCGCCCTTGTCATTCTCGTGCAGGCTGAAGCCGTACTCGGCGTCGAGGAGTTCCCACGCTTCCTCGGCGGTCTCGACGAACTTGAACAGCTGCAGGTCGAGCTCGCTGATCATGCCGGTCTCGACGAGCCAGTCGAAGTTGATCAGCTTGGTCCAGAACTCCTTGCCGAACAGCAGGATGGGCCGGCGACGGCACTTGCCCGTCTGCATCAGCGTCATCACCTCGAACATCTCGTCGAGCGTGCCGAAGCCGCCCGGGAAACACACGAGCCCGATGGAGCGCATCAGGAAGTGCATCTTGCGCAGGCCGAAGTAGTGGAACTGGAAGCACAGCTCCGGCGTGATGTACGGGTTCGGCGCCTGCTCGTGCGGCAGCACGATGTTCAGGCCGATGCTCTTGCCACCCACCTCGAACGCGCCGCGGTTGCCCGCTTCCATGATGCCGGGGCCGCCGCCCGTGACGACGTACAGCGGCGTGGTCATCGACCGCGAGCGGGTGGTGACGATCTCGGCGAAGCGGCGGGCCTCTTCGTAGTAGCGCGACATCACCAGGTGGCGGTTCGCGATGGCGAGCGCGGTGGGGTTGCCGGCCGAGGTGGCGTCGGCGACGAGGCGCTCGGCCGTGTCGCGCGGCACGATGCGCGCGCTGCCGAAGATGACGATGGTGCTCTCGATGCCCAGCTCCTGCTGCTGCATCTCGGGCTTGAGCAGTTCGAGCTGCATGCGCACGGGGCGCAGTTCCTGGCGCAGCAGGAAGTCGGTGTCGGTGAAGGCGAGCCGGTAGGCGCTTTCAGGGCCGTCGTAGTTGGTCTGCGGGACGGCCTTGCCGGCCTCCTGCTGGGCCGAGGGGAAGTTGCGTGCGGTCAGGTCGGAACGTTTGTTCATGGGTCACAGCTTAACGCGCCGGATGCGGACCGCAAACGGGGCACTGGGGGTCTCGTGTCGCGCGGATCTCGGTCCAGGTCATGTCGCGTGCGTCGAGCATCTGCAAGCGACCTGCAAGCGACGTGCCCACGCCGGCCAGCAGCTTGAGCGCCTCGGCGGCCTGCACGCTGCCGATGATGCCCACGAGCGGCGCCCACACCCCCATCGTGGCGCAGTTGGTTTCCTCGGCGGGGTGGTCGGGCGGGAACACGCAGGCGTAGCAGGGCGTGTCGGGGCCGCGCGGATCGAACACGGACACCTGCGCGTCGAAGCGGATCGCCGCGCCCGACACCAGCGGCTTGCGGTGCCGCACGCACGCGGCGTTCACGGCCTGGCGCGTGGTGAAGTTGTCGCAGCAGTCGACCACCACGTCGGCGTTGGCCACCAGTTCGGCGAGGCGCGCCGCGTCGGCGCGTTCCTGCAGCGCGACGACCTGCACGTCGGGGTTGATGGCGTGGATGGCCTGTGCCGCGGAATCGACCTTCGGCCGCCCCACGCGCGACAGGTCGTGCGCGATCTGGCGCTGCAGGTTCGTGAGGTCGACGGTGTCGTGGTCGACGAGGGTGATGCGGCCGACCCCGGCGGTGCCGAGGTACAGCGCGACGGGCGAGCCGAGGCCGCCGGCGCCGATCACGAGGGCGTGGGATTCGAGGAGGCGCTGCTGGCCCTCGATGCCGACTTCATCCAGGAGGATGTGCCGGGAGTAGCGGAGGAGTTGAGTGTCGTCCATCTCACACCCATGTCATCCCGGCGAACGCCGGGATCCACGGCGGGCTGGTGCGCGGAAGGGGGCAGTGGGTCCCGGCTTTCGCCGGGATGACACCTGAGCGGGCCTCAGTTCGTCTTCGTATCGTCTTCGGGCTTCCGCTCGGTCGCCGTCTTCGACACCTGCACCGGCTTGTTCTTGAGCTGGTTCAGCGCCTGCATCAGCGGGAAGTCTTCCGCGCTGCCGAGTTCGGGCGGCTGCTTCAGCGGCGACTTGCCGGCCTTGGCGGCTTCTTCCTCGTAGCGCTTGCGGGCTTCCTCGCGGGCCTTCTCGCGGGCGACGTCCTTCTCTTCCACGCCCTGGCCGCTCAGCAGGTGCTTGTCGAGGTCGGCCTCGCGGGTGCGCAGCGCGGAGTAGAGCGGGCCGTCGGCGGTCTCGTCCAGCATGATGTCGGGCACGATGCCCTTGGCCTGGATGGAGCGGTCGGCCGGCGTGTAGTAGCGCGCCGTGGTGATCTTGATGGCGGCGCTCGGGCACTTGTCGATGCGCTGCGGCTCGGCGCCGAGGCACATCAGCGTCTGCACCGACCCCTTGCCGAAGGTCTGCGCGCCCATCACGGTGGCGCGCTTGTGGTCCTGCAGCGCGCCGGCCACGATCTCGCTGGCGGACGCCGAGCCTTCGTTGACGAGCACCACCATGGGCACCGACTTCACGGCGTCGGGCAGGCGGCGCAGCGGGTCCGGCGGCAGCGAGCGCAGCAGGCCGCGGCCTTCGTAGTAGAGGTAGTCCTTCGGCGTGGCGCGCAGCACCGACTTCGACGCGGCGAGCTGGCCTTTCGTGGAGACGACCACCACGTCGGGTTGCAGGAAGGCGGCGGCGATGGCGACGGAGGCGACGACGGAGCCGCCCGGGTCGTTGCGCAGGTCGAGCACGAGGCCCTTGAGCTTCGGGTCTTCCTTGTAGATGCCCTCGATCTTGTTGACGAAGTCCTCGACGGTCTTGTCCTGGAACTGGCGCACCTGCAGCCAGGCGTAGCCGGGTTCGACGACCTTCGCGCGCACGCTCTGCGCCTGGATCTCGGCGCGGATGATGGGCACGGTGAAGGTGCGCGACTCGGCCTTGCGGAAGATGGTGAGCACGACCTTGGTGTTCGGCTCGCCGCGCATCTTCTTCACGGCCTGCTCGACGGTGAGGCCCTTGACCTGGGTCTCGTCGACCTTCGTGATCAGGTCGCCGCTCTTGATGCCGGCCTTGTAGGCGGGGGAGCCCTCGATCGGGGTGATGACCTTCACGAGGCCGTCTTCCATGCCGATCTCGATGCCGACGCCGACGAAGCGGCCGGTGATGCTCTCGGAGAATTCCTTGACGTTCTTCTGCTCGATGTACTGGCTGTGCGGATCGAGGCCCGCCACCATGCCGCCGATGGCGTCGGTGATCAGCTTCTTCTCATCGACCGGCACCACGTAGGTGCTCTTGACGAGTTCGAAGACGTTCGAGAGTTGCTGGATTTCCTCGAGGGGAAACTGCGCCGCGGTGTTGCGGGCGGTCGCCTGGAGCTGCATGGTGGTCAACGCACCGGCCACCGCGCCGAGCGAAATCCAGCCGGCAACCTTCAATTTCGAACCCATAGATGACCTGCTCCTGGCCGGATGTTCCGGCAACTTCCAAAAAGAATCGATTTCAGTATATGACGCGAGTCCCTCGTTTTGAGGGGGAAGCAGACGGGAAGTTTCACCGTATTTGCGAGCACTGGCGCCGTCGGGGCCCACCGTGTTGCTGCGTGTGTCGACTCGGTTTCGGGGTGTTGCGTGGACGCTTCGCCGCGGAGGGCGGTCGATCCGGAAACCCGTGATGTTTGTCCGTGTCGCGGATCCCCGTGTGGCGAGGGGCCCATAACCAAGGGGAAACAGGGGGTTTTGTCACGTTCGACCTTCACGCCGGATGGCACCATGGCTTCGCGTCACAACGTTCTTCCGGGTGCCTCATGAGCGAACTCCACCACAGTCTTGAATCGATGGGTGTCGTGCAGTACCTCTTCGCCGTGGCGTTCCTCATCTGCTACGCGCTCGTCATCGGCGACTTCTTCGGGCCGGGCGCGCGCGGCGGCGTCGCCATCGTCGGGCTGGTGTCCGCGGTCGGCTTCTCCTTCTTCACCACGCCGTGGGTCCACGGCGTGCTGCTCACCGCCTTCGCCGTGATCGGCATCGGGCTCTTCCTCGGCGTCGCGTGGTTGCTGAAGACGCTCTTCGCGTCCGCGGTGGGCGAGGTGTCGGTCGAAGCCGCGTACGACGACGCCGTGGCGGCCGAAACCGAATCCGATCCGCGCGAGCAGGCGGCGCTGGCGCTGCGCGCCGTGGCCGACCCTGTCCTGCCCGACCCGGTGCCCTCCGCGGAACCGGTTCCCGAACCGGCCATCGGTCGCCTCTTGCGCGCCGACGGGCCCGCGCTGGACCAGCGCCCCTCCTGAGCGCCGAACCGTTCGCCGCGGCTGCGCGTGCGTGGCCGCGCGCATGGCGCGTCCGCTTCGCGAGTTCCTGAAGACAGCCGGTTCGCCCGGCCGATTCCAGCATCGCGCGATGTGCCAAATTTCGTCCTGATTTCGCTCGCGGAGTCGGCATGGACTAGCCGCTTTCCGCATATCGTAACAGGTCGATACAGCATTCACAGTTGCACGGGCCCCTCTCCCCCGACTCGCGGGGCATCGCTTCGCTAAGTGCCTACTTACCATAGTCTCACCTCGGTTCGTGACCGAGGACCAACAGAGAGGTGAGAACGAGATGAAACGCAGTTTGATTGCCGCAGCGGCCGTGGCCTTTTTCTCCTGGGCGCCGGTGGCCAGTGCGTCGACCGACTATTCGGCGGCGATCCAGCTTCAAGGGGGCCTGCCGGCGCTGCGCACGGGCAATCCCAACCTGGACGGACCCCAGAGCCTGGCCGGTGAGTGGACCACGGGGAGCGACCCCCGCGCGAAGGGCTTCACCCGCGGCCTGGAGGCCGACGGCGCCTGGGGCGGCTGGCAGGGCAATTCCGACATGCACCGTGCCGGCGGCCCGCCCAACTCGATGGGCGAAGCCATCGGCCGTTCGGTCGCCGCGAGCGGCACCGGCGCCAGCGCGGATTCCCAGGTCGGGATGACCGGCCTCTCGTCCCGCGGTTCGGTGGACGCGGTCGGCCAGGCCGAAGTGGATTCCGTCGCCCGGTGGAGCCGCGGGTTCTCGCTCGACGCCGGCGCCACGATGACGTTCGCCGCACTCTGCACGCTGAACATCCTGGGCGACGACGCCCCGCTCGACGCCATGAGCCGGTTCGACTACGACCCCCTGGGCTCGTTCGCCTCGCTGGTCCTGGCCGACTCCGCGGAACGCGTGCGCACCCAGCTGACGGCCCAGGTCACCAGCCTCTTCGGGGGCGACTGGTCGAATGTCTTCAGCTACAGCATCGGCCCGTCCGGCCTGATGTCGCTCACCGTCACCAACAACACCAGCGAGCGCATGACCGGCACGCTGGGCGCCGCCAGCTACGTGCAGGTCAGCGCCCCGGTGCCGGAACCGGAAACGCTGTTGATGATGGTGGTGGGTCTGGGGGCCGTCGGCGCGGTCGCGCGCCGCCGGGCCAACCGGGTGTCGCTCACGTCGAAGTGAGCCGTCCGGGCCCCATCGTGGCCACGCGATGGGGCAGGGTGGTGGTGTGCCGTGCCCACGGCCCCACCGCCGACCCCTCGTTGACGTCTCCCGAACGAGGGGTGGTCCCGCCGACAGGAATCGAACCTGTATTTGCCGCTTAGGAGGCGGCCGTTCTATCCATTGAACTACGGCGAGCTTGTGAAGGCACGGCATTCTAAGCGCCGCCCGGCACCTGTTTGTCGGACGGCGCCCGGAGTGGTTTGTCGGACGGCGCCGACAAGCGACCGCGCCCCGCACCTACCTGTCAGCCGAAGAGTGGCCTTCACACTGGCGACGGGGCCGGACTGTTCCGGCGAAGGTTGGGGAGATTCGAGATGACCGACGACATCGCCGTGGGGATGCGAGGACAAGGCTGGTCCGCCGTGGGCGGCCGCGTGATCCCGCCGTCCACCGCCACGCCGAACCGCGCTGCCGCCGCCACCACCCGTTCGCCCCGCCGCGGCGAACTCACCGGCCGTGTGAGCTTCACCACGTCCGACGGACTGCTGGGCCCCGGTCGCCGCCTCCGCTACCGCCGCGCCCGCTGGATGCGCAGCGCCATCGTGTGGATGGCCGTGGTGCTGCTGGCCCCGCTGGTGGCCGGCTGGGCCTGGGGCCTGCTGGGGTCGCTGTCGCGCTGAATCGCCGACGTGTGCGGGGGCCGGCGGCCGGCTCTGCACACATCGTTGCGACAATCTCACCCTTCGTGACGCCTGTTGTCCTACACCCTAGGGTTTCCACGTGGGTCATACTGCACCGCAGCAGAGACCCAAAAGGAGCCTTCGATGGGATTCACTGAACTGACAGGCAAGTACCACCGCCTTCGCAACGAACTGGAAGAGGCGTATTCCGCGCCCGCCTGGAACCGGCCGAAGATCGACCGCATCGCCGACGAGATCGTGGCGACCGAACGGGCCCTGGCCACGCTTCATCCGCACGATGAAGAGCACCAGATGCACCTGGAGCTGTGAGTGGCCTCGCTCACCAACGACGAGTACATCGCCGAGCTGAACCGGCGCCTCCAGGCCGATCCGGCCTGGAAGCCGGGCACCGCCTTCGTTGCCATCCCACCGGCCGAACAGGAACGGGCCCGAGGGGGCTCCACCTGGGTCGGGCCGGACGAGATGCTCCCGGTCATCGTGCGGGTCGTGAAGGACACCGCCGGGGAGTTCCAGATCGAGCACCCGTTCGTGGCTGAGCGGGGATGAGGCCCGGCGCGTGAAGCGCTGATCTTCTGGATGGCGGTCACCCCGATGAAGATCGGGGCCCACCGTGCGTGGCGCGCTGCGGAGGCAGTGGGTCCCGGCGTTCGCCGGGATGACGGTTCGATGAGGCGACTCAGTGCTTGTCGGCTTCGCTGGTGAACGAGTCCGCGTAGAACGCTTCCGGTGACAGCCCGCGCTGCGTCACGAACTCCCGCTGCGCCGTCTCCACCATCACCGGCGCCCCACACGCGTACACCTGGTGTTGCGACAGGTCGGGGAAGTCCGCCATCACGGCCAGGTGCACGAAGCCCGTGCGCCCGGTCCATTCGTCCGCGGGTTTCGGTTCGCTCAGCACCGGCACGTACGTCAACTGCGGCATTGTGCGCGCGGCCTCGACGAGCCACGCGTGCGCGTAGAGGTCGACGAGGCTGCGGCAGCCCCAGTACAGGTGCACCGGGCGCGTGTCGCCCTTGAAGCGCATGTGCTCGACGATGGCCTTGATGGGCGCGAAGCCCGTGCCGCTGGCCAGCAGGATGACGGGCGCCTGGGAATCCTCGCGCAGGAAGAAGCTGCCGAACGGGCCCTCGAGCCGCAGGATCTCCTTCGGCGCCATGCCGTGGAACACGTGTTCGGTGAACTTGCCGCCCGGCATGTGGCGGATGTGCAGCTCGATGCCGGGCTGCGTTTCCTGCGTGTGCGGCGCGGTGGCCATGCTGTAGCTGCGGCGGCTGCCGTCGCGCAGGATGAACTCGATGTACTGGCCCGCGTGGTAGGCGAGCTTGTCGTTCGCGGGCAGCTGCAGCTTGATGATGGCGACGTCGGGCGCGGGCTTGTCGATGCTGATCACGCGGCTCGGCATCTTGCGCACCGGGAACTCGCCGGCGCCCGCCACGGTGCGGGCCTCGAGCACCACGTCGGTCTGCGGCGCGGCCACGCACGTGAGCACCATGCCGGCTTCCTCTTCCTCGGCGCTGAGCGCCTTGGCCTGGTGGGCGCCGTGGATCACGCGGCCCTCGACCAGCCGGCACTTGCACGAACCGCACGCGCCGTCCTTGCAACCGTACGGCAGGCCCACGCCCTTCTCGATGGCCGCGGCCAGGATGGGTTCGTTGCGGTCCACCTCGAAGCTCACACCGCTCGGCAACACGGTGACGTTGAATGTCATGGGGTAATCTCTTCCGGCAATTCGCTCATCTTCCACACCCTCGATTTTGCCCGCGATCCCATGCCCACGCCGTCCACCCGTCCCACCCGCTTCCGCCGGCCCGTCCTGTTGATCGTGGGGTGCGGCGACGTGGGCCTGCGCGTGGTGCGGCTGCTGGCCGGGCGATGGCGCGTGCTGGCGTTGACGTCCACCGCGGCCCGCGCGCCCGAACTGCGCGCGGCCGGCGCCGTGCCGCTGCTCGGCGACCTCGATGCGCCGGCAACGCTCGGCCGCCTCGCGGGCCTGGCCGACGCGGTGCTGCACCTCGCCCCGCCCGCGCGCGAGGGCGACACCGACGAACGCACCCGGAATCTGTTGAACGCGATGGCCCGGCAGGGGCGGGTGCGCCGTCTCGTCTACGGCAGCACCACCGGCGTGTACGGCGACGCCGGTGGCGCGCGCTTCGACGAGACCCGCGCCGTGAACCCCGCCACCGACCGCGCGCGGCGCCGCGTCGACGCCGAGTCGCGCGTGCGCTGGTACGGCCGCCGCGCCGGCGTGCGCGCCACGGTGTTGCGCATCCCGGGCATCTACGCGGGTGACCGCCCCGGTGGCCATCCGCGCGAACGACTCGCGAAGGCCACGCCGGTGCTGGTGCCCGAGGACGACGTGTTCACGAACCACATCCACGCCGACGACCTCGCCCGCGCCTGCGTGGCGGCGCTGCACCGCGGCCTGCCGCAGCGCATCGTGCACGCGAGCGACCACACCGACCTGCGCATGGGCGAGTACTTCGACCTCGCCGCGGACCTGTGCGGCCTGCCGCGCCCGCCGCGCATCACGCGCGCCGAGGCCGAGCGCACGATGTCGCCGATGCAGATGTCGTTCTGGAGCGAGTCGCGCCGGCTCGAGAACCGGCGGCTCGTGGCCGAGCTTCGCCTCGTGCTGCGCTACCCGACGGTGCGCGAAGGCCTGCTCGCCTGACGGCGGTCAGCGCCGGCCGAACGGCGGCCGGCCGCGCCAGTACTGGATCATCAGGAAGCCGCCGATCATGCCGCCCAGGTGGGCGAAGTGGGCGACGCCGCTGCGCGGGTCCATGAAGCCGAGCAGCAGCTCGAGGCCGCCGAACACCGCAACGAAGATCTTCGCCTTCATCGGGATGGGCGGGAACAGCGGCATGATGATGCGGTTCGGGAACATCATGCCGAACGCGAGCAGCAGGCCGAAGAGCCCACCCGACGCGCCCACCGTGGGGTTGCCCGAGCCGAGCAGCGCGGCCACGCCCAGCTGCGTGAACGCGGCGGTCACGATGCAGGCGAACCAGAACTGCAGGAAGCGCTTGGTGCCCCACACGCGTTCGAGCTCCGAGCCGAACATCCACAGGCCCAGCATGTTGAAGAACAGGTGGAACATCGAGCCGTGCAGGAAGCCGTAGCTCACCACCTGCCATGGCAGGAAGCCGTTGCCCCACGGCCAGAGCGCGAAGAGGCGCTCCACCAGGAAACCGAAGAGGAACTGCACGCAGAAGAGGCCCACGTTGATGAGCAACAGGGCTTGGGTCACGGGAGGCATCGGGGGCATGCGCGGGGTTCCGGTCAGGTCAGCAAAGGCGCTAGGGTACCCGGTTTGTGTTTCGGTCCCGGGCGCCCGGGTTCGGACCCGTCCATGTGGCAGAATGTTCCGTTCAGTTCGCACCGGCCCCGGTGGTGAAATCGGTAGACGCGCCGGACTCAAAATCCGGTTCCGCAAGGAGTGTCGGTTCAAGTCCGACCCGGGGCACCAACGGTTTGCGCGGGAGCGCCTACTAACCGTTTCCGCATAGTGTCCGCAACCGTTTCCGCAACGGTCATCTGACGGGCTTCAATTTCGTGACCCGCGTGCGGTAGTGCTTCTTCGTCAGCGCGACGCTCGAGTGCTGCAGCAGCTTCGACGCTTCGTCGTCGTCCGTTGCCAAGTCGGCCGCGCGCTTGCGCATGTCGCGCAACCACATCGCCTCGATTTCCTGAGCGAATTCCTCGTCGCCTTCCTTTCGTGCCTTTGCCGCGGCGGCAGCCCGGGCAACGTCGTACCGGTCGCGGAGCATGCGCTCGGAGAGAGGCTTGCCGGTCGGGCTGGTCAGCAGCATCAGGTGATCGGCCTTCTTGGCGCGGCGCCGCTCCACGAGGTCGGGCAGCACGGCTGACAGTTCGACGTCGAACCCGGCGCGCTTGGAGGTCTTGCTGGCGTCGAGGTGAAGGACGCCGTCCCGAGGCAGCAGCACCTCGCGGCAGTCGGTCAGACGCATGCCGGTGGCCGTCGACAAGTCCATCGCATCCCGGAGCGTCTGATCGGCCTCGGCGTACACCGCATCGAAGAGGTGGTCGGTCACCTCGAACACGCGCGCCTTCTCCGGGTTCTTCCACCGGCTCCGCTCCATGCCCGCCGCCGGCCAGGGCAGGGTGGTCAGCCCCTCGCCGCGCGCCCAGTTCCAGATCACGGACAGCAGCGCGAGCTCGCGGTTGCCCTGGGTCTTCGCCGTGCGCTTCTTGAGGTAGGCCTTCAGGTGCACGAACTCGATGCTCTCCCACGTGGCGGGCCCGAACACCGGGCGGATGAACTTCAGGCTGCCGGCGTAGCCTTTGCGCGTGCGCACGTTGTCGTAGGTGGGCAGCACGTCGGCCTCCCACGCGTTCATGGCCTCGGCGATGGTTCCGGCCAGCCGAGGCTTCGTCTCGTGCAGCTCGCGCCACTTCGTCAGGGCCGTCTCGTAGTCGGACCCGAGCGAGATGTCCTTTTCGCCAGCCGGGCGCATGTCGTAGTAGTAGTTCGTCCACACCTGGCCACTGCGGCCGTGGCGCACGTGCACCCGCAGGCGCGGGTACTTCGACTTTCGGGGCATCAGGCAACCATGTCCATGCGGGGGCCGGAGGACGGCCGCAGTTCGATACCGCGCACCCACTGCTGGACGTGCTCGGAGGCCACGATGATGCGCCCGTGCTGGTCGGCGCGGAAGGGGATCCCTTCAGCTTGCAGCCAGGCGCGCTGGCGCTCCTTGGTTTTGTAGCCGGTGAGGTTCTTGATCTCGGGCTCGGTCAGGGTGATCACTTGCTACCCCCGGGGTTCCACGGCCTGGCTTCGGCCTCAGACGTTTCGATGGGGGCATCATCGGCGCTGCCCAACACGCCCCTCGCCGTCCGGCCGCGGCTCTTCTTGCCGGCCGCAGACGTCCGAGGAGGGCGCCGCGCGTAGGAGGGAAAGGGCAGCACGTCCTGGTGGACGAGCCGGTGGTCCGAGAAGTTCTCCAACGCCTTGATGACGTGTTCCTCGTCGAGCACATCGAGATCCATGGCCAGCGAGCCCACGATCACGTATGCCTCCGAGACCAGTTGATCCCACGCCGCGTCGTTCACGTCGATCGGCTCTTCGCATGCCTCGATCAGGGCGCGGGCGAACTGCTGCCAGCCCCAACTTTTCTTGAACCCCTTAAGCCCGCCGCGCATGCCGCGGACGATGATGTCGGCGATGTAGTCGATGCGCTCCGGCGTCAGCCCAGGCGTCAGCCGCCCATGCGGGATTCGGTTCTGCCGGTCCTCATTGATGGCATCGGCGAGCTGTTCGCGAAACTCATCCTCGGCATCACCATCGTGCTGGGGCGTTTGGACGAGGATGAAGAGTTCCATGGCAGTGAGCTCTACATCATTCTCCACCTTGAAACAGATCTCGTCGTAGGTGGGAAGGGTCACGGAGGTGGTCATGCGGCCACCGCCCGTTCCCACTGCCAGACGATCAGGTCGGGGGCGTGTCCGTCCCTGAACGTGGCGGCGATGAGGGATGTCCGACGGTCGTTGTCGATCGGCCCGCGCCGGGCGGCGATGGCCGCGTCCACGATCGCCTCGGCGCGGTCGCGCGTCATGTCGATCCAGACGCGCTGGCCGGGCCGCGGACGGTGGTCGGGCTCGAACTTGTCCTCGGCTTGGCGCTCGTGCTGCATCGAGTACGCACCGCAGCTGGGGCACTGCGCGATGAAGGGCGTGACACCGTCACGGCTGTTCCAGATCCGTTCCTGGTGCCCGCAGGCGCAGGCGTACCACATCAGGCAGAAGCCTTCACGGTGACGTCGCGCCGCCGGCCGGGTGAAGTCGAGCACCTTCGGCATGGTCAGGCCCCCTGGGAGCGCAGGCGCTCATGCAGGTAGAAGTAGCTCTCCCGCACGCTGCTCTCCACCGTGAGCAGCGCGGAGCCGGCGGGGCCGAAACGATCCACGGTGTCAGGCAGGCTCCCATCAGGGCGCACCAGAGCGCGGATCATGACGACATGCAGCGCGGCGCACAGAACCGAGTTGACCTCGTCGACGATCCCTGCCTGCAGATGGGCGATGCCTTTCTCCCACTGGTACAGGTCGAGCGCTCGGTCGAACTCGCTCGCGCGTCGCGCGTACTCTGCCGCCAGCAGGTCCACCCCGCACGCTTGCAGGGACGCGGACAGCAGCTTGTAGAAGTCGCTCGAGAGCGGCCCGTTAAAGATGAAGTCCTGGCCGTCGAGGTCTTCCTCGCGCAGCCACGGTGTGGTCACTGCATTGAGGAGGGAGTACGCGTCGCGCTTGACGCGCTGCAGGCCGGCGTGCACGGCGTGCGGCTTGTCGACAAGATCCACGATGCCGATCGAACCGAGCCATGCGGCGTGGCCCTGCAGTTCCGGCACCTGATCGATGAGGTCAGAAAGTGCCGAACTCACCAGCCAGTGAAGCGCGCGCCAGCTACGTGCGGCTGCCTCAGCGGGGGCGGTGTGCTCACCGAGCACGTCAGCGGGGATCCGCAGGTCGAGGTCGGACAGTGAATCCCGCGGCGGCTGGTCGTAGCCTTCGCCGTTGATCATCTGCTCGAGCAGCCGCTCCGCGGAACCGATCAGCCCTTCATGGATGGGGGCGATCGCGACCCTGCACTTGTTCGTGATCTTGGCCAGTTCGTCGCCCTGATTCAGGCAACCAGCGAGCCAGCCTTCCAACTCGGCATGCGCGATGTCCTGAACGATGTTGACGATCGACTGGATGGTCTCCGGGAACGGCTTCACGAAGAAGTCGAGGTCTCCCTCTTCCATCGCTTCACCAGGACCGCGGGCGATGTTCGCGGCCGCGTACACGCCCTGTTCGCCGACCAGCGAGACGATCGCCGTGCTCAGCACCGACGTGATGTTGGTGACGGCTGGGCCTTCGAGGACGTCGGCAAACGTGACGCCGCGATGAGCGTGCTGCACGCCTTGCGCAGCGGCCTGCAATAGCGGCGCAGCGGCGTCGAGGGCGTCGTCGGATGTGATGCGGGGCAGGGCGCGCAGCTGTGCTGCCACCGTCGCCTGCGGGGGCGTCTGGAATTCCAGCCACGTGGGCGCCACGGTGCGCACCAGCCAGTCGGCGGCCATGAACGCGCGGCGCTGGCTCATGCCGTCGCCCTGGTTCGTGCTGTCGAGCTCGCTCAGATCGAAGCGACGGGAATCCTTCAGCACCGGGTCGAGGGTGTGGCTGATCCAGCAGGACAAGAACAACTCGAGGAGCCGGTCGTTCGACGGGACAGCGACGGGTGTTTTGACGGCCTTGCCGGCCTTCGCGTGGCGCACCTTGGGCGTGGCGGCGTTCATGCGGCACCGCCAATCTTGAAGCGGGCGGCCTGGGCGAGCTGGTGCTGACGGTCGAGGAAGTCCTGCACCTCCTGCACGCGGAAACGCACGGCGCCGTGCTCGAGGTCGAGGCGGTCACGCTTGCTGCGTGCGCGCTGCTTGTTGGCCATCGGATTGCCGACGGGCAACCGAGTTTGGTTGTCGATCACCTGGAACATGTTTTCTCTCCGGATGGGCTGCGGCATGCAGCCGGCGCACTAATAATAGCGCCACTCTTTGAATGACGCAAGAGCGGCGCTACTTGCGCCCCCAATTGGTCGCTTGAAGGCCGCTACCATTGCTCGACGAGATCGAGACGACGGAAGGGCCGCACATGAGCAACATCGAAGCGTTCACTCGACTGGTCAACGGCGACGTGATGCCGATTCACGAGGACGGTGCGGGCTGCGACCTCTTCATCGAGCGTCTGCACGGGGATGACCTCCGGCCGCCGCCGCGGCAGTTCGAGCTTTACATCGCGACAGCCAGCGGGAAGAAGGTGCGCGTGGTTGTACCGAACAAGGCCGATGGCGAAGCCGTCGTGTACGTCGACGACGAACTGGTGTGAGGCCGTGACCCGCAAGTTCACCCGAGTGACGGACTCCTACGAGGCCGTCGACAGCAAGGGCCGCGTCGAGCTGGTCCACGTGCACACCGAGTTCGTCGAGGAGGTGTACTGGGACGGCCCGGTAGAGCTTGAAACCGGGAAGGTCGAGCATCGCCTGGCCGGCGGAGCCGCGGTGGCGGTCAGCGAGGACGGCGCGCTCAGGGTTGTAAGCACTGGCAAGAGGCTAAGGCGCCTTCAATAATCGCAAACGTTTGCAGTTGCTTGGAGTTCTCCGGGGAGGAGAACCATGCACAAATGCCTAATGCCCTAGGGCGTTGATAGCCAGACTCAATCAACGCGCCGTTTAGCAGTTGATACACTCAACCCATAAAAATTATGGCCGCAATCGACGTCTACTCGCTGTCGAACTCGCAGATCCAGCGTTACATCCGTGACGCGGCCAAAGACTCTTCGCGGGTGGTTTTCACCACTCACGTCGAGCAGCGGATGAGTCAACGCCGCATCACGAACACCCAAGTGATGCAGTGTTTGCAGAAGGGGAACTTGAACGGCACGCCGGAACCGAACGCGGCGAAGGGCAGTCTCGAGTGCGACATGCGGCATTTTTGTGCTGGGCACAACATTAAGGTTGTCGTCGCCATCTCGAACGACTACCCGGACCTGATTTTGGTCACGGTCATGGTCGTCAACAGGTAAAGGGAAACTATGTACCACTACACGATGTGCGGTTTGGACAACGTGTGGCTCCAGAACGGCTACACGGTTCGCCAGACTCCGTATGGCGAAGGTATTGCCATCACTGCAGCCGAAGAGCTGCACAAGGTACTCGGCCTTCAGTTGGCCGAGAAGGAAGGCTCTCTCACGCCGAAGGAACTTCGCTTCCTGCGAGTGGAGATGAAGTTGAGCCAAGAGAGTTTGGGTAAGCTGCTGGGCGTGACAGAGAACACCGTTTCCCTCTGGGAGCGTGGCCGCCAGAAGCTTCCGAAGATGGCCGACACGATGGTTCGGTTGCTCTACCTGCGCAACGGGCACGACGTTCAGATCAAGAAGGCCATCGACCGGGTGAACACGGTCGAGCGCATCATCAAGCAGAAGATCGTGGTCACCGCCAACCGGCTGCACCGCTGGAAGCCGAAGGTCGAGAACCTTGAAGCCCAGGAAGGCGAGGCGGTCGCCGCCTGATCCGCAACTCCGCTCGGCCACGAACGCCACCTCCGGGTGGCGTTTTCATTTCCGGGCCGGATTACCGCCGGGTAACACGCCCATGAAACGCCAGTCGCCCGCCCCGTGCGGGCGCTTTGCTTTGGGGCGAGCCGATTCGTTTGACTCCGCCCGATTCCAGCTGGGGTGCGAGCGCGGCCCCCTCGCGCGCGCAGGCGGCGGACTTAGCCCGGGAACCACCTGATGAATCCGCGATTCGCGCGTTCGGCCAGTGCGTCAGTCACAAGCTGCCCACGTTCGTTTGCTCGCCGCAACGCCGCCAAGCAAGCGGTCAACCTTGCGACCAGTTCACCGTCGTCCATGGTCTTGTGGTGCTCGAGGATCAGCAGGAAAGCCATGCGAAACGCTCGCAGGTTGATGAACACGAAGATGACGGACTCGGCAGCGAGCGGGCCCAAGAGCCCTATACGCGGCACGCAGCTGTCGAACACGATGTCCTCCGGCATGGGAATCGGTCGAAGGCGCGAGGCGATCGCATCGCGCTGACCGCTTTCGATAGCCGCGATCATCTTGGAGAGAGCGCCTTCGATCACTGTGAAACCGTCGCCATAGGCGTTGAGTTCGCCGGCGATTGCCGCGGCCAGGGCAGACCCGTCGCGGAATCTTCGATAGCTCTCTGCCACGAACTGCGTGCACCACATGATGATCAGCGCCACGAATGCGGCAATCAGCGGCCCGTGAAGTTGCTCGCTCATTTTCCTCTCCCGGTGTTTTGGTCGAGAAATTCTGAGGGATAAGGTTGCGGTAAGGCTTCGGGTTCTCCCGCGCGACTACACCGGCGGTGACGCCGTGGGGTTCGTCGTCAGCCTGAACCTCCATCGTCGGCACCTCACGGAGTCGCAGCGCGCGACGGTCGCGGCAAAGCTCGCGAACATGTTGCAGGGCGCCCAGCGCGGCAACCAAAACGCGGCCAAGAACGAAGCGGCAAATTTGCCGGTTGGTTCCATCACACAGGCCGAGGCGGCTGACCTGCTGAACGTGAGCGAGCGCAGCGTCAATGCCGCCGGCAAGGTCTTGCACCGCGGCGACGACGAACTTGTCCACGCGCTTGAACGTGCCGACGTTCATCCATCATTTGATGGATGCTGGTCCTGTGCCTAGCCTTCCCGCCGCCGCTACGCTGACGACGTCGCGGTCGTCGCGATAACAACCCGGGAAGAACGACATGGCCAACGATCCCAAGGACTGGACCGACATCTTTGTGGAGAAGCTCGTGGAGGTGATCAAGCGTCCGCAAGATAGCGCCGCCCTGACCAACTTGGCTCACGTGCTACGGCGCAAGATCACGGAGCTTGAGCAGGAGATCCGGGATCTCAAGGCCAAGCCATAGGTCCCAAGGGGGCCAGACGCCCACTCTGGAGACTCTCACGTGGATCCTTTGGGCTTCTTGTCGCGGAATAGTCTGCGGGTTGTCTTCGTAACGGAGGCGCCGTTCTCAGCCGCTTCAACCTGGTTACTCGATGGCGGTCGTTGATCGCCAGGCTCGTTGGCGCTGGACTGCGGAGCTGTATAGGCCGGCAACCGGGGTTCATCGCCCGCTTCGGCCATCTTTCTCAATACCTCGGCGTACTTCGATGGCGGGAAGCCTAGATTCCCCCAGAAAACCTTCATCTCCTCGGCATCCAAGCCAATGGAATCAATGAAGGGTTGCCCCCACCGGCGGGCCGCGCGACCAAGCGAGTCCAGCTGCTTGATTCGCTCCTCCGAGACGCCCGCCGCTCGAAGTTCTTCCGGCAGGCCCGCCATTGCAATTCCTAAGACGGTGAGTTCCTTCCGATGAGCCCACACGTCCCGAGAGAGTGAGACCACAAGTTCGGCGTCGCTTGCGTCAAACGATTGTTGGAGACGCTCCACGATCTCAGCGTTTGTTGATCTGCGGTTCGCTTTGGCAACTTCGGCAATACGGCTGCGAAGCCCCTCTGGCAACCTCACCAGAAAGCCCGAGGGGAACTCGTCTGAGTCCGTAGGAGCCTGCGGATTGAGGACTAGCCCTAGGCCCCCAAGTTGGTCTGCGAGTCGCGGACTGAAGTCCGCGACTCTGCAGTTCAGTCCTCGCGCGAAACCGGCTGCGGCCTTTGGGCTGAGAGGGGTCCGCCCGTGGAGGAAGTGGCCTACGGCGGACTGATTGCCGATCTCATACATCTCGCCGAACTCTGCCTGGGTCGGGCGAGGGCGACTCTTCCACAATTCCATGAGCTTCCGGGACTCCTCAAGAGTCTCCTCGGTCACCGTGGCTTTCCGATTGTTTGACTTCATAGGCTGAATCATTAGCGCTGCTATTAAAAAAGCATAGTGGTGGCGCTATTGACGCTACTGAGTAGCGGCGCTAGTATGCGTGCCATGAAGAACAACCTCCGCTCGGTGCGTGAGCGCATCGGTGTCACGCAGAAGGTGCTGGGAAGCGCCATCGGCTGCCACCAGACGAACGTCGGCCACATAGAACGGTGTGAGCAAACGCTGCTCCCCGAGGTCGCCGTCAAGGTGATCTCGTACGCCGCCACTCGCGGCCTCGACATCACCTTCGACGACCTGTACGTGGTTGCGGAATCGACTCCGGCGAGTTCGTGATGCGAGGGCAAAAATCAGTCGGCACGTCCGCCCACGGCCGCACCACTTCACCTTGGCGCCACCTGCGCAGGGCCTTCTCGACGAGCTCGCGGATCTTGTCCTTTGCCCACTCGTCGTCGGTCTTCTTCCGTTTGATCACCAGCGGTCTCCGTTGAGGTTTCGATGACCGAACTGTCGATCACCCCGGCCGAAAGGTCACGCAAGGCGCTGGCCATGGTTTTGCGGTCGATGGAAGCGACTGGAACCGCGCGAAACGTGGCGCAAGTCCTCGGGGTGAGCGAGGCAACGGTGAGCCGCACCAAGAACGAGAAGCTCGAGGACGCCATCACGCTGATGTGCCACCTCGGGTTCAAGGTCGTCGACGAGTCGCGCATCTGCGTCGACCGGTCGGCGTACGAAGCAATGGCGACGCTGGCGCGCAAGGCGATGACCTGCGAGCAGACGGTGCGTCGCCTCATCTGGGATGAGCAGTGAGATCCAGCGAGAACATCTCAGCCGAGGAATTCGGCGGCGGGGAGGGCACCCGATGAACCGCCCGTCCTTCCAGTTCTACCCGGCCGACTGGACTTCGAACCCGAACCTCAAGCGCTGCACCTTCGCGGAGAAGGGCGTGTGGCTGGAGGTGATGTGCCTGATGCACGACCAGGTGGAGTACGGCGTCCTGCGCTGGCCGCTGAAGGAGATCGCCGAGGCGGTGAAGTGCAAGGTGGGCGACCTGCAGGCGCTGATCCGCAAGGACGTGTTGAAGGGTGACGACCAGCACCTCCAATCCCCGTTCGTCTACGTTCCACGCAGTGGCCGCAAGGATGGCGAACCCGTCACCTTGGTGGACACCCAAGCCGGCCCGATCTGGTACTCGAGCCGCATGGTCAAGGACGAGTACGTTCGCACCCAACGCGCCGAATCGGCGGGCAATGGTGCTTCATCCAAGGCTTCACCAAAGGGGGGCTTAGGTGAAGGGGCAGGTGAACCCATTGGTGGGGGCTTTGGTCCCCGTGGTTCTTCTTCTTCATCTTCTCCTTCAGGAGAAGAGAAAGAAGCTAAAGCTTCTTCTGCCTCGACCGCTGTCGCGTTCGACGCCGAGACCGGCGACTTCACGGTCCCGGACGTGCTGATGCTGCGATGGCGGGACGCCTACCCGGCCCTGATCCTCGACGTGGAGCTGTCCCGGGCATCGGCGTGGCTGCTGGCGAACCCGAAGAATCGAAAGAGCAACTACGCCCGGTTCCTGGGCAACTGGCTCGCGAAGGCCCAGGACAAGGCGCCGAGGGTGGCCGGGCAGGTCACGCCGCCGAAGTCGCTGTTCGAGGGGGCGATCTGATGCGCGGCGCCGAGGAACTGGTGACGGCCCGCAAGCGCGGCACGGCGGTGTCGATGGTGTTCGTCGACCTCGACTTGCCCCGCATCCCGCTTGATCTGCTCGACGTCGGTCACGTGCTGGTCGAGGACTCAGACCGTCTCTCCGGAGTCGACCTGAGGTGCGTGCACGGCCTGCCCGTGTGCGTGTCCGGGGAGAACGGTGGCCGGACCAAGGCGTTCGCCCAGGCCTGCAGCGACGCGGGGGCAACGCGGGTGATCGCGAGCGTGCATCGGCGGCTGGCCAACGGTGAGACCGTCGTCGTCGAAGTCACCGACTCCAAGGGGGTGCTGACGTGGACCGAGTGAACATGACCGCGGCGGACTTCGCGAAGTACATGGCCGAGACCGATCCGAAGCAGAAGGTCCGGCCGGCCCACGTGTTCGTGCAGGACATGATCGACGACCTCGGCGTGGTGAAGGTCTCGCCGCACTCGCTGCTGCCGTGGGCCAAGACCCACCGACTGTTCCAGTTCCGGCCGGGCGAAGTGACGCTGTGGGCCGGCGTGAACGGGCAGGGCAAGTCGATGATGACCGGCATGACCGCCTTGAGCCTGTGCGCTCAGGAGCAGCGTGTCTGCATCGCCAGCTTCGAGATGAAGCCGCACCGGACGCTCGAGCGAATGATGCGCCAGTGGACCGGCCAGACTGCGCCGACGGCGGAGGAGCTGGCGGACGAGGCCGTGATGGCCGGGGCTCGCGACCTGTACGAGCAGTTCCGCGACTGGTCCGGCCGGTACATGTGGCTGTACGACCAGCAGGGCACCGTGAAGACCGACAGGCTCCTGGCCGTCCTCAGGTACTGCGCCAACGAGCTCGGCATCCAGCAGTTCTTCATCGACAGTCTGATGAAGTGCGTGGCCGACGAGGACGACTACAACGGCCAGAAGCGCTTCGTCGACGAGCTGACCGCCATCGCCAAGGACACCGGGATGCACATCCACCTGGTGCATCACCTCAAGAAGCTGCGAGAGGAGAGCGAGACCCCCGACAAGATGGACGTGAAGGGCTCCGGCTCCATCGTCGACCAAGTCGACAACCTCCTGCTCGTGTGGCGCAACAAGCCCAAGGAGCGCAACCTCGCCGCCGGGAAGATGGTTTCGGAGACCGAGCCCGATGCCCTCGTGATCTGCGAGAAGCAGCGCAACGGCGAGTGGGAGAACCGCATCCAGTTGTGGTTCCACAAGGAGTCGCAGCAGTACATCCCGAGCCCAAACGCTCAAACCCTCAACTTCTTCAACTTCCCCCATGGGGACGAGTAAGGACGAACCTCATGATCATGAACGGCACGGCCAAGGCAACCAACTTCGACATGATGGCGTTGGTCTGGAGCCAGCGCGACAACCTGGTGAAGATCGAAAAGCTCTCGGACGTGCTGACCGAAAACCGGAGGGCATGTCTGGCCGATGAACCCGGCGACCTCCGAGTGGTCGCTGTAGGCACGACCGAGAGCTTGCTCGAGGTGGTCAAGTCGCTCACGCCGGTCCTGGTCCGCCGGGGTGTGGTCGGTCCCCCGATCACAGCGGACGACGTGATCCGCAAGGCTATCGAGTCTTCGCGTGGGGCGGCATGAACCCTGACGAAATCAACGCGCTGCACGGCAAACCCGTCTGGCGCTGCGTCACGTGCAAGGCAGAGAACGGACTCCACTGGTGGCATGGCGTGTCAGCTGCCGTGTGCCCCAAGCCCTAGTGTGACCGAGCCTTCAGCGCCTTGTGCCAAGAGCAGCAAGACGAGCGCGACGCGTTCGATGCCTATGGGCGCGAGATCTACGGAGACCGCTGGTGAGCCACGTGCAACCCCGCTCCCTCGCGCCCGCGCGCGCGTTTTGCCGCCCGCCCACCGTCCAGAACGCCATGAACCCACGCAACTTCCACGACTGGACCAAGTTCCCGCGCCTAGCGGGCACTGCGCCGTACCCGCCGCTTCTCCTGCGCCCGATGCAGGCCGTCATCGCCTGGGCGTGGCGGTTCAAGGGGCCTGCGTGATGGGCTGTGGTCCCTCTTTCATGGTCGACCCGTCGAAGCTGTACGGTGTCCGCGCCATCGACGTCGGACCACGCAAGATCGTGGTCTGCGATTCGATGGACGCGCTCAAGCCGCTACCACGTGCCTTGCCGCCACCACGCAACTGCGTGAACTGTGGCGCTCCGCACGAGCCCGTGTGTAGCTACTGCGGGACGATGGCATGAAGCCTCGCGCCCGCCGTAGCCAGATCACCGCGCGCCAGCTCCGCCGGGCGCGCGCGCGTCGTTGGCTCAAGGCCGCAGCGGCCGCGATCCACAGCGCCCTGGACACGCCCGATGTCCGGTGGTTCTCGCTCAGCCTCCAGCCCGACGACATCACCTCCAGCACCTGCGACGCCCAGTCATGAACGCCACCACCGCCCAACCCCGCAAGCTGAAACCCCGCCGCCGGCCCGCCCGCGTCGACTGGTTCCGCGTGATCGTGGATCTCGAGCGCAACGGCTACACCCAGCGCGCCATCGCCGAGGTGCTGGGCCTGTCCCACGGATGGGTCAAGCACTACAAGGACTGCCCGGGCGCTGAGCCCCGCTTCGACGACGGCAACACGCTAATCGACCTGTGGGGCGAGACGATGGACAAGCCGTCGTACGAGGTGCCGCGGGAGCCGCCGGTGCGCCGCTGACCGCAATTTGGGCGAGAACCTACCGAGGGGGCAACTAGACACTCGCGCGTCTACAGCCCAACCAACGGAGTTCTCTCCATGTCCAAGCCCACCGCCAACCGCGTCCTCGCCGTCCGCACCCCGGGCACCACCGAGGTCCGCGAACCGGTCAAGCCCACCGCCGAGCAGCTGCAGCAGATGAAGGACGAGGCCGAAGCCCTCGAGCGCAGCCTGCTGGAAGACGATCCCGCCGGCTCGGGCACCGACACCGGCGCCGAATCCAGCGTCATCGACGCGGCGACCGATCCCGCGCCCGCCGCCTCGGCCGGTCTGACCGCCCCCGACATCCAGCGCATGATCGACGAGGGCATTGCCCGCGGCGTCGCCCAGGCCCTGGCCACCCGCGCCCGCGCCTCGGCCGGCCCGAACGAGCAGGAGCTGCCCGACCAGTCCGAGGTCGACCCGGCCACCATCACCAAAGAAGTCCTGACCAAACAGGGATGGGTAGTGCCGCACGAGTTCCCGGGCCAGCGCGACCCACGCGGCAGCAACCTCCAGCACTGAGGAGCGGACGATGTGCGGCCTGAGTAAGGGCGGCTCGCTCGGCGACTTCATCAAGGCTCGCCTGCCGGGCCGTGGTGGGATCAAGGACATCATCGCCCCCGGTGCGTCCGCTGACGTCGGCCAGGCCAAGAAGGACCTGGAGATGGCCGGCATCAAGAAGCCGACGAAGGCGTTCGTGGACCCGGAGGCCGAGCGCGCCGCTGCAGCCGCTGAAGCGCAGACCCAGGCCAACGCCCGCATCGCGTTCATGCGCAAGGCGCAGCGCGAGAACAGCCTGCTCACCGGCGGCGGGGCGGCAGCAGCCGGCTCGGGCCGCTCGACGCTGGGGGTCTGATGGTCATCGCCCCCGCCGTTCGTGGCGCCACCCCGCGCGCGGCCATCGCCACGCGGATCAAGAAGCGCTGGTCCGAACTCATGGCGGCCAAGCAGCTGCACGTCCCCGTGTGGGCGAACTGCTACCGCATGACCTACCCGACGCGTGGCGCGGGGCTTGAGTCGGACATGCTGACCGCCACCGAGGCGCAACAGCAGAAGGCGCGCATCTACGACAGCACGGCGCCCGACAGCGTGAAGACGGGCGTGGCCACCCTCATGGGCGCCATGGTCCCGGCGAACGCGCTGTGGTTCGGCCTGGACGTGGGCAACGAGTCCGAGGAGGAACGGCGCTGGCTGGAGGACGCTGCGAAGTTCATCTGGGAGAACATCCACGCATCGAACTTCGACGCCGAGGCCTGCGACGGCATGATCGACGAGTTCGTGGCCGGCTGGTTCGTGCTGTTCCTCGACGAGAAGCCCGAGGGCGGCTTCTACTTTGAGGCGTGGCCCGTGGGCGAGTGCTGTGTCGCCAGCTCGCGCAGCGGCGGCCTGGTCGACACGGTCTTCCGCAAGTACTCCTACTCGGTCAGCCAGTGCGTGCTGACCTTCGGGTACGACAACTGCAGCGAGGACACGCGGAAGAAGTACGACAACGAGCAGTTCGACGAGAAGGTGTGCATCGTGCACGCCATCGAGCCGCGGCAGCTCTACGACGTGAACAGCCGCACGGCGAAGAACATGCCGTTCAGTTCGTGCCACGTCGAGGAGTCGAGCGGCCACCTGCTGCGCGAGTCTGGCTTCCACGAGTTCCCGTGCATGGTGCCGCGCTGGATGCGCCTGCCGGGTTCGGCGTACGCCACCGGCCCGATGTCGGACGCGCTGCCCGACGTGATGTCCCTGAACGAAGCGAAGAAGTGGACGCTGATGGGCGCCGAGACGGCCATCGCACCGCCGATGATCGCCAAGGACGACGGCGTGCTGAACCCGCGCACCATCAAGCTGGGCCCTCGCCGGATCATCGTCGCCGACGACGTCGACAGCATGAAGCCGCTCATCACGGGCGCCAACGTGCAGACCGGCATGCTCACCGTCGACGACCTGCGCGCGTCGATCCGGAAGATTCTCCTGGCCGACCAGCTGCCGCCGGCCGAGGGCCAGGTGCGCACGGCCTACGAGTGGAGCGTGCGCGTCCAGGCGCTGCGCCAGATGCTCGGCCCGATGTTCGGCCGCTTCCAGTCCGAGTTCCTGCAGGCGCTGATCGAGCGCGCCTTCGGTCTGATGTGGCGGGCCAACGCTCGCAACGGCTTCACGCTGGTGGGCCGGCCGCCGCAATCGCTGTCGAACCGGAACTTCACGATCCGGTACCTGTCGCCGCTCGCTCGTGCGCAGAAGCTCGGCGACGTGGACGCCATGGACCGCTACGAGATGTCTCTGGTCCAGGCTGCGCAGGTCGATCCATCGGTGCTGGACGTGTACGACTGGGAGGAGGGCGAGCGCGAGCGCGGCCTGCTGCTGGGCGTGCCGCAGAAGCTGGTGCGCGACAAGCGCGCCACCGCGCTGGTGCGCAAGGCCAAGGCCGACGCCGCCCAGGCTCAGCAGCAGCAGGCCATGCAGATGCAGGCCCAGGTCACGGAACAGGACGCCATGGCTCAGCGCATGGCCTCCGCAGCATAGGAGCCACCATGCCCATCACCCACAACATGACCGGAGCGGGCGACGTCGTCGCCCTCGACGCCGTGGCGCCCATCTGGGTAGCCGTCCCTGCCAGCGCCACGGCGCCAGGCACGCGCGGCCAGATGGCGCTCGACGCCAACTACGCCTACTTCTGCGTCGCCGCGAACACCTGGGTGCGCGTCGCTGTCTCGTCCTGGTGAGGTGACTATGAAGAAGCTGATCCTGATCGCCGTAGGCCTGCTGGCCTCCGCGCTGGCGCACGCCGCGCCGTACGACCTGTTCATCACCCAGGTGCAGCCCTCGGGCGTCGGCTCGTTCATCCGCAGCGTGTCGCCGCTGTCGCCGGCGCCGAACACAAGCGGCGTGCTGATGTACGACGGCATCACCACGCTGCCGAAGGCGGGCGTGATCGGTACGGGTTTGTCCTGGGACGGCGCCACGCTGAGCGCCACCGCGGCCGCGCAGGTGAACAGTGACTGGACGGCTGTCAGCGGCGCCGCCCAGATCCTGAACAAGCCGAGCCTGTTCTCGGGCGCGTGGGGTGACCTGTCGGGAGTGCCCAGCACCTTCCCGCCGTCTCCGCACACGCACGCGGCCAGCGACATCACGAGCGGCACGCTCGCCACCGCCCGACTGCCGGCGCTTGCCATCAGCCAGACCACGGGTCTGCAGGCGTCGCTCGACGCGAAGTTCCCCGCGCCCACGGGCAGCACGGCGCAGTACATCCGGGGTGATGGCTCCCTCGCCACGCTGCCCACCGCGGCGGCGTTCGACTTCGGCGACCCTGCCGCGCGCACGCTGTCGATGTCGACGTCGTACCAGGCGGTGAACACTGCCAAGGCCGCGATCGTCTACCCGAGCTTCGCGTGCACGAACTCAACCACCGTGCTGGCCGCGAGCGAGTGCACGGTGCAGGTCCGAATGGGAGCCTCGGCCCTCACGTGCTCGACCGGCACCGTGCTCTACACCATCCGCCTCGCGGTCTCGCTGGGGCTGCTGATCACCCAGGCCAGCACCAACCCGGCCCCGATTCACCTCGGCATCGGGCGCCACATGATCTTCTGCCCGGTCGCCGGCACCTTCACGGTGACCACCATCGAGCAGACCGCCGGCTGATGGAACCGACCGACGAAGAGATTGAAGCGGCGGCAGCTCGTCAGCGCGCCCACATCGACTCGCTGTACCACGCGATCTTCGAGGTCGACAAGCGCGGCGCGGTGGTCCTCGAAGACCTGCGCCGACGCTTCGTGCGTCAGCCACCCCGCGAGGACTTCTCGCAGGACGCGATGCTGAAGGTGTTCACGCAGACCCATCAGCGCGAGGTCATCGAATACATCGTGCGCCGATGCAACCGGGCGCACGGCGCGACCGACGAACCGCCCGAGCCTGAAGAAGGACCATGATCATGCGTCTCCGCCATTTCCTGCTCATGAACGCCGTGGACGCCACGGCCACCACTGGTGGCGCTCCCGCGCCGGCCCCCGCCGCGAGCCCTTCGCCGAGTCCGGCGCCCGCTCCCGCCGAGGAATCCCTGCTGCCGCCGCTCGGTGCTTCGCCGGCCCCGGCTCCTGCAGCTGATGGCACCACCGTCGATCACGCGTGGCTACCGGAGAAGTTCCGCGTCAACGGCGCCGACGGCAAGCTCGACCTCGCCGCTTCGAGCCAGAAGCTCGGCGAGTCCTACGGCAACCTCGAGCGCATGAAGGGCGCCACGCCGCCGGCCACGCCCGACGATTACACCTTCACTCCGCCCGAGGGGATGGGTGACCTGAAGTTCGACGACGCACTGTCGGCGGGCTTTCGGGAGCGCGCCCACAAGGCCGGCCTGTCCGCCGAGCAGTACCAGTTCATCATGGGCGAGTACGTCGACCTGGTGCCCCAGATGCTCGACGCTGCGGCCAACGTCTCGGCTGCCGAGGCGCGGGCGGAACTGTCCAAGGTGTGGCAGTCCCAGGCCGTGTTTGACCAGCAGCTGAACAACGCGGGCGCCGCGATCAGCGCAGCTCCGGAACACCTGCGTGCGGACCTGCACTCCCGCTTCGGTCGCGACCCCGCGTTCCTCCAGTTCGCTGCCTGGATGGGGGCCCAGATGCAGGAGGACCGCCCGCCCCAGAACCCGGACGGCGGCTCGGGTGGCGATTCGGTCGAGAGGCTGATGGCCAGCGATGCGTACCGCGACGCGAAGCACCCCGATCACGCGGCGGTGAGCAAGCGCGTGATGACCGCCCTGCAGCGCGCCAACCCGGGCTGATTTGGGCGAGATCGTATCCGCCCTCAACTTGACACTGCGAGCCATTCACAGGCCCGCAGTGGCGAGCGGACAACCTGAATGCCCGAGGTCGACGGCGTGACAAGCCGGCCGTCCGACCCGTAGCGCAGGCCCGCAAGGACAACCTGACCCAAGGCTGAACCTCAACACCCTCGGAGTTCAGAAATGTCCCAAATCCCCAACTGGTTCGTGACCGCGTGGGACAACGCGATCCGCATCGAAGCCAGCCAGAAGGAATCGCGCCTCGCCGCCACCGTCGAGGACCGCGGTGCCATCGAAGGCGAGTCCTTCACCATCAACAACCTCGCCGACGACGGTTCGCTGCTGAACGCGAACACCGTGCGCCACGGCGACACCGAGCTGTCGCTCGAAACGCAGACCGCGCGTCTCGTTCCGATGGCCGACTTCTACCACGCGACCCTGCTGGACCGGAACGACATCCCGAAGATGAAGGTGAACCCGGTGACGGGTGGCGCCTACATGAAGAACATGATGTCCCGGAAGAACCGCCGGATCGACGACATCATCTACAAGGCCTCGCGCGCCACGATCACCACCAAGGACGGCACCACGATCCCGCTGCCGGCGGCCCAGAAGATCGCGGTGGGTGGCACGGGCTTCACCAAGGCGAAGCTGATCGCCACCCGGAAGCTGTTCCGCCGGAACGAGGCCGACAAGCACGCGGGCGAGGAGCTCTACATCCTCTACAACGACGAGATGCTCGAGGACATCCTGAGCGACACCACGCTCACGTCCGCCGACTTCATCGCCGTGCGCATGCTCCAAGACGGCGACGTCTCGGGCAACTGGATGGGCTTCAAGTGGATCCCGTACAACAACATCACGAAGGACGGCTCGAACGTGTACTACACGGTCGCCTACGCCAAGTCCGGCATCCACTTCGGCAAGGGCTACGAGGAAGGCAAGGTCTCGCAGCGCGGCGACAAAAAGGACGCCTGGCAGGTGTCGATGGGCGCCTCGTACGGCGCCGGCCGCCAGGACGAGAAGAAGGTCGTCGAGATCGCCTTCAACTGACCCACACATTCAGGAGCAATGAATCATGGCTGAAGTCAATGGTCGCGCCGCCGCGGAGATCGCAGCTGGTCGCAAGGTGATGTTCGACTCGCAGGCCCGCTCGTTCACTGCGGTGTGCGAGATGCCGGCCGTCCACGCTGGCGCCGGCATCGGCGACACGATCGCGTTCGGTCTCGTCCTCAAGAAGGGCGATCGCCTGCTGTGCCCGGTGACGCTGAGCACCGGCGCTGGTACCGCTTCCAGCACGCTGGCGCTCGGCATCCGTGATGCCGCCACCGGTGCCGTCATCGACGCCACCGCACTGATGGCCGCGACGTCCGTCGCTGCGGCCGCGACGGCGCAGGTCAACACCGGCACGAAGCTCACCGGCGGCCAGCGCTACGTGCTGACGCAGGACGTCGAGATCTACGGCACGGTGGCTGGCGCCGCGATCCCGGCGAACCAGACGATCCGGGCGGAAATCCCGTACATCCCGGCCTGACCCCGGGCCTGCGGTGAACGAAGGGCGGGGCCGGTTGGCTCCGCCTTTTTTCTTGGAGAGGTGAGATGGCAACCGACGTCGAGATCTGTTCCCGAGCGCTGATCCTCGTGGGCAATGCCCCGATCGCCTCGTTGTCCGAGGGGACCCGGGCGTCGATGATCTGCGCGAACCTGTACCCGATTGCCAAGCGCAGCCTGCTGCGCGTGCACGTGTGGAACTGCGCAGTGAAGCGCGTGAAGCTCTCGGCCGCAGCAGGAGCGCCGGCCTATGGCTGGTCGAACTGGTTCACCAAGCCTGGCGACTGGCTGCGCCTGCTGGACGTTGGCACCTGCGGCAGTGACGACTTCGCCTTCGAGGGGAACCGCATCCTCGCGAACCAGACCAGCCTCCAGCTCCGGTACGTGGCCGAAGTCACCGAGGGGATGTGGGATGCGAGCCTCACGGACCTGATGGTGCTGCGCATGGCGGCCGACATCGCCTACCCGATCACAAAGAGCACGTCGCTCGCGCAGCTGAAGGACGGCCTGTACCGCGACGCCCTGAAGACCGCCAAGGCCATCGACGGGCAGGAGAACCCGCCGGAGGTTTACGGCGACTCGCCGTTCCTGGCCGTGCGCGGAGGCGGCTATGCCTAAGCTGGAGATCGCGACCACCAACTTCACCGGCGGCGAGTTCTCCCCGCTGCTGGCCGGCCGCACCGACATCGAGAAGTACAACTCGTCCGCCAAGAAGCTCGAAAACGTGGTGGTGCTGAAGCAGGGCGGCGCCACCATCCGGCCGCCGCTGCAGATGATCGCGTCGACGAAGTTCGCCGTCAGCCAAGCGCGACTCGTCCGGTTCGTCTACTCCCGGACCGACGCCTACCAGCTCGAGGTGGGACAGAACTACATTCGGGTGCTGCGCGCCAACGGCACTCTCGTGGAGACGGCACCGAACGTGCCGTACGAGATCGCGTCGCCGTACACCGCGGCGGAAGCCTTCGAGCTGGACTTCACCCAGGGCGAAGACACGATGATCATCGCCCACGGCTCGCACTTCCCGCGCCGCCTGCGCCGGTTCGCCGATGCACGGTGGGTGCTGGACCTTGCGCCGTTGAAGCCGGCGCCGGTGGCCGAGGTGGGCAACCAGGCCGCGGTGAACATCACGATCAACAACGGCGCCGTGGGCGCCGGCCGCACGCTCGCCGCCAGCGGGAACTTCTTCCTCGCCAGTGACGTGAACCGGGAGATCACCTGGGGCGGCGGCACGGCGCTGATCACGGCCGTGGGCTCTGCCGTCAGCGCAACGGCTACGGTGACGGCCGAGTTCTTCGACCTCACCGGCTACCCCTCGATCAACCTCGGCCCGGTGTGGACGCTGCTCGGCTCCCCGATGACGACGGCGACAGCGAGCGGCAAGGATCCGGTCGGCGCGGCCATCACGGTGACACTCGGCGTGGACGGCTGGCGCGACGACGTGGGCAGCCTAGTGGAGCTCAACGGCGGCCTGGTGCGCATCATCGGCGTGACGTCGGCCACGGTGGTGGACGCGGTGATCGTCCGCGAGCTGACCAGCGTGGTGGCGGCACCCGCCGACGCGTGGGTAGTGCTGCGGCCGATCTGGTCCGACACCCGCGGCTACCCGAAGACATGCGCGTTCTACCAGCAGCGGCTGTGGTTCGGGAACACGACCACCTACCCGCAGTCGATGTGGGGCTCGCGCACCGCGCTCTACTTCGACTTCACCCCCGGAACCGACGACGACTCGGCCGTCTACAAGACGGCGGCGGCCACGGACGAAGTGAACCCGCTCGCGTACCTCTGCGGCGCCGGCACGCTGGTGATGCTCGGGTACGGCGCCGAGCTGGAAGGCAAGGGCGGCATCGAGAAGCCCATCACCCAGACGAACATACAGATCAACGCGCAGAGCGAGTGGGGCTGCGCGCCGATCCGGCCGATGACGGTCGGCAAAGAGATTGTGTTCGTGGAGCGCGGCGGCCGCGCGGTGCGGGTGCTGTTCCCGCAGCAGGTCGACGGTTACGACAGCACGGATGTGTCGGTCTTCTCCGAGCACCTCATCGCCGACGGCATCCGCGAGATCAGTTACGAGCGCCGGCCGAACTCGGTGGTGTGGGTGTGCACGAACAGCGGGAAGCTGCTGGCCTTCACCTACAACCGCGAGCAGAACACGCTGGCGTGGGCCGGCGGCAGCACGGATGGGGTGGTGGAGTCGCTGTCGACGATCCCGACGGCCGATGCGGACGTGACCGACGCGGTGGTGCTGCGGACGATCAACGGCACGCCGACGCGCCGCATCGAGCGGCTGAACTGGAAGGTGGGCACCGGGTCGCTCTTCGGGTTCTACGACGGCCGTGTGGAACGCACCTTCGGCATTCCGACCACCAACGCGACCGGCTTCGACGCCCTGGCCGGCCGCGAGGTCTCGGTGATGGGCGACGCCATCTACCTGGGAACGAAGACTGTCAGCGGCGCCGGCGTGATCACGCTCGACGACCCAGCGGTCACCGTGGTGGCTGGGCTGCCGTACACCGCGCGCATTGTGCTGCCGCCGCCGGAGTTGGGCACCGGTACCGGAACCAGCACCGGCCAGGCCAAGAGCGTGAACCGCGTGCAGGTTCGGGTGCACGATTCGGTCGGCATGAAGATCAACGGCGCCGAGGTGGCGTTCCGGGCCTTCGACACGGATCACACGTTGGACCAAGCGCCGGATCCCGTGACCGGGCTGCTCGAGATGCCCGAGATTGGCTGGGACGATGACGATGGCGTGGACCTGGAACTAGTCCAGGACCAGGGGCAGAAGTGGACCGTGCTTTCGGTTGTCCGCACCATATCGGTCAACGCAGGATGAACCGAACCGCCAACCTCTCCGACTTGCCGGCGCTGCTGGACATGGGCGAGCGCATGCACGCCGAGGCTCCCCACTTCACGCCGATCACGTTCTCGCGCGCAAAGCTCGAGCGGACGCTGCTGGCCGTGCTGGACAGCCCGCTCGGCTTCCTTCGAGTGGCCGAGCGCGACGGGCAGGTGGTCGGCGTGATGCTGGCCTTCGCCACCGACTACTGGTGCAGCGACGACCTGGTGATCTGCGAGCTTGCCCTGTACGTCGACCCGGAACACCGCGGCTCGTTCATCGCCGCAGGCCTCATCAAGCGCTTCATCGCCTGGAAGGGCGAGGTGGGCGCGAAGCTCGCCACGGTCGGGATCAGCACCGACATCAGCGACGAGCTGACCGAGAAAACCGCCAAGCTGTACGAGGCCCTGGGCCTCAAGCGCTTCGGCATCATGTTGGGAGCATAGGCATGGGACTTCTTGCAGGCATCGGGGCGCTGGGTTACGCGTCGCTGGCCGCGTCGGCCGTCAGCACCGCTGTCGCCATCGACAACGCGAACGAGCGGGACGACGAGGCGAAGCAGGACGCGGCCCGGGAAAAGGACGCCTACAAGGCGCAGGCCGAACAGATCTCGCGCGCGCGCCGGAAGCAGGTCGCCGCGGCCCGCGCCGCCACGGCCGCCAGCGGCACGGCGCTGGACGAGTTCTCCGAGATCAACACCGGCGACATCGAGCGCTCCGGCGCCCTGGATGAGCAGATGACGCTGCTCACCGGCAACCGCCGCGCCGAGTCGCAGCTGTACGGCATCGGCGACGGCGCCCGCGCCGCGGCGATCAACGGCGCGAGCGACCTGCTCTCCACCGGCTACCAGGTCGGCTGGAAGGGCAAGAAGGGAAAGGCCTGACATGGCGCGCATTCCATCCGCTGACGGGTTCGGCCAGGTCGTCGCCCAGCCCTCGTGGCCCGACCGGCGCAAGCGCGACGAGGTGGCTGCCGCTACTGCCGGCCTCGCGAAGACGGTGCAGGGCATCGCCATGGACGCCCAGCGCACGCTGCGCGCCGAAGATGAGCAGGTCCGCCAGGACCAGATCCGCCTGCAGCGCGCGGCCGACCATGCGAACGCCACCCGGCTGGTGAACGGCGGCCGCGAGAGCGCGAAGGCGGCGCGAGACGAGTTCGTCGATGGCATTCGCTCCGGCACCATCCCGAAGGGCGAGGCGGTCGACCTGTGGAAGCAGCGGATGACCGACATCCGCACCACGGCGCTGGAGGGCGTGCCGGCCGACTTCGCGTCCGATGCCCAGTACGACTTCGACAGCCTCGCGCCCGGGTTCGACCGCGACATCACGAAGGCCCTGAACGACCGCAACCAGTCCGAGGTGCGGGACGGCCTGAACAGCACCTTCGAGACGGCCCAACGCCTCTACATGAAGGACCCGGCCGCCGCGCGCGCGATGGTCGACGGCGCGGTGCAGCAGTTCGGCCCGCACAGCGGGCTCAGCGTGGAGCAGCTCGGCAAGACGCGGCAGGCCTGGGAAGAGGGCGCTTCGTTCGCGCGCACTTCCGAGGCGATCGTCGGTGCCCGCCGCGACAACAAGGCACTCGGGCAGGTGGAGGCGCAGCTGTCCGCCGACGACAAGATGGACCCGCAGAAGAAGGTCCACCTCATGGGCCAGATCGAGGGGTTCAAGGTCGCCAACATCCAGCGGGCCGAGGCGGAAGCCGCACGCGCACGAGCGGCGCAGGACGCGGCGCTGCGCAAGGCCGAGTCCGCCTTCAACGCGGCGAACAGCCTGGTCACGAGCGGGAAGACGCTGAGCCCGGAGTACGTCACCCAGCTGACGGCCCAGACCGCCAACACGCCGTTCGCCGCCGCGCTGCCCGACCTGCTGCGCCAGGCGCCCGAGCGGTCGGCCTTCGGCATGCAGCCGCTGTCCGCCATGGACGCGGCGATCAACCAGACGCGGGCCACGCTGAACGTGAAGGGCACGGACCCCCGCACCGAGAAGCGTGTGAACGAGCTGGAGGGCATCCGCGACGCGAAGCGCAAGGCGTTCGCCGAGGACCCGCTGATCGGTGCCCAGGAGTACGGCGGCCCGCCCGTGCCGCAGATCGACACGCGCTCAGTGAACGGGCTGGTGTCCACCATCGCCGGCCGCATAGAGGCGGTGACGTTCGCCTCGAGCCAGTTGGGCGGCCAGGCCGTGTCCCCGCTCACGAAGCAGGAAGCCGAGGATGTGGGCCGGATGATCAACGTGCTGCCCGTCGAGCAGCGCAGCAGCGCCATCGCCCAGGTGGCCGAGGCCATCGGCCCGCAGCAGGCCGCCGCGCTGGGCAAGCAGATGGCGCCGAAGAACAACGCCATCGGCCTGGCGTTCGGCCTCGCCGGAGATCGCACTACGACCGGCCGCTACACCTCCGAACTCGTACTCCGCGGCGACCAAGCCATCCGGGACAAGGCGGTGAAGAAGGACGGCGCTGCCGTGAGCGGCACGCGGGCCCAGGTCGCGAAGGAAATCGGCGACGCCTATCCGAACCAGGAGGTGCGGGAAGCCATGATCGAGGCTGGCGTGCTGGCCGCCTACGGGTTGGAATCCGAGGGAAGCAGCGACCTGCCGCGCGCGGTTCGCCTCGTGACGGGTGGCCTCACCACCCAGGCCGGCAAGAAGATCCCGCTGCCGCGCGGCATGGAGCCTGCGGATTTCACAAAGCGCCTGAACACCTTGACGCCGGCCAGCATCGTGGGCGGTGTGCCCGCGCTGCCGAAGGCCGCGGCGGGGCAGATCGAGCCGGGGAACATCGACCTCACGAAGCGGCCCACGGTGAAGAACGCCGACGGCTCCATCAGCACGGTGCGCTCGATCAGCGCGAACTTCGACGGCGCCGAGGTGCTGATCCCGACCGTGAGCGACGACGGCAAGGTGATGTCCGATCAGCAGGCGATCGAGGCCTACCGGAAGACCGGCCGCCACCTCGGCAAGTTCAAGACGCCCGAGGCCGCGACCGCCTACGCGGAGAAGGTTCACGAGCAGCAGGCCGGCAGCCTCGTCTACGTCAGCGGCACCGCCATGCCCGTCGCCGACTTCCTGAAGCAGGTGCCGAGCGCTTCGCTGATCTCCGCAGGACAGGGGCGATACGCGGTTCAGACGGGGGCCGGCATCGCCACGAACGCCGCTGGTCGGCCGCTCATCATCGAGGTGAAGTGATGGCGATCGACGATGCATTCCAGGCCTCGACCGACGCCGTGCTGCTCGACATGGCGCAGCGGCCCCGGCCGCCGGTGAAGCAGGCTCCGGCGTTCAGCGTGTGGGGCTTCCTGACCGCGGCGCCGAAGGGCGTGGCGGCCGGCATCTCGCAGGCGGCGGGTTCGGCGGCCGACGTCTTCGGCGCGGCCGCGCAGGTGAGCGGCTCGCTCGGCACCGAGGACTGGGTGCTGCCCGACCCGGTCAAGGCGGCCCGCGACACCGAGGAAGCCCGCCGGAAGCTGCGCGAGCAGGGCGGCCCCGACCTGAACAGCGAGGTGGGGCGCTCGCTGCGCAACGTGTCCCGCGACTACATGCCCGACCCGGTGACTGCCCACGGCGCCGAGCAGGCGGTGGCGAACCTGTTCCGGGTGGGTGTGAAGGCCGTCGGTGCCGGCGCCGTTCTCGGACCGCTCGCGGGCGCCGCGGTGGTCGGTGCAGAGGAAGGGCTGTCCACCGCCGACGACCTGCGCGAGAAGGGCGTGGACTGGGAGACGCGCACGAAGGTCGGCGCGGTCACGGCGGGCTTCACCGGGGTGGGCCTGGCCCTGCCGGTGGCCGGTCAGACCTGGGCGTCGACCGTGGGGCTGGCGGTGGCCGGCGGGCCGGCATCCTTCATCGGCCAGAACGCCGCCACCCGCGAGATCCTGAAGAACGCGAACTACGCCGACATCGCGAACCAGTACGACCCGTTCGACCCGGTGGGCCTGACGCTGTCCACCCTGCTGCCTCTGGGCTTCGGAGCCCTGGCCATGCGGGGCGCGCGCGGGGCGAAGGCGGGCGAGGCCGCGCTGCCCGGCGAGGTGCCGGTGAACGAGCCGCACACCGGCGCGCCGCGGCCGGATGCTGATGCCGTCGATGCCGCCCGCGTGAACCTGCTGCGCGAGAACATCGACAACACCCGGCCGACGCCGCCCGAAGACTTGGCGGGCGCGGCCGCACATGACGCAGCCCTGTCCCGCGCCGTCGACCAGCTCGCCGCCGGCGAGCGCGTGGCCGTCTCTGACCTGGCCCCCGCTGGCACCCTGGCCCGGATCGCCGACGATCTGGATGCGCGACTGACCCGAGTACTCGACGAGGTCATCCCGGCCATGCGCACCGCAGAGGCTGCCCCCGTGTCGACCCTGGACGCGGCAGTGGCCGACGCATCGAGTTCGGCGCCGCGTGCCGCCGCTGAGTCCGTGGCGCCGGCGAATGCCAGTACGGTGATTGCACAGCGCGGGGAGGCTGGTGCCACCACTCAGCCGCGCCTCGTGAGCGAAGCCCCGGAAGTGGACCGGGCGGTGAACATCCTGGAGGCCGAGCGGCCTGACCTGATGGTGCACCTCGACGGCATGGAGGCGCCGGTGCGCCTGGGCGACTTGATGCAGCAGGTGCGCAACGACCTCACGCGCGACCTGCAGGAGGCCCCGCTCATCGAGGCGGCCGCGGCGTGCTTCCTGTCTACAGGAGGCTGACCAGGAATGAGATCCCGGCGAGCACCGAGACGGGCACCACCAGGATGGCCATCACCAGCAGGTAGCGCTTCAGCGCGTACCACGCGTGCCGGATGTTCCCGGTCCCGCCCCACACAGCGAGGGGCACGATCAGGAACATGCAGCCAATGATCAGGACGGTCTTGAAGAAGGTAACCATGCGATGAAACCTCAGTGTATCCGGGCGGTAAACCAGGCCGCCGGCCGTGTTCTCAGTTCCGCCGAGATCAGGGGGATCGACGACCGAATCCAGCAGACGATGACCCGAATCGCCCGCCAGGACCCGGATGCCTGGCGCGCCCTGCCGATGGATCAGCGGGTGCTGCAGGCGGCGAAGGCGGCTCAGTTGGACCTCGCTGCCGAGGCCGCCCGCAAGCTCGCCAACGTCCAGCGTCAGGTGCTAGCCACCGCGTCGACCGCCTCGCGCATCGACGCCCTGAAGGTTTCGGAGGGCGGTCCGAGCGCCGCGCTGGTGGCCGACATTAACAACACGCAGCTCTACATCGAGGGCGTGAAGCGCCAGAACGTTTCCCAGCTGATGGACCTGGTGGATGCTGCCGGCACCATGCAGGGCACCGGCATCGGCCGCCGGGCCCTGATGTTCCTGTTCGACGCCACCAACCCGCAGATGACGCGCGACCTCGTCACGGAGATCTTCGCCAACGGGAAGGGCGGTACCGGGAACCAGATCGCCCGCGCCGGCGCCGAGGCGTGGCTGAAGGTCACGGATGGCATGCGCCAGCGCTTCAACGCCGCCGGCGGTGACGTGGGCAAGCTGGCGTACGGCTACCTCCCGCAGCCGCACGATGCCGGCCGGGTGCGCTCCGCCGGCGTGGATTCGTGGGTGGCTCGGACGATGCCGCTGCTCGACCGCAAGCAGTACGTGCGCGCCGACGGCGCCGCGATGAACGACAGCGAGCTCGGTGACTTCCTGCGGGCCGCGTACCAGACCATCGCCACCGACGGCTTGAACAAGACCGAGGCTGGCCAGTTCACCGGCAGCGGGGCCAAGGCCAACAAGGGCAGCGAAGCCCGAAAGATCCACTTCAAGGACGGCGAGTCGTACCAGACTTACCTGTCCGAGTACGGTCGGGGCTCCATGTACGACGCGATGCTGTCGCACATCGGAGGACTCGCCCGCGACATCGGCCTCGTCGAGCGCTACGGCCCGAACCCGAACGCGCAGTTCCGCCTTCAGAACGATCTGGCCGCCCGGGCCGAGAAAGACCTCAAGGTCAAGCGCGTGTTCGGCAACAAGCCCCAGGCCTACTGGGACATCGTGTCCGGCGTCACCGGCTCGCCCGAGAGTGCCCGGCTCGCCCAGATCGGCCAGGACATCCGGAACGTGCAGACCTTCGGCAAGCTCGCCGGCGCGGTTGTCTCCAGCCTCACCGACCTGAGCACCATGCTGGTCACCACCGGGTACAACAAGCTCAGCTACTGGGACCTCTTCCGCAACGTCACGAAGCAGACCGACAGCGAGACCCGCGACTTCCTGACCCAGCACGGCGTGATCGCCGAGACCATGCTGGGCGACATCAACCGGTGGGCCGGCGAGAACATCGCCAACAACTGGTCGGGCCGGGTGGCGAATGGCACGATGAAGCTGTCGCTGATGAACCTGTGGACGGACACCATGCGCCGTGGGTTCTCCATGACGATGATGCAGGGGCTGGCCAAGCTGTCGACGAAGAAGTGGGGCGAACTCAGCGAGTGGGACCGGTCGCACCTGGGCCGCAAGGGGATCACCGAGGCGGACTGGGACGTGGTGGCCGCGGCCCAGTTGACCGACTTTCAGGGCCGGCAGTTCCTGACACCCGAGGCGATCATGGCCGCCGACATCGCAAAGGCCCGGCCGGCTGACCTGCAGCGGATCCGCGACGACGTAGACGCCCAGACCGCTGACCTCACCGCCCGCAACGATCAGGATCAGGCGTGGATCCGTGGCCGGCTCGACAAGTTCGACCAGGCCCGCGATGCCCTGAACCGTGCCGTGAAGGCGCGCGCCGGCAAGCGGCAGGCGGACAGCCAGAAAACCACCGGGGTGCTGCTGGAGCGCATGGCGCTGCTCGACGCCCAGCGCGAGGCCGCGAAGCTGCAGGCTGACCTCGAGGCCGACTACAACAAGCTGTTCACCGCCGCCGACGTCCAGGCGTTCAACACCGGGCTGCGTGAAGCTGCGGCGGATCTGGGGTCGGCGAACCGACAGGCGGTCACCGCTGCAGAGAAGGCCGGGCAGAAGTTCGGCGAGCGCCGGCAGCGGCTCGAGCAGAAGATGCGCGAGGCCGAGGCGTCGGCCGGCCGGGGCACGGAGGCGAACGCCGAGCGCCAACTGATCAAGATGACCGACCAGGACGCGCAGATCGAGCGCGCGGCTCTGGAGCGAGACATCGAGGTTGCGCTGAAGACGATTCCGGCGGAAGAGCAGGCGGCGTTCCGTGCCGCCATGGATGGCGTTGGCCAGGTGCGCGCGAGCGCCGCGGCGGGGATCTCTGCCGCCGAGAAGATCGGCCGCAAGTACGGCGAGGCCAAGGGACGCCTCGACCGCCGCATGGTCGAGCTGCAGAACCGCATCGGCGAACTCGACCGCACGGCCGACCGCGCCACCTCGCAGGATGCGAAGGCAGCGGCTGCCAAGGCGGACGAGATGCTCGCCGACCTGCGGACCTACATCCAGCGCTCGCAGGAGCGGCAGCAGCGCCGGACAGCGGTGGTCGACCGGCTGAACCAGGAGGTAGCCGGCCGGCAGGCCGCCGAGGGCGATCGCATCAAAAACGAGGTGGTGTCGAAGATCCTCGGCTTCATCACGGACGAGAGCGAGTACGCGGTAATGAACCCCGACCTCGCGACCAAGGCGATTCAGACCTGGGGTGGGATGCAGACCGGCACGATCCCCGGCGAGCTGGCCCGCCTAACGATGCAGTTCAAGTCGTTCCCCATCGCGATGATCTCGCGGCACTGGCGTCGCATGCTGGGCGGAAACAGCGGCCTCGACGGCGCTCCGGTGCTGGCCAACCGGGCGGCCTACGCCACGGCGATGGCGGTGACCACCACCGCGCTCGGGGCGCTGGTGTTCCAGGCCAAGCAACTCAAGGACGGGAAGGACCCGGTCGACATGACCACTCCCAAGTTCTGGGCCCGGGCCGTCGCGCAGGGTGGTGGCGCTGGCTTCCTGGGCGACATGATCCTCGGCGACACCACCGAGGACCGTGGGCAGCTGGACTCCCTGGGGCGCATCGCCTTCGGTCCGACCTTCGGGTCGGCGGCCGAACTCTGGGAGCTGACGAAGGGGAACATCGACGAGGCTATCGCGGGCAAGGACACCCACATCGGCGCCGAGGGCCTGCGGTTCGCCAAGGGCCACCTGCCCTACGTGAACCTCTGGTACGCGAAGGCCGGCATCGATCACCTGCTGCTGCACAACCTGCAGGAAAACCTGTCGCCCGGCTACCTCGCGCGCGTGCAGAACAAGGCCCGCAAGGACTGGGGGCAGGGCTACTGGTGGAAGCCGGGCGAAGCGGTGCCAGATCGACTTCCAGGAGGACAGTGATGCGACCGGACCAGATTGAACGCCTGAACGCCCTGTCGGAGGCGATCGCCGACGAGCTGATCGTCGAGGCCGACCCGCAGTACTGGGACGGCTACGGCAAGCTGCCGACCGAACTCGACGACAAGGAACGCGGCAACCGCGTGTGGCAGAAGAAGAACGCCAAGGGCACTGGCGACGTGCTGCGGCTGGTGCTGGACGTCGGCCGAGCGGCGCAAGAGCGGGCGAGCTCCGACCCCGGCACCCAGGCCCAGCGCGACGAGGAAGAGGATCGGCAGCTGCAGGAGATCGAGCGGCGCACGGCCAAGGTCGTGGCCCTCGCCCACGAGCGGCGGGCCAAGGCCGCCAATGCCCGCTAAGACCAAGGTCAGTTTCCCCGCCTTCTATGCAATGTGGGCGGAGCACCGCCGGTGGACCGTCCCTGACGTCCACTGGGTGGTGATCGACTGGATGCCGAAGCGCGGCGACCTCGCCGTGCTTCGGTGCTTCCGCGGCTTCGCGAAGTCGACCATCCTGGCCGTCTACAACGCATGGCGGTTCTACGACGACCCCCTGTACCGGATCCTCCACCAGTCGGAGGCCGACGGCACCGCTTACAAGACCAGTCGGGACACGCAGGCCGTCCTGCGTGCTCACCCGCTCACGCGCAACCTCTTTCGTGAGGGGGGCGTGGAACAGTGGTGGGTCGTGGGGAACGAGGACCCCCGCAACGGCAGCATGTATGCCAAGGGCATCCTGTCGAACGTCACCAGCGCCCGGGCTGACGAGTGCCAGAACGACGACGTCGAGGTCCCTCGCAACATCCAGACGCCGGAGGCGCGGGAGAAGCTCGAGTACCGCCTGGGCGAGCAGACCTTCATTCTGGTGCCCGGCGGCCGGCAGCTGTTCGTTGGCACGCCGCACACCCACGACTCCCTGTATGACAAGCAGGAAGCCCTGGGCGCTGACTGCCTCACGATCCCGCTGTTCGAGCGTGAGCACCGCATCGACGACGCGAGGGCCACCAGCTACACCGTGCCGTTCGCGCCGGAGTACGTGTTCCTCGGAATCGGGAAAGGCTCGCGTCTGCTGGTTGAGGGTCGGGACTACGTGCGTCAGGGTGCGACGGTCAAGGTCAAGAAGGCGCCAGGTGGGCTGCTCGACTTCTACGCCGGCTGCGCGTGGCCCGAGCGGTTCACTCGGGACGACCTGCAGAAGCGCCGCCGCAAGACGAAGACCGCGAACTACTGGGACAGCCAGTACCAGTTGCACAGCCGGCCGGTGCACCAGATCCGAATCGACCCGTCGCGGATCAATGCGTACGACTGCGAGCCGCGCTTCCTCATGCAGAACCGCCGGCTGACCATGTGGCTGGGCAACACCCAGATCGTCGGCTGCTCGCTCCGGTGGGATCCGGCCGGAGGCAAGGTGAACAGCGACGTGTCGGCGGCAGTGCTGGACCTGCAGGACGCTGCGGGCCGGCACTACTGGCACCGCGTGCTGGAGCTGACCGGGCCTGTGGCGAAGACAAACGACCGCGGCGACAAGATCATCAGCGGCCAGGTGGTGCAGTTGGTCGACCTCATCGTTCAGTTCAAGGTGCCTCGTGTGACGATCGAGACGAACGGCATCGGGCAACTGGCACCGGGGTTGCTCAAGACCGCGCTGAAGCAGCGCCGCGTCCGGTGTGGCGTGGCCGAGGTGAACGCCACCGAGAACAAGAACGTTCGGATCCTGGAGGCGTTGAGCCCACTGATCGACTCCGACATGCTGTGGGCGCACCTCGACGTCCTGAACGGACCGCTCTGGGACCAGGCCAAGGACTGGAACCCCGCCGTGAAGCAGCAGCCGGACGACCTGCTGGACGCCGGCTCCGGTGCGGTCACCGACCAGCCAGCCCGGATCGGGCAATTGGGCGAGAACGTAGACCCCGACCGCGGGGACGATTGGCGCCCAACGTCGGGCGTCTACGAGGCAGCGCTCGAAGACTGAGCCCGCGGGGCTCGCCACGGAGCCCCCCCATGTCGTCAGTCGTCCCACAGACCCCGTACAACGAGTACCCGAACGTCGATGGGTCGACCTCCGTCTTCCCGTACGAGTACCAGCTTCTGAGCGCGGGCGACCTCGTTGTGACCGTCGACGGCGTGGTGGTGCCGACGTCGGAGTTCGTGCTGACGGGTGTGGGCAACCAGGGGGGTGGCGACGTCACGTTCAACACGCCGCCGGCCGCCGGCAGCAATGTGCTGCTGTCGCGGGAGATCGCGCTTGAGCGCGGCATCGACTACCAGTACAACGGAGCGCTCAGAGAGAAGACGGTCGACCTCGACTTCAACCGGCTGTGGCAGGCGCTGCAGGGGTTCTTCTCTCGGCTGTCCGGGGCCATCCGTCTGCCCTATCCCGAGCAGGCCGCCGAGCTTCCCCCTGCGGACCAACGCAAGGGAAAGTTCCTCGGGTTCGACAGCCTGACCGGTGCCGTGACGTTGGTGACGGGAGCCGCGAACTCCGCGATCGCACTCGGCCTGGCGCTTGCGTCGTCCATCGGGGCATCGCTGATCGGCTACATCGCGTTCGGCGTCGGCGCGCTGACCCGGACGCTGCAGGAGAAGCTCCGCGAGCTGGGCGGAACTGCCGAGGACTTCGGCGCCAACGGCGTGTCCAACACCGCCGACATCCTGGCCATCCAGAAGGCCGCGGCTGCCGCCGTCTCGGCCGGGGGTGTGCGCCGTCTCCGGATCAACCAGTCGGTCAGCACCGTGATCGACCTTTCCTCGCTCGGCCTTCCGACGAACCTCATCATCGACGACCAGCGCTACCTCGACCAGGGGTGGGGCGTGTTGCACGGCGAGGGCACCGACGTGCAGTTCCTGCTGCGCGGCCGCGCGACGCCGCTGGGCGAGGGTGCCGCCTTCACCATGCAGAACCTGTCCAGCGACGGGAACCGCAACAACAGCGTCGTGTCGTGGTACGGCCCGACGAATTCGCCTGTCGTCTCCAGCTTCGAGCACTGGGGCTACAACTCCCCGACCGCGGTCAGCGTGACCTTCTCCGCGTCGGTGGGCGGGGCCACCTCCGGGACGCTGACGGCGCCGATCACGAACGGCGTCTACACCTTCGTGTTCTCGAACGGGGATCAGCGCAAGGTCACGGTGTCGGGCGGCACCACGTGTGCCTGGGTCGGCGCCATCACCGCCGGTGCGGTCACCATGGCACAGCCGTACATGTGGCATGCCGGCCGCGAGTGGCTCGGCCGTGGCTCGTTCGACAACGGGTTCCGCGCACGGCAGCGCTGGGGGCCGGACGGTGGCGTGGTGTTCAACCCGACGGGCACGCCGGTGTCGTACACCGACAACCCGACCGTCGGCTTCTCGCAGGACTACGTCGCCGTCTTCAACGCGCCGGTGCAGAGCGGGTACACCTACTCGGGCAAGAACCTGCTGAACGTCAAGACCCAGGCCGTCGAGGTGAAGGTCGACCTGCAGTTGCAGGGCGCCAACGCGGCGACGCGTTACCAGAGCGCCCTCGGGGTCAACCACTGGGCTGCCATCGACGACTTCCCGTCCGTGGGCCAATGGACCAAGTACGACCACCGCCTCTCGGTCAACGCTCTCACCCTGACCAGCGGCGGCGACACGTTGCATCGTGGGACGTTCAAGCCGTCTGCGGACAACGCATACAGCTGCGGCACGGTTCCCAACCGGTGGACCTTCGTGGCCGCCGCCACCGGCACGATCACGACGTCCGACCGGGACGCGAAGACGCTGATCGGCCGCATCCCCGACGCGGTGCTCGACGTGTACCCGCAGATCGAGTGGGTGCGATTCAAGCTCAAGGACTCCGTCGCGGAGAAGGGCGAGGACGCCGCCCGCTGGCACTTCGGCGTGATCGCCCAGCAGGTGCATGAGGTGTTCGCCGCCGCCGGCACCGACGCTTTCGAGTTCGGCCTGCTGTGCTACGACGAGTGGGACGAGCAGTGGATCAAGCACCCGGCGATCTACCGGGACACCGGCTTCCTCCACGAGGACGGCACCCCCATCCAGGTCGTCGACATCCCCGCCCGAAACGAGAAGGTGCGCGACGCCGGTCATGCCTGGAGCGTGCGCTACGACGAACTCCAGGCGCTGAAGGCCGCGTACGACGCGCGCGCGCTGGCCCGCCTGGCTACCCCTACCCCATGAAACAAGAACTGAAAGACATCGGCCTCGAGCTGGCGACGAAGACTACCCCGGCCAGCCTGCTGGCGTGGGTGGCATCGGTGAACTGGACGACGGTGCTGGCCGGCGTGCTGGTGCTCCTGCAGATCGCCTACCTCCTGCGCAAGTGGTGGCGCGAGGAAACCGAGTGGGGCCTGAAGCTCAAGCGCTGGGCCGCGCGGCACGGCATCACGAAACCCGCAGACCTCGACGAGGCATGAGCATGGACATCGATCGCATCATCGATTCGCTGATCGGCCGCGAAGGCGGCTACTCCGACCACCCGAGTGACAAGGGCGGCCCGACCCGCTGGGGCATCACCGAGCAGGTGGCGCGCGCCTACGGCTACAGGGGCGCCATGAGCGAGCTGCCCCGCGACACGGCCCGAGCCATCTACGTCGAGCGGTATTGGACGTCACCAGGATTCGATCAGGTGGCCAAACGCTCGCCGGCGCTGGCCGAGGAACTCCTGGATACGGGCGTGAACATGAACCCGGCCGTCGCGTCGAAGTTCCTGCAGCGTGCGCTCAACGTGCTCAATCGCCGCGGCCGGGACTACCCGGACATCGCCGCCGACGGCGTGCTGGGCAAGATGACCCTGTTCGCCCTCGATGGCCTCATCGCTCGACGCGGCAACGATGCGCTGGTGGTGCTGCTGCGCATGCTCAACTCCCAGCAGGGCGTGCGCTACATCGAACTCGCCGAGGCGAACCCTTCGCAGGAAGACTTCGAGTTCGGCTGGCAACTCAATCGGGTGGCGTGAGCATGGACTGGCAAGCGATCGTGAAGACCGTGGCACCGTGGATCGGCACGGCCCTCGGCGGCCCGCTGGGCGGCTTGGCCGTGGAGGCCGTGGCCGGCGCGCTCGGCGTGAGCGAGAAGACCACCGACGCGGTGAAGGCGGCGATCAGCGGAGCCACTCCCGAGCAGCTTCTCGCGCTGAAGCAGGCTGACCAGCAGTTCGCGAGCCAGATGCAGGCGCTGGGGTACAAGAACGTCGAGACGCTGGAGGCCATCGCCGCCGGCGACCGGGCCGACGCGCGGAAGATGCAGACGCTGGCGCACTCCATCGTGCCGGCGCTGCTGACCTGGTTCCTCGTGACCGCGTTCGTGGGCGCCATGGCCGCGCTGTTCATGCGCGAGGTTCCGATCGCGAACCGGGACATCCTGGTCTACATGGTCGGCCAGCTCTCCGGCTTCGCCGCGGCGGCCGTGGCGTTCTGGCTGGGCACCACTCGGGACAGCGCGCGGAAGACGGACCTTCTCGCTCAAGCCGAGGCCGTGGCCGCCGCTCACTGACTGCGGACGAAGCAGGCGCCACGGAGACATTCGGATACGATCCATCCCAATTTTCATGGGAGGTCCTATGCACGTAGTCCTGAGAGATGTTACCGATGTGGTGAATGAATGGTCGGCCGATGACTCAGCCGAGGTGCGCAAGGAGAAGGAGGCCGAGATCAAGGACCTGGCGTCGCTCTTTTTCCGGTATCCGGATGGTCGATTGAACGAAGGCAACTGGGAGTTCGCGAAGCCGCATTCGTACCCGCTCTATCAACTGGTCGATGAAAAGATCGTCATCACGCTAGACGATGACAACAAGATTCTTGTCTAACGGGCACGGATGGCTGTGTCAGGTGACAGCCTCGCGTGACTTCTGCGTAACCTGTGGCCGCGCTCCCCTGCGCGGTCGAACTTCGGGGCTGATGTAGGCGCCACTAGGGGCCAGTCAAGGAAGCGCGTCGAGGCTAGCCAACTCGTTGGTGATGCCGCGTTCGTTCGCCGCTCGCCATCCGCCTGTCCCAATGTTCACCCTCGTCAGCCTCCACTCCTGTGCGACAGCGGCGGTCGCACCTTCTTCATTGGTGCGCTGCTCAATGCCGAAAAGCGTGATGTGCTCTTGGGCGATCTCTGCGATCGAGTACTTGAACAGCTCACGGTGTGGCGAAGGATTGACCAGCAGGGTGTGGCTCATGTCGTGCAAGCGAAGCCGTGAGCCTCCGGGGCCGTGCCAGGTCACGACTTGGGCGACGACCCATGGCAAAGCCTCGATCTCGACGTGCGAAAGGCGGACGCCGGCCCGACGGAGGAACTTGATCTGGAACTGCATGACGCTGTGAATATACACAGTATATGTAACCAGGACGGCCCCGGCGCGTCGTTTCCGCAATGCGAGTTCTGCCTAGGAAGTGTCGAGCCAGCGGTTGCGGAAACTATCCGCCGCTAGCCCGCGCCAATGCTCATTTCGCGGGCGGACTCAAAATCCGGTTCCGCAAGGAGTGTCGGTTCAAGTCCGACCCGGGGCACCACGGTCGTCTCCTCGCCCCCCATCCCCCCGCATATCCTCGTCGCCGCCCGGGTTCCACCGGAGGGCGCTTTCGCGCGTCTGGTTCATGATGGGGCCATCCACTCCCGGGAGACGCTGATGGCGAGGATCGCGAAAACGGCCCACGAGATTCACGACGAGGTGGCCCGCCTCGTGCACGAGATTCCTGCCGTCGTGGAAGACGGCGAAGCGGTGGAGGTGGGGTTTCCCGTCCACCTGCTCGACCCTCCGGGGGAAGGGCCCAACTGGACGATCGACCACGTCGGCAATGGGCACGCCTACCTCGCGAGCATCCGCGCCGTGATCGCGAAGGCGCAGTCCCAGTGGGACCTGACGCCCTAGCCCGGCGGGTCGTCCACCGCGACGCACGTGTCGTCGCCGATCGCGAGGTCGGCGTGTTCGGGTGCCCAGGGGGCTGACGTCACTGCGCCGCCGGCAGATGCCGCACGCCGGCCGGGTTCTCCGGCTCCTGCCACAATGCGGGCAGGAGAGCGCATGAAGACCTACAAGACACTCGAAGATTCGATCGGCAACACGCCGCTGGTGCGGCTGGTGCGCGTGCCCGGCGCGGAGAACGACCGGCGCGGCAACGTCATCCTCGGCAAGCTCGAGGGCAACAACCCGGCCGGGTCGGTCAAGGACCGCCCCGCCATCAGCATGATCCGGCGCGCCGAGGAGCGCGGCGAGATCCGCACCGGCGACACGCTGATCGAGGCCACGTCCGGCAACACCGGCATCGCCCTCGCGATGGCTGCGGCGGTGCGCGGCTTCCGCATGGTGCTGATCATGCCGGAGGACCTGAGCATCGAACGCGCCCAGACCATGAAGGCCTTCGGCGCCGAGCTCGTGCTGACACCGCGCAGCGGCGGCATGGAGTACGCCCGCGACCTCGCCGAGCAGATGCAGCGCGACGGCAAGGGCCGGGTGCTCGACCAGTTCGGCAACCCCGACAACCCGCTGGCCCACTACGAGGGCACCGGCCCCGAGATCTGGCGCGACACCGACGGCCGCATCACGCACTTCGTGAGCGCGATGGGCACCACGGGCACCATCACCGGCACGTCGAAGTTCCTGAAGGAAAAGAACCCGGCCATCCAGATCGTCGGCGCGCAGCCGAGCGAGGGCTCGCGCATCCCCGGCATCCGCAAGTGGCCCGAGGCCTACATGCCGAAGATCTACGACCCGACGCACATCGACGAGACCATCGAGGTGAGCCAGGAGAACGCCGAGGACATGGTGCGCCGGCTGGCCCGCGAGGACGGGCTGTTCGCGGGCATCTCGGCGGCCGGCGCCTGCTGGGCCGCGCTCGAGGTGGCCAAGCGGGTCGAGAACGCGACCATCGTGTTCATCGTCTGCGACCGCGGCGACCGCTACCTCTCCACCGGCGTGTTCCCGGCCTGACGACAGGACACCGACACATGGTCCACGCGTTCCACTTCTGCCCCAACTGCGCCACCGCGCTGCAGCGCATCACCGAACTGGAGGATGGCGGCCCGAAGGAGCGCACGCGCTGCCCGTCGTGCGGCTGGACCCACTGGAACAACCCCACGCCGGTGCTCGCCGCCGTGATCGAGCTGCCCGAGGCGGGCGGCCAGCTGCTGCTGGCGCGCAACGCCGCGTGGCCGCAGAAGATGTTCGGCCTCGTCACCGGTTTCATGGAAGCCGGCGAAACCCCGCAGGAGGGCATCGCCCGCGAGGTGTTCGAGGAAACCGCGCTGACGGCCGAGTCGGTGAACCTGGTCGGTGTCTACGACTTCCAGCGCATGAACCAGGTCATCATCGCGTACCACGTGGTGGCGCGCGGCGAGGTGACGCTGTCGCCCGAACTGGCCGAGTACAAGCTCGTGCCGCCCGAGAAGGTCAAGTGCTGGCCCGCCGGCACCGGCCAGGCGGTGGCCGACTGGCTGCGTTCGCGCGGCATCGAACCCCAATGGCTCGAGTGGCCCCCGGCCGGCTCGCCGCGAGAATCGTCGACATGAACGCTCCCACCATCCACAAGGAAATCGACACCCGTGGCATGAACTGCCCGCTGCCCATCCTGAAGGCCAAGAAGGCCCTCGCGGACATGAGCAGCGGCGAGGTGCTCAAGGTGGTGGCCACCGACCCGGGGTCCACGCGCGACTTCCAGGCCTTCGCCCGGCAGACGGGGAACGAGCTGGTCGAGCAGACCGCGGAAGGCGGGGAGTTCGTGCACTACCTGCGGCGGCGCTGACCGCCGCCGTCATCCCGGCGAACGGCGGGATCCACCGGCCGCAGCGGGCCCCGGCGTGCGCCGGGGCGACAAGAGGGGATCAGATGTCCAGCGTCCCCAGGTACTCGCGGAACCCCGCGCCCAGCACCGGGTGCTTCAACGCCAGCTCCACGTTGGCCTGCAGGAAACCTTCCTTGCTGCCGCAGTCGTAGCGCTTGCCTTCGTAGCTGTACGCGAACACCTTCTCGCGGCGCAGCAGGCCGGCGATGCCGTCGGTGAGCTGGATTTCGCCGCCCACGCCGCGCGGCTGGTTGGCGATCTCGTGGAACACGCCCGGGGTCAGGATGTAGCGGCCGGCCACGCCCAGGCGCGACGGCGCGTCTTCGGGCGCCGGCTTTTCCACGATGCGGTTGACGTCCATCAGGCGGCCGTTGATGGCCGTTCCCGCCACGATGCCGTAGCGGCGAGTGTGTTCGGCGGGCACTTCCTGCACGGCGAGGATGGACACGCGCCACTCGTTGTACTGCTCCACCATCTGCTGGAGCACCGGGCGTTCGCCCACCATCAGGTCGTCCGCCAGCAGCACGGCGAAGGGTTCGTTGCCCACGAGGCGCTGGCCGCACAGCACGGCGTGGCCCAGGCCGAGGGCCTGCGGCTGGCGCACGTAGATGCACTCCATGTCGTCGGGCTTGACGCTGCGTACCACGTCCAGCAACTCCTGCTTACCCGCCTGTTCGAGGGCTACCTCCAGCTCGAAAGTCATGTCAAAGTGGTCTTCGATGGGGCGCTTGTGCCTGCCGGTGACGAAGATCATTTCCCGTACCCCGGCGGCGTAGGCTTCCTCCACGGCGTACTGGATCAGCGGCTTGTCCACCACCGGCAGCATTTCCTTCGGCTGCGCCTTCGTGGCGGGAAGGAAGCGGGTGCCGAGACCGGCCACGGGGAAGATTGCCTTGGTGACTGACATGGTGCGCAGCGTTCCGAGTGAGTGAGTAGACGAGCGGGTGATCAGGTAGGTGAGCGAGGGTCAACGACCCCAAAAAAACATTGTGTCATGGCCCGCAGGATGTCCCGAAGAGGAATCCGGCCCGACCGTTTTACCGAGACTGCGTGACAACCCTATGGACTTGCTGATCGTCGACACGCTGGACGCGGAAGTCAGGCAGTGGCTCGAGTCGCGGCACACGGTGCGCTACGCACCCGAACTGGCCCAGGACCTGAAGGCCTTCCGCCTCGCCCTGTGCAACGTGCGCGCGGTCATCCTCCCTGCGTCCGTCGCCTTCGGCGCGAAGACCCTGCCGCTCGCCCCCATGATGCGTGCCGTGGGCCGCATCAACAGCGGCGCCGAGAACATCGACGCGGAAGCCTGCATGCGCGCGGGCATCGAGGTGGTGCGCAGCGCCACCGCCACCGCGCAGGCCGAGGCCGAGTTCATGATCGGCGCCATCCTCTCCATGCTGCGCCGCGTGCCCGTCGAGGGAGCCGACGGCATGCGCGTGGGCCGCGAACTGGGCGCCTGCACCGTGGGCCTGATCGGCATGCCGCCGGCCGCGCGGGCCATGGCGGCCATGCTCAGCGGCTTCGGCTGCCGGGTGATCGGCTACGAACCCTCGCTGCATGCGAGCGACGGCGTCTGGGACCGCTGGAAGGTGTCGCCCATGCCGCTGCGCGAACTGATCGAGACCAGCGACGCGCTGGCCGTGCAGCTGAGCTACTTCAGCCGCTACCAGGGCCTGATCGGCGAGCGGCTGCTGCCGTGGTGCAAGCCCAACCAGGTGATGGTGAGCGTCTCGCACTCCGGCGTGTTCGACGAGAAGGCGCTGGCCGACGTTCTGGGCAGCGGCCGCATGGCCGCCGCGTGGATCGACAGCCTCGAGCCGGGCGCCCTCGACGAGGGCCGCCCGCTGCACGGCATCGGCAACCTGCAGATTACGCCGCGCCTGGCCAGCACCACGCGCGAGTCGCGGCTGCGCAGCGCGTGGGCCGTGGCCCGCCGCATCGACGAGCTGCTCATGGCGACGCCGGTGGCGCCGCCCGAGTTCAGGCCGACTGCGCCAGGCGAGCCGCTTGATCTCGCAGCCGAGCCAGAGTCGCCGTGAAGTCGGTGATGCGCGCGCGCTCCTGATCCACCACCTCGGGCTTGGCCCGGGCCACGAAACTCTCGTTCGACAGCTTGGCCTGCGCCTTGGCGATCTCGCCTTCCAGGCGGGTGATCTCCTTGCCGATGCGCACCTGCTCGGCCGCCACGTCGATCTCGACGTGCAGCGCCAGGCGGGCATCGCCCAGGTTGGTCACCGGCGACAGGCTGGTGGCCGCCACGAACGCCGCCTCGTCGGCCAGCACGTTGACTTCCGACAGCTTCGCCAACGCCTTCAGCAGCGGCGCGGCGGCGGTCAGGAACTCGCGGTCGCCGAAGGTGTTCAGCGGCACGCGGTTGCCCGGCTGCAGCTGCATCTCGCTGCGCAGCACGCGGCAGGCGCCCACGAGGCCCTTGAGCTTGGCGACCCAGGCGTCGGCCTCGGCGTCGATGCGGGACAGGTCGGCTTCGGGGTACTTCGCCACCACGATGCTGCCGCCCGCGCGGCCCGCCACCGGCGCCACGCGTTCCCACAGCTCGGCCGTGACGAACGGGGTGATGGGGTGCAGCAGGCGCAGCAGCGTCTCGAGCGTGCGGATCAGCGTGCGGCGCGTGGCGCGCTGCTGCGCCTCGTTGCCGTTCTGGATCTGCACCTTGGCGATCTCGAGGTACCAGTCGCAGTACTCGTCCCAGGCGAACTGGTAGAGCGCGGTGGCGACGTTGTCGAGGCGGTACTCGGCGAAGCCCTTGGCCGTCTCGGCCTCCACGCGCTGCAGCTCGCCGATGATCCAGCGGTCGGCCGGGGACAGTTCCACCGGCTTCGACTCGTCGACGCCGCAGTCCTGGCCCTCGCAGTTCATCAGCACGAACTTCGTGGCGTTCCAGAGCTTGTTGCAGAAGTTGCGGTAGCCCTCGCAGCGCTTGCTGTCGAAGTTGATGTTGCGGCCCAGGCTGGCGAGCGACGCGAACGTGAAGCGCAGCGCGTCGGCGCCGAACGCGGGGATGCCGTCCGGGAACTCCTTCTCGGTGTCCTTGCGCACGCGCGGCGCCGTCTCCGGCTTGCGCAGGCCCACCACGCGCTTGTCGAGCAGGGGGCCGAGCGCGATGCCGTCGATCAGGTCGACCGGGTCGAGCACGTTGCCTTCCGACTTGCTCATCTTCTTGCCCTGCGAGTCGCGCACGAGGCCGTGGATGTAGACGTGGCGGAACGGCACCTGGCCGGTGAAGTGTTTCGTCATCATGATCATCCGGGCGACCCAGAAGAAGATGATGTCGAAGCCCGTCACGAGCACGGAGGAGGGCAGGAACAGGTCGAGTTCCTTCGTCTTCTCGGGCCAGCCGAGCGACGAGAACGGCACGAGCGCCGACGAGTACCAGGTGTCGAGCACGTCCTCGTCGCGGGTGAGTTCACCCGTGTAGCCGGCGGCCGCGGCCTTCGCGCGGGCTTCCGCCTCGTCGCGCGCGACGAAGAGTTCGCCGCCCGTGCCGTACCACGCGGGAATCTGGTGGCCCCACCACAGCTGGCGCGAGATGCACCAGTCCTGGATGTTTTTCATCCACTGGTTGTAGGTGTTGACCCACTGCTCGGGGAAGAACTTCACCTCGCCGTTCTCGACCACGTCGATGGCCTTCTGGGCGATGCTGGTGCCGTCCGCGCCGGCCTTCGTCATGGCGACGAACCACTGGTCCGTCAGCATGGGTTCGATGACCTGGCCGGTGCGCTCGCAGCGCGGCACCATCAGCTTGTGCTTCTTGACCTCGACGAGGAAGCCCTGGGCCTCCAGGTCGGCCACCACGCGCTTGCGGGCCACGAAACGGTCGAGGCCGCGGTAGGCCTCGGGGGCGTTGTCGTTGATGGTGGCGTCGAGGTTCAGCACGCCGATCATCGGCAGCTTGTGGCGCTGGCCCACGGCGTAGTCGTTCGTGTCGTGCGCCGGGGTGACCTTCACCACGCCGGTGCCGAATTCGCGGTCGACGTAGTCGTCGGCGATCACGGGGATGTTCCGGCCCACGAGCGGCAGCGTCACCTCTCGGCCGATGATCGCGGTGTAGCGTTCGTCCTCCGGGTGCACCATCACGGCCACGTCGCCCAGCATGGTCTCGGGGCGGGTGGTGGCCACCACCACCTCGCCCGAGCCGTCGGCCAGGGGGTAGCGGATGTGCCAGAGGGAGCCGTCCTCCTCCTCGCTCGACACTTCCAGGTCGGAGACGGCCGAGCGCAGCACCGGGTCCCAGTTCACGAGGCGCTTGCCGCGGTAGATCAGGCCTTCCTCGTACAGCTTCACGAAGGTTTCGGTGACCACGGTGGACAGCTTCGGGTCCATCGTGAAGTACTCGTGCTTCCACGACACCGAGTCGCCCATGCGGCGCATCTGCTGGGTGATGGTGGAGCCGCTCTGTTCCTTCCACTCCCAGATGCGGCTGACGAAGTTCTTGCGGCCGAGGTCGTGGCGGCTCTGGCCCTTGTCCTGCAGCTGGCGCTCGACCACGATCTGCGTGGCGATGCCGGCGTGGTCGGTGCCCGGGACCCACAGCGTGTTGTGACCGCGCATGCGGTGGTAGCGCGTCAGCGAGTCCATGATCGTCTGGTTGAACGCATGGCCCATGTGCAGCGTGCCCGTGACGTTGGGCGGCGGCAGCTGGATCGCGAACGACGGTTTCGACGCGTCGAGCGTGGGCTCGTACAGGCCGCTCTGCTCCCACTGCGGGGCCCAGCGGGCTTCGATGGCGGCGGGCTCGAAGGATTTGGCGAGTTCGGTCATGGTGCGGGTCCGGACGCCCCCCGGCGGGGTGGGTCGGTGGAAACAGGCTGAAACGGGGGAAGGGTCGATTGTAGGTGCCGCCGCCGGGCTGATATCGTGGGAGGTCTCTGGAGGATCCTGCATGCGATTTCTGCTTCTTCGAACGGCGGCCTGCGCGGCGCTGGCCCTGCTGGCCAGCTGTGGCAGCGATGACGACGACTACTACGACCACGACGGCAAGTCGTTCACGTGCACGATCAACAACGAGAAGCTGTGGCTGCGCGGCGAGATGGCGAAGTACTACTTCTGGGCCGGCAAGTCGCCCACGCCGTCGCCCGAGGCCTACGCCGACCCCGACGCCTACCTCGACGCGCTGCGCTTCCAGGGCGACACCACCGCGCCGCGCGACCGCTTCAGCTACATCGAGAGCCGCTCGGCCTTCGACGAATTTTTCGTCGAGGGGCGCACGCTCGGCTACGGGGTGTCCGTCAACGGCACCGAGGGCACGCTGCCGCTGAAGGTGCGGTACGTCGACCCCGGCAGCCCGGCGGCCACCGCGGGTGTGTCCCGTGGCGACACGGTCGTCGCGGCCAACGGCGTGGCGGCCTCGCAGCTCGTCACCTCCGGCAACTTCGCCTCGCTGTCGCCCACCCGCGAGGGCGACGTGCTGACCCTGGTGCTGGAGACCAACGGCGCGCAGCGCACCGTCGCGCTGACGGGCGCGCGCTACAACCTCGTGCCGGTCACGGCCGCCACCGTGCTGCCGTTGCCGGGCGGCGCGAAGGCGGGCTACCTCTCCCTGAAGGATTTCGTCACGCAGGCCGAGGCCCCGCTGACCGCGGCCATCACACAGTTCCGCCAGGCCGGCGCCACCGAACTCATCCTCGACCTGCGCTACAACGGCGGCGGCCGCGTCTCCACGGCCACGCACCTCGGCTCGCTCGTGGCCGGCGCCACGCGGGCGGGGTCGCTGTTCGCCCGCCTGGCCTACAACCCGGTCAGCGGCCTGCGCGACGCCAACTACACGTTCTCGAACCAGGGCGGCACGGCCTTCCCCCGCGTGGTGGTGCTCACCGGGCCGCGCACCTGCTCGGCCAGCGAGATGGTCGTCAACGGCCTGAAGCCGTACGCGACCGTGGTCACCATCGGCAGCGCCAGCTGCGGCAAGCCGGTGGGCTTCTCGCCGCAGGACGTGTGCGACAACGTCTACAGCCTCGTGAACTTCGAGAGCCTGAACGCCGCGGGCGAGGGCCGGTACTACAACGGCCTGCCGCTCACCTGCGCCGTGAAGGACGACTTCTCGAAGAACCTGGGCGACGCGACGGAAACGCTCACGGCGGCCGCGCTGTCGTACCTGCAGACCGGGTCGTGCCCGGTGCAGCCGTCGTCCACCACGGCGCGTGCGCTGCGTGCGGTGGACCGGGTTGTGGTGGAGCCGGGGCAGCGGTCGGGGATGATCGCGGACTGACGCGTCCGCTGAAAGAACCGTCGTCCCGGCCTCCGCCGGGATGACAATTTTCTTCAGCTACATCAGCAGGTGCTCGCCCGCGTTGTCGCCGCCGAGGATCACGTAGTTCACCTTGCGGATGTCGGCGAGCTTCGTGCCGCCGGCGTAGCTGATCGAGCTCTGCACGTCCTCGCGCATCTCGCGCAGCGTGTCGGCCAGCCTGCCCTTGATCGGCTCGAGGATGCGCTTGCCCTCGACGTGCTTGTACTCGCCCTTGTTGAAGTCGCTGGCCGAGCCGTAGTACTCCTTGTAGCGCTTGCCGTCGGCCTCCACCGTCTTGCCGGGCGATTCCTCGTGGCCGGCGAACAGCGAGCCGATCATCACCATCGCGGCGCCGAAGCGCACGCTCTTGGCGATGTCGCCGTGGTCGCGGATGCCACCGTCGGCGATGATGGGTTTCGTCGCCACGCGGGCACACCACTTCAGCGCGCTCAGTTGCCAGCCGCCCGTGCCGAAGCCGGTCTTCAGGCGCGTGATGCACACCTTGCCGGGGCCGATGCCCACCTTGGTGGCGTCGGCGCCCCAGTTCTCGAGGTCGATCACGGCCTCGGGCGTGCCCACGTTGCCGGCGATCACGAAGGTGTCGGGCAGCTTCGCCTTGATGTGCTCGATCATCTTGCGCACGCTCTCGGCGTGGCCGTGCGCGATGTCGATGGTGATGTAGTCGGCGCCCACGCCGCTCGACGCGAGGCGGTCGATCACGGCGTAGTCTTCCGCCTTCACGCCCGAGCTGATCGAGACGAACAGGCCCTTCTCGCGCATGCGCGTGGCGTAGGCCACGTTGTCGAGGTCGAAGCGGTGCATCACGTAGAAGTAGCCGTTGGCGGCGAGCCATTCGGTGATGGGTTCGTCCACCACCGTCTTCATGTTGGCCGGCACCGCCGGCAGCTTGAAGGTGCGGCCACCCAGCTCGGTGGAGGCATCGCACTCGGACCGGCTCTCCACGCGGCACTTGCGGGGCAGCAGCAGGACGTTGTCGTAGTCGAAGATTTCCATTGAATCGCTCCTTGAAATGCGAGCGCTTGACCTGGAAACCCGGTTCCTTCCGGCGGGCGCCGGAAACAAAAAACCGGGCGCCAAAATTTGGGCCCGGTGACGAATTCTACGCCGCTTGGAAATCCTTACGGTGCGATGGGCGGGGCCGCGAGCACCTGCCGCACCTTGTGGTGCAGCTTGGTCTGGCTGTACGGCTTGGCCAGCCGCTCGAAGGGCGAGGCGCCCACGTCCTGCGTCGAGCCGTGCGTGAGCAGGATGCGCAGCGCGGGCTCGCGGGCCCGGGCCGCGTGGGCCAGCGCGAGGCCGGCGTCGAGCGTCGGGTTCAGGGCCGGGGCGATCAGCAGGTGGTAGTCCGGGTCCCGGTCGAGGTGTTCGATGACGTCGCGGCTGTCGATGCACCAGCGGGCCTCGTAGCCGAGGTCGGTGAGCATGGACGCCGAGATCGCGGCGAGGTGCGCCAGCGTGTCGAGGATCAGGATGCGCGCCTGCGTGGCGGTGGCCGGGCCGCGCGCCTCCGCGCCGAAGCAGAAGCGCTCGGGATGCACGATCTCGACCACCTCGACGCCGGCGGCGGCGTCCGGCACCGGGCGCGCCAGCGCCGGGTGGTCGTGGATCCAGGAGCGTGTCACGGGCGGCCGCCGTTCAGGGGAAGCTGAAGTTGGCCGGCGGCACCGTGGCGGCCGCGGGGTCGATGTCGATCGTCTTGCGCGCGCCGTCGGACCGGGCGTCGATGCGGGCCGAGGGGGTGCCCGCGAAGTTGACGGCGAAGTCGAGCGTGGCCGGCGCGCGCGCGTAGACCGCGCGTATGGGCAGGCCGACGGGCACGGACAGGCCGAAGTCGCCCGAGCCCGCGTCGACCGGCCCCCACGCCACCTCCACCGTCGGGCCACCGGGCACCGTCTGCAGCGCGCGCACGGTGGCCGACGGCGGGTGCACTTGGCCGGTGACGGCGCGAGGCGCGCTCGTGGGCGGCAGCACCGGGTGCGCGGCGTCGTTGACGCGGGTCTCGGACGAGGCCGTGACCGGCACCTCCGACACCACCGCGACCACGCGGCCGGGCGCCGTCACGACGAGGTCGTACGTGCCGGTGGGCACCGGGTACAGCACGAAACGTCCGGCGGGGTCGGGCACCGTGGCCTTCACCGGCACGCCGTCCCGCTGCACCGACACCGCCGCCCCGGCGGCGATCGACGGGTCGAGGAAACCGGTGACCCGCAGGCCGTTGATCAGGCGGTCGCCGTCGCCGGCCCGCACCGGGATGGCGGAGATCACCGGCTTCAGGTCGTACTGGCCCGCGCTGCCGCGGCGCACGATCGACTTGCAGGCGTCGAAGTCGAGCACGGCCTCGGACACCTGGCCCTCGGCCACGTCGATGGCGGCGGCGAACCGGAGGCCGCCGGGCTGCCGGGCCGACGGCGTGCCGAGCGCGGTCTCGGCGCCGCCGGTGGGCCGCACGGCGTTGGCGGGCACACCCGTCGCGGCGTTGTCCGCGAGCACGAGCCGCACCTGCGTGTAGCGTCCGGCGGGCAGCACGACTTCGCCCAGCTCGGCGATCGCCCCGTTGGTGAGCGTGAGCAGGTCGATGCGGCGGGCGGGCGACAGCACGACCTCGGACCAGCCGGCGTCGCCGTCCGCGGCGGTGGCGTCCTGGTGCAGGCGCACGCGCTCGACGGTCACGTGGACCGAGTCGTAGCCGCAGGCCGGGGCGTCGGTGATCGACAGGCGCATGGTGCCGCCCGTGCCGCCGATGCCGCCGCCGCCTCCCGTGTTCCCGCCGCCGCCACAGGCGGCGATCAGCAGGGTGACCGCCAGGGAGGCCAGGGCGGCCGGGGTGAAGTCGCGGAGGCTCATGGGGCGTGGCTTTCGGTCGCGAGGCGGGCCGGCACGGCTTCCTCGACGGCATGGATGCCCAGGCCGATGCGCACGCGGGCGTCGGTGGGCGAGGCGGTGTCGTGCGCGGCCAGCCAGCGGTCCAGCCGCAGCAGCAGGGCCTGTGATTCGGCGGCCGCGAGCGCGTGGAACGCGGGGGCGGCCTCGGCCGGGATGGCGTGGTACAGCACCTTGCGCTGGAACCGCGGCCGCGCGGCGCCGTGGACGAGGTTGTGGTCGATGGTGCCGATCAGGTCGGCCACGTCGGTGCCGAGGATGTGCAGCTTGTCGGTGACGCTCGCGTGGGGAACGTAGGCGCGGGCGACGAGTGCCACGCGGCCATCGTCCAGACGGCGCACCGCGCCCACGCGCATCAGTTCGTCGAGCACCGCCCGGGCCGGCATGTCCCCGCTGTGGCGGCGCACCAGCGTGGCGAAGCTGGCGTCGCCCTCGACGGGCAGCGCGCGGGGCTGGCCCTGCGGGTCGTTGTAGTCGACGTCGCGCACCCAGCCGGTGAGCACCCGTGACGCGCGGTTGTAGCGCTCCGTGCCGACGGGGTCGGCCTCGGCCGGTTCGGCGAGCAGCCGCTGCACTTCCTTGCGGGTCAGGCCCGACAGGATGGACACGCGGGAGATCGACGGCTTCTTGCCGGGCAGGTTGAACTCGGTCATCGCCACGTCGACGTACGTGCGCTTGGCCAGCGCCTGGAAGGCGCCGAAGGACATGCCGTGCCGCAGCATCAGCCGGCACAGCGGGCGCAACAGGCGGGTCAACGCCTGTTCGAGGGCGCGGGGCAGGGTGGGCATTTCGGACACAATTGGGAAAATAATCCCAAAAATGGCCATTGTCCAGCCAAAAAGGACCGGATCCGGCTCCCTCGTTCGGGTCAGTCGCGGCTCAATAGAATGCGGGAATGCATTCCCCTGTTTCCTCCGATCCGACGTCCCCGCTGCTGCACAACCTGAACCCGGAGCAGCTCGCGGCCGTCACGCTCCCGGCGCGTCCCGCGCTGATCCTGGCCGGGGCCGGGTCGGGCAAGACGCGGGTGCTGACCACCCGCATCGCGTGGCTCATGCAGACCGGCCAGCTGTCGCCGGGGAGCGTGATGGCCGTGACCTTCACGAACAAGGCCGCGAAGGAAATGCTCACCCGCCTCGGCGCGATGCTGCCGATCCCGGTGCGGGGCATGTGGATCGGCACGTTCCACGGGCTCTGCAACCGCTTCCTGCGCGCGCACTGGAAACTCGCCGGCCTGCCGCAGGGCTTCCAGATCCTCGACACGGCCGACCAGCTGTCGGCGGTCAAGCGCGTCATCAAGGCGATGAACCTCGACGAGGAGCGCTACGTCCCGAAGCAGATCACGTGGGCCATCGCGGCGGCGAAGGAAGAGGGCCAGCGCCCCAGCGACATCGTGGTGCACGACGCGCAGAGCCGCGTGCTCGCCGAGGTGTACCAGGCCTACGAAGACCAGTGCCAGCGCGAGGGCGTGGTCGACTTCGCCGAGCTGATGCTGCGCACGTACGAGATCCTGCGCGACAACGCCGCGCTGCGCGACCACTACCAGCGCCGTTTCCAGCACATCCTCGTCGACGAATTCCAGGACACCAACAAGCTGCAGTACGCCTGGCTCAAGATGTTCGCCGGCCCCCACACCGCGGTGTTCGCGGTGGGCGACGACGACCAGAGCATCTACGCGTTCCGCGGCGCCCGGGTCGGCAACATGACCGACTTCGAGCGCGAGTTCAAGGTGCAGCAGGTCATCAAGCTCGAGCGCAACTACCGCTCGTTCGGCAACATCCTCGATGCCGCGAACGAACTGATCGCCCACAACGCCAACCGCCTCGGCAAGAACCTCAGCACCGAGGCCGGGCCCGGCGAACCGGTGCGGGTGTTCGAGGCCACGAGCGACTTCGCCGAGGCCCAGTGGTTCGTCGACGAGGCGCGCCAGCTGCACCGCGACGGCGTGAACCGCAGCGACATCGCGCTGCTGTACCGCAGCAACGCGCAGAGCCGGGTGATGGAAAGCGCGCTGTTCAACGCCGGCGTGCCTTACAAGGTGTACGGCGGCCTGCGCTTCTTCGAACGCGCCGAGGTCAAGCACGCGCTGAGCTACCTGCGCCTGATCGAGAACCCGAACGACGACACCAGCTTCCTGCGCGTGGTGAACTTCCCCGCGCGCGGCATCGGCGCGCGCAGCATCGAGCAGCTGCAGGACGCGGCGCGCACCAGCGGCCGCAGCCTGAGCCAGAGCGTGGGCGCGGTGGCCGGTAAGAGCGGCACGAACCTGCAGGGCTTCGTGGCCCTGATCGACGCGATGCGCGAAGGCACGCGCGGCCTCACGCTGCGCGAGATCATCGAGCACATGCTGCACCACTCGGGCCTCGTCACGTTCTACACGACCGACAAGGACGGCAAGGACCGCCTCGAGAACCTGGAGGAACTGGTCAACGCCGCGGAAGCCTTCGTCACGCAGGAAGGGTTCGGCAAGGACGCCGTGGCGCTGCCCGTGGACGAACACGCCGGCGCGCTGAGCGAGGGCCTGCCGGTGGCCGTGGCCGCGGTGGACCTCACGCCCGACGCCGAGACCGGCGAGATCATGTCGCCGCTCGCGGCCTTCCTCACGCACGCGTCGCTCGAGGCCGGTGACAACCAGGCCCAGGCCGGGCAGGACGCCATCCAGCTGATGACGGTGCACGCCGCCAAGGGACTCGAGTTCGACGCGGTGTTCATCACCGGCCTCGAGGAGGGGCTGTTCCCGAACGAGAGGGCCGTGTCCGACGTCAACGGCATCGAGGAGGAGCGCCGGTTGATGTACGTGGCGATCACGCGCGCGCGCAAGCGTCTGTACCTCAGCTTCAGCCAGACGCGCATGCTGCACGGCCAGACCCGCTACAACGTCAAGAGCCGCTTCTTCGACGAACTGCCCGAGAACACGCTGCGCTGGCTCACGCCGCGCAACCAGGGCTTCGGCTCGGGTTTCGCGCGCGAGTACCAGTCGGCGTGGCAGAAGGGGGCGGGGCTGTCGGGCATCGTCGGGGCCGGGCAACAGGCGCCGCGTCCCAACACGCTCAACACGAGCCCCGGCCCGAAGACCACCACGGCCCAGGGCCTCAAGTCGGGCCAGGCGGTCTTCCACAACAAGTTTGGCGAGGGCGTCATCCTCACCATCGAAGGGCAGGGCGACGACGCCCGCGCACAGGTGAACTTCGGCCGCCACGGCATGAAGTGGCTGCAGCTGAGCATCGCGAAGCTGACGCCGGTGGACTGACCGGATCCGTTCGATGTGACGGGGCGGTCACGACACCGTCACGGCTTCGTCACGATCGTGTCGCTGGACCGTCACGAGGCGTTTCTAGGATGCAGCCTTCTGTTGCTGCTTCGTAAAGAAAAATGTCTCACATCACCGATCGCTTCCGCGCTGAATCCGCCCTGGCCCGTGGCCGCACCGAGGTCGAAACCGTTCCCGGCCAGATGTTCGAGGACGTGCTGAAACAGGCCCACGTGCAGCGTCGCCAGATGCTGCGCGGCGGCTTCGGCGCCACCATCGCCGCCGTCTTCGGCGGCGGCCTGCTCACCGCCTGCGGCAGCGACGACGACACCCCCGCCCCCGTCGCCGACACCGTCGACACGGTCGCCCGGTTCACGCCGCTGGTCGCGGCCACCGGCGACATGGTCTCCGTGCCCGAGGGCTACACCGTCGACGTGATGTTCAGCGCGGGCGACGCGGTGGTGGCCGGCGCCGTGCCGTTCACCGGCACGTTCCTGGGCTCGGCCGACACCGAGAAGATGGCCGGCGGCCAGCACGACGGCATGCACTTCTTCGAGCTGCCCGGCGTCGACCCGAACAAGGGCGGGCTGCTCGCGATCAACCACGAAGCCCCGGACGCGAAGATCCTCTCGGCCACCGGCGCCTACAACCCGGCCACCGCGACGGCCGAGGAAAAGAAGATCGTCCTGTCGTCCGTCGGTGTCTCGGTGATCGAGGTCGAGGTCGTCAACGGCAAGTGGGCCGTGAAGAAGAACTCGCCCTACAACAAGCGCTACACGGGCAACTCGTCGTACGGCGTCAGCGGCCCGGCCGCCGCCGTCGTGGGCGCCACCGTGATCGGCACGTTGAACAACTGCTCGAGCGGCGCGACGCCGTGGGGCACGTACCTCACCTGCGAGGAAACGACCGACAACTACCTCGACCCGACGCAGGCCGACGAAGGCTACGGCTGGGTCGTCGAGATCGACCCGCAGGGCAAGCTGGCGAACACGCCGGTCAAGCGCACCGCGCTCGGCCGCTTCGACCACGAGAACACCGCGTACCTGCTCGACGCCCAGAACAACATGGCGCTCTACATGGGCGACGACGGCACGCCGGGCTGCATCTACAAGTTCGTGCCGAGCGCGAAGGTCAACCTGACCGACCGCACCGCGAATGGCACGATCCTCGACAACGGCACGCTGTACGCCGCCAAGTTCAACGCCGACGGCACGGGCGAGTGGAAGGCCCTGGTGCAGGGCACGAACGGCCTGGTGGTGGGCGCCTCCGACCCGGGCCTCGTGCCGCAGTCGGCCACCACGCCGACCCCGACGGTCGTGAACTTCACGACCCAGGCCGACGTGCTGATCAACACCAAGTCGGCGGCCCGCGTGGCCGGCGCCACGCAGATGGACCGCCCGGAGTGGATCACCGTCGCCCCGGACAAGAAGATCTACGTGACGATGACCAAGAACGCCAACCGCAAGGTCGCCGACGCCGCCAACCCGCGCGCCGGCAACCCGCACGGCCACATCATCCGCTGGAGCGAAACGGGCGACTCGCCGCTCGCCACCACGTTCAAGTGGGAGATCTTCATGTTGGGCGGCGACGCGCGGTTCACCGACACCAACGCCAAGGGCAACATCAAGGGCGACACGTTCTCGAGCCCGGACGGCCTGCGCGTGGACCCGGCCGGCCGCCTGTGGGTGCAGACCGACGCCGACACCGGCTCGTCGATCACCAACACCTTCGGCAACAACGCGATGTACCACGTGGACCCCGCGACGAAGAAGTCGACCCGCTTCCTCGTGGGACCGGACGGCTGCGAGATCACCGGCATCGCCTACACGCCGGACATGAAGACCTTCTTCGTGAACATCCAGCACCCGGAAAAGACCTGGCCGTCGAACGTGCAGGGCAACTCCCTGCCGGCGCGTTCGTCCACCGTCGTCATCCGCCACAAGGATGGCAAGGTGATCGGCACGGCCTGATCCGGCCGCCGCGGTGGCCATCCCCTCCGGGGGATGGCCCGGGGGCGCCCGGGTGTCACGGTCCCGTCACGGAATCGTCACTGACGGTTCATGGCCTGTTTCTAAAGTGCAACGCGTTTTCCCAACGCGCACTTTGCTGAAAGCAGTCCATGATCCCCACCCCCAATGAATCCCGCCGCCGCCTGCTGAAGGCCCTGTCGAGCGCGCCGCTGCTGCCGCTGGCCGGCGCCGCCACGGCCGGTGGCCTGCTGACCGCCTGCGGCAGCGACGACGATGCGCCCGCCGTCACCGTGACCTCGGTCGCCTTCACCGGCATGGCCGCGCCCACCGCCGCCGACCCGGCCGCGATGTCGGCCGTCACCGTCGGCTCGAAGATGGTGACCACGTTCAGCGACGGCACCAGCAAGACCGTCGCCCTCCAGTACCAGCCGTTCTTCATGACGGGCGACCTGGTGCCGGACGGCAAGGGCGGCAAGGTGCTCGCCGGCGGCTACGTCGACATCAACAACCAGCCCATCATCGACGCCTCGGTGGCCGGCCAGGAACGCCAGTTCTTCTCCGACTCGCCGGACGGCAGCTCGCTGCTGACGCTCGCGAACCCGACCGTGTCGGGCGTGAAGGGCAAGACGGTGTTCGCCGTCGTCCAGTTCGAGTACACGACCCGCGACCTCGGCGGCAACGACACGTACGGCACGCTGCCGTCGCCCATCGCCGTGCTGACGCTGGACCAGGACCCGGCCACCGGCAAGCTGACGCTCGTGAAGTACCACAACGTCGACACGTCGGCCGCCCACGGCCTGTGGATCACCTGCGGCGCGAGCCTGTCGCCGTGGAACACCCACCTGTCGAGCGAAGAGTACGAACCCGATGCCTTCACCGCCGCCAGCACGGCGCAGTTCAAGGCGTACAGCAAGCGTGTCTTCGGCAACGAGACCACCGCGAACCCGTACCACTACGGCCACCTGCCCGAAGTGACGGTGAACCCGGACGGCACCGGCACCATCAAGAAGCACTACTGCCTCGGCCGCATCTCGCACGAGCTGATCCAGGTCATGCCCGACGAGCGCACCGCGCTGATGGGCGACGACTACACGAACGGCGGCCTGTTCATGTTCGTGGCCGACAAGGCGCGCGACCTGTCCGCCGGCACGCTGTACGTGGCGAAGGTGGGTTCGGGCTTCTCGCTCGACCCGGCCGCCGCCGGCGCGAACCTCACGTGGATCAAGCTCGGCCACGCCACCAGCGCCGAGATCGAGAACCTCGCCAACACGCTCAAGCCCACCGACATCATGGACGTCGCCACCGTCGACCCGGTGGACACGACCTACACGAAGGTCTTCGTCGACGGCAAGGCCAACTGGGTGCGCGTGAAGTCGGGCATGGAAAAGGCCGCGGCCTTCCTCGAGACGCACCGCTACGCCAACGTCGTCGGCGCCAGCATGGGCTTCACGAAGCTCGAAGGCACGACGGTCAACAAGAAGGACAAGATCGCCTACTCGGCGCTGCAGAACATCCAGACGTCGATGGTGCGTGGCAACGCCGCCTGGCGCGAGTCGCACAACATCACGGTGGAAGCCGCGGTCATCGCCGGCGGCATCCTGGCCCACACGCTGACGGGCGCCCAGAAGGACACCGGCGGCGTCGCGATCGACAGCGACTGGGTGCCGGTGAAGTCGAAGGCGCTGCTGGTCGGCGAGGACATCGCCGCCGACAGTCTGGGCAACACGACGAACCCGAACAAGATCGGCAACCCCGACAACATCAAGTTCTCGGAAAAGCTGCGCACGCTGTTCATCGGGGAGGACAGCAGCACCCGCACGAACAACTTCCTGTGGGCGTACAACGTCGACACGAAGGTGCTGTCGCGCCTGCTGTCGGTGCCGTCCGGCGCCGAATCCACGGGCCTGCACGCCGTGGACGAGATCAACGGCTGGACGTACATCATGAGCAACTTCCAACACCCGGGCGAGTGGACGAAGACCATCCCGACGACGCTCAAGTCGACGCTGGAACCGCTCGTGGCGGCGAACTGGAAGAACCGCTACGGCGCGGCCGTGGGTTACCTGACGGGCATGCCGGTCAACGGCTGATCGTTCCAAGGGCCATGTGGGAAGGGCCCGCGAGCTTCGGCTCGCGGGCCCTTTTTTCCTTGGCCGGGAGGGCCGCTCAGCCCCGCCCGACGTACGGCATCTTCGTGGCCATGATGGTCATGAACTGCACGTTCGATTCGAGCGGCAGCGCGGCCATGTGCACGATGGCGTCGGCGACGTGCTGCACGTCCATGCGCGGCTCGACGATGGTCTGGCCGCTCGCCTGCAGGATGCCGCGGGTCATGCGTTCGGTCATCTCGGTGGCGGCGTTGCCGATGTCGATCTGGCCGCAGGCGATGTTCCACGCTCGGCCGTCGAGCGACGTGGCCTTGGTGAGGCCCGTGATGGCGTGTTTGGTTGACGTGTACGGCGCGGTGAACGGCCGCGGCGCGTGGGCCGAGATGGAGCCGTTGTTGATGATGCGCCCGCCCTGGGGCGTCTGGCGCTTCATGATGCGGAAGGCCTCCTGCGTGCACAGGAAGGGGCCGGTGAGGTTCACGTCCACCACCTTCTTCCACGTCTCGAACGGCAGTTCGTCGAGCGGCACGGCGGGCGCGCCCGATCCGGCGTTGTTGAAGAGCAGGTCGAGGCGGCCGAAGCGCGCGTCGATGGCGGCGAAGAGCGCCTTGACCGAGTCGGGGTCGCCCACGTCGGTGGGCACCGCGAGCGCGTGCGCGCCCAGCTCGCCGGCTTCTGCCACGACGGCCTGGAGGGGTTCCGCGCGGCGGCCGGCGAGGGCGACGGCCCAGCCCGCGCGCAGCAGGGCGAGGCTGGTGGCGCGGCCGATGCCGGTGCCGGCGCCGGTGACGAGGGCGATCTTGCTCGGGGTGCTCATGGGGGTCAGGACTCCGGAACCGGGGTGATGGACGCTTCGAAGCTGTCGACGAAGGTGAAGAAGAGCGAGGTGCAGAAGACCGTGGCCAGCACGACGCTCGTGACCAGCATGACGAGGCTCGCGATCTGCGGGCCGGCGATGGCGAACAGCAGCGACGTGAGCATCGAGAACGCCATCTGCACCAGGAAGCCGGTGACGGCGTAGACGAGGAAGGCGGCCTTGTTGCGCCACACGGCCACGGTGCTGAAGAACATCGACTTGGCGGTGCCGTGGGCGCCCCAGTGCACGAGGGCCGACGCGTGCGCGAACAGCAGCATCAGCAGCGCGAGGAGGCCGAAGCGCAGCAGCACGCCGAACTGCAGCCGGGCCGACACGAAGAGTTCGCCGAGTTCCTGCTGGGCCGCCGGGTTGTCCTGGCGGGACATCAGCCCCATCGCCCGGACCAGGCTGCCGCCGTCCGCCCAGTGGCCGATGAACACGACCCCGATCGACAGCAGAAGGAAGAGCACGCCGAGCTTGGCGAGCGCGAAGCTCTGCGCGCGGTTCACGCGGAAGGGCGCGGCGAACAGCGCCGGCGTGGGGATGCGCCCGCTCAGCGCGAGCTGCGTGCCGATCATGAAGACCAGCGCGAGCAGCGGCGGGCAGGCGAGGGCCACGAGGCCGATCCAGGGCAGCTGGAAGAGCAGCAGGCTCGCGAAGGTGTAGGTGAACAACAGGGCCATGAACGCCAGCGGCCGCAGCGCGAACGCGCGGAACCCCTGGCGCACCCACGTCGCCCCTCGGGAGGCGGGAACGTGCTGCAGCTTCATCTCGACGGGCATGGGGAACGGAGGATCAGGGAACGATCAGGCGGTCAGGCCGGGGTGCCAGGGATCGTCGATCCGCTGGCGGAGCACCCGCTCGAAGTGGGTGGGGTCGTGCGGCTTCAGCATGGAGGCGTCGCGCGGCAGGTGGAAGTCCCAGAGTCGGGAGATCCAGAACCGCAGCGCGCCGGCCCGCATCAGCGCCGGCATCAGACGCCGTTCGCTGCCGGAGAGTTCCCGTTCGCGGTGGTACGCCGCCACGAAGGCCGCGGCGCGCTCGGTCTCGAGCCGGCCGGTGTCGAGGTCGATGCACCAGTCGTTCAGGCACACGGCGATGTCGAACAGGAAGGTGTCGATGCCGGCGAAGTAGAAGTCGAAGAAGCCGGTGAGCCGGTGGCCGTCGAACATGACGTTGTCACGGAACAGGTCGGCGTGCACCGGGCCGCGCGGCAGCGAGGCGTAGGCGGGCGTGCCCGCCAGGTGCTGCTGGAACGCGAGTTCGGACGTGATGAGTTCGGCCTGCTCGGGCGTGAGGTGCGGCAGCACCACCGGCACCGTCTCGGTCCACCAGTCGAGGCCGCGCAGGTTCGGCTGGTGGCGCGGGTAGTCGGCCCCGGCCAGGTGCATGCGGGCGAGCATCATGCCCACCTGCTCGCAGTGGATCACGTCGGGCGCGAGCTGGTGGCCACCGGCCAGGCGGTTCACCACCGACGCGGGCTTGCCGCACAGCGCGTGCAGGATCTCGCCGGAGGCGTCGGCCTGCGGGTCGGGCACCGGCACGCCGCGCACGGCGAGGTGTTTCATCAGGTGCAGGTAGAACGGCAGCTGCTCGGCCGTGAGGCGCTCGAACAGCGTGAGCACGTACCGGCCCTTCGCGGTGTCGGCGAAGTAGTTGGTGTTCTCGATGCCCGAGGCGATGCCCTTGAGCTCGGTGAGGGGGCCGATGCCGAGGCGGTCGGCGAGCGAGGCGGCGGCGTCGAAGCCGACTTCGGTGAAGACGGCCATCAGAACGACAGCACGTGCCAGACGCGCTGGCCGACCGCTCCACCGGAACTGCCCTTCCTGGGCATCACGATCTCGTACTGGCTCTTGAGCGGCCCCTTGGTGCGCACGGACACCGCCTGGGCCTCGCCACGCACCTTCAGTTCGTCGATGCGCGCGCCGTCGTCCTCGATGATGGTGTATTCCACCACCGGCTCGGGTTTTTCGGGCGGCGTGCCCACGGCCGGCGCGGGCGTTTCCACCGCGCGGGCGGCGCCTGCGGCCAGCAGCGCGAGGGGGATCAGGAAGAGGGCGGGGCGCTTCATGCCCTCCATTGTAGGCAGGCCGGCCCGCCATCCCCGACAATCGCCCGATGAACGCCGAAAACCAAGCCCCGATCCTCGCCAACGACCCCGGTCTGCTGCTGCTCGTGGACGGCTCCAGCTACCTGTACCGCGCCTACCACGCGCTGCCCGACCTCCGCGGCCCGGACGGCTTCCCCACCGGCGCCCTGCACGGCATGGTGGGCATGATGCGGCTGCTGCGCGAGCAGTACCCCGCGCGCCTCGGGGCGTGCATCTTCGACGCCAAGGGCGACACCTTCCGCAACACCTGGTACGACCAGTACAAGGCGAACCGCCCGCCCATGCCGGAAGACCTGGCCAAGCAGATCGAGCCCATCCACGAGGTGGTGCGGCTGCTCGGCTGGCCGGTGCTCTCGGTGCCCGGCATCGAGGCCGACGACGCCATCGGCACGCTCTCGTGCGTGGCGTCGAAGCAGAACCTGGACGTGCTGATCTCCACCGGCGACAAGGACATGGCCCAGCTCGTCGGCGAGCGGGTCAAGCTGATCAACACGATGAGCAACGAGTCGCTCGACATCGCCGGCGTGGCCGCGAAGTTCGGCGTGCCGCCCGACCGCATCATCGACTACCTCACGCTGATCGGCGACGCGGTCGACAACGTGCCCGGCGTCGACAAGGTGGGCCCGAAGACCGCGGCCAAGTGGATCGCCGAACACGGTTCGCTCGAGGGCGTGATGGCCGCGGCCGCCACGATGAAGGGGGTCGCGGGCGAGAACCTGCGCCGCGCGCTCGACTGGCTGCCGCAGGGCCGCCGCCTCATCACCATCGTCAACGACTGCGACCTCACCGGCCACGTGGCCGACTGGCCCGACTTCCAGTCCCTCGCGCTCGGCCCCGTGAACCAGGAGGCCCTGCTCGAGTTCTACAAGCGCTACGGCTTCAAGACCCTGCTGAAGAGCCTCGAGGCGCAGATGTCGCGCGGCAGCGTGGCCGCGGGCGCGGGCGCTCCGGCCACGGGCGACCTGTTCGCCGACCCGCCGGTGCCCGAGGGCCCGGCGCTGGAACGGCGCTACGAGACCATCGTCGACTTCACCGTGCTCGACGGCTGGATCGAACGCCTGCGCGCGGCGCCCATCGCCGCGGTGGACACCGAGACCGACTCGCTCGACCCGATGCGCGCGCGCATCGTCGGCGTGTCGTTCGCCACCGAACCCGGCGTGGCCGCCTACGTGCCGCTGCGCCACGACTACGCCGGCGCGCCCGAGCAGCTGCCGTTCGACGAGGTGATGGCCCGGCTCAAGCCGTGGCTGGAGGACGAGTCGAACGCGAAGGTGGGCCAGAACATCAAGTACGACGTGCAGGTGTTCGCGAACCACCGCATCGCCGCGAAGGGCTTCCGACACGACACCATGCTGCAGAGCTACGTGCTCGAGGCGCACAAGCCGCACAGCCTCGAGAGCCTCGCATCGCGCCACCTCGGCCGCGCGGGCCTGAGCTACGAGGACGTGTGCGGCAAGGGCGCCAAGCAGATCCCGTTCTCGCAGGTGGACGTCGAGCGCGCTACCGTGTACTCCGGCGAGGACAGCGAGATGACGCTGCAGGTGCACCAGACGCTGTGGCCGCGCCTGGAGGCCGAACCCGCGCTGCGCTACGTGTACGAATCCATCGAGATGCCGGTGTCGGGCGTGCTGCAGCGCATCGAGCGCAACGGCGTGCTGATCGACCCGGACGTGCTGGCCCAGCAGAGCCACCAGCTCGGCGAACGCATGATGCAGCTCGAGCAGGACGCCCACGAACTGGCCGGCCAGCCGTTCAACATGGGCTCGCCGAAGCAGATCGGCGAGATCCTCTTCAACAAGCTGGGCCTGCCGGTCGTCAAGAAGACCATGAGCGGCGCGCCCAGCACCGACGAGGAGGTGCTCGAGAAGCTGGCCGAGGACTACCCGCTGCCGGCCAAGCTGCTCGAACACCGCAGCCTCGCCAAGCTCAAGGGCACGTACACCGACAAGCTGCCGTTGATGGTCAACCCCGACACCGGCCGCGTGCACACCAACTACGCGCAGGCCGTGGCGGTGACCGGGCGGCTCTCGAGCAACGACCCCAACCTGCAGAACATCCCGATCCGCACGGCCGAGGGCCGGCGCGTGCGCGAGGCGTTCATCGCCCCGGCGGGGCACTCGATCCTGAGCGCCGACTACTCGCAGATCGAGCTGCGCATCATGGCGCACATCAGCGACGACACGAACCTGCTGCGCGCCTTCGCCGAGGGCATGGACGTGCACCGGGCCACCGCCGGCGAGATCTTCGGCGTGGCGCCGGGCGAGGTCACGAGCGAGCAGCGCCGGTACGCCAAGGTCATCAACTTCGGCCTGATCTACGGCATGAGCGCCTTCGGCCTCGCGAGCAACCTCGGCATCGAGCGCGCCGCCGCCACCGCGTACATCGATCGCTACTTCGCCCGCTACCCCGGCGTGAAGCGCTACATGGACGAGACCCGCGCGGCCGCCAAGGAACGCGGCTACGTCGAGACCGTGTTCGGCCGCCGCCTGTGGCTGCCCGAGATCAACAGCCCGAACGGCCCGCGCCGCTCGGGCGCCGAACGCGCGGCCATCAACGCGCCCATGCAGGGCACGGCCGCCGACCTGATCAAGCTCGCGATGATCGCGGTGCAGGGCGAGCTGGACCGGGAGGCCCGGGCCACGCGCATGGTGATGCAGGTGCACGACGAACTGGTGCTCGTGGTGCCCGACGCGGAGCTCGACTGGGCGAAGGTGGAGGTGCCGCGCCTGATGGCGGGCGTGGCGGCTCTCAAGGTGCCGCTGCTGGCCGAGGTGGGGGTGGGGCCGAACTGGGACAAGGCGCACTGACGGCCCGGGCACACCGGTTGCCCCTCCACCCTCGAATCCGGTGATCGACCGGTGCCACCCCGATGCGTCATCATGCGCATCCAACTGCAGGAAAAGCCCGCCGTGCCCCCAAACGCCTCCACCGTTCTGTCCAGCGAATCCCGTCCCGACGAGGACCGGGAAGACGTTCGCGTGGTCATCGTCGAGGACGACGAGGACGTGCGCGCCGCGATCACCTTCCTGCTCGAGGCCGACGGCTACCACGTGCAGGGGGTGGGCAACGGCACCGGCGCGCTCGCGCTCGTGCAGGCCTTCCAGCCGCAGGTGGTGCTGGTCGACCTGAACCTGCCGGGGCTCGACGGCGCCCAGGTCACGAAGCAGCTGCGCGACCAGGTCGGCAGCGCGCTCGTGATCATCGCCGTCACCGCCATCTCGCTGCCGTCCGAACACGACCGGCTGGAAGCCGCCGGCGTCGACTTCATCCTGGTCAAGCCGGTGGATGGCGACGTGCTGCGCCGCTTCCTGCCGCCGCTGGCCCACGCGCTCTGACCCCTCGACCATGACGACCACCTCCCGAGTCCCCGACACCCTCGCCGCGCTGCGGCAGGCCACCACGGCCGCCCACGAGGCCATCGACCGGCAGCTGCAGCTCGACGCCGACATGGACCTCGACCGCTACGTGCGCATCCTGCAGGGTTTCGAGGCGTTCCTGTCGGCGTGGGAGCCCGACGTGGCCGCGGTGCTGTCGCCCGGGCAGCGCGCGTGGTTCGCCGCGCGCTCGCGGCTCGCCTTCGTGCGCCGGGACCTCGCCGCGCTGGCGCCCGACGCGCCGCGGGCCTTGCCACCGACGCTGCCCCCGCTGCCCAACCGGTCCGCGGCCTTCGGCGCGATGTACGTGCTCGAGGGCTCGGCCCTCGGCGGCCAGGTGATCTCCCGGCGCGTTGCCGAGCGTTTCGGCTTCGACGCCGAACGGGGCGCCGCGTACTTCACCGGTTTCGGCGACCGCACCGGCGGCCTGTGGCGCGAGTTCCGCGAGCGGCTCGAGGCCGAGGTGGTCCCCGCCGAGCGGGACGACGCGTGCGCCGCCGCCGTGGGCACCTTCGAGGCGCTGCGGCATCACTTCGAGACGGTGCTGCGCGATGAAGCCGTCGCCTGACCTCGCCGACTGCGCCTCCGAGCCCATCCGCGTGCCCGGCGCGATCCAGCCGCACGGGCGGCTGGTGGTGCTCGACGACGCGCTGCGGGTGGTGGCGCACAGCGCCAACTGGCCGGACGCCGCCGCGGCCACGGCGGCCGTCGACGGCCTGCCGTTCGGCGTGCTGGTGCCCGGCGACGCGGCCATGGTGATCGGCTCGGTGAGCCTCGACGGCGCGCCCGTCGCGGTCAGCGCGCATCGCCAGGGGGCGTGTGTCATCGCGGAGTTCGAGGTCGTCACGCCCGCGGTGGGCCTCGAGCTGCCCATCCACTCGCTGGCCCGGCACTTCCTGCCCGAGCTGCAGGCCACCAACGGCATCGCCGAACTCGGCGCGCTCGCCGTCGCCGAGATGAAGCGCCTGACCGGTTTCGGGCGCTGCCTGTTCTACGGCTTCGACGACGAAGGCCACGGCAAGGTGATGGCCGAGCAGGCCGACGACGGCTACGACACCTACGCGGGCCATCACTTCCCGGCCAGCGACATCCCCACCCAGGCACGCGCGCTGTACGTCGTGAACCAGGTGCGCCTGATCCCCGACGCCAACTACACGCCCGTGCCGCTGCTGGGCGTCGACCCCGCGTGGGACCCGCTGCAACTCGACATGACCCGCTGCGGCCTGCGCAGCATCTCGCCCATCCACCTCGAGTACATGCGCAACATGGGCACGCTCGCGTCCATGTCGGTGTCCATCGTCGTGCGCGGCCGCCTGTGGGGGCTGATCTCGTGCCACGACCACGCGCCGCGCCACGTCGACGCCGCCACGCGTATCGCCTGCGAGCACCTGGGCCGCCTGCTGTCGATGCGCATCGAGGCGCGCGAGGAGACGGCCGAGGTGGAGGCGCGCCTCGAACTGCGCCGGCTCACGCTCGAGATCGTCTCGCACCTGGGCGACAGCGATGCCACGCTGCATCGCATGCTGGCCGAAACCGCGCCGCTGCTGCGCCTCGGCCAGGCCACCGGCGCGGCCGTGGTGCGCAACGACGCCTGCTGGACCGTGGGCGACGCGCCGTCCGAGGAGGTGGTGCAGGCGCTCGCCCGATGGGCCTGCGCGCAGCCGTCGCAGGTGGTGGCCACCGACCGCCTGGCCGAACGCCTGCCCGAACTCGCCGAGGCCACGCCGGTCGCCGCCGGGGTGATGGCGGTGTCGCTCTCGCAGGTCAACCAGCACGTGATCCTGTGGTTCCGCCCCGAGATCCTGCAGTCGATCCGCTGGGCCGGCGACCCGCGCAAGGAGCCGCCCGCCTCCGACGGCCGCATCCACCCGCGGCTGAGCTTCTCGAGCTGGCAGCAGGAGATCCGCGGCCGCTCGCTGCCGTGGTCGCGCAGCGAACTCGCCGCCGCGGGCGACCTGCGCCAGGCCCTGATCGGCATCGTGCTGCGCCGCGCCGAGGAGATGGCCGAGGTGGCCAGCGAACTGGGCAAGCTCAACAAGGAACTCGAGGCGTTCTCGTACACCGTCTCGCACGACCTGCGCGCGCCCATGCGGCACATCTCGGGCTACGTCGACCTCGTGCTCGAGGGCGAGGGGTCGGTGCTCGGAGAACGCTCGCAGCGCTACCTGCGCCACGTGAAGGAGGCGTCGGCGTTCGCCGGCCAACTCGTCGACGCGCTGCTCGAGTTCTCGCGCATGGGCCGCACCACGCTCAAGCGCCGCCGGGTCGACACGAACCTGCTCGTCAACGACCTCGCCCGCGAACTGACGCACCACCACCGCGACCGCCACATCCGCTGGAACATCGCCACCGACTTGCCGCCGCTGCACGGCGACCCGGTGCTGCTGCAGGTGGCCGTGCGCAACCTGCTCGAGAATGCGGTCAAGTACACGCGCGAGCGCCACGTGGCCGAGGTGACGGTGACCGCCGTGCACCGGGCCGAGGGGGTGGGCCTCGCCGTGACCGACAATGGCATCGGCTTCGAGATGGACTACGTGGACAAGCTGTTCGGCGTGTTCCAGCGCCTGCACCAGTCCGACGAGTTCGAGGGCACCGGCATCGGGCTCGCGAGCGTCAAGCGCATCGTCGAACGCCATGGCGGAATCGTCTGGGCCGAAGGCGAATTGAACCGGGGGGCACGATTCGGCTTCGTGTTGCCCCTCCCCGAGGAAGTACTCTGATGTTGAAACCCATCCTGCTGGTCGAGGACGACAAACGGGATCTCGAACTCACCCTGGTGGCGCTCGAGCGCAGCCAGCTGGCCAACGACGTGGTCGTGGTCCGCGACGGCGCGCAGGCGCTGCAGTACCTGAACCGGCAGGGCGACCATAAGGACCGGCTCGAGGGCAACCCGGCCGTCATCCTGCTAGACCTCAAGCTGCCCAAGGTGAACGGGCTCGAGGTGCTGCGGTCGGTGCGGTCCACCGACGGCCTGCGCAGCATTCCCGTCGTGATGCTGACGTCGTCCCATGAAGAGTCCGACCTCGTCAAGAGCTACGAGCTGGGCGTCAACGCCTATGTCGTCAAGCCGGTCGAATTCAAGCAGTTCGTGACCGCCATCGCCGACCTCGGCATCTTCTGGGCCGTGCTCAACGAGCCGCCGCCGGGTTCGATGAAGACCGCGCGTCGCCATGACTGACGGCGACGGGCACCCGCGCCCGATCCGGGTCCTGCTGCTGGAAGATTCGGGCTTCGACGCCGAACTGCTGCGCGAGCACCTGCTGATGGCGTGGCCGTCGGCGGAACTCCGCTGGGTGACGGGCCGCGCCGACTTCATCGGGGCGCTGGCCGACGTGCCCGACGTGGTGCTCTCCGACTTCGAGCTGCCCGGCTTCAGCGGCAGCGACGCCCTCGACCTCGTGCGCGCGCGGTCGGCGGACCTGCCGTTCATCTTCGTCTCGGGCGTGATCGGCGAGGACAACGCGGTGGAGCTGCTCAAGCGCGGCGCCACCGACTACGTCAGCAAGTCGCGCCTGTCACGCCTGCCCGTCGTGGTGGACCGCGCGCTGCGCGAGAGCCACGCGCGTTCGGCCCGCGCGCAGGCCGAGGCCCAGCTGCGCGAGGCCGACCTGTTGCACGCCCGCGTGGTCGACTCGCTGCCCGACCACGCCGTCATCCTGCTCGACGCCGACGGGCGTGTCACCGCCTGGAACCGCGCCGCGACCACCATCTTCGGCTACGCGGGCGACGCCATCGTCGGGCGCTCCGTGTCGCTGCTCAACACGCCGGAGGACGTGGCCTCGGGGGTGCTCGCGAACGAACTCGCGCTGGCGCAGTCGGCCGGCAAGGCGGACGTGGGCGGCTGGCTGCAGCGCGCCGACGGCACGCGCCTGCGGGCCGAGGGCGTGGTCACGCCGCTGCCGGCGGCCGACGGGTCGCCCGGCGGCTTCTGCAAGCTGGTGCACGACGCCACCGCGGCCTACGAACGCGCGGAGGCGCTGCGCCACGCGAAGGAAGACGCCGAACGGGCGAGCCGCGCGAAGGACCGGTTCCTCGGCATGCTGTCGCACGAGTTGCGCACGCCGCTCACGCCCATCGCCGCCGCGGCCCACGTGCTCGAGCGTTTCGCGCAGGTGCCGGAACGCTACGCCGACCTGCTGCCCATGATCCGCCGCAACGTCGCGCTCGAGTCGCGCCTGATCGACGACCTGCTCGACCTCACCGCGGTCACCGCCGGCAAGGTGCGGCTCACGCTCGCGCCGGTGGACATGCACGCGCTGGTGCACCAGGTGCTCGAGATGCTCGACGAGCCGGCGCGGGCCAAGTCGCTCGCCATCGGCCAGCGGCTGCGGGCCGAACACGCCGTGGTCATCGCCGACGGTGCGCGCATGCACCAGGTGCTGTCCAACATCATCCGCAACGCCATCAAGTTCACGCCCGACGGCGGGCGCATCGACCTCGAGACGCGCAACGAGGGCGGCCGGTTCCTGTTCCGCTGCACCGACACGGGCATCGGCATCGCCGAGGCCGCGCTGCCGCGGATCTTCAGCGCCTTCGAGCAGGCGGGCGACGACGTCTCGCGCCAGTACGGCGGCCTGGGCCTGGGGCTGACCATCGCCGCGGGCATGGTGGCCGAACACCACGGCACGCTGACCGCGGCCAGCGAGGGACGCGACCGCGGCGCCACGTTCGAGCTGGCGCTGGAGGCCGCGCCGTTCGCCACGCCGGCGCCCGAGAAGCGCCTTCCCGCCGGCCCGGTCGCGCCGTCGCCCGGCGCCGGCCGACACGTGCTGCTGGTGGAGGACAGCGTGGACGCCGCCGACGCCCTCAAGGTGGTGCTGGAGGACCACGGCTACCGCGTGACCCACGCGGGCACGTGCGCCGCCGCGCTGTCGGTCGCGGCCTCCGTGCGTTTCGACGCGGTGGTCACCGACCTGGGCCTGCCCGACGGCAGCGGCATCGAGATCGGCCGCGCGCTGTCGGCCACCACGCCGGTGATCGCGCTGAGCGGCTACGGCGGGGCCGCCGACCGCCGCGAGTGCGACGAGGCGGGGTTCGCCGCGCACCTGCTGAAGCCGGCCGATCCGGACCAGCTGGAGGCGGCGTTGCGGCGGGTGCTGGCTGAACGGAGCGGGGCCTGATCGATCAGGCCACCGTGGACTCCCGGTCCACCCGCACGTCGCGCCAGTCCTCGAGCACGCGCCGCGCATCCAGCGACCGGATGGGCACGTTGACGTCCACCGGGATGCGCTGGTGCGCCTGCAGCGCCATGTAGCGCAGCGCGCTCACCCGCAGGAACGAGGCGAAGTTGCCCACCTCGCCGCGCGACGAGACGAGTTCGTCGTACAGGCGCTCCAGCAGCTGCGTGACGGTCATGCCGTCGCGCTCGCCGATCTCGGCCAGCACGTCCCAGTACAGGTTCTCGAGGCGCAGGCTGGTGACCACGCCGTGCAGCCGCACGGAGCGGGTGCGCGACTCGTAGCTCTCGGGGCTCGCGCTGATGAAGATCTCGCACATGGAAGACTCCGGATTCGGCCAGGACGACATCTTGGACCTTCCGGAGCCCGTGCCGCGATTGGGGGAATTCCCCCTCAGTGCGTGATGGTCGTGCCGAGAACCGCGAGGAACTGGCCGATCCACGCGGGGTGGGCGGGCCAGGCCGGGGCGGTGACGAGCTTGCCGTCGGTCACGGCCTGGTCGACCGGGATGTCGGCGTACGTCGCGCCCGCGAGTTCGACCTCGGCGGCGCAGGCGGGGTAGGCCGAGACCTTCTTGCCGCGGATGGTGCCGGCGGCCGCCAGCAGCTGCGCGCCGTGGCACACGGCGGCGATGGGTTTGTCGGCGCGCGAGAAGTGCTGGACGATGGCCAGCACGGCCTTGTTCATGCGCAGGTACTCGGGGGCGCGACCACCGGGGATCACCAGCGCGTCGTAGTCCTCGGCCTTCACGTCGGCGAAGGTGGCGTTCAGCACGAAGCGGTGGCCGGGTTTCTCGGAGTAGGTCTGCGCGCCCTCGAAGTCGTGGATCGCGGTCATCACGAAGTCGCCGGCCTTCTTGTCGGGGCACACCGCGTGCACCGTGTGGCCCACGGCCAGCAGGGCCTGGAACGGCACCATCGTCTCGTAGTCCTCGGCGTAGTCGCCGGCCAGCATCAGGATCTTCTTGCCCATCGCGTTCTCCTGTCGTCGATCGCCTTCGCACCGCGCGTCGGCAGGTGACCATTCTGGAAACGGCGCGGACGGCACGGGTAACAGCCGGCTGTTGTTCATCCGGACCTCATGGGGCTTTCCAGCAGCCAGCGCCGCCGCGTGCGCAACACGGTGTGGCTGACGGCCGACGTGCACGACTGCGCCGCCCCTACCGCAAGGCGCTGGCGCCACGGGGCGCCCGACCGAAGTGGCCGGGCAACCCGTGACGGATTGCCCGGTCGACAGGAAATCACGGGTATACCCTTTGATTTTCCTCAAGGATCCGGTCGCCCAGCCGATGTTGCGGGACCAGCCTTCCGTCCCGGGACGGCTGACCTTTCCCGCGATTGGAACCTGTTCCATGTTGAACCTCACGTCCCGCAGCATCGGGGCCAAGCTGTCCGCGGGCGCCATCGGCGCCACCGCCTTCGTCCTCATCACCGCCATCGGCTTCGTCAGCCTCTCCCTGTGGCGCAAGGGGGCGGACGAGGGTGAACGCCGCATCGACAGCGCGGTGGAAACCGCGTCGATGCTGCTGACCACGTCAGACACCAACTTCCGCAAGTCCGCGATGCGCGACTTCGGCATCTTCAAGGCGTCGTTCCCGCAGCCCTTCCAGCTGGTCGAACGCGAGACCTCGGACGGCAAGGCCGCGTCGCAGCTGCTGCACGGCGGCGAGGCGATGAACGGCGACTACGAGATCGTCGACCGCTTCACCGCGTCCACCGGTTCCGTGGCCACGGTGTTCGCGCGCGTGGGCGACGATTTCCTCCGCATCACCACCTCGGTCAAGAAGGAGGACGGCAGCCGCGCGCTCGGCACCTTCCTCGGCAAGCAGTCGCCCGCGTACCAGGACATGGTGGACGGCCGCACGCGCGTCGACCGCTTCGCGCTGTTCGGCAAGACCTACATGCACGTCTACGAACCCATCCGCCAGGGCGACCGCACGATCGGCGTGCTCTACATCGGCGTGCCGATGGCGGACGACCTCGCGCAGCTGCGCAAGACGATGCAGGCCCGCCCGCTGTTCGAGACCGGCCACCTCTACGCGGTGGAGCTGCGTCCCGGCACGACCCTCGGCAACGTGTTCGGCGAGGACGAGCCCCGCACGCTCGCCAAGGGCAGCGAGGCCGACCAGGCGCTGCTGAAGACGCTGCAGTCGGAAGAGGCGGGCGACACCGTCGTCGACGGCCCGTCGGGCCCCGTGCGACGTGTCTTCGCGCGCAACAAGGCCTGGAACTGGACTGTCGTGGCCGAGGTGCCGGTGACCGAGATCACGGCCGAGACGAAGCAGATGCTGCAGCTGCTGTGGCTGGCCGTGGCGGTGGCGCTCGCCGCGATGGTCGGCGTGCTGGTGTACGTCTCGAAGCGCCTGATCGTGGGCCCGGTGACGGACCTGCAGGCGCGCCTCACGCAACTCGCCCAGGGCGACCTGACCCGCCCGCTCGTCGCGCGCAGCCAGGACGAGATCGGCCAGCTGATGACGTCGATGGAAGGCTTCCGCCTGCAGCTGCTGGACTCGCTCGGCAGCGTGCGCCGCAACGCCGACAGCGTGGCCGTGGCCAGCGCCGAGATCGCGCAGGGCAACAACGACCTGAGCCAGCGCACCGAACGCCAGGCCGCCGCGCTCGAGGAGACCGCGGCGTCCATGCAGCAGCTCGGTGGCACGGTGCGCCAGAACGCCGACCATGCGCGCGAGGCCAACACGTTGGCGCAGGGCGCGAGCGACGTGGCCGCCCGCGGCGGCGCCGTCGTCGACCAGGTGGTGGGCACCATGAAGGGCATCGACGCGAGCGCCAAGCGCATCGCCGACATCATCGGGGTCATCGACGGCATCGCCTTCCAGACCAACATCCTCGCGCTGAACGCCGCCGTGGAGGCTGCGCGTGCCGGCGAGCAGGGCCGCGGCTTCGCGGTGGTGGCCGGCGAGGTGCGTTCGCTCGCGCAGCGCAGCGCCGAGGCCGCCAAGGAGATCAAGGCGCTCATCGGCGACAGCGTCACGCGCGTCGAGCAGGGCAGCTCGCTCGCCAGCCAGGCCGGCGCGACGATGGCCGAGGTGGTGGCCGCGATCAAGCGCGTGAGCGACATCGTGGCCGAGATCAGCGCCTCCACCAGCGAGCAGAACGCCGGCGTGGAGCAGGTGGGCATGGCCGTCACCGAGATGGACCGCACGACGCAGCAGAACGCCGCGCTGGTGGAGCAGAGCGCCGCCGCCGCCGAGAGCCTGCGCACGCAGGCGCAGCAGGTCGTGAAGGCGATGGAGGCGTTCAAGCTGTAAAGGGAAGGGGTATTCTCCTGCGGACTTTCGCAGGAGCGATGCCGTGACCGATCCTTCCGCCGTTCGACAGCTCTCCGGCCGGTGCCAGTGTGGCGCCGTGCGCTACGCCGTCGCCGACGCGTTCCAGTACGCGCTGAATTGCCACTGCTCGAGGTGCCGCCGCGCGACGGGTTCGGCGTTCAAGCCCTTCGGCGGCATCGAACGCGACCACGTGCGCCTCACGCAGGGCGACGACCGCCTGCTGGTCGTGGGCGAGGGCGATTGCCACGACGTGCGCTGCGGCACCTGCGGCTCGCTGCTGTACTCGGTGGTGCGCGACGGCGCCTGGGCCCACGTCGCCTATGGGTCCCTCGACGAGGCGCCATCGCTGCGGCCCACAGCGCACATCCAGGTCGCCTCGAAGGCGCCGTGGTTCGACATCACGGACGGGCTGCCGCAGCACGCCGAGTTCGACTAGCGCTCTGTCGGACGATCCGCACAAGCCGAGCGGCATCCGGCGGGCATTCACCCGCGCCCGTCCGTCCCATGATGGGTCTTCATTCGACCGAAAGGAGACCCCCATGAGCGACGCCACCACCATCGACGTGAAGGACGAACGCGCCCTGCACGATTGGGCCGACAAGCTGGACGCGAGCCCCTCGCAGGTCAAGGAGGCCGTCGACGCGGTGGGAAGCCGCGCGGCGGACGTGGAACAGCACCTCAAGGGCGTGCGCTCCACCACCAACAGCGAGCGCACGGCCGACAACGGCTGAGCCCGCCGGGTGCCGGTTCACGGAAAGCGCCACGCGGTGTCGCCGATCACGCTGGCGAAGCACGTGGGCGGCGCCCCGCCGGACTGGTTCGCCCAGCGGAGCGCGAGGTTGTGGTCGAACTCGGCGGGGATGAAGCGGCAGGGCTTGCCCGCCTGGCGGCCGGCCCACAGTTCGGCACGGGCGATGTCGCCGCCGCCGATCGCCACGAGTTCGTCGCTCGCGGCGACGATGGCCGACGACGTAGGGTGCAGCCGGCCGTCCGCGTCGGTGCCGCCCCACGTGTCGTCCTCGATGACGAACACGTGGTCCACGGCCGGCGACCACCGGCCATTCCCTTTCAGCGCCCGGGACGAGACGATGCCCAGGGTCTCGAACCCGCGCCGACGGGCCGGGACGTAGACGGCGCCGATGCCGATCGCCGTCGCCCCCACGTTCACGATCACGCGGGCGGGATCATGCCCGGCGAGCACGGCCTCGGCGTCCGCCAGCAGCTGCTCGGGATCTTCGTAGCCGGCGCCCGAGTAGCCCAGGAAGGTCAGGACGTGCTTGTGGCGGCCCGCCACCCACTGGCGGATCTCTTCGGGCGTGGCGAGGCGCGGTTCCCGGGCGGTCTTCATCAGACCTGCAGCCAGCCCCGGAAGCCCCGCGCCGCGTAGTACGACTGGACCCCGTTGTGGTACGTGAAGACCTGGCCGTAGCGCCGGTCGCAGAAGAGCGCGCCGCCGAGCCGGCGCACCTCGGGCGGGGTGAGGATCCAGCTCGATGTCTTCAGGTCGAACTCGCCCAGCGTCTGCAGGTGGCGGTACTGCGCTTCCGTCAGCAGCGCGATGCCCATGGCGTCCGCCATCGCGACGGCGCTGTCCTCCGGCTTGTTCTCCTTGCGGGCCTCGAGGGCCTCGGCGTCGTAGCAGGTGCTGCGGCGGGCCGAGGGGCTTTCGGCCGAGCAGTCGGCGAACACGAAGCCGCCGGTTTCCGGATCTTGGCCGATCACATCGGGCTCTCCGCCGGTGGCTTCCATTTTCTGGAGCGATTCCAGCGCCCGGGGATGTTTCTCGAGTCGGGCGAGGACGTCCGCCCAGGCGATGCCCACGTGCCGCTTCGCTTGTTTGCCGAAGCGGGTTTCCAGCGTCTTGAGCAGGTCGTTCGCGTCCTGGGCCATCGGGCATCCTCCGGAGTGGAATCCGGAAGTCTAGCGGCCCTGCAGCGTGTCCTTCATGGCCTGCGCGAGGTCGGCATCGCCACTCGCTTGCAGCCCGCGGATCGCGCCTTCCCGGTCCGCGAGGTCGTAGTGCTGGCACAGCTTGCGCTTGCCCTCGAGCCGCGTGACACGCACCTCGATGCCGACGATGTGGCGCAGTTCCTCCGCCAGGAAATCGGCCGGGGCGTCGCCCATCTTCCACGGCGCGGGCTGCGTCGCCTCGTGCTCGCGGGTCAGGCGGGCGACCACGCCGCGCACGAACTTCTCGTCGTCGTGCGCGTGGAACGTGCCGTGGGCGTGCACCACCTCGTAGTTCCAGGTGGGCACGCGCCGGTGGGTCTCCTGCTTGCCGGGGTACCAGTTGGGCGAGATGTAGCCCTGCACGCCGCGGAAGACGACCATCACGGGGGCGCCGTCCTTCACGTCACGCCAGACCGGGTTGGCGCGGGCGACGTGGGCGACGAGGGTGCCGTGTTCGCCCTTCGCCGCGTCGAGCAGGAACGGCACGTGGTTGGCGTCCAGGCCCGCGTCGCCGTGGGTCACGAGCATGCCCAGCGGGTGCGTGGTCACGATGCGGTGGAGGGCTTCCGCGCGGGGCTCGGCGAATTGCGGGGGGACGTACATGGCGGGGGCCTGGGCAGGAGTGTTCGAAGGTCGACTTTGCCCAAGAACCGGCTCGTGGAAAATAGCCAGTTACCGCGCATCTCACCAGACCAGTTCACGGCCATGCCCAACGACCCCCGACGCGGCGTCAGCCGCGCGCTCTACGACGAGATCCGGGCCCGCATCGCGGACGGCACCTATCCCGCGGGCGCGGCGCTGCCGTCCACGCGGTCGCTGGCGCTCGAGCGGGGCCTGTCGCGGGCGACGGTGTCGCTGGTCCATGAGCAGCTGGCCGCGGACGGGCTCATCGAGACGCGGGCCGGCGCGGCGGCCCGCGTGGCCCCGGGGGCGTGCCGCACGAATCGGGCGCCCGCCGCTTCGGCGGCTCCGTTCCCCGGCCGTCTGTCCGCGTTCGGCAGCCGCGTGGACGGCCTGGTGCTGCCGGACACCGGCCTGGGCGACCCGGACCCGGTCGACTTCGTCTACGGGCCGCTGGCGGGCCGCGACTTCCCGACGTCGGCGTGGCTGAAGGCCCTTCGCGCGGTGGAGCACCGGCGTCCCGCCCGGCTGGCCTACGAGGACCCTCGCGGCAACCTCGCGTTGCGCAAGGCCCTGCAGGCCCACCTCAGCCGGAGCCGCGGGCTGTCCTGCGCGGTGGAGCAGCTGTTGATCGTGAACGGCTCGCAGCAGGCCCTCGACCTGTGCACGCGACTGCTGGTCGATGCCGGCGACACGGTGGTCGTCGAGAACCCGGGCTACCGGATGGCGCACCACGTCTTCGAGGCCCACGGCGCCCGCCTGCGGACCGTGGCCGTGGACGACCAGGGCCTGCGGACCGACGAGCTGGCCCGGGTGCGCGACGCGCGGATGCTCTTCGTGACCCCGACGCACCAGTTCCCCCTCGGCGGCTTCCTGCCGCTCGGGCGCCGGCGCGCGCTGCTCGACTGGGCGGGCGAGCGGCAGGCGTGGGTGATCGAGGACGACTACGACAGCGAGTACCGCTACTCGGTGCGCCCCGAGCCCGCGCTCTTCTCGCTCGACACCCGCGGCTGCGTGCTCCACGTGGGGACGTTCTCGAAGACGCTGTCGCCGCAGCTGCGCCTCGGCTACCTCGTCCTGCCGGCGCGGCTCGTGCCCACCCTCGCGGCGGCCAAGCGCCTGTCCGACCGCCACGCGGCGACCGGCGCGCAGCGTGCGCTGGCGCTGCTGCTCGAGGACGGGAGCTACGACCGCCACGTGCGGCGCATCCGCCGGCTGCAGCAGGCCCGGCAGCGCGCGCTGGTCGACGCGCTCCGTGAACGCCTCGGCCCGCGGGTGGACATCCAGGGCGCCGCGAGCGGGCTGCACATCGTCGCGTGGTTCCCGGACGTGCCGGACCACGACGAGGCGACGCTCGTCGAGGCCGCGCATCGCCACGGGGTGCGGGTCCATCCCATCGGCCCGCTGTACCGGCCGGCCGCTCGCGCCGTGACGCCGACGCGGTGCGCCGGCCTGGTCATGGGCTACGCGCTGCTGGAACCCGAGGCCATCGCCGAGGGCGTGCGGCGCCTCGCCCTGGCGGTGAAGGGGATGGTGCGGCGCGGGCGCGGCCGGCGTAGAGTGCCGGCATGAACCCGTCGCTGCCCATCGCGGCGCTTGTCCTGTCGGCCCTGCCCACGGCCTGCGTCACGACCCCGCTGCCCGGCGTGCCGGTGCAGGACGTCGAACCCGCCGCGGTGCGGGGCTGCGCCGTGCTGGGTGACCTGGAGGTGCGCACGATGCGGGACAGCGGCTCGCCGGCCGCGGACCTTCAGCGCGTGAAGGAGCGGCTGCTGTCGGACGCCCGCGAACTCGGCGCCACTCACCTCGTGGTCACCGAGCGCGACCTGCGCTTCGCGCTGGCGCTGGCCCGCGGGACGGCGTACCGCTGCGGTTGAGGACGCGGGACGCCGGTCAGGCGTTCGCGAGCTTGAACACGGCCACGGTCTGCAGCAGGCGCGCCGCCTGGTGCTTGAGGCTCTCCGCCGCGGCCGCGCCTTCCTCGACGAGCGCGGCGTTCTGCTGCGTCGCCTGGTCCATCTGGTCGACCGCCTGGCCGATCTGGCCGACACCCGAACGCTGCTCGGCGCTGGCCGAGCTGATCTCGGCGACGATGTCGCTCACGCGCTGGATGGCGCCCACGATCTCGCCCATGCGGGCGCCGGCCTGGTCCACGAGGGCGGTGCCCTGTTCGACCTGCTCGACGCTGCTGTTGATCAGCGTCTTGATCTCCTTGGCGGCCTGCGCGCTGCGCTGCGCGAGCGAACGCACCTCGGCGGCCACCACGGCGAAGCCGCGGCCCTGTTCACCCGCGCGGGCGGCTTCCACGGCCGCGTTCAGCGCGAGGATGTTGGTCTGGAAGGCGATGCCGTCGATCACCGAGATGATGTCGCCGATCTTGCGCGAGCCGGCGTTGATGTCGCTCATCGTGCGCACCACCTGGCCCACCACCTCGCCGCCCTGCGTGGCGAGCGTGTTGGCCTCGCGCGCCAGCTGGTTCGCGTGGTTCGCGTTCTCGGCGTTGTTGCGCACGGTGATGCCGAGCTCTTCCATCGTCGCGGCCGTCTGCTGCAGCGCGCTCGCCTGCTGTTCGGTGCGGGCGCTCAGGTCGTTGTTGCCCGACGCGATCTCGGCGGACGCGGTGGCCACGCCCTCGGCGTTGTCGCGCACGTCGCGCAGCACGGTCTGCAGGCGGCCCTGCATGTCCTTGAGCGCGCGCAGCAGCACGCCGGTCTCGTCGGTGGCGGTGGAGTCGATCGCCTGGCCCAGGTCGCCGGCGGCGACACGCTGGGCGGCGCTCACGGCGACGGCGATGGGGCCGGTCACGCCGCGGGTGATCACGACGGCGAAGACACCGCCCACCACCACGGCCAGGAGGCCCAGCGCGAGGATCAGGTTGCGGCTGGAGGCGTTGGTGGCATGGATGCGGCCCGCGCTCGCGTCGATGCTCTCGCGCTGCCGGTCGAGCAGCTTCTGCACGTCGGCGATGAAGGCGTTGGAGGCCGGCGTGAAGACCTCGTCGAACACCTTCGTGGCCTGCGCCACGTCGCCGTCCTTCTTGAACTTGGAGATCTCGTCGCGCGAGCTCAGGTAGACCTTGCGGTGCTCCGAGATGCTCTTGAAGAGCGCCTGCTCCTCGTCGGTGCGCAGGAGCGCCTCGATGGACTTCTGGTATTCGCCGGATGCCTTGGACGAGGCCTTGGCCTCCTCGGCGAAGAACGTGGCGAGGGCGGGGTCGTTGCTCTTGACGATGGCGGTGGTGCGGCGCACGCCCGTCTGGATGTTGCGGTACCAGTCGCCGATCAGGCGTTCCTTGGTCAGCGGCTCGGCCATCATCTCCGCGGTGGCCTGGGAGGTGCCTTGCAGGCGCCACAGGCCGAGCAGCGTGATCATCGCGGTGAGCAGCAGCACGAGGCCGAAGGCCAGGGCGAGTCGTTTGCCGATCGAGAGGTTGTTCATGGGCGAGGCGGAGGAAGAGGGGGCAACCCCCGATATCGGCACCTTCCCGCCCGCCTGAACCCCTTTCTGGAATCGATTCCAAAGGGTGGCGGAAGTGGACGATCGTCCACTCCCGCCGCACCCGTCACCTCAATTGAACGTGACCGCGCCGGTGTTGGCGTTCGTCAGCGTCTTCTTCTTGTAGTCGATCACGAAGTGGTCGCTCGGCTTGCCCGAACCCAGGCCCTTCAGGATCGAGAAGACCTGCTTGAACTGCGACTGGAACGCGACCTGCACGGCGTTCTGGTCGGACGGCTTGTCGGCGATCTTCACCGGCGCCGCGGGGTTGGCCGGGAAGGCCGACATCAGCAGCTTGTACTGCTTGACGCGGGCGTCGCCCATGCCGCGCAGCGCGAGTTCGCCGGCGTACACGGTGCGGTGGAAGTCGCCGTGGAAGTCGTAGGCCGTGACCTTGGCCATCGCGTCGAAATCGACCCCGGCGGCGGTGGCGAGCTGGCGAGCCTTCGTGGTGGCCGTGGCCCAGTCGGCGGCGAGCTGGCCGGCCGCGGCGGGCGTGCCCGACGCGGTTCCGGTGGCGAAACACGTGGCGGTCAGCGGCAGCACGCCGGTCTGGTCCTTCAGCTCGGCCACCTTCACCGCCGTCTGCAGCTGGGTCATCGTGAGCATCTGCGCCAGGGTCAGCGTGGTGGCGGCTTCCTTCATCTCGCAAGGCCAGTATTCATCCATGAAACGCAGGCGCGAGAGTTCGCCGAAGTAGTAGCGGGTGAAGTCGGCGTAGCTCGTGGTGTCGAGCACGCCGTGGTTCCAGCGCTTGGCGATGTCGGCGGCGGCTGTGCTGTTCTGCAGGTACGCGTACTCCACCTCGTAGTGCGGGAACAGTTCCTTGAAGCGCGGCACGTCGTTCAGCGCGACGGTCTGCACGTCGACGGTGTCGGTGTCCTTGTACGTGACGATCTTGTACGCGGCGCCGTACACGGCGAGCGACGGCGACTGCACGTTCACGAGCCAATTGCCCGCGGCGTCGGCCACGTCGTTCGTGCCGTTGAAGTGCATGTGGCCGCCCACGTGCAGGCGCAGGCCGGTGTTCACCACGCCGGTGGTGGTGGCCACCTCGGGCACGCGCGCCGTCTGGAAGGCGCCCGACTTGAACACGGCCTTCATCGCGTCCGTCTGGTTCGCGTAGAAGTCCATCGTGGGGTAGTGCGAGAAGGCGATCAGCTGCTTGCCCTGCGCCTTGGCCCGCGCGTTGACGGCGGTGATCCATTCGACGAGGTGCTTCTTGTGCGTGAGCACCTTGTTCCAGCCCGCGTTCCCCGCGCCGTCGAAGCCCTTGAAGCTCTTCGGGTTCGTGCCGTCGAACTTCGCGTTCGGCAGGTACACGTTCGCGTCGATCGACAGCAGCCACAGGCCCTTGACCGGCTCGACGAGGTAGCTCGCGTCGGTCACGCTGCTGCACTTCGTGTACGCGGCGCCGGCGGGCTTGTACGCGCCGCCTTCACCTTCCAGGCACAGCTCGAACTGGCGATTGGCGAACTCGGCGCTCTTCTGCGCCTCGGCGTACGAGTAGGTGCCGTTCGTGTACTTGCTGAACGGCGTCTCCCAGTGCACGTCGGTGGACTTCGGCGTGAAGCCGAAGTCGCCCAGCTTCGCGAGCAGGCCTTCGTAGCCCAGTTCCTTGAGCTGGTCGGTGCAGGCGACGGTCGGGTCGGCGGCCTTGCACGCGGCGTTGCCGGTGGCGTAGACCTTCTGCTCCTTGCCGTCTTTCGTCAGGAAGTCGTTCTTGCCCGCCTCGTCGTCGTCGTGCGGTTCGTTGGGGTCGTGGTTGCCCGGGGCCAGGAAGAAGCGCATGCCCTTGGCCTGGTACTCGCGCAGGATCTCGGCGATGCCGTCGATGTTGACCGGCTGGGCGTCGTCCGAGTAATCGCCGGGCAGGGCGACGAACTTGATGCCCTTCGCGTTCGCATCGTCGAGCGCGGCGCGGAAGGCGAAGTAGTTCTCGTTGAAGAGGCGCGTCGACGTCAGCTGCGCGTACATCGTGCGGATGGTCGCGTTCTTGCCGTCGGCCCGCGGGATGCCGGTGAAGGCGGTGGTCTTGAAGTCGCCGTAGACGTTCTCGAAGTGCACGTCGGTCATGAAGGCGACCGACGGGGAGAACGCTGCCGAGGGCGGCGTGGGGGTGGTGTTGGAGTCGCTGTTGCAGGCGGCGAGCGCGAGAAGGGCGCACGCGGCGGCGAGGCCCGTGAGGCGGCGGGAGACGTGGGTCATGGAACGGGTTCCAATGCTGAAAACCCGCGATGCTCGCGAGGCATGGTGACCCGCGTGTGACGATCCGGCGCGACCCGCGCGCCAGATCGATCAAGTGTGGTCGGGCTACCGCGCGGAGACCATCGTCACGGCCTGCGCCCACCGCCGTGCCATCGCCGGCGAGTTCGCGCACGTGGCGTGGCGCGTGACGCTGCAGACCGAACGTTCCAGCAGCTGGATGTCGGCCTCGTGCTGGCGGGCGACGTGCGGGTCCTCGAAGAACAGCACCTTGTCGCAACGCTGGTCGAGGACGAGTTCGGCGATCTGGGCGTCGCCGCCCAGCGGGCCGCTGCGATAGCGTTGCACCCACGGCGTGCCCTGCGGCCAGCCGCGGGACCAGGCGAGTTCGTTCAGGCGCTGGCCCGTGGTGCCGGTGGCGACGCGGCTCGGCGCGCGGCTGAGCAGGTCGAAGTTGTCGGCCGCGAAGCCGACCATGTGGTCCTTCAGCGCGTCGTGGGCGATCAGGGCGAGGTTCCGTTTCGAGACGTCGAGCAGCTGGCGGGCCGTGTCGTCCGCGTGGCCCGCGTGCACAGCCTCCACCGCCATCCACTCGATGGCGCCGGCCACGGTGGAGATGAACGGCTTCTCGTGCGTGACGCACTGGCGCTTGAGCGCGAGGGCCTCGGGGTACAGCGTGGACGGGTCGACCGGGTCGATCAGGTAGACGATGCCGTCGATCTCCTGGTTCTCGTAGGCGCCGCCGGCGATGTGGGAGACGAGGCGCATCAGGCCGCCTTCGCCGCCCGAGGGATACGCGACGAGGCCGTCGTAGCCGCCGAGGTCGGGCGACCGCGAGAGGGTGGCGTACGCGCCACCCACCGCGTGCAGCCGCAGGCCCATCGCGCGGATGGCGGCGCCGCTGTGGCGCGACCAGGAGAGCAGGCCGCCGTCGGGCGACGCGCGGTGGAGTTTGCTGGCGGCGAGGCCGAAGCGGCGTGCGGGGGAGGTGGGCATGGGACGCGAGGAGACGGCGGGAAGGGCCGATTCTTGCCGGCCTGAACCGATCCCGCAATCCTGCCTGTCCCCAACGCCCGTCATCCCGGCGAACGCCGGGATCCACCGAGGTCGGCGCGCGCTCCTCGGGCAGTGGGCCCCGGGTTCGCCGGGGTGACCCGCTCTTTCAGCGCGCCGGGCAACCCTTGCCGCGCAGGTCGTCCGACGCGGCCTTCTTTCCCGTCCCCGGCTCCGTCAGGCTGCACCGCGACGCGAAGTAGAACGACAGCCGGTCACGCACCGGTTGCCCCTCGAGGGTGTACGGCCGGTTCCCGGCGTACACGTTGCCGCCGGCCTCGGCCGCCGCCTTGTCGTACAGGCCCTGGCTGATGTTGTGGCGATCGATCGAGCCGTCGAAGGTGGTCGCGGTCAGGCGGCGGTACGCGTCGCGCGCCACGGCCGCGTCGCGCGGACCCTTCAGGTAGCGGTCGAACCAGGCCAGGGTGTAGTACTGGATCACCGCTTCACCGTACCGGCTGGTGCCGCCGCCGAACAGCGAGTAGTCGAGGTGGGTGGCCGCGCGCGGCATCACGAGCATGGTGTCCACGCCGGCCGCCTTGAGCTCCTGGAAACCCAGGTCCTTCGGGTGCGGTCCGTCGCCGCGGCCGCGGCCGCCCTGCGTGTTGGACGGGGCCGGTTCCGGCGCGGTGTCGTAGGCGACGGGCTTGAAGTAGTAGTCGGCGCCGATGCCGATCGCGGGCGTGCGGATGGCGACGTTCGCCGGCGGGTCGATGCCCAGCTTGTCGGCCCAGCCGGTGCGCAGCGCCGTGAGGTTGTCCCACGCGACGATGGCCGACAGGCGCGTGTCGGTCTGGCCCAGCAGGCTCGCGGTGCTGCCGCCCTGCGAGTGGCCGGCGATGCCGACGGCCCGGCGGTCGAGGTCCTGCCAGCGGGGGAAGTGGGCGCCGCCCGCGAGCGGCGCCTGCGGGGTGGAGAACACCCAGTCGAGCACGTCCTGCGTGTCGAGGGCGTGGACGTTCATCGGGGCGGTGGTCTCGAGCGAGACGGTCATGTAGCCGGCCTCGGCCAGCGCCTGGGCGGCGGACCAGTGCAGGCGCCGCGAGCTGTAGCCGCCGTGCACGATCACGACGGTGGGGTACGGCCCTTCGGCGCGTTTCAGTCCGGCGGGCAGGTTCGGGCAGCTGCCGGTGTCGCAGGGGCGGTAGATCTCGACCGTGACGGGCTGGCCCGACCGGTTGGGCGTGGTGACCTGCTCGAAGCGGAAGCGCAGGCCGGCGTTGCGGGTGGGCACGCGGTAGGCGTCCAGCACGGGCATTTTGCCGGGCGGGAAGAGGGCCTCGGGCTGCTGGGCGAGGTCGGCCAGGCGCTGGCGGGCGCACTGGAAGTTGGCCGTGTCGCGGGCCCTCCAGGCGTCGGAGCCAGGGGCGGGGGATTCGTCGGCGACCGGGCGTTCGCAGGCGTCGCCCGGGGCGCGGGTGGCGATGGGCGGCGTGGCGACCGGTGCAGGGGCGGGCGTCGGGATGGCGCAGGCGCCCAGGGCAGCCGTGACGGCCAGCAGGGCGATCCGGCGGAGGGGCAGGGGAACGGCAGGGCTCAAGGGAACTCCAGAAGACGGGGGCAAACAAACGAACGCGCGTTCAGTCGACCGATGATATACGTATGACGTCATTGCGTATACATAAGCGGCGACGGCAGGCGGAGGACGTGCCGTGGTTCACGAACCGCCGTTCCCGCGGGGGAAGACCCGGGCGTCCGTAGACGGGAACAGCACCCCCTTTCCCCCTCTGATCGGCCTCAAGTTTTCGGCCCCGCTTGGAACAATGTCGGAAGGAATTCCTCCCCTCCCGCCATGTCCGACCAAGACAACAAGCAATTACCAGCCACCGCGAGAAAGCTGCAGAAGGCCCGTGAAGAAGGCCAACTGGCCCGCTCGCGTGACTTCGGCCACCTCGCCGCGATCGCGGTCGGGGGCGGGGTGCTGGTGGCGGGGGCGCCCACGGCGTCGGCCTGGCTGCGCGACCTGCTGGCCACCGGCCTGACGTTCAACGCCGGGTCCGTGCAGAACACCGGGTTCATGGGCGAACGCCTGCTCGACCTGGTCCTGAAGATGCTGATCGTGGTGATCCCCATGGGCGCCCTGATGGCGGCCGTGGGTGTCGCCGCCAGCATCGCCATCGGCGGCTGGGTCTGGACCATGAAGCCCATGGCGCCTGACCTGATGAAGCTGAACCCGATCTCGGGCATCGGCCGCCTGTTCTCGAAGCAGCAGCTGATCGACGCGCTGAAGGCGTCGCTGCTGGCCCTCATCCTCGGTTCGATCGGCGCCGTCTACCTGAAGGGCCACGTCGAGTCGTTCGGCGGCGCGCTGGCGATGCCGCTGCCCGCAGCGCTGTCGCATGCCGGCTCGGTCATGCTCGGCGGCCTGATGCTGCTGCTGGTGGCGCTGGTGGTCTTCGCCGTGATCGACGTGCCGCTGCAGAAGTACCTGCACGCCAACAAGCTCAAGATGAGCCACGAGGAAGTCAAGCAGGAGCACAAGGACATCGAGGGCAACATGGAGATGAAGGCCAAGATCCGCCAGCGCATGCGCGAGGTGGCCAACCGCCGGATGATCGCCGCCGTGGCCTCCGCCGACCTGGTCGTGATGAACCCGACCCACTACGCGGTCGCCCTCAAGTACGACGAAGCCGCCATGGGCGCCCCCCGCGTGATCGCCAAGGGCGCCGACCTGATGGCCATGAAGATCCGCGACGTGGCGAAGGAAGCCCAGGTGCCGGTGCTGCAGGCCCCGGTGCTGGCCCGGGCGCTGTACGCCCACGCCGAAGTCGACCGCGAGATCCCGTCCGCGCTGTTCTCGGCCGTGGCCCAGGTGCTCGCCTACGTGTACCAGCTGCGCGCGGCGCTCGCCGGCCGCATGGCCATGCCGGGCGCGCTGCCCGAACTGAATGTCCCGGTCGAGCTCGACCCCCACCACAAACCAGGGCGCTGATCGATGAACGCACTGATCGCCAAACTGCAGGCCCTGCTGGGCCCCCACGCCACGGCCATCAAGGCCCTGATGGCGCCCATCTTCATCATCCTGCTGCTGTCGATGATGGTGCTGCCGCTGCCGGCATTCGCCCTCGACTTCATGTTCACGATGAACATCGCCATCGCGCTGATGGTGATGATGGTGGCGGCCTACATGGTCAAGCCGCTCGACTTCTCGGCCTTCCCGATGGTCATCCTGCTGACCACGCTGCTGCGCCTGGCCCTGAACATCGCGTCCACCCGCGTGGTGCTGCTGGAAGGCCACACCGGCACCGGCGCGGCCGGCAAGGTGATCGAATCGTTCGGCCACTTCCTGATCGGCGGCAACTTCGCCGTCGGCCTGATCGTCTTCGCCATCCTCGTGGTGATCAACTTCGTCGTGGTGACGAAGGGCGCCGAGCGCATCGCCGAAGTCGGCGCGCGCTTCACCCTGGACGCCATGCCCGGCAAGCAGATGGCCATCGACGCCGACCTGAACGCCGGCCTGATCGACGAGCGCGAGGCCAAGCGACGCCGCGCGGAAGTGGGCGACGAGGCGGAATTCTTCGGCTCCATGGACGGTGCCAGCAAGTTCGTCCGCGGCGATGCCATGGCCGGCCTGCTGATCCTCGCGATCAACATCGTGGGCGGTTTCATCATCGGCGTGGTGCAGCACGACCTGTCGGCCGCCCAGGCCGCCAACAGCTACATCCTGCTGGCCATCGGCGACGCCCTGGTCGCCCAGGTACCGGCGCTGCTGATCTCGGTGGCGGCCGCCCTGGTGGTGTCCCGCGTCGGCAAGGAACAGGACGTCGGCACGCAGATCTCCGGCCAGGTATTCAGCTCGCCCCGCGCCATCGGCATCACCGCCGGCGTGATCGGCATGCTGGGCATCATCCCGGGCATGCCCCACATCGTCTTCCTGATCATCTCGGGCGGGCTGGGCTATGGCGCCTGGTGGATGCACAAGCGCAACCTGCGCAAGGCCGCCGAACCGCCGCCGCGCGCCGTGCAGCCGTCCCAGGAACCGAACGCCGAAGCCAGCTGGGACGACCTGCTGCCGGTGGACACCCTGGGCCTGGAAGTGGGCTACCGCCTGATCGCGCTGGTCGACAAGGCCCGCCAGGGCGACCTGCTGCAGCGCATCAAGGGCGTTCGCCGCAAGTTCGCCCAGGACGTCGGCTTCCTGCCGCCGCCCGTGCACATCCGCGACAACCTGGAACTCAAGCCCAGCATGTACCGCCTGACGCTGCGCGGCGCCGTGGTGGGCGAGGGCGAGGCCTTCCCGGGCATGCTGCTGGCCATCAACCCCGGCGGCGCCACGACCAACCTGATCGGCACCAAGACCACCGATCCGGCCTTCGGCCTCCCGGCGGTCTGGATCGAGGAGCGCCAGCGCGAGTCCGCCCAAATGAACGGATTTACCGTCGTTGATTGCTCGACCGTGGTGGCCACCCATCTTTCACACTTGATGCAAGTGAACGCGGCCCGCCTCCTGGGACGCGTCGAAGTCCAGCAACTGGTGGAACACGTGACGAAGTTGGCACCCAAGATGATCGAAGACGTTGTCCCGAAGATGGTCGCCATTCCGGCCCTGCAGAAAGTGCTGCAGCTGCTGCTGGAAGAGGGCGTGCACATCCGCGACATGCGCTCCATCGTGGAATCGCTGGCCGAACACGCTTCCGTGGTCAGCGACCCGGCCGAACTGGCCCGCCGCATCCGCATCAGCCTGGCCCCCTCCATCGTCCAGCAGATCTACGGCCCCGTGCAGGAACTCGACGTGATCGCCCTGGAACCTGAACTCGAGCGCATCGTGACCCAGGCCCTGAACTCGCCGCACGGCGCCGCGCTGGACCCGGGCGTGGCCGACACGCTGGCCCGCAGCGCCGCCCAATCCGCGAAGCGCCAGGAAGACCTCGGGCACCCCGCCTGCCTGCTGGTGCCGGACCTGATCCGCGCCCCGATGGCCCGACTGCTCAAGCGCGCCGCGCCCCGCCTGAAGGTGCTCGGACACAGCGAGATCCCCGAAACGCACTCGATCCGCATCGGATCGATCATCGGGGGAACATGATGACCCGCGCCGCACACGCCAGCCAAGTTTCGATTTCGCGTAATTCCCGCCTCGGAGGCACCTTCAAATGAACGTCAAACGGTTTACTGCGCGCACCTCGCGCGACGCCCTCACCCTGGTCCGCCAGGCGTTCGGCGAAGACGCCGTGGTTCTGTCCACGAAGCCGTGCGCCGAAGGTGTGGAAGTGCTGGCGATGGCGCCGGAAAGCATCCAGCAGATCGAACGCCTGTCGGCCTCGTCGATGCCCGCCGCGCAGGCGCCGGCCCGCGCCGCCGCCCCGCGCAAGCCGGCGGCCCGCCCGGCCGCCCCGGTGCAGCAGCAGCCCGTGCAGGACGACGTGACCGACGACGTGGCCCAGCTGTCCATGAGCACGCTGTCCTTCCAGGACTACGTGCGCGAGCGCATGCTCAAGCGCCGCCAGGCCGCCATCCGCGCCGAACAGCAGCGCCACCAGGAACCCACGTTCGCCGCCGAACCCGAACAACTGCCGGCCGCCCTCGAGCAGCGCCTGAGCGCCCGCGTGGTGCCCATGCCGGCCAAGCCGGCCCAGCCGATCGACGTGGCCCCGGCCCCCGCGCCGTCGCCCGTGCGCCAACAGCAGGCCGCCGCCCACCGCGCCCCGCCGGTGCTGCGCGAGGAAGTGCGCGCCGCCGCCCCGGCCCTGACGCCGGTCGCCGCCGCCATGCCCGTGCCGTCGCTCGCCGACAACACGCTGTCGAACGCGTCGATGGAAAACGCCCGCCGCGAACAGCAGGCCATGATGAACGAGCTGCGCTCGATGAAGGGCCTGATCGAGGACCGCTTCGGCGCCCTGGCCTTCATGGAGAAGATGCAGCGTCACCCGGCGCAGGCGCAACTGATCCAGAAGCTGCTCGACTGCGGCTTCTCGCCCGCCCTGATCCGCAAGCTGACCGAAAGCCTGCCCACCGACGTCACCGACGAAACCGCCTGGGCCGCCAACGTGCTCGAGCGCAACCTGCTGACCGGCGAACACGAAGCGGCCCTGGAAGACCAGGGTGGCGTGTACGCGATGATCGGCTCCACCGGCGTCGGCAAGACCACCAGCACCGCCAAGATCGCCGCCGCCTTCGCCGCCAAGTACGGTGCCGCGAACCTCGGCCTGATCACGCTGGACGCCTACCGCGTCGCCGCCCACGAACAGCTGCGCGCCTACGGCCGCATCCTGGGCGTGCCGGTGCACACCGCCCACGACCGCGCCTCGCTGGAAGACCTGCTGGAGCTGCTGTCGTCCAAGAAGATGGTGCTGATCGACACGGCCGGCATGGCCCAGCGCGACAGCCGCACCCGCGAACTGCTCGACATGCTGGCCCACCGCTCGATCCAGAAGCTGCTGGTGGTGAACGCCTCGGCCCAGGGCGAGACGATCGAGGACGTGATGCTGGCCTACAAGGCCGCCTCGTGCAAGGGCATCGTGCTGTCGAAGATGGACGAAGCCGTCAAGCTGGCCCCGGCCCTCGACGCCGTGATCCGCCACAAGCTGAAGGTGGTGGGCGTGGCCAACGGCCAGCGCGTGCCGGAAGACTGGCACCGCCTGTCGGCCCACGCCCTGGTGCACCGCGCCCTGCGCGCCACCGTCAACCCGGCCTACCGCATGGAAGCCGACGACGTGAGCCTGATCTTCACGGCCCGCCAGCAGGCGCAGCGCGCCCGCCCGCAGCTGCACGCCTGACCGATCGACCCGCTCAACCGCTCAACCCCGCGTTCCCCAGATCCTGCCGCCATGCACGACGACTACGCCGATTCCAACTACCCGCAAGACCAGGCCCACGGCCTGCGCCAGATGTTCGCCCACGCGCGCGTGCGCATGGTGCCGATCGTCGCGAACCCGCACATGGCGTTCGGCGGGGTGATGCTGGAACGACTGTGCACCGCCTTCTCCGAACAGGGCGCCCACGTGATGGTGGTCGACTGCTCCGACCGCGCGCCCACCACCTCCGAGCTGTCGGTGATGGACCTCGGTGAATGCATCGAGACGCTGTCGCCCCAGGTGTCGTACATGGCCGCCCGCGGCCTGCCGCTGCGCTACGTCGATTCGGCCGGTTCCACGGCCGGGTTCCTGCAGGCGGTGTCCGACGTGATGCCCCATGTGGACGTGATGCTGGTGCACGCGAGCGAATCCGACCTGTGCCGCCTCTTCATGCGCAGCGAGGCCCGCCCGCTGCTGCTGGCCGACGACCGTCCCGCCAGCGTGACCCACGCCTACGCCGCGATGAAGCTGCTGACGCAGCGCGCGAACCTGATGGTGCACGACCTGCTGCTCTGCGCCGCCCCGACTTCCCCGCGCGTCGAGCGCATCGCCACGCAGCTCGCCACCTGCGCCGACAGCTTCCTGGGCGCCGTCTTGCGCGACTGGCTGCATGTCGACCCCGCATCGGACGCCCGCGAGGCGCCGGCCCCCGCCCTGCGCCGCTGGGCGCGCGAGGTGCTGACGCCCACCACGCCGTACGGCCACGCGATGACGCGCACCCAACAGATGAACCAGCACGTGCTGAACTGACCTCTCGGAGCCCACATGTATACCGCCAAAGGCCAACTCGACGTCAACACGATGCTCAAGCAGTACAGCCCGCTGGTGCGCCGCCTCGCGCACCAGATGATCGCGAAGCTGCCGGCGAACGTCGAACTCGACGACCTGATCCAGGTCGGCATGATCGGCCTCACCGACGCGCTGAGCCGCTTCGACGCCCAGCAGGGCGTGCAGTTCGAGACCTTCGCCACCCAGCGCATCCGCGGCGCGATGCTCGACGAACTGCGCGGCAACGACTACCTCTCGCGCGGCGTGCGCAAGCAGCAGCGCAGCATCGAGTCGGCCGTGCACAAGCTCGAGCAGAAGCTCGGCCGCGCGCCCGCCGAAAGCGAGATCGCCCGCGAGATGGGCGTCACGCTGGTCGAGTACCAGGAACTGCTCGGCAAGGTGCGCGGCACGCAGCTCGTGTACCTCGAGGACATGAGCGGCGACGAGGGCGACAACGACTTCCTCGATCGCCACGTGGCCGACGAGGCGGGCAACCCGCTCGCCCAGCTGCAGGACCACCGCATGCGCGAGGCCCTGGTCGAAGGCATCAAGACGCTGCCGGAACGCGAGCAGTACGTCATGTCGATGTACTACGAGCACGACATGAACCTGAAGGAGATCGCGGCGGTGCTGAAGGTGACCGAGTCGCGCGTCTGCCAGCTGCACAGCCAGTCCATCGCCCGGCTGCGCGTGAAACTCCGCGAGTGGTGACACCACCCCTCGCCTGACCGCACCGGGTGCCCCCATGCTCCAACTCTTCAAGAAGCCCGCCGCGCCGTCATCCGCGCTCGTGGCGGCGCCCGTGACCGCCTCGTCCGAACCGGACCTGCGCGCCGCGGTGCGGTCGATCAGCCAGCAGTCGGCCACCATGGGCCGCGAGGCCGCCGAAGTGCGCGGCCAGCTGGACGACGCCATCAAGGTGTCCGCCCGCCAGGCCCAGGCCGTGGCGGCGCTGGCGCAGCAACTCCAGAACATCACCTCCGCGCAGGCCGACATCCGCGGCGTGGCCACGGGCAGCCTCGGCGCCGTCGGCCGGGCCCGTGACGCCGTGAGCGCCGTGGGCGAGGAGGTCGCCGGCATCGTCGACTCGCTGCGCGACGTCGCCAACGCCGCCGGCGAGATCACGCAGATCGCCCTGCAGACCCGCCTCGTCGCGTTCAACGCGTCGGTGGAAGCCAAGCGCGCCGGTGAAGCCGGCCGCGGGTTCGGCGTGGTCGCCGACGCCGTGAAGGACCTCGCCTCCAAGGTGGAGCAGTCGTCCAAGGCCATCATGAGCACCGTGGGCCAGCTCGATTCGCGCATCGCCGCGCTGTCGCGCGAGATCCAGGTGCGCGCCGACCACGCGTCCGACCAGGGCGCCTTCCACAAGGCCCTGGGCGACGTCGAATCGGGGGTCTCCAGCATCAACGCGGCGGCGGACCGCAGCCGCGACGTGTGCGAGGGACTCAACGGCCAGATGGCCGAGATCGAGACCGAGATGAACCGGTCGAGCCGTGCGCTCGACACGGCGATGACCCGCAGCGAGTCGTTCCTGAAGGTTTCCGAACACCTGATCGAGCTCGTGGCCGAGTGCGGCCTCGAGACCGAGGACACCCCGTTCATCCGCGCCGTCACCGACGCCGCCGCCCAGATCGGCGCGCTGCTGGAAGACGCGGTGCGTTCGAACGCGGTGACGATGGCCGACCTCTTCGACGAGGCCTACCGCCCGATCCCGAACACCAACCCCGCCCAGCACGTCACGCGTTTCGTCGACCTCGCCGACCGCCTGTTCCCGCAGGTGCAGGAGCGCGTGCTCGAGGCCCACGCGAAGGCGGTGTTCTGCATCGCCGTGGACCGCAACGGCTACGTGGCCACGCACAACAAGGTGTACTGCAACCCGCAACGCGGCGACGTGGCATGGGACACCGCCAACAGCCGCTACCGCCGCATCTTCAACGACCGCACCGGCCTCGCGTCGGCGCGCAACGAACGCCCGTTCCTGCTGCAGACCTACCGCCGCGACATGGGCGGCGGCAAGTTCGTGCTGCTGAAGGAAGCCGCCGCGCCCATCACGGTGAACGGCCGGCACTGGGGCGGCCTGCGCCTCGCCTTCAACTTCTGAGCTTCACCAGGCTCAGCAGGGTCGCCGACAGGATCAGCGCGCCGCCCGCCAGCACGGTGGCGTGCAGTGTCTCGCCACCCCACCACACGGCCGTCAACGCGGCGAACACCACCTCGCAGGGCATCACCACGGCCGTCACCGTGGCGGGCAGGCGAGAGGCGCCGTACTGCAGGCACAGGTTGGCGCACAGGAACGCCAGCGCGAGGCCCAGCACCGGCACCGGCCAGGCGAAGGATGCCGCGGGCCAGGCGACCCCGATCGCCGCGCCCGCGAGCCCCGACGACAGCAGCGCCGCCGCGGAGCCCGCGACCGACGCACCGCCCAGGAACATCGCCAGCGCGCGCCCTTCCTGAGGAATGCCGGCCGAGCGCCGGAGCATCACGTTGTTCAGCGCGAACGCGAAACCGCCGAGCAGGGCCAGCGCGTCGGGCAGCGAGAACGCCGCCGCGCCGAAGCGGCTTTCCGCCGGCCACAGCACGAGCACGGCCCCCGCCAGCGCGAGCAGCACCCGCACGATCGCATCGCGGGTCATCCGCTCGTGCAGCATCACGCGGGCGAGGAACAACGCCCACACCGGCATCAGGTAGAACAGCAGAACGACCCGCACCACGTCGCCGATGCTGACCGCCCAGTTGAAGGCAGCGTTGGTGGTGCCGGAGGCCAGCACGATGAGCCAGAGCGCGGGGTTCGTGCGCAACAGTCGCCACGCGCCGGGCCGCCACAGGCCGATGACGATGGCCGACAGCACGTAGATGATCGACGTCGCCCACAGCGGGTGCAGCCCCATGCCCTGGAGCTGGCGTAACGGCCACCACGACACGCCCCACACGAACGCGTTCATCACGAGGGCGAGCACCGGCGCGAGGCCGGCGGGCGCATGGATCGCGGGGGTCATGCGGGACGGCCGGCCGGCTTTTCCATGAAAACGCTGTTGGGGTCCTCGACGTAGTCGCCGAACGGGCCGCGCAGCCGGTACCCGGCGCGTTCGTAGAAGGCGAGGGCCTCGGGCTGCAGGTGGCCGGTCTCGAGCACGAACATCGCGCAGCCCTGCGCGCGGGCGGTGTCCTCGAGCAGCGTGAGCACGGCTCGGGCCACGCCGCGGCCCCGCTGGGACGGGGCGGTGTACATGCGCTTCAGTTCGGCGTACGCGGCGCCCACCACCAGCGCCCCGCAGGCGACGGCCCGGCCGTCGCCGTCGCGCGCCACGGCGAACAGCACGTTCGGCCGGCTCAGCGCGGCGACGTCGATGCCGTGGTGGCTCTCGGGCGGGTACAACGGCTTCTGGTAGGCATCGAGTTCGTCGATGAGGGCCAGCACGTCGGGCTGGTCCGCGGGTTCGAGGGTGACGTTCATGGTCGGGGTTCGCTGAATTCCACTTTAGTGGATTATCCACTATAGTGGATTTCATGGAGAACCCCGATTCCCCCGAACGCCTGATCCCGCAGCGGGTCCGAGAGGAACGCGCCCGGCGCGGCTGGACGCTCGCCCAGCTCGCCGAGCGGGCCGATGTCAGCCGGGCCATGATCTCGAAGATCGAGCGTGGCGAGAGCAGCCCCACGGCGGCGCTGCTCGCCCGCCTGGGCGCGGCGATGGGCGTGGGCCTGTCGTCGCTGATGAGCGCGCCGCGCGCGCCCGCGCCGGCCCTGCGCCGGGTGGGCGAGCAGCCGCTGTGGGTCGACCCCGAGACGGGCTACGTGCGCCGCCTCGTGTCACCGCCGGGCGGGGAGGGCGACGTGGAGGTCGTCGCCATCGAGCTTCCGGCCGGCCGGGTCGTCACCTTCGCGCCGTCGAGCGGCCTCCGGTCCGACGAACAGGTGCTGCTGCTCGAGGGGGTGCTGGCGCTGCACAGCGGGGGTGTCCGGTTCGACCTGCGGCCGGGCGACTGCGCGCGGCTCCAGTCCGACCAGGCGCATGCGTTCCGCAACGACGGGGATTCGGTGGCGCGGTACCTGGTGGTGAAGCGGCACGAATCGTTGCCGTCGGGTTGAGGTTGGCGAGGGCGATCGAAATACTGTATATTCGTACAGCATTTCGATCGCCCCATGGACATCCACCGCAAGCTCGCCATCCTGGCCGATGCCGCCAAGTACGACGCCTCGTGCGCGTCCAGCGGCACCACCGACCGCGATTCGGTGGGCGGGCGCGGCTTCGGGTCCACCGAGGGCATGGGCATCTGCCACAGCTACGCGCCGGACGGCCGGTGCATCTCGCTGCTCAAGGTGCTGCTCACGAACCACTGCCAGTACGACTGCCTGTACTGCGTGAACCGCTCGTCCAGCAACGTGCCGCGCGCGCGGTTCCGCGTCGACGAGGTGGTGAAGCTCACCCTCGATTTCTACCGCCGCAACTGCATCGAGGGCCTGTTCCTCAGCAGCGGCATCGTCAAGAGCCCCGACCACACGATGGAGCAGGTGGTGGAGGTGGCGCGCGTGCTGCGCGAGGAACACGACTTCCGCGGCTACATCCACCTGAAGACCATCCCCGACGCCAGCGACGAACTGCTGCACCGCGCGGGCCGGTATGCCGACCGGCTCAGCATCAACGTCGAGCTGCCCACGGTCGAGGGCCTGCAGGCGCTGGCGCCCGAGAAGGACGCGGCGGCCATCGGCCGTTCGATGGAACGCCTGCGCATCCACATCGCCGACGCGCGCGACGCCGGGCACGCGCCGGTCGTGCCCCGCGCGATGCCGGGCGCCCGGCCGCGTGCCGCGCGGCCGCCGCGGTTCGCGCCGGCGGGGCAGAGCACGCAGATGATCGTCGGGGCCGATGGCAGCGACGACCGCAGCATCCTGCGCAGCAGCGCCGCGCTGTACCGGGGCTACCGCATGCGGCGCGTCTACTACTCCGCGTTCAGCCCCATCCCCGATGCCTCGCGCCAGCTTCCGCTGAAGGCGCCGCCGCTCGTGCGCGAGCACCGGCTGTACCAGGCCGACTGGCTGATGCGCTTCTACGGCTTCGGCCACGACGAGATCGTGGCGGGTGACGACGGCCTGCTGCGCCTCGACATCGACCCCAAGCTCGCCTGGGCCCTCGCCCATGCCGACCGCTTCCCGGTGGACCTCAACACCGCGCCGCGCGAACTGCTGCTGCGCGTGCCGGGCCTGGGCGTGGGTTCGGTCGACAAGCTGCTGCAGGCGCGCCGCGTGCGCCGCCTGCGGTTGGAAGACCTGCGCCAGCTCAAGTTGCCGTCGCTCAAGGTGCTGTCGTTCGTGGTGGTGGACGGGCACCGCCCCGCGGGCCGGCCCGGCCCGCAACTGCTGAAGGCGGCCACGCGGCCCGCCGCCCCGGCCGACCAGCTGGACCTGTTCGCATGACCGTCGCCACGCTCGCGGGCCCGGCCGACATCGACGGCTTCCGCGACACGGCGCGTCGCCTGCTGGGGCGTGGTGTCGCGCCGGAGTCGGTGCACTGGACCGTGGACGGCGAGGACACCCTGCCGTGGGACCTCGATGACGCGGCGACGGTGTCGGCCGCGCGCGCGGAGCCCTTCAAGGTGCCAGCCGGCTTCATCGCGTTGTGCGAGACCACGCTGCTGCACCGCGACCCGCAGCGTTTCGCGCTGATGTACCGCCTGCTCTGGCGCCTGCGCCATGCGCCCGGCTTCTGGTGCGACGAACTCGACCCCGAACGCCGTCGCGCCGAGCAGCTCGCCCGCGAGGTGCGGCGCGACATCCACAAGATGCGCGCCTTCGTGCGCTTCACGCCGGTGGTGGACGCGGCGGGCGAGCGGCACATCGCGTGGTTCGAACCCGCGTTCCACATCGTCGAGGCCAACGCGGCGTTTTTTTTGCGGCGTTTCGCGCAGATGCGCTGGGCCATCCTGACCCCGGACCGCTCGGTCGCGTGGGACGGCGAGCGCCTGGCGTTCGGCCCGGGCGCCCACCGCCGCGACGCGCCGCCGCCCGACGCGGGCGCGGCCCTCTGGCTCACGTACTACGAACACATCTTCAACCCCGCGCGCCTGAAGCTCGACGCGATGGTGAAGGAGATGCCCCGCCGCTACTGGGTCAACCTGCCCGAGGCGGCACTGATCGCGCCGCTCACGGCGGCGGCCACGGCGCGCAGCGAGGCCATGGTGGCGGCCGAGGCCACGGCGCCGCGGCGCACGAAACCCATCGCGCTCCCGCGGCGCGGCGTCAAGCCGGCAGCCTGAACCGCCCCAGCACGTCCGACAGCGTCGCCGCCTGGTCGCGCAGGCTCTCCGCGGCGGCGGCCGATTCCTCGACCAGCGCGGCGTTCTGCTGCGTCACCTGGTCCAGCTGGGTGACCGAGCCGTTGATCTGGCCGATGCTGCCCGACTGTTCGCTCGACGCGGCGGAGATCTCCGCGATGATGTCGTTGACCCGCTGCACGCTGCCGACGATCTCGTTCATCGTGGCGCCCGCGTCCTGCACGAGGCGCGAGCCCGTGTCCACGCGTTCGGTCGACGCGCCGATCAGGCCCTTGATCTCGCGCGCGGCGGACGCCGAGCGCTGCGCCAGCGTGCGCACCTCGTTGGCCACCACCGCGAAGCCGCGGCCCTGTTCGCCGGCGCGCGCCGCCTCCACCGCCGCGTTGAGCGCGAGGATGTTGGTCTGGAACGCGATGCCGTCGATCACCGAGATGATGTCGGTGATGCGCCGCGAGCTGTCGTGGATGCCCTGCATCGTGGCCACCACCTCGGCCACCACCTGGCCGCCGCGCTGCGCGACGTCGGCCGCCGACGTGGCGAGCTGGCTCGCCTGGCGTGCCGCATCGGTCGACTGCGACACGGCCCCGGCGAGCTGGCTCATGGCGCTCGCCGTGCGCTGCAGGTTCGAGGCCATGGTCTCGGTGCGCACCGACAGGTCCTGGTTGCCGAGTGCGATCTCGTGGCTGGCCGAGCTGACGTTGCCGGTCGATGCGCGCACGTCGCGCATCACGTTCGCGAGGCCGTCGCGGGTGCGTTCCACCGACCGCATCAGGCGGCCGATCTCGTCGTCGGGGCCGGGCGCCACCGCCACGGACAGGTCGCCTTCCGCGATGGCGCCGAGCGCCGCTTCGGCGGCCCCCAGCCGGCGCTGCAGCGTGCTCGCGAAGCGGTGCACGAACGCGAACATCAGCAGGCCGATGCCGAGGCCCACGCCCAGCGTCACGCCGGCGAAGCGCCACGCGGCCGCCATCGCGGTGTCGGTGTAGACGCCGGAGCCGAGCACCCAGCCCCACGGCGCGAAGCCGGCGACGTACGAGCGCTTGGCCACGGGCTTGTCGCTGCCGACCTTGGGCCACAGGTAGTCGACGTAGCCGCTGCCGTGCGCCTTGACGGTCGCGACGAACTCGACGAACAGGTGCTTGCCGTTCGGGTCCTTGTTCTCGGTGACGTCCTTGCCGTCGAGCTCGGGCTTGATGGGGTGACCCACCATGCGCGGGTGCATGTCGACGATGAACACGTACTCCGTGCCCTCGTAGCGGATGGCCATCACCTCGGCCTTGGCCTTGGCCTGCGCCTCGGCGGTCTTCAGGCGGCCGGCCTTCTCTTCCTCGTTGTACTTCTTCGCGATGGCGATCGACTGCTCGACGACCGCGCGGGTCGTGCTCAGGCGTTGCTCGATCGAGGCGTTGTAGTAGGACAGGGCGGCGTAGGCCGCGACGCCCATCATCGCCACTGTCATCGTGAGCGCCATGAGCCTCAGGCGCATGGTCAGGGACAGGGTGTTCATCGGTGACTCCAGGATTCCACGGGCCGGCCCGGGTGGCCAGCTCTCCGGGGTTCTCGGCCGATGGGATCGGGCCTTGACCTGGATCAAACGGAATTGCCGACGCCGTGTGCGGAAAGTCCGCACGCGCCTGTCGAATGTGCAGGACAGGCCGCGCCGGTGCTTCGCCTTCAGGCCGCGTCGGGAAGCTTCGCGATCACCTTGATCTCGAACTGGAAGCCGTAGAGCCACGTCACGCCGATGCCGGTGAGCGTGGGGTGGGGCGCCTCGCCCCAGTACTCGGGGACCACCTTCCACGCCGTCTCGAAGTTCTTCTCGGGGTCCACGATGAACACGGTCACGTCGACCACGTCGTCGAAGGTGCAGCCCGCGGCGCCGAGGATGGCGTTCAGGTTGTCGAACGCGAGGCGCACCTGCGCCTCGAGGTCGGGCTCGGGCGAACCGTCCGGCCGGCTGCCCACCTGGCCCGACACGAACAGGAAGCCGTTCGAGCGGACAGCCGGTGAATAGCGGTTCTTCTCGTAGAGGGCCTGGCGGCCCGGGGGGAACACGACGTCGCGTTGGGGCATGGGATGTCCTGGAAAAAGGGAAACGATGCAGGGACTCTAGGGATCCGGCGCCCGGAGATAAACCGCCCGACGCCACAATCACTGTTTGCCGATTCCGAACAATCCCCTGGAGCCCCGATGGACCGTTTCGATGCGATGCTGGCCTTCGCCCGCGTGGTGGAGACCGGCAGCTTCACCAAGGCGGCCGACACGCTGCGGATCAGCCGCGCCACGGCCACCCAGCTCGTACAGCAGCTGGAGGCGCGGCTGCGGGTGAAACTGCTCCACCGCACGACGCGCCGCGTGCAGGTGACCGCCGATGGCGCCGTCTACTACGAACGCGTGCTGCGCCTGCTGGCCGACATGGACGACGCCGAGACCAGCCTGTCCGTCGCCTCCACCTCGCCGCGCGGCCGCCTGCGCGTCGACGTGCCGAGCCCGCTGGCCCGGCTGGTCCTGGTGCCGGCCTTGCCCGGCTTCCATGCGCGGTACCCCGAGATCCAGATCGACATGGGCGCGAGCGACCGCATGGTGGACCTGATCGGCGACAACGTCGACTGCGTCGTGCGGGGCGGCGAACTGGCCGACAGCTCGCTCGTCGCGCGCCGCGTGGGCGACCTGCCCATCGGGGTCTACGCGTCGCCGGGCTACCTCGCGCTCGCGGGCATACCCACCCACCCGCGCGAGCTGGAGAACACGCACCACCGCATCGTCGGCTTCCTGCGCGCGAGCACCGGCCGGGTGCTGCCGGCCGCGATGCACCGCGACGGCGAGCGGCTCGAGGTGCACGGCCGCCACGCGTTCGCCGTCGACGACGGCAACGCCTACCTCGCGGCCGGGGTGGCGGGGCTCGGGGTGCTCTGGCTGCCCCGCTACATGGCCGACGCGCACGTGGGGCGGGGCGAACTGGTGCCGCTGCTGGAAGACTGGCGCATCGACGCCATGCCGCTGTTCCTCGCGTACCCGCCGAACCGGCACGTCAGCACGAAGCTGCGGGTGTTCATCGACTGGGTGGTCGAGGTGATGGCGCGGCACGCGCCGGTGGTGTTGCGGGTGTGACATCGACGCTTCGTTCGCAGTGGCCGTAGCGTCAAGTTCATGGCATGAACTGGGAGCCTTCAGCAAATGAGAAATTTCCTCTCATGCGGCCGCTCTTCTCGGGTGCGACGCCGGAGGGGCCGTCGCGACCGACCACCATGGGCTTTAAGTCGAAGTTCACGCGCTTTCTCTCGTCAAGCACTGCTTCCGACCCGAAGCGGAAGTTGGCGTCACCTTCGACTTCGGATTTGGAGCATTGCCGCCGGCCCTGTATGCGAAGCCCTTCGCAATACATGCCGCAATCTTGCCCAGTTTGGTTCCAAGACCTCCACGTCCAACTCGCCTTCCCCCGCGTGGCCGTCGCGATGGCGTCTAGGGGCACACGCCCAACCACGTCAGTCGGAGGATGAAAAAAGGCGAGGCCAACGGCCTCGCCAAATGAGTCCGGCGCTTGCCCAAACCCCCAGAGTGGATGCGTACGGGTGCTGACGCGTCACCCGCACGCGACGCTCACTGCCGTTCCACAGCGATGTTCGACACGATCGCGCGCCCCTGCACCCCGGTGAAGTCGAGCGACAGATTGCCGTCCGACACCGTCACGACGAACGAGCGTGCCATGGCCGTGCGCACCGCACCCGTGGCCTGGAAGATGTCGACGTTGGGCAATGCCACTGCGCCTTCCGCGTTGACGTTGAACACCCGCGCTCCGGCGGCCGTGGCGGTCGGCTCGACGAAGCCGAGCGTGACCTTGTACGTGCCGTTCTCGACCGGGATCTGGTAGGAGAACGCGGCGCCCTCGCGCCACATGTCCCACACCCGGCCCGTTTCCGGAATGACCGTGGAGCCCAGCCCGTTGATGACGATGGCGGCCGAGAACCCGACGTTGCTGCGGCCGCTCAGGGGCGGCAGGTCCCCGTTGAGGAAGTAGTTGTCGGAGCCATAGGTGTTGTTGCCGAGCAGCGGGTCCGTCGATGCGAGACCGCTGGCCAGCTGACCCGCCGCGATGTAGACGTTCGTCGCGTGCTTTTGCGATAGGTTCCAGTTGACGAAGTCGGTCACCGTCTGAATCGCCCCGGGTTAGCTAGACATCTCCGAGCCTCAAACTGAGGCCCAATAGGAGGTGCCATGAAAACGAACCAGCCCTACCCGACAACGCCGTGGCCGAGAGCTTCTTCCAGTTGCTCAAGCGCGATCGCATTCGTCGGCAGATCTACCCGACCCGTGACGCGGCCAGGTCCGACGTCTTCAACTACATCGAGATGTTCTATAAAGCGACGCGGCGGCACGGCACTGCTGCCGGCACTTCGCCAGCAGAGTTCGAGCGTCGCCATTCCCAACGGCTCAGGACTGTCTAGGGAATCCGGGGCGATTCACTGAGGGCTACCGGTTGGCGCGCTTGTTCGCGTACATCGTCCCATCGGCATGCGCGATGAGGGTCTCAGCGTCCTCACCGTCCTCGGGATACAACGCAATGCCGATGCTGGCGGAGAGCGAAAGCGCACGTCCTTCCGACCAACAGGGTTCGCTCAGCTTTGCCGTGATCTTGGCACTGAGGCGCTGAGCGTCATCCCGACCGGCGACCTCTGAGAAAAGTACAACGAACTCGTCCCCGCCATGCCGACTGACCGTGTCGCTGGACCTGACTGCCGACGTCAAGGACGAAGCAACATGTTGGAGGACGAGGTCGCCCACTGCATGCCCCAGTGAATCGTTTATCGGTTTGAAATTGTCCAGGTCCATGAACAAGACTGCCAATCGCTTTCCATTCCGTTTTGCAAGCCGTATGTCGTGCCCGAGCCGATCCAGAAGAAGCGTCCGGTTCGGCAGCCCGGTCAGGGCATCCGTCTCCGCAGCCCTTACCGCTCTCTCGAGCGCGGCATTTGCTGTGTCCACCTCGTCCGAAGCCTGACGGGAGGCGCGCTCGAGACGCTCGTTCTCGGTGGCCAACTTCGACAAGGCCAGCAGTCCTGCATCGCTTCGCGCGAGGCCGATCGCGGCCTGAAGGTCAGCCAGCGTGCGCCGGGCAGTGGCTATCTGTTCGTTGAGGAGTCGGAGCGATTCCCCAGGGGTCGCCGCCGCTCCCTCGCCGGAACTGGAATCCATCGCAGCGTCTCCACGGCCAACCACCAGCCCAGCGAGGCACTGGCCGCCTGGGGCCGCGCTGGCGTTGAATCGGTAGCATTATTCGCGCCAACGCTCGAGCTGTCGCATGACCACCGGGGCGATGGTTCGAAGGGTGAGCATTCGATGTCGACAAACGGGCGCGCTGCACATCGCGTGGTCGGCGAACATGCGCGCTTCCTTCGACGCTGGTGATGGTCAGCGAGTGAGTGTCCGCAGAATGTCCGCGTACCAGGCGCAGTTCAGTCCCAGTTGCTCGTCCACACCGTCTTCGCGGCTCAACATGTCGAGCCGTGCCGAGTGAATGCCGAGAAGCTTCGAGGAGGCGGCTGCGTGCTGACCGAGGCAGCGGAGGATGACGGGCGCGCCGCTGGATCCCCGGTGCATGCGCGCATCGGTGAGGAAATAGCCCTGCCCCTGAAAGCGAACGCCGAATGCCGACGCGACCACGGCGTGGCGTGCGACCGCCAGGTGGTGCAGCGTGTCGAAGAAACCCAGCGGAAAACCCACCACCAGCAGCGTCGTACCAAGAGGTACTTCGGTCCCTGCATCCTGCAGATCGCCCTCGTTGAATGCGTGCAGTACGCGGGCAGCCGGAAGTGATGCAGCATCCAGTTCGATTGCCGCGACGTCGACCGCGCCGCCCGAATCCTGAGCTTGGCGCCAATGGCTCGCGCCTTCTTTGTAAAGCCAGACGGAAAAAGTTTCGGTGCGTGTCAGGTCGACCGCGTCGACGTGCAGCGTGATGGTGATGCGGTTGGGGTAGTGACCGGTTGCCGCGTCCACCAGCACATGCCGGCTGGTGATCAGAAAGATGCGGTCACCCCGCTCAAAGAAAAAGCCGCTGCCCGCTGTCAAGGGGCGCTCGCCGTCGAAAGTCGAGACGCGAACGGTGGCGAGCAGTATCGGGTCAATCATGGGCTTGCTCCTTGTTCCGCTGAGACTCCGCGTCGGCAGAGCAACATGTCCCCTCGCTCGTTCTGCGACGGAAAGGCGTGCACGAGGCTGCGCCCTGTACGGCACTTCCGGGAAGCGCACGTACACCCCGCCATTGCCTGAGGTCGGCAGCTCGAGATCATCGGTCGGCTCGCCACGCTCGACCCCTCCAAACCTTTGACTGAACCACGACGCTACCCGGTGAAAAGCTTTCGCACAGCGTTCACGAGTCTTTCCGGTGGCACGGGCTTGACCAAGTGAGCCGCAAAGCCGGCGAGCGCACTTCGAGCCACATCAGCCTGCGTTCCGTACCCTGTCATCGCAAGAACATGGCAGTCCTCGCCGCCAGGGAGCTTGCGAATTTCCGCGGCGAGGGTGTAGCCGTCCATCACCGGAAGACCGATGTCGAGGATGGCGACTTCGGGGCAACACAGCTGAAACCGAGACAACGCACTCGCGGGATCATGGAAAACTTCAACGCAGAAACCCTCGGCACCGAGGAACTCGCCCACCACCTCCGCGTTGTCGACGTTGTCGTCGACGATGGCGACGCGTTTGCCCGTCGACACGTCGGCGAACGACGAAAGGGGCGTGGTCATTGGCGGTGCCAGGCTGGGTCGATCCGACGTGATCGGCAGGCGCACGGTGAATTCGCTGCCGAGACCTGGTCCGTCGCTGCGGGCTGACAGCTGCCCATCGTGCATCTCCACAAGGCTCTTGGCCAATGCCAGGCCGATGCCCAGCCCGCCTTCGGGCCGGTCCAACGACTGCTTGCCCTGGTGGAAGAGTTGGAATATGCGGTCGATCTGGTCGAGTGCGATGCCTTGTCCGTTGTCTTGAATGCTGACCCGGATGTCAGCCTGGTCACGCCAAGCCCGCAGCTCGATACGCCCGCCGACGTGCGTGTACCGCGCCGCATTGTTGAGCAGGTTCGACAGAACTTGGGCGAGGCGCGCGGGATCGCCGGTCCACATCAGATCCGGCTCCACATCGAGAGTCAGATGATGTTGGCGCTGTTCGAGGAGAATCCCCGCCATCTCGACCGCCTCGCCGATGACATCGCCGACGCTGACTCGCTCAGGACGAAGCTCGACCTTGCCACTCGTGATTCGCGACACGTCCAGAAGATCGTCCACCAGCCTGACCATGTGATTGACCTGACGTTCGATCATCCCGCGCTCGTGCATGTTCCGGGCATCACCACGAAGACGCATCAATCGCAGGGCCGTGACGATCGGAGCCAGTGGATTTCTCAGCTCGTGGCCCAGCATGGCGAGGAACTCGTCCTTGGCTCGGCCGGCGTGGTCCAGGGCGATGACCAGATCTTCGCGCTCGTTGACCAAGGTGGCGTCCCGCGTGAAGCACCGGGTGTACAGAAGCGAGCCATCCCGGAAACACCCATTCGAGTGGATGCTCACGTGCTTGATGCTTCCGTCCTTGCAGCGGAGTCTTGCTCTGTAGTCGTAGATCGCGTCGCCGCCCAAGAGCCGCCTCAAGATGTCGTCGATGACCTCGCGATCGGCGTGGAAGTCGACGATGCTGCGACCAACGTACTCGTCCCACTCGTATCCCAGCAAGGTTAACTCGGCCCGATTCGCCCACAGGATCGTTCCATTCGCGTCGACCTTGTGAAGCCCCTCGACAGCGTTGTCAACGAAGTCGCTCAGTTCCTGCGTCCGATGAACCAGGGCGGCTTCTGCCTCGAGGCGCGCGGCTCGCTCCTTCTCCAAGTCTCTGGAAAGCTGGACGATTCTTCTTTCGAGATCGAGCGTCGATGCTGGCGCAGACGCAGTCGTCGAGGAGGGTGTGGCCGTGAACGAGAGACCGCCGGGCTGGATGGGATTCATGGCAGACCGGTGGACGCTGAACGGCCTTCATCATAGGCCTCCCCCGTCTTGACGCTCCGCGAACTCCCTTTCGCCGGAAGGCCATCTCCCGGCATGGACCCGGTGGCTTCGCCGTACCCCGTCTGCTCACCGACGAGGTTTCGGTGGTGCAAGTTCGCAGCCTCCGCCGTGAACTCCTGCATCGCGTCGACCAAGGCATGGTGCGCAGGCTCACGGCGATGGCAGAGCGCGCCCCACCTTTGTCGTTCGCCCAGCGGGTCGCCGTGATCGTCCTGAAACGCCAGCATCCACCGGTGCTCCGCGAAGAGCGCGTCTTGCTCGGCAAGGAGCCAAGCTTCGAAACCGGGGAGTCGAGCAGCCATTGCGCACCTCGAAGTGCGCGGGCGAACCTGTGCGGCGAACCGCAGCCGACAGGGCACGAAGGAGTGCGGCCAGGATGAACTTGCAGCATGGGCCTGGAACTGCGCCGCGTCAACAACCGATTGCATGTTGCCGAGGGCTGCGCAGGGCGAGCGGCCTGACTCGAAGAGGGCGATCTGGACCCTTGTACGATCCAGCGCTTCGGTCAAGCCAGGAGGTGCCGTGGAAAAGAATGAACCTGCGACCGTGCTCCCTGACACCGAGTGGGTAGACGCCGTAGCAGAGGAGATGCGGAAGCTGGACCCCCAGCTGCAGCCCGAACTCGCCGTGGATGCCGCCAGGGAACTCGCCGGCCGCGAACGATGGCGTGCAATGGCCCCCGCTGAGGTCGCGGTGAAGGCATTCGGCTGAGGCAGGGCGAGACAACGGAAGGCAAGATGCCGCCTCCGGGGGGCCACTCCCGGAGCGAGGAACTCTCCAGGCCATGCGATATCGGGACCATGTGGCGCTTCCGCTGGGTGCAGGCCGTCAAGGGGCCACTGCCACGTGATGCGCACCGACCGGGAACGCCCAGCGGCCCGAGGCGAGCAGGCCACCGTCTTCCGTCTCAGTCACCCGGAATACTTCAAACCCGGCGCCCGGTTCGCCAGGGTGCGCCTCGTACACCGTCGCTATGAAGTCGCGGCTGCTTCGGTCGAAGGCGCGGCCCTCCGGAAGCGCCCCGTCCAGCGGCGTCTCGCCTACCTTGCGAAGCATCCCGGTTGCCGCGTCGAAGCGAAGCAGGGTGACGCTGGTATGTCGATCGTGGCGGAGATGACCGGGCGGGAATGCGGACCCACGCCTGCTGACCCGCGCCACCCAACGTCCATCCGGGCTTGCCGCCAAGCCCTCGGAGGACAGGTCGGTGGGGGTTCTACCAACCACCACGAGACGAGCGTGGCTGCCCGCCGTCGGGTCGCCGAGGCGGATCAGGCTGACCAAGGAGGGGCGCGGAGGCCGGCGGCCTTCGAGCGGTGTCGCCTCGAAGCGTCGCCCCCAGTCGGCGGTGACATCGTGCCGGCCATCGAGGGTGCATCTGCCCACGAATGGGTCCACGAGGTGCAGTCAGGCGGCCGTCGTCTCGTTGGGGCGCTTCTACCCCGCACGCCTGCGAGCCTGAATCGCAAAGGGGTTGCGGCAGTGATCGCAATCACCGCGGCCAGCGGTCCCGCTCCGGCGAGAGAATTCCGATCATGCCACCTCGGTGATACTGGCTGCCCGCCCGGCGTCTCCGAAGCGCCGCCTGTTTCACCAAGCGCGTCCAGCCCGCAGTTCACAGCCTGCAACACGGTATTCCGCACATGCTCCCCGATGCGAAACGCTCGCTGACACGAGTGCTCTACACCTTGGTGGGCGTAGGACTCCTGCCCCTGTCATTGTTTGGCGTCGGCAGCATCTGGCTGGCGGCGCAGGCGCAGAGCGATGAGCTGAAACGCACAACGATGGAGATCTCGCGGGCCCTGGCTTCCGGCATCGAAGAGAAGTTCGCTGCGGAGGCGGCGGCCCTCGCCGCCATCGGTCGCTCTCCCCACCTGCTGACCCGGGACCATGCCGCATTCCACAGATTCGCCCAGGACGAGGCCAACGCACATTCCGGCTGGGCAGGGATCGTCCTCACGGACGACCGCGGCCGGATCCTCTTGAAGACCACGCAACCGTTCGGTGAAGCGGATGCGACCATTGTCGACCCGGAGAGCTTGGCCAGTGCCATCCGCACGGGCTCTTTCACCATCGGATCGCTGACACGAGGCCCCGCCGGCCGCTTCGCTTTTCCGGTCCGATTGCCGCTGACAGTCGATGGGCGCGTGGCCTATGTGTTGACGGCTGTGGTTCGACCCGACTGGGCGTTGGAACTGCTTCGAAAGCAGGAGGTGCCCAAGGACTGGGTGATCTCGGTTTTCGACCACAAGCTCCTCCGTGTGGCTCGTTCGAATGATCACGAGCGCACCGTTGGAGGCATGCCCTCGCCCGAACTTCAAGAACTCTTTCGCGCGGAGACTTCCCCGAGGGGCGTGGGCTTGAGTCGGAACCTGGAAGGCGTGACCACGTTCACGGGGTTCGCCCGCATCGCACCGCACGGCTGGGTGGTGGGGGTCGGCGCACCGACGGCCATCACCACTGTCACCCTCGGCCGAGCCATCGGCTGGCACGTGCTCGGCATTGCGTTGTCCGCCGTGGCTTGCGCGCTGCTCGCACGCAGCATGGCGTTGCGAATCGCACATGCCGTGCATGCCGTCAGAGACAGCGCCGTCACGCTCGGCAAGGGTGAAGTGGTCGGGCCTCGGGCCACTGGCATCACGGAACTCGACGAGATGACCCGGGCGATCGCCTCGGCCTCCGCGCAACTTTCCGCAGCAAACGCCGCGTTGAAGGACGCGCTCGACACCGCCCAGGACGCCGCACGGGCCAAGGACGAATTCCTGGCTGTGCTCGGCCACGAACTGCGAAATCCCCTCGCGCCGATGTTGACCGCCCTGCACCTCATGGATTTGAAGGGAACCACGGCGACGACGCGCGAGAGGCAGATCCTCCGGCGCCAGCTCGATCACATGCGCCGGCTTGTCGACGACCTGCTCGACGTGTCTCGCATCGTCAGCGGAAAGTTTCAGCTTCAAAGGCAGCCCGTGAACCTGAGCGAACTCGTCGAGCGCGCCGTCGAATCGGTTTCTTCTCCCGGCGAGCGATCCCGGATCAATGTCCAAGTGCCGAACCGGCCTCTGTGGACGGACGGAGACCCGGTGCGTCTGACACAGGTGTTGACCAACCTGATCAGCAATGCGCTGCGATACGGCGATCAAGGCCCTGTCACGGTCGAGGCGGACGGTGGCGACCAGGAGATCAAGCTGGTCGTCCGGGATGCCGGCATCGGCATGGCGCCAGAGACACTGGCGCACGTCTTCGAACCTTTCTACCAGGCGCCGCAGATGCTGGAGCGGAAATCTGGCGGGCTGGGCTTGGGCCTGGCCATCGTGAAGACCATCGTCGACGGCCATGGGGGCACCGTGACGGCACGCAGCGAAGGCGAGGGACTGGGCTCCGCGCTGGAGGTCGTGTTGCCCGCGATTGCACCTCCGCCGGCGGTCGTGCACGCTGCGCACATCGAACCCGCCGTCTCGCGCGCGCACATTCTTGTCGTGGACGACAACGTGGATGCGCTGGAGACCCTCGTACAGGTGCTGAGCCTCGTAGGACACACGGTGAGGCCCGCACTTTCACCGGACGATGCGCTGACGGCGATACAGAATTTCTCGCCAGAGGTTGCCATCCTCGATATCGGCCTGCCGGGCATGAGCGGCTATGAACTGGCGGAGAGACTGCGTGATGCCGTGGTCCCCCCCCTCGCGTTGATCGCCCTCACAGGGTACGGGCAGCCTGCAGACAGGAAGCAGGCGGAGAACGCAGGGTTCGACATTCACCTCGTCAAGCCAGTCGATACGGTCAGCTTGCTGGAAGCGGTCCAGCAATTGATGCACCACGCGCCATCTGGTTGACGAAGCGATCACATTGTTGCGCTCGTCCCTGCTGCCTCGCGACATGAAAACGCACGACAGAGAGCTGAGCGTGTCGACTCGAACGACGGATATGTCTCCGCGCTTCTGAAGCCAGCGGCGTCTGATGGTGTTGGCCGGCCTTCTCCGTGGAAGTCTGAACGGCCCTGTACGGCCGCTTCTAGCCGACGACGGAACTCGACAAAGTGCATTCGGTAGCGAAACGCTGGAACAAGCCGCACTGCAATCTTTGCCTTCGCGCCGACACGGACCCGGAGTTCGCCCTGCAAGCCCACGGTCAATCGGCGCTGCAAGTCGTTCGTTGCAGTCAGGCGCTGGCGCTGCGCCGAGTCATCAGCCCGGCACGTCCGGCGCCGGCAGCCACCGCAGCAGCACCTCGTACAGCACCCCCGGCTCGACGGGCTTGGCGATGTGGTCGTCCATGCCGGCGGCGATGCACGCGGCCCGGTCCTCGGAGAACGCGTTGGCCGTCATCGCGACGATGGGCACGCGCCGGCCGTCCGGCAGCGCGCGGATCGCGCGGCTGGCCTGCAGGCCGTCCATCAGCGGCATCTGCATGTCCATCAGGACGAGGTCGTAGCCGCCGGCCTGTGCCATGACCACGGCGCGTTCGCCGTCCTCGGCGATGTCCACGAGCAGGCCGGCGTGGGCCAGCAGTTCGGTGGCCACCACCTGGTTGACGAGGTTGTCCTCGGCCAGCAGCACGCGGGTGCCCGCATGGCGCTCGCGCAGTTGCGCCTGCAGCCGGCGCGGGTCGCGCGCGGGGCGGTGGCTGCCGCCGGTGCGCTCGGCGGCCTCCAGCCGCACGGTCAGCCAGAAGGTGCTGCCCCGGCCGGGTTCGCTGTCGACGCCGACCTCGCCCGCCATCAGGTGCGCGAGGTGGCGCGTGATCGACAGGCCCAGCCCGCTGCCGCCGTACTGGCGCGTGGTGGAACTGTCGGCCTGCTCGAAGGCCTCGAACAGGCGGGCCACGCGCCCGGGGGCGATGCCGATGCCGGTGTCGCGCACCTCGAAGCGGAGCTCGACGCCGTCGTTCGTCGACGCCACCACGTGGCCGTGCAGCGTGACCGAGCCCCGTTCGGTGAACTTCACCGCGTTGCTCAGCAGGTTGACGAGCGCCTGCGACAGGCGGGTCGGGTCGCCCAGGACTCGCTGCGGCAGGCCCGCGGTGTCGTTGAGCAGCGCGAGGCCCTTCGCGCGCGCCGCGCCTTCCACCAGCGCGCAGCATCGGGCCAGCAGCACGTCGAGGTCGAAGGCGACCGATTCGAGCGCCAGCTTGCCGGACTCGATGCGCGACATGTCGAGCACGTCGTTGATGATGTGCAGCAGGTGCTGCGCGGCGTCGGCCACGTGGTCGATGCGTTCGGCCTGGGCCGTGTCGGTGGTGTCGCGGCGCAGCAGGTGCGTGAGGCCGATCACGGCGTTCATCGGCGTGCGCATCTCGTGGCTCATCGTGGCGAGGAAATCGCTCTTCGTGCGGGCGAGGCGTTCGGCCTGCTCGCGGGCGTCGTGCAGGGCCGAACGGGTCGCGAAGTCCTGGCGCAGCAGGTACTCGCGCCACCAGCCCACCCCGGCGGCCAGGATGAAGAGCGTGACCACGTGGTACGACCAGTACGCGGGCGCGTCGCCCTGCGTGGACGGCTGGCCCCACATCGCGGCCCCGAACGCCGCGAGGATCAGCAGGCCCGACGCGAGCGCCACGCGGAACCGCACCCCGAGCACCACGAAGCAATAGAACTCGAGGAAGGTGAAGTTGAGGATGCCGACCCACGACGACAGCCCCGGCCCGCCCTCGGCGTCGAGCCGCAGCAGGATCCAGAAGAGGCTGCAGGCCACCGCGACGATGAACCCGGCCAGCACCGGCTGCCAGTGCCGGCGCGCCTGGGGCAGAAAGGTGTAGAGCAGGCCGGAGGCCAGGATGGGCACGGCCACCTGCAGCCGCAGCCAGTTGGCCGAGAGGGCCGGGTGGGCGAGCCAGTCGACGAGGAAGTCGCCCGTCACCAGCAGCAGGCCCAGCGCCAGCGCGGCCTGGGCGTAGCAGTGGTAGGTGGCGACGTGGTGGGCGGTGAAGCGGCGTTCGAACGCCGCGGGGGTGAAGGCGAGCAGGAGCCGCAGCGGCAGCGTGGGGCCGGTCGTCGGGGCGGGGAGGGGGGTGGGTCGATCTCGGTCCATGGTGTCGAACGTTTCCGCGGACGCGGGCCGTGGACGAGGCGCGGGCATCGGGCCGCACACCTCCTTTCGGCCGACGTCGGATCGGTATCGGCCGTTGGGCCGGAAACTTGAGCGGAAACGCGATTGGCAACCCGGAGTTGCCAGTGATGCCACCCGGAAGGCTCTACCGGTGGAGGGCCCGGATTCCTAGAGTCGACCCCGTCGCTTCGACATCCCTCCACTCACTCCAGGACCTCACCATGACCACCTCCCTCCCCAAGGACCTCTCCGGCCGCGTGGCCGTCGTCACCGGCGCCTCCAGCGGCATGGGCCGCGCGACGGCCCTGCTGCTGGCCGCCCGCGGCGCCCGCGTCGCCCTGCTGGCGCGTCGCCGGGTTGCGCTCGACGAGGTCGCCGCGGACATCCGCCGCGACGGCGGCGAGGCGCTGGCGCTGCCCACCGACGTCACCGACCAGGCCTCGGTCGATGCCGCCGCCGACGCGGTGCAACGCACCTTCGGTTCCGCCGACCTCGTCTTCAACAATGCCGGCCTGATGCTGCCGGGAGCGATCGGGCAGCAGCCGCGCCACGAATGGGAGCAGCAGATCGACATCAACGTCACCGGCGTGATGCGCGTGATCCAGGCCTTCGTTCCCCAGCTCGAGGCAGCGGCCGCGCAGGGCCGGGTGGTGGACCTGGTCAACACCTCGTCGATCGCCGGCCAGTACCTCTTCAGCTACTTCGCCGCCTACTCGGCGACGAAGGCCTACGTCAGCCACCTGACCCGCCACCTGCGGCTGGAACTCGGGCCGAGGAACATCCGCGTGTCGGTCGTCGAGCCGGGCATCACGGCCACCGAACTGCAAGGCCACGTCACGTTCCAGGGCGCGAAGGACTGGCTCGAGAACGCCGCGAAGTCGATCGACTTCCTTCAGGCCGACGACATCGCCCGCACCGTGGGCTTCATCGTGTCCCAGCCCCGCCACGTGAACCTGCAGCAGGTGGTGGTCATGCCCACGAAGGAAGGCATCTGACCCGCGGGCGGGTCAGCCCGCCGGGGTGGTTCCGGCCTTGTTCAGCGTCCGCAGTTCGGCCAGCGGGACGTGGAAGGCCGGCCCGCCCCGCAGCTGTTCCGCCGCGAAGTCGATGAAGCGGCGCACGCGGGCCGGCATGTCGGCGCGCTGCGCGTAGAACAGGTGCAGCCCCATCCGGTCGCTGGTGTGCCGCACGAGCAGCGGCACGAGGTCGCCCGCGCGCACCGGCGCGGTGGCGTTGATGCTGTCGATCTGCCCGAGGCCCATGCCGTGCAGCACGGCCTGCATCTCGGCGTCGGGGTCGCTGCAGCAGAGGACGTGGGGAACCGGCTCGAACCGGGTTTCGCCCTTCACCTCGAACTCCCAAGGCAGGGGCCGCCCCGTGCCGGGCTGCCGGTAGGCCACGCAGCGGTGCCCGGCCAGGTCGTCGATCTGCTCGGGGCCGCCGTGCGCCGCGAGGTACGCGGGCGACGCGCAGGTGATCAGCTGGATCGGGAAGAGCCGGCGCGACACCACCTGCGCGGTGGGCGCGTTGCCCGCCTTGAAGCCCACGTCGATGCGCTCGCCCACGGTGTCGGTGGCGCGGTCCTCGAGCACGAGGTCGAACGTGACGCCGGGGTGGGCCTCGCCGAACCGCGCGAGCACCGGCATCAGCACCTTGCGCGCGACCGCGCCGCCCGCGCTGATGCGGATCAGGCCCGTGTCCTCGCGGGCGGCGTTCCGGACGCGGCTCAGCGCGCCCGTCAGCCCCTCGAGGCTGTCGCGCACCGAATCCAGCAGGCGTTCGCCGTCCTCGGTCAGCGAACTCTTGCGCGTGGTGCGGTGGAACAGACGGACGCCGAGGTGTTTCTCGAGCTGCCGCACGGCCTTGCTCACGGCCTGCGGGGTCGTGCCCTGCGCCTGCGCCGCGCGGTTGAAGCTGCCGAGCTCGGCGGCGCGGATGAACGTGGAGAGGGCGCGGAGTTCGTCCAAGGCGGTCGGCGGCGGGTGGGCGGGGGAGTGGGTCGGAGCATAGACGATCGCGGGCGTGCCGCCGCCGTCGCCGAAGGCGGCGCGTGACGCGGATTAACGGCGCTTAACTGGTTTTGCAGCCCCCCGTGGACCACCATTCACCTACCCAGACAGATGGAGAGTTGCCATGCCTTCGAGCCGACCCACCGTGGTGGAGGTGGTTCACCAGAATGCCGTCATCGCCGCGGGGATCCGATGCATCCTCGAGACCTCGCCCGAGTTCGCCGTGCGGCGGCCGCGCGCGCCCGCGTCGGCGCCCGAGCCCGACCTCGTGGTGATCGACGCCGACGGTGGCCTCGAACGGCTGGCCCGCCGCCGGGCGGGACTTCCCGCCGGCGCCGCCGTCGTCGTCGTGTCGATCGCAGCGCAGGAAGCCGACGTGCGGCGGACGTGGGAGGCGGGTGCGCGTGCGTACGTGATCCTCGGCGGTGCCGCGGACGAGATCGTGCTGGCCGCGCGGGCCGTCGCCGCCGGGCGCCGCTACCTGTGTCCGGCCGCCACGCTGCTGATGGCCGACAGCCTGACCCAGCCCGTGCTGACGCCTCGCGAGGGCGACGTGCTGGCGCTGGTCAACCGCGGCCACAACAACAAGGAGGTCGCCCGTTCGCTGGAGATCTCCGTGGGCACGGTGAAGTCGCACATGCGCGGCATCATGGCCAAGCTGGGGGCCCGGTGCCGCACCGAGGCGCTGTGGATCGCCTCGCAGCGGGGGCTGATCGCCCGGTCGGCGGGCCAGGCGCACCTCGGCGCGGCCTGAACCGGGCGCGACGGTCACCGGAGGCTGTACGCTCTCACCGCCACCACCCCGATCCCGTCGGCCCCTGCGCAGGCCGACCTCACCCGCCGCCCGGACACCCGATGCGCAGAAAGAATCCCCTCGCGACCCTCCTGCTGGTCGCCGCCTGCTGGCTGATGGCCGGCTGCACGCAGATGTTCTCGCTCCGGCAGGAGCTGCGGGACTACGACCAGGGTGTCATGCGCATCCAGGGCGAACTGGTCTCGCCGGACTGCGAGGGCTGCGCGATCGTCGTGGTGGTGACGGGGCCCGGCGGCGAGGCCTTGAGCTACCGCATCTTCGAGCGCGACGGTCCGTTCGATTTCACGGTGACGCGCCGCGCCACGGGCCTCTTCGCGTTCCTCGACCGCAACGCAAACCTCGGCTTTGACGGCGACGAGGTGTCCGCACGGCACGTGTGGCCGGCGGACGACGAGAGGGCCGCGCCGGTGCGCCTCGCGCTCGCGAAGGCGCCCCCCGGCGACGCGATCGCGACGGCCGGGCACCTCTTCACGCTGCGGAACCAGATCGTCTCGGGCGTGCCCATGCAGCTCGACACGGTGACCCGCCTCGACCACGCCCGCTTCGGCGCGGACAACGCGGCGCTCGGGGTGTGGCAGCCGCTGACCTTCATGCGGCGCGGGCTGGCGGGCATCTACTTCCTCGAGCCGTATTCGCCGAAGAAGATCCCGGTGCTCTTCGTGCACGGCATCTTCGGCAACCCGCGCGACTTCGAGCACCTCGTGGCGGGCCTGGACCGCGAGAAGTACCAGCCCTGGGTGCTGTACTACCCGTCGGGCCTGGAACTCCCGGTGCTGGGACAGGGCGCGCTCGCGATGCTCAACCGCCTGTGGGTCGAGTACCGCTTCGAGAACCTGCACCTCGTGGCCCACAGCATGGGCGGCCTCCTGACACGTTCGCTGCTGAAGACGTGCCGCGAGGAGCGCGAGTGCCACTACGTGCGCAGCTACACGTCGATCTCCTCGCCCTTCGGCGGCATGGAATCCGCGCACAGCGGCGTGGCCTACGCGCCCGTAGTGGTGCCCGTGTGGCGCGACCTCGACCCGCGGAGCCGCTTCATCGAGGGCCTGTTCGCCGCCCCGCTGCCCGACGGCGTGGCGCACCACATGATGTTCGGCTACCTCAACACCAGCACGCTGTCGCACGCGAGCAGCGACGGCACCGTGCCGGTGGCGAGCCAGCTCTGGCCGGCCGCGCAGGCGCAGGCCAGTTCGGTGCTCGGCTTCAACGAGGACCACATGGGCATCCTCGCGAGCCGCGCCACGAGCGAACGGCTGGCGCGGATCCTCGCCGAGGCCGATGCGACGCCGCGGCGGCGCTGACGGGGCTCAGAGCGGCTCGGGCGCGTACAGCGCGCTCTGGAAGTCGGGCACGTACTCGTACCGGACCAGCCGGCCGAGCTGGAGCGACTTCATGAACGTCGACAGGCTGCCGTCGCCCAGCCGCAGGCTGACGGTGTCGGCGCTGGTGCTGGACGCGTGGTGCAGCTGGCGCGAGACCGTGCGGCCGGTCGTCAGCCGGCCGTTCCGGTCGAGGTTCGTGAAGCGGTTGGTGACGATCGTCTCCTTCGTCGACAGGTCGCCCAGCCGACGCGTCTCGAACGTGAGGTCGGTCCTGCCGGTGGTCGCGTCGCGCACCTCGACGACCACGGAATCGCCCACCTCGCGGTACGAGATCCCCGTCAGCCACTTGGGCAGGTTGTAGCCCACGACACCCCGCACGCGGGCGAGTTCGGTGTCCACCGGCAGCTTGAGCACGTAGCCCCAGAACTCGTCCGACATCGACTGGCCGAGCAGGCTGAACGGGCCGAGGTTGGCGCCGCCGGGCCGGCTGGTGACGATGGACAGGCCGATCTCGTCGTAGCGGTCGTTGTCGCAGTAGTGGTACGCGTAGGCGGTTAAGGCGACCAGGCCGCGGCCGGGCCATACCCGCAGCGGCTGCACCGTCTCCAGCACCTTGGCCGGCATCAGCGCGCGCAGCGTGTCGAGGTCCGCGGTGAAGATGGCCGTCACGCGGCTCGTCTTGTAGTAGAAGTTCGGCGACCAGGACTCGAAGCCCATGTCGACGCGTGTCTTCGGCAGGGTCCGGAACCAGCTCAGGTCGACGTCCGGGGCCTCGGCCGCGATGACCGACAGCGGCGGGTTGGAGCGGAAGCGGTCGTACAGCCCGCCCCGGACCACGGGGACGGGGTGGCCCGCGACGTCGATGGTCGTGTGGGCCGCGTCCTGCGACTGCGACCAGGCGGGGGCGATGAAGGAACTCAGGAGGGCCGCGGTGGCGGCCAGGGTGCGGAGTGTCATGTCGTCGGCTTCGAGGTTGCGAGGGGTTCGGTGCGGTCAGGCGGCGGCGTGCCGGGACATCCAGCGCCGGTACGCCCGCGTGCGGCACGCGGTGACGACCTGCTGGGCGACCAGGGCGCGCAGCGGCGACACCCCGGGGTTCGTCTCGCGGCCGCGGCCCAGCTTGCGGAGCTGGAACTTCACGGCGGCCATCAGCGCCATCGACGCGAGCGGCTTGTTCTTCCACGTGATCGGCCGCAGCGCGGGGGCGCTCGGCCGGCCGTCGCGCCAGTCGCGGGGCAGGTGGGGGTCGAGGGCGAGGGCGGTGCCCAGGCCCACCATGTCGACGCCGCTCGCAACGACCTGCTCGGCCACGGGCAGCCGGCGGATGCCACCGGTGACCATCACGGGCATCGTCGCCGCGGCGCGGATGTCGCGCGCGAACTCGGCGAAGTACGCCTCGCGGGCGAGGGTGCGACCGTCGCGTGTCGTGCCCTGCATCGCGGGCGCCTCGTAGCTGCCGCCGGAAAGCTCCACCAGGTCGACCCCGAGTGGCTCGAGCATCCGCACCACCGCGCGGGCGTCGTCCGGGCTGAACCCGCCGCGCTGGAAGTCCGCCGAGTTGAGCTTGACCGCCACGGCGAAGCCGGGCGACACCGCCGCGCGGACGGCCTTCACGACGTCCAGCAGCAGGCGGGCGCGGTTCTCGAGCGACCCGCCCCATGCGTCGGTGCGCCGGTTGGTGAGCGGCGAGAGGAACTGGCTCAGCAGGTAGCCGTGCGCCGCGTGGACCTCGACGCCGGTGAAACCCGCGCGTTCGCCGAGGCGGGCCGTGTTCGCGAAGCGGCGGAGGATGTCGTCGATGACGTCGCGTGTCATCTCCCGCGGGGTGACGAAGTGACGGGAGAACGCGCCGAGGTCCATCGGCACGGCCGAGGGCGCCCACGTGGGCTGGCCCAGGTTGGCCGGCATCTGGCGGCCGGGGTGGTTGATCTGCAGCCAGAACTGCCCGCCGCCCGCGCGGCCGGCCCGCGCCCAGCGCTGGAAGCGGTCGAGGTGGCGGTCGTCCTCGAGCACCACGCCGCCGGGGCCGGTCATGGCGCGGCGGTCCACCATCACGTTGCCCGAGATCAGCAGGCCGGCGCCGCCCGCCGCCCAGGTCTCGTACAGGCGCACCAGGGCGCTGGACGGCGCGAGGTCGGCGTCGGCCATGTTTTCCTCCATGGCGGCCTTGGCGATGCGGTTGGGGACGCTCGAACCATTCGGAAGCAGCAGCGGGTCGAAGACGGTCATGACGGGGTACCTGGGTTGACGATGGGAAAACTTTAAAGTTAAAGTTCACTTGAAGGTCAAGCGCTTTTTCGAGGGGCCACGAAAACATGAAGATCGGTGAACTGTCGAAACGCAGCGGCCTCACGGCCTCGCGCATCCGCTTCTACGAGGCGAGCGGCCTCGTCAAGTCCGTCGAACGGCAGGCGAACGGCTACCGCGACTACGGCGACGATGCCCTGTGGATCCTCGAGATCATCTCGGGCGCCCAGGCCGCGGGCTTCTCGCTGGAGGAGATCCGCACGCTGCTGCCGTTCGGTCCGAACATCTGGCAGCACGACGACCTGCTGGACAGCCTGCAGCGCAAGCTCGCCGAGATCGAGGTGATGCAGCAGCGCCTCGAGCGGAACAAGGCGCAGCTGCTGGTGGCGATCGACAGCGTGCGCAACCGCCCCGAGGGCATGGACTGCGCCGACCGCACCCAGTGGGTGCTCGAACGGCTGCGGGCGCAGTCCGCCGGCTGACGCCCCACGGCGTCAGCGCTTCGGCATCTTGCGCCGCGCGGCGGTCAGCGCCGCGGGGGCTTGCCCAGCGTCACAGACAGCGCGAAGTCCGCGAACCGGCCGAAGGGCGCGTGCAGCAGCCGCGACAGGCTCCAGCGGCTGCGCACGTACACACCCTTCGCGTGGCTCATCGTGCGGAAGCCCTCGATGCCGTGGTACGCGCCCATTCCGCTGGGCCCCACGCCGCCGAACGGCAGGTCGTCCTGGGCGACGTGCATCAAGGTGTTGTTGATGCCGACGCTGCCCGACGTGGTGCGGCGCAGGAGGGCGTCGCAGTCGCCGTCCTCGGCGCCGAAGTAGTACAGCGCGAGCGGTCTCGGCCCGGCGTTCACGTGGTCGATGACCTCGTCCATGCGGCGGTAGGTGCGCACCGGCAGCACCGGCCCGAAGATCTCCTCGCGCACCAGCCCGCAGTCGTCGGGGGCGCCGATCACCAGCGTGGGCGCGAGCGTGCGGGTGCGGTGCGCCGCGGTCTCCGGTCGCACGCCCGCCTCGATGACCCGCGCCCCGCGTGCGCCCGCCTCGTCCACCAGGGCGACGAGGCGGGCATGGTGCCGCTCGCTCACGATGGACGTGTAGTCGGGGCTGGTGGGGCCCGCCGGGTAGAAGGCCGCGACCGTCTCGAGGTACCGCGCGACGAACGCCTCGAGGTCGTCCTCGTGCACCATCGCGTAGTCGGGCGCCACGCAGGTCTGGCCGGCGTTCGCCAGCTTGCCGAAGACGACGCTGTCCACCGTCAGCGCGTCCACGTGGCCGCGCGCCACGACGAGGGGGCTCTTGCCGCCCAGTTCGAGGGTCACCGGCACGAGGTTTGCGGCAGCCGCCTGCATGACCTTGCGTCCCACCTGCGTGCTGCCGGTGAAGAACAGGTGGTCGAACGGCAGCGCGCTGAACCGCGCGCCTTCCTCGGGTCCGCCGATCACGACGGCCACTTCCTCGTCGGAGAAGGCGGATGCGAGCAGTCGCTGCATCACCTCGCTCGTGCGGGGCGTGAGTTCCGACGGCTTGACCATCACGCGGTTGCCGGCCGCCAGCGCGGTGGCCAGCGGGATCAGTGCCAGCGAGATCGGATAGTTCCACGGCGACATCACGCCCACCACGCCGAGCGGCTGGTACGTCACGTGCGCGCGCCCCGCGCGGTGCAGCAGGCCGACGTGCCGGCGCTCGGGCTTCATGAAGCGCCGCAGCCGGCGCGAGAGGTAGCCGATCGACTCGAGGATGCCGGCCAGTTCCATGAGGCCGGTCTCGTGGCGCGATCGGTGGCCGAAGTCGGCGCTGACCGCGTCTTCCAGTTCCGTGCGGAAGGCGAGCACGGCCGCCTTCAGGCGCGCCAGCGCGGCGCGGCGCTGCCGCAGGTCGGGCGGGCCGTCGGCAAGGAAGGCCTGGCGCTGGCGTTCCAGCAGGGCGGTCGGTTCGGTGATCGTCCGGACGTCGGCGAAATCGTTCACGCGGGCTCCCGAAGAAGGAAGGGGAATGGACCGCGACCATACCCTTCAACCCGACTTGAAGGTCAAGGGGTCTCCCGAACCGGCAATTTTCCCGCCAAGCATCCCGCAGTCCCCTGGCGATCCCTATTGACAGCGCTCTTTACCGATTCAGAATGCGTCTGTCACCGACCTTCGCTCGCGCGCTCCATTCCCCATGCTGTTGCCTTCCACGCTCCGTACCGGCCTGCTCGCCGCCAGCCTTTCGTTCCCGTTGATCTCGTGTGGAGGCGGCGGGGGCGGCGATCCGGCGCCCACGCCCACCGACCCCGTGCCCACCGGCCCCGTGGTGGTGTCGACGGCCGCCGGCACGGCCGAGAGCCGGCTCGCCTGCTTCAAGGGCGTGGCCAGCCCCGAATGCAACCTGCGCCTCTACCAGGTGATGGTGGAGGCGTTCGCCGACGGCGATTCCACCGCCGACTACAACACCGGCTACGGCACGAGCCCGCACAAGGGCGACCTCGTGGGCATCACCAACGCGCTCGACTACATCAAGAGCACCGGCGTCAACGCGATCTGGCTGACGCCGATCTTCGAGTCGACCCGTGTCGCCGGCCAGGACGACTGGGCCAGCCGCCTCGACGCCACCGGCTACTTCGCCAGCGACTACTTCAAGGTGGACCCGAAGTTCGGCACCCCGGCGCAGTTCCAGGCGCTGGTGGACGCCGCCCACGCCCGCGGCCTCTACGTGTTCCTCGACGGCGTGTTCGGCCACTACAAGAGCAACCTCGCGGCCTCGCCAACCGGCAAGCGCCCGAAAAACGGCAACTGCACCGACGTGGGCGGCGGCAGCTACGCGCCCGGTTCGCTTCAGGCCTGCGCCGACTATTCGGACCCGGCGACGATCGCCTTCTTCCAGGAAGTGGCGGCGCACTGGATCACCACGTACAAGATCGACGGCTGGCGCCTCGACCAGGCCTACCAGGTGCCGACCGCCTCGTGGGCCACGCTGCGCCAGACGGTGGCCACCGCGTCGGCCGCCACCACGTACACCAACGCCGCCAGCGCCCCGGTGAACCCGCTCGGTCACCTCGTCGCCGAGATCTGGTCCGGCGAGAACGACATCCAGGCGCGCGGCTACGGCAGCAACGCCGCGCCGGCGCTGCAGTCCGCGTTCGACTTCCCCGGCCGCTACCGCGTCGTGCAGACGCTCGCGGGCGAGGAGGCGCTGGCCAGCAGCCACAAGGCCAACCTGCCCGCCACCACGCTGGGCGAGGTCTACGCGACGTATGCCGCGTACCCCGACCACGCGATGCCGAACCTGATGCTGACGAACCACGACCTCGTGCGGTTCGGCGACCTGATCCAGCGCGCCGGCCTCGGCAACCCGGACCAGGACAGCTACTGGCGCCGCCACAAGGCCGCGTTCGCGTTCCTCGCGGCGCACAGCGGCCCGGTCACCGTGTACTACGGCGACGAGACCGGCCAGCAGGTGCCGAACTACGCCGCGCAGGTGACGAGCAACTGCGCCGTCGCGGGCCTGTGCGACGACCACGTCAGCCGCACGGCGGGCAAGACCACCGGCCTGACGACGGCCGAAGCCGACCTGAAGGCCCACGTGGCCAAGCTGCTGGCGCTGCGCGACACGAACCCGGCGCTGGCCGTGGGCTCGCGCACGCACGTGTACTCGGACAAGACGCTCTACATCGACCGCAAGGACGCGGGCGCCAACCGCGTGCTGTTCGTGCTCAACACCGGCACGGCGGACGCCTCGGTGACGCTGAAGGCCTCGGTCATCGGTTCGCCGGGCGACCTGACCGACCTCGTCGACGGCGCCACCGTCACGGCGGGCGCCGACGGCTACGCCATCACGGTGCCCGCGCTCACCGGCCGTTTCCTGAAGTTCTGACACCCGACGCGGGTCGGCGGGGCAGGCGCGACAATCGCCCCATGCCCCGCCTCGTCCTTCCCGCATGATCTGGCCGCTCCCGGCCCTGCTCACCTGGGCCGCCGCCTGGGCCCTGTACCTCGCGCTGCACCGCGTCGCCGGCGCGCCCGCGTGGGTCGCGCTGCTGCTGGCCGTGGCGCTGGGCGCGTGCGGCGCGCTCTTCGGCAGCACCCGCTGGCGTTCGGTGTTCATCGCGCTCGGCTTCCCGCTGTCGCTGCTGGCCTCGGGCCTCGCGGCGGGTGTGCCGGGCTGGGTCTGGCTGTTCCCGCTCGCGGCCGTCTTCGCGCTGTACCCCGTGCACGCGTGGCGCGACGCGCCCGTGTTCCCCACGCCGCGCGGCGCGTTGCAGGGCCTCGCGGCGCTGGCGCCGTTGCCGGCGGACGCGCGCGTGATGGACGCCGGCTGCGGCCTCGGCGACGGCTTGCGCGAACTCCACGCGGCGTTCCCCGGCGCACGCCTCGACGGCCTCGAGTGGAGCTGGCCGCTCACGCTGATGTGCGCGTTGCGCTGCCGCCTGCAGGGCGTGCCGGCGCGTGTGCGCCGGGCCGACATCTGGCGCGCCGACTGGTCGGCGCACGACCTCGTCTACCTGTTCCAGCGGCCCGAGAGCATGCCCCGCGCGATCGAGAAGGCCGCCGCGGAGCTCAAGCCCGGCGCGTGGCTCGCGAGCCTGGAGTTCGAGGCGCCGGGGCTCACCCCCACGGCGACGCTGCGCTGTCCCGATGGCCGGCCCGTGTGGCTGTACCGGGCGCCGTGGCGCCGAGCGGCATGAGGTGCCACACCACGTTGGGCGCGAACGGCGTCCACGGGCCCACCGGGACGCCGGCCTCGCGCAGCGCACGGCCGGTCCACGTGTTGCAGGTGGTGAAGAGGTCGTACGCGCCGCGCGCCTCGAAGAAGGCGTCGACCCGGCCGTAGTGCGCGCCGGCGACGGGCACCGCGCGGCCCTCGGCATCGGCGTCGAGCGACGCGCGGATGTGCCGCGCGAGCGCCTCGTGCCCCGCGGCGTCCAGCGGCAGCCGCCACGCGCGGCGGCCGAGTTCGCCGGGTCGCAACCACGTGACGTGCAGCAGCGTGCGCCCGGCGCCGGACAGCGCGCCGAACGCGCGGCGTGCCGTGAGGTCGCGCCATTCGGGCGTGTTCAGATAGAACTCGCGGTCGCCCCAGCCCACGGCCACGTACGCGGCGTCGGCGGGCATCGATGGGAAGTGCGACGGCGGGAACACCGTGGTCCAGTCGACGGGGCCGCCCCGCACCGGCAGCACGAGGTCGGTGTGCACGCCGTTCGAGACCACGTAGGCCTCGGCGTCGTCGGGGGACGGCGCCGGCCGCCCGGGGATCAGCGCGAGGCCGAACGCCGCGCCCAGGTAGACGAGCACGGCCGACACGAGGCCCAGCAGCGAGAGCCCGAGGACGCGGAACGGGGTGCGCCAGGTCATGGGGTGGGCGAGGGGAGGGGGTAGGCCTGGCCGTCGTAGCGGAGCGCCGTCCGGCGCACCACGGGGGCGGCCTTGCGGTCCACGCATGACTTGCCCTTCGTCCGGGCGGTGCGCCGGTCCTGCGTCTGGCGCAGCGCCAGGTCGCTGAAGCCGTGGTGGCCGGCCTTGCCCAGGTGGAGCGTCGTGCGCGTCTCGGTGAAGGTGCCGGCGCACTTCAAGTCCCACTCGCCGCTGACGGACCAGACGGTGAGGCGGTCCACCACGGGACGCAGCCCGGCGCCTTCGATGGCGTACAGCGTGAGCGTCTCGCGCGATGCGAGCTTCTCGGGCACGACACCACCATGCTGCAGCCGCAGCCCCACGGTGCGCACCCGCGGCGCGAGCGCGAGCGGTTCGGGGTCGATCTCGACACCGGTCAGCACCGAACCGTCCGCCTGCACCCCGCGTTGCGACGACTGGCGCGAGAGCACCTTGCCGGTGGCCGTGTCGACCAGCAGCAGCTCGGCGACGTAGCCCGGCAGCGGGTCGCCCGGGTTCGGCGGCACGGCCACGCCGGGCGCGGGGTACACGAGTGCGACGGCGGCCTGCCCGGGCGAGCGCGGCAGGGCCTGGCAGCGCACCCACTGGTCCTCGATCTGGTCGGGCAGGCGGGCGTGGCCGTACGCGGCGCCGAGCGCCTGCCACGGCTGGTCGGCGCAGTACTCGGCGTGGGCCGGCGACGCGGCGGCGAGGATCAGGGCGAAGGCAAGGGCGGGCAGGCGCATGGTGGGCTGGGGCGTGCGGCGGAAGCGCGATTGTGAACGCCCGTGCAGCGTTCGCGGCTCAGGGTGATCCACCGGGTCGGAACAGCGGTCGTCATACGACAAAGTTCTCATCTCTCCGCACTAACCCGCAAAAACGCGGGAAAACCCTTGGTATCGACTGCGACCAAGCGCACAGAATCGGCGCCCTGTTGTCCGACGACGGACAAGGCTTTCTGCACTGAAAGGGCCCTGTGAAACGGCATCTCGCGACTCTCCTGCTGGCGCTCGCCGCCACGTCTTCGGTGCGGGCCCAGACCGAACTCCGCGCCTGGAACATCCATCCCGAAGGGTACCCCGTCACCGTCGCGATGGACGGGTTCGCCGAGTCGGTCGCGAAGCTGACCAACGGCCGCTACAAGGTCAAGGTGTTCTCGAACGCCGTGCTGGGCGACCAGCCCAAGGCCGTGCAGATGCTCAAGCTCGGTGAGCTCGATCTCGCCGAATTCTCCCTGTCTCCGATGGCCGAGGCTGCCCCGGCAGCGAAGGTGCTGACCCTGCCCTTCCTCTTCCGCGATTCGGAACACATGTTCCGCTTGCTGGACGGCAAGCTGGGCGACCAGTTCGAGGCCAAGCTCGAGGCAGCCGGCTACGTCGTGCTGGGTTGGTACGACGGCGGCGCCCGCCATCTCTACTGCACGAGACCGGTCAAGCAAGCGAGCGACTTCCAGGGGCTGCGGGTGCGCGTGCAGCAGTCGGAAACCGCCGTTGAGATGTCCAAGCTGATGGGCATGACCCCCATCGTGATTCCGTACAAGGAAGTGCTCGACGCCTTCAAGAACGGCAAGATCGACTGCGCCGAGAACAACCTGCCGTCGTACGAGTCGGCCGGCCACATGGCCGTTGCGAAGTACGTGTACCTGTCCAACCACACGGTGAGCCCGGAAGTGCTCGTGATGTCGGTGCCGACGTGGAAGAAGCTGTCGGACGCCGACCGCAAGGCCTTCAAGGAGGCCGGCCAGCAGTCCGCCGTGAAGATGCGCCAGCTGTGGAAGGTCAAGGTGGATTCGGCCCGCGCCGCGGCCGCGAAGCAGGGCTCCGAATTCGCGACGATGAAGGACTACGGCCCGCTCGTCACGAAGATGCGGCCGCTCCACGACAAGTACTTCCAGGATCCGGTGACCCGCCAGGAACTCTTCACCATCCTGTCGAACTGAGCCCCGGCGGGGCTGCGGCTAACATCGCGGCATGACTGCACCCCGCCCCCCGAGGTCCTCCCGTCTCGAATCCCGCGCCTTCATCCTGCTGCTGATCGCCGTCACGATCGGCTTCGCCTGGATCCTGACGCCGTTCTTCGGCGCGGTGTTCTGGGGCGTCGTGATGGCGATCCTGTTCGCGCCGGTCTACCGGCGGCTGCTGCTGAAGATGCGAGGACGCCGCACGCTGGCCGCACTGGTCACGTCGGCCCTGATCCTCGTGATCGTGATCATCCCGACGGTGATGATCACCGGGGCGCTCGTGCGGGAGGCGGCGGCGGTGTACGCCCGCACCCAGAGCGGCGAATTGAACTTCCCGCTGTACGTCGCCCGACTCTACGACGCGCTGCCCGCCTGGGTCACGTCGCTGCTCGACCGGGCCGGCCTCGGCAACCTCGCCGAACTGCAGGCCAAGCTCACCGCCAGCCTGCAGCAGATCAGCCAGTTCGTGGGCACCCAGGCGCTCGCCATCGGCCAGAACACGCTCGACCTGGTCGTCAGCTTCTTCGTCATGCTGTACCTGATGTTCTTCCTGCTGCGCGACGGCGGGGCGCTGTCGCGCCGCATCCGCGAGGCCGTGCCGCTGAACGACGCCCACAAGCGCGACCTGTCGCAGAAGTTCGCCACGGTGGTGAAGGCCACCGTGAAGGGCAACGTGCTGGTGGCCATCGCCCAGGGGGCGCTCGGGGGCATCGCGTTCGCCTTCCTCGGCATCCACGCCGCGCTGCTGTGGGCCGTGCTGATGGCGTTCCTGTCGCTGCTGCCGGCGGTGGGGGCGGGCCTGATCTGGGGGCCCGTGGCCATCTATTTCCTCGTCACCGGCGCGGTGGCGAAGGGGGTGATCTTGATCGCCTACGGCGTGCTGGTGATCGGCCTGGTGGACAACGTGCTGCGTCCCATCCTCGTGGGCAAGGACACCAAGATGCCCGACTACGTGGTGCTGATCTCCACGCTGGGCGGCATGGCGCTGTTCGGACTGAACGGCTTCGTGATCGGACCGGTGATCGCCGCCATGTTCATGGCGGTGTGGGACCTCTACATCGTGGAGCGCACGACGGCGGTGGACGAAATCGAGCCGAAGGTCGCCACCGAGGTTCGCCGCGACGGGGAATAGCCCACCGTCACCCCGACGAAAGTCGGGGCTCACCGTGGGCCGGCGCGCTGCGGGCGACGTGGGTCCCGGCGTGCGCCGGGATGACCGGCGCGGCCATCAGACCGTCATGTTCATGATTTCCGAGTAAGCGGACACCAACTTGTTCCGCACCTGCATGGTTGCCTGGAACCCGATCTGCGCCTTCTGCATGGCCACCATGGTCTCTTCCAGGCTGACCGTCGGGTTGCCCAGCTGCACCTGCTTCTGCATCTCGCTGGCGTCGTTGTAGGTGTCGCTGACACCCCGGAGCGCCTTCGTCAGTTCCTGCTGGAAGCCCGGGCCCTTGACCTGGGTGGCCGCCGAGTTGCGGTTGGCCAGCGGCATGCCGTCCACGCCCAGCCCCGCCCGGGCGGCGGCCTGGGCGAAATTGAAGGGTTTGAGGGTCACGTCCATGAAAGGCTCCGGAAGGGGGTGGTCGGGCACGGGGCTCGGCCGTTGGATGGTGTGACTTTAGGGAAATCCGTCCACACGGGTGCTGGGAACTGACGGGGGTTTGGTCGGCTGTTCGGCCGATCCGGCCCCCTCAAGTTTCCGAATAATCCGTTTCACCGGAGGGCCTGCGCCTTCCATTGCCTGAAACGAAACACCCCATGGACAACGCGATCGCCCTGGCCCAACCGACACCGCTGGTTCCCGCCGCCCCCGGGTTCGGCGCGCGCCTCGCTGCGCTGCCGGTCAAGAGCCGCGTGACCCTGGGTGTGGGCGTCGCCGCCCTGATCGCCGTGCTGGCCGCCATCACGCTGTGGAGCAGCCAGGGCGACTACAAGGTGCTGTACGCCAACCTGTCCGACAAGGACGGCGGCGCCATCATCTCCCAGCTGTCGTCGATGGGCGTGCCCTACAAGTACTCCGAAGGTGGCGGCGCCATCCTCGTGCCGGCCGCCAATGTCCACGACCTGCGCCTGAAGCTCGCCTCGCAAGGCCTGCCCAAGGGCTCCGTCGTCGGCTTCGAGCTGATGGACGGCGCCAAGTTCGGCCAGACCCAGTTCCAGGAACGCCTGACCTTCCAGCGCGGCCTCGAAGGCGAACTGACCCGCTCGATCACCTCGATGGCCTCGGTGCAGAACGCCCGCGTCCACCTCGCCCTGCCGAACCAGAACGGCTTCTTCCGCGAACAGCAGAAGCCCAGCGCGTCCGTGATGCTGACCCTGTTCCCGGGCCGCACGCTCGACCGCGCCCAGGTCGCCGGCATCATCCACCTGGTCTCCAGCAGCGTCCCCGAACTGAACCCGAAGGCCGTGAGCGTGCTCGACCAGACCGGCGCGCTGCTGTCCGGCTCGCCCGAAGAGAACGGCGCCGGCCTCGACGCCCAGCAACTGCAGTACGTGAGCCAGATCGAAGCCACGTTCAACAAGCGCATCCTCGAGATCCTCGACCCGGTGGTGGGCCGCGACAACCTGCGCGCCCAGGTCACCGCCGACGTCGACTTCTCGCGTGTCGAATCCACCTCGGAAGAGTTCCGCCCGAACCAGGGTGAAAACGCCGAAGCCGCCGTGCGCAGCATGCAGCGCACCGAACAGACGGGCCAGAACGGCACCGGCGCCACCGGCATCCCGGGCGCCACGTCCAACCAGCCGCCCATCGCCGCCACGGCCCCGCTGACCGGCGCCTCGCAGCCCCTGCAGACCGCCCAGGGTGGCGGCGCCACGAACAGCACGAGCCGCAAGGACGCCGTCACGAACTACGAGGTCGACAAGACCGTCCGCGTGACCCGCAACGCCACCGGCACGGTGCGCCGCCTGAACGCCGCCGTGGTCGTGAACCACCAGACCAAGACCGACGCGAAGGGCAAGACCACCACGGTGCCGCTCACGCCGGAAGAACTGGCCAAGCTCGAGACCCTCGTGCGCGAGATCGTCGGCTACAACGAGAAGCGCGGCGACTCGGTCAAGGTGATCAACGCCCCGTTCAAGGTGGAGCAGGCCCCGGTCGACGACACGCCGCTGTGGAAGCAGCCGCAGGTGCTCGACATCCTGCGCACCGCCGTCGTGCCGGTCTCGCTCGCCGTCGTCGCGCTGGCCATCGTCTTCGGCCTGATCCGCCCGGCGCTCAAGCAGGCCAAGGCCGATGCCGAGACGAAGGGCGCGAACCTCGATGCCGTGGTCGCCGACGACGAAGTGCTGCCGGCCCTCGAGGAGAACAAGGTGCAGCAGATCGAACCGCCGCGCGTCAGCGCCCACCTCGACGGCGCCCGCAGCTTCGCCAAGGACAACCCCGCAGCCGTCGCGAACATCGTGCGCGGCTGGGTCAACGGCGAAGCCGCCTGATCGGACGCACACGCCATGGACACCAAGGGACTCGAAGACTCGGCCATTCTGCTGATGTCGCTCGGAGAGGAAGAAGCCTCCGAGGTCTTCAAGCTGCTGTCGCCGAAGGAAGTGCAGGCGCTGGGCGAAACCATCGCCAAGATGAAGACCATCCCGCGCGACCGCGTGGAAGTGGTGCTGGAGCGTTTCGCCGCGGAAGCCTCCGAGCAGAGCATGATCGTCACCGACACCGACGAATACGTGAAGTCGGTGCTGCGCAAGGCGCTGGGCGACGACAAGGCCAACCTGCTGATCGACCGCATCCTGCAGGGCGGCGACATCAGCGGCATCGAAAGCCTCAAGTGGATGGACGCCAGCTCGGTCGCCGAGCTGCTGCGCAACGAACACCCGCAGATCGTGGCCGCCATCCTCGTGCACCTCGACTTCGACCAGTCGTCGTCGGTGCTGAAGTGTTTCACCGAACGCCAGCGCAACGAAGTGCTGGTGCGCATCGCCACGCTCGACGGCATCCAGCCGAACGCGCTGAAGGACCTCAACGAAGTGATGAGCAAGGTGCTCGCCGGCGGCGACAAGCTGCGCAAGGCGTCGCTGGGCGGTGTCAAGACCGCGGCGGAAATGATCAACCTGATGGGCGGCAGCATCGAGACCTCGGTGCTCGACTACATCCGCGAGGCCGACAACGAGCTGGCCCAGAAGATCATGGACAACATGTTCACGTTCGACGACCTGGAGAAGCTCGACGACAAGGGCATCCAGACGCTGCTGAAGGAAGTGCAGTCCGAGTCGCTGATCATCGCGCTGAAGGGCGCGACGCCGGAGATGCGCGAGAAGGTCTTCCGCAACATGTCGAGCCGCGCCGCCGAGACGCTGCGCGAGGACCTGGAAAGCCGCGGCCCGGTGCGCGTGAGCGAAGTGGAAGCCGAGCAGAAGGAAATGCTGAAGATCGTCCGTCGCCTGGCCGACGAAGGCCAGATCATGCTTGCCAGCGGAGGCGACGATGAGTTCCTCTAAAAACGGACCGTCCCGTCCCGCGCCGCCCCCGCCGAACCGCGGTGGCGAACCCGCCAAGCCCACGAGCTACGGCCGCTTCATCCCGCGCGAGGAACTCTCGTCGTTCGCCGCCTGGAACATCGGCTCGCTCGATGGCGCCGCACCGGCCGACAAGGGCGTGCAGCGCCCCGCGCCGCCGGAGCCCGAGGCGCCGTCGCACGAGGAACTGCTCGCCGAAGCCACCGGCGCCGCCCGCAAGGCCGGCTACCAGGACGGCTACCGCGACGGCCTCGTGGCCCTCGAGGGTTTCAAGCAGAGCTACGCCACGCAGATCACCGCCCAGCTCGCCGCCGTGACGCAGTCGTACATGGAACAGCTCGACGCCCTGCAGCAGCAGATGGCCCGCGCGCTGGCCGTGTCGGCCACGCACCTGGCCCGCCAGATGGTGCGCACGGAGATCGAGCAGCGCCCCGAAGTCGTGACCACCGTGGCCCAGGAAGCCGTGGACACGCTGCTGCTGAGCGCCCGCCACATCACGCTGCGCGTGAACCCCGACGACGTCGCGCTGGTGTCGCAGGGCGCCGCCGACGTGCTCGCCGCCCGCGGCGCGCGCATCGTCAGCGACAACTCGGTCCTGCGCGGTGGCTGCCTCGTGGAATCCGACATCGGCGTGATCGACGCCAGCATCGAGACCCGCTGGCGCCGTGCCGCGGCCGCGATCGGCTGCGACGCCTCCTGGAACGACGCCCCCGCCCCCGAGGACACCGACGCATGAAACACTCCGCCGACGAAACCAGCGCCGTCCAGTCCACCGACAAGTGGCAGCGTTACCTGAGCGACATGACCACGTTCTCGGCCGAACCGGTGGCGCTGGAGACCCAGGGCACGCTCGTGCGCGTGGCCGGGCTGGTGCTGGAAGCCGCGGGCATCCGCGTGCCGGTCGGCTCCGTGTGCCAGATCTTCATGGACGACCCGCGCCAGGAAGGGCAGCCGCCCGTGCTGGCCGAGGTGGTGGGTTTCTCCGGCGACCGCGCCTACCTGATGCCCACGGGCGAGACGCATGGCCTGGCCAGCGGCGCCCGCGTCGTGCCGCGCCCGTCGCCCATCGTGCCGATGAAGCTCGGCGCGCCGCACCACCCGTGGCGCCGCGGTGAAGACCGCACGCTGCACCTGCCGGTCGGCGACGGCCTGCTCGGCCGCGTGATCGACTCGCACGGCCACCCGATGGACCGCCGCGGCCCGCTGCAGAACGTGCACAACGAACCGCTCGTGCGCCGCCCCATCAACGCGATGGACCGCGACCCGATCCGCAAGCCGCTCGACACCGGCGTGCGCGCCATCAACTCCATGCTCACCGTGGGCCGCGGCCAGCGCATCGGCCTGTTCGCCGGCACCGGCGTCGGCAAGTCCGTGCTGCTCGGCATGATGGCCCGCTACACCGCCGCCGACGTGATCGTCGTCGGCCTGATCGGCGAACGGGGCCGTGAAGTCAAGGAATTCATCGAGGACATCCTCGGCGAGGAAGGCATCGCCCGTTCCGTGGTGGTGGCCGCCCCGGCCGACGCCCCGCCGCTCACCCGCATGCAGGGCGCGAGCTACGCCACCGCCATCGCCGAACATTTCCGCGACCGCGGCCAGCACGTGCTGCTGCTGATGGATTCGCTGACCCGCTACGCGATGGCCCAGCGCGAGATCGCCCTGGCCATCGGCGAACCGCCGGCCACGAAGGGGTATCCGCCGAGCTGCTTCGCGAAGCTGCCGCAGCTCGTCGAGCGCAGCGGCAACGGCATCCACGGCGTGGGCTCGATCACCGCGTTCTACACCGTGCTGTCCGAGGGCGACGACCAGCAGGACCCGATCGCCGACGCGGCGCGAGGCATCCTCGACGGCCACATCGTGCTGTCGCGCGAACTCGCCGAAGCCGGCCACTACCCCGCCATCGACGTCGAGAAGTCCATCTCGCGCGTGATGACGAATGTGAGCCCGCAGGAACACATCGACGCGGCCCGCCGCTTCCGCCAGCTCTACGCCCGCCACAACAAGGCGCGCGACCTGATCCAGCTCGGCGCGTACACGCCGGGCGCCGACCCCGAACTCGACCACGCCGTGCGCCTGCATCCCAAGATGGTGGACCTGCTCCAGCAGGGCATGCACTCGCCGTCGAGCCTGCCGCACAGCGTGCGCGACCTGCGCGCCCTCGTCGCCTGAGTCAACCAGGACTGAAGCACCATGACGCATCCTTCCCTGTCCCCCCTCCTGGCCCTGCTGGGCCAGGCCGAACGCGAGCGCGACGACGCCCTCACCGTGCTCCGCCGCGCCGAGGCCGGCCTGAACACGGCCCTGGGCCAGGCCGACCAGCTGGTCGCCTACCGCCTCGACTACGAAGCGCGCTACCGCGAGAAATTCAGCCGCCAGGCGTCCATCGACCAGTTCCAGACCTACCAGGGCTTCATGGGCCGCCTGTCGCTGGCCGTGGACCAGCAGCAGAACGTCGTGGCCCAGGCCGAACGCCGGGTGGAAGCCGCCCGCCAGGTGGTGCGCGAGCAGGAACTGCGCGTGGCCTCGGTGCGCAAGCTGATCGAGCGCCGCCTCGCCGAACTGCGCCTCGCCGCCGACCGCCGCGACCAGAAACAGACCGACGAATTCGCGAGCCGGGCCGCCTGGAACCGCCTCGCCGAACAAGCCGCCTCGCCGACCGTCTGATCGCCCGTCCGTTCGTCCCCCCGACCGAATCCATGACCGCTTCCGTCTCGTCCTCTTCCCCGATCCTGCCGTCGAACGTCATCACCGGCCTGGTCGGCACGCCGGCGCCCGCACGGGGCGCCGAGTTCGCCCGCATGCTGGACGCGCACCGCAACGAGAGCGCCCCCGCGCCGACCCCCGAGGCCCCGAAGGCCGAATCGCCCGATTCGGACGAGGAAAGCCGCGCCCAGGCCAACCGCTCGGCCGACGAGACCCGGCAGCGCCAGTTGCGCGCCAACCGCCAGAACGGCCAGCGCCCGCAGGGCGCCGAAGGCCCGGCCCGCGAGCCGCGGGTGGTCGAGGAAGCCGCCGATCCGGCCCTGGACCCGGCGTCCGCGAAGGGCAAACCCGCCGCGGCCGAAGACGAACCCGTCGACCCGGCCCTGGCCGACTGGCTGGCCACGCTGAACCTGCCGCCCAGCCCCGAGACCCCGCCGCCGGCCGAAACCGCCGCGCCCGAGGCGACCGACCCGCGCGGCCAGGCCGCCGTGGCCCCGTCCGACCTGGCCGCCTCCGCCGACAAGGCCGCCCGTGGCGCCGCCCGCCGCGGCCCCGCGCCGGACGTGTCCGCCGAGGAGGGGGTCAGCGAAACCACGCGCCGCCAGTCGCCGAAGGAACTCGACACGAAGGCCACGGACGTGCGCGCCGACGCCCAGGCGGCGTCCCCGCTGCCCGCCACCTGGCAGGCCGCGATGGAGCAGGCGATGGCCCCGGCCGTCGAGTCCCGTGCGCGTGTCGCCGAGACCGCGAAGGCCGACGCGGGCTCGCCCGCCGCCGCGCTGTCGGGCACGGCCCCGGCCGCCGAACGCCCGTCGACCCAGATGGCCGAACCCACCGTCGTCCACATGCCGACGCCGGTCGACGCGCCCGACTTTTCCCAGGTGCTGGGCGCCCAGCTGAGCGTGTTCGCGAAGGACGGCATCCAGCAGGCCGAGTTGCACCTCAATCCGGCCGAGATGGGCTCCATTTCGATCCAGATCGCGATCGATGGCGACCAGGCGAAGGTCGATTTCGGCGCCGATTCGGCCGCGACGCGACAACTGATCGAAAACGGCCTGCCGGAGCTGGCCTCGGCGCTGCGCGATGCCGGCTTCACGCTGTCCGGTGGCGGCGTGCACAGCCAGGCCCAGCAGCAGGCCTCCCGTGATCGAGACGGCTCCGCCTCCGGCGGACGCGGCCCGGGCGGCCGGCAGGGTGGGGGCGGTGACGTCGCCGCCGAGCCGGTGCGCGTGACGCAGCGCACGGTGCGGGCGGGTGGCGTGGACGTCTACGCCTGAACCGAGAGCCCTGAACAGGGTGGGCCCCGGCGTCCGCCGGGTTGACAACCCCCGTCATCCCGGCGAACGCCGGGACCCACCGCCCGCCAACGCGCCGCGCCCCGCTCCGCCATGGCGGAGCAAACGGGCTTTTCACCCGCTATTCCACCCATCGGGCCACCCCCTCCTTTTCGATAATTTCCCTCATGCGCCCGGATCGCCCGTGCGCCCGAAGGAGATTCGATGTCGAGCGCCCCTGCAGCCGATGCCCCCAAGAAGGGCAACAAGAAACTGATCATCATCATCGCCGCCGTGCTGTTGCTGGTGGGTGGCGGTGGTGCGTTCGCCTACATCCAGAAGCAGAAGGCCGCCGCGGCCGCCGCTGCCGAGGACGACGAGGACGGCGGCGAATCCCACGCCCCGGCCCATGCCGAAGCCAAGAAGCACGACGCCAAGCACCCGCCCACCTTCGTGCCGCTCGAGCCGTTCGTCGTGAACCTCGCCGACAAGGAAGCGGACCGCTTCGCCCAGGTCGGCGTGACGCTCGAGGTCGAGGACGCCAAGTTCGCCGAGGAACTCAAGGCCTACATGCCCGCCATCCGCAACGGCATCCTGATGGTGCTGGCCCACAAGACGTCGGCCGAGCTGCTGTCCCAGGAGGGCAAGGTCGCCCTGCAAAAGGAAATCCTGCGCGAGTCCGTGCTCCCGCTCGGCATCGAGGTCGAGGACGAGGACGAAGCGCCGGCCAAGGGCAAGAAGAAAAAGCGCCGCGCGGTCTACAACCCCGTCTCCGCCGTGCACTTCTCGAACTTCATCGTCCAGTGATCCGGACCCCGTCCGTCTTCACCGAACAGGCACGTCATCCATGAACCAGCAGATCCTCTCGCAAGACGAAGTCGACGCGCTGCTCCAGGGCATCACCGGCGAAAGCCAGAAGCTCGAGCAGGAAGAGGTGCAGGCCGGCGGCATCCGCAACTACGACATCGCGAGTCAGGAGCGGATCGTCCGTGGGCGCATGCCCACGATGGAAATCATCAACGAACGGTTCGCGCGGAACATCCGCATCGGCCTGTTCAACTTCATCCGCAAGAGCCCGGAAATCTCGATCGGCGGCATCAAGGTGCAGAAGTACAGCGCCTTCCTGCGCGAGATCGTGGTGCCCACGAACTTCAACATCGTCTCGGTGCGTCCGCTGCGCGGCAGCGGCCTGATCGTGTGCGACCCGACGCTCGTGTTCGCGGTGATCGACGCGCTCTTCGGCGGCGCCGGCAAGTTCCACACGCGCATCGAGGGCCGTGACTTCTCGCCCACCGAACAACGCATCATCACCCGCCTGGTCGAGGTGGTGACCGAGGAATACAAGAAGGCCTGGGCCGGCATCTACCCGCTGGAACTCGACTACCAGCGTTCGGAGATGCAGCCGCAGTTCGCGAACATCGCCACGCCGAGCGAGATCGTCGTGGCCACGAGCTTCACGCTCGAGATCGGCGACACCACCGGCACGATCCACTTCTGCATTCCGTACTCGACGCTGGAGCCGATCCGTGACGTCCTGTACTCCACGATCCAGGGCGACAGCAACGAGCCGGACCGCCGCTGGGTCAACCTGATGAAGCAGCAGATCCAGTCGGCCGAGGTCGAGGTGGTGGCCGAACTGGCGCACGCGCCGGCCACCGTGGAGCAGCTGCTCGCCTTCAAGCCCGGTGATTTCATCGAGCTCGACCTCAGCGCCGGCATCGAGGCGAAGGTGGTCGGTGTACCGATCTTTGAATGCCACTACGGGACCTCCAACGGCAAGTACGCGTTGAAGGTCGATCGCATGTTGTCCAGCTCGAACATGGGCTGGATCGGAGACCAGAATGTCTGATACCACGAATTCCGCCGAAGACGACATGGCCGCTGAGTGGGCCGCGGCCCTCGCCGAGGCCAAGCCCGAGGTCGCCTCCGAAGTGGGCTCGCCCCCGGCCGCGCCGGTGGCGTTCACCGACTTCTCGTCGGGTGGCGCGAACGCCGCGACGAACGACATCAACATGATCCTGGACATCCCCGTCCAGCTCACCGTCGAACTCGGCCGCACGCGCATTCCCATCAAGCACATCCTGCAGCTCGCGCAGGGCTCGGTCGTCGAACTCGACGCGCTGGCCGGCGAACCGATGGACGTGCTCGTCAACGGCTACCTGATCGCCCAGGGCGAGGTGGTGGTCGTGAACGACAAGTTCGGCATCCGCCTGACCGACATCGTGACGCCCAGCGAGCGCATGCGCCGCCTGAGCCGCGCGGCCTGAGCGGGAGGTTCGAACGATGCCCGCGTCCGGTTTCTCCTCGCTGCTCGGTTTCATCGTCGTCATCGCGCTGATCCCGGTCGCGCTGTGGCTGCTCAAGCGCACCCCGATGGGCGGCGGCGCGGCGCAGGGCATGCGTGCCGTGGCCACGCTGCCGCTGTCGCAGAACCAGCGCCTGATCACGGTGGAAGTGGGGCAGGGCGACCAGCGCAAGTGGCTGGTGCTCGGTGTCACGCCGCAGCAGATCACCACGCTGCACACCATGGAACCCGGTGCGGACGCCGCGCCCTCGAACGGCCAACCCGCCGTCCCCCCCTTCGCGCAACTGCTCAACAAGCTGCGCGGCGACCAAGGAAGCTCGAAGTGACTGTGTTCTCGTCACCCCGCCTCGCGAACGTTTTTTCGATGGTCCGTCGCCACCGTGCGTCGCTCGTCGCCTTGACGGTGTTATCGGCGGCTCCTGTAGCGGCTTTAGCCCAATCGGCGCCGAGCCTGCCGCTCGTGATCGGCCAGGGCGCGGGCGGCACGAGCTACTCGGTGCCCATCCAGACGCTGCTGTTCTTCACCGCTTTGAGCTTCCTGCCCGCGGTGCTGCTGCTGATGACCGGCTTCACGCGCATCGTGATCGTGCTGGGCCTGCTGCGCCAGGCCATGGGCACGCAGTCGGCGCCCCCGAACCAGGTCATCATCGGCCTGAGCCTGTTCCTCACGTTCTTCGTGATGAGCCCGACGATCGACAAGGTGTACGCCGAGGCCTACCAGCCGTACGCCGAGAACCGCATCCAGTTCGACGAAGCGCTCAAGCGCGGTGAAGTGCCGATGCGCGCCTTCATGATGAAGCAGACGCGCCAGGCCGACCTGATGCTGTTCGCCCGCCTCGCCAAGGTGGACCCGAGCGTCAAGCCGGAGGACGTGCCGTTCAAGGTGCTCGTGCCCGCGTTCGTCACCAGCGAACTCAAGAGCGCGTTCCAGATCGGCTTCCTGATCTTCATCCCGTTCCTGATCATCGACATGATCGTGGCCAGCGTGCTGATGAGCCTCGGCATGATGATGCTGAGCCCGGTGCTCGTGGCCCTGCCGTTCAAGCTGATGCTGTTCGTGCTGGCCGATGGCTGGAACCTGCTGCTCGGCTCGCTCGCCGCCAGCTTCTCGACCTGATTCACACGGACGCGCAATCATGGACGCCGCACAAGTCTTCACGTTCGGTCAGCAGGGCCTCTACCTGCTGCTGATGGTTTCCGCCCCGGTCCTGCTCGTCGTGCTGGGCGTGGGCCTGGTCGTCAGCATCTTCCAGGCCGCGACGCAGATCCACGAGGCCACGCTCTCGTTCGTGCCGAAGCTGATCGCCGCCGTCGCGGTGCTCGGGTTCGCCGGCCCGTGGATGCTCACCACGCTGGTCGAGTACCTGCAGCGCATGCTCCAGACCATCCCGACCGTCGTCGGCTGATCGCGCGGTCCGGCCCGATGTTCACCTTCACCGAAGCGCAGATCCTCGAATGGATCACGCCGCTGCTGTGGCCCTTCCTGCGCACGCTGGCGATGTTCACGTCGGCGCCGGTGCTGTCGCAGCGCAGCGTGCCGGTGCGCGTGAAGGTGGCGCTCGCGTTCATCATCTCGGTGTGCGCGCAGGCCTCGCTGCCGGCCATGCCGGTGATCCCGCTCGACTCGGCCGTGACCGTGCTCGTCGTGATCCAGCAGGTGCTGATCGGCATCTCGCTCGGCTTCGCCGCCCGCATCGTGTTCGCCGCCATCGAGTTCGCCGGTGAGATCGTGGGCCTGCAGATGGGCCTGAACTTCGCTGGCTTCTTCGACCCGGCCACCATGGGCCAGACCACCGCGGTGAGCCGCTTCTACGGCACCGTGACCGTGCTGCTGTTCGTCATCATCAACGGTCACCTGCTGATGATCGCCGCGCTGTGCCAGAGCTTCGTCGCCTTCCCCGTGGGCCCCGAACCCTTCGAGTTCCTTCGCCAGCTGCGCCCCGAACTGTGGGGCATCGAGATCTTCAAGCTGGGCCTGTGGATCGCGCTGCCGATGATCGCCATGCTGCTGTTCACCAACCTCGTGCTGGGCGTGATCTCCCGCGTCTCGCAGCAGATGAACATCTTCTCGATCGGCTTCCCGATCACCGTCTCGGTGGGCCTGGTCGGCGTGCTGCTGACGCTGCCGATGATGCAGGCGCCGTTCACGATGGCGCTGGAGCAGATGCTGGTCAAGTTCCAGTGACCCCGGGCCGCGCCTGCCGCGCGGCACCGAATAAACTGGCGGCATGAACCTCAAGATCGTCGTCTACTCCAAATCGGCCTGCCCGCAATGCGATTCGGCCAAGATGCTCCTCAAGACCAAGTCCCTCGCGTTCGAGGAGGTCAAGATCGACGACGAGGCCGAGCGCCTCGCGTTCTACGAGAAGTGCGGGCCGTCGGTGCGGCAGATGCCCCAGGTCTTCATCAACGACCAGCGCGTGGGCGGCCTGACGGGCCTGCAGGCGGCGCTGACGCAGCTCGGGCGCTGACGCCGGTCAGTCCCAGCGGAACGTCGCGCGGGCCGACGACCGGCTCGCCGCGATGCGCCGCGCGTTGGGTTCGTCGGTGCCTTCGACCCAGGCGAGGGCGTCCTCGCGGCTGCGGCCGAACTGTTCGTGCCGACGGGTGAGCCGTTCGCGGCGCCGGGTGTCGTCGACGTCCACGTACCAGCTGTCGTCCAGCAGCGGGCCCACGTCGCGCCACGGCGCTTCGTCCAGCAGCAGGTAGTTGCCTTCGGTGATCACGAGCCGGGTCTCCGGCCGCACCGCGATGGCGCCGGCCACCGGCTCCTCGATCTCGCGCCGGAACTCGGGCGCGTACACGGTTTCATCGGGCCCCTGCGTGAGCAGCCGGCGCAGCAGCGCCACGTAGCCGGCGCTGTCGAAGGTGTCGGGCGCGCCCTTGCGGCCGGCCCGTCCCAGCCGAGCCAGTTCCACGTTCGCGAGGTGGTAGCCGTCCATGGGCACCACTTGCGCCACGTCGGCGAAGGTGTGCAGCAGGGCCTCGGCCAGCGTCGACTTGCCGGACCCCGGCGCGCCGACCAGGCCCAGCAGCACGCGGGGTTTCGCCGCGAGCAGGCCCCGGACCCGGTCGAGCCAGGCTTCGGGAAGCGGCGGCGGGGTCACGACACCGCCCGGCGCGCCGGCCGGCCCGTGTCGATGAAGTTCGCCACGTCGTCGAGCACCGGCGCCAGCCAGCGCAGCGGCGCGGCGAGCGTGGCGGCCATGCCCACGTGGCCCAGGTGGCGGTACAGCCGAACCTGCACGGGCACGCCGGCGGCCTTGAGCTTTTCGCCCAGCGCGACGGTGTTGCGCTGCGGGTTCACGAGCTTGTCGGTGCGGGCCGACCCGAGGAAGGTGCGCGGCGAACGGGCCGACACGAACTCGCCCGGTTGCGACTTCGGCGGGTAGTTCGGGTGGTCGAACACCGGCTGCGCCTGCGGGTTTTCGATGGGGTAGAAATCGTACGGGCCCGCGAGGCCCACCCAGCCCGCGAGGGCGTCGGGGGTGGTGCCCGCGGCTTTCAGCCAGCGGTCGTCGAGCGCGATCATCGCGGCGTTGTACGCGCCGGCGCTGTGGCCCACCGCGTACACCCGGCGCGAGTTGCCGCCGAGCCGGGGCGATTCGCGCAGGGCCCAGGCCACGGCCGCGGCGCTGTCTTCCAGGAACGTGGGGTACTTCACCTCCGGGTAGACCCGGTAGTCGGCGACCAGCGTGAGGATGCCGCGCGACGCGAGCGCCTCGCCCACGAATCGGTAGTCCTTGCGGTTGCCGTCGTTCCACGTGCCGCCGTAGAAGAACACGGCCACCGGCCAGCCGCCGGCGGGGGCCGGGAGCACCGGGGTGTAGACGTCGAGCTGCTGGCGGGGCAGGGCGCCGTAGGCGACCCCCTCGGTCAGCACGTAGGTGCTGCGCGAGGCCAGCACGTTGAGCGGGGTCACCGGTGCGCAGGCGGCGAGGGGCCCGGCGAGGAGCAGGGCGAGCGTGGTGCGGCGCGAGGGGTACGGCAAGGTCATGGACCGGCAGCTTAACCGCGGTCTACCACTCACGCCATTCCTCGGTGATGTCCTCGTCGGGCGCGGCCTTCAGGCCGGCCTGCCGCGCGCTGGTGTTGATGAGTTCGCACAGGTCCTCGCGCTGCTCGGTCTCGATGAGCGCGCAGTCGCTGCGTTCGTTGAGTTCGTTGAGGCGTTCGATGGTGGCGTGCACCACCTTCAGGATGGCCTCGTCGTGGCCCGCGCCCTTGACCTCGTCGAGGGAGGACAGCAGGTCGTCGAGGATGCGCCCGCACTCGTCGATCTCGGCCTGGGTGTAGCCGGGGTCGAACGACGAGTCGGCCTCGTCGTCGCTGTCGTCCGGCGTCATGTAATCGACCATGCCGTCGATCAGGCGCTTGCGGATGTTCCTCAATTCGGGAGTCATGCGGCTTCCTCGAGGGGCGCCCGGACGTCGGGCCAGGCCACTGTAGCAAAGGTGGGCGGCGTGCGGCCCGGCCCGGGCGGCACGCCCCGGCGGCGGTCAGTCCTTCAGGTCGGCGGGCACCTTGCCGCCGTTGGCCGCGAGCTTGGCCATCACCTGCTTGTGCAGCCAGATGTTCATGCTGGCTGAGTCGGCCGTGTCGCCGGTGTAGCCCAGTTCCTTGGCCAGTTCCTTGCGCGAGGCGAGGTCGCTGTCGAGCTGCAGCAGCTTCATCAGGTCGACGATGGACGTGCGCCAGTTCGCCGGGCCCGGGTTCTTCGCGGAGAGGTCCTTCAGGATGGCCTCGACGTCCACCGGCGGCAGCGCCACGGGGGCCGGTGCGGCGGCGGCAGGTGTCGCCGGGGTGGCCGGCGCCGTGGCCGCGGGGGCCGTGACGGCCGGGTGGTCGGACGGGAAGATCTTCGCGAGGATCTTGCTGAAAATGCCCATGGTGTCGCTCCCCTGGATTCGAGACGGATGGCCGGCCGGCAGGCCGGGGTACGACGGATCATGAGCCGAGAGCCGGGCCCCACGGCGGGAAAGCCCTGCTGCGGAAGGGGCCAGTCACGGAACTTTCACCGGCCTCCGGGCGGGGGCGCCAGGACCCGCGCGATCAGGCGACCCGGTGGGCGATCCAGTCGAGGGCGCCGCCCAGGCCGTCCACGATCGCGGTGGCGCGGCGGAAGTCGTGGTGCCGCGACATCTCGGTGGGCGCCACGAGGCAGGGCACGCCGGCCTCGGCCGCGGCGGTGAGGCCGTGTTCCGAGTCCTCGACCGCGACGCAGTCCGCCGGCGCGACGCCCAGGCGTTCCGCGGCGAGCAGGTAGCAGTCGGGGGCGGGTTTGCTGTGGGTCACGTCGTCGCACGACACCACGGTCTCGAAGAAGCCTTCGAGGTCGTGCCGGCGCAGCGTCGACATCACCGCCTCGGTGTTGGCGCCGGTCACGACGGCCATCCGCAGGCCCAGGCCGCGCAGCCGCTCGAGCACGTCGCGCGTGCCGGGCATCAGCGGGAAGCCGTGTTCGTCCATGTGCGTGCGGGTGGCGGCGAGCTTCATGTCGGACAGCGTGGCCGGCGGCAGGTCGATGTCGAAGCGCGCCGCGATGTCGACGGCGTTGGCCGGCGTGGGCATGCCGGCGTACAGGTCCTTGTACTGCGCTTCCGTGAGCTGGACACGGAGGGGCTCGAGCACCTGGTTCCAGATGTCGAAGTGGCACGGCTCGGAGTCGACGAGGGTGCCGTCGTGGTCGAAGAGGATGGCTTGGATCATGGGGAGACGGCCGCCCCGTGAGGGCAGTGGGTCCCGGCTTTCGCCGGGATGACGGTTTTTCAGGCGAGGCGCTGGCGGTGGCGGGCGATCTGCTGGCGCACCTGGGCCGGCGCGGTGCCGCCCAGCACGTTGCGGGCGTTGAGCGAACCGCGCAGCGTCAGCACCTCGAACACGTCGTCGGTGATCGACGCGTGGAAGCCCTGCAGCGTGGCGAGCGGCAGCTCCGACAGGTCCACGCCGGAGGCGATGGCCTGCTTGACCGCGTGGGCGACCACCTCGTGCGCGTCGCGGAAGGGCAGGCCCTTCTTGACGAGGTAGTCGGCGAGGTCGGTGGCGGTGGCGTAGCCCTTGAGCGCGGCGCGTTCCATCGCCTCGGTCTTGACCGTGATGCCGCCCACCATCTCGGCCATGATGCGCAGCGTGTCGCGCACCGTGTCGACGGTGTCGAACAGCGGTTCCTTGTCTTCCTGGTTGTCCTTGTTGTACGTGAGGGGCTGGCCCTTCATCAGCGTGATCAGGCCCATCAGGTGACCGACGACGCGGCCGCTCTTGCCGCGCGCCAGTTCGGCGACGTCCGGGTTGCGCTTCTGCGGCATGATCGAGCTGCCCGTGCAGTAGCGGTCGGCGAGGTCGATGAAGCCGAAGTTCTGGCTCATCCACAGCACGATCTCTTCGGCCAGGCGCGACACGTGCACCATCGTGATGGACGCGAAGGCGCTGAATTCCATCGCGAAGTCGCGGTCGCTCACGGCGTCGAGGCTGTTCTGGCACACGCCGTCGAAGCCCAGCGTCTTCGCCACGCGCTCGCGGTCCAGCGGGTAGCTGGTGCCGGCCAGCGCCGCGGCGCCCAGCGGCAGGCGGTTGACGCGCTTGCGCACGTCCAGCAGGCGCTCGGCGTCGCGGGCGAACATCTCCACGTAGGCCAGCAGGTGGTGCGCGAAGCTCACCGGCTGCGCCACCTGCATGTGCGTGAAGCCCGGCAGGATCGTGTCGACGTTGCGGTCGGCCACGTCCACCAGCGACTTCTGCATGTCGGCCAGCAGCGGCAGCAGGCCGTCGATCTCGTCGCGCAGCCACAGGCGCACGTCGGTGGCCACCTGGTCGTTGCGCGAGCGGCCCGTGTGCAGGCGCTTGCCGGCGTCGCCCACCAGCTGCGTCAGGCGGGCCTCGATGTTCAGGTGCACGTCCTCCAGGTCGAGCTTCCACTCGAACGCGCCGGATTCGATGTCGGCGGTGATCTGCGCCATGCCGCGCTGGATGTCGGCCAGGTCCTTCGGCTGGATGATGCCCTGGGCGGCCAGCATGTCGGCGTGCGCGAGGCTGCCCGCGATGTCGGCCTTCCACAGGCGCTTGTCGAAGAAGACGCTCGCGGTGTAGCGCTTGACCAGCTCGCTCATCGGCTCCGAGAAGAGCGCGGACCAGGCTTGGGATTTCTTGTCGAGTTGGTTCGAGGACATGGCGAAAAGGAGGCGGGTGTGCGGGGCACGCCGGGGAACAAGGGATTGCCGTGGGGGCCGACTTGGCGACAATGCGCCACGGCCCGGGCTGGAGCCCGGATTCTATTCCTCCACCGCCCGCTCCCCCGCGTGCCCGTCCCGCCCCCCGCGCCCGTCCCCGCACCCGTCCCCGCACCCCATGGCCCACGTCCCGTCCCCCGAGCCTGACCGCACCGCCCGCCCCGAGGCCGGACCGTCGTGGGGCGACAGCACCCGGCCCGGCGACCTGCGCCACGCCAGCAGCCTGTTCGGTTCCACCACCGGGTTCGGGCCGGGCGGCTCGGCGCTGCTGCCCGACCCCCGGGCGGCCTCCGCTTTCGACGTGTGCCACGTCGGGGTCGTCATGCGGGCGCTGCTGTTCGTGCACGCGGTGGTCGCCGTGGGGGTGATGTTCGCCGCGCGGTCGCTCGAAGGCTGGGCGGTGCAGTTCTCCATCGGCGCCGGCCTCGCACTGCCCGCCACGCTGGGCTGGCTCGCGGTGGCCTGCCTGCTCAAGCGGCAGCTGGGCCGGCTCGTGCCGTGGCTGCAGTGGGTCGCGGCCGTGGCGCTCGGCGCCGCCTGCGGCGCCAGCGCCTTCGCGTTGCAGGACGCCGGCTCGCTCGACCTCATGGGCCGCCTGCACTGGTTCGCGCCCACCGCCGCGGGGGCGCTGCTGGCCGCGGCCGTCTTCCACTGGCTCACGCTGCGGGCCCGCGCGCGGCTGCCGGCCCACGCGGCGGCGCGGCTGGCCGAGCTGCAATCGCGCATCCGCCCGCACTTCCTCTTCAACACGCTGAACACCGCCATCGCGCTCGCCCGGCTCGACCCGGCCCGCACCGAAACCCTGCTGGAAGACCTCGCCGAACTGTTCCGCGTGGCGCTCAACGACAGCGGCGAGGCGGTCACGCTGGCCGAGGAAGTGGCCTTGGCGCAACGTTATCTCGCCATCGAGCAGGTGCGATTTGGTGACAGATTGAAAGTGACGTGGGAGCTCGACGAGGACGCAGGCCAGGCCCGCGTGCCGCCGCTGCTGCTGCAGCCGCTGGTCGAGAACGCGGTGCGCCACGGCGTCGAGCCGGCGCCCGAGGGCGGGCAGATCCGCATCCGCACGCGGGTCAAGCGCGCCCACGCGGTGATCGTCATCGTCAACACCATGCCGGGCAAGCCGTCCCGGCCGGGCAACGGCATCGCGCTGCGCAACGTCCGCGAACGCCTCCGCCTGATGCACGATGTGACGGCTCAATTCGAGATTCGTGCCGACAATCAGTTCTTCCGGGTTCAGATGGTGGTGCCGCTGTGACATTGGGGTTGAGGGTCCTTCTCGTCGACGACGAATCGCTGGCGCGCGCGCGCATGCGCACGCTGCTGGGCGACTGCACCTCGCCGGCGGCCCACGTGGCGGGCGAGGCGGCCCACGCGGGCCAGGCCCTCGAATGGCTCGCCGCCCACCGGTGCGACGTGGTGCTGCTCGACATCCACATGCCTGGCCTCGACGGCGTCGAGCTGGCCCGCCGGCTCCGCGCGCAGGACGACCCGCCCGCCATCGTCTTCGTCACGGCCCACGCCGAACACGCGCTGCAGGCCTTCGAACTCGACGCGGTCGACTACCTCACCAAACCCGTCCGCCGCGACCGCCTGCAGGCCGCGCTGCAGCGCGTGGCCGGCCGCGTGCGCCCACCCGCGCCCGCCCCGGCGGCCGCGGGCGACGCCGATGCCGGCGTGCTGCTCGTCAACGACCTCGGCCGGCGCATCCGCGTGCCGGTCACCGAGGTGCTGTACCTGAAGGCCGAGCTGAAGTACGTGACCCTGCGCACGGCCACCCACACCCACGTGCTCGACGACTCCCTCACCGACCTCGAGCAGCGCCTGGGCCCCCGCTTCCTGCGGGTGCACCGCAACGCGCTGGTCGCCCGCGGCGCCATGCAGGCGCTCGAACGCCGGCTCGTGCCCGGCGACGGCGCCGACGAGGTCGCCGAGGGCTGGGCCGTGCGCGTGGCGCCGGTGGACGAATGGCTCACCGTGTCGCGCCGCCAGGTCGCGGCCGTGAAGGACGCCATCGCGGAGGGTGGGCTGTGATGAAGCCGCCCGTCGTGCAGCTCGACGAGCCGGAAGAGGGCAGCCGCGTCCGCGTGGGCGCCGTGCTCGGCGGGGTGCTGGTGGTGCTGCTCGTGGGGGCGCTGGCCTGGCTCGCGTCCGACGTGCCGGCCGCGCCCGACAACACCTCCCCGTTGCGCGACGCGATGCAGCTGCGGCAGGTCTGGGCGTCGTCGCCCCCCGCGTCCGCGGCCGCGGTCGAGCCCGTGGCGCAGCCGGCCTCGGCGCCGGGCGCGGTGCCGCCGGGTTACCTCGACGTCTGCGGCATGGGCCTCGTGAAGGAATCCGAATGGATGGGGCAGGCGCGCATCGAAGCGATGGCGGGGTCGCTCGAACAGGTGCGCAAGCGGGTGGTGGCCGCGCTCAAGGCGCGGGGGGACGAGGCCTCGCGCGCGGCCGCCTTCACGCTGGAGGCGTTCGGTGGCGACGTGCAGTTCGACGAGCCCGTGCCGTGCGAGGGCGCCGGTTGCCCCGCGGTGCCGGAACGCGTGCCGTCCATGCAGTCGATCCGGCAGCGCATGGCCGCCAACAGCGATTCGCGCGACCAGCTCGCCCGCCTGGCGGTGGGCACCCGCGACCCCGAGTTGTACGCGCTCGCCTACGGCATCTGCGCCACCCACGGCCGCGAGGACGCCAACTCCGCCTGCCGCATGCTGTCGGCCGAGCAGTGGGCGCGGCTCGACCCCGGCAACGGCGTGCCGTGGCTCGCGGTGGCTGAACAGGCGAAGGCGCGGGGCGACCGTGGCGGCGTGGCCGAGGCGCTGCACCGCGTCGGGGTGGCCACGTCGATGGACGCCCACATGGGCAGCCTGTCGCGCCGGCTCTCCGACCACATGCTCGACGGCGCGCCACCGCTGGAGTCCTTCGAACTGGTGATGCAGGCCTTCACCATCCAGTTCCCCAGCCTGGGCGGCTACAGCACGCTCACGAGCGAGTGCACGGCCCAGGCGGTCCGCGATCCCAACCGGCTGCAGCAGTGCGCGGCGCTGGCCGACACCCTCTGGACCCACGGCACCAACCTGTTCGACTGGAACATCGCGCTGGCCCTCGGCCCGCGCGTGGGCTGGTCCCCCGAGCGCCTGCAGGCCGCACGGGACGAGCGCGATGCCCTGATGCAGGCGGCGGCCACGGTGGGCCGCGAACAGACGGTGAGCTGCGAGGCGATCGAGCGGCAGACGCAGTACCTGGGCAGCGTGGGCCGCCTCGGCGAGATCGGCGCGATGCGCGAACGCCTCCGCGCGTCCGGCCGCTCCATCGCCGACCTGGCCCGCGAAGGCCGCGAGGCGCGCGCGGCGCTGGTGCGCTCCGCCGACGCGGCGCCCAGCGTCCCGCTGGTCCGCTGACGAGAGGGCGCGTGAAACCCGCCGATGCCGAGGCCGGTGAAGCGCTCGAAAGCGGTGACGTTCGCGTGGGCGCCGTCCTCGGCGTGATGCTGGTGGTGCTCGCGGTGGCTGTGCTCGCCTGGCGGGCGTGGGACGCGCCGGCAGGGGCCGAGCTTGTCGTCGCGCCGCTGCAGGCGGCTTCGCCGCGCGGCGTCCGGACACCCGTGTCGAAAGCCACCCACGCGGAGTCCGTGGCGCCCCCCGCATCGGCGCCCGTGGCCGTGCCGCCGGGGCACCTCGACGTCTGCGGCATCGGCGTGGTGAAAGAGTCGGACTGGAACGCCCCGGCCCGCGTCGACGCCGGGATGCACTCGGTCGAGGTGCTTCGGGGGCGGGTGGCCGCCGAACTGGCGGCGCGGGGCGACGACACGTCGCGGGCGGTCGCGCTCGCGCTCCTGGCCCTCGGATGGAACGAACCCGCACCCGACATGAGCTGCAGCACACCGGACTGCCCCGAGGCCCGGGACAACACGGCGGCCATGGAGGCCTTCTTGAAGCGGCGCAACGCCGCCACCCGGGGGCCTCGCGACCAACTGGCCCGGCTCGCCGCCGGCACCCGTGATCCGGAGGTGTACGCATGGGCCTACGGACTGTGTTCAAAGTACGGGCGAGACGACGCCGACTCCCATTGCCGGATGCTGTCAGCCGAGCAGTGGGCGCGGCTCGACCCCGACAACGGCATGCCCTGGCTCGCGGTGGCCGACGCAGCGAAGCAGCGGCGCGACACGGCCGCCGTGACCGAGGCCCTGTACCGGGTGAGCGTCGCCACGTCGATGGAGGCGGACTTCATGCGCCTCGCCGGGCGGGTCGTGCAGCAGTTGGGCGACAAGTACCCACCGCAGGAGTCGTTCGGGCTCGTCGCGCAGGTGGGGGGCATGCAGTTCGCCATGGTCCTGCCGTACGCCGTGGCGTCGAGCGAATGCAGTGTTGCCGCGGTCCGCGATGCGAACCGCCAGCAGCAATGCGCCGCATTGGCGGAGAACCTCTGGCGGCGGGGCACGTCGCCGATGGACCGGGCCATCGCGCTGGGCATCGGCAAGCGCGTCGGCTGGCCGGCCGAACGGTGGCAGACGGGGCGCGAGGAACTCGACGCGCTGATGCGACCCGCCATGTCGCTGGGGGGCGAACAGCCGCTGAGCTGCGATGCGATCACGCGGCAGACACAGTACTTCCAGCGGTTGGCGCAGGGCGGCGAGATCCATGCGCTGCGCGAGCACATGCGCGCATCGGGCCGGACGCTGGACGACTGGCTCCGAGAGGGTCGAAAGATGCGCGGGGCCTCGGTGCGTTCGACCGACGCGGCGTCCAGCGTGCCCCTGGTCCGATGACCTCTCCGGGCTTCAGGCTGCGCCGCTTCCGCGCGGGCGACGAACCGGCGCTGCTCGCCGTGTTCCGCTCCTCGGTGCACCTCGTCGCCTCCCGTGACTACACGCCCGAACAGATCGCGGCCTGGGCGCCGCTCGACATGGATGAAACCCGCTGGGTCGAGCGCATGCGGGGCATCGACCCGTGGGTGGCCGAACGCGACGGCGCCATCGTGGGGTACGCCGACCTGCAGCCAACCGGGTACATCGACCACTTCTTCGTCTCCGGCCACCACCCGCGCCAGGGGATCGGCCGGGCCCTGATGACCCGGCTGCTGGCCGAGGCGGGCCGGCTCGGGCTGGCCGAACTGACCTCGGACGTCAGCCTCACCGCGGAGCCGTTCTTCGCGCGGTGGGGCTTCGAGGTGGTGGCACGCCACGAACGGGCGTGGCGGGGTGTCGTGATTCCCAACGCCTCGATGCGCAAGCGCATGCCGCCGCCCTGACGATCCCCTGCTGCGGGGGCGGTCAGCCCACCGGCCGGATTGGTATGCTTGCAGGCCCAGCCATCCGGTGCGGAGATCCTCTCCTTGCTCGACATCGAAGCCCCACCCATCCCCGCCGACCAGATGCGCCGCGCGGGCCGTGACCTGCTGTCGCTCGCGCTGATGGACACGCGCAACCGCACGCTGCGTTGGGCCAGCGCGAACGAGGAGGCGCTCGGCAATTCGCGCTGGGGCCTCGGGCCCATGGCCGAGGCGCAGCCGTGCGATCCGCCACTGTGGGCGCTGGGGCACCTCGGCTGGTTCCAGGAGTTCTGGATCGCGCGCAACCTGCAGCGTCACCAGGGCGAGCGGGCCGATCCGAAGTCCACCCGCCTCGCGTCCATCGACCCGTCGGCCGACAGCTGCTTCGACCCGCAGCACGCGCCGTTCGACGTGCGCTGGCAGCTCCAGCCGCCCGACCTCGACGCCACGCGCCAGTACCTCGTCGCCACGCTCGAGACCACGCTCGACCTGCTCGAACACGCCGGCTCCGACGATGACGCCCTTTACTTCTTCCGCCTGGCGCTGTTCCACGAGGACCGCCGGAACGAGGTGTTCGCCACGCTGTCGCAGACCCTGGGCCTGCCCGCGCCTTGGCTGCCGTCGCCCGTGGCCTTCGCGCCGCGCGAGCCGCTGCTGTTCCCGGCGTCCACGTGGACCTTCGGCAGCAGCCCCGGCGGGTTCTCGTTCGACAACGAGCGCCCGGTCCACGTGGAGCCCGTGCTCGAGTTCGAGATCGACGCGCAGGCCGTGACGTGGACCCAGTACGCCGAGTTCGTCGAGGACGGCGGCTACGACGAGGAACGTTTCTGGTCGCCCGCCGGCTGGTCCTGGGTGCAGCGCGAAGGGCGGCGTTCGCCGCGCCACGTCGACCAGCTGCGCCACGGCGTGCTGGTGCAGCGCTTCGGCCAGGCGGTGCGCGTGCCGATGGGCCAGGCCGCCATGCACCTGAGCTGGTACGAGGCGGACGCCTGGTGCCGCTGGGCGGGGCGTCGCCTGCCCACCGAACTCGAGTGGGAGCTGGCCGCGCACCAGGGTGCGTCGCGCGGCTTCCGCTGGGGCCAGGTGTGGGAGTGGACCGCGTCGTCCTTCCGACCGTTCGACGGCTTCCGGCCCGGCCCCGACCTCCACCATTCCCCGCCCGCGTTCGGCACGCACAAGGTGCTGCGCGGCGCCTCCTTCGCCACCAGCGAGCGCATGCGCCATGCCAAATTCCGCAACTTCCTCCGTCCCGAGCGCGACGACCACTTCACCGGCTTCCGCAGCTGCGCGCTGTAGCCTCGCGCTGCTGCTGACCGGGCTGCTCGCGGCGTGCGCGTCGACGACCACGCCGACGCCACCACCGCCGCGCGTGCTGGTGTTCGGCGAGCAGCACGACCAGGTCGACCAGCAGCGCCAGGTGGCCGAGGCCGTGGCCGCGCTCGCCGCGCGCGGCGAGCTGCGCGCCGTGGTGCTCGAGATGGCCGACCGCGGCGTCGACACCCGCGCGCTGCCCCGGGGCGCCGACGATGCCGCGGCCCGCGAGGCGCTCGCGTGGCAGCAGGAGCGCGGCTGGCCGTGGGTGCAGTACGGCCCGGTGGTGATGGCCGCGGTGCGCGCCGGGGTGCCGGTGTGGGGCGGCAACCTGCCGCGCGCCGAGATGCGTGACGCGATGGCGAACACCTCGCTCGACGCGGCCGTCACGCCGGAGATCGCCGACAAGCTCACCACCGCCATCCGCGACGGCCATTGCGGGCTGCTGCCGGAGGCGATGGCGCCCGGCATGCGCCGCATCCAGATCGCCCGCGACCGCAGCATGGCGGGGGTCGTGCGCGACCGGCTCGCCGAAGGGCAGGGCGGGGTCGTGCTGCTCACGGGCGCCCAGCACGCGTCGCGCGACCGCGGCGTGCCGTGGCAACTCGTGAAGCCGGACGTGGTGCCGGCCACGGCGATCCGCGTGGTGCTGTTCGAGCCGGGCAGCGAGGGGCTGGTGGCGGACGAACGCCGCGTGGCGGCGATCACGGAGACGCCGGACCCGTGTGTGGCGTTGAAGGCGAAGATGGCCAAGTGAGCACCATGTCGTCCCGGCGAACGGCGGGACCCACCATGGCCCAGGCGCGCGAGCGGGGCGGTGGGCCCCGGCGTTCGCCGGGGTGACACGCATGGAGTCGCGCCGTCGTCCTACAGGAAAACCCTCTCTCCCGGGCGATGCTTGGCCCCCATGAGCCCCATCGCCTACGGCATCCCCGTCCTCCTCGAACACTGGGCCGTCACGCTCGCCTTCGCGTTCGTCGCGCTCCTCGCGGTGGAAGGCGTCTTCTGGGTCGGCGTGCGCATCGTGCGCCGCGCGGCGCGCCGGTCCGCGATGGCGGTCACCGTCACCCAGGCCATCCACGGGCCCTCGCACTGGGTGCTGCGCCTCGTCGCGCTGAACCTCGTGTGGCAGGGCGCGCCGGACGACCTCGCGGGCATCGCCGGCGTGCAGCGCTGGACCGGCCTGCTGCTGATCGCCGTGGGGACGTGGCTCGTGGTGCGGGTGATCAACGGCGCGGCGCGCGCCGTGGTGGCCGCCCACCCCGTGACCGTGGCGGACAACCTCGCCGCCCGCCGCATCCAAACCCAGACCCGCGCGATCGCGCAGACCCTCGTGGGCCTGGTCGTCGTGATCGGTGCGTCGCTGATGCTGATGACCTTCCCCGCCGTGCGCCAGATCGGCACGAGCCTGCTGGCGTCGGCGGGCCTCGTGGGCATCGTCGCGGGTTTCGCCGCGCGGCCGGTGCTGGGCAACCTGATCGCGGGGCTGCAGATCGGGCTCACGCAGCCCATCCGCATCGACGACGTCGTGATCGTGCAGGGCGAGTGGGGCGTGATCGAGGAGATCACCGGGGCCTACGTGGTCGTGCGCGTGTGGGACCAGCGCCGCCTCGTCGTGCCGCTGCAGTGGTGGATCGAGAACCCGTTCCAGAACTGGACGCGCAACACGTCCGAACTCATCGGCACGGTGTTCCTGTGGGTCGACTACCGCATGCCGCTTGCGCCGCTGCGCGAGGCGTTGAAGGCTGCGTGCGAGGCCAGTCCCCACTGGGACCGCCGCTTCGCGCTGCTGCAGGTGGTGGAGGGCGGCGAGCGCGCGATGCAGCTGCGCTGCCTCGTGACCGCGGCGAGCGCGCCGCAGGCCTGGGACCTGCGCTGCGAGGTGCGCGAGGCGCTGATCGATTTCGTGCAGCGCGAGTACCCGCAGTTCCTGCCGCGCCTGCGCGCGGAGGTGGACACGGTTCCGTCTCAGCCCTCGCCGCTGGGGCCCCCGGCATAACGCACGGCCTGGTTGCCGCGCACGAAGCCGTACAGCACCAGGCCCGCCTGGTTCGCGATGTCGATCGCGAGCGACGTGGGCGCGGAGATGGTGGCCAGGGCCGGCACCCCGAGCCGCGCGCACTTGCGCACGAGTTCGTAGCTGGCGCGGCTGGACATCACGACGAAGCCCTCGGCGTTCGACAGGCCCGCCTTCGCGCGGCGGCCGAGCAGCTTGTCGAGCGCGTTGTGGCGGCCCACGTCCTCGGTCACGTCCACGATGGAACCGTCCGGATCGGACCACCCGGCCGCGTGGCACGCGCCCGTGGCCGCGTTGATGGGCTGGCGTCCGCCCATGCCGGCCAGCGCGCGCTGCACCACGGCGGGCGACAGCGTGGCCGCCCAGGCGGGCGGGGCGAGGCGTTCGGGGGCGAGGTCGAGCCGGGTCAGGCTGTCGATGCCGCACAGTCCGCAACCGGTGCGGCCGGCGAGCGAACGGCGCTGGTCCTTCAGGCGCATCTCCGCGGCGGCGGCCACCTCGATCTGCACCTCGATGCCGGCGTCACCGTCGACCACGTCGATGCCGTAGCACTCGGCACGCGAGGCCAGCAGGCCCTCGGACAGCGCGAAACCCAGCGCGAAGGCCTCGAGGTCGAGCGGCGTGGCCATCATCACGGCGTGCGAGATGCCGTTGAACACGAGCGCGACGGGGGTCTCGACGGCGACCGAATCGGTCTCGGCGAGCGTGCCGTTGCGCAGCACGGGGACGGCGCGGGTGGGGTCGGTCATGGTTCAGAAAATGCGGGTCATTCCGGCGAAAGCCGGGGCCCATTGTCCGATGGGCGCGCCGCGGCGGCGGTGGGTCCCGGCGTTCGCCGGGATGACGGCGCGTGGGGTCATGTCGACGTCGCTACGCGCCCCGCCGGCGTGACCCAGGCGCGCCAGCGCCCTTCGTCCTCGCCCAGCCGCACGTAACCCGGTCCGGCCACGCCACCCAGCCGCGCGTCGCTCAGCATCGTGAACGTGCGGATCAGCACCGCCACGCGCTGGTCGAGCTGCTTGGCAAGGCGCGTCAGCGGCACGCCGTCGCCGGTGTCGAGTTCGGCGAGCCGGCCGAGCACGGCCGCTTCGAGTTCGTCAAGCGGCCGGGGCATCGCACCGGCTGAGCTTGACCGGGATGGACTTCGACGTGGGCGTGCGCGCGCCGATCGCGAAGCTCTGCAGCGGCACGAGCGGGTTCGTCTCGGGGTAGTAGCTGGCGATGTTGCCGCGCGGGATGTCGTACGAGACGAGGCGGAACTTCTCGGCCTTGCGTTCGACGCCGTCGGCGTACAGGCTCGTGATGTCGACCCAGTCGCCGTCCTTCAGGCCGATCTCGCGCATGTCCTCGTCGTTGATGAAGACCACGCGGCGCTGGCCGTAGACGCCGCGGTAGCGGTCGTCCATGCCGTACACCGTGGTGTTGTACTGGTCGTGCGAGCGCACGGTGGCGAGCGTGAGCACGACCGTGTCGCGGTGCTTCTCGCTGGCCTTGGCGCGGTGCACGAAGGTGTCGCGCGGCACCGCGTGGGCGGTGAACGACGCCTTGCCCGACGGCGTGTTCCACACGCGCTCGGACGCGGTGTTGCGCAGGCGGAAGCCGCCCGGCACCTTGATCTTCTCGTTGAAGCCGGCGAAGTCGTCGAACACGGCCTCGATGCGCTCGCGGATCAGCTTGTAGTCGGCCACGAGGTCGAGCCACGGCGTCTTGCTGTGCGGGAGCGTGGCGGCGGCCAGGCGCGCGACGATCATGGGTTCGGACAGCAGGTGCTCGGAGGCCGGCGCGTTCAGGCCGGCCGACAGGTGCACCATGCTCATCGAGTCTTCCACCGTGACGCCCTGCGTGCCGCCGGCCTGCACGTCGATCTCGGTGCGGCCCAGGCACGGCAGCAGCAGCGCCTGCTGGCCGTGGACCACGTGGCTGCGGTTGAACTTGGTGGCGACGTGCACCGTCAGGTCGCACGACTGCAGCGCCCGGTAGGTGGCGAGCGTGTCGGGCGTGGCGGCGGCGAAGTTGCCGCCCATCGCGAAGAACACCTTGCACTTGCCTTCCAGCATGGCCTCGATGGCGCCGACGGTGTCGTGGCCGTGCGACCGCGGCGGCTCGAAGCCGAACACCTTGCCCAGGCGGTCGAGGAACGCGGCGGCGGGCTTCTCGTTGATGCCCATCGTGCGGTCGCCCTGCACGTTGCTGTGGCCGCGCACCGGGCACACGCCCGCGCCTTCGCGGCCGAGGTTGCCGCGCAGCATCAGCAGGTTGACGATCATCTGGATGGTGGCCACCGAGTGCTGGTGCTGGGTGATGCCCATGCCCCAGCAGGCGATCACGCGCTTCGACTCCATGTACTGCTTCGCCACCGCCTCGATCTCGGCCTTGGCGAGGCCGCTCTCGGTCTCGATGACGGACCAGTCCTCCTCGAGCGCGTCCTGCATGAACGTGTCGAAGCCGGTGGTGTGCTCGGCGATGAAGGCCGAGTCGACGATGGGCGCCAGGCCGTTCAGGCGGGCGTGTTCGTCGGCCTCGAGCACCAGCTTGCACAGGCCCTTGATGAACGCGAAGTCACCGCCGATGCGGATGCGCACGTAGTGCGACGAGATGGGCGTGGAGCCCATCGTGGCCATCTCGAGCTTGTCCTGCGGGTCGGCGAAACGCTCCAGGCCGCGCTCGCGCAGCGGGTTCACGCTGACGATCTTGCAACCGCGCTTCGACGCGTCGCGCAGCTCGCCGAGCATGCGCGGGTGGTTCGTGCCGGGGTTCTGGCCGAAGATCAGGATCAGGTCGGCCTTCTCGAAGTCGTGCAGCGTGACCGTGCCCTTGCCCACGCCGATGGTGGGGCGCAGCCCGCTGCCGCTCGGCTCGTGGCACATGTTCGAGCAGTCGGGGAAGTTGTTCGTGCCGTACTCGCGAACGAACAGCTGGTACAGGAAGGCCGCCTCGTTGCTGGTGCGGCCCGACGTGTAGAAGCTCGCGAGGTTCGGGTCGGGCAGGGCCTTGAGTTCGGCGGCCACCAGCGTGAAGGCGTCGTCCCAGGCGATGCGCTTGTAGCGGTCGGTGACGGCGTCGTACACCATCGGTTCGGTGATGCGGCCGAGCTGCTCGAGCACGTAGTCGGACTGTTCGGCCCACCACGACACCGTCTGCGCGCCGATCACCTCGGGCGTGGCGCGCTTCGAGGTGGACTCGGAGGCCACGGCCTTGACGCCGTTCTCGCAGAATTCGAAGGTGGAGGTGTGGCTGCGGTCGGGCCAGGCGCAGCCGGGGCAGTCGAAGCCGTCAGGCTGGTTGGCGGCCAGCAGCGTGCGGGCTCCCTTGCCGGGCGCGCCCTCGTGCATCAGGTGCTTGGCGACGCTCTTGAGCGCACCCCAGCCGCCGGCCGGGCCTTTGTAGAACTCGATTTTCTGTTCGCTCATAGGTGTGGGGTGGCATAAGGGCCGAGTTGACTGTAGCCACCAAGCGCTGGACGCACAATAAGAGGTCATGGGCCGAGTTCATCGGCTGTGGACAGCATAAACAAAGCATGCACAAAGTCACGATCCAGCCCCAATGGACCATCTCCGGCCGCGAAGGCGCCGCCCTGGCGCAGCGCCTGGTGGAGCTGCTGGTGGGCGTGCACGAACACGGCAGCCTGCTCGCCGCGTGCAAGGCGGCGAACGTCTCGTACCGCCATGCGTGGCAGCTGCTGCGGGAGGGCGAGGCGCTGATGGGGTCGCCGCTGCTCGTGATGTCGCGCGGCAAGGGTTCGATCCTGACACCGCTCGGTGACAAGCTCGTGTGGGCCGACCGCCGCATCCGCGCCCGGCTGTCCCCGGTGCTCGATTCGCTCGCGTCCGAGCTGGAGGCCGAGATCGAGAAGGTCAGCTCCCCCACCGTGCCGCTCCTGCGCATCCATGCCAACCACGGCTTCGCGGTGGAGGCGCTGCGCAGCCGGCTGCTGGCCTCGGGCGTCCCGCACGAGTTCCGCTACTGCGGCAGCGTGGAGGCCGTGGCCGCGCTGCACAACCAGGTGTGCGAGCTGGCCGGCTTCGCCGTGCCCATCGGCGAGTTCGAGCCGCCCGTGGTCGAACACTACCGCCCGTGGCTCAGCGCCCGGCCGTACCGGCTGATCCAGGTCGCCGTGCGCAGCCAGGGGCTGATGGTGGCGCCGGGCAACCCGAAGAAGGTCTACGAACCGAAGGACCTCGCCCGCCCGGGCATCCGCTTCATCAACCGCCAGCCCGGCTCCGGTACACGGCTGCTGCTCGACCTGCTGCTGCAGCAGGCGAAGGTGGCGCCGGCGCGCATCTCCGGCTTCGAGCAGTGCGAGTTCACCCACGCCGCCGTGGCCGCGTTCGTCGCGAGCGGCATGGCCGACGCGGGCTACGGCGTGGAGACGCCGGCCCGCCAGTTCAAGCTCGACTTCATCCCGAGCCAGCGCGAGCGCTACTTCCTGCTGTGCGACGAGCGCAGCCTCGAGCGCGAGGACGTGAAGGGCCTGCTCGACCTGCTGGGTGGCGCGGCCTTCAAGTCGGCCGTGGACGCGCTGCCGGGCTACCAGGCCGACGACGCCGGCCGGGTGTTCACGCTCGACGAGGCGTTCGCGACGTTCGGCGCGCGCAAGCCGGGGAAGGTGGCGGCGCGGCGGGGCGGCTGACCGTCCTAGGACCGGTCGGGGTGCAGGTGCACCGCGAGCCACAGCGCGCCTTCCGACACCCGCCGGACCGTGTGCGGCACGTGCGCCGGCAGGAACACGTGGTCGCCGGCCTTCAGTGCGACGGCTTCGCCGTCCACGTCGAGCAGCGCCTCGCCCTGCACCAGCACGACCCATTCGTCCTGCGGCTGCACGTACGTCTGCGGCGTCACGTCGCCCGAGCTGACGATGCGCTCCACCACGAGGTTGCGGTGGTCGAGCAGCACGTCGAAACGTTCACCCTGGACGGGTGGCGAGGCGCCGTCGAACAGGTTGCCGGTCTTCATGGCGGGCGAGGGGAGTGGGCGACGGCGACGATCGTAGCCGCTGCGTCGCCACCCCCGCGCACGCTCAGCCGGGAATGGCTTCCGGCTTCGCGCGGTACGCCCGCGGCGTGATCGCGTAGGTGCGCCGGAAGGCGCGGCCGAACGCCGATTCGTCCGAGAACCCGAGCTGCGTGGCGATGTGGCCCACCGGCTCGCTCGTGGTGCGCAGGTAGTCGCACGCCGCGCGCATGCGCACCTCGTGCAGCACGTCGGTGAACCGCGTCTGCTCGTCGCCGAGCTTGCGGCGCAGCGTGCGGGCGCTCATGCCCAGCGCTTCGGCCACCGGGCCCAGTTCGGGCAGGCGTGTCGGGTCGCGCTGCAGCAGGCGGCGCACGGCGGCGGTGGTGCTGGTCGCCGCTTCCATCTCGTCGTTGAGCGTGGCGCACTGGGCCTCGCAGAGCCGGTGCGCCTCGTCGTGGCTGTGCGGCAACGGCAGGTCGAGCAGCGCACGCGGGAAACGCAGCAGCGTCCGCGGGCGGTCGTGCCAGACGGGGCAGCCGAAGATCTCGCGGTAGCGCTCGGGCAGCTGCGGGTCCGGGTAGGCGCAGTGCACCTCCAGCAGCGGGCTCGCCCCGCCGGTGAGGCGGCGCAGCGCGAGCCCCCACCCGGCGAGCTTGCCTTCCTGCCAGAAGGTGCGCATGGCCTGGCCGTAGGGGGCCGGTTGCCGTTCGATGAACTGCACCTCGACGGTGTCGTCGTGGTGGACGATGCGGGTGTCGATCAGCGGCCGCACGAGGTGCATGTAGGCCGTCCAGGTGTCCAGCGCCTGGCCGAGCGACGTGGCCGAGGCAATGGTGTGGCCCACGATGCCGAGGTCGAGCGGGTTGGTCAGCTCGCCATAGAGCAGGCCGAAGCCGCGCTGCGGGTGGCGGGCGAGGAGGTGCTCCATCCACGCGACCATGCGGCGTGTCTCGACGGGTGTGTCGGCCCGCAGGTCGGCCGGCAGGCCGAACTCGGCGAGGGTGGGCGTCACGTCGATGCCGACGCGGCGCTGGGCGGTGATCATCCGGAGCACCTGGACACCGGGGACGGTGTCCCAGGGGTCGCCGGAAGAAGAAGGGGGACGGGGCGGGCCGTGGCGGGTCATGGGCGGGGCGGGAGAAGGTGCACGGAGCGGTATCGTTCCAGAGTGTAACGATGGGTTACACCTGGACAAGACACTCCACCCGGCCCGACGGGGGCCAGTGTGGCTTCTTTCTCACATCCCGCGTCGCCCCTCGTGCAGGCCGGCCACGAGGGTGATTCCACCGGCCGCTACGGTCTTCTCTCAGTGGACCTTGAACGTGCCGACGACCTGCGCGAGGCGCTGCGCCTGGTCGCGCAGGCTCTCGGCGGCGGCGCTGCTTTCCTCCACCAGCGCGGCGTTCTGCTGCGTCATCTGGTCGAGCTGCGTGACCGCGATGTTGACCTGGCCGATGCCGTCCGACTGTTCGGCCGAGGCCGTGGTGATCTCGCCGATGATCGCGGACACCCGCTGCACCGAGGCGACGATCTCGCTCATCGTCTCGCCCGCGGCGGCCACGAGCTTGGAGCCCGATTCGACCTTGTCGACGCTGGTGCCGATGAGCGCCTTGATCTCCTTGGCGGCCTCGGCGCTGCGCTGGGCCAGCGAGCGCACCTCGCCGGCCACGACCGCGAAGCCGCGGCCCTGTTCACCGGCGCGGGCGGCTTCCACGGCGGCGTTCAGCGCGAGGATGTTGGTCTGGAAGGCGATGCCGTCGATCACCGAGATGATGTCGCCGATCTTCTTCGAGCTGGCGTTGATCTCGTCCATCGTCGAGACGACCTCGGACACGACCTGGCCACCGCGCTGGGCCACGTCGGCCGCGGACGACGCGAGGTGGTTGGCCTGGCGGGCCGACTCGGCGCTCTGCTTGACGGTGCCCGTCAGCTGCTCCATCGAGGACGCGGCCTGCTGCAGGTTCGACGCGGTCTGTTCGGTGCGGCCGCTCAGGTCGAGGTTGCCGGTGGCGATCTCGCTGCTGGCGGTGTGGATGCCGTCGCTGCTCGCGCGCACCTGGCCCACGAGGCGGCCGAGCGACTGCTGCATGGTCTTCAGCGATTCGAGCAGTTCGGCTGCTTCGTCACGGCCGCTCACGGCGATGGGGCGGGTGAGGTCGCCTTCGGCGATGGCCTGCGCGATGGATTTCGCCTGTGCGATGGGGGCGACCACCGAGCGGCTCAGGCGCCAGGCGAGCGCCACGGCCAGCAGCAGCGCGAGCACGCCGCCGATGGCGAGCGCGATGGCGCCGGACTGCGCGGCGGCCGCGGCGCGGGCCTTCGTTTCGTCCATGCTCTCGCGCTGGCGCACGACGAGCTTCTCGACGGAGTCGCTGTACGCCGCCGCGGCGGGGAACAGCTTTGCGAGCACCTCGGCGGTGACTTCCTCGCCGGCTTCCTTGCGCTTGAGCAGGTCGTTGCGCAGCGACTGGTAGGCGTTGCGCTGCACGGTGATGTCGTCGAGCAGGCGTTTGTCCTCGTCCGACGTGGCGATCTCGACCATGCGCTTGAGGCGGGCCGTCTGCGCGGTGACCACGTCCTGCATCTCCGCCTTCACGCGCTTCTTCACCTCGGCGTCCGTGGCGTAGAACATGACCCACGAGCGCGCGGTGTTCGATTCGATCGCGCGGCCCCAGCGTTCGGACAGCGACAGCTTCTCGGCGTCGACCGTGCCGAGTTCCTCGGCGAGCTGGTGCACGACCGAGATGCGGTTGATGCCGAAGCCGACGGCCGCGGCCACCAGGAGGACGATGGAACCGAACCCGACGGCGAGCCGGGGACCGAGGCGGAGCGACGACAACGAGAACATGGCGATGACCCTGGGTTGGAGGCGACTTCAGTGGCATATCGGATCGGCCGGATGGCCGCTTGAGTCCCTGGATCGGTGCAGATTTGTAAAAATTTCCTGTGCTGCGGTGCGATGAGCGCCCATCTCCGGTCGTACTTCACGGCCCGGCGAACCCGCCGGCGGCCCGGACATGAAGACGCACCGTGGCTGGCGAACAATGTGGGCTGTCTCCCGCAGTACCCATGGACCCGCTCACCGTCATCGCCATGCTCGCCATCCACCTTCTGGGGACGGGCGGCCTGATGTTCCTCGTCTGGCGGCTGATGCCCGGGGCGCCCGGCATCGGGCCCTGGTGGAACGCGAGCGTCCTGTTCGGCCTGGGCTATGTCGTGCGCCTGGCGGTGGGCGTGGAACACGGCGATGCCGTGGGGGTCGCCGCGGACAGCCTGATGCTGCTGGCCGTGCTGCGTTTCGGCGACGGCGTGCGCGAGTTCACCGGCCGCCGCGCGTGGGCGCCGTCGGCCATCTTCACGACGTGGGCGCTGGCCGTGGCGTCCGAGGCCGCCGCCACCGCGGCCTTCGGCGCCCAGGGCCGGTACACCGTGCTCAACCTCGCGATCGGCGGCCTGTACGCGCACCTCGCGTGGACCATCGCCGTCGAAGTGAAGCGCCAGCCGCATCCGCTGCGCGCGCCGCTGCGCCTGCTGGCCGCGCTGATGGGCGGCCTCGCGGCGCTGACGCTGCTGCGCGCCCACAGCCTGCTCGTCGACGGCATGGCCGTCGCGTTCCACGGGCCGCTCGCGAAGACCTACTACATGTACGCCTCGACCAACGCCGTGGTCGTCGGGCTCACGTTGTTGTGGTTGCTGTTCCTGCGGCTGAACGGCCAGCTCGCCGACCTCGCCGCGCGCGACCCGCTCACGGGTGTGCTCAACCGGCAGGGCCTCGACGAACGCGTGCGCCGCCACTTCGAGCGCGCCCATGCGGCCCCGCTCACCGTGCTGCTGCTCGACATCGACCACTTCAAGCACGTCAACGACACCCACGGCCACGCCACCGGCGACGCGGTGCTGATGGCCGTCGCCCACACGCTCGTGTCGCACCTGCGGGGCGGCGATTTCGTCGCGCGCGTGGGCGGCGAGGAGTTCCTCGTCGGCTGTGTCGAGGGCGCGCACGCGGACGATGCGATGGCGCTCGCCCGCCGGCTGAACGAGGCGGTGGGTCGCCTGCAGGTGGCCGCGCCCGGGGACGCGGTGCCCGTCGCGTGCACGGTGAGCGTGGGCGTCTCCGGCCGCGTCGCGTCGCGCGCGGACTGGGACGCGGGCACGCGCCAGGCGGACCGCGCGCTGTACCAGGCGAAGGCCGATGGCCGCAATGTGGTCAGGCCGGCGGTCGCATCGCCCGCGACTTGACGAGCACGCGAAGAGCGCTTGCGGCCGTCAGCTGCCGGGCGGCATCCCCGGGAGGTCCGACACGGCCTGCCATTGCGCGTCGCGCTTGATGCGGTCGAGCGTCGCCGCGATCGCCTCGGCGGTCGGCTCGGCCTGGCCGACGAGTTCGGCGAGTTCGGCCTCGAGCCGGGGGCTCTCGAGCAGGGCCATGCTCCACGTCGGGAATTCCCGCTGCGGGGCATGGCGCCGGCGCAGCTCGCGGAAGCGGCAATGCCGGCGATCCCGGGCGATGCGCTGCAGCAGCGCCTCGACCGCGGCCGCGGGCCCTTCGAAGACCTGCGCGAAATAGGAACCGGTGAACGTCAGCAGGCCGGTGATGTCGCCGCGGCGGTTCAGCACCTGCGCCTCGCCCACCAGGCGTTTCGCCTGGGGCACGCCGAAGACGCCCGAGACCTGGCTGACGTAGAAGACTTGGAGGACGGACAAGGGGGGCAATCGGGGGTGGAGCGGATTCCCGTTATCGGCACGCGCGGCGGCGCGCTTGAGCGCGGGTGGTGTTCCGACACGCGGCGTCCGCATCCGCCGACGCACGTCCCGACGCCTGGCCGGTAAGGTGGTCCCACCCGCACCCGAGGGAGTTCCGATGCCTGCCTTGACCGCCTTTCCCCTGCCGGACGACCCGCCGTCGGCCACGTCCGTCGTCTTGAACGCCGGTGCCGTCGGCGCGACGCTCGGCTTCTGCAACGGCATGGCCAGTGGCGCGATTTCCGGGATCGCGGGCGCCGTGATCGGCGCGGTGGCGGCGTCGGTCGCCGCGATCCAGCCGGGTGCCGCGGCGGATGCGCCCGAGCACCCCACCACGCCGGACGGTCGCTACTTCGTCGTGCGCGGTCGGCTGTGGCGCAAGGCCAATCCCGGGTTGCCGGCCGAAGAGTCCCGGGAACTCGTGCGGCAACTGATGTCGGCACGCCGCGCCCTGCGGCGCAGGAACGTCGATCCCGCCGGACGCCAGGCCTTCCGTGAGGCCGTCGACACGGCGAAGCGGGCCCTGGGCGAGCGCGGGGCGCCCTGGTGGGACGACGGCGCGCCGGACTACAACCGTCACCTGGTCAAGAACACGCCCTACGCCGGGTGGCATGCGGGCCTGGTGCAGCCGTGACAACCCAACCCGCCTGACAAGGAGTCTCCCGATGTCCCGCCGCCATCAGGTCGTTCTCGAAAAAGCCAACGCCGCCATCGTCCAGGGCGACTTCGACGGGTTCCTGGCGTTCTGCACCGACGACACCGAGTGGGACTTCGTCGGCGACCGGACCCTCGCGGGCAAGGCCGCCGTGCGCGAATGGATGGTGGCCACCTACGCCTCGCCGCCCCGGCTGAAGGTCGACCGGATGATCGCGGACGGCGATCATCTCGCGGCGCTCGGCGAGGTGTCGGTGACCGATGCCGATGGCAAGACCACCGTGAGCGCCTACTGCGACGTGTGGAGCTTCCGCGGCGGGTTGCTGGACAAGCTGCGGGCATACGTCGTCTAGGAGCCTGGGCGGCAGAGAGAAGGGCTCGCGCGCGGGCGAGTCGCGGTGCCGGACGAGGCGCCGGCGAGGCCGTGTGGCGGGCCACACAACGCGAGTCCTTCTCCCCTGCTGCCCAGGCTCCCAGGCGGGCCCGCTCACTCCCGCAGAATCTTCTCGATCGCCTTGCCCCTGGCCAGTTCGTCGACCAGCTTGTCCAGCTGGCGGATGCGCTTCATCAGCGGATCCTCGACGTCCTCGACGCGCACGCCGCAGACCACCCCCTTGATCAGCTCGCTTTTCGGGTTCATCGACGGGGCCTGCTCGAAGAAGGCGCGGAAGTCGGTCGCCAGCGCGAGTTGCCGGGCCAGCCCCTCGGTGTCATAGCCCGTGAGCCAGCGGATGACCTGGTCGACTTCGTCCCGCGTGCGACCTTTGCGCTCGGCCTTCTGGACGTACAGCGGGTACACCTTGGCGAACGGCGTCGAGAAGATGCGGTGCTCGGGCATGGCGCGGCGCTCCCTGGTGCTGGATTCGGCCCGGGATTGTCCCACCGGGACACGGCGCGCCGGACCTACCTGGCCGCGAAGAACTGGCTCGGCGTCTGCCCGAACTGCCTGCGGAACATGGTCGCGAAGGCGCTGGGACTTTCGTACCCGAGCGCCAGCGCCACGTCGATCACCTTCTCGCCGCACGCCAGCAACTCGAGTGCGCGCAGCAGCCGCGCCTGCTGGCGCCACTGGCCGAAGGTCATGCCGGTGCCGGCGGCGAACAGGCGCTGGATGGTCTTCACGTCGACGGCGAGGCGTTCCGCCCAATCCGCGAGCGTCGACGGGTCGTCGAGCTGCTGCTGCAGGTGCGCGCAGATGGTGGCCAGCCGCGGGTCGGTGGGCATCGGCAGGTGCAGCGGCAGCACGGGCAGGGCGCGCAGTTCGTCGAGCATCAGGCGCATCAGCCGGCCGTCGCGCGAGTTCGGGGCGTACGGATGCCGCACGTCGACGGCCGCGCGGATGAGTTCGCGCAGCAGCGGCGAGATGCCCACGGCGCAGCAGTCCGCGGGCAGCTTCGGCGCCGCGTCGGGTTTCACGAAGAGGCTGCGCATGTGGACCTCGCCGATGCAGCGGATCGCGTGTTCCATGCCTGCCGGCAGCCACAGCCCGCGCGTGGGCGGGATCACCCAGCGGCCCGCGGCGGCCTGCACCACCATCACGCCCTGCACGGCGTGCACGAGCTGGTGCTTGGCGTGGGCGTGCGGGGCGATCTGCCAGCCTTCCGGGTAGTCGGTGGCGCGGCAGGCGACCGGGGCCGGGGCGCGGTCGACCTCGACGAGCACCTGGGGCAGGGGCGCGGGGTGGTGGTTGACGGGCATGTCCTTTTCGAGAGGGTCGATGGGTGATTGGCGCGAGACGGGCGCGGTGCCCGTGCCTAGAATTCTGGCACGCCGCTCCGTTTTCCCTACCATGAACACGACCACCGCCTCATTGAACCCATCGCCCGCGCGCAGCGGCCCCGCCTTCGGCATCCTCGGCGCCATCAGCACGTCGCACATGGTCAACGACATGATGCAGTCGCTGATCCTCGCGATGTACCCGATCCTGAAGGGCGAGTTCCACCTGAGCTTCGGCCAGATCGGGCTGATCACGCTGACGTACCAGCTGACGGCGTCGCTGCTGCAGCCGCTGATCGGCCTCTTCACCGACCGCCGCCCGATGCCCTGGTCGCTGCCGTTCGGCATGGCGTCCACGCTGTGCGGGCTGATGCTGCTGGCGTACGCGCCGAGCTTCGGCGTGGTGCTGCTGGCCGCGGCCTTCGTGGGGCTCGGCTCGGCGATCTTCCACCCCGAGTCGTCGCGCATCGCGCGGCTGGCCTCGGGCGGCCGGCACGGCTTCGCGCAATCCGTGTTCCAGGTGGGGGGCAACGCGGGCACGGCCGTGGGGCCGCTGCTGGCGGCCGCGGTGATCGTGCCGTTCGGGCAACGCAGCGTGGCGTGGTTCGGGCTCGCGGCGCTGCTGGGCATCGTGCTGCTGCTGCAGGTGAGCCGCTGGTACGCGACCCATCACGTGGCGGCGGCCGCGACCAGGCGTCCGGCCGCCGTGTCGCCGTACCCGCGCAACGTAGTGCTGGGCGCCATCGGCGTGCTGCTGGTGCTGATCTTCTCGAAGTACTTCTACATCGCGGGCCTCAGCAGCTTCTACACCTTCTACCTGATCGAGAAGTTCGGGCTGTCGGTGCAGTCGGCGCAGTTCCACCTGTTCATCTTCCTGTTCGCGTCGGCCGTGGGCACGGTGGTGGGCGGCCCGGTGGGCGACCGCATCGGGCGCAAGCCGGTGATCTGGGCGTCGATCCTCGGCGTGGCGCCGTTCGCGCTGGTGCTGCCGCACGCGAACCTGTTCTGGACGACGGCGCTCACCGTGGTGATCGGGCTGGTGCTGTCGTCCGCGTTCTCGGCCATCCTCGTCTACGCGCAGGAGCTGATGCCCGGCAAGGTGGGCATGGTGTCGGGCCTGTTCTTCGGGTTCGCGTTCGGCATGGGCGGACTTGGCGCCGCGGTGCTGGGCCTGCTGGCCGACCGCACGAGCATCGACTTCGTCTACCACGCGATCGCCTGGCTGCCGCTGCTGGGTGTCGTGGCGGCGCTGCTGCCCCGATCGAGGCCTTCGGGGAAGTGACCCCGGGAGGTGGGACAATGGCGCCTGGCATGTGCCAGACCCATTGATCTCGAAGAGGAATCACCATGAGCGCAGACAAGCACCGCGCAGTCCGCCGGCAGAAGCAGAAGCGTGCCAAGGACCAGAAGAAGGAAGACCGCCAGCAGCGCGAAGCCGCGGTGGCCCAGGCTTCTTCCGCGAAGAAGTAAGCCCGGCACCGGTTCTGCACCGGTGAACGACAACAGGCGGCCCTCGGGCCGCCTGTTTCGTTTCAACCCGCGCCGCCGCCTCGCGACCCCGCCAGCGTCTGTGTATATCGGCCTTTGGTGCATCGGGCGGCCCGCGCCGGTACAGTGGGATTCCCCGTGCCTCGATGAAAGGATCGCCATGTCCCGCTCCCCCGCGCTGCCGTCCTCGTCCGCCGACCTCGGCAAACTCGTCCTCCGCGTGCTCGTGGGCCTGCTCGTGCTGGTGCACGGCCTCTCGAAGCTGCAGGGCGGCATCGGGCCCGTGCTCGGCGCGGTGGCCAACGCCGGCCTGCCGTCGGCCGTGGCCTACCTCGTGTACGTGGGCGAGGTGCTCGCCCCGCTGCTGATGATCGTGGGCTTCTGGACGCGCCCGGCGGCGCTGGTTGTGGCGGGCAACATGCTGGTGGCCATCCTGCTCGTGCACCGCGGCCAGGTCTTCCAGCTCAACAACACCGGCGGCTGGGCCATCGAGCTGCAGGCCATGTACCTGTTCGGCGCGCTGGCCGTGGTGCTGCTCGGGGCGGGGCGCTTCAGCGTGGGCGGGACCGCCGGACGCTGGAACTGACGGCCCGCGGCCGCCGTCGCGGCGGCCGTGAATCCTCGTGAATCGTCGTTCGCCGCGGCGGTCGCCCGCGCCGCCTTCGGGTATCGTGCGCGGCGAATCTCCATTCCCCGAGGATCACGCATGCGGCAGGGCGAGCTCGACCATCTCGACGTTGGCCACCGGCTCGACCGGCTCCCGGTCACCGCGCTGCACCTGGCCGCGGTGACGCTCTGCGCGCTCGGGTTCTCGTTCGACCTGTTCGAGATCGGCCTCGGCAACGTGCTGTCCGCCGTGTTCTCCGCGCCGCCCCATGCGCTGGCGCCCGGGGACCTGTCGCTGCTGCTGTCGTCGGTCTACGTGGGCGCGGTGGTGGGCGCGCCGCTGCTCGGCTGGTGCGCCGACCGGTTCGGGCGCCGCACCACGCTCGCGGGCGTGCTGCTGTGGCTGTCGGTCGCGTCGCTCTCGGCCGCGTTGAGCCGGGGCGTGCTCGAGCTGGGTGTGTCGCGGGTGCTGGCCGGCCTCGCGCTCGGGGCGTACCCGCCGCTGATGATGGCGTACCTCACCGACCTGCTGCCCCCGCGGCGGCGCGGCCTGCTGACGCTGGTGTGCATCGCCGTCGCCTCGCTCGGGCCGGCGGCGGGCGTGTTCCTCGTGCGCTGGCTGACGCCGCTGCAGCCGCTGGGCATCGAGGCGTGGCGCTGGGCGTTTTACGTGGGCACGGCGGGCTCCGCGCTCGCCGGCCTGCTGTTCTTCCGGTTGCCCGAATCGCCCCGCTGGCTGATGGCGCGCGGCCGCCTCGTCGAGGCCGGCGACGCGTGCACCCGTTTCGAGCGGTCGCGGGTCGTGCTCTCCGCCGGCGCCGAGCCGGCCGCGGTGGCCGCGACGGCGGCCGAGGCGCCTCCGTCCGCGCCGTTGCTCCGCGGTCCGTGGCCGCGCGTGGCCGCGATGTTCCTGCTGAGCCCGTGGGCCACCGTGGCGTTCCCGCTGCTGATGGGCGCGGTGCTGATGCAGAAGGGCTTCAAGCTGTCGGACACGCTGCTGTTCGTCGGCCTCTCCACCTTCGGCCCGTTCCTCGGCACGCTCGCCGCGTCGTTCGTGGTGGATCGCATCGAGCGGCGCCTCGCGCTCGGCGCGTGCGCGGTGCTGCTGCTGGTGTCGGGCCTCGTGTTCGTCGCGAGCGACACGCCGCTGTGGCTGATCCTCTCGAGCACCTCGTTCGGTGTCGTGGGGTCGGTCTACGTGTCGGCGCTGACGCTCTACGCGGCCGAGGTGTTCCCCACCCGCACGCGGGCCACGTCGCTTTCCGTGGCCTGGGGGGTCAACCGCGTGGGCGCCGCGGTGGCGCCGCTCGTGCTGCTGCCCCTGCTGCGCGGGGGCGGGGCGATGGCGATGTTCGCGGTGATCGCGGCGGCCCTCGTCGCGTCGCTCGGGGTGCTCGCGTTCTCGCCGCGCGGGCAGCAGCGTCAACCCGTGGTCTGAGTCAGGCGGGATCGGCGCCGTCGAGCAGGGCCCGGGCCTGGAGCAGGTCGCGGGTCTGCCCACCCTGGGTGAAGCGGTCCACCACCGCGGCCAGGCGCCGGCGGGCCTCGTCGCCGCGGCCGAGCGGCGCGCAGAGCTCGACGAGGCTCGACGCGGTGCGAAGCTCCCACGACAACGCCCCCTGGGCGCGCGCCAGCGCCAGCGAACGCATCAACCCGGCCTCGGCTTCCCCCGCCGACAGCCGCCGGGTGTGCAGGCCCGACATCGCGTCCGCGCGCAGCACCTCCGGCGCACACCATCCGACCGTGCCCGCCTCGACACGCCGGCGCGCCTCGGGCACCGGGCGTTCCGGCCGCAGCGTGGCGGCCATGTCGGCCTCCTTGCCGGCCCGCGGCGTGGGGGCGCCGGGGGTGTCGCCGAGGGCGTCGGTGAACACGCGCGACCACGAGATCCAGAACGACTGCGAGTGCTGCAGCGCGTGGTCGCGGAAGCGCGACAGCGCCGTGCGGGCGAGGGCGAGGTCGCCCCGCCACAGCGCCACGGGCAGCAGGCCCAGGCCGTACACGAGCGTCAGCTCGTGCGGGTTGTCGAGGTTCACGCGGCGCGCCGTCTCGTCGATCAGCGCCGCGGCGTCGTCCACCCGGCCCTCGAGCCAGTGGATGCGCGCGAGCAGCACGGGCAGCGAGATCGCCACCGGGATGTGGCTCGCGTGCGCCCAGTGGGCGAGGCGCGAGGGATGCGCGAGCACCCGCTCGGCGCGTTCGCGCGCTTCACCGTGCCGGCCGAGGTGGTGGAGCGCCTGCGCGAGCATGCGGTCGCCGAAGAAGACCGAGGCGGGGTCGTCCGGCGCCTCGCACAGGGCCTGCGCGGCCCGGGCCGCTTCGAGGGACTCGGGGTAGGCGCCGCGCGTGAACGCGGTCATGCAGTCGTGCTCCAGCACCTGGTGCAGGCGCGCGGGTGGGCCGATGCGGGTCGCCAGGTCGCGCAGCCGGCCCAGCAGCGGCTGCTGCGACTCGGTGCTGTGCCCGTTCATCATGCACAGGGCCATGCCGGCGCCGAACTCGAGTTCGGGGTCCGGTGGGTCGAGCGCGACCGCCTGCTCGAACGCGAGCTGCATCCGCGGGCGGAACTCGTCGATGCGGCCGAGGGCCATGGTCAGCGGACCCGTCGCGCCGCCGAGCTTCGCGGCGAGGCGCGGGTCGCCCTCCGGTGACGAGGCCCAGTCGAGCGCGGCCCGCACGTCGTCGAGCAGCCGGGCCTGGTGCGTGATGCAGCGCTGGGCGTCCTCGACCGGGGCGGCCTGGATCTCCGCGACGGCGTCCGAGACGGCACGCAGCACGTGTTCCGCGTGCCGTGCCGCCAGCGCCGGGAATTCGCCCGTCTCGCGCAGGCGCGTGGCCACGTAGGCCTGGGTCGTGCCCAGCAGGCGCAGGCGCACCGGGTCGTGCCGCGGGTCGGCCACCACGAGGGACTTCGCGACGAGGGTCACGAGGCTCGCCGTCACCGCGGCGACGCCCAGGCGCTCGCACGTGGCCACGCGCACGGCGTCGTCCACCGTGAAGGGCGCGCGGAAGACCGACAGGCGCCGCAGCACCGTGCGGTCGGGGTCGTCGAGCTGGCCGTGGCTCCAGTCGAGCGTCGCCTGCAGCGTCTGGTGGCGGGGCGACGCGGTGCGGCGGCCGCGGGTCAGCACGTCCAGCATGTTGTCGAGGCCGTCGGCCAGGCCCTGGATGCCCAGCGTGTCGATGCGCGTGGCCGCGAGCTCGATCGCGAGCGGCAGGCCGTCGAGCCGGCGGCACACGTGGCGCACGAGCGCGAGGTTCGCCGGTTCGCGCAGCAGCGCCTGGCTGTCGCCCGGCGCCCGTTCCAGGAAGAGCTCGACGGACGGCGCCTCGGGGCCCGACGCGGGCGCGTGTGCGTCGGGCAGGCCCAGCGGGGGCAGGTGGTGCACCCACTCGCCGGGGGTGTCGAGCGGCTCGTGGCTGGTGGCGAGGATGTGCACGCCGGCCGCGGCCGAGAGCACCGTGTCGGTCAGCAGCGCCACCGCGTCGATCAGGTGCTCGCAGTTGTCGAGCACCACGAGCACGCGCAGCGGCCGCAGCGCGTGGTCCAGCGCGGGCCAGGGGTTCTCGGGCGGCACGACGATGCCGAAGGTGTCGGCGAACGCGGCGGGCACGCGGTGCGGGTCGGTCACGGGCGACAGGTCGACGAAACGCACGCCGTCGGGGAAGGCCGCCATCGACACCGCGCCCACCGCGATCGCCGTGGTCGTCTTGCCCATGCCTCCGGGGCCGACGAGCGTGACGAGCCGCCGCTCGACCACCTGGCGCGACAGCGCGGCGATGGTGTCGTCGCGCCCGACCGGCCGCGTGAGCAGCACCGGCAGGTGGCGCGACGTGGGCAGCGTGTCCGGCAGCGCCGGCGCGTGGAGCCCGACCGGCGCGACGGGCGCCACGAAGCTGTACCCGCGGCCCGGGATGTTGGCGATGAAGCCGTCGCCCAGCGCCTTGCGCAGCGCCGCCACGTGCACCCGCAGGCTCGTCTCCTCGACGACGACCCGGGGCCACACCTGCGCGACGAGCGTGTCGCGGCTCAGCACCTCGCCGGGTTTCGCGACCAGCGCCTCGAGCAGGTCCATCGCCCGACCCCCGAGCCGCACCGGCTGGCCGTCCCGCAGCAGCGTCTTCCGCCTGCGGTCGAGCACGAACGGGCCGAACGAGACGACGGCGTCGGGAGGGGACTGCATGGGACCGGGGCGGCGGGGCCGGCGCGGGGCGTTTGGGAGCCGCGAGTGTAGCGCGCGGGCCCTCGTGCGACAGCCGTCCCCGCAGCGTCGCGGGAACGGTTCCAAACGCATCTTTCGTCACCTCGGGACGGGTGAGTCCCCGGGGGCTATGTCTGCGTGGCGGCCCCGCGCAACTGGTTGAGCTTCTCCAGCACCGTGCCGCTCAAGGCCTGGAGCGGCGGCGTGGGGCGCTTGTCGGTGTCCACCGCCTTCGCGACGTCCTCCGAGCTGCGGCCGAACAGGTAGGTGAGCGTGCTGGCTCCGAGCAGCCCCGACCAGCTGAGATTGACCTGGGCCACCGTGCCGTAGGTGATGAGGTCGGACCACACGACGTACAGCACGATCACGTTGAAGACCATCGACTGCACCCGGTGCAGCGCGAGCCCGTCCTCGTCGCAGAGCAGGTCCTCGAAGAGGTTGCTCGGGTGGGTGTTCTCCGTCTTCCGGCGGGTGTCCAGCCACGTGCTGAAGCCCGTGCCCAGGCCGGAGGCCGCGAGCATGAAGGCCAGGCCGCCGTCGCTGAAGGAGGGCAGCGCCTGGCTGTGGCGCCAGACCACCACCACCACGGCCGTGGTGGTCGCGACCCAGCAGGACAGCATCAGCCTCGACAGGCTCAGGCTCATGAACCCGCTGCGGCTGTCTTCCAGCGCGCGCGACGAGAACGCGATGAGCAGGACCGACAGCACGGCGACGCAGAGCGCCTGCCAGGCCCAGGCCGGCCCTCCGCGGCCGATGGTGAGAACGACCTGCTCGGGCAGGGTCACGATCTCGGCGCCGCCGACGCCGATGCCCACGGACACCCGGCGTTCGACCGGCTGTTCCCAGTCCCGGTACAGCAGTTCGTTCCAGGCGGCTTCGCCTTTCGACGGCTTGTCGAGGCGGAAACTCAGCGAGACGAACTTGCCGCCTTTCCCGTCGCTCCAGACCGTGCGGCCGGTCGTGGGCAGCGCGGTCATCGGCAGATGGTCGAGGAAGAGGGTGGGCTCGGCCGTGCCGTCCAGGCAGTCGTCCAGCACCTTCCAGGCCGCGATGCGCACGGTGATGACCTCGCGTGGTGCCAGCCTGTGGTCCTTGACCTCCAGCCGGCCGGCGGTGCGCGGACGTTCGCTGTTCGGCACCTGCCACAGCTGGGAGATGACGGATTTCTCGGTGCATGCGGCCATCGCGCCCGACACCGGCGCGAACAGCGCCAGCAGGCCCAGCAGCGTGGCACACGCGTTCTGCAGCATCCGTGACACGTTCGACATGGCGCTACCCCTGGATCTCGTCGAAGCGATCGGCCACCTCCGTGGCCAGCGTGACCACCTGCCGGAAGTCCATCGCCGTGAGGGTGAGCTGGGCCACCTCGGCCGCAAGCAGAACGATGGCGTCCACGTCGGCCTGGGCAGGGGGGTGCATGGCGATGGTCGTGGCGAGGACGGCGAGGAAGTTGCGCTCGTTGCGGGCATAGCGGTCTTCCAGCTTGCGCCGCTCGACCATCAGGCTCAGGACCTCGCCCGGGTCGATCGTGCGGTCCTCCAGGCGCCGGAGGATGAGGATGGCGTCGCCCAGTGCGTTGGACGTCGCGACGTAGGCGTTGGCGTAGCGGAGCATCTCGTCGTCGGTGGCGACGGGGGTGTCGTGGGTCACGTCGGTCATGGCGGTCTCCTGGGGCGGTGAGGGATGCGGGCGTCAGGGGGCGGAGGCGGCGGGCGCGGGCGTGTCCGCTTCGACGGCCTTCACGTTGTCGTTCACCTCCTTGGCATAGCGCTGGGCGAACTGGAACCACTCCTGGGGCGACAGCTCCTGCGCGAGGTTCACGAACGCCTTCCGGGCCGCGTCGAGCTTGTCGGCCGGCAGGGTCACCGGTTCGCCGAAGGTCGCGTCGATCGCCTTCGTCTTCGCCGCCAGATCGTTCACGCGAGCAAGGCGCACGGCGCGGCCCTTCTCGACGACCCGCTGGAGGCGTGCGGCCCGCTTCTCGTGGTCATCGGGCAAGCCCACCTCGGTCGACAGCCAGTCGTTGAACGAGAGCCTGGCGCCGTCGTTGACGTCCGACGTGGCGAGGTCGCGGACGGTGCCTTCGCGGGCCCTGTACAGCAGCGTGGCGCGGTCGAGGAAACCCTGGGCCTCGGTCCGGGCCTGGTCGACGACCAGCGAACCTTGCGCCGCGAGGTCGCGGGCGGGCTGGGGTGTGCTGCAGCCTGCCAGGAGCAGGAGCGTCGTGAGCGTGGCGGCGGCGCCGAGGGAGAGTTTCATGGTGGTGTTTCCGCGTTGGGGAAGGGGCGGCGCGCTCACTTGGCGGCGATGCCGATCACGCCGAAGGCCTTCAGGAACTCGGCGAGTTCACCCGGCTTCAGGCCCTGGGCGTGGAAGTCCGCCAGCACCGCGGCGATGCTGTTCGACAGGTGGCTCCATTGCGCCGCCGCGCTTCGGGAGGCGACGAGGGCCTGGTCCGAGGCGGATGCATCCAGCTGCAGGCGGGCGAGGCTGGCGTCGAGCCGGTGTTCCTCCGCCTCGTCGAAACGCGTGAGCGAGGTGAACAGCTGGAAACGATCCGGACCGGACCCCTCGAGCATCCCGCTCAGTGGCGCGTCGAGCATCTTCGGGGACGTGCCGATCGCTTCCTTGGCCCGCGAGAGGGCGAGGTGCTCGGCCTCCGTCGACGCGAGCATGCGGGCGAGCGTGCGGGTGCGCTGCTGGCGCACCTGGAGTTCGGTTTCGTAGCCGGCGACGATCAGGCGCTGGTTCTCCTTGGCGAGCAGCAACGGGGCCATGCGGACCCGCTGTCGCTCGTTCATCCACTTGTTGATCTCGTCCGTCAGCGACGGCACGAAGCGGGCGACCAGCACCGCGCGTCGCTGTTTGTCGTCGAGGCTGTCGAGGTCGGTCGTACCGCTGCTCAGGGCTTTCAGGATCTGGTCGATCGCATCGAACCGGATCGATGCCTCCGCCGCCTGGATCGCGCGGGCCTCGACCAGATCCCCGACCGTGCGGACGCCGTCGAGCAGGGACTGGAGCTTCGCCGCGGCCGCCTGCAGGCGTTCGGTGTCAGACGGGCCCGGATCCACCTTCTCGGCTGCCGCTTCCAGCTGGGATCGTTTTTCCTTCAGCAGCGTTCGACGGTGGGCGATGTCATCCTGCGCCTGCTTCAGTTCCCGTCGCAGGTCGGCGATCTCGCCCTGGGCCACGGTCGGTGTCGAGGAGGTCTCCGGGCGCACGAGCCTTCCGCAGAACACGACGGCATCGTTGAGCAGTACCATCGTTCCCGCTTGCCGGACCGCGGGCAGTTTCGCCAGCAGCTTGCGGGACTTCTTTTCCTCATCCGCCGCTGCGCAGCTTTCGACCGGGGCACCGAGTGCGACGGACAGCACGCGCAACTTGCTGGTGGCCTGTCGCCGCAGTTCGTCCACGGCCGGATCGACCGTGCCGCCGTCTCCGAGTTCTTTCAATCGGAGGTCCAGCAACCGGGCCACGTACCGCTCCCTCACCGTCGACGCCGGGTTGAACTGGTTGGGCGGCATCGCCAGTTCCCTGAACACCAGGTCGCGCGACAGGGCACTGCGTGCCTTCAGGTTCTCGGCCTCCAGCGCCGCCAGCGCATCGAACTTCCCCTGCAACTGGTCGAACGACGCACGGAAGTCCACCGAGACCGCGGCGGCCTTGGCGTCCTGCCCCTGCTTGTCCCTCGACTCGTTGTAGAAGACCGGCGTGGCGCAGCCGGTGAACAGGCTCAGCAGGACGATGGACAGGCCGAGCCGGGCGGGGCCCATCGACGGAATCGGGTGGTTCATGGCGAACGATTTCCTGAGGCGACGTGAACGAGGCCTCAGGTTAGGTTCGCATCAGGCCCCCGTCATCGGCAGCCCTGATGACCGATCACCCCGCCAACGCGTACGGCCCCTTCGCCAACTGCTCCCGCAGGAACGCCACGCACACGCGCACCTTCGCCGAGTCCCGCAGCCGCACCGTGGTGGCGGCCCAGATGTCCGCGGGGCCGTGGCAGTCCGGCAGGATGCGCACGAGCTTGCCGGCGGCCAGGTCCTCGGCGACGTCCCAATGCGCGGCGAAGAGGATGCCCTGGCCGTCGCTGGCCCAGCCGCGCACGATCTCGGAGTTGTTCGAGGACAGGCGGCCGGTGACCTTCACCTTCTCGGCGCCGGTCGGACCGTGGATGCGCCACACGCCGAAGGCCTGGTTGCGGTCGCGCAGCACGAGGCACTCGTGGCGCGCGAGTTCGGCCACGGTGGCCGGCTGGCCGCGCGCCTCGAGGTAGCGGGGTGCCGCGCACAGCACGCGCTGGCTCTCGGCGATGCGGTGGGCCACGTAGTGGGGCTCCTCGATGTCGGCGATGCGCACGTCGAGGTCGACGTTCTCGGCGATGAGGTCGACGCGGCGGTCGACCACGTCGAGCGTGATGTCGAGGGCGGGGTAGCGGCGCGCGAGTTCGGAGAGCGCCGGCGCGATGTGCTTGCGGCCGAGGCGGAAGCTCGTGGTGACCCGCAGCGCGCCGCGCGGGTCGACGCGGCCGCCGGCCACGGTCTCGCCCATGCGCTCGACGCCCTCGAAGATCTCCTGCGCCGACTGGTACACGCGTTCGCCGTCCTCGGTGACCGTGACCCGCCGCGCGGCGCGGTGGAAGAGGGTCACGCCGAGCGACTTCTCGAGGATGGCGATGCGCTTGCTGACGTACGCGGGCGACGTGCCGAGCTCCAGCGCGGTGGCGGCGAAGCTGGCCTTGCGGGCGGCGAGGCAGAAGACCCGGAGGTCGTCGAGCTGAAAGTCGAGGTTCACGATTCGTGAATCATAAGGCCACGGTTGACGAGTTCTAGTGGGGATCCGTTTTCTATAAATTCCCTGGCATCGCCCCCCGAACCGCCTCGCCATGACCCGTCCGATCTCGCTGGCCGCCCTGACCGTCCTGGAACTGACCCCGCCCGACATGGTGAGTTGCGCCGCCGACGCCGGCTTCTCGCACGTGGGCATCCGCCTGATCCCCGCGACCCCCACCGAACCACAGTACGACCTCGTGGGCGACACCCCGCTGCTGCGCGAGGTGGAACGCCGCCTCGCCGACACCGGCGTGAAGGTGCTCGACGTGGAGATCTTCCGCCTCAAGCCCGAGACCGACGTGGCCGCGTACGAGCCCGCCATCGCCTGCGCGGCCCGCCTGGGCGCGCGTGGCCTGCTCGTGGCCGCGAACGATCCGGACGAGGCGCGTGTCACCGACCGCTTCGCCGATTTCTGCGACCTCGCCGCCAGGTACCACCTCACCGCCGACCTCGAGTTCATGCCGTGGACCGATGCGAAGGACCTGCCGCAGGCCGCCCGCATCGTCGAGCGCGCCGACCGCCCCAACGGCGGCGTGCTGGTCGACCCGTTCCACCTGAGCCGCTCGCGCAGCCGCATCGCCGACATCGCGACGATCCCGCCGTCGCGCCTGCACGTGATGCAGTTCTGCGACGTGCCGGCCGTGCTGCCGCCCGACATGGACGCGATCCTCGCCGAGGCGCGCGCCGAACGCCTGTTCCCGGGCGAGGGCGGCCTCGACCTCGTCGCGATGCTGCGGCTGATGCCGCCCGACGTGCCGCTGAGCGTCGAGGTGCCCACGCACACGCTCGCGCGGTCGGTGGGCGCCGTCGAACGCGCCCGCCGTGCGCTCGCAGGCACGCGGGCCGTCCTCGCGCAGCTGGGTTGACGGCCATGAAGGTGCTGACCGACCGGCTGCCGGACGACGCGGCGTTCGACGTGGTGGTGGTGGGCGCCGGCGGCGCGGGCCTCGCCGCGGCGCTGTATGCCGCCATCGACGGCGCGAAGGTGCTGCTCGTCGAGCACACGGCCTTCGTGGGCGGCACCACCGCGCTGTCCGCCGGCACGACGTGGGTGCCGGGCACGGCGCACGCGGCCGAGGTCGCCGGCAACGACACCGTCGAACGTGCGGCGGGATACCTCGACCGCACGGTGGGCCGCCAGTCGCCGCGGGCGATGCGCGACGCGCTGCTCGCGAACGGGCCGGCCGCGGTGGCCCACGTCGAGGCGAACTCGTCGGTCGCGTGGCGCGCCTGCGCGAAACACCCCGACTACCTGACCGAGGTCGAAGGTTCCACGCTCGCGGGCCGCGCGCTCGAGCCGCTGCCGTTCGACGGCCGGCTGCTGGGCGACATGTTCCCGCTCGTGCGCCCGCCGATCCCCGAGTTCACCGTGCTGGGCGGCATGATGGTGGACCGCACCGACATCAACCACCTGCTGGCGATCACGAGGTCGTGGCGGTCGTTCCGCCATGCCGCGGGCCTGCTGCTGCGCCACGCCCGCGACCGCCTGCGCCACCCGCGCGGCACGCGGCTCGTGATGGGCAACGCGCTCGTCGCGCGGTTCCTGCATTCGCTGTCGGTCCGTGCGAACGTGACGCTCGCGCTGTCGACGTCGGTAGAGGCGCTGCACCGCGAAGGCGACCGCATCGCCGCGGTCACGCTGGGGCAGGGGGGGCGGCGGCATCGGGTCGCCGTGACCCGTGGCGTGGTGCTCGCGAGCGGCGGCTTCAATCGGCATCCGGCGCGTCGCGCCGAACTGCTGCCGGGCGCCGACATCGCGTGGTGCCCCGGTGCGCCGGGCCACACCGGCGCCGCGCAGGACCTCGCGCTCGCCGTGGGCGCCCGTTTCGGCGGCAGCGCGGCCCACGCGTTCTGGGCGCCGGTGTCGCTGCGCCGCCGGCCCGACGGCACCACCGCCGTGTTCCCGCACTTCGTGATGGACCGCGCCAAGCCCGGCATGGTCACGGTCGACCGCACCGGACGGCGCTTCGTCGACGAAAGCACCTCGTACCACCGCTTCGGCCTCGCGATGCGCGCCGATCCGGCGCAGCGCGTGCCGGCCTACCTCGTGTGCGACGCCGAGGCGCTGCGCCGGTACGGCCTCGGCATGGTACGCCCCGGCGGCAAGGGCCTCGGCCCCTTCCTCGCCGACGGCTACCTCACCGAAGGCGCCTCGCTCGAAGAACTCGCCGGCAAGCTGCGCATCGACGCGACCGGCTTGAAGGCCACGGCGGCCGCGATGAACGGGTACGCCGAGGCGGGCCTGGACCCCGAGTTCGGCCGCGGCAGTACCGACTACGAACGCCACATGGGCGACCCGACGCGCGGCGGACTGAACCCCAACCTCGGGCCGATCGCCACGGCGCCGTTCTACGCGGTGCGCCTCCACCCCGGCGACATCGGCGCGGTCACCGGCCTGCTGACCGACGACCACGCCCGCGTGCTTGGCGAGGACGACCACCCCATCGCCGGCCTCTACGCCTGCGGCAACGACATGCAATCCGTGATGGGCGGGGTGTACCCAGGCCCCGGCATCACGATCGGCCCCGGTCTCGTGTTCGCGTACATCGCGACGCGGGACGCGCTCGGCGCGGCGCCCGCGCCGGCTGCTTCGATTCCCCAAGAGGTGACGACATGAACTTCCTGAACCACCTGACCGGCGCCACGCGCGTGATCGCGATCGTGGGCGACCCCATCGCGCAGGTGAAATCGCCGGCCGGCGTGACGCAGGCGCTGCGCGAGCGCGGCCGCGACGCCATCGTCGTGCCGTTCCACGTGGCCACGCCCGACCTGCCCACCTTCCTCGCCGGCGTGACCGCGGCGAAGAACTTCGACGGCCTGATCGTCACGGTGCCGCACAAGTTCGACGTGCGCCGGGTCTGCGCGGCCACCACCGACCGCGCGGCCTTCCTCGGCGCGGTCAACATCCTGCGCCGCGACGCGCACGGCGGCTGGTTCGGCGACCAGGTGGACGGCATCGGTTTCGTCGAGGCGGCGCGGGCCGCGGGCTGCAGGCCCGAGGGCCGGCGCGCGCTGATGGCGGGCGCGGGCGGCGCGGGCTCGGCCATCGCGCTGGCGCTGCTCGAGGCGGGTGTGAGCCAGCTCGCGATCCACGACGGCGACGCCACGCGCCGCGACGCGCTGATCGGGCGGCTGCGCCAGCGCCACGGCGACAAGGTCACCGCGGGCTCGGCCGACCCCGCCGGCTTCGACGTGGTCGTCAACGCGACGCCGTCGGGCATGCGCGACGGCGACCCCCTGCCGTTCGACGTCTCGCACCTGTCGCGCTCGGCCTTCGTCGGCGACGTGATCACCGCGCCGGCGGTCACGCCGCTGGTCGAGGCCGCGCGCCGCATCGGATGCCACACGCAGGTGGGCGTGGGCATGTTCGCGGCCGTGTGCGAACGCATGGTGGACTTCCTCCTGGCGGACGGGCCGCTCGCCGACCGTGGCTGACACCGTGGTCGACTGCGACGTGCTCGTGATCGGCTCCGGTGCGGGCGGGCTTTCCGCGGCCGTCACCGCCGCGGCACACGGACTGAAGGTCGTCGTGCTCGAGAAGGAGCCCGTCTACGGCGGCACCACCGCGTGGTCGGGCGGGTGGTTGTGGATCCCGCGGAACCCGCTCGCGGTGGCCGCGGGCATCGTCGAACCCGAGGACGGGCCGCGCACCTACCTGCGCCACGAACTCGGCGACCGGTACGACCCGGCGCGCGTGGACGCCTTCCTGGCCAACGGGCCGCGCATGGTCGAGTTCTTCCAGTCGCGCACGGCGGTGAAGTTCATCGACGGCAACGCGGTGCCCGATTTCCACGGCCACAGCCCGGGCGCGCGCGAGGGCGGGCGTTCGGTGTGCGCGGCCCCGTTCGACGCGCGCGAACTCGGCGCGCACGTGCGGACGCTGCGCCGCCCGCTCGACCTGATCTCGCTGTGGGGCATGGGCATCGCGTCGGGCGCCGACGTGCGCCACTTCCTGAACGCGATGCGCGCGTGGCCGTCGTTCGCGTACGTCACGAAACGGGTGCTGCGCCACTGGCGCGACCTGCTGCTGCACGGACGCGGCATGTGGCTCGTCAACGGCAACGCGCTCGCGGCGCGCCTCGCGAAATCGGCCTTCGACCTCGGCGTGGACCTGCGGGTCGACAGCCCCGTCTCGCGCCTCGTGCGCGACGGCGACCGGGTCACCGGCGCGTGCGTGGTGGGGCCGTCGGGCCGCTACGAGGTGCGCGCGCGGCGCGGCGTGGTGCTCGCCTGCGGCGGGTTCCCGCACGAGGTGGAACGCAAGAAGGCGCTGATCCCGCATGCGCCCACGGGGCGCGAGCACTGGTCCGCCGCGCCGCCGTCGAACACCGGCGACGGCCTGCGCCTCGGCGAGTCGGTGGGCGCGGTGGTGGACGATTCGCTGCCCGCGGCCGGCGGCTGGGCGCCCGTGTCGCTGGTGACGCGGCGCGACGGGTCGGTCGGCGCGTTCCCGCACCTGCTCGAACGCGCGAAGCCCGGGATCATCGCGGTGACCCGCTCGGGCCGGCGTTTCGTCAACGAGGCCGGCTCGTACCACGACTTCATCGCGGGCCTGCTCGCGGCCTTGCCGCCGGGCGAGCCGGTGGAGGCGTGGCTCGTTTGCGACCACGCGTTCATCCGCCACTACGGCCTCGGCCACGCGAAGCCGGCGCCGATGCCGCTCGGGCCGTCGCTGCGGTCGGGCTACCTGAAGCGCGGGCGCACGCCGGCCGAGCTGGCCGCGGCCTGCGGCCTCGACGCGGCCGTGTTCGCCGAGACGCTGGCCACGCACAACCGCGATGCCGTCCAGGGCACGGACACCGCGTTCGGCCGCGGCGGCATCCCGTACAACCGCGTCAACGGCGACGCGGCGAACACGCCGAACCCGTGCCTCGCGCCGATCGAACGCGGCCCGTTCTACGCGGTGAAGGTGGTGCCCGGCAGCCTCGGCACCTTCGCCGGCCTGCGCACCGACGCCACGGCGCGGGTCCTCGACACCGCCGGCCGGCCGGTGCCCGGGCTCTTCGCGTGTGGCGCCGACATGTCGAGCGTGATGGGCGGCCGCTACCCGAGCGGCGGCATCACCCTCGGCCCCGCGATGACCTTCGGCTACATCGCCGGCCGCCACCTGGCCGGCCTCGACGGCGAGGCCGACGCGCCCGCCGTTCCGTCCGAATCCCTCTCCCTGTCCTGAAAGGAATCCCATGTTCTACGAGATCGCGACCCTCACGCTGCCGTTCGGCACGGCCGCGCCCGCCAATGCGGGCGTCGAGGCCTACAGCACCGGCCCCGAGGCCGGCGGCGAGCTGCTGGGCGTGTGGTTCTCCGACATCGGCGTGCTGAACCAGATGATCGTGCTGCGCGGCTTCGACACCGCCGAGGCGCTGTGGGCCGAACGCGAACGCACGCAGCGGCATGCCGACCCGTTCGGCTGCGGCGCGCTGTACGTGGACCTCGCGCTGCACGCGTACCGCGGCTTCCCGTGGATGAAACCGGTGCGGCCGTCGGCCGAGTCGGGCATCCTCGGGCCGGTCTACGAGATCCGCACGTACGGCATCAAGCCGGGCGGCACGCAGGCCACGATCGACCTGTGGGAGAAGTACCTGCCGGCGCGCCACGAACGGTCGCCGTGCGTGGCGGCGATGGTGGCGCTCGACGGGGGGCCGCGCTTCACGAACATCTGGGCCTACCCGTCGCTGGACGCCCGCGCCAAGGCGCGGGGCCAGGCGGTGGCCGACGGCATCTGGCCGCCGAAGGGCGGGCCGGCGTGGCTCACGACGTCGATGACGTCGACGATCGCGTTGCCGACGGCGGCGTCGCGGTTGCGTTGAACCGCACCCCGTCATCCCGGCGAAAGCCGGGACCCACCCGGGCCGGGCGCGCAGGAGGCCCGGTGGACCCCGGCGTTCGCCGGGGTGACGGAGCAAGGGGTCAGCTCGGCCGCTTCGGAATCTCCAACCCTCGCTGCACCGCCGGCCGCGCCACGAACGCCTCCAGCACCCGCTGCACGTTCTTGAACAGCGCGAACTCGACCAGTTCCCCCGCGCCGTAGAAGCCCACGAGGTTGCGCACCCACGGGAAGATCGCGATGTCGGCGATGGTGTACTCGTCGCCCATCACCCACTCGCGGCCCGCGAGGTGCACGTCCAGCACCGACAGCAGGCGCTTCGATTCCGCCACGTAGCGGTCGCGCGGGCGCTTGTCCTCGTAGTCCTTGCCGGCGAACTTGTGGAAAAAGCCCAGCTGGCCGAACATCGGGCCGATGCCGCCCATCTGGAACATCACCCACTGCAGCGTCTCGTAGCGCGCGGCGGTGTCGGCGGGCAGGAACTTGCCGGCCTTGCTGGCGAGGTACAGCAGGATGGCGCCGGACTCGAACAGCGCGAGCGGCTTCCCGTCCGGACCGTTCGGGTCGATGATCGCGGGGATCTTGTTGTTCGGGTTCAGCGACAGGAACTCGGGCGACATCTGGTCGTTGGTGCCGAAGTTGACCAGGTGCGGCTCGTACGGCAGGCCGGTCTCTTCCAGCAGGATCGACACCTTCACGCCGTTCGGCGTGGGCAGCGAGTACAGCTGGATGCGCTCGGGGTGCCGGGCGGGCCACTTCTTCGTGATGGGGAAGTCGGAGAGCTGGGTCATGGGGTGCGTGACAGAGGGTGGAGGGAAGGCCGGGGTGCATTCTGGCGCGTCCCGCAAGACCTTGCCGGCGCCGGCCGCAGCCCCTTTCGCACGTGGGCCAGGTTCAGCGCCACGTGCACGCCCAGCAGCAACGCCCCCACCACCAGGGCCAGCAGGAGGTGGCTGCCCACCTCGGCGGCCGACACGTGCCCGAGGCTCGCCCGGGTGGCCAGCACCCCGGTGATCGTCCACGGCTGCCGCCCCGCCTCGCACACCAGCCAGCCCGCCTCGATGGCCACCCACGGCAGCGGCACCGCCCACACGCACGCCGTCAGCAGCCGGCGGTCGGCGGGGCGCCACAGCACCGCGGCCACGAGGCACAGCATCACGCCCCAGGCGAGCAGCATCACCCGGAACGACCAGAAGACCGTGGCGACCGGCGGCAGGGCCTGGCGGGCGACGCGGTCGATCTCGGCGTCGGTCGGCCGCGTGGCGCAGCAGGCCGGGCCGAGGAGGGTGGTGGGGCCGAGGCGCGACGGCGGCATGTCGTCGAGCGCGTCGCGGAGGTCGTCGCCGGTGTCCGCCACCAGCGACCGCAGGCCGCGCAGCTCGCCCGGCTCGGCATGGGCGATCCAGTCGAGGGCGCCGGGCAGGCCGATCTCGAACCGGTTGCGCAGCCCGGCCGGATCGGGCAGCGCGAACAGCAGCAGCGGGTTGCCGTCCGGGTCGCTCTCCCACAGCGCCTCGATGGCGGCGAACTTGACCGGCTGGTGTTTCGCGAGGCGTTCGCCGCTCCAGTGCCCGGCCGCGCCGGTGAGCAGCAGCGCGACCCCCGTGAACACGGCGGACGCCCGCAGGCTCGGGCCCGCGATGTCGACGTGCCGCTGCCGCAGCAGGAACCACGCGCTGATCGACACCACGAGGAACCCGCCCAGCACCCACGCCCCGCCCACCGTGTGCAGCACCTTCGGCACGAGCAGCGGGTTGCCGGCGAGGTCCAGCAGGTGGTCGACGCGGGCGCGGTGCCCGTCGAAGGTGGCGCCCACCGGCAGCTGCATCCACGCGTTGATCATCAGGATGGCGCCCGACTGGACGACGAGCACGACCGCGAGCGCGGTGCTGATCACCCAGTGCCACACGGGCTTCAGGTGCCACCCGAGCGCGAACATCGCCACCAGCGCGAAGAGCCACGGCGCCACCATCCCCTCGAACGCGAACACCGTGCCCACGACCTGCCGCACCACGGCGGCATAGCCCGACCAGTGCAGCTCGATCTGGTGCCGCAGCGGGTAACCCGTCAGCACGCCGCATGCGAAGTGCAGCAGGAAGGGCCAGGCGAGGAACCGCGCGGCGATGCGCAGCGCGGGCCGGCCGGTGAGCAGGGCGATGCCCTCGAACACAGCGATCAGCGCCATCAGCCCGATCGTCACGGGCACGAAGAGGAAGTGGTACGCCGCGGTGAAGCCGAACAGCAGCCGCGAGGCGTCGAGATTCGAGAGGTCCATGTCGTCGCCTTCGCGAAGGGGAGGCGCATCCTAGGAGCCGCCCCGGACGCGAGGCAACGTTCAAAAGGATGGTCCGTCCCCGTCCGGCCGGGGTTTTCCGGGCGTTGTCAGCGACTGCCGTTATGCTGTCCGCACCCGTTCCTGCAGTACGCCCCCGTGAACTCCATCGAACCCGACAGCGCGGTCTACCGCACCCTGCTCGAATCCACCCGAGCGATCCCCTGGAAGATCGACTGGGCCACGGCCACCTTCGCCTACATCGGCCCTCAGATCGAGCAGCTGCTCGGCTGGCGGCAGACGAGCTGGGGCACGGTGAACGACTGGGCCGAACGCATGCACCCGGAGGACCGCGACCGTGTCGTGAACTTCTGCGTGTCGCAGTCGCAGTCCGGCGTCGACCACGAGGCCGACTACCGCGCGCTGACGGCCGACGGCGACTACGTCTGGATCCGCGACGTGGTGCACGTCGTGCGCGATGCCGACGGCAACGTCGAGTCGCTCATCGGTTTCATGTTCGACATCACCGAACGCAAGAAGACCGAGGAGGCGCTGCTCACGCTGCAGAAGGAACTGGAGGTGCTGTCGTTCCGCGACGGCCTCACCGGCGTGGCCAACCGCCGCAAGTTCGACATGGTGTTCGACGAGGAGTGGAACGAGGCGCGGCGCAACGTGCAGCCGCTCTCGCTCATCATGTTCGACGTCGACCACTTCAAGCGCTACAACGACCACTACGGCCACATCGAGGGCGACGAGTGCCTGAAGCGCGTGGCGCAGGCGCTGGCCTCGGTGGCCAACCGCCCGCGCGACTTCTTCGCCCGTTTCGGCGGCGAGGAATTCGTGCTGCTGCTGCCCGCCACCGACGAGGCCGCCGCGAAGGCCGTGGCCGAACGCTGCCGCCAGGCCATCTTCAAGGCCCAGATCCCGCACGCCGATTCCCCGGTGGGCCAGTTGCTCACCGTCAGCATGGGCGTGGGCACCGTGATCCCGTCGGCCAGCGACGATCCCGTCCAGTTCGTGGAGGGGGTCGACCGCCGGCTGTTCCAGGCGAAGCGGGGCGGGCGCGACCGGATCGAGCTGGGCGCGGCCTGACAGGTACGTCTCATCCCGATGCAGGCCGGGACCCTCGGCTTGCAGTCTGAACTCCCCGCGAGCGCTGCAGCCGAGATCCCTCAGGCGCATTCGTCAGGCTATAGAATGCGAACGATTCGCATTAGCTGAATGCCCCTGGGAGAACCTCGTCCATGTCCGCTTGCCTTTCCGCCCAGCCCGGTCACGCGCCCGGCACCCTGCATCCCGTGGCCGCCGCTGCCCGCCTCGTTGCCGGCGGCGCCCTGGTGGCGGCCCTGGTCGGCATGCCGACCGTGCACGCGCAGACCAGCGCGCCACCGACGGCCGGCGAGGCCACGCTGCCCTCGGTGCAGGTGAAGGCGGCGACCGTGCGCGACGACCGCACCGAAGGTTCGGGCAGCTTCACCGCCGGCAGCAGCTCGGCGGCGACGGGTCTGCCCCTGACGCTGCGGGAGACGCCGCAGTCGGTCACCGTGATCACCCGCGAGCGCATGGACCAGGCCGGCATCACGTCGCTGGGCGATGCCCTGGCGCAGACCCCCGGCATCGACTACCGGCCGGCAGGCTCCCCGTTGGGCGGTTACGCCACGCTGAACTCGCGCGGTTACGAAGTCAACAGCCTCATCCTCGACGGCGTGCCGGTGCCGGTCGCCGCCATCGCCGGGTACGCGGCCATCCAGGGCTTCGCCACCCTCAACACGGACGTGTACGACTCGGTGACCGTCGTGCGCGGCGCCACGGGCCTGCTGATGGGGGCGGGGGATCCCTCGGCCACCGTGGTGCTGGCGCGCAAGCGGCCCACCGAGGAGTTCCAGGCGGCCGTGTCGCAGTCATTCGGTTCCTGGAAACAACGGCGCACCGTGGGCGACGTGAGCGGGCCGCTGAACGCCGCGGGCACCCTGCGCGGCCGTGTCGTTGGCGCCTACGAGGCCGGCGACAGCTGGAAGCAGGGCTACAACCAGGAGAAGTACGTCGGCTACGGCGCGCTGGAAGCCGACCTGGGTCCCCGCACGATGGTGAGCCTGGCGCTGGAGGCCGGCGACAACCGGGGCGGCGGGGGCGCCGGTCCTTACACCGGCTACGCGCTGGCCGACGAGGACGGCAACCCGACGCCCTTCGGTCGCCGCGACAACGCGATGTCGGAATGGAGCGGGTTCGAGGACCGGCGCGTCGGCCTGACGGTCGCGCTCGAGCATCGTTTCGACGACGACTGGAAGGTCAAGCTCGCGTACAACCGCAACCAGGTCAAGACGGACCAGCGCTTCGGGCTGGCGTCGTACCCACCCGAAGCGGACGGAACCGCAACGCTGCACCTGCGCGGCTACCGCAACAGGAACGAGGTGGACGCCCTCGGCATCAAGCTCGACGGCCGCTACGCACTGTTCGGCCGCAAGCACGAGCTCGTGGCGGGCCTCAACGGCTCGTCGACGGACGAGGACACACCGTCCTGGTACCGCAACATGGCCACCTCGGTGAATGTCTACAACTGGAACCGGCAGGTTGCCGAGCCGGACTGGTCGTCGCTCTACGGCTTCGGCTGGCGGTACAAGACGGAACAGGTCGGTGCCTACGTGGCGACCCGCCTGCGCGCCACGGAACCCCTGTCCGTGCTGGTCGGTGCGCGCGTCAGCAACTGGCGCTCGCGCGACCTGGATGGAACGGGCGCCGTGACGTCGGACCGCGAGGAAAAGGGCGTGTTCACGCCCTACCTGGGCCTGGTGTACGACGTCACGTCCCACCTCTCGGCCTACGCGAGCTACACGACGATCTTCAACCCGCAGTCGTCGCGGGACGTGAACAACAACCTCCTGGACCCCGAGGAAGGCACCAACGTCGAGCTGGGGATGAAGGGCGAGTGGTTCGGCGGTCGCCTGAACGCCAGCCTGGCCGTGTTCCAGGTGAAGAAGGACAACCTGGCGGTCGAGGAGGGCGTGAACCAGGAGACCGGCGACCCCGCCTACGTCGCGGCCGACAACACGAAGGGCCGCGGGTGGGAGGTGGAGGTGGCAGGCGAACCCCTCGCCGGCTGGCGCGTGCAGGGCGGCTACACCCGCATGGTCACCCGCGACCGCGCCGGCGAGCGCCTGAATGCCGACCAGCCCGAGCACCAGTTCAAGCTGTTCACCACGTGGACACCGGCGTCGATCGCCCGGCTCACGGTCGGGGGCGGCACGGTCTGGCAGAGCCGCGTCTACGCGTCGGACATGGACGAAGCCTGGCGCGACCGCTACGCGCAGGACGACTACGCCGTGGTCAACTTGATGGCGCGCTACGCGTTCACACGGCAACTGGCGCTGACGGTGAACCTGAACAACGTGTTCGACAAGGTGTACCGCACCGACCTCGACGTGCACGACTACGGCGCCCCGCGCAACGTCTACGCCACGCTGAACTATCGGTTCTGAGGGGACGGTCGATCCATCGCCGCCGACGCTCTGTACTCCGCCACCGGCAGTCCCCCCACCCCCCAGTTCTCGAGTTCCACCTCCTCGATCACGACGAACGTGGCCGCGAGCGGCTTGCCCATCACGTCGAGCAGCAGCTGGCTCACGCCCTGGATCAGGGCACGCTTCTGCTCGGGCGTGGTGGCGCTCGCGCCGGGGGTGGTGCCTTCTCGGGTCACCTGGATGTTGACGTAGGGCATGGGGGTCTCCTTACCAGCGGCCGGCGTGCTGGCCGCCGTCGACGTTGAGCGATTCACCGGTCACGAACGACGCGCGTTCGAGGTACAGCACGGCGTCCACGATCTCCTGCACCTCGCCCATGCGGCCCATCGGGTGCAGCCCGTCCAGCACGGCGTGTGAACCGGCCGGGTGCATCGGCGTGCGGATGATGCCGGGCGCCACCGCGTTCACGCGGATGCCGTCCTTCGCGTACTCGATGGCCAGGCCGCGCGTGACCGCGTCGAGCCCGCCCTTCGTCAGGCCGGCCAGGCCCGACGGCATGCCGGCGATGGGCTGGTTGACGAGCGTGGTCGTCACCTGCACCACGTGGCCGTGGCGCTGGCGCAGCATCTGCGGCAGCACGAGCTGCGTCATGTGGAAGAAGCCGGCGACGTTCACGCTCATCACGTTCTCGAAGTCGGCCACCGTGTACTCGGTGAACGGCTTGCCGATGAAGATGCCGGCGTTGTTGACCAGCGTGTCGATGCGGCCGAAACGCTCCAGCGCCACGTGCACGATGCGTTGCGCCACCGTGCGGTCGCCGATGTGGCCGGGCACGGCGACCACGTTGTCGTCGGTCGAGGGCTGGATGTTGCGGGAGTTGGCGACGACGGCGTAGCCGAGGTCGCGGTAGGCGGTCACGAGGCCGGCGCCGATGCCTTGCGACGCGCCGGTGACGATGGCGACCTTGCGGGGAGAGCTCATGGTGCGGGTTCCTGTTCGTGCGGGTTCGGTCAGGCGGCCTGGCGCAGGCGCTTGACCAGCGCGTGCGCGGCGGGTTCGGACGACGCGGGGTTCTGCCCGGTGATCAGCAGCCCGTCGCTCACCACGTGCGGATGCCAGTCGGGGCCCTGCGACCAGATGCCGCCGTTGGCCTTCAGCGCGTCCTCCACGAGGAAGGGCACCACCTTCGTCAGCTGCACGGCTTCTTCCTCGGTGTTGGTGAACCCCGTCACGCGGCGGCCTTCCACCAGCGGGCGGCCGTTCGTGTCCTTCACGTGGCGCAGCGCGCCCGGCGCGTGGCACACGAGCGTCGCCGGCTTGTTCGCGGCGATGAACGATTCGATCAGCGCGATCGAATGGCGGTCCTCGGCGAGGTCCCACAGCGGGCCGTGGCCGCCGGGGTAGAACACGGCGTCGAAGTCCTGCTGGCGCACGCTGTCGAGGCGCACGGTGTTCGCGAGTTGCGACGTGGCGGACGCATCGGCCTCGAAGCGGCGGGTGGCGTCGGTCTGGAAGCCCGGCTCGTTGCTCTTCGGGTCGAGCGGCGGCTGGCCGCCCTTCGGCGATGCGAGGGTGATCGATGCCCCCGCTTCCTTGAAGGCGTAGTAGGGCGCGGCGAGCTCCTCGAGCCAGAACCCCGTGGGGAGGCCGGTGTCGCCGAGTTTGTCGTGGGAGGTGAGGACCATCAGGATCTTCATGGAGGGGCTCCGGTGAGGTGAGTTGGAGCCCACAGCGTAGGCGCCGGCCCCCTCGTGCGGAAGCCGCTATCCTTTCTCAATGGCTGATCAAAAACGCACAGCGGTGGACTGGGAGGACGTCCGCGTGTTCCTCGCCCTGGGGCGTCACGGCAGCCTGTCGGCCGCGGCGCGGGCGCTCTCGGTCACCCACGCCACCGTCTCGCGCCGGCTGCAGGCGCTGGAGGACCGCGTGGGCGAGAAGCTCGTCGAACGCCGCCCCGAGGGCTACGTGCTGACCGCCGCCGGCACCCGCGCCCTGGCCGCGGCCAGCGACATGGAGGCCGCGGCGTCGACCTTCGGCCGCAACGGGGGCGACGGCACACCCTGCGGCCTCGTGCGCATCAACGCCTCGCCCGCGCTGGCACTGGGCTTCCTGATTCCCCGGCTGGCCGTGTTGCCCGGGCTTCATCCGGGCCTGGACATCGACCTCGCCACCGACGTGCGTTCGATCAGCCTCGACCGCCACCAGGCCGACATCGCGGTGCGCCTCGGGCGCCCGCAGGACGGCGACGTGATCGCCAAGCCGCTCGGCCTGATGGCCTCGGGCCTCTACGGCGCCGCGGCGGTGTGCGACGCGGTGGCGGCCGGGGCCGAGCCGGTGTTCGTGGGCTTCGACGAGGAAAACGCCGACATCCCCGACGCGGCGTGGCTCGCGCGGCACTTCCCGCGGTCGCGCGTGGCGTTCCGCGCGGGCCACCAGGTGGCCCAGGCCGCGGCGGCCCGTGCCGGGGCCGGTCTCGTGCTGCTGCCGCACTACATCGGACGCCAGATGCCGGACCTGCGGGCGTGCCCCGTCGGCCCCGTGCCCGAGCCGCGGGAGATCTGGATGCTGATCCGCCGCCAGGACCGGAAGGACCTGCCGATCCGCACGGTGGCGGAGTTCCTCGAGCGGACCTTCGCGGACGAACGGGCGCTGTTCGAGGCCTGAGGCTCAACCGGCGCGCCGCGCCTGCACGAAGTCGACGAACGCGCGCAGCGGCGCCGGCAGGTGCCGTCGTCCGGGGTAGTAGAGGAACGGGCCGCTGAACGGCTGCCACCAGTCCTCGAGCAGCGGCACGAGGGCGCCGCTCGCGAGGTGGGGCCGGAGCCAGTCCTCGAAGAGGTGGATGACACCGCATCCGGCGAGCGCCGCGTCCACGGCGAGGTCGACACCACCCGCCAGTCGTACCACGAGCGGGCCGCCCGGGTCCACCGACACGGCCTCGCCGTCGCGCGCGAAGTCCCAGGACGGCATCGCACCGCTCGGGAAACGCCCGCGCAGGCAGGCGTGCTGCAGCAGGTCGCGCGGGTGCGTGGGGCGACCGCGGGCGGCGACGTACGCGGGTGACGCCGCCGTCGCCATGCGCTGCGTGCGCGGGCCGATCGGGATGGCGACCATGTCCTGCTCCAGCCGCTCCTCGTAGCGGATGCCGGCGTCGCAGCCCGCCGCGAGGATGTCGACGAAACTCTCCTCGACGGTCACGTCCAGGCGGATCTCGGGGTACGCGGCCAGGAAGGCCGGCACGATGCCCGGCAGCACCAGGCGCGCGGCGCTCGCGGGCACGTTCAGGCGCAGCGTGCCGGCGGGGCGGTCGCGGAAGCCGTTGACGACGTCCAGCGCGGCCTCCACCTCGCCCAGCGCCGGCCCCAGCCGCTCCAGCAGGCGGGCGCCCGCCTCGGTGGGCACGACGCTGCGCGTGTTGCGGTGGAGCAGGCGCACGCCCAGGCGGGTTTCCAGCCGGCGCATGGCCTCGCTCAGGCTGGACGCGCTGACCCCGCCCAGGCGCGCCGCCTCGCGGAAGCCGCCGGCGCGGGCCACGGCGACGAAGGTCGCCAGGTCGGCGAGCTGTTCGGACATCGATCGCTCCACTGTTCGGATGGGCGCACGACCTGTGCGCATTCGACCGGCTTATCGTACGCCGACCGACTGCCTAGAGTGGGGGCTTCCGTTGAAAGGAGATCCCATGACCTCGATCGAACAAGCCGGCACCTTCCGCCTCGGCACCCGTGACGTGAAGCGCCTGGGCTACGGCGCCATGCAGCTCGCCGGCCCCGGCGTGTTCGGCCCGCCGAAGGACCGCGACGCCGCCGTGGCCGTGCTGCGCGCCGCCGTGGCGCAGGGCGTGGACCACATCGACACGAGCGACTTCTATGGCCCGCACGTGACGAACCAGATCATCCGCGAGGCGCTGCACCCGTACCGCGACGACCTCGTCATCGTCACGAAGGTGGGCGCGAAGCGCGGGCCGGACGGCGCGTGGCTGCCCGCGTTCTCGCCGGTCGAACTGACGCAGGCGGTGCACGACAACCTCCGCAACCTGGGCCTCGACGTGCTCGACGTGGTGAACCTGCGCAGCATGTTCGCCGTCCACGGGCCCGCGGAAGGGTCGCTCGAGGAGCCGCTCACCGCGCTGGCCGAACTGCAGCGGCAGGGGCTGGTCCGCCACATCGGCCTCAGCAACGTGACGGCACGGCAGGTGGCGGACGGGCGGCGCATCTGCCCGATCGTGTGCGTGCAGAACCAGTACAACCTCGCCCACCGCGGCGACGACGCGCTGGTGGCGCGGCTGGCGGCGGAGGGCACCGCGTACGTGCCGTTCTTCCCGCTGGGCGGCTTCAGCCCGCTGCAGTCGAACGTGCTGTCGGAGGTGGCCGCGGGCCTCGGCGCCACGCCGATGCAGGTCGCGCTCGCCTGGCTGCTGCAGCGGTCGCCGAACGTGCTGCTGATCCCGGGCACCTCGTCGGTGACCCACCTGGGCGAGAACCTCGCGGCGGCCGGGCTGGTGCTGCCGGCCGAGGCGGTGGCGCGGCTGGACACGATCGCGGCGGTGGCGACGCCGCACTGAGCAGCGGCGGGGGAAGGGCGATTGAGAAATCGGTCACACCTTCCTCCGGGGCCCGACCGGCGTGCAGGACGGGCGGGGCGCCCGCGTTCATACTCCGCCGCACCTCACCCGACCCCCGGCACGGCCCGAGCCGACGATGACCTCCCGCACCCCCCACCTCGACATCGCCGTGACCTGGGCCGACGAGGAACTGCACGAGCTCAAGGTGTCCGCGGCGAGCGAGCGCTTCTCGGGGGAGGTCGGCCTGTACGCCAGCCCCGACGAGCTGCGCGACACCACCGACCGCCTTCGCGCCTTCCTGAACGGCCGCAGCGAACGACGCGACTTCCTGCTCGGGCAGGAAGACTTCGCCGGCTTCGGCACCGTGCGGCTCGACTTCCACCGCAAGTTGTTCGCCGACACCGCGACGGTGGAGGTGACGCTGCGCGCCAATCCCTCGGACCGGCAGACGCATGCGGAGTCGTGCCTCGTGCGGCTGTCCGTGCCGGTGGCCGAGGTGGAGCGGTTCGAGGTGGAGCTGCGGCGCATCGCGCAGCGGCTCGGCACGCGCGCCCGCATCGGCGCGGCGTAGAAACCGGTTCCAATCGCGGGCCATCCGGGTCGCGACCACGCGTCGCCAGGCCTGAAAGCGGCAGCCGCCAACACCCTCATACAACTGTTATCGATAAGTGCGGGGAAATCCCGATCCCGGCCTCTGGTGCCGGAATGGAATCGGTTCCATGATCCCGCACCCGAATCGAAAACGATCCGGGCGACCAGGGAATCCGGGTGGCGCGAGCGATCTCGTCCGCTCCGGATGCGTGCGCGCCTCACCAGGGCGCGCGGTTCAAAGGCGCCCGTCAGTGGCGCCACACCAGAGGACACATAGAGATGGATCGAACCTTCCAGAGTTCCGGCTCGCCCCGACGGGCCGTCACCACCGCGCGATGGCGCGCGGGCCTGCTGATCGCCGGCTGCCTCGCGCTGCCGGCCTTCGCGGCGGACTACACCGACGGCGTCGCCGTCTCCGGCAACACCGCCACGCTGTGGTTCAAGTCGACGGTGAACACCACGTGGGTCGATGCCCACTACACCGTCAACGGTGGCGGCCAGACCAACGTGCGCATGGGCTACTCGTCGGCCAACGCACGCTACGAGCAGCCCATCACCGCGACCACGGGCAACGTCATCGCGTACTCGTTCACCTACAACAACGGCAACCCCGCGTACGACACGCCGGTGAAGTCGTACACCGTGGGCGGCACCACGCCGCAGAACCCCACCGGCATCGCGTGCTTCTACGAGCACACGAACTACACGGGCGCCTCGTTCTGCGCCGATGCCGACAGCACGTTCGTGGGCGCCGCGTGGAACGACCGCATCTCGTCGGTCAAGGTGCGCGCGGGCTACAGCGTGACGCTGTACGACAACGCGAACCACGGCGGACAATCGACGAAGCTGACCGGCGACACCGCGTCGCTCGTGCCGCTCGCGTTCAACGACATCGCGTCGTCGTTCAAGGTGACCCAGAACAACGGCCCCACGCTGCCCACGTCCGACACGCCCGACTTCGGCGCCAACGTCTCGGTGTTCGACCCGTCGACGCCCATCGCCACCATCCAGGGCAAGCTCGACGCCGCGTTCAACGCGCAACTGCGCAGTCCCACGGCGCAGTTCGGTCCGCAGCGTTACGCTTTCCTGTTCAAGCCCGGCCGCTACAACGGCGTGTGGGCGAACCTGGGCTTCTACACGTCCATCGTGGGCCTCGGCCAGAACCCCGACGACGTGACGCTGCAGGGCGCCATCAACGTCGACAGCGGCTGGAACTACGGTGACCTCACCAATGCGACGCAGAACTTCTGGCGCAGCGCCGAGAACGTGGCGCTGATCCCGCAGGGCGGCACGAACCGCTGGGCCGTGTCGCAGGCCGCGCCCATGCGCCGGCTGCACATCATCGGCAACCTGCACCTGGGACCCTCCAACCAGGACAACGGCCAGGGCTACTCGAGCGGCGGCTACCTCGCGGACAGCAAGGTCGACGGCTCGATCTCGTCCGGCTCGCAGCAGCAGTGGTACACGCGTGACAGCAGCATCGGCGTCTGGTACGACGGTGTGTGGAACATGGTGTTCTCGGGCGTGACCGGCGCGCCGGCCAACGCGTTCCCGAACCCGCCGCACACCACGCTCGCCACCACGCCGGTGTCGCGCGAGAAACCGTACCTGTACGTCGACGCGGCCGGCAAGTACCGCGTGTTCGTGCCATCCCTGCGCCGCAACGCCTCGGGCGCCAGCTGGGCCAACGGCGGCACGCCGGGTTCGTCGCTCCCGATGAGCCAGTTCTACGTGGCCCGTCCGAGCGACACCACCGCCACGCTGAACGCCGCGCTGTCGCAGGGCCTGCACCTGTTCTTCACGCCGGGCACCTACACCCTCACCGAAACGCTGCGCGTGACCCGCGCCGACACCATCGTGCTCGGCATCGGCTTCCCGACGCTCGTGCCGGCGAACGGCGTCGACGCGATGACGGTGGCCGACGTGGACGGTGTCAAGATCGCCGGCGTGCTGTTCGACGCGGGCACGGTCAACAGCCAGGCGCTGCTGACGGTGGGCACGGCCGGCTCGTCCACGAGCCACGCCGCGAACCCGACGACCATCCAGGACGTGTACTTCCGCATCGGCGGCGCCGTGGCCGGCAAGGCGACCAACAGCCTCGTCGTCAACAGCCACGACACGATCATCGACCACATCTGGGCCTGGCGCGCCGACCACGGCAGCTCGCCCACCGGCTGGACGGTGAACCCCGCCGACACGGGCCTGATCGTCAACGGCAACAACGTGCTGGCCACCGGCCTGTTCGTCGAGCACTACGAGAAGTACCAGGTGATCTGGAACGGCCAGAACGGCAAGACCATCTTCTTCCAGAGCGAGATGCCGTACGACCCGCCGACCCAGGCCGCGTGGCGCAGCGGGGCCCTCGGCTACGCCGCGTACAAGGTCGCCGACTCGGTGACCACGCACGAGCTGTGGGGCGGTGGTGCGTACTGCTTCTTCAACATCAACCCGGCGATCCACGCGGACCGCGGCTTCGAGGTGCCGGTGACCCCGGGCGTGAAGCTGCACAGCGTGTTCACGGTGTCGCTGGGCGGGGTGGGCGTGATCGACCACGTCGTCAACAACACCGGCGGGCCGGCACAGGGTGTGTCGACCGTGCCGGTGAACATCGTCAACTTCCCTTGAGCGTGGAGGTGCCCCGGCGGGAGCCGGGGTGCTTCGATGACGGTGGGCCCCGGCGTTCGCCGGGGTGACGGGCACGGGTGGGTCATCCCGGCGAACGCCGGGATCCACCGTCCCTCACACGCGCTTCAACCCTCGCACCGCCCCGTGGCCAGCGAGGCCCCCAGGCGGTCGGCCAGCCGGTCGACCGCCTTCCGGTGCGCCGCCGCGAGCGCGAGCGGATCACCCGGCCCGTCTTCCTTCAGCGACACCGCGCACGCGAACCCCGCGCCGCCTGAGGGCGGCACCGCGGTCCACCGTGCCTCGAGCCAGGCGCCCTGGCTCGCGACGGTGTCGAAGCGCGTGACATCCACCCGCACGCGCCAGGCAGCCGGCACCGGCGGCGCGGCCGTGCGTGCATCGCCCGTGGCCTGCCGTTCGCGCAGCCCCGCCAGCAGCGCCGCGCGCACCTCGTCGCGCAGCGGCGCCACCCAGCGTTCCTGCTCCAGCACCCGCAGGCTGCCGTCCGGCAGGCGCACCACCCACTGCGGCTGGTCGACGGCCGGCGGCACCGCCACCGGGCCCAGGTCGACGAGCCTTTGCGGCGCGGGCGCGGCACTGTCGGCGGCCGTCGCCGACTGCAGGCTGTGGAACCGCGTGGGCGGGTCGGACGCGCACGCGGCGAGTCCGGCGGCGGCGATGAGCACGAGGGTCGGCAGGCGCATGGTGGCGTTCATCGGGACGAGGGGATCTTCGCGTCGTCCGGCTTGCCGCGCAGCAGCGATTCCGGATGGCGCTCGAGGTAGTCGGTGAGCGTGCGCAGCGACTGGGCCGCGCGCTGCAGGTCCTGCATGGTCTGCTCGGCGTTGCGCTGCAGCGGGGCGTCGGGCGAGAGCACGTGGCGGTCGACGTTGCCGAGCGTGGTCTGCGCCGAGCCCATGGTCTTCTGCACCTCGGTGAGCGTCTTGCGCACGTCGGCCAGCGCCGCCTGCGCCTCGGGGCTCAGCTGCGAGATGGCCTTGTTGGCGTTCTGCAGCGTGCCGTTGAGGTTGCGGCCGATCTCGTCGAACGGCACCTTGTTGATCTTGTCGACGATCTCGGCGATCTGCGGCTGCAGCTCGCTCAGCGTGCCCGGCACGGTGGGGATCGACGGCACCTCGCCCTTGGTGTCGAACACCACGCGTTTCGTGCGCGGCATGAAGTCGAGGGCGATGTACATCTGCCCCGTGATCAGGTTGCCGCTGCGCGCCTGCGCGCGCACGCCGTGCTCGACGAGGCCCTTCAGGATGAACAGGTCGCGCTGGGCCGGGTCGGTGCCGGGCCGGGTGAGCGATTCGCGCGCCGCGCCCAGGCGCAGCGGGTAGATGTCGGCCGTGACCTCGATGGGGAAGCGGTGCGACTGGCGGTCGAAGTCGAGGTCGATCGAACGCACGTAGCCGATCTCGATGCCGAGGAAGTCGAGCGGCGCGCCCACCGACAGGCCGCGCACGGACTGCTCGAAGACCATGCGCACGCGCAGCGGCGGTCCGTCGGGCGGGGCCATCGCGGCCTTGCGGTCGGCGTACAGCGCGAAGATGTGGCCGTCGGGTGCGGGCGGCAGCGTGGTGGTGCCGGCCGGGCGCTCGAAGGCGAGGCCGCCGGAGATGACCGACGCGAGCGTCTGCGTGTTCAGCGTGAGGCCGCTCGCGTTGACGGACAGGTCGACGCCGCTCGCGTTCCAGAAGCGGGTCTGCGGGTTGATCAGCTTGTCGTACGGCGCCTCGACGAAGATCTGCACGGCGATCTCGTCGGCCTCGGGGTCGAGCTTGTAGCCCACGACGCGGCCCACCTGCGTGCGGCGGTAGTAGATGGGCGAACCCACGTCGAGGGAACCCAGGTCGCCGGTGCGCAGCGCGAAGCCGCGGCCGGGCTCGCCGCGCAGCAGGTACGGCGGTCCGGGCAGGCCCTTGAAGGAGCTTTGGCTCTCGCTGGACACGCCGGCGTCCACGCCGATGTACGCGCCCGACAGCAGCGTCTCGAGGCCGCTCACGCCGCCGATGTCGATGCGGGGCTTGACGACCCAGAAGCGGGTGTCCTCCACCGCGAGCGACGAGGCCGAGCGCGCGAGGCGCACCACGGCGGTCACGCTCTGGCGGTCGTCGCTGAGCGAGACGCTCTCGACGCGGCCCACCACCACCTCCTTGAAGCGCACCTCGGTCTGCCCGGGTTTCAGGCCCTCGGCGCTCTCGAAGTCGATGGTCACCGTGGGCCCTGTGGCCAGCACGCTGCGCACGAGCAGCGAGATGCCGACCAGCAGCGCCACGATGGGCACGAGCCACACGAGCGACGGCCCGCGCCAGCGGCGGGTCACCGGTTCCGGCACCGCGGCGGGCTGGGGGGCGGGCACGGGCGGCGCGCTCGGGTCGTCGGACTCACTCATGGGGCGGCGGGGAGGCGTTGGGTTGGGGGGGATTGTCGACGGGATCGGGCCACAGCAGGCGGGGGTCGAAGCTCTGGACGGCGAGGATGGTCAGCACCACCACCGCGCCGAACGCGACCAGCCCCGATTCGGGCTCGACGCCCGCGAGCGGGCCGAAGTGGATCATGCCCACGAGCAGCACGACGACGAACACGTCCAGCATGGACCAGTGGCCCACCGCCTCGATGCCGCGCCACAGCGCCGTGCGCTCGCGCGAGCACCACCGGCTGTTGCGTCCGGCGCTCAGCAGCAGCAGCACGAGCGAGGCGATCTTGACGATGGGCACGGCCACGCTCGCGATGAACACGATCACCGCGAGCCCCCAGTCGCGGTTCATCCACAGCTCGTGGATGCCGCCGAGGATGGTGTGGTCCACCGCGCCCTGGAGGCTGATGGTGGTCATCACCGGCAGCAGGTTGGCGGGCAGGTACAGCACGATGGCCGCCCAGGTGTAGGCCCAGGCGCGCTCGAGGCTGCGCGGGTTGCGGTGGTGCAGGTGCGTGCCGCAGCGCGGGCAGGCGAGGGGGGCGTCGACGGCCGCGTGGCCCTTGCGTTCCGACACCCGTCCGCACGTGTGGCAGCTGTAGAGGCCCAGCTGGCGGCCGGTCTGGATGGGTTCGTCCATCACCCGGCCCCCAGTCGGCTGCCGAGTTTCCAGATCGAGTGGAGGCCGGCGGCGGTGGTGGACGTCAGCAGCAGGGTCAACGCGCCGTACGCGAAGAGGCCCATGCCGGGCACGAGGTCGGCGATGCCGGCGCTGCGCACGATGGACACGAGCAGGCTCAGCAGCAGCACCTCGACCATGCTCCAGTAGGTGGCGAAACGCAGCGCCCGCATCGCGAAGCGGAAGCCGGGCGGCACGCGTCCGCGGATCAGGTGACCCAGCACGTAGAGCCTCAGCAGCACGAGCATCGCGGGGAACACGATGGCCGTGACGGCGGCCAGCACCGCGGTGACGGGCTGGCCGGCCCGCAAGGTGAGCCACAGCGCGTGCGGCATCGTCACGGTCTTGTGGATGCCCTGCAGGTCGAGCGTGACGAGCGGCGCGAAGTTGCCGATCAGCAGGAACACCAGCGCGGCGAGCGCGAAGGCGAGCTGGCCGGTGGGCGTGACGACGTGGCCGCGGCCGAGCAGCGCGCCGCAGCGCTGGCAGCGCGCCACCATGCCGCGGCCGAGGCGGATGCGCTTGTGCACCGCGTCGCACTCGTCGCAGACGACGAGGCCCGGGTGGCCCACCAGTTCCGGCGTCGCCGTGGCCGGGGTCGGGGCGGCGCCGGGGCGCACGGCCGCCTGCGGGACGTTCAGTCCGGGCATGGCGAGGTTCCGGGGAGGGCGGGGCGGGTCACGAAGCGGTGGGTTCTTTCCGTGGGGTCAGCAGATGTGTCGGAGTGCGTAGCATGCCAGAGAGTCGGCAGGCCTCGTTCCGCCGAGGAATCCGGCGCCCGCGTGCACTTCGTCACATCACCCTGGTCCGAAGGGTGTGGCGCCGCTGTCACAATGCCGCCGGCGGAACCAGGGACCCAGAACAAGATTACCCAGGGGAAAACGAAGTGCTTCGCTTCGGCAGGTCGCGTGGGACCACGGTCGCGGTGTGCGCCGTGCTGTTGATGGCTGCGATAGGCGCCGAGGCGTCCCGGTGGCGCCGGGAGCCGGTTCCCGCGTCCCCGACGCCGGCGGCCGTGCGCGCGCTCGGCCAGGAGCAGGTGGTGCTCACGCCCCGGTCCGCGTCCCGCATCCAGATGCCCCGCGGCGTGCCCGCCGCCCACGCGAGCGCGCTGGCGGCGTTGCCCGGCGACGACCTGCTCGCGTTCTGGTGGGCCGGCGAACGCGAGAGCGGCGCCGACGTGAAGGTCTACGTGGCCCGCTGGGACGACGGCCGCTGGAGCGCCCCGCGCGCCGTGGTCGACCGCGACACCCTGGGCGACGCCCTCGGCTTCGCCGTGCGCCGCATCGGCAACCCGTCCGCCTGGGTGGCCGCGGACGGCCGCGTGCACCTCTACGTGGTCGCGACGGGCCTCGGCGGCTGGGCCGCCTCGCGCATCGTGCACCTGATGTCGCCCGACGAGGGCCGCTCGTTCGAGGTGCAGCGCGTGCTGCCGATGTCGCCCCTCTTCAACACCAGCGCCCTGGTGCGCACCTCGCCAGTGGGCGCGGTCGACGGCGGCTGGCTGCTGCCCGCGTACTTCGAGCTGGGCAACAAGTACCCGATGCTGGTGTCGTTCGAAGAGGACGGCGACCCGCGCTGGATCACGCGCATCGGCGCGCTCACCACCACGCTGCAGCCGGCGCTGGTGGCCGTGTCGGGCCGCGAGCTGCGGGCGCTGATGCGCGACCACGGCGACCAGCGCCGCTTGCAGCAGGCGGTCAGCCGCGACGGCGGCGAAAGCTGGGAGGACCTCCCGGCATCGGAACTCGCGAACCACGACAGCTCGGTGGCCGCGCTCCGCCTGCGCGACGGCGGCTTCGTGATGCTGCACAACGAACACGTCGAGACCGCCGGGTCGCCGCGCCAGTGGCTGCGGCTGTCGGTCTCGGGCGACGCGACCACGTGGACGCCCGGCGTCGACGTGCTCAAGGGCCGGCCGGGCGACGAGTTCTCGTACCCGAGCGTGCAGCAGATCGGCCGCGAACTCCACGTGACGTACACCTCGCAGCGCCAGGCGATCGCCCACCACATCTACGACATCTCCTACGCGAGGACCGCGCGGTGAACCTTCCCCATCTCCTGTGGCAGAACGCGTACGGGCGCGTCGGCTGGACGCTCGTGCTCGCGGCGCTGGTGCTCGCCGTGATGGCGCTGCGGCAGCCGCCGTCGCGCCGCGCGGTGCTGGCCGTGCTGGCCACCCTGGGAGCGCTGATGTGCCTGCCCGGCCCGTGGTCGCCCGCGCACTGGATCGGCCTGGCCTTCCAGCGGCCGAGCGCGCTGGGCATCGCGTTGTGCGTGATCTCGCTCGAGGCCCGCTGGTCCGGCCGCGCCGACCGCCGCACGATGCCGTTGCCGCTGGCCGCCGCGCTCGTGGTCGCGGGCGGCCTGCTGTACCTCGACGCCAGCGGCTTGATCTCGCGCGGCCTGTACCCGAACGGGTTCGGACCGGTGGGTGCGCCGGTGGCCGGCCTGCTGATCGGCGCGGTCGCGGCCGGTTTCCTCGTGAGGGGCCGCCACACGGCGCACGCGGTCGCGCTGCTCGCCGCGGTGCTGGCCTTCGCGCTGTGGCGCCTGCCCACCGGCAACCTGTGGGACGCGATGATCGATCCGTTCGTCTGGGCGTGGGCCCTGGTGGTGACGGCGCGGCGGATGCCGCTGCCACGGCGCCGGGTGCGCCCGGCCCCGGTTGCCAGCGTCGAACCGGCGACCGTGCTCTGATGCGCGCGCTGCGACCCGGGCTTCGCCTGGCCCTGGCGATGGCCGCCGTGCTGTGGGTGGCCGGCACGCTGGCCCGCCTCGCGTTCGCGGCGGCCTTCGCGCCGCCCGATGCGACCCCCGCCGGCCTGCTCGAAGCCGTCGTGCTCGGCGCGCGCTACGACCTGCGCGTCGCGGTGCTGACGGTGTTGCCGCTGTGGGCGCTGACGCTGCTGCCGTGGGTGGGCCGGCGGCTCCGTCCCCCGCGCGGCGAAGCGGCGTGGCGCGTGCTGTGGCTGGTGGCCTGTTTCACCTGGCTGCTGGCGGGGGTGTTCGACGCGGGGCACTTCGCCTACCTGGGCCAGCGCCTGTCGGGGATGATCGTGTACCTGGCGGCCGACCCGCGCGAAGGTGCAGGCATGGTCTGGCAGTCGTACCCGGTGGTGTGGATCACCCTCGGCGTGGTGCTGGCGCTGGTGCTGGCGGCCGGTGCCTTCCGCCTGATGTGGTCGCGTGCCGCGGCGCCGTCGCGCGCGCCACGGGCGCGCTGGCCGGCCGTGGGCGGCGAGGTGCTGGTGGTGGCCCTCGCGCTGTTGGCGGTGCACGGGAAGTTCTCGCAGTACCCGCTGCGCTGGAGCGACGCCACCGAAGTGTCGGACCCGTTCGGGCGACAGCTCGCGCTGAACCCGATGCAGAACCTCGTCGACACCTGGGCCTTCCGCGACCAGCACCTCGACGAATCCGCCATGCGCCCCGACGCCGACGCGATCCGCCGCTTCGTGGGCCTGCCGCCGCTCGCGGCCGGCGAGCCGGTGTCCTTCCAGCGCACGGTGCCGCCGAAGGACGGGCCGCCGCCCAACGTCGTGCTGGTGCTGCTGGAATCGTTCGCCGGCCACAAGGTGGGCGCGCTCGGCAGCCCGATGGGGGCCACGCCGTCGTTCGACGCGCTCGCGGCCGAGGGCCTGCTGTTCACGCGGATGATGAGCGCCCACGGCCACACGGCGCGGGGCGTGTTCGCCACGCTCACGGGCATCCCGGACGTCTCGGTGCAGTCCACCGCGTCGCGCAACCCGGCGGCCACGCGCCAGCAGGTGATCGCCAACGAGTTCAAGGGCCACGACAAGTTCTACTTCATCGGCGGCAGCACCTCGTGGGCCAACGTGCGCGGGCTGCTCACGGCCAGCATCGACGGCCTCGACATCCACGAACTCGGGCGGTTGAAGTCGCCGTCGGAGGACGTGTGGGGCGTGTCCGACCGCAACCTGCTGCGCGAGGCGAACGAGGTGTTCCGCGCGCAGAAGAAACCGTTCTTCGCGGTGGTGCAGACGAGCGGCAACCACCGGCCGTACACCATCCCCGCCGGCGACCGCGCCGAGTTCAAGCCGCCGCCGCGGTCGCCCGAGCAGCTCAAGGCCCAGGGTTTCATCTCGGTGGAGGAGTACGAGGCCTTCGCCTACCTCGACTGGTGCATCGGCCGCTTCATGGCCGACGCGCGCAAGGAGGCCTACTTCGCCAACACGATCTTCGCGTTCGTGGGCGACCACGGGATCATCGGCCCCACCGGGCCGCACCTGCCGAAGTCCTGGCTCGACCTCGCCATCACCCAGGGCCACACGCCGTTCCTCGTGGTGGCGCCCGGCCGCGTGGCGCCGAGGCGGGTGGACCACTGGGCGCAGCAGGTGGACGTGATGCCCACGCTCGCGTCGCTCGCCGGCATCGGCTACCGCAACACCACGCTGGGCCGCGACCTGCTCGACCCGGCGTTCGACGGGTCACGGCTGGCGTTCACGTTCCAGTTCGGCGGGCCGGGGCAGGCGGGTGTGCTGGTGGGGGACCGGTTCGTGGTGGACCGGCCGCCGGTGGCCGTGTTCGACATCCAGGCGGCGGAACCGACGGTCGACTTGATGCGGTCACCCGATGAGGCGACGACGCGGCTGGCCGCGGAATGGGGGCCGTTCGCGAGGGCGTATGCGAATGCGGCGCTGTACCTGCAGACGCACAACCGCCGGTTGGACGGGCGCTAGGGCGGGCAGTGGTCCCCGGCGTTCGCCGGGGTGACACACATCTGCGGGTCATCCCGGCGAACGCCGGGATCCACCGGAGCCGAAGCGCGCTGCCGGGCCGGAGTCAGCCCTTGGCCGCCGAGATCTGCCGCAGCGCCTGCTCGAACACCTCCGCCGGCTGCCCGCCCTGGATCAGGTGCCGGTCGTCGATGATCACCGCCGGCACCGCGTGGATGCCCTGCTGCTGGTAGAAGCGCTCCTGCTGGCGCACCTCGTCGGCGAATTCCCCGCTGTCGAGCACCTGCCGCGCCCGGGCCGTGTCGAGGCCCACCTCACCCGCCACGCGCACCAGCAGTGCCGTGTCGCTCGGGTCCTGGCCGTCCGTGAAGTAGGCCTTGAACAGCGCCTGCTTCAGTTCGTGCTGGCGGCCTTCGCCCTCGGCCCAGTGCAGCAGCCGGTGGGCGTCGAAGGTGTTGTAGATGCGGCGGCGCGCGCCCATCGTGAACGTGAAACCGACCGACTCGCCCCGGGCGCGGATGTTCTCGCTGTTCTGGGCGAGCTGCTCCGGGGACAGGCCGTACTTCTCGCCGAGGTGCTCGGCGATGTCCTGGCCTTCCGGGACCATGTTCGGGTTCAGCTCGAACGGCTGGAAGTGCAGGTCGACCTTCAGGTCGGGCCCGATGCGTTCCAGGGCGGTTTCGAGGTTGCGCAGCCCGATGGCGCACCAGGGGCAGGAGACGTCGGAGACGAAATCGATCTTCATGGGGGCGGATGATCGCGCGGTCCGCCCCCTTTCGTCACGCGTGGGGCTATTTCGGCAGCGCGTAGGCGATCACGTGGTCGCCCGCCTTCGTGCCCAGCGACCCGTGGCCGCCGGCGATCACCAGCAGGTACTGCCGGCCGTCGTCGCCCTGGTAGGTCATGGGCGTGGCCTGGCCGCCGGCGGGCAGGCGGTCCTCCCACAGCTGGCGGCCGGAGGTGACGTCGTAGGCGCGCACGTAGTTGTCGATGGTGCCCGTGAGGAACGCGACGCCGCCGGCCGTCATCATGGGGCCCCCGATGTTCGGGACGCCCATGCGGAAGGGCAGCGGCAGCGGCGTGATGTCGCGCACCGTGCCGTTGCGGTGGCGCCAGGCGATGCGGCCCGAGGTGAGGTCGGCGCCGGCCACGTAGCCCCACGGCGGCGCCTGGCACGGGATGCCCAGCGGCGACGTGAACGGGTGCAGCTTCACCGCGAACGGCGCGCCGAAGTTCTCGTTGAGCTTCGGCAGCATGCCGTGGGGCGCTTCCTTGCCCTGCACGTAGGTGGTGGTGTCGTCCGTGCGCGGGATCAGCGTCGAGACGAACGCGAGGTACGTGGGTGTGGTGAACGCCACCTGGCGCACCGGGTCGACCGCGATGCCGCCCCAGTTGAAGACGCCGAAGTTGCCGGGATAGATCAGCGAGCCGCCGGTGGACGGCGGTGTGTAGCGGCCCTCGTAGCGCAGCTGGTGGAAGTTGATGCGGCAGGCGAGCTGGTCGAACAGCGTGGCGCCCCACATCGAACGCGGCGTGAGCGGTGGCGGGTCGAACGACAGCGCCGAGACGGGTTGCGTGGCCGCCGTGTGGTCGCCCGCGGCCGCGCCCTGCGGCGCCGGCTGTTCGGTGACGGGCAGCACCGGCTGGCCGGTGCGGCGGTCGAGCACGTACAGCTCGCCCTGCTTGGTGGGCTGCACGAGCGCCGGCACGTTCTGGCCGGCGATGGTGAGGTCGACGAGCGTGGGCTGGGCCGGCACGTCGTAGTCCCACAGGTCGTGGTGCACGGTCTGGAAGGTCCACTTCACCTGGCCGGTGGCGATGTCGAGCGCCACCACCGACGACGAATACTTCTCGGCCGACGGGCTGCGCTTGCCGCCCCACTGGTCGGGCGGCTGGTTGCCCATCGGCACGTACACGAGGCCCAGCGCCTCGTCGACGCTCGAGATCGACCAGCTGTTGGGCGAGTTCGGCGTGTAGGTCTGGCCTTCGGGGAGGGGTGTGGTGCTGTCGGGCTTGCCCGAGTCCCAGTTCCACACGAGCGCGCCGGTGTCGATGTCGAAGGCTCGGATCACGCCGGAGGCTTCCTTCGTCGACACGTTGTCGAGCACCGTGCCGCCCACGATGACGAGGCGTTTGGTCACCACCACGGGCGACGTCGAGTAGTACGAGCCCGGGTTCACGTTGGGCATGTTCGCCCACAGGTCGATCTCGCCCTTGCCGCCGCCGAACGCGGGGCAGGGCTGGCCGGTCTCGGGGTCGAGGGCCACCAGCCGGGCATCCGACGTGGGCATGAACAGCTTGTTGAGGCAGGTGTCTCCGGGCACGGGCGACGGCCCCGCGTGGAACGAGACGCCGCGGCAGGTCAGGTGCTGCAGCGCGAGGTCGCCCTTGACCTTCGGGTCGTGGCGCCACAGCTCCTTGCCGCTGGTGGCGTCGAGCGCGATCACCGACTGGTGCGGCGTGCAGAGGAACAGCCGGTTGCCCACCTTGAGCGGCGTGACCTCGAAGGTGGTCTCCACCGGGTCGCCGGGCTGGCCGCGGACGTCGCCGGTGCGGTAGGTCCACGCGGTCTTCAGGGTGGCGACGTTGTCGGGCGTGATGGACCGCAGCGGCGAGTGCCGCTGGCCGAAAGCGGTGCGCCCGTAGGCGTGCCATTCGCCGTCGGGCACGGACGAGGCGGTGGCGGGCAGATCGCGCGGCGGCAGGTCACCGGCCACGTCGTGTCGGTCGAAGGCCCACGAGGCGGCGGCGATGCCGACGGACACCACCAGCACCGCGGCCAGCGGGCCGCGTCCGAGGGGCTGGCCGCTCGAGCGCGGCCAGGGCAGCAGCAGCCACACCGCCATCAGCACGAACACGTCGGCGCGGGCGGCGATGGGCCACCAGTCGAGGCCCGCCTCCCAGATCGCCCAGACCATCGTGGCCGCCAGCAGCAGGGCATGGACGGTCAGCACGAACCGCTGGCCGAGCGCGAGCAGCACGCCCTCGATCACCAGCACGACGCCGGCCGCGACATAGAACCAGGAGCCGCCGAGCTGGACGAGCCACGCGCCGCCCCCGAGGAGCATGAGCCCCAGCAGCGCGGTGATGGCGCCGCCGATCGGGCGGTACGGAAGGCGGGTGGTGGCGGTCGCGGTCATCGGAGCTCCGGCAGCGGGGATGGCCTCCCGCAAGCAATCGGCGCTCCTGTGACCGGGGCGTTCAAACTTCTTTACGTCACTCCGGCTCGACGCCCGCGGCCTTGATGATCTGCCCCCACTTCACGGCCTCGGCGGCCTGGAACTTCGCGAGCTCGTCGGTCGACGTGGTCCACGGGTCGCCGCCGGTGCTTTCGTAGAAGCCCTGGGCGCCCGGGCCCTTGGTGGCGTGCACCAGCAGCTCCTGGATGCGGGCCACCACCGGCGCCGGCGTGTGGGCCGGCACGTAGGCGGCGAACCAGTACGTGAACTCGTAGCCCTTCACGCCCGCTTCGGCGATGGTGGGCACGTCGGGCAGCATCGCCAGGCGCCTGGAGGTCGACACGCCGAGCGCGCGCAGCTTGCCGCCCTTGACGTGGGGCACGCCCGTGGCGGTGTCGGTGATCATCAGGTCGATCTGCCCGCCGATCAGGTCGGTGACCGCGTTCGGGTTGCTCTTGTACGGCACGTGCAGGATGTCGGTGTTCGTCAGCTGCTTGAACAGCTCGACGGCCATGCGGCTCGAGCCGCTGCCGCCGCCGAAGGTCAGCTTGCCCGGCGCCTTCTTCGCGGCCGCGACGAGATCGGCGACGGTCTTGTACGGCGAGTCGGCCCGCACCACCAGCACCTGGCCGCCCTTGCCGAGGCCGGTGACGGGCACGAAGTCCTTCACCGGGTCGTACGGCATCTTCTTGAAGAGGTGCTGGTTCGCCGCCTGCGTGGTGTTGGTGGCGATCAGCACGGTGTAGCCGTCGGCCGGCGAGCGGGCCACGAACTGGGCGGCCAGCATGCCGTTGGCGCCCGCGCGGTTGTCCACCACCACCGGCTGGTGGCTTTCCTGGCTCACCGACTGGCCCAGCGCGCGCGCCAGCATGTCGGTGGCGCTGCCGGCCGCGAACGGCACGACGAAGTTGATCGGCTTGGACGGGTACGCCTGGGCCAGGACGGGGCCGGCGGCCGTCGCCCCGAGCGAGGCGATGGCGAGGGCGGCGAGGGTGCGGCGGCGGGACAGGGCGAACCGGTGGGGGGCGGTCATGGGAGGTCTCCAGGAGAGGGGTCGACCGGACCCCGCAGGTGTCCGGTCAGTTCGGGGGAAATGGCGAGGGGCAGGTCGAGCAGCAGGAAGGAGAGGGCCTTGCCGTGGCTGTCGAGGTTGAGCGAATCGTTGACACCGCCGTCCAGCACGTCGTCGAGCACGAAGTTCATCGCGTGCAGGCTCGGCACGAGGTGGCGCGTGACACGCGAGGGGCGGCGGTGGCGGAACAGGTACGCGACCGCTTCTTCGGTGACCTGGGCGACCAGGGTGTCCCACAGCGCGGGCGACCACGCGATCACGCTGATGTTGGAGCGGTTGCCCTTGTCGCCGGTGCGCCCGTGGGCGGCCCGGTGCAGCGGCACGTGGAGAAGCGGTGCGTTCATGTCAGGAAACTCCAGGTGACCGGCACATGCTCGCGCGGCACGAGGCACGACACCGTGCCCAGCCGCGGCCGCAGGCTCGTGCGCACGCCGCCGCCACCGGCCGGGCCGGTGGTGTAGAGCGCGGTGACCTCGCGGGTCAGCCGCTCGGCGGTGGCGCGGTCGGGGTGGCTCGCGGCGGCGCGCAGGCGCACGTCGCGGGCGTCGCCTTCGATGCCGTCGGCCAGTTCGCGGCCGGCGTCGTCGGCGAACACGCTCGTCACGCCGATCAGGTCGAGGCGCAGCGCGAGCGCGGGCAGGCGTTCCTTCAGCACCGCGCCGGCGAGCCGCGCGCGGGCCTCGGCGCGGGCGCCCGCGTACGAGATCTCGCCCTCGGCCAGCCAGCCGTTCGCATGGCACACGTTGACCTTCAGGTCGGCCGGGCGCGGGTGGCCGCGCACGCCGGTGAGCCGCACGCGGTCGGGGGCCAGTTCGGTGACGACGGCCTCGCCGAGGTCGGCCACCACGTCGGGCGTCACGTAGGCGCGCGGGTCGTGCACCTCGTAGAGCAGTTGCTCCTTGACGGTGTGGGGGTCGATGAGCCCGCCGGTGCCGGGAGGCTTCGTGATCGTGCAGTGGCCATCGGCGTCGATCTCGGCGATGGGATAGCCGAGGCGGGCGAGGCCGGGCACGTCCTTCAGGCCGGGGTCGGCGTAGTAGCCGCCGGTGACCTGGGCGCCGCATTCGAGCAGGTGGCCGGCCATCGTGGCGCGGGCGAGGCGGTCCCAGTCGTCGCGCGCCCAGCCGAAGTGGGCCAGCGCCGGGCCCACGACCAGCGACGGGTCGGCCACGCGGCCGCACACCACCACGTCGGCGCCGGCCGCCAGCGCGTCGGCGATGGCCTCGGCGCCGATGTAGGCGTTGGCGCTGACGACCTCGAGGCCGTGGGCGACGTCCCCGAGCGTGTCCTGCCGGCCGCTCAGGTCGTCGCCGCGGACCACCGCGATGCGCGGCGGTCGGGCGCCGAGTTCGGCTGCCAGGCGGGCGATGTGGCGCGCGGCGCCTTCCGGGTTGGCGGCGCCGAAGTTGCTGACGATGCGGATGCCGGCGCCGAGACACCTCGCCAGCACGGGCCGCAGCAGGTCGTCGAGCAGCGGTTCGTAGCCGGCGTCCGGGTCCTGGCGGCGCGCCAGCTGCGCGAGGGCGAGGGTGCGTTCGGCCAGCGTCTCGAAGATCAGCACGGCCGGGCCGCCCGCGGCCGCCAGGGCCTCGACCACCGGGCCGGCCGCGTCCGTGCGGTCACCGGAGAAACCGGCCGCGCAGCCCACCCTCAACACCTGTCCATCACCCATCGTCACGAATCCGAGCGCCCGCCGACGGGCGGGCCGAGGGGGACACTGTAGGCCGGATCGGCGCTTTCTGCCTGTGGAAGTCCCGAATAGGCGGGCCCTGGCAAAATGCACCCTCGATCGCTCCCTGCTGTTCCCCCATGCGCATCCTGTCCGTCATCCCTCCGATGACGCAGCTCAACACCCCGTACCCGTCCACCGCCTACCTCACCGGGTTCCTGCGGTCGCGCGGGTTCGACGCCGTGCAGGAAGACCTGGCGCTCGCCCTCGTGCTGGCGCTGTTCTCCCCCGACGGGCTGCGCGCCGTGCGCGAGCACATCCGCGCGATGCCGGAGGAGAAGCGCAGCGCGAACGCCAACGCGTTCGACGACCGCTTCGACCGCTACCTCGCCACCATCGAGCCGGTGCTCGCGTTCCTGCAGGGCCGCGACTCGACCCTCGCGCACCGCATCTGCGGCCGCGCCTTCCTGCCCGAGGGCTCGCGCTTCGCGTCGCTCGAGGTCTACGTGGACGACGACGGCGGCGACCCGCTCGCGTGGGCCTTCGGCGCCCTCGGCCTGCAGGACCGCGCCCGCCACCTCGCCACGCTGTACCTCAACGACCTGGCCGACGTGCTGCGCGACGCGGTGGACCCGCGCTTCGAGTTCGTGCGCTACGCCGAATCGCTGGCGCAGAGCCAGCCCACGTTCGACCCGCTCGCCGAGGCGCTGGCCGCGCCGCTGAACCTCGTCGACCGCACGCTGCACGACCTCACGCTCGATGCCGTGCGCCGCCACCAGCCGAAGCTGGTGCTGGTGTCCGTGCCGTTCCCGGGCGCCGTGTACGCGGCCTTCCGCATCGCCCAGGCCATCAAGGCGGTCGACCCGACGATCGTCACCGCGCTCGGCGGCGGCTTCGTCAACACCGAACTGCGCGAGCTGTCGGACGCGCGCGTGTTCGACCACTTCGACTTCGTCACGCTCGACGCCGGCGAACGACCGCTGCTCGCGCTGCTGGACCACCTTGCCGGCAAACGTTCGGCGCAGCGCCTCGTGCGCACCTTCCACCGCCCCGCAGGCCAGGACGCGGTGAAGTTCAGCGACATGGGCGAACCCGACGTGGCCTTCGCCGAGGTGGGCACGCCCACGTGGGACGGGCTCCCGCTCGACCGCTACCTGTCGCTGCTGGACATGCTGAACCCGATGCACCGGCTGTGGTCCGACGGGCGCTGGAACAAGCTGACCGTGGCCCACGGCTGCTACTGGAAGAAGTGCAGCTTCTGCGACGTGAGCCTCGACTACATCTCGCGCTACGACGGCGCGTCGGCCGAGACCCTCGTCGACCGCATCGAGGCCATCGTCAAGGAGACCGGCCAGACCGGCTTCCACTTCGTCGACGAGGCCGCGCCGCCGAAGGCGTTGAAGGCGCTGGCCGCGGAGATCCAGAAGCGCGGCACGTCGATCTCGTGGTGGGGCAACATCCGCTTCGAGAAGACCTTCAGTCCCGAGCTGTGCCTGCAGCTCGCCGACAGCGGCTGCATCGCGATCTCGGGCGGGCTCGAGGTGGCGTCCGACCGGCTGCTCACGCTGATGAAGAAGGGCGTGTCGGTGGAGCAGGTGGCCCGCGTGACCCGCGGGTTCTCCGACGCCGGCATCCTCGTGCACGCATACCTCATGTACGGCTTCCCCACGCAGACGGTGCAGGACACGGTGGACGCGCTCGAGTACGTGCGCCAGCTGTTCGAGAACGGCTGCATCCAGAGCGGCTTCTTCCACCGCTTCGCCTGCACCGTGCACTCCCCCGTCGGCAAGGACCCCGCCGCCTACGGCGTCACGCTCGAGCCGCTGCCGCCGGTGTCGTTCGCGAAGAACGACGTGGGCTTCCACGACCCGACGGGCGTCGACCACGACCAGCTCGGCTTCGCGCTCAAGAAGGCGCTCTACAACTACATGCACGGCATCGGCCTCGAGGAGGACGTGCGGTCGTGGTTCTCCCATCATGTGCCGAAGACCACGGTGAACAGGCACCGCATCGCGCGGGCGCTCGCCACCCGAGGTTGATTCCCTCTTCCGGGGGGAGCGGGTTCCGTGTCAACCCTGCTGTTCTCGGGAGACGCCGTCTCCGGGGCGGCTGGTAGCCTGCCGGCCAACCACAAGGGGGAGACCTTCACCATGAAACGAAGCATTCCGGCGGCGCTGCTGCTGGCCGCACTCGCCGGCTGCGGCGCCACCAAGTACCAGCCCGAGGGCGTCAAGGGCGGGTTCAGCGAGGTGCAGCTCGACCGGAACGTGTTCCGCGTGACCTTCTCGGGCAACACCTACACGAAAGGCCAGCTCGCGGAGGACTACGCGTTGCTGCGCAGCGCCGAGGTCACGCTGGCCCACGGCTTCAGCCACTTCGTCATCGTGGAGGGCAAGACGAAGGAGGACACCTTCACCTACACCACGCCCATCACGACCTACAGCACGTCGAAGGCGAAGGGCAACAACAAGGTGGAGACGTACTCGTCGACGTCGGGCGGCGACACGAGCGTCACCAGCATGCCCACCGTCACGAACACCATCTAGTGTTTCGCGAAGCGCCCGGACGTGGCGCCCGGCGCGGGCATGGTCTACGACGCGCGGTTCCTGTGCAACTCGCTCGGGGGCAAGTACAAGGTGACCTGCGCGTCGTGACCGGATCACGCCAACGTGGCCTTGTCCCCACGGCGCGCGGGATTCGCAGTACAACGGGCCGCGCGCTGCCGCGCGGAAGGAGCATCCCATGCGCCCCCTTCGACTGCCCGTTCTCCCGTCCGTCGCCGCGGCGCTGATCGCCACCGCGGCCTGCCAGGGCGATGCCGCCGCCGCCCCCGTCACCGGCCCGTTCGAGGTGATCGCGGCCGGCAACGTCACCGAGACCCTCACGCGGTTCGACCCGGTGACCGGCTTCTCGCGCGGCACCTTCGGCCCGCCCCTGGGCGCGGGGCCCGTGGACGTGGTGCTCGATCCCAGCCAGGCGTCCGTCTGGGTCAACGTCAACGACGGCACGCTGCGCCAGTTCGACCTGGGCACGGGCAGCGAGCTGAAGCGCCTCGACTACTCGCTGGCCGCGCTGACGTTCGGCGACGACGGCAAGCTCTACGCGAGCGACTGGAACAACCGCAGCGTGCTGCGCATCGACACCACCACCGGCACGTCGGAGACGTTCGTCGCGCCGGCCGCGGGCGGCCTGTACGGCCCGTCGGGCCTCACGTTCCACGACGACTACCTGTACGTGAGCAGCCGCGTCACCGGCGAGGTGCTGCGCTACGACGCCGACACCGGTGCGTTCCATGACACCTTCGCCAGCTCACCCGGCAACGGCCCGCAGCACAACACATTCGGGCCCGACGGCAACTTCTACGTGGCCAACGACGCCTGCAACTGCGTGCAGCGCTTCGACGGCGACTCCGGCAGCTTCATGGACGTGTTCGTCACGGTCAGCACCGGCCTGTCCGACGGCGCCAACGCGGCCTTCGGCCCCGACGGCAACTTCTACCTGTCGTCCTGGGCCACCGGCGTGATCAAGTTCGACGCGCAAGGCCGCTACCTCGACACCCTCGACATGCCCTGGGGTGTGGTCGGGTTCACCTTCGCGCCGTCGTCCATTGCCGCGCCGGTGCCGGAGGCCGGGGTGGCGTGGCTGTGGCTCGCGGCGATGGGCATCGTGCCGATCGGGGTGGCGAGGCGAAAGGTGCGCGGCTGACCGCGGGCGGGCAGGGGACGGAGCAGGCCGGGACCCTGGGCCTCGTTCCAGGCGTCAACGGTTCTCTTCGAGGCTGTATCGCTGCAGATGCGCGAATTCGTCTGGCAACAAGGGCAGGACTCCCACCGGGCCCGGGAACGATGGGTTGATTCCGGACCGCGCGCGCGGCGACGGCGCCGGTCAGGTTGGCGTGACACGCCTGCGGCGGCGCGCCGCGAAGCCCACCACGCCCACACCTGCCAGCATCATCGCGACCGATGCCGGCTCGGGCACCGGCGCGGCCACCAGTGGCAACACCGGCGAGCCCTGCAGACTGGCCCAGGTCGTGGCGCCGATCCAGGTGGAGGTGTCGTCGACGAGGTTCGCCGAGACCGACAGCAGGCCGGAGTACGTGGTGTGACCATCCCACGGGGACGAGATGTAGTAGGTCGTGGTGGCGCCATCGAGACCGAACACCGCCATCGCGAAGCTGCCGTTGGTGGCACTGCCCCCCACGTCGTCCACGGACAGCGTGAACGGCACCGACAAGGTCACGCGCGAGGCGCCCGACACCCACATCTCCAGGCCCCGCGTCGCCATCAGCGTGAACTCACCTGTCGTCGGTGCCGTGCCGCCGATGCTGGACGAGAGCCGGTCGGCATCGAACGCGACGGTGCCGTTCCACGTGGCACCCGCGAGCGGTGTGCTGGCGGCGGTCACCATGTCCGCGAACGACGGCCCGACGACGTCGCACGGGCCGGGCACATCGCATGACAACCCGTTGGTGCTGGAGGAAGCGAACCGGATGCTCGCGGCGATGCCGTCGTCCGGCGCGGTGTCCTCCAGCGTGAGGTTCATCGCCGACCAGTCGATGGTGGCGGAGGCAGAGACCGCATGCGCGGCGGAAACGGCCGACAAGGCGGCACCGGACACCAGCAACCCACGAAGCACTTGCCGTGCGATCGACATCGAGATCCTCCTGAAGCCCGCCTCCATGGCGGTGTGTGGCCATTCTGGATCGATCCTCAGGGGTCACCCGCCCCCTTGAATGCGGGGGTAGGGCACTGCGCCGATGGCCCCGGTGGCGGCCCGTCGTGTCGCAGAGATCAGCGCGGGTTCACGGGTGTCGAGCGACGTTGGCCGTGGGGGCCCCCGCCTGCAACGCCCCCAGCCCCACAAACGAAAAACCCGGCCAAGGCCGGGTTTTTCGTCCAGGCCAGTGGCCCGAGGTCGATCAGAAGGTTTCCCAATCGTCCGTGCCCGTGCTGGACGCGGCCACGGTGGGGATGGTCTTCGACGGGACCGGGGCCGCGGCGGGCAGGGCGTTCGACTCGGTCTTCGCGAAGGTCGGACGCACGACGTTCTTGGCGCGGTTCGGGCCGCGGCGTTCCACCTTGGGGGCGGCGGCCTTCGGCGCCTCGACCGGCTTCGGGGCCAGCGCGGGTTCGACCTTGGCGACCACGGCGGGAGCCGGGGCGGGCTTCGGGGTGGCGGGCACGAAGGTGCTGCTGCCGTGTTCGAGCTTGAAGACCGACACGGCCTCCAGCAGCGCGCGGGCCTGGATCTTGAGGCTTTCGGCGGCGGCGGCGGACTCCTCGACCAGCGCGGCGTTCTGCTGCGTGGCCTGGTCCATCTGGGTGACGGCTTCGCCGACCTGGGCGACGCCGCTGCTCTGCTCGGTGCTGGCCGCGCTGATCTCGCCCATGATGTCGGTCACGCGGCGGATGGCGCCCACCACTTCCTGCATCGTGGTGCCGGCCTGGTCCACGAGCGTGGTGCCTTGTTCGACGCGTTCGACGCTGTCGCTGATGAGGGTCTTGATCTCCTTCGCCGCTTCGGCGCTGCGCTGGGCCAGCGAACGCACTTCACCGGCCACGACCGCGAAGCCGCGGCCCTGTTCGCCGGCACGGGCGGCTTCCACCGCGGCGTTCAAGGCAAGGATGTTGGTCTGGAAGGCGATGCCGTCGATGACGCTGATGATGTCGACGATCTTCTTCGAGCTGTCGTTGATGCCCTTCATGGTGTCGACGACACGGCTCACGACCTCGCCGCCCTGGACGGCCACGGTGGACGCGCCCATCGCGAGCTGGTTGGCCTGGCGGGCGTTGTCGGCGTTCTGCTTGACCGTGCTGGACAGTTCCTCCATCGAGGCGGCGGTCTCTTCGAGCGCGCTGGCCTGCTGTTCGGTGCGGGCGCTCAGGTCGTTGTTGCCCGAGGCGATCTGGGCGCTGGCCGTGGCCACGCCGTCGGCGTTCTGGCGGACGCCGCCCACGATGCGGGCGAGCTGGTCCTTCATGCCACCGAGCGTCTGCAGCAGCACGGCGGTCTCGTCCTTGCCGGTGCTGTGCAGGTCGACGGTGAGGTCGCCGGCGGCGATGCGTTCGGCGGCCTGCACGGCGCGGGCGACCGGGCGGGTGATCAGGCGGGTGATCCACATCGCCATGACGATGGCGATGGCGATGGCGGCGACAACGAAACCGACGACCCAGATGCGGGCGTTGGCGTAGGTGGCCTGGGCTTCCTTGCCGGCGGCGTCGGCGCCGACGGCGTTGGCCTCGGTGAGCTTGGTCACCGTGGTCATCATGTTGCGGAACGACACGAGCGACTCGCCCTGCAGCCACGCGCGGGCCACCGGGAACAGCGCCTCGCCGCCGGCGGCGAGTTCGGACAGCTTGCGGTGCGAGGCGTCGAAGCCGACGCGCTCGTTCTTCAGGTCGTTGTAGTTCTCGTGTTCGGCCTCGGAGGTGATCTGGCCTTCGTACTTCGCCATGGCGTCGTCGAGTCGCTTGACGGCGGCCTCGTAGCCGGCCTTGGCGGCGTCGGTCTGCTTGGGGTCGACGGCGAGCACCATGTCGACCTCGGCCGAGCGGGCCATGTTGATGGCGCCGCGGATTTCGGTGGTGCTGATGATGCTGGGCATCCAGTTGCCCGTGATGTCGGAGGTGTTGCCGTTCAGGCGGGACATCTGCAGCAGCGCGAAGCCACCCACGGCGGCGGTCAGGAAGACGACGGCGAAGAACGCGGTGCCGAGTTTGGCGCCCAGTTTGAAGTCGGAGAATTTCATGAACGAGGGTTCCTGGAGGGCCCGGTCGGTGACGGGAAGGCGCGCACGGCGGCGCACGGCTGAAATGACACGATGACGGTTCTTTACGGCCGGCCGGCGCGGGACTTGAGGGGTAAACCCGGGGGAATTTCGCACTGCACCGGTCAAGCCCCTCCCGTCAGACGTTGCTGGTGGCCCTCACTTCGCTCAGGCTCGTGATGCCCTGCAGCACCTTCTCGATGCCGTCCTGGCGAAGCGTGCGCATGCCTTCGGTCATCGCGGTGTGCAGCAGCTGCTCGGCGCGCGAGGACGTCTGGATCATGCGGCGCAGCTCGCGCGACACCATCATCAGCTCGTGCAGTCCGGCTCGGCCCTTCTGGCCGGTGTTGCCGCACTTCTCGCAACCGGGGCTGTGGAACATCATCAGCCGGCCTTCGCGGCCGAAGCGCTCGGTCCACCCGCGGCGCACGGCGTCGCGCGAGAAGTCGGGGTGGTTGGCCGGCGCCACGTGGAGGTAGTCGTCGAGCAGCTCGTTGACCTCGTCCTCGGTGGCCGGACGCGACGTGCGGCAGTGGTTGCACAGGCGGCGCACGAGGCGCTGAGCGAGCACGCCCAGCAGCGAGTCGGCGAAGTTGAACGGGTCGAGGCCCATGTCGATCAGGCGGGTGACGGTCTCGGGCGCGCTGTTGGTGTGCAGCGTGGAGAGCACCAGGTGGCCCGTGAGCGAGGCCTCGATGCCCATCTGGGCCGTTTCCTCGTCGCGCATTTCGCCGACCATGATGACGTCCGGGTCCGCGCGCAGGAAGGCGCGCAGCGCCTTCGCGAAGGTCCAGTCGATCTTCGGGTTCACCTGCACCTGGCGCAGGCCGGGCTGGGTGATTTCCACCGGGTCCTCGGCCGTCCAGATCTTGCGTTCGGGCACGTTGATGTGGCTCAGCGCCGAATGCAGCGTGGTGGTCTTGCCGGAGCCGGTGGGGCCCACGCACAGCACGAGGCCGTACGGGCGTTCCATCGCCTCCTTGAGGTGCTTGAGGTTGTACGGGCTCAGGCCGAGGTTGTCGAGCGGGATGGGCTTGGCCGAGGCCAGGATCCGCATCACCACGTCTTCCAGGCCGCTGTTGGTCGGGATGGTGGCGACCCGCAGCTCGATCTTGTGCTGCGACGAGAACTTGGCGAAGTTGATCTTGCCGTCCTGCGGCTTGCGGCGTTCGGAGATGTCGAGGTCGCACATGATCTTGATGCGCGCGATCACCGCGTTGCGGTAGTTCGGCGGCAGCTCGAGGTGCGTGCGCAGCAGGCCGTCCTTGCGGAAGCGGATCTTGATCTTGTCGCGACCGGGGTAGCTCTCGATGTGGATGTCGGAGACGCCCTCGGCGTGCGCCTCGATGATCATGTTGTTGATCAGGCGCACGAGCGAGTTGTCGCTCTGCTCGATCTGGCGGTCGTCCTCGGGCGCGAGCGCGTCCAGGCCTTCCTTCTCGAGCGTCTCCATCAGCTTGCCGGTGTCGTGCACCTCGAAGGGGATGGGGTCGGCCATGACGTTGACGGACATCCGGGCGCCGGCGACGCCGAACTTCTCGTACGTGCTGGCGAGCACGGCTTCCATGCTCAGGCACTGCGCGAGCACCGGCACGGTCTTCATCTGGGTGATGAACTCGATCTCGTCGACGGTGGCGCGGCGGCGCACGGGGTCGTCGAGCGCGATGACGAGGCGGCCGTCGCGGATCATCAGCGGCATCACCTGCACCCGCGTGGCGACGGCGAACGGCAGCTTGCGCACGGCCTCTTCCTCGAACGGGAACTGGTCGAGGTTGACGAGCGGGTAGCCCATCTTGCTGGCGAGCGCGCTCTGCAGGTCTTCCCGCGAGACGATGCCCATGCGCACGAGCAGCTCGCCGAGCGGCACGCTGCGGTCCTGCTTCTGCTGGGCGAGGGCGTCCTGGAGCTGTTCGTCGGAGACCATGCCCAGCGAGGTCAGCGCCTCGCCGATGCGCACCATGGGCATGCTGGCCTGCTTCTCGATGGCGGCCAGCAGCTGTTCGGCGGTCACCACCTGGCGCATCACGAGGATGTCGCCGAGCTTCTGGTTGCGCAGCTGGGTCTGCATGACCGCGGCCTGCTCGACCTGCTGCGGCGTGACCATGTTCTTCGCGACGAGCAGCTCGCCGATGCGCGGGCCCACGTCGAACGACGCGTAGCCGTTGCGGGGCACGAAGAGGCGCTGCACGCCGCCGTCGTCGCCGACGGGCGGGAACAGGAAGAGGCCGTGGGCGTTCTCGATGTGGCCGATGGTGTCGCCTTCCATCGTGCCGCCACCGGGCAGCGTGATGCGGTAGGTGCTGCGCGGGCGCTGGTCGAGGATGGGGGCGTGTTTGCCCGCGGCGGCCTCGGCGAGGGGCTGCAGCACGTCGAGGACGCGCAGCGAACGGAACTGGCTGAAGCGCAGCGGCATCGTGGTGCGCGCCGGCGGGACCTGGACGTGCGCGACGAAGTCGTCGGGCACGAAGAAGATGAGGCGGCCGTTGACCTTCTTGCCGTTCACGCCGACGAACTCGCAGCGCTGCGCCTGGCTCTGCTCGAGCGCGTCGGGGTACGCGGCGAAGGGGGGCGTGGGCCACCGGAACGTCACGTGCTGCGCCTTCTCGGCGGGGGCCGGGGCGGGACGGAAGATCGGCGTGTCGCCGTCGAAATCGAGGTTCACGAAATCGGAAAGATCGGACACGGTGCGGTCGTCCTCAAGAGCTGGCCGGGCGCACGCCGGCGGTGTGCGGAACCGACTGCGTCCGCCCCCTCATGGTAGGGACCGGGGGGTGGCGAGAAGCCCGGAAATGGCGGGTATACCGTGCACAATTCGGCGGTGACCCGCCCTCGTCGCCCTCCGAAGATCCTGCTGACCGGCTTCGAGCCGTTCGGCGGGGAGGCCGTGAACCCGTCGCTCGAGGTGGTGCGCGCCCTCGACGGCGCCCACCTGGGCGGGGCCACCGTGGTGGGCCTCGGGTTGCCCTGCGTGTACGCCGACGCGGTGGCGGGCCTCGACCGCGCGCTCGACGCCCTGTCCCCCGTGCTCGTGGTCTGCCTCGGCCAGGCGGCCGGCGTGGCCGGGTTGCGGCTGGAGCGGGTGGCGGTCAACCTCAGCGACACGGCCCAGCCCGACAACGCCGGCGCCGTGCTGCGCGACACCCCGGTGGTGGCGGGCGGGCCGGCGGCGTACTTCTCGACGCTGCCGCTCGGGCGCATGCTCGACGCGTTGCACGCCCACGGGCATCCGGCGGAGCTCTCGGGCCATTGCGGCGCGTACGTGTGCAACCACGTGTTCTACATGCTGCAGCACCGGCTGGTGGACCGGGTGCTGCCGGCGGGGTTCATCCACCTGCCGTTGCTGCCGGGGCAGGCGGCGGGGCGGGCGGGGATCGCCAGCATGGGGCTCGAGGCGCAGGTGGCGGCGGTGAGGGTGGCGGTGGAGGCGGCGATGCCGGTGTGACGGCGCACTGTCGTCCGGCGACGTGCGCTCCGGCGAGGGAGGGCTCCGGTTCGCGCCCCCCTCGTCCAGGGGTCGAGGCCCGGAGCGGCCCGCCAAGGGTGCGACACTCCGGACCAGCACACCTGTCTGTTCGTTGCCTTCATGAAGCATCTTGTCCTGCTGGGAGGTGGTCCGGCGCACCTGCGGGTGCTGCATGACCTGGCCGCGTCCCCGCTGCCCGGCGCGCGCGTCACCCTGATCGCCCCCCATGGCCGCCATGTCGCGCCGGCCATGGTGGCGGGCTGGATCTCGGGGCGCCACACCACGGCCGAATGCTGCGTCGCGCTGGCGCCGCTCGCCACGCGGGCCGGGGTGACGCTGGTCGAGAACGACGCCCTCGCGGTGGACGCCGGCCGCCGGCAGATCACCCTCGCCAACGGCCACGCGGTGACGTATGACGCGCTGAGCGTCGACGTGCCCGCCGCGCCCGACCGCGACCGCATCGCGGGCGCCCGCGAGAACGCGCTGTTCCACCGGCCGTTCGACCACTTCCTGCGACTGTGGGGCGCGCTCGTCGCGCTCGCATCGGAACAGGCCCTGAGCGTGGTGGTGGTGGGCGCCGAGATTCCCGCCATCGAACTGGCCCTCGCGGTGCACCTGCGGCTCGGCAAGCGGGCCCGCGTGGCGCTCGTGACCGGCCACGGCGCCCCGGTGCCCGACGCGCCGGTGATGTTCCAGCACCGGGTGCGCCAGCTGCTCAAGCGCGGCGGGGTGACCCTGTTCGAGGACCGTTGCGACGCGCTCTTCGGCAACCAGATGCTCCTCGGCCAGGGCCTGCGCCTCGCGTGCGACGCGCCGCTGGTGGCGCTGGAGGCCGGCCCGCCCCGCTGGGCGCCCGACAGCGGGCTGCAGTTGGGCCAGAAGGGGTTCATCCTGGTGGGCGACACGTTGCAGAGCACGTCGCACCCGGAGGTGTTCGCCACCGGCGAGATCGCGGTGCGGGCCGACGGCTGGCGCGCGCCCGGTGGCCTGGTGCTGCAGGGGCGGGAGGAACCGCTGTCGCTGAACCTGCGGCGTTTCCTCGCGGGCGGCCAGCTGGAGTCGCGGCGCCGGCGTTCCGGGCGCCTGCACGTGATCGACCTGGGGCAGGGGCGCGCGGCGGCCCACGTCGCGGGGGTGTCGGTGCACGGTCGCTGGGTGGGCTGGCTCAAGGAGCGCGCCGACCGCGAGCGCCTCCAGGCGCTGCGGGCGCCGGGCGCGCCGCTCGAGGCCGCCGAACCCGAGGAACCGTTCCTGCCCACGGGGCACCCGGCGGACGAGCTGGAGGCGCCCGTCCGGTCAGACTAGTGTCCTGTCCCACAAATAAATCGCATTGAGACGGGCCGCAACGGGGATGAGGCATAGGCGCGGAGTCGGGTCGATACCGAGGTATCGACCCGACTTCGCAACGACGGACTCGCCCCGTTTCGGCCCGCCCCGCAGGGGTTCGGCCAGGCGGCGCCCTCGCACCCCTCCGGCCCAGGGCAGATACGCCCAGTATCTGCCCTGGGCCGGAGGGGCGCGATCATCACCGCCTGGCCGAATCTCAATGTGATTTATTTGTGGGACAGGACACTAGGCTCCGCCAGTTCTTTTTTTCGTTCGCTGCATCCAGGCGATCCGCTCGCGGGTAGTACGGAGGTGAGCTTCGGCCACACCCTACCAACCGCCAGGAGTCGATCGCATGAAAACCACCCTCACCACCCTGTCCGCCGCCCTGCTGCTGGCCGCCTGCGCCACCGCGCCGTCCAGCCACCGCATGTTCAGCCAGGACGGCCTGCCGGACGCCGTCAAGGTGCCGGCGGGCCACAAGGTCGCCCTGGAAACCGTGGGCGTGGGCGAGATCACCTACGAGTGCCGACCCAAGGCGAATGCAGCGGGTGCCTTCGAATGGGTGTTCGTCGGCCCGAAGGCCGACCTGAACAGCCGGGGCGGCCAGAAGCTGGGCACCTATTTCGGCCCGCCCGCCACCTGGGCCGCGAACGACGGATCGGCCGTGACCGGCACCCAGGTCGCCGTGTCGCCCGCCACTGCCGGCAGCATCCCGCTGCAGCTGGTCAAGGCCAACCCGGCCACCGGCATGGGCGCCATGAACGGCACGGCGTACATCCAGCGGGTGGCCACCCGCGGCGGCGTGGCGCCTTCGTCGCCTTGCGACGCCGCCGGCGCCGGGCGCAAGGAGGTCGTGACGTACCAGGCCGACTACATCTTCTGGAAAGCGGCTTGATACGCCGCTCGGCTGCTACAGTCGCCGGCACGTTCAGTGCCGGTGACCGCATGCGTTCGCACGATGCCCCGTTCGACTACGAATCCGCCGTGATGGCGTGCGCCCGCGGCGAGCGGTACGCGCTGCATTCGCTCTACCAGCAGGAGTCGCGCTGGCTGCTCGGCGTGGCGCTGCGGATCGTCCGCGACCGACAGCGGGCCGAGGACGTGGTCCACGACGCCTTCGTGCAGGTGTGGCTGCGCGCGGTCACGTTCGACCCGGTGCTGGGATCCGCGCGGGGTTGGCTCTACACCATCGTGCGGCACCGCGCGCTCAAGGAAGTGCGCCAGCCGGGCCGGGTCGTCGCGCTCGATCCGGACGAGCTGGCCCGCTGGTCCGACGCGGCCCAGGGAGATGCGGGCGGGGAGGACCGGGGTCTCGACGTCGAGAGCCTCGAGCGCTGCCTCGATCGCCTGGAAGCGCCGCGCCGCGCCTGCGTGGTGCACGCGTTCGTCGACGGCTTCACGCACGAGCAGATCGCCGAACGGCTGGCCACGCCGCTCGGAACCGTGAAGTCGTGGATTCGCCGCAGCCTGGCGGCCTTGAAGGAGTGCCTCGCGTGACCGAGATCGACGACACCGATCCGAACGATCGCGCCGCGGGCGAATACGTGCTGGGCACGCTCGATGCGGACGAGCACGCGGCCTTCGAGGCCGCCCTCGAGCGCGACCCCCGCCTGCGGGCGCGGGTCGGTGCCTGGCAGGACCGCCTGCTGCCGCTCACCCGACAGGCCCCGCCGGTGCAACCGCCGCCGTCGCTGTGGCGCCGGATCGAAGCGTCCCTCGGGACCGCGGCCGCGCCGCGCCGCGGGTCCGCCGCGGCGCCCTGGTGGAGCCGCCTGCGGTTGTGGCAGGGCCTGAGCGCCGCGGGCCTCGCGCTGTCGCTCTCGATGGGGGCGCTGCTGCTGCGCCAGACCGTCCCGGACCCCGTGGGCGCACGCTACGTGGCGGTGCTGCAGAGCCCGGACCAGCGGTCCACCGGCTGGGTGGTGGAGGTGCAGGCGGGCGGCACGTTGCGGCTGGTGCCGGTGGGCGACGTGGGCGCCGTCCCCGCGGGGCGGGCCTGGCAGTTCTGGACCAAGCCGGAAGGGGCGGCCGGCCCCACCTCGCTCGGGCTCGTGCGGGCGGGGGAACGGGTCGAACTGCCGGTGGATCGGCTTCCCGCGGTGGGGGCGCGCCAGCTGTTCGAGATCACGCTGGAACCCGAGGCCGGCTCGCCCATCGGGCGGCCCACCGGCCCGATTCTGTACGTGGGCCGCACGGTGGCCCTGTGAAGCCTCGCCCTACTTGTTGGGCCTGAACGTGATGATGACGGGCGAGATCACGCGCCCGTCGATGTCGCGCGGCAGCTTCTGCGTCTTGTCGACCGCGCGCAGCACCGCGTCGTCCCACTCCTTCACGCCGCTGCTCTTGACGAGGCGGCTGCCGGTGATGGTGCCGTCCGGGCCCTGACGCACCTCGACCTCGGCGGTGGGGTTGCCGTTGAGTTCGCTGGTGAACGTGATGTTGGGCTCGACGGCCGCGCGGATGCGCCCGCCGTAGGTGGACGACGGGCCGGACGTCACCGTGCCCTTGCCCGACGGCGAGCCGTTGACGGCCCCGGCCTGCGCCATGATGCGCTTGAGCTGGGCCTCGCGCTGGGCGTCCAGCGCGGCCTGCTGCTTCGCGGCATCCTGCTTCTTCTTCTCGGCGAGCTTCTTCTCTTCGGCCTTCTTGTCCTCGGCCTCGCGCTTCTGCTTCTCGAGCTTCTCCTTGCGGTCCTGTTCCTGCTGCTCGCGGAGCTTCTCTTCCTTCTCCTTCTGCAGCTTCTCCTTGCGCGCCTTCTCCTTCTCGATCGCGATCTGCGGATCGGGCGCGGGCTTCGGCGGCGGCGGGGCCTCGACGGGTTTCGGGACGGGCTTCGGCTCGGGCTTCGGCGGTTCCGGCGTGGGTGGCGGTTCCTCGGCGGCCACGCGCTGCGCGGCGATCTGCGGCACGGCCGACCACAGCTCGGCCTCGACCCCGGCGGGGTCGCTCGAGCTCCAGTTGACGCTGAAGGTCAGTGCGACGACGAGCAGGACGTGGGCGGCGATGGCGAGCATCGCGCCCTTGCCCATGCCTTCCGGCGGGCGCGGGAGCAGGGCGTCCCGGTTCAGGGCCGGGAGGTGCATGTCCTGCATGGGCTGGTGGCGGGAGTCAGACACCGGTGGTCTTCACGGCCAGGCCGACCCGTTGCACGCCCGCGCGCTGCAGCGCGTCCATGGTCTTGACCACCAGTTCGTACTTCACCGAACGGTCGGCCGAGATCACCACCGGCGTGTTGTCGTCACCGCCCTGCAGCGAGGCCACGCGCTGGCGCAGCGTGGTCATCGTGGCGGTGCCGCTGTCCTTGTTGTCGAGGCGCAGCTTCATGGTCTCGTCCTTCGCGATCACGACCTCGATCACGTGGGACGGCTGCTGCTTGCTCTTGCCCACGGTGGGGAGGTCCACCACGCCCGGCGTGATGAGCGGGGCGCTGACCATGAAGATGATCAGCAGCACGAGCATCACGTCGATGAACGGGACCATGTTCATCTCGGCGATGGTGCGGCGGCGCGAGCCGCGTCCGGCGACGGCGGGCATGGTTCAGCGTCCCATCGAGGCCGGCACGGTGGCGGCGGCGGCCGGCGCGGGCTGGCCGGCGTTGCGCTGCAGGATGTTGGAGAACTCCTCGGTGAAGGTGTCCATCTGCATGGCGATGCGGTCGATGTCGCGGGCGAAGCGGTTGTAGGCGATCACGGCGGGGATGGCGGCGAACAGGCCGATGGCCGTGGCCACGAGCGCCTCGGCGATGCCGGGGGCCACGGTGGCGAGCGAGACCTGCTGCAGGTTCGACAGGCCCACGAAGGCGTGCATGATGCCCCACACCGTGCCGAAGAGGCCCACGTACGGCGACACCGAGCCCACGGTGGCGAGGAACGACAGGTTGGATTCGACCGTGTCGAGTTCACGCTGCAGGCTGGCGCGCATGGCGCGGCGGGAGCCGTCGAGCAGGGCCGACGGGTCGACCACGCGGCGTTCGCGCAGCTTCATGAACTCGCGCATGCCCGACGCGAAGATGCGTTCCATGGGGGCGCCGTCGGTGCGCTGCGCGGCGTCGCTGTAGAGGTCGTTGAGGTTGCGGCCGGTCCAGAACTCCCGCTCGAACTCCTCGTTGGTGCTGCGCACCTTGCGCAGCCCGAAGAGCTTGCCGAAGATCACCGTCCAGCTGGCGAGCGAGGTGAGGAGCAGGCCGGCCATCACGAGCTTGACGACGAAGCTCGCATTCATGATCAGCGAGACGATGGAGAAATCCTGGTTCATTCGGGCGGTGTCCTGGCTCGGGAGGTGCGACGGTGTGACGCCGGGGTGGGGGCGCGGGTTCCGTGGGAAAAGTCCGATTATCGCGGGGACGGCGTCAGACCCTCGAGCAACTCGCTGGGAATGCGGCGTGGTTTGAAACTGTCGGTATCGACGCAGCCGATGCGGATCTCTCCTTCGGCCAGGCGTTCGTCGCCGCGCCAGGCCACCTGGGCGATGTCCATCGAGGCGCGGCCGGCCTCGCGCACCTCGACCGTGACGCGCAGCTGGTCGTCGAGGCGGGCCGGGCGCAGGTAGCGCACGCGGGTGTCGGCCACCACGAACATCACGCGCTGGTTCGCGCGCAGGGTTTCCTGCTCGAAGCCGCGGGCGCGCAGCCACTCGGTGCGGGCGCGCTCGAAGAACTTCAGGTAGTTGGCGTAGAAGACGACGCCGCCGGCGTCGGTGTCTTCCCAGTAGATGCGCAGCGTGTGCGCGAAGGAGGAGGTCTGGGTCATGGGTGCGGTGCGGGCGGCGGCTGGCCGTCCCGACCGCGGATTATGGCAAGACGCGCTTGTAGACCGGGCCCCAGGCCGGGTGGCCCTGCTCGGAGCGGCTCAGCGCGAAGGCCGGATCCGCCTTGCGGGCCTCGCGGAAGGCCGTCTCACACAGCGGCGTGCGGTTGCTGGTGCAGTAGATGAACGCGAGGTACTTCTGGGCGGCGGCCACGTCCTTCGCGGACACGAGGCCGGCCTGCAGCGAGGCGTTGAGCTGCTTCTCGGACTCGACGTACTGGCCGTCCTCGTAGGTGCGGATGCCCGCGAGCAGGGCCTTCTCGGCCGGGCGGGCGGTGACGTCGAGCAGGCCGACGGGCGCTTCCGGCGGTTGCGCGCAGCCCGCGGCGAGCGCGAGCACCGCGGTGGAGAGCGACAGCAGCAGGGTCTTGGTCATGATCCGAAGCGGTGTTTCACGTTGACGGGCTGGCCCGAGACCACGTTGACGGTGGCCGTGTACGGCGGGAATTCGTCGTTGCGGATCACCACGGTGTGGCGGCCTTCGGGCAGGTTGAGTTCGTTCAGCGGCGGGGCGGTGCCGACGGCGCGGCCGTCGACCTCGACGTTGCCCCACGGGCTCACGGCGATGCGCACGGTGCCCGTGGCGGCCACGGCCGGGGTAGCGGCGGCCTTCTCGGCCCGTTCGCGGGCCTCGCGGGCGCGGCGTTCCTTCGGGGTTTCCTTCGGCGGCTTGGCCGGCTTGGCCTGGGCCACGTCGGTGGCGGGAGCCTTGGCGACCGGCGCCGGAGGCGTGAGCTTGACCGTGGGCAGCGGATCGGCCGGGGCGGCCGCGGGCGCAGCCGCCGTGGCCGTGTTGGCCGCGACGAGGTCGGGGGACGTGGCGGCCGGGCCGGCGGCGGGCGCCGGATCGGGCAGCGGCGGCACGGCGGAAGCGGGTTCGGCGGTGGTCGCGAGCGGGGCGGCCGAGGCCGGCTCCACGGGCGGCGCGGGTTCGGCGACGGCCGCGGCGGGCTGGGGCTGGGCCGCGGACGCGGTGGGCAGGGCGGCCTGCAGGGCTTCCGCGCCGTCGCCGTGCGACGCCAGGCCCCACCAGGCGGCGCCGGCGATGGCCAGGCCCGCGACACCCGCGGCGACCCACGCGAGGCGGCGCTTCGACGCGGCGGCGGGCGCTTCGGGCACCTCGGCGTCCTGCTGGGGATGTTCCTCGAGCCAGTGGCGCAGTTCGCGCGACAGCGAGCGGGCCGAGCTGAACCGGTCGTCGCGGTTCTTCTGCATGGCGCGCGCGGCGATCTCGGACAGCGCCTTCGGCACGTTGGCGTCCACCTCGTGGGCGGCCGGCGGTTCGTACTCGAGCACCGAGCCGGTGATCTCGGACAGCGTGCTGCCGCGGAAGGGGCGCACGTCGGTCAGCAGTTCGTACAGCACGACGCCGAGCGAGAAGACGTCGGTGCGGCGGTCCACCGTGTCGCCGCGGATCTGCTCGGGCGACATGTAGTACGGCGAGCCGCCCACCAGGTCGCCCTCGCCCTGGGCGTCGTGCTGGTGCGCGACGCGGGCGATGCCGAAGTCGAGCACGCGTGGCTGCGTGCGCCCGACCATGAAGATGTTGGCCGGCTTGATGTCCCGGTGCACCACGCCCTTCGAGTGGGCGTAGGCGAGGGCGTCGGCGACGCGGCGGATCACGAGGGCGGCCTGCGTGGGCGTGGGGCGCCAGCCTTCGAGGCGCAGCTGGCGCAGGTCGCGCCCGCGCAGCAGTTCCATCGCGATGTACGGGCCCTGGTCGCTGACGCCGGCGTCGAACACCGTGACGATGTGCGGGTGGCTCAGGCCCCCGGCGGCGCGGGCCTCGTTGAGGAACAGGGCGTTGAACGAATCGCGCTCGTCGGCTGAGATCTCGAGGTTCAGCGTCTTGATGGCGATGAGCCGCGACAGCAGCGGGTCGTGCGCGGCGAAGACGCGGCCGAGACCGCCTTCACCGATCTGGTACTTGAGCGCGTAGCGGCCGATGTGGCCGATGGTGGAGAGCTGGTCGGTGGCGACGACGGCCTTCGCCGGCTGCGTGCCGGGCTGGCTCTCGGGACCGCTGTCCGGGCTGGCGTAGGTGCGGGCCACGGGCGTCGCGGACAGGCCCAGGTCCGTGTCGCTCCACGGCGCGGAGTCCGGGGACGGTGTCGCGTCGGCGGGGTCGGGCAGTGACGGTTCGGGCTCGGGACCAGACATGGAAGTGCAAAGGGCGTGGTCCAGCGACCACCACGAACCGAGCTTAGTGCAATGTGCCCGGGCCAAGGCACCAAAAAGCACCGGCTTCGTTGATTTCGTAACACACCGACACGAAACACGACGCCCGGCAAAGAGTTCGATGCGTGGGGCCCACGAGACGGTGTGAAAAAAGTCCAGGGCCTCGGTAGAGGCTCGGACAAAAAAGTCCAGGGCCTCGGTAGAGGCTCGGACAAAAAAGTCCAGGGCCTCGGCAGAGGGCCTGGACTTGTTCGACAGGGCGGAAGGGTTTTCGGGTCAGCGCTTCGAGGCCTTGAACGCCTCGACTTCCACCGCGCGCAGGTCGACGGCCGCCTTGTCGAGCACGCCGTTGACGTACTTGTGGCCGTCGGTGCCGCCGAAGCTCTTGGCCAGTTCCACGGCCTCGTTGATCGCCACCTTGTACGGGATGTCGATGCAGTGCTTGAGCTCGTACGCGCCGATCATCAGCACGCCGTGTTCGATGGGGGACAGCAGGTTCGTCTGGCGGTCGACGTGGCGCTTGAGCACGCCGTCGAGGTCGGCGGCTTCGGCGATGCAGCCGTGCAGCAGGGCCTCGAAGTGGGCGGGGTCGCACTTGTCGAAGCCTTCCTGCTCGCGCATGTGGGCGTCGATCACGGCGGCCTCGGTGCCCGAGAGCAGCCATTCATAGAGGCCTTGCAGGGCCACCTCGCGCGAGCGGCGGCGGGCCGATTTCGGCGCGGCGGCCTTCGAGGCGCCACGTGGGGCGGCGGGCTTTTTCTTCGGGGGGGTATCGGTCACGAAAGGTCTTCCAGCAGATTGGCCATTTCCACGGCCACACGGGCGGCGTCGCGCCCTTTTTCATCGGCCCGGGCCCACGCCTGTTCCTCGTTCTCGACGGTCAGGATCGCGTTGGCCACGGGCAGTTCATGGTCGAGGGCGATGCGCGTCACGCCGGCGCCGCTCTCGTTGGCCACGAGTTCGAAGTGGTAGGTCTCGCCGCGGATGATGCAGCCGAGGGCGATGAGGGCGTCGAACCGGCCGCTCTCGGCCATCGCGTTCAGGGCGATGGGCACCTCGAGGGCGCCGGGCACGGTCACGTGCTTGATGTGCTTGGCCGAGACACCGAGCACCACCAGTTCGTCGATGCACGACGTGGCGAGCTGCTGGGTGAGCTTCTCGTTGAAGCGGGCCTGGACGATGCCGATGCGCAGGTCGGTCCCATCGAGGTCGGTGGCCTGGCCTTTGTCAGCAGCTTGCATGGGGGAAATCCTCGGGAGGGTGGAAAGCGGGGGTCTTCACTCGGCCGCGACGAAGCCGGTCACTTCGAGGCCGAAGCCGGTCATGCTCGGCATGCGGCGCGGGCTGCCCAGCAGCTTCATGCGCGTGACGCCGAGCTCGCGGAGGATCTGGGCGCCGACGCCGTAGATGCGCAGGTCCATCTGGCCGCGCGGTGCGGCCGGCGCCTGGTCGCCCGTGGCCTGCAGGCGCGACACCAGCGACTTCGCGTCGTCGCCGCAGTTCAGCAGCACCGCGACACCGCGGCCCGAGGCCTGCAGCGCGGCGAGGGCCTTCGGCAGCGGCCACGAGTGGCCGCAGTCACCGGCGTCGAGCAGGTCGAGCACCGAGAGCGGCTCGTGCACGCGCACCAGCACCTCGTCGCCCGAGTCGACCGGGCCGTGGCTCAGCGCGAGGTGCACGCCGCCGGTGCGGTCGCGGAACGTGGTGCAGGTGAAGTCGCCCTGCGCGGTGTGCATGGTGCGCTGGCCGAGGCGCTCGATGAGCGATTCGTTGCGGCTGCGGTAGCCGATCAGGTCGGCGATGGTGCCGATCTTGAGGCCGTGTTCCTTCGCGAAGATCTCGAGGTCGGGCAGGCGGGCCATGGTGCCGTCGTCCTTCATGATCTCGCAGATCACGGACGTGGGGCTCAGGCCGGCCATGCCGGCGAGGTCGCAGCCGGCTTCGGTGTGGCCGGCGCGCATGAGCACGCCGCCGTCCTGCGCCTGCAGCGGGAAGATGTGGCCGGGCTGCACCAGGTCGGACGCCTGCGCGTCCTTCGCGACGGCGGCCTGCACGGTGCGGGCGCGGTCGGCGGCCGAGATGCCGGTGGTGACGCCGGTGGCGGCTTCGATCGAGACGGTGAACGCGGTGCCGTGCTGCGTGCCGTTGCGGCGGGTCATGGGCGGCAGCTGGAGCCGTTCGCAGCGTTCGCGCGGCAGCGTGAGGCAGATCAGCCCGCGGCCGAAGCGGGCCATGAAGTTGATGGCCTCGGGCGTGACGTGGTCGGCGGCCAGCACGAGGTCGCCCTCGTTCTCGCGGTCTTCCTCGTCGACGAGGATGACCATGCGGCCGGCGGCCAGTTCGGCGACGAGTTCGGGGATGGGGCTGATCGACATCACGGGATTTTAGCCGGAGGGGCCCGGGTGGCGCCCGTCCGTCGATGTCGACCTCGTCAACAAGCCGTCATCCCGGCGAACGCCGTGATCCACCGTGGGCGAGGCTCGCCATCCGGCGGGTGGGCCCCGGCGTTCGCCGGGGTGACGGGCCGGGATCAGCCGACCGATCGCAGCGACAGGATCCGCTCCGTGTACCGCGCGATCTGGTCGATCTCGAGGTTCACCTTGCTGCCGGCCTTCAGCTGGCCGAGGGTGGTGTGCTCCAGCGTGTGCGGGATCAGGTTGATGCTGAACTCGCAGCCGGTGGCGCGGTCTTCGGTGCGGTTCACGGTGAGGCTCACGCCGTTGACGGTGATGGAGCCCTTGTAGACGAGGTAGCGGGCGAGGTCGGTCGGGGCCTCGATGCGCAGTTCCCACGATTCGCCCACCGGGGCGAAATGGGTCACGGTGCCGACGCCGTCGACGTGGCCGCTGACCATGTGGCCGCCCAGCCGGTCGTTGGCGCGCAGGGCCTTCTCGAGGTTCACGGCGCCCTCGGTGGCGAGGCCGGCGGTCTTGTCGAGGCTTTCGGCGGAGATGTCGATGGTGAAGCGGCGGGCCGCGGGGTCGAAAGTCGTGACGGTCATGCAGGCGCCGTTCAGCGCGATGCTGTCGCCGAGCTGCACGTCGTCGAGGTAGCCGGCCGGCGTTTCGAGCGTCAGGCGCTTGCCGTGGGACGGGTCGGCGCCGAGGGCCTCGACGGCGGAGATGCGGCCGAGGCCGGTGATGATGCCTGTGAACATGGTGGTGCGCGGGTCGGTGTCTCAGGGGCGGGCCAGCACTCGGAGGTCGGTGCCGACACGCTCGATGTCGTGGAACTGTAGCGTCACCGCGTCACCCAGGTCGGTGAGCGGGCCAAAGGTGGCGAGGTCGCGGCCGGGGCCGAGGAGCTTCGGGGCGAGGTACACGAGGTATTCGTCGACGAGGCGCTGCTGCACGAAGGCGCCGCTCAGCGTGCGGCCGGCCTCCACGTGCAGTTCGTTGATGCCGCGTTCGCCGAGCAGACGGAGCACCGCGGGCAGGTCCACGCGGCCGTCGGATCCCGGGGTTTCGACGATCTCGGCGCCGCGTGCGCGCAGGGTGTCTGCCCGGGCGGGGTCGGCGCGGGCGGTGAACACCAGCACAGGACCCGGTTCGTCGAGGATGCGTGCGGAGGGCGGGGTGGCGAGGTGCGAGTCGAGGACGACCCGCAGCGGCTGGCGGGGCGTGTCGACGAGGCGCACGTCGAGGCGGGGGTTGTCATCGCGCACCGTGCCCACGCCGGTGAGCACGGCGCCCGCGCGGCGGCGCCAGGCGTGGCCGTCGGCGCGGGCGGCCTCGCCGGTGATCCATTGGCTCACGCCGTTGTCGAGCGCCGAGCGGCCGTCGAGCGACACGGCGGCCTTCAGGCGCACCCAGGGGCGGCCCCGTTGCATGCGGGAGAAGAAGCCGATGTTCAGTTCGCGGGATTCGTCGCCCCCGAGCCCCACGTCCACCTGGATGCCCGCCGCGCGCAGCCGCGCGTGGCCCCGGCCGGACACGAGTTCGTTGGGGTCCTCGATGGCCGCCACCACGCGGGCGAGGCCCGCGGCCACGAGCGCGTCGCAGCACGGCGGGGTGCGGCCGTGGTGCGAGCAGGGTTCGAGCGTGACGTACGCGGTGGCGCCGCGGACGTCCTCGCCCCGCGCGGCGGCATCGCGCAGCGCCATCACCTCGGCATGCGGCCCGCCGGCCTGCTGCGTGTGGCCCTGGCCCAGCACCCGGCCGGTGGTGTCGGTGATGACGCAGCCCACGCGCGGGTTCGGTTCGGTGAGTGCGATGGCCTGGCGCGCGAGCGCGAGGGCCTGCTGCATCGCCGTGCGGTCGGCAGGCGAGGGGTTCGGGAGGGACGGGGCGGGAGAGGTCACGGCTGGTGCTGAACGGTGTCGGCCAAGTCGACATTGTGAGGGCCTTGGAGGCCCCTCGAGTCCGTGGGGCAGGCCTGGTCGCCCCGGACCATGAGGAAGTTCTGCTGCACGAGCGAGGTGGTGACGTTCGTGTAGGTGGCCGGGTGCTCGTCGTTGCGGTCGATGGCGCCGCTCGCGTCGAGGTCGGCGACATAGCGGCACACGCGGCGGTGGTCGCGGTGGAGGCCGATGCGCCAGCCGACGGGGACGAGGTCGAGCCGGCCCGACCAGCCGGCGCCGTGCGCCGGCAGCGGCACGACGCAGATGTACCGGGCGAACCGTTCGGCGCCCGCCGGGGAGCCAGAGGCAGCGGAGGCGGCGGAGGCCGGGGGCGACGCCACCGTGCAGGTCGCCGGTTCCGAGGGCGGGTCGAGCACGAGCGCGACCTCGACCGGCCGGGGCGGCTCGCCCGCCGAACGCGGGTCGGGCGGGGTGGTGTCGGAGAAACGCACGTGGCCCGTGAGCCAGCGCCCCTGGAACGGTTCGCAGCCGGTGGGTTCGCCGTCCGGCGGGGGCGGGGTGGCGCAGGCGGCCACGACGTCGCCGGTGGTGCCGTCGATCAGGAAGGCGGGTTGGCCGGCCCGAGCCTGCGGCGCCGGGGACCACACGTGCTGGCCGCCCACGGCCCGGGCGTCGGCGGGGATGGCCGGGTGGCGCCCGTGGGGCAGGGCCACGGGACCGGGTGGCGTGGGGAGCGCCACCAGCGCCGCGTGGACGGGCAGGGCGCTGTCGATCGCGCTGGGGACCACGAGCCGGCGGGCGAGGCCCTCGCGGTCGGACCAGCGCACGTCGACCGCGCCGAGTTTCATCGGCGCCTCGGGGGCGGGCAGGAAGCTCGTGCGCACGGTGAACCGCGTGGCGGCCGTGTCCACGTCCCGCGTGGAGGCGCCGATGGTGTCGAAGCCGGCCAGCCCGGGTTCGGCGTCGGCCGTCGCGAACGACCGCAGCCGCTCGAGGGTGTCGCGGGCCAGCTGCACGGCCAGATGGCGGTCGTGCGCCAGCCCGGCTTCGACGTGTGCCCGGGCCTGCCAGTGCATCGCGCCGAACAGGGCGAGCGACAGCAGCGCGAACGCGACCAGCGCTTCCAGCAGGGCGATGCCGCGGGGCCGGGTCATTCGAAGTCCTTCCAGCTGCCCGGCACGCGCACGAAGGTGCCGATGCGGTGATGCAGCGCCTGCAGCGTGGCCGGGTCGTGGAGGATGCGCGTGGCGCCGCTGCCCAGCAGGTCGCCCTCGGCCACCACGGCCCCCGTGACCTCGGCCGAACCGGGGGTGTCCCAGCGGGGCGATCGCGCCCACACCACGCCGTGGATGCGCACCGCCGCGTCGAGACGCACCGGCCCGTCGACCACGAGCATCACCGGCCGGGTGGGGCTGCCCAGGGTGACGGCGGCGCCGAGGTGCAGCCCGCCGGCGAGCCACAGCATCGGGTGGTGCACCGACGGACCGAGGAGCGATGCGAGCTGCGCGTCGCAGGCCTGGCGGCAGTCGACATGGCGCACCGACGGCAGGGCGCGCCAGGCGGCGGGGTCGAGGTGGAACTGGCGCGCGAAGGCCGCCGCGGGGTCGGGCAGGCCCAGCGCAGGGTCGTCGGCGAGCACCAGCGACGCTCGCGGGGCCCCGGGCGGGCCGTGGACGCCCAGCCGGCCGGCCCGCACCGCACCGCCGGCCCGCACGGCGAGGGCGCCGGGGCGAACGCCCGCCGCGACGGACCAGGGCGCTTCGCCGAGGTCGAGGCGCCCGTGGACGGTCAACGCCGCGGCCGGCGGGTGGGCCAGCGCCGGCAGGTGGCCCACCGAGACGGCGGCGCGGGCCCGCGCGTCGGGCTGGGCGTCCGAGGGCCCGCCGCAGTCGGTCGCCCAGCCGCTGCAGCCGGTGGCGCTCAGTTGCATCACGTCGGACGGGACGCCCGGGGCCAGGCGCACGGTGAACGCGGCGTGGGGTGGTGTGTCGGTGGCCCGGGGCGCCGAGGGCGCGCCACACCGGCATTCCCAGCCGGCCTCGTGGATCGCGCAGGCCGCGGCGAGGGGCGGGGGTGACCAGGCGCCGTCGTCGTCCGGCGCGCCGGCGTGGGTGTCGCGGAAGGACGGTGCGGCGGGCGTGGGGTCGGGGTGGCATCGGCCGTCGACCGCTCCTCCGGCGTTCAGGCGCCCCAGCATCCAGTCGATGCCCGCATCGGCGGCCTCGGCCGCCACCGCCGCGTGCTGCTGGTTGGCCGCGAGGCGCTGGCTGGTGAGCAGGTGACCGTGCACGACCCCGGCCAGCAGCAGGAGCACGCCCGCCACGGTCAGCACGACGGGCAGCGTGGCGCCGCCTCGGGCGGCCGCGCGCGGGACGTGGCGGGCCCTCATGGCGGACACGCGCCCACGAGCTGGTCGTTCCGCAGCCGGACGTGGCCGGCGACCCGCCGGACCCGCGCGGGGTCGTGCGTGGCGGTGGCGTCGATAGACACGTCGAAGCCCAGCGTGCGGGCGCGCGGCGGGCAGGCCGGGCCTTCGGTGGGGCAGGGGCGCGAGCACACGGCGCCGAAGGCGCGGTCCTGCGTGCGTGGCTCGATGTGCAGCGCGGTGATCCGCAGCCGCGAGGGATCGGTGAGTGGTTGCCAGCGGCCTTGGCCCAGTTCGATGTCGAGCATGTGGTCGCGCAGGCGGAAGCCGAACCGCTCGTGGCTGGCGACCACGCCATCGGCGGCCGGGGCGCCCGCCGCGCCACCCGGACTCGAGTAGGTGAACCGCACCTGGTCGGGCGGGCCCGGCGTGATGCCGTGGGGGTTGGGCGGCGGCACGATCCCGCCCGGGCGCGAGACGCCGTCCCGGGGTGCGTCGGCCCAGTGTCCGGCCCGCCGCAGGTGGCGGGCCAGCAGGTGGGCGGTGACGTGGAGGTCCTGGTCGAGGCGGTCGTCGAGCAGCAGGCGGCGGGTGTCGCGGGCCTGGTGGACCATGGCCGCCAGGGCCACGGTGGAGACGAACAGCCCGACGGCCAGCCCCACCATCAGTTCGGCGATGGAGAGGCCGCGTTGATGGCGAGGCCGGCGGACCGTCGGCGGGGTGAGGCGCCGCCGCATCATCGGCCCCAGCACCGGCGGTTCGCGGCGTCGGTGTTCTCGGCGCCCGCGGCCGTGCGCGACACCATGGCGGTGTGGGCCTGTTCGAGGCGCAGTGCCAGCACGGCGCAGGCGGTGTCGGCCCGTTGACCCGCCTGTGCCTCGGCCAGCAGCAGGTAGCCGACCGCGGAGGGTTCCTGCACCGCGAGGCGGTAGTGTCCCTGGGGCGACGAGGCGGGGGCGCCGAGCTCCGTGGCCGAGGCATACCCGGGATGGTCGGCCCGCCACCGGGCCTGCAGGTGCTGCAGCTGCATCAGCGCGAGTTGCGCATCGGCCCGGCGCGACCGGAGCCACTGGGCCTGGAAGGACGGCCAGGCGAAGGTGGCCAGGAGGGCGACGATGGCCATCACCACCAGGACCTCGACCAGCGTGAACCCACGGACCCGCGGGTGACGACACACGGCGGCGCCCATGTCAGCACGCCGCATGGCCCGCCACCGTGCCACCCGGCGAACACGAGCGCACGCGCCCCATGACGCTGACGATCTGGTGCACCGCGGCGCCCGAGGCGCTGGTGAACTGGAAGGTGCCGGCGGGCGTGCAGGTGCCCAGCTGCGGATCGAAGTGGAGTGACGTGGCCGGCGCCCTCAGGGTGAGTCGCCGGTGGGCCGGCAGGTCGACCTGGCGCAGCCAGGCCGCCTCGCCCGAACACCGGCCCTGGCACGAGCACGCCGACGCGGGGCCGGTGTGCACGAGGTAGCAGGCGCCGGCCGCGCCATCGGGCAGCACGGACAGCCGGACCGGCTCGTTGCGCACCACCGCCTCGAACCGGGCGAACTGCAGGTCGCCCGCGAGGGCGGTGGCCGCGGCGTCGAGGCGCCAGCGGTCGACGAGGGCTTGCAGCGGCGGCCACGCCAGCAGCGCGAGGATCGCGACGAGGACCAGCACGACGAGGGCCTCGACCAGCGTGAACCCGCGCGGGACCGTGGGCGATTCGGGGGAACGGATGCGGAAGGACATGCCCTCCACTGTAGGAACGGCCGGTGTCGCACCGGCTGCACCCACGGCGGCCTAACCCCGCCCGCGCACAGGTGGTGGAGATGCCGCGTTCAGATGTCGCGGATCAGTTGCCTGAACTCGTCGACGTCCTCGAAGCTGCGGTACACGGAGGCGAAGCGAACGTAGGCGACCTTGTCGATGCGCTTGAGCTCGCGCATGACGTACTCGCCGAGGCGCGTGGACGCAACTTCCTTCGTGCCGCTGTTGAGCAGCTTGTCCTGGATGCGCTCCATGGCCGCGTCGATCTGCTCGACGCTCACCGGCCGCTTGCGCAGCGCGAGGCTCATCGAGGCGCGGATCTTCGACGGATCGAACTCGGCCCGCGTGCCGTCCTTCTTGACGACGTGGGGCAGCGCGATCTCGGCGCGTTCGTAGGTGGTGAAACGCTTGTCGCAGCTCTGGCACCGGCGGCGCCGGCGCACGACGTCGCCCTCGTCGGACTCGCGCGTCTCGACGACCTGGGTTTCCTCGTGGCTGCAGAAGGGGCAACGCATCGTGGCGGAACGGAAGCGAACGGCCGGCGCGCGCGAACGCGCGCCGGCCGTGGACAGGTCAGCGGTAGACCGGGAAGTCGCGCGTCAGCGCCGCGACCTTGGCACGCACGGCGGCCAGGTTGGCTTCGTCGTGCGGGTTGTCGAGCACGTCGGCGATCAGGTTCGCGGTGGCGCGGGCCTGTTCTTCCTTGAAGCCGCGCGTGGTGAACGCCGGCGAACCCAGGCGGATGCCGCTGGTGATCATCGGCTTCTGCGGGTCGTTCGGGATGCCGTTCTTGTTGCAGGTCATGTGGGCCAGGCCCAGGATGGCCTCGGCTTCCTTGCCCGTCAGGTTCTTCGGGCGCAGGTCGACCAGCATCACGTGGCTTTCCGTGCGGCCGCTGACGATGCGCAGGCCGCGCTGCACCAGCGTCTCGGCCAGCACGGCGGCGTTCTTCACGACCTGCTGCTGGTAGGCCTTGAACTCGGGCGACAGGGCTTCCTTGAAGGCCACGGCCTTCGCGGCGATGACGTGCATCAGCGGGCCGCCCTGGATGCCGGGGAAGATCGCGCTGTTGATCTTCTTCGCGATGTCTTCGTTGTTCGTCAGGATGACGCCGCCGCGCGGGCCGCGCAGGCTCTTGTGCGTGGTGGACGTGACCACGTCGGCGAACGGCACCGGGTTCGGGTACACGCCCGCGGCGATCAGGCCGGCGTAGTGGGCCATGTCGACCATGAAGTACGCGCCGACGGCCTTGGCCACCTTCGCGAAACGTTCGAAGTCGATGCGCAGGCTGTAGGCCGAGGCGCCCGCGATGATCAGCTTGGGCTTGTGCTCGTGGGCCAGGCGTTCCATCGCGTCGTAGTCGATGGCTTCGTTGGCGTCGAGGCCGTAGCTGACGACCTTGAACCACTTGCCGCTCATGTTGAGCTGCATGCCGTGGGTCAGGTGGCCGCCTTCGGCGAGGCTCATGCCCATGATGGTGTCGCCCGGCTGCAGCAGGCCGAAGAACACGCCCTGGTTGGCCTGCGAGCCCGAGTTCGGCTGCACGTTGGCGAAGCCGGCGCCGTAGATCTGCTTCAGGCGGTCGATGGCCAGCTGTTCGGCGATGTCGACGTATTCGCAGCCACCGTAGTAGCGCTTGCCGGGGTAGCCCTCGGCGTACTTGTTCGTGAGCTGGGTGCCCTGCGCGGCCATGACGGCCGGCGACGCGTAGTTCTCGGACGCGATCAGCTCGATGTGGTCTTCCTGGCGCTGGTTCTCGTTCTGGATGACGGCCCAGAGCTCGGGATCGACGGAAGCGATGGTGGATTGGGAACGGTCGAACATGGTGTGGCAGTCCTCTTGGAAAAGAAGTCCCGGGTGGAACCCCTGCCGACGAACACCCCGGGGAGGGGAGGTCGATGGCAAACGGTCACAGGGCTGCCCAGGCGAACGGCTGAAACGGCAAGGGCTGTTGCCCCGGCCGGCTGCGCTTCCCGGTGGTTCACCACCTCAGGCTCGCGAACGCTCGGTTCGTGACGCCCCATCGCCAGTCGCGCAGGTGTGGGAGTGTACCGCGAGGCGCCCCCGGGCGCCAAACCGCGGCGGGTGGATCAGTTCAGCAGCGCGACCTTGTCGCCCACGGGGGTGTGGGACATGCTGGTGCGCACGGCGGCGTCGGCGGCGGGTTCGGCCGCGGGGGCCTCGACCGGGTCGTTGGCCACGGCCGTGACCGGCGGCGGCGAACCCAGCGGGGCGTTGACGGGCACGTGGCCGCCACCGGAGATGGCGCGCAGGTGGGACTGTTCCGCCAGCACCTTCCAGGCGTAGCCGCCGTCGTCGGCGAGGTTGGCCGCGCCCACGTAGTAGCGCAGGCCGCCTTCGATGCTGCCGGCGCGGGCGATGCATTCCTTCAGCACGCGCACGCCGACGCGCAGGTTCGTCACCGGGTCGAACGCGGCGTGGTTGCCGCCGAACGGCTCGTACTTGTCGTCGTGGACGCGGGTCATGACCTGCATCAGGCCCTGGGCGCCCACCGGGCTCTGGGCGAACGGGTTGAAGCTCGACTCGATGGCCATGATGGCCAGGATCAGCGTGGGTTCGACGTTGGTCTTCGCGCCGACGGTCCAGGCTTCCTTGACGAGGCGGCTGACGGGTTCGGGCGCGACCTTGTAGCGGCGCGAGATCCACACCGCCACGGCGGCCTGCTGCTTCGTGAGGTCCTTCAGGTCGGCGGCGGTGGCGCGCAGGATGGCGTCGGGTTCGTTGAACGAGGCGAGGGCCTCGATGGTGCCCTCGGTGCGGGCTTCGTGGCGGGCCTGCAGCCAGCCGAGCGCCTGGGATTCGAACGAGGCGCGCAGGTCGGCGCGACCGGCGGCGAACACCAGCAGCGCCACCAGGGCGAAGCCGACGAGCGCGAACGTGTTGTGGCTGACTTCCAGCAGGCCGTGGCCCACGTCGCGCAGGAACACCTGGGTGCCGCGGGCGACGGATTGAGCCGCACCCATCACGGGGGCGGTTCGTTGACGAAAGGTCTTCATGTCACTCCTGTCCTCATCGCCATCATCCCGCGCCTGGCCCTCGATGGGGGCCCCTCGTGCAGGGGGACAGCGATAATCTGCCGCATCGCCCAGGGCCCGATCCGGACGGTGTCGGGACCTGCGCCTATGCGGCTTCTTCTCAGTGAGTGCCCTCCGTTCACGTCAACGAATGGGGGCACGGGTAATCCCTGATCTGTGTCAGAGTGCGCGGATTCTAGGAAGACGATTTCTAATGAGTCAAGAATATGAAAACCATTTCTCATAACTCAAAAGCATGAAATACCGCGATTTGCGTGACTTCTTGGCGGGTCTCGAACGCGATGGCGAACTCCGTCGGATAGCGGACCCTGTATCGGCGCGGCTTGAAATGACAGCGGTCAGTGACAAGGTGTTGCGGGCCGGCGGCCCGGCGCTGTGGTTCCAGAACCCGACGGGTTACAAAATTTCCGCCTTGACGAACCTGTTCGGAACGACAGGTCGGGTCGCCCGGGGCATGGGCGCCAAGGACTTGAGCGAGTTGCGCGACGTGGGCCGGGTGCTCGCGAGCCTGAAAGAGCCGGAGCCGCCGCGCGGCCTGAAGGACACCGGCCGCCTGCTCCAGATGGCCAAGGCGCTCTGGGACATGAAACCCGCCTCGGTGCGCAAGGCGCCGTGCCAGGAGGAGGTGCTGCAGGGCAGCGAGGTGGACCTCGACGAACTGCCGGTGCAGACCTGCTGGCCGGGCGACGCCGGCCCCCTGATCACCTGGGGCCTCGTGATCACGCGCGGCCCGCAGTCGGTCGCGAACCCGCGCCGCCGCCAGAACCTGGGCATCTACCGCCAGCAGGTGATCGGCCGCCGCCAGGTGATCATGCGCTGGCTCGCCCACCGCGGCGGCGCGCTCGACTTCCGCGACTTCGCCCGCGTGAACCCGGGCCAGCCGTTCCCCATCGCCGTGGCGCTGGGCGCCGACCCGGCCACCATCCTCGGCGCCGTGACCCCGGTGCCCGACACTCTCTCCGAATACCAGTTCGCCGGCCTGCTGCGTGGCGGGCGCACCGAGGTGGTCGACACGGGCGTGGGCGAGGCGGGCGCGATGCTGCAGGCCCCGGCCTCGGCCGAGATCGTGCTCGAGGGGCACATCCCGACCGCCGAGCCGGGCTGGACCGGCGTCAGCGAACGCGGCGTGCCGATGAAGGAGATCGGTGGCTACCAGCACGCGCTGGAAGGCCCGTTCGGCGACCACACCGGCTATTACAACGAGCAGGACTGGTTCCCGGTGTTCGAGGTCACGCGACTCACGCGCCGGCAGGACCCGATCTACCACTCCACCTACACCGGCAAGCCGCCCGACGAACCCGCCGTGCTGGGCGTGGCGCTGAACGAGGTGTTCGTGCCCATCCTGCAGAAGCAGTTTCCCGAGATCACCGACTTCTACCTGCCGCCCGAGGGCTGCAGCTACCGGATGGCGATCATCAGCATCCGCAAGAGCTACCCGGGCCACGCCAAGCGGTTGATGTTCGGGGTGTGGAGCTTCCTGCGCCAGTTCATGTACACGAAGTTCATCGTGGTGACGGACGAGGACGTGGACATCCGCAACTGGCAGGAGGTGATCTGGGCCATCACCACCCGCATGGACCCCGTGCGCGACACCACGCTCGTGGAACACACGCCCATCGACTACCTGGACTTCGCGTCACCGGTGAGCGGCCTGGGCGGCAAGATGGGGCTCGACGCCACGAACAAATGGCCGGGCGAGACGTCGCGCGAATGGGGCCGCACGATCGCGATGGACGCGGACGTGGAGGCGCGCGTAGCGCATCTGTTCGACGTCGTGATGAAACCTTCGAACTGAGCCCGGGTTATCCATAGAGACGGCGAACTTGCAAGCCGGCGGGCCAGCGCCTAACTTCAAGTCACCTGCCAAGCAGGTGCAACCCAAGTCGCAGTCTCTGCGCACAGGAGCCCCGGACTCCATTCCTCCGGAGCCCCGAAATGGCGACGTCAGTCGCCCGCCCCTCCCACCGTTCTGGTCGGGAGGGGTCCTCGTTTCTGCCCCCCAGTCGCTTCGCTCCTGCCCCCGAGGGGCGCCACGGGTCGCCCGGGAGACCCGGGCTCGCGTGTGGCTTGATCTGTCGGCGTCGCTGCGCTCGCCTCTCCGCTTCGCGCATGCGCTTCGGGGCATTGCTCGCTTCGCTTGCTCGCCCCTTGTTGTCATTCCGGCCGGTGCCCTGATCCGCTGGATCCCTGGGTCGGGTCATGCGCCGGTGGCGGTGGCGGCGAGTTCGTGGAGGATGCGGTTGACCTTCTCGAAGCCTTCGGTCGAAGGCGTCCAGTCGAACCAGGCAGGGCGGTTCGAGCGGGCGAGGCCCATGGGGGCGGGCTGGATGCGCATGGCGCCGCCGGCGGCCATCTCGAACATCTTCACGGCGCGGGGCATGTGGGTGCCGTGGGTGACGAGCACGATGTGGTGGATGCCGTCGGCGCGCAGCATGGCCACGGTGCGCATGGCGTTTTCGCGGGTGTCGCGGGACGTGTCCTCGATCCACTTCAGCGGGCGGCCGAATTCCTGCGCGGCGATGCGGGCGCCGATCTGGGCTTCGGCCAGGCTGTCGGGGCGCGCCGCCCATCCCACGCCGCCGCTCATCGCCATCGGGATGCCGGTTTCGCGGTTCAGCCACATGCCGAAGCGCAGCCGTTCGAGGGTGGGGGCTCGCAGGTTCGCCACGGCGTACTCGGGCGCGAGGGCCTCGGCGCCGCCGCCCAGGATCACGATGGCCAAGGGCTTGCGGGCGCGTGCCGCATCCTTGAGTTCGGCGATGTCGGACAGGGACAGGGGCTTGGGCGGCTTGAGCGCGAGGTCGGAGATGAAATGGGCGGTCCCCACGCAGGAGCCGAGCCAGAGCAGGGCCACGCTCAGGATCACGATGAACCAGCCCAGGCCGCGGCGGGGCAGGATGAGCCGCGCGCCGACCAGCACGAGCAGCAGCAGCGGCACGGGGGGCAGCAGCAGGGCGCCGACGGCGGGTTTCCAGGACTCGATGCCGAGCAGGCTCATCAGGCCGTTCATGCGGGGGCTTTCTTCTGGGTGGGGAGCACGTTCCGGATGCGGATTGTGGGCCACCCGGAGGCCTCCGCCGGGCATGCCGGGCGTGACTTATTGCCGCAGCGGCGCGACGACCCGGTGACGAAGTGTCAGCGAGGATGTCAGCGGGATCGGGCCTCGAAGATCGCCGCCGTGGTGTTCATGGCGTGGGCGGCGACCTGGTCCAGGTTCGCGGCGACCACGTCGAGCGGGTAGGTGCCCGAGACGACGCCACCATAGGCGAGTTCGATGCCGACGACGTCGGGCGCCAGGCCCTCGATGGCGGCGACGAGCGCCTCGTCGAACGACGCCAGGTCCTCGTCGTCGAAGAGCGTTTCCGCCTCGAAGCTGACGCGGTAGGCGAAGGCAGCGGTTTCGTTCTGTTCGATGTCGAGGCGGACGATCATGGTGGTGGGGCGGGCGTCTTCGGAAAGGCGCATTGTCCCCCGGAACCTCCTCAGCAGGCGAGGCGGTGGCGTTCGCGGTAGATGACTTCGCGGGCGCGCGAGAGCGCGTGGGTGAGCGCGGCCTCGGGCGACGGCCAGCGGTGGCCGCACGCGATGCTGTCGTCGCGGTAGGCCACCGGGCCGGAGCCGTTCGGCCCGGTCATGCGGCTGACCACCACGGCGGCGATGTAGCCATCGCCGCAGGGACCTTCGACGGCGCCCGCGTAGATGCGGTAGTCGCCTTCGGTTCGTTCGTCGAAATACATGGCACGTCTCCTGGCGCCTGCGCACTGCTGCAGGCATGGACGCATCTTCGGGGCGGAGGTCCGGGGGCGCCATCCACCGAAGGGGCGTGAACCCCCATGAGAGGGGGCGGGCCCAAACTAGCCGGCCAATGCGACGCGATCGCGACCTTCGTCCTTCGCCACGTAGAGCGCATGGTCTGCGCGTTCGAGCGTGTCCGCCCAGTCCTCGTCGTCGGGGCCGAGGCTGCTGACCCCGATGCTGACGGTCACGCGCACGCCGTCGGCGGTGTGGGTGGCGACGGTGGCGGCGCGCAGCCGCTCGGCCACGGCCAGCGCGATGGCGGGCGGGGTCTCGGGGAGCAGCACGCAGAACTCCTCGCCGCCGAGCCGCCCGAGCAGGTCCTGCTCGCGCAGGAGCTTGCCCCAGCGTTCGGCGCAGACCTTCAGCACGCGGTCGCCCACGGCGTGGCCGTGGCGGTCGTTGATCAGCTTGAAGTGGTCGATGTCGAGCGCGAGCAGCGTCATCGGGCGGTCGAAACGCTTCGCGCGCAGGAACTCGCGTTCGGCGATGTCGCTGAAGGCCCTGCGGTTGCAGGTGCCGGTGAGTTCGTCGGTGGTGGCCAGCCGCTGGAGTTCCCGCTGCGCGTGGCGCAGCGCGCGCTGCGACCGGTGCAGGAACGCGGTGAACGCGACGACCCCGAGCGTGATGAGCGCGCAGGTACTGACCACGGCGCGCAGGCGGACGTTGTACGGCTCCATCACCTCGGCCAGGCTGCGCGACACCACCACGGTGACGGGCACGCCGGTGAGCCGCTCGTAGGTGCCGAAGCGGGCGATGCCGTCGGTCATCATGCCCTTGCTGGTGAAGGTGCCGTTGGCGCCGGTCTCGACGTCGTCGGCGAAGTTCTGGATGCTGCGCATGTCGCGGCCGAGGAACCGCGGGTCGAACGGGGTGCGCGACAGCAGCACGCCGTCGCGCCGCACGAAGCTGATGGTGCCGTCGGGCTGGTAGCGCAGCCGGTCGTGGATCTCGAACAGGCGGTCGAGCTGCACGACGCAGGTCACCAGCGTGAAGCGGGTCGTGGGCTGCTCGAGGCGCCACGACACCGGGATGGACCAGTGGCCCGTCACGCGGCTCTGGACCGGATTGCCGACGAACACGGCCCGGGGGGAGTGGACGTCGTCGTGGGCCAGGACGTAGTCGCGGTCGCCCACCTGGGCCGGCTGGCGGCCCGGCACCCAGGGCAGGGTGTAGAGGTTGCCGTCGCGGTCGACGATGCGCAGGTCGATGAGGCCGCGCGACGACCGGCTCATCTCGGCCACCAGCGCGGTGAATGCGGGGTCGGTCAGCGGGTCGATGTCAGGGTGCGCGCGCAGCCACAGGTCGAGGGTGCGCAGGTCGGTCTCGATGGCCCGGAACAGGCCCTCGGCGTGCTGGGCCACGGCCGTGTTGACGAGCCGCAGGTCGCGGCTGGCCTGCTCGAGCAGGCGGGCGTGCTGGACCGAGAAGAAGACGATCAACGCGGCCCAGAGGGCGGTGAGCAGGGCGCCCACCATCAGGATCAGACCGAACCGCTGGGCAGCGTCGGCGACGCGTCCGACGCGTGCCATGTGAAGCATGAAAAACTCGCTAACCAACAACCGGGGTAGCAAATTTTACGATCTGCCTTCACCGGGCGCTGGTCGACAGCCCGCCCGAACGCGGGGGGCGGCTGTCAAAAATGCACGTTTCCCCGCTCAGGCCGGGGCCGTGGCCAGCCGGGCCTCGTCGCGCCGGGCTTCCCGGATGGGCAGGTGCACGAGGGCCGCGCCCACGGCCAGCACGATGTCGGCGTACCACATCCAGTCGTAGCTGCCGGTCCATTCGAACGCCTTGCCGCCCAGGTACGCCCCGAGGAAACCGCCGATCTGGTGGACCAGCATCACGATGCCGAACAGCGTGGCCATGCGGGCGGGCCCGAACATCTTGGCGACGAGCCCGGCGGTGGGCGGCACGGTGGACAGGTACGTGACACCGATGACGGCGGCGAAGACGAGCAGGGTCGCCTCGGTCTTCGGGGCGAACAGGAACACCAGCACGGCCAGCGCGCGGGTGGCGTAGAGCAGCGACAGCAGCGACTTCATGCGCCAGCGCCCGCCCTGGAACGACACGGCCCAGCCCATCGCGAGGCTGCCCACGATGTTGAAGAGCCCGATGGTGCCCAGCGCCCAGGCGCCCACCTGCGGCGGCAACTGGCACGCGGCCACCACGCCGGGCAGGTGGGTGGCGATGAACGCGACGTGGAACCCGCAGACGAAAAAGCCCAGGCACAGCAACACGTAGCTGCGGTTCGTGGCGGCGCGGCGGAGCACGGCGCCCAGCGGTTCCTGCGCGGCGGCGGGCGCGGTGGCGGTCGCCGCGGGCGCCTGGGACGCGCCGCGCAGCACCCACGCCGCGGGCAGCGCGAACAGCGTGATCAGGCCGAGTGCCTGCACGGCGGTGATCCAGCCGGCCGCGGTCGAGATGCCGGCGGCGAGCGGCGCGAAGACGAACTGGCCGAACGACCCGCCGGCGTTGACGACGCCGGTGGCCATGCCGCGGCGCTCCGCGGGCACGAGCCGCATCGTGGCACCCATCAGCACGGCGGGGCCGGCCATGCCGGAGCCGCCCGCGGCCATCACGCCGACGGCGAGGATGAGGCCGAGGGTGGTGGTCATCATCGGGATCAGCACGGTGCCGATCGCGAGCAGCACGATGCCGGCGGCGAGCACGCGGCCCGCGCCGAAGCGGTCGGCGGCCATGCCCGCGAACGGCTGGGTCAGGCCCCACCAGAGCTGGCCGAAGGCGAACGCGAGGCTGATGTTCGCGAGGCCGAGGCCGGTGGACGTGTTGAGCGGCCCGAGGAACAGGCCCATCGACTGGCGCGCGCCCATCGTGAGCGAGAAGGTGCCGGCCGCGGCCAGCAGCACGAGGCCCACCGCGACGGTGCGGGCACGGGAGGTGTCATTCATCGGAGGATCCTTCGGGAGGGGCGCCCAGGATGTCCAGGCATTCGTCGATCAGGGTGTGGAGCCGGGCGACCCGGTCGGCGCCGAGCGCCTGGTTCAGCGACTCCTGCGCGTGTTTCCAGGCCTTGCGGGCCTCGGTGCGTTTCTCGCGGCCGGCGGCCGTGGCGGTGACGAGCCGGCTGCGCGCGTTTTCGCCCGGCCCCTGCTCGACGAGGCCGGCGGCGATCAGCGGCTGCAGGTTGCGGGTGAGGGTGGACGGCTCCATGCGCATGTGCGCGGCGAGGTCGGACGGCCGCACCGGGCCGAGCGCCACCACGTGCGACAGCAGCGAGTACTGCGTGGTCTTGAGCCCGCTGGCGGTCACCTCGGCGTCGTACAGGCGGCTCACTTGGCGCGTGATCTGGCGCAGCTTGAGGTTCGTGCAGCCGGACGGCGAAACGGAGGACGGGGCGGGACGTGTCATGTTTCAATTGTAGCCACAACATTTGCAGCTGCAAGTGTTTAGAATCCGCGAAACCCTTCGATCCGATGGAGACCCCCATGACCGCCGACACCGAAACGACCGATCCCGAGGCCACCCTCGCCCAGTGGCGCGCGGAGGAGGCGGCCGTGCGTGCGCGCCTGAGCGAACCCGGCGTGTGCCACCCGTCGCAGCTCGCCTGCCGCACCGGCATGCAGTTCTTCGACGGCATCAGTTCGGGCGAACTGCCGTACCCGCACATCGGCGAGACGCTGCATTTCCTGCCGCTGCGCATCGAACCGGGCCACGCCATCTTCCAGGGGCGCCCGCAGCGCGCGCACTACAACCCGCTCGGCACCGTGCACGGCGGCTGGTTCGCCACGCTGCTCGACTCGGCCGTGGCCTGCGCGGTGCACTCGATGCTGCCGGCCGGGCGTGTCTACACCACGGTGGAGCTGAAGATCAACATCGTGCGGGCGCTGACCGACAAGGTGCCGCTGGTGCGCGCCGAGGGCCGCGTGATCCACATGGGCCGCAGCATGGGCACGGCCGAGGGCCGGCTCACGGGCCACGACGGCAAGCTGTACGCGCACGCGTCCACCACGTGTTTCATCATGGACGCTCCCCCGGCCGCCTGAAGACCGAGCGCGGCACTCGGGACGGGGCGTGCGGGATACTGCCGCCTCCGTTTCCACGACCCGAGCCTTCCATGAAGTACCTCCACACCATGGTCCGCGTGACCGACCTCGACGCCTCGCTCGCCTTCTACCGCGACGCGCTGGGCATGACGGAAGTCCGCCGCTCCGAACACGAAGCCGGGCGCTTCACGCTCGTGTACCTCGCCGCGCCGAACGACGAACCCGGTCCGTTCCAGCCGCAGGTCGAGCTGACCTTCAACTGGGACCCCGAGGCCTACACCGGCGGCCGCAACTTCGGCCACCTGGCCTTCGCGGTGCCCGACATCTACGCCGCGTGCCAGCGCCTGCAGGACCACGGCGTGACGGTGCTGCGTCCGCCGCGTGACGGCCGCATGGCCTTCGTGCGTTCGCCGGACGACATCTCGGTCGAGCTGCTGCAGGACGGCGCGGCGCTGGCCCCGGCCGAGCCGTGGGCGTCGATGAAGAACACGGGCGTCTGGTAACGGACAGGTCACCGCATTGTCATGAGGGGTTCGGACACTGACGGTCGCCGCACCGGCATGAGTTCCAGACCCCGCCCATGACCACCGAATCGAATCGCCGCCGCTTTCTCCGCAATGTCACGCTCGGCTCGGTGGCCGTGGGTGGCGTGCTGCCCCTGGCCGCCTGCGGCGGTGACGACGACACCCCCGCGCCGGCCGCGCCCCAGGTCACCTGGCAGCACGGCGTGGCCAGCGGCGACCCGCTCGCCGACCGCGTGATGCTGTGGACGCGCGTGACGCCCGCCGCCGACGGCGATGTGCCCGTGTCGTGGGAACTGGCGAGCGACGCGCAGTTCACCACCATCGTGAAGTCCGGCAGCACCACCACGAACGCCGCGCGCGACTACACCGTGAAGGTCGACGTCACGGGCCTCGCCGCCGCCACCCGCTACCACTATCGCTTCGCCGTGGGCACCCAGCGGTCGCCCGCGGGCACCACGAAGACCCTGCCCACGGGCAACGTCGACGCCGTGCGCCTGGCGGTGTTCTCGTGCTCGAACTACCCGACCGGCTACTTCAACGTCTACGCCGACGCCGCGCTGCGCAACGACCTCGACGCCGCCGTGCACCTCGGCGACTACATCTACGAATACGGCGTGGGCGGCTACGCGTCCGACACGGCGGCCACGCTGGGCCGCCTCTCGGTGCCGCCCACCGAGACCATCCTGCTCACCGACTACCGCCGCCGCTACGCCCAGTACCGCACCGACCCGGACCTGCAGGCGCTGCACGCCGCGCTGCCGATGATCGCGGTGTGGGACGACCACGAGGTCGCCAACGACACCTGGACCGGCGGCGCCGAGAACCACACCGAGGGCGCCGAGGGCAAGTTCGCCGACCGCCGCGCCGCCGCCATCCAGGCGTACCACGAGTGGATGCCCACGCGCCTGCCCGACGCGGCGCGCCCGGAGAAGATCTACCGCTCGTTCGACTTCGGCACGCTGCTGTCCCTGCACATGCTCGACACGCGCAACATCGGCCGCGAGAAGCAGGTCGACGTGGCCGGCTACCTGCAGGGCCTGGCCCACGCGCCGGGGCGCCAGCTGCTGGGCGCCGAGCAGAACACGTGGCTCGCCACGCAGCTGCAGACCTCCAAGGGCCAGTGGCAGGTGCTGGGCCAGCAGGTGCTGATGGCCCGCATGTCGATCCCAGCCTCCGTCGCGCAGGACCCCGGCGTGGCCACGATGACCGCCTACCTCACCGCGCTGCAGACCCCCGCCGGCTCGCGCACGCCCGAGCAGGCCGCCCTCGTCGCGCAGCCGAAGATCCCGTACAACCTCGACGCGTGGGACGGCTACCCGGCCGCGCGCGACACCGTGCTGGCCGCCGCGAAGGCGAACGACCGCAACCTCGTGGTGCTGGCCGGCGACACGCACAACGCGTGGGCGAGCGACCTGACCGATTCGACGGGCCAGGTGGTGGGCGTGGAGTTCGCGACGTCGTCGGTGTCGTCGCCGGGCTTCGAGCAGTACCTGCCGACGGTGCCGCCCGCCCAGCTGGGCGCGGCGTTCCCGATGCTGATCGACGACCTCGTCTACGCCGACACCAGCCGCCGCGGCTACGTGGTGCTGAAGGCGACGGCGCAGGAGGTGCGGGCCGACTGGGTGTTCGTCGACACCATCTCGAGCCACACCTACCAGGCCACCATCGGCCAGTCGCTGCGCACGCTGCCGGGCGCCGGCAACCGCAAGGTGGTCGCCGCCTGAAGCGACGGCCCGGTCAGGCCCGCAGGCGCGACGCCTCGCGGGCCAGTTCGGTGATGCGGCCCCAGTCCTTGCGCGCGATGGCGTCCGCGGGCGTGAGCCACGAGCCGCCGCACACCGGCACGTTGGGCAGCGCGAGGAAGTCGGGCGCCGTCTGCAGCGTGATGCCGCCGGTGGGGCAGAACATCACGTCGGCGAACGGGCCCGCGAGCGACTTGAGCAGCGGGATGCCGCCCACGGCCGTGGCCGGGAACAGCTTCAGGAACGAGTAGCCGTCGAGGTTGGCGGCCATCACCTCGCTGCCGGTGGCCACGCCGGGCAGCAGCGGCAGGTCGAGGTCGCGGCACGCCTTGCCGATGTCGCTCAGGTAGCCGGGGCTCACCGCGAAGCGGCAGCCGGCGTTTTTCGCCGCCTGCGCGTCGCTGACGCTGCGCACGGTGCCGGCGCCCACGATGGCGTCGGGCACCGCCTTCGCGATGGCCTCCATGCAGCGCAGCGCGACCGTGGTGCGCAACGTCACCTCGAGCACGCGCACGCCGCCGGCCACCAGCGCCTCGGCGAGCGGCACGGCGTCTTCCAGGTGGTCGATCACGATCACCGGGATCACGGGGCCGTGGCCCACGAGGTCCAGCGGCTGCAGGCCTTCGTCGTCGTTCAAAGCCATGTGACGGCTCCTTCTTCCGCGGTGCGGACGTTGCGGCGCATGCCGCCGAAGAGTTCGCGGCCGAGGCCGTGGGCGTTGGTCTCGACGGCCTCGTCCGAGATGTGCTCGATGGTTCGCGCCGCCCAGGTGGCTTCGTCCACCAGCGCGTTCAGCGTGCCTTCGACCGCGTCGAGGCGGATGATGTCGCCGGTGCGCACCTTGCCGAGCGGGCCGTCGGCCAGCACCTCGGGGCTCACGTGGATGGCCGCGGGCACCTTGCCCGACGCGCCGCTCATGCGGCCGTCGGTCACCAGCGCCACCTTGAAGCCCTTGCCCTGCAGCACGCCCAGCGGCGGCGTGAGCTTGTGCAGTTCGGGCATGCCGTTGGCGCGCGGGCCCTGGAAGCGGACCACCGCGACGAAGTCGTGTTCGAGTTCGCCGGCCTTGAAGGCGGCGAGCAGTTCCTCCTGCGCGTTGAACACGCGGGCGGGGGCCTCGATGACGTGGTTGGCCACCGGCACGGCCGACACCTTGATGACCGAGCGGCCCAGGTTGCCGGTGAGCAGCTTCAGGCCGCCGGTGTCGCTGAACGGGGCAGAGGCGGTGCGCACGACGGTGTCGTCGCCGCTCTGGGCCGGCAGGTCGCGCCAGACGACGTGGCCGGCCTCGCGCTGCGGCGCCTGGCCGTAGTCGCGCAGCGTGTTGTTGCGCGAGACGGTGGCCACGTCGCCGAACATGTGGCCGCTGTCGATCAGCTCGCGGATCACGAAGCCCGGGCCGCCGGCCGACTGGAACTGGTTCACGTCGGCGCTGCCGTTCGGGTACACGCGGGCCAGCAGCGGCACGTGGTGCGAGAGTTCGGAGAAGTCGGTCCAGTCGATCACGATGCCCGCCGCGCGGGCCACGGCCACCCAGTGGATCAGGTGGTTGGTGGAGCCGCCGGTGGCCAGCAGCGCCACCATCGCGTTGACGATGACCCGCTCGTCGACCAGCCGGCCGATGGGGGTGAAGCGGCCCTTCGGCGTGATGGACAGCACGTGGCGCACGGCCTCGCGGGTCAGGTCCTCGCGCAGCTCGGCGTGCGGGTGCACGAAGGCCGCGCCCGGCACGTGCAGGCCCATGGCCTCCAGCAGCATCTGGTTGCTGTTGGCCGTGCCATAGAACGTACAGGTGCCGGCGCCGTGGTACGCGGCCGACTCGGCGGCCAGCAGCTCCTCGCGGCCCACGAGGCCCTGGGCGAACTGTTCGCGCACCTTGGCCTTGTCGCTGTTGGACAGCCCGGTGCCCATGGGGCCCGCGGGCACGAAAACACAGGGCAGGTGGCCGAAGTGCAGCGCGCCGATCAGCAGGCCCGGCACGATCTTGTCGCACACGCCGAGCAGCAGCGCGGCGTCGAACACGTCGTGGGTGAGGGCGACGGCGGTGCCCATCGCGATGTTGTCGCGCGAGAAGAGGCTCAGCTCCATGCCCGGCAGGCCCTGGGTGACGCCGTCGCACATCGCGGGCACGCCGCCGGCGACCTGCAGGGTGGCGCCCTGGCGGTGGGCCTCGTCGCGGAGGATCGCGGGGAACTGTTCGTACGGCTGGTGGGCCGACAGCATGTCGTTGTAGGCCGTGACCACGCCGATGTGCGGCGCGCGTTCGGCCACGATGCGCAGCTTGTCGTTGGCCGGCAGCGCGGCGAAGGCATGGGCCACGTTGGCGCAGCCCATGCGGTCGCTGCCGCGGGGGCGTTGGATGGCAGCGTCGACCCGGCGGAGGTAAGCGGTGCGGGTGGCAGCGCTGCGTTCCTGGATCCGGTGGGCGACGTCGAGCAGGATTTGTTTCATGCGAGAACCGGAAGTGAAGGGCCTCGTGGGCCCCATCGCCGCATTATCCGGCGACCGGCGTCACTGTGCACGCCGCGGTGCGGGCGCCGCGGCCGTCGTCGTGGCCGACGCGGGCAGCGGGCTTTCGGCCGCCTGCCGGGCCCGCTTGAGCAAGGCCGAGCATTCCTGGTCGTGGCCGTCGTCCGAGCCGGGGTCCAGCAGCGGGATCACCGCCGCCACGGGGTTGATGAGGCCCAGCAGCACGGCGAGCGCCGCCTTGCGCGCGAGCGGCCCCTTCTCGAGCGAGATGTCGGGGTCGTTGAACGTGCCCTTGACGTGCACGGGCGTGCGCAGCGTGAGCGGGCTGAAGTCCTTCGGCGAGACCACGGCGCGCAGGTCGAGCTGTTCGTCGCGCAGCGACACCGAGCCATCCACCCACACGTTGGAATCGGGCGTCTCCACCACCATCGCCCGCGGCTTGAACACGCCCTTGTCGGCGTTCAGGTCGACGAGCGCGCACTGCACCGGCAGGTCCCTGTCGCCCTTGATGAACACGCCGAGCGCCTGGGCCACGTCGATGCCGGCGGCCTCGATGGCCAGCTGCGAGATCTTGCCGTCGCGCAGCGACGTGCGCACCGACCCGTCGAGCGTCGAGAGGATCTCGGCGGTGGACTTGCCCCGGCCCTTGAGCTGCGCGCGGCCCACCAGGCGGCCGGCCACGTACGGCGGCGCGTCGTCGGCCCGCTCCTGGGCGATCCAGCGTTCGAGGCGCACGTTGTTCCAGCGCAGGTCGGTCTGCCACAGGGCGACCTTGCCGGAACCGTCGAGCGAGACCTCGCCGCGCAGCGTGCCGTCGGCGGTGCGCGCGACGATGTCGTCGAGCCGCAGCACGCCGTCGCGCAGCGTGAGGTGGGTCTGCAGCGGGCTCAGCGGACGGGCGAAGAGGCTGCCGAGGTCGGCATTCTCGAACTTCATCAGCACGTTGGCGTTCATGGCCCGCAGCGAGGGCAGGTCGAACTCGCGGTCGGGCAGCACCTTCGGACCCGGGGTCTTCGGCTTGTCGTCCGGGGTCGCCGCGGGTTCAGCGCCGATGGACGGGGCGAGGTCGACCAGCATCAGGCGCGGGCCGCGCACCTCGCCGGAGAGCATCGGCACGGCGCCGCGCGGGTCGAAGGTGAGGGCGGCGGTCAGGCGGCTGGTGCCCACCGTCGCGTTGTCGGCGACGAAGCGCCACACCTCGCCCTGCTTGACGATGCGCCCGCGCATGTCGAACGCACCGGTGGTGGGCAGGGTCACGCCGAGCGGCTCGCCCACGGCGCCGAGCGACGGGCCGGTCACGCGGAACGCGCCGCTCATGCCGCCGAGGCTCAGCACGTCGGACACCGTGCCCTTGAAGTGCAGCGCGGCCTTGCCCGCCTTCAGGTCCAGCTCGACCGGCGTGGGCGGGGCGCCGTCGGCGGACGCGAGCAGCGGCATCGCGCCGGCCGCGGTGAGCTTCGCCTTGACGGCGGCGTTGCCGTAGGTGCCCTGGGCGGAACCCAGCAGGCCGGAGACGGTGTTGTCGGCGAGCGTGCCTTCGTTGAGCTGCACGTCGCCGGTGATGTCGGCGCGCAGCGGCACGTCCTTGTACGTGAGGTGGCCGTCGCGCACCGTCAGCTCGCGGATGGTGGGCAGCTGCAGCGGGTCGGTCTCGTCCGCGGGCGGCGGCGGGGCGTTCGGGTCGCCGAACTGCCAGGATGCACGCCCGTCCTTCAGGCGTTCGGCGTGGACGGTGAGGCGGTCGGCGTGGAGCAGGTCGATGTCGAGCGGCTTGCCTTCCTTCGCCCGCCACAGCGCGGCGTACGAGAGGCGCATGCGCGCGCCCTCGGCGTGCAGGAAATAGGGCTTCTGGCTCCAGACCGGCGCGCCGATCTGCAGCAGCGGCACCTGCACCTTCAGGCCGCCGAGGAAACGCACGGTGGCGCCCTGCGTGGACGTGGAGTCGTCCGCCGCGCGCAGCAGCACCTCGCGCTTGAGGGTGTCGGACAGCGCCCGTTCGACCGGCTTGGCCAGGAAGGGCCAGCCGGCCACCTCGCACGCCACGACGAGCAGCACCAGGGCGCCCAGCACCCCGGCGGTCCAGCGCAGGACACGTCCGCCGCGCGAGGTCTTGCGCGGAGGCGTGGGCGACGGGGGAGCGTCAGGCGTGGCGACTGGGGTGGACATCGGGACTCCGTGAGGCGCATGCGGCGTGGGCCGCAGCTTTCCTGCACGGTAGGCCGATGTCCGGCGTGGCCCTATCGGTGGCGACCGGCAAGCCGCGTGAGGCTTGTCCTACGCCCCCGGGTCACACGCTCACTCGACGCGGAGTTCGACGCGGCGGGCTTCCTTGGCGTCGGCGCCGCCGGTGGTCAGGGCCGGCTTGTTCAGCTTGATCTGGCTGCCGGACACCCCGTTGGCTTCCAGCGCGTGCTGGACGGCCTGGGCGCGGCGCTTGGCGAGGTCCTCGTTGCTGGCGGCGTTGCCGCTGGCGTCGTGGAAGCCCGAGACCGAGACGACGGCGCCGGCGTTCGCGCGGGCGGCGGTGGCCACGCGGGACAGCACGTCGGCGGCGTCCTGCGGCAGCTGGTCCTGGCCCAGTTCGAAGTAGATGCGTTCGACGCCGTCGGTGGTGCCGGCCGCGGTGGCCGCGGCAGGGGCCGCGGGGGCCGTCGCCGGATGGGGACGCGCCTTCCAGGCGCCCAGCGCCACGACGGACGCGACGATGGCGGCCACGATCAGGCCGACGAGGCCCAGTGCAAATTTCTGCTCAGGATTTTCCTGATCACTCATTTCCGGCTCCCCTGTGGATGATTTTTCATTCTAGAGTGTGAACCCATGCATCCCGTGGCTCCGTTGCGTCCGTTACCTGCCCACCGCCACCCCGAGCACCTGCTGAAGCTCGCGCGAGAGGCCTGGGGCGGGGAGAGCGACCTGTGGGTCTTCGGCTACGCCTCGCTCATCTGGCGCCCCGAATTCGAGTCGGTGGAACACCGCGACGCGCGGGTCCACGGCTGGCACCGCGCGCTCGAGATGGCGTCCCGCATCAACCGCGGCACCCCCGAATGCCCGGGCCTCGTGTTCGCGCTGGTACCGGGCGGCTCCTGCCGTGGCGTGGTGTACCGCATCGCCCGCGACCGCGTGGACGCCGAACTGCCGCGCCTGTGGGAACGCGAAATGCCCAACAGCGTCTACGACCCGCGCTGGCTCGTGTGCCACACGCGCGAGGGCCCCGTGAAGGCGCTCGCGTTCACGCTCAGCCGCGCGAGCCCCAACTACACCGGCACCCTCGAGGAAACACGCCTGGTGGACACCCTGCGCAACGCCTGCGGCCGCTACGGCACCACGCTGGCCTACCTGCTCGAGACGGCGCGCTGCCTGCACAGCCGGGGCATCCGCGACCGGGGCATCGAGCGCCTGGTGGCGCTGGCCCGGGCGCATGCCCTCACGGATTGATCACACCGAGTTCTGGAACGGCGACATCGCGTACGTGGCCCGCACGTGCGACAGGTCGTCCACCGTGTCGATGTCGACCAGCACGCCCGGGTCGTCGACCTCGATCTCCTTGCTGGGGTAGCGGGCGACCAGGCGGCGCGCCCCTTCGTCGCCGGTGAGGCGCACGAGTTCGGAGTACAGCTCGGCCGAGAAGCCGACGGGGTGGCCGCGCTTGCCCTGGTGCTGCGCATAGGCGACCGGATGGTGGTCGAGCACGCGCGCCACCGAACGCAGCGTGGACGGCTGCACGAGGGGCATGTCGGCCGGCAGGATCAACCAGCCGGGGGCATCGGACCGCGCGGCGACCCCCGCGGCGATGGAATAGCCCATGCCCAGCCCCTGGCTGGCGGCGCTGCCGGCGGCCGGCAGCAGCACGATGTCCCGCGTGGCGACGTGGTGGCTCGCGAGTTCGGCGAACGGCTCGGTGGTGACGACCAGCACGGGCAGTTCGGCGGCCAGCGCGTTGACGAGCGTGGTCGCGAACACGCTGGACGTGCCGACGAGCTGCGTCAACTTGTGCTGGATGCCCTGGAAGCGGCTTCCTCTTCCCGCTGCCAGGACGATCACCGCTGGCCGCGATTTCATTCGGCCACCTCTCTGAGTTCGTGCGGTCCGTCCAGGATCGGCGAACCATCTGGCTCCCAGAATGGTCCGTTTGGGCGGTTCGAACCAGTGGGGGCATTACTTAAGGCATTGTCCCGAGAGGAAAAGCGTCGAGTTCGACAGGGTGTTGCCGACATGGGTTTTCCTATACTGCACCCATGACCGACATCGCTGCCCTCCGAAAGAGCTACGAACGCGCCGAACTCGACGAGAACGCGTCGTCCCCCGACCCGCTCGGCCAGTTCGGGCAGTGGTTCCAGCAGGCCCTCGACGGGAAGCTGCCCGAGCCCAACGCGATGACGCTGGCCACGGTGGGCCCGAACGGACGCCCGTCCACCCGCATTGTCCTCATCAAGGGTTACGACGTGCGTGGCCTGGTGTGGTTCACGAACTACCAGAGCCGCAAGGGCCGCGAACTCGAGGCCGATGCGTTCGCCGCGCTGCAGTTCCACTGGGTCGAACTCGAACGCGTCGTGCGCATCGAGGGTTCGGTCGAGAAGGTGAGCGCCGAGGAGAGCGACGCGTACTACCAGTCGCGTCCGCTCGACAGCCGCCTGGGCGCATGGGCCTCGCCGCAGAGCGAGGTGATCGCGTCGCGCGCCGTGCTGGTGGCCAACGCGGCGAAGGCCGCCGCGAAGTTCGCGTTGAACCCGCCGCGGCCGCCGCACTGGGGCGGTTACCGCCTCGTGCCCGACCGCTGGGAGTTCTGGCAGGGCCGGCCGTCGCGCCTGCACGACCGCCTGCGCTACCGGCTCGACGGCGACACGTGGGTGCGTGAACGGCTCGCGCCGTGACACGCACCCGGGTCGGTCGCGTCAGAAGTTGACGCGCACGCCGGCCTTCACGGCCCGGCCCGCCAGCGGCGCGAGGCCGCGGATCGTGTCGATGCTCGACGCGCTGTACGCGAGCTTGTCGCCCACGTTCGTCACCTTCAGGAACACCACGCCGTCGTCGGCCTCGCCCTGGCCGAACGTGAAGCGCCGGCTGAGCGAGAGGTTGACGATGCCGTAGCCCGCGGTCTCGCGGTCGGTGGACGGCACCTTCGTCTGCCGCGCGGCCGCGTCGAGTTCGGCACGCGCCGTCCACAGCGCGTAGCCCGCGTCGAGGCCCACGGTGGCGCGCATCGGGGCGATGCGCGGCAGCGCCTCGCCGCTGTCGAGGTTCTTGCCGCGCGTGAGGTCCACCTTGCCCGTGGCGTCGAGGGTCCAGGCCCCGTCGATCAGGCGGTGCCCGCCTTCCACCTCGAAGCCGTAGAGCCGCGCGCGCACCGCGCGGAAGGTGTACTCGGGGAAGCTCTCGGTCGCGCCGCCGTCGACGATGTCGATGGTGTCACCCGTCGCGTCGAGCGAGATGAAGCGCGAGAAACGCGTGGCGTACGCGCCCACGCGCAGGTGGTTCGGGCCGCTCTTCCATGCGAGCGCCACGTCGAGGTTCGTGCCCTTCTCGGGGTCGAGGTTCGGGTCGCCGCGCTCGAAGGTGCCGGTGGCCGCGTGCACGCCGTTGGCGTACAGCTCGAACGACGTGGGCGCGCGTTCGGTGTAGCTGAGCGCGCCCGTCACCGACCAGGCCTTGTCGAGCTTGTAGACGTTCGAGAGCGATGCGCTGGCGAGCGAGAACGAGCGTTTCGCGGGCGCGCCGAACTTCGGTTCGGCCGGGTCCGCGTCGCCGTCGGATTCCACGGTCACGTGGTCGGCGCGCACGCCGGCCTGCAGCGTGCCGCCCGCCCACGACAGTTCCTCGAGCGCGAACAGCGCCTGCTTGCGGGTGTGGGTGCTGGGCACGAAGGCTTCCTCGCCCAGCGCCGAGAAGTCCACGTCCTCCGCCTGCAGGCCGACGACGCCGCGGAACGGGCCGAGCGGCGCGTGTTCGGCCTCGAGGCGCAGTTCGTTGCCCTTGGTCTTGAACGTGGTGCCCACCTCGCCGCTGCCCTCGATCTCCTTGTGCTCGTAGTCGGTGTGGTTGACCTGCGCGCGCAGGGCCTTGATCACGCCCAGGTCGCGCAGCTCGCCGGCGAAGCCGACGTGGTCGCGCTTCATCTTGATGGTCACGTCGGGTTCGGCCACCACGCCGTACTTGCTGTCGTAGGTGTCGACGGACAGGCCGGCGTAGCCCTGGTCGAAGAAGATCGAGCCGCCCACGGCGCCGCCCTTCGAGCGGCTCGCGGAGTTGCGCACGCGCTTCGTCTCGTCGAGCACCTCGCCGCCCTCGACGGGGCGGTACTTCGGCACGCGCAGGTCGTCGGTCTCGCGGCCGAACACGTCGGCATGCAGCGCGAACTTGCCGTTGCCGGTCTCGACGAGCGCACCGCCGCCGCGTTCGTTCTCGGCGCCACCCACGCGGGCCTCGGCCGAGCCGGACACACCGTCCACCGGCTGCTTGGGGATGCGGTTGTCGATGGTGTTGACGGCGCCGCCGATGGCGTTGCCGCCGTACAGCAGCGCGGCCGGGCCGCGCAGCACCTCGATGCGGTCGACGACGAGCGGGTCGATGGGCACGGCGTGGTCGTAGCTCAGCGTGGACGCGTCGAGCGACGCGCCGCCGTTGCCCATCACGCGCACGCGTTCGCTGTCGAGGCCGCGGATCACCGGGCGGCTCGCGTTGGGGCCGAAGTACGTGGACGACACGCCGGGCAGGCCGTTCAGGGTCTCGCCGATCGTGCCGGCGCGGCGCAGCACGAGGGCGTCGCCACCCAGCACGGTGGTGGGCGCGGCGACGTCGGCGTTGCCGAGCGGGTTGCCCGTCACGACGACCGGGGCGAGGGTGGTGGGGGCCGGCGCGGGGGCGGCGGTCTGGGCGTGGGACGAAGCGGCGAACGCCAGCGCGAGCGCGCCGGCCAGCGCCGTGGGGCGCGGGAAGGACAGGGTGGACATCTCGAAGTTCTCGACAGGATCGTGGCCCGGCCAGGCGGGCGCGCACGGGCGCCCGCGGCCGAAGCCGGGCGCCGGGCGTTCAGGCCCGGCGAATCAGAGGGGGACGATCAGGCGAGGACGAGCGGGGGATCGCGCGCGCGGAACGCCCGCAGGCGGGCGGCCAGCGGCACCGCGTCGGCGGCCGGGACCGGCGGCTCGGCGGCGGGCGCGAAGGACAGCGCCAGGACGGACGCGGTCGCGAGGTCGGTGGGGGCGAGCTGGTCGAACAGCTTGCACTCCGCCGTGGAGTGGTCGGTGAAGAGGCCGTGTTCGGTGGCCGACACGACGGGCCGCGGCGCGCCCGGGGCGTGCACCACGCGGTGGACGAGTGCCAGCGTCTGCGCGAGGAGCAGCAGCACGATCGCGAGCGGCAGGAGCCGGTGGCGAAGGGCGGTCGACAGGCGCGGGGAACGGAACGGCATTCGGGGACAGGGCGGGGATCACTTCACCAGCGGCCATCGGCCAGCCGGTAGAACATGCCGTACGGGTCGCTCGGCAAGACCGACATCTTGCCACGGACTGTCACTGCCTCTTGTGAAAAGGTGACCGGCCGGCTGCTTTTCACTTGTGACGGGGCGGCGGCGGCGCCGAGCCGCAGGACGTGGGCGCCGGGCAACCCGTCGGTGACGCGCCGGTCGTGGGTGGTCACCACGAGGGTGGCGCCGGTGTCGGTGGCGGCCCGGCGCTGCAGACCGAGGGCGTCGGTGGCGGCCGCGTCGGGCGCTCGCACGCAGCGCGCCCACGTCGGTGCCGTCCACGCGCACGTGGCCGCGGGTGGGGCTCGGCAGGCCGGCGACCAGGGCGAGCAGCGTCGACTTGCCGGAGCCGGACGCACCCTGCGCGAGCAGGTGGTCGCCGTGCGCCAAGCACTCGAGCACGAGGCCCTCAGCCCTTGCGGACGTGGCGGGCGAAGGTCTTGCGGAACTTCTCGACCTTGGGCGCGACGACGAACGCGCAGTAGCCCTGGCCGGGATGCTGGGCGAAGTAGTGCTGGTGGTAGTCCTCGGCGCGCGAGTAGTTCGCGAGCGGCGTGAGTTCGGTGACGATGGGCGAGCGGTGCACGCCGCTCGATGCCAGTTCACCCAGCACCTCGCGCGCGGTGCGTTCCTGTTCGGCCGACTCGTAGTAGATGCCCGAGCGGTACTGCGGCCCGATGTCGTTGCCCTGGCGGTTCAGGGTGGTGGGGTCGTGCACGACGAAGAAGATCTCCAGCACTTCGGCGAGGCTGATGCGCGCCGGGTCGAACGTGACGCGCACGACCTCGACGTGGCCGGTGTCGCCGTTGCAGACCTGTTCGTACGTGGGGTTCTTGACGTGGCCGTTGCTGTAGCCCGACTCGACCGAGGTGACGCCCTCGACCTGTTCGTACACGGCTTCGACGCACCAGAAGCAGCCCCCGCCGAGGGTGATGGTCTCGAGGTGTGGAGTCATGGTGTGGCCGCCTGAAGTCGGTGAGAAACCCGCATTCTGCGTCAAGCGCGGCGGAAGGGGGGTGACACGGCTTTCACCGGACGTTCAGCGCAGGCGCGCGGCGGGCCGGGCGAGCCACTCGACCATGGCCACCATCGACATGCCGATGGCGCCGCCGACGGCATCGGCGAACAGGTCGGCCCAGTCCGCCTGGCGGCCCGGCACGAAGTACTGGACGATCTCGATCGCGCCGCCGGTCGCGAGCAGCGCGAGCCCGAGCAGCACCCAGCGCCATCCGCCGCCCGGGAAACCGAGGCGCCACGCGAACGCGAGCGCGCAGAAGGCGAGGGCGTGGTTCATCTTGTCCCAGCCGGTCGAGAACTCGGTGGGCACCTGGGGCATCAGCGCGAGCACCATCACGGCGACGAACAGCAGCACGGAGATCACCCGCCAGGGGCGGGTGGCGAGGGCGCCGGCCACCAGGGGGGCGGCGCGGCGGGACGGCGTCTTGGAATCGGGCATGGCGGGCGTCGGAGGGCGAACGGGCGGCGGAGACCGCATGCAGCCATGCTAACGACCCTGTGTGAAGGCCCGGCGAGCCGGATGCGCGGTGAGCGTGATCGGAGTGTGAAAACGCGCCCGGGTTCCGGAAAGGCCCCCCCGCAACCTTCGCGCAAAAAACATCGCGCAAAAACAAAAGGGCTTGCGATTGCTCGCAAGCCCTTTTGAGGATTGGTGCCGATGAAGAGAGTCGAACTCCCGACCTTCGCATTACGAATGCGCTGCTCTACCAACTGAGCTACATCGGCGTTGCACAACGGCCCGAGGACCGGTGCAGCCTGCGATTATAGATCAGGTTTTTGCATCCAGGTGGTACTGAGTGATGCGATCGACTTCATTTTTCGAGCCGAGCACCACGGAGACCCGTTCATGGAGCTTCGTGGGCTGCAGGCCGAGGATGCGCTCGCGGCCGTTGGTGGACGCGCCGCCCGCCTGCTCGATCAGGAAGCTCATGGGGTTCGCCTCGTACATCAGGCGCAGCTTGCCGGCCTTCTCGGGCTCGCGCTGGTCCCACGGGTACATGAAGACGCCGCCGCGCGTGAGGATGCGGTGCACGTCGGCCACCATGCTGGCGATCCAGCGCATGTTGAAGTCCTTGCCGCGCGGACCCGTCTTGCCGGCCAGGCATTCGTCGATGTACTGCTTCACCGGCGGGGCCCAGTGCCGCATGTTGCTCATGTTGATCGCGAATTCCTTCGTGTCCGGCGGGATCTGCACGTCGTCGGCGGTCAGCACCCACGAGCCCTGCTCGCGGTCGAGGGTGAACATCGCGACGCCGTCGCCCACGGTCAGCACGAGGGTGGTCTGCGGGCCGTAGACGCAGTAGCCGGCCGCGGCCTGCTGGCTGCCGGCCTGGAGGAAGTCGCCTTCGCTCACGCCCGCGCTGCCGTCGGGCTTCTTCAGCACCGAGAAGATGGTGCCGATGCTGACGTTGACGTCGATGTTGCTCGAGCCGTCGAGCGGGTCGAACAGCAGCAGGTACTCGCCTTGCGGGTAGCGGTTGGGCACCACGTAGATGCCTTCCATCTCCTCGCTGGCCATGGCGGCGAGCGCGCCGCCCCATTCGTTGGCCTCGATCAGCACCTCGTTGGCGATGATGTCGAGCTTCTTCTGCACCTCGCCCTGCACGTTCTCGCTGCCGGCGGTGCCGAGCACGTCGCCGAGCGCGCCCTTGTTGACGCTGATGCTGATGCGCTTGCAGGCGCGGGCGACCACCTCGATCAGCAGCCGCAGCTGCGACGGGATGTGCCCGTGCAGTCGCTGCTGCTCGATCAGGTACTGGGTGAGGCTGATGCGTTTGGTCATTGGAACTCCGGGAGGCTTGGGGATTCTTCGGCCTTAAGCCTGTTGCAGTGCGCGGCCAATGATCTCGCGCACGTCGTTGGACAGGTCGGCCTTCGCGGCCACGCGCTGCAGGGCGGCGTGGGCGCTGGTGCGGTACGGTTCGGCGAGCGACGCCCAGCGGTCCATCACGCGGGCCATGCGGGCGGCCAGCTGCGGGTTGATGCCGTCGAGCTCGACGATGCGGTCGGCCCAGAACGCGTGGCCCGCGCCGTCGGCGCGGTGGAACGCCGCGGGGTTGTTCATGCACAGCGCGCTGATCAGGCTGCGCGCGCGGTTCGGGTTCTTCAGCGAGAAGTCGGGGTGCTTCAGCAGCTGCTTCGCGCGCTCGAACACGACGCCGTCCTTCTCGGGCGTGGTGGCCTGCAGCGCGAACCACTTGTCGATCACGAGCGCGTCGCCCTTGAACAGGGCGTGGAAACGCTCCAGGGCCGGCGCGGCCAGTTCGGCGTGCGAGCCGGTGAGGGCGCCCAGCGCGCCGAGGCGGTCGGTCATGTTGCCGGCGTCCTTGAAGCGCTGGAACGCACGGCCCGGCCACACGGTGTCGCCGTCGGCGGCGGCGGCCAGGCACAGCATCGACAGGCTCAGGTTCGCGAGCGAACGCTTGCCGGCCGACACCGCGTCGGGCGAGTAGCCGCCGGCCACCTGGTGGTGGTCGAAGGCCCAGGCCCAGTCGTCGCGCAGGGCCTGCGCGAGCTGCAGCTTCATCGACTCGCGCGCGGCGTGGATCTTCTGCGGGTCGACGACCTGCAGCTGTTCGGCCAGGTACGTCTCGCTCGGCAGCGTGAGCGTGAGGTCCTTGAAGGCGGCGTCGAGGTCGGGGTGGCGCAGCACCGCGCGCAGCGCGTCGGTGAAACCGGCGTCCAGCACGAGCGGTTCGTCGCTGCCGATGGCGGCCAGCAGGCGGTTCAGCGCGAGGCGCTGGCCGGCTTCCCACCGGTTGAACGGATCGGGGTCGTGCTGCAGCAGGGTCAGCAGGTCGGCGTCGGGCAGGTGGTCGTTCAGCACGACCGGCGCCGAGAAGCCGCGCAGCAGCGACGGCACGGGTTCGACGTCGACGTTGACGAAGGTGTAGAAGTTGCGCGGCTGGTTCAGCACGAGCACGCGTTCGGTGCCCGAGGCCTCGGCCTCGCCTTCGAGCTGCAGCGGGATCGCGCGGCCGTCGCGGCCCACGAGGCCCATGGCCACGGGGATCACGTACGGTTCCTTCGCCGGCTGGCCGGGCGAGGGCAGGCCGTGCTGCTCGAGGCTCAGCGTGTAGGTGCGGCTCGGGGCGTCGAAGCGGCCGCGCGACGCGAGGCGCGGCGTGCCGGCCTGGCTGTACCAGCGCTTGAACTGCGGGAGCTGGCGCGCGAGTTCGCTGTCGGGGTTGGCGTCGGCGATGGACTGGGCGAAGTCGTCGCACGTCACGGCCTGGCCGTCGAAGCGCTCGAAGTACAGCGTCATGCCGCGCTCGAAGCCGGCGCGGCCCACGAGCGTCTGCATCATGCGCACGACCTCGGCGCCCTTCTCGTAGACGGTGGCCGTGTAGAAGTTGTTGATCTCGACGTAGCTGTCGGGGCGCACCGGATGCGCCATGCTGCCGGCGTCCTCCGGGAACTGGATCTGGCGCAGCTGGCGCACGTCCTCGATGCGCTTGACCGCGCGCGCCGTGGCGCTGCCGGTCATGTCCATGCTGAACTCCTGGTCGCGGAAGACCGTGAGGCCTTCCTTCAGGCTCAGCTGGAACCAGTCGCGGCACGTGATGCGGTTGCCGGTCCAGTTGTGGAAGTATTCGTGGCCCACGACGCTCTCGATGCCGGCGTAGTCGACGTCGGTGGCGGTGGCCGGGGTGGCGAGAACGAACTTCGTGTTGAAGATGTTCAGGCCCTTGTTCTCCATCGCGCCCATGTTGAAGTCGCCCACGGCGACGATCATGAAACGCTCCAGGTCGAGCGGCAGCTTGAAGCGTGCCTCGTCCCACACCACGCTCGCGATCAGCGAGTTCATCGCGTGTTCGGTCTTCTCGAGGTCGCCGCGGCGCACGTACACCTGCAGCAGGTGGTCCTTGCCCGAGCGGGTGCGGATGTGCTGCTCGCGGGCCACGAGGTCGGCGGCCACCAGCGCGAAGAGGTAGCTGGGTTTCGGGAACGGGTCGTGCCACTTGGCGAAGTGCTTGCCGTTGGGCAGCTCGCCCTGCTCGACGAGGTTGCCGTTCGACAGCAGCACCGGGTACGCGGCCTTCGAGGCGCGCAGCGTCACGGTGTAGACCGCCATCACGTCGGGGCGGTCGAGGAAGTAGGTGATGCGGCGGAAGCCCTCGGCCTCGCACTGCGTGAAGAGCCCGCCGCCCGACTGGTACAGGCCCGAGAGCTTCGTGTTCTTGTCGGGCGCGCAGATGTTGCGGATCTCGAGCGAGAACGGCGTGTCGGGCAGCGAGTCGATGACGAGCTGGCCGTCCTCGTGGCGGAACGACACGGAGTCGCCGTTGACCAGCACGCGCGTGACCGTGATGTCCTCGCCGTGCAGGCGCAGCGGCTGCGCCGGCTGGTCGGCGTTGCGCTCGACCTGCATGCGGTTGATGACGAGGGTCTTGGCCGGATCGAGCTCGAACGTCAGGTCGACGCTGCGGATCCAGTACGCCGGCGCGGTGTAGTCCTCGCGGCGGATCAGTGGGGCGGTGCCTTCACGCATGGGGATGTCCTGTCTCTTGTTCTACGTTGAAGCGGTCATCCCGGCGAAAGCCGGGACCCACTGCGCCAGCTGGCGCGCCATGCCCCCGGTGGGTCCCGGCTTTCGCCGGGATGACCGTCGGGGGCGTGGCGCCGCGTTCATCAGGCCACGCCCATTTTCAGGCTGGCTTCGATCAGGGTGTCGAGGTCGCCGTCGAGCACCTTCTGGGTGTTCGAGATCTCGACGTTGGTCCGCAGGTCCTTGATGCGGCTCTGGTCCAGCACGTACGAGCGGATCTGGTGGCCCCAGCCCACGTCGGTCTTCGTGTCTTCCAGCTTCTGCTGCTCGGCCATGCGGATGCGCATCTCGTGCTCGTACATGCGCGAGCGCAGCATCTGCCAGGCCTCGTCGCGGTTGCGGTGCTGCGAACGGTCGTTCTGGCACTGCACGACGATGCCGGTCGGGATGTGCGTCAGGCGCACCGCGGAGTCGGTCTTGTTGATGTGCTGGCCGCCGGCGCCGCTCGCGCGGTACGTGTCGGTGCGCACGTCGGCCGGGTTGATGTTGATCTCGAAGGATTCATCGACCTCGGGGTACACGAACAGGCTCGCGAAACTCGTGTGGCGGCCGCCCGAGCTGTCGAACGGGCTCTTGCGCACGAGGCGGTGCACGCCGGTCTCGGTGCGCAGCAGGCCGAACGCGTAGTCGCCCTCGACCTTGATCGTGGCGCTCTTGATGCCGGCGACGTCGCCTTCGCTGACTTCCATCACCTCGGTCTTGAAGCCCTTGCGTTCGCAGTACTTCAGGTACTGGCGCAGCAGCATGCTCGCCCAGTCGCAGGCCTCGGTGCCGCCGGCGCCGGCCTGGATGTCGATGAAGCAGTTGCTGGGGTCGGCCGGGTTGTTGAACATCCGGCGGAATTCCAGGCCCTCGACGATCTCGCGCAGCTTCGCGGCGTCGGCCTCGATGGCGGCCAGTCCGTCGACGTCACCTTCCTCCTTCGACATCTCGTACAGCTCGGAGTTGTCGGCGAGGTTCGTGGTGAGGTGGTCGATGGTCTCGACGACGGTGTCGAGCGACCGTTTTTCCTTGCCCAGTTCCTGGGCGCGCTTGGGCTCGTCCCAGACCTTGGGGTTCTCGAGCGCGGCGTTGACTTCGTTCAGCCGAAGGGCTTTGCGATCGTAGTCAAAGATACCCCCGTAGATCGACCGTGCGACGGGTCAGATCGGAGAGGGTGTTGCCGATGGCATTGATGTGTTCGACGTCCATGGTGTGCTTTCTTGTGTGGTGCCTTGATAGAACCCCCAATTTTCACACAGGAGCGAACCCCCACGCCGGGCTCAGGCCCCGAGGAACGCTTTCAGCCGTTCGGCCAGCGCCCGCGGCTGGTCGTGGTGCAGCATGTGGCCGGCCGGCGAGAGCACGTGTTTCTCCACCCGCCGCACCACCGACAGGCGTTCGTGGAACTCGTCCTTGGTGTAGCGGCCGGCCCACCAGCGGTCGGTGTCGGTCTGGTCGCCTTCCACCCACAGCAGCGGCGCCTCGATGGCCGCCCAGCAGGCGAGGGCCTCTTCCTTGCGGTAGATGTTGGCGTTGCTGCGCTTGTGGTTCGGGTCGCCGAGGATGCGCCATTCGCCGGCCGCGTCCGGGGCCGACCAGTGGGCGGCCAGCCAGTCGGCGCGGTCGGCGGGCAGCAGCGGGTTGTTCTTCTGCAGGCGGCGGGCCACGCCGTCGACGCTCTTGTAGCGGCCGAGGGCCGACGGCTCCTTGAGCTCGTCGAGCCACTTGGCGTACCGGCCGGGGGCGTCTTCCGGGCGGGACGCGGGCTGGCCGAAGCCCTCGAGGTTGACGAGGCGGCGGATGCGTTTCGGGCGGATGCCGCCGTACAGCATCACGACGTTGCCGCCCATGCTGTGGCCCACGAGGTCGATCTGCTGGTCGGCCGGGGCGTGGGCCAGCAGCGTGTCGAGCAGGGCGTCGAGGTCGCCCAGGTAGTCGGGGAACCAGTAGCCGTCGGCCTGCGGGGTGTCGGTGAGGCCGAAACCGCGCCAGTCGGGGGCGATGATCCAGCGGTCGGGGCCCTCGAGCGCGGCGAGTTCGTCCACCAGGAACTGGAACGACGCGCCCACGTCCATCCAGCCGTGCAGCAGCACCAGGGGCGGGCGGTCGGGGGTCACGAGGCTCTCGTCGCCCCACTGGCGCACGTGGTAGCGCAATCCGCGGAGGGTCAGGAAGTCACTGTGGCTTTCGCGTCGTACGGCATACGGGGTCATGCGTGAGATGATATTGCGGTGCACCACGCGGCGTTGTCCGTCGGGTGACAACCTCCGATCTTCCGAGCCCCACCCATGTCGAACCCATCACGTTTTTCGATCCGATCCGCCGAACTGCGCGACGTGGCCCCCATCGTGGGCCTGATCCGCGAACTGGCCGACTTCGAGAAGCTGACCCACCTGCTGCAGGTCACCCCCGAGAAGCTGCGCCCGCAGCTCTTCGGCGAAAAGCCCGCGGCCGAGGCCATGGTGGCCGAGATGGACGGCGAGGTGGTGGCGTTCGCGCTGTTCTTCACCAACTTCTCCACCTTCCTCGCCCAGCCCGGCCTGTACCTTGAAGACCTGTACGTGAAGCCCGGCGCGCGTGGCCAGGGCATCGGCGAGGCCTTCCTCGGCCGCCTGGCCAAGCTGGCGGTGGACCGCCACTACGGCCGCTTCGAGTGGACCGTGCTCGACTGGAACACCGACGCCATCGGTTTCTACGAAAAGATGGGCGCCACGGTGATGCCCGACTGGCGCGTGTGCCGTGTCACGGGCGACGCGCTGCTGGCGCTGGCCGGTCAGCCGGCCGCCGCCGGCGGCTGATTGAGCAGCAGCCAGTAGAAGCCGAGCTCCTGCACGGCCTTCACGAAACTCTCGAAGTTCACCGGCTTGACGATGTAGCTGTTCACCCCGAGCGCGTAGCTGCGCACGAGGTCCACCTGCTCCTGCGACGAGGTCAGCATCACCACGGGGACGGCCTTCGTGCGCGGGTCCGCCTTCATGCGGGCCAGCACCTCCAGCCCGTCCACCTTGGGCAGCTTGAGGTCGAGCAGCACCACCTTCGGCAGGGCCGCGATGGGGCGGTCGGCGTAGCGGCCTTCGCAGAAGATGAACTCGAGGGCCTCCTCGCCGTCGCGCACCACGTGCACGTGGTTCGCGAGGTGGGCGGTGTTGAGCCCGCGCAGGGTCATCTCGAGGTCGTACGGGTTGTCCTCGACGACGAGGATCTCCACCGCGTTCACGCCACCGCCTCCGCTTCCCCCAGCCGGAAGAAGAAGGCCGCGCCGCGGTCGGGCGCCGCCTCCACGCGCACCGCGCCGCCATGGCGTTCGACGATGCGGTGCACGATGGCGAGGCCCACGCCGGTGCCCTCGAATTCGTCCACCCGGTGCAGCCGCTCGAACACGTGGAAGAGCTTGTGGGCGTACTTCATGTCGAAGCCCGCGCCGTTGTCGCGCACGTAGAACTCCGGCCCGGCGAACCCCACCTCCACGCGGGCCTCGGGCCGGTTGCGGGTGTACTTCAGCGCGTTCGACAGCAGGTTGATCCAGACCTGGCGCAGCATCGCGGGGTCGCAGTCGCTCGGCGGCAGGTCGCCGATGCGCACGTCGACGACCCGGCCCTGGCGCATGGGCGCCAGGGTCTCGAGCGCCTCGCGCACGAGCATCGACGTGTCGACGGGCAGGCGCGTGAGCGACTGCCGCCCGAGGCGCGAGAACGCGAGCAGGTCGTCGATCAACTGGCCCATCTTCTGGGCGCTGTCGCGGATGATGCCCAGGTAGCGCTGGCCGGTCTCGGGCAGCAGCGCGCCGAAGTCCTTCTGCACCACCTGCGAGAAGCCGTCGATGGCCCGCAGCGGCGCGCGCAGGTCGTGCGACACCGAGTAGCTGAACGCCTCGAGTTCCTGCACCGCGGTCTGCAGCTCGGCCGTGCGGGAGGCCACGCGGGCCTCGAGTTCCGTGTTCATCGTGCGGACCCGCGCCTCGGCTTCCCGGCGCTCGGTGACGTCGGTGAGGGTGCCGTGCCACACGGTGGCGCCGTCGGGCTCGCGCACCGGCATCGAATGGGCCTCGATCCAGCGCTCGCCCCGCGTCGGATGGCGCACGCGGTACTCGGCGTGCCATGGCGACAGGGCGACATGCGACGCGTCCACGCTCGCCGAGAGCCGGGGCAGGTCGTCGGGATGGATGCGGGTGGCGAACGCGCGCAGGGGGTCGCCCGCCAGCTCGTCGAGCGGCATGCCGTACATGTCGGCGAACCGTTCCAGCCCGAAGGTCACCGTGTAGACCCCGTCCCGCGAACGCCGCAGCGTGTGCACCGCGCCCGGCGAGGTCTTGGCCACCATCTCGAAGCGGTCGCGCTGGCGCTGCAGTTCGGCGTTGGCGCACTTCAGGTCGTCGATGTCCGTGCTGGTGCCGTACCAGTGCCGCACGTCGCCCGACGGGGATCGCAGCGGCCGGCCGCGGGCCATGAACCAGCGGTCGGTCCCGTCGTGCCGGCGCAGGCGCATCTCCGTGGCATAGGGCGTGCCGTCGCGCACCGCGGTGCGCCAGGCGAGCGCGACCGCCGCCCGGTCGTCGGGATGCACCTGCATCAGCCACCCGTCGCCGTGCTGCTGTTCGGCGGGGACGCCGGTGTAGCCGACCCACTGCGGGCTGAAGTAGTCCGCGTGGCCGTCGGGCCGCGTGGACCACACGAGCTGGGCCACCGACTCGGTCATCTCGCGGAAGTGCTGTTGCTGGTCGCGCAGGATCTCCTCGGCGCGGCGGCGTTCGGTGATGTCCTCCGCGATGCCGGTGAGCTGCAGTTCGCCGGAGGCGGAGAACACCGCGTGGCCGGTGTCGTGGATCCAGTGCTCGCCGCCGTCGGGGCACACGACGCGGAACTCGATGTCGTAGACGTGGTCGCGCGGCGCCGCGGCCCAGGTGTCGAAGGCGGTGCGCACCCGCTCGCGGTCGTCGGGGTGGATGCCGGCGAGCCAGGCGCTGGAGTCGGCGTAGGCCTCGCTCGCGGGGCGGCCCCAGATGCGCTCGAAGGACGGGCTGACATAACAGGTGCGCCCGGACGGGGAGGGCTCGTGCACCCAGAGGACGTGGCGCGGGGCCTCGGCCACCTTGAGGAGCCGCTGCAGGGGATCTTCCGGGCCGGCCACGCCGGGGGTGGGTGCGCCGGACTCTGGGTCCACCATGCTGCCGATTGCCATCACATCTCCCCGTACTGCTTCCGATGTGCCGCCCGCGAGGACGTGGCCCGTCCTCGTTGACCGGCACATGATCGATCATCCCTCGCCTGCAACTTGTCCGGGTACACCCTAAACTCGGGGGGATGAGCACGCCCTTGCCCCTGATCCCCCTCGGCCGCAGCGACTTGCGGGTCACCCCCATCTGCCTCGGCACCATGACCTTCGGCCAGCAAGTCGGCGAAGCCGCCGCCCACGAGCTGCTCGACCAGTCGCTCGCCCGTGGCGTCAACTTCATCGACACGGCCGAGATGTATTCCGTGCCGGCGCGCGCCGAGACCTACGGCGCCACCGAACGCATCATCGGCAACTGGTTCGCCCAGCGGGCCGGCGCCCGCGAGAAGGTGGTGCTCGCCACGAAGGTGGCCGGCCCGTCGCGCGGCATGCCCTGGGTGCGCGCCGGCAGCCGCAACCTGCTGCCCGACGAGATCCGCCAGGCCTGCGACGACAGCCTCGCCCGCCTCCGGACCGACCACATCGACCTGTACCAGATCCACTGGCCGAACCGCAACGTGCCCACGTTCGGCAACCTGTACTTCGATCCTTCGCAGGACCGCGACTACACCACCATCCACGAGCAGCTCGACGCGCTCGCCGGCCTCGTGAAGGCGGGCAAGGTGCGCTACATCGGCCTGTCGAACGAAAGCCCGTGGGGCGTGCACGAGTTCGTGCGCCTCGCCGAGCAGCACAACCTGCCGCGCGTGGCCACCGTGCAGAACCCGTACGCGCTCAACAGCCGCGCGCTCGACAACGGGCTCGACGAATCGCTGTACCGCCTGAACGTGTCGATGCTCGCGTACTCGCCGCTCGCCTTCGGCGCGCTGACCGGCAAGTACGACGAGGTGGGCCTGAACTCGGACGACAAGCCGGGCCGCCTCGCGATCTTCGACTCGATGAAGGCGCAGCGCTGGGGCCGCCCCGAGGCGCTCTCCGCCGCGCGCCTCTACAACGCGCTCGCGCGCCGGCACGGCATGACGCCCACGCAGATGGCGCTGGCCTTCTGCTACACGTCGTGGCGCGTGGCCAGCACGATCATCGGGGTGACGAAGCCGGAGCAGCTCGATCAGAACATCGATGCGTGGGGCACGAGCCTGTCGCCCGAACTGCTGGCCGAGATCGACGCGATTCGTTGGACGCACCGCGATCCTGCTCAATGATCACCAACCTCCGTCATCCCGGCGAAAGCCGGGATCCACTGCTGTCGAAGCGCGTCTTGCCCACGGTGGGCCCCGGCGTTCGCCGGGGTGACATCGTTCGTTGGAGGCGCTGACATGGCCCGCAAGGACCACGCCTCCGAAACCCCCGCCACCGCCTGGCTCAAGGCGCACAAGGTGCCCTACACCGAGCACCTCTACGACTACGTCGAGCACGGCGGCACCGGCGAGTCGGCGAAGCAGCTGGGCTGGGACGAACACGCCGTCGTCAAGACGCTCGTGATGGAGGACGAGGCCGCCAAGCCGCTGGTCGTGCTGATGCACGGCGACCGGCAGGTGAGCCTGAAGAACCTGGCGCGGCAGATCGGCGCGAAGAAGGTGGCGCCGTGCAAGCCCGAGGTGGCCAACCGGCACAGCGGCTTCCTCGTGGGCGGCACCTCGCCGTTCGGCACGCGCAAGGACATGCCCGTCTACGTCGAGAGCACCGTGCTCGACCTGCCGAAGATCCTGATCAACGGCGGGCGGCGCGGCTACCTCGTGGGCCTGGACCCCCGGGTACTCACCGAGGGGCTCGGGGCGCGTCCGGTGCAGTGCGCCGGTGCAGAATGACGGCCTTCGCGCCATTCCGCCGCTTTCTCCGTTTTCCATGCAGAACCTGTACGCCCTCGCCGCCGCCGTCGCGGCCTACCTGATCGGCTCGCTGTCCTTCGCCGTCATCGTGAGCCGGGCCATGGGCCTGAACGACCCGCGCAGCTACGGCTCGGGCAACCCGGGCGCCACCAACGTGCTGCGCTCGGGCAACAAGCTCGCGGCCATCCTCACGCTCGTGTTCGACGCGCTCAAGGGCTGGCTGCCGGTGTGGCTCGTGGCGCGCTACGGCGAGCCGTACGGCCTGGGCGAGGGCGCGGTGGCGCTGGTGGGCCTCGGCGCCTTCGTCGGCCACCTGTGGCCGGTGTTCTTCCGCTTCCAGGGCGGCAAGGGCGTGGCCACCGCGGCCGGCGTGCTGCTGGCGTTCAACCCGTGGCTGGGCCTCGCCACGCTGCTGACCTGGATCATCATCGCGGTCTTCTTCCGCTACTCGTCGCTCGCGGCGCTGGTGGCCGCGGTGTTCGCGCCGTTCTACCAGATGCTGATCTGGGGCTTCGGCCCCATCGCGCTGGCCACCGCCGTGATGGGCGCGCTGCTGGTCTGGCGCCATGCGCCCAACATCCGCAAGCTGATGGCCGGCACCGAAAGCAAGCTGGGCCAGAAGTCCGCGGGCGCGAAGCCCGCCGCCAAAGGAAAACACTGACATGACGAACCCCGTGCGCCGTTTCCACGTGGGTGACCGCCTCTCCGAGATGGCGATCCACCACGGCACCGTCTACCTCGCGGGCCAGGTGCCGGAGGACGAAACCTCCGACATCCGGACCCAGACCGCGCAGGTGCTGGCCGCCATCGACAAGCTGCTGGCCGAGGCGCACACCGACAACGCCCACATCCTGATGGCGCAGATCTTCCTCGCCGACCCGGCCGACTTCGCCGGCATGAACGAGGTGTGGGACGACTGGGTGGCGCCGGGCGACGCGCCGCCGCGCGCGACGGTGCACGCGAAGCTGATGCGACCGGGCTGGCGCCTCGAGATCGTGGTGACGGCCGCGCTGCGGGTCTGACCCGACGCGGTCAGTCCAGGCCCAGCAGGGCCGGGTCGCCGCGGCCTTCGCGCACCAGCACCGGCTCGCCGGTGGTCAGGTCCACCACCGTGGTGGGTTCCATCGCGCACGCACCGGCGTCCAGCACCACGTGGATCTGGTTCTGCAGCCGCTCGCGGATCTCCTCCGGGTCGTTCAGCGGGTGGTCGTCGCCGGGCAGGATCAGCGTGGTGCCCAGCAGCGGTTCGCCGAACACGCCCATCAGTTCCTGCAGCATGTGGTGGTCGGGCACGCGCAGGCCGATGGTGCGCCGCGACGGGTGCGACACGCGCCGCGGCACTTCCTTCGTGGCCTCGAGGATGAACGTGAACGGGCCGGGCGTGGCGCTCTTGATGAGGCGGTACTGCTTGTTGTCCACCTTCGCGTAGCTCGACAGCTCCGACAGGTCACGGCACAGCAGCGTCAGGTGGTGCTTGTCGTCGACGCCGCGCAGGCGCCGCAGCGCCTCGGCGGCCGCCTTGTCGTCGAGGTGGCACACGAGGGCGTAGCTGGAATCGGTGGGCACCGCGGCGATGCCGCCGCCGTGCAGCACATCGGCCGCCTGCTTGAGCAGGCGGTGCTGGGGGTTGTCGGGGTGGACTTCGACGTATCGGGGCATGGTGCCGATCCTAATGCCGCGGCGCCCGGGGTGCCACGGCGCGCGGGTTGCCCCCAGCCCGATCTCGGCGGGCAGCGGGGTGGCGACGGGCGCGTGGCCCGGCGCGTTCACGTGCGGACCGGCAGCCATCGGTGGAGCATCCTCGAGAGGTCGTCGAGGCGGAAGGGTTTCAGGAGCAGCGCGTCCATGCCTGCGTCCAGGCACTCGTTCCGCTCCTCGGGCAGGCCGCTGGCGGTGATGCCGATGATCGGCGTGCGCGCCCGGCCCGTGTGGCGTTCGACCGCGCGGATCTCGGTGGCGGCGTCGCGGCCGTTCATGCGCGGCATGTGGTTGTCGAGGAACAGGATGTCGTAGTGGCCCGAACGCCAGGCTTCGACGGCGGCGGCGCCGTCGCCCACCACCGTCACGTGCAGCCCTTCGCGTTCCAGCACCGCCGTGGCCAGCACCTGGCTCGCCGCGTCGTCCTCGGCCACCAGCGCGCTCGCGCCGCGGCCATCGTTCCTGGGATTCATCGACCTCTCCGAAAGAAAAAAGATGGGGTGAGGTGATGATTGCGCCGTCCCGCCCCGGGCGCGCGGGGGTTTACACGAGGCGGACGCGGGTCGCGCGCTTGTCCTACAGGGGCGCCGGGCCTTGGCCGCCAAGCCGGCGGCGGTTCGGTGATCAGTCGGCGATCGTGTCGGCCGCGACGGGCGACGACGGCACCGACGCCTTGCGCACGTTGAGCCACGCGCTGGCCGCGCCGCACACGGCGACCACGCCCATGCCGACCCAGCCCCACCGGTCCGGCGCGTGGCCCAGCACCGTGTAGCTGATGGCCGCGGCGAAGCCGATCTGCGTGTAGACGAAGGGCATCAGCGTGGACGTGGGCGCGAGGCCCAGGGCGAGGATCAACAGCAGGTGGCCCGTCGTTCCGAGCAGGCCGATGCCGAGCATCAGCGCGAGCTGGCCGGAGGTCGCGGCGTGCAGCGAGCCGGCGATGTCGATGGGGCTCGCGAGCAGCAGCGGCGTGAGCAGCGCGGTGCCGGTGATGCCCGTGTAGAAGTGCGTGGTGAACGGGCTCTCGAGCGCGGCGAGCTTGCTCGTGAGCACCTGGAAGCTCGCGTAGCTCACGGCGCCGGCCAGCGGCAGGACCACCGCCCAGCCGAACATGCCGCTGCCGGGCCGGATCACGATCAGCGCGCCGGCGAACCCGCCGCACACGAGCGCCCAGCGCAGCGGCGAGACCTTCTCGTGCAGCACCCAGCCGGCGAGCAGCGTGACGATCACCGGCGTGAGCATGTTGATGGCGGTGAACTCGGCGACGGGCAGGTACTGCACGCCGTAGAAGCTCGCCGAACTGGTGAGCAGCAGCAGGACACCGCGCAGCAGCTGGAACTTCGGATGGGCCGCGCGGAAGCCGGAGGTCTTCGAGCGCAGCAGCCAGACGGTCATCACGAGCGTCTGCGTCAGGTAGCGGCCCCACATGATCAGCAGCACCGGCACGAACGCGCCCAGGTACTTGATGGACGTGTCCATCGTCGAGAAACAACCCGCCATCAGCAGGATGAGCGCGATGCCGAGGGTGGGGTGGTGGCCCTTCACGCGGGCGACGCCACGCGGTGCGCGAGCGACTGCCACACCGGCGTGAGCCGCGCCGGCAGCGGCGGCAGCCGGCCGAGGTCGACGTGGCTTTCCTCGGGGCTGTGGAAGTCGGAGCCCCGCGAGGCCAGCAGGTCGAACTCGATCGCCATGTCGGCGTACTTGAGGAAGTCGGCCGCCGTGTGGCTGCCGGTGATGACCTCCACGCCGCGCCCGCCGTGGGCGATGAACTCGGTGAAGAGCGCGTACTCCTCGTTCGCGGTGAACTTGTAGCGGCCCGGGTGGGCGATCACGGCGGTGCCGCCGGCGCCGGTGATCCAGCGCACGGCGTCGCCGAGCGTGGCCCAGCGGTGCGGCACGTAGCCGGGACGGCCCTCGATCAGGAAGCGGCGGAACACCTCCTGGGTGTCGCCGCACACGCCGCTGTCCACCAGGTGGCGGGCGAAGTGCGTGCGGGAGATGAGTTCGGGGTTGCCCACGTACTTGAGCGCGCCTTCGTAGGCGCCGTGGATGCCGGCCTTCGCCAGGCCCTCGGCCATCTCGCGGGCGCGCGCCTCGCGACCCCCGCGGGTGGCCGACAGGCCCTGCACGAGGGTGGTGTCGTCGGGATCGAAGCCGAGGCCCACGATGTGCACCGTCACGTTCGCGAAGGTGACCGAGATCTCGACGCCGGTGAGGTACGGCAGGCCCAACTCGCGGGCCGCGGCCATCGCGCGGTGCTGCCCGCCCACCTCGTCGTGGTCGGTGAGGGCCCAGAGGGCGACCCCGTTCGCCCGCGCCCGGGCGGCGAGCGCCTCGGGCGTCAGCGTGCCGTCGGACACCACGGAATGGCAGTGGAGGTCGGCGTTGAGGTCGTTGTTCAGGGTTTCCACCGAGCCATTGTAGGCAGCGGGTGGGCCCCCTGCGCGCCGCGGGCCCTTTCAGCGTGGCGTGAGTCGCAGAATCCGGCCGTCGCCGTTGTCCGTCAGCAGGTACAACCAGCCGTCCGGGCCCTGGCGCACGTCGCGCAGGCGCTCGTCGAGGTCGGCGAGCAGGCGTTCCTCGCGCACCACCTTGCGACCGTCGAGCTCGAGGCGCACCAGCACCTTGGCCCGCAGCGCGCCCACGAAGAGGCTGCCCTTCCAGCCGGGGTAGCGGTCGCTCGTGAGGAAGGCCATGCCGCTCGGGGCGATGGACGGCACCCAGTGGGTGAGCGGGGGCTCGATGCCGGCCTTCGAGGTGCCCTCGCCGATCTTCTGCCCGCTGCCGTACTCGGCGCCGTACGTGATCACCGGCCAGCCGTAGTTGCGGCCGGCGAGGTCGACGTTCACCTCGTCGCCGCCCTGGGGGCCGTGCTCGTGGGTCCACAGCTCGCCGGTGGCGGGGTGCAGCGCGGCGCCCTGCATGTTGCGGTGGCCGTGGCTCCAGATCTCGGGCAGCGCGCCGGGGGTTTTCACGAACGGGTTGTCGGGCGGCACGCGGCCGTCGGTGTCGATGCGGACGGTCTTGCCGAAGTGGTTGCCGAGGTTCTGCGCGTCGTCGCGGCGGGCGAAGCGGTCGCCGAGCGTGATGAAGAGGCGGCCGCCGCGGTCGAACACGAGGCGCGAGCCGAAGTGGGCGGTGCCGGCGAACTTGTCCTTCTGGCGGAAGATCACCGCCACGTCGACGAGGCGGTCGCCGTCGAGCCGGCCGCGGGCCACGGCCGTGCCGTTGCGGCCCGCCTCGTTGCCGGTGCCCGGCTCCGAGTAGCTGAGGTAGACCCGCCGGTTCGTCGCGAAGGCCGGGTCGAGCACCACGTCCAGCAGGCCGCCCTGGCCGCGGGCGTCGACCTTCGGCACGCCGTCGACGGGGGCGCCCACCTTGCCGTCGGGGGTGACGAGGCGCAGCCGCCCCGGGCGTTCGGTGACGAGCATCCGGCCGTCCGGCAGGAAGGCGATGCCCCAAGGGTACTCAAGGCCCTTGGCCACGGTGACGACCCCGAGCTGCGGGTCGGCCCGCACGCAGGCGCCGACCAGCAGGAGGGAGAAGAGGACGAGCAGGCGGCGGACGATCGGCATGGGGAGTGCTCCTGGAAGGGTGTCAGACGATCCCTTCGACGATCATTTGCACCCTTTGTTTCCCGTTGTACTCGTCCAGGCGCAATTGATAGGCGAGCGTCACCCGTTCGCCCACCGGTTCGCTGTGCCCGAACCAGATGGCGTCGCGCACCGCGCCGCCGTGGCGCACCGCGAGCTTGAGGTGCTTCTCGCCCACGAGCCGCTGCGAGATGACCTCCACCTCGTCGCTGAACACGGGCGGCTCGAAGGCCTGGCCCCACACCTGGGCGTCTAGCGATCGCACGGTCTCGGGCGTGAAGTAGCCGGCCTCGAGCGGGCCGTCGGTCATCAGCGTGCGCGACAGCGTGGCGGCGTCCAGCCACTCGCCGGCCACCTCGCGCAGCGCGCGTTCGAAGACGGGGAAGTCGGCCTCGGCCAGCGTCGCCCCGGCCGCCATCGCGTGGCCGCCGAAGCGCACCAGCACGCCGGGGTGGCGCTTGCTGACGAGGTCCAGCGCGTCGCGCAGGTGGAAGCCGGGGATGGAGCGGCCCGAGCCCTTGAGCAGGCCGTCCTGGCCCTTCGCGAAGACGAAGGTGGGGCGGTGCAGCCGGTCCTTCATGCGGCCGGCCACGATGCCCACCACGCCCTCGTGGAAGTCGGGGTCGTACAGCGCGAGGGCCGGGGGGGTGTCGCCCGGCAGGCCGCCCTGGGCCAGCAGGTCCTCCAGCATGCCTTCGGCGTGTTCGCGCATGCCGGCTTCCACCTCGCGGCGCTCGCGGTTGATGGTGTCGAGCTGCTGCGCGAGTTCGTGCGCGCGGGCGGGGTCGTCGGTCAGCAGGCACTCGATGCCGAGGGTCATGTCGGACAGCCGGCCCGCGGCGTTGATGCGGGGCCCGATCGCGAAGCCGAAGTCGAAGCCGCACGCGCGGCGGGCGTCGCGCCCCGCCGCGGCGAACAGCGCGGCGACGCCGGCCTGCATCTTCCCGGCGCGGATGCGCTTGAGCCCCTGGGCGACGAGGCGCCGGTTGTTGGCGTCGAGCCGCACCACGTCGGCCACGGTGCCCAGCGCCACCAGGTCGAGCAGCGTGTCGAGGCGCGGCTGGTTCTCGGCCGTGAACGCGCCGCGCGCGCGCAGCTCGGTGCGCAGGGCCAGCAGCACGTAGAACATCACGCCCACGCCCGCGAGGTTCTTGCTCTCGAAGCCGCAGTCGGGCTGGTTCGGGTTCACGATGACGGTGGCGTCGGGCAGCACCGTGGCGCCGCCGTCCTCCTTCGCGGGCAGGTGGTGGTCGGTGACCACGACGTCGAGCCCGCGCGCGCGCGCGTGCGCCACGCCGGCGAGGCTCGCGATGCCGTTGTCGACGGTCAGCAGCACGTCCGGCTGCACGGTCATCGCGAGGTCGACGATGGCGGGCGTGAGGCCGTAGCCGTGCACCGCGCGGTCGGGCACCACGTGCATCAGCGTGCCCGGGGCGGCGCCGAGCAGCGCGAGGCCGCGCAGCGCGACGGCGCAGGCGGTGGCGCCGTCGCAGTCGTAGTCGGCCACGACGCAGATGCGGCGGCGGGCGGCGAGTGCGTCGGCGAGGAACCGGGCGGCTTCCTGCGCGCCCTTGAGCTGCGCGGGCGGCAGCAGGCGGCCGAGGCCGTCGTCGAGTTCGTCGAACTGGCGCACGCCCCGCGCGGCGAAGAGCCGCGCGAGCAGCGGCGGCACGCCGGCCTGTTCCAGCGCCCACACGGGGCGGGGTGGCACGTCGCGGCGGACGATCGAGGGGCCGCTCATCACAGGGCCGCCAGCAGCGGGTAGGGCGCGGGTGCGCTGAACTGGCGGCGGATGCGGGTCCACAGCGGTTGCGCCCGCAGCTCGAAGCGCTGGGCGTGGCGTTCGCCCGAGAGGGTCAGCGAGACCGGCTGGTCGCGGCGCGCCCGTTCGGCGGCCTCGGCGAGCGGGCCCGCGTCGAGCGCCCGCCAGGCCTCGGCCCACGCGGCCCAGTCGCCCGCGAGCGCCGGGTTGCGCAGCCGGTGGTCGACGACCCGGTCGGGCGACGCGGGCGCCGGCTGCGCGCGGCCGCAGCCGCTCAGCCAGAACGAATTGACCGGCAGCGCACCGAGCCCCACGCGTTCGTCGTTCAGCGGGTGCTGGTACAGCAGCATCTGCACCTCGTTCTGCAGCCGGCGCACGAGGCGCGCCTGCGCGTGCGTGGGCATCCACAGGTCGATGTTGCGGCCCACGGCCCGGTCGAGCGACGCGGCGGGCAGGCCGTCGAGGCTGTCGTGCGCGGCGTACCAGCGGGTGGGCGACCCCCACGCGAGCGACCAGCCCTCGCTCTCGAACAGCGGCAGCACCGCTTCGTAGAGCGTCTGCGAGGCCTGGGCGCTGAGGAAGAGGGCGTGCGGGTCGGCGAGGGTGACGTGGTCGGCGCCCACGTGCCAGTGCACGGGGGTGAGCTGGCCCCACGCGGCGGTGCCGACGTCGACGCCGTCGGCCGCGGCGCAGTGGGCGGCCCACGGCAGGCAGCCGTCGTCGCCGGACCAGCCGAAGGCCTCGGCCAGGGCCCGTTCGTGCGGGGTGTTGAGCGTGTATTCGTCGGTGCCCGCGCGGTGCGTGGGCGCCAGGCGCGCGAGCAGGGTCGAGAGGTTCGGCAGCGCCAGGTCGCGGAGCGTGTGGAGCCCGCTTTCGGACATCACGGAGGCGAACGGAATCATCAGGTGCATGGGTGGATTATCCGGCTTGGGGCGAAAAGCCCCCACGGCGGTCCCGTCACCAAGGGTTCATCCGCGCGCCACGGCAACGTCACACCCGGGGGGGACGATGCAGGTCCATGCAAACCGAAGCCGCCATCCTCCGTGCATGGGCCGAGCCGTCTCCGGACGACGAACCGTCGCCCGGACGCAAGTCTCGGTACCGTGCGGTCTGGATCTCCGACCTGCACCTGGGCACCCCCGGATGCCAGGCCGACGCGCTGCTCGATTTCCTGAAACACGTCGAATGCGACCACCTGTTCCTGGTGGGCGACATCATCGACGGCTGGCAGCTGCGGCGCAGCTGGTACTGGCCGCAGGCCCACAACGACGTGGTGCAGAAGCTGCTGCGCAAGGCGCGCAAGGGCACGCGGGTGATCTTCATCCCCGGCAACCACGACGAATTCGCGCGGCGCTACGTGGGCCACAACTTCGGCGGCATCGACGTGGCCGAGGAATGGATCCACGAGACGGCCGACGGCCGCAAGCTCTGGGTCATGCACGGCGACCTGTTCGACGGGGTCATCCAGTGCGCCAAGTGGCTCGCCCACGTGGGCGACACGCTGTACGAGTTCACGCTGAAGCTCAACCGCTACCTGAACACGATGCGCGCGCGGCTCGGGCTGCCGTACTGGAGCCTCTCCAAGTACCTCAAGCTCAAGGTCAAGCGCGCGGTGAGCTACGTGGGCGACTTCGAGAACGCCGTGGCCCGCGAGGCGCGAAAGCGCGGCGTGAACGGCGTGGTCTGCGGCCACATCCACCATGCCGAGATGCGCGACATCGACGGCATCCTCTACGCCAACGACGGCGACTGGGTCGAGAGCCTCACGGCCCTGGTCGAACACGCCGACGGCCGGCTCGAGATCCTCGACTGGTCGGCCCGCCTGCCCGGGCGCAGCGTGTCCTCGGTGGCGGTGGCCGCATGAAGGTCGCGCTGGTCACCGACGCCTGGAAGCCCCAGGTCAACGGGGTCGTCACCACGCTGGTGGAACTGCACGAGGGGCTGCTCGCCCGCGGCCACGAGGTGGTGCTGATCGAACCGCCGGGCTTCCGCCGCTTCGCCTGCCCCGGCTACCGCGAGATCGAACTCGCATGGCGCCCCGGCCGGCAGGTCGCGAAGCTGCTGGAGGCGGCCGACGCCGATGCCATCCACATCGCCACCGAAGGCCCGCTCGGGTCGGCGGCGCGGGCCTGGTGCCTCAAGCACGAGCGCCGCTTCACCACCGCGTTCCACACCCGCTTCCCCGAGATCCTGGCCCGCGCGCTGCACATTCCCGAGCGCTGGGGCTATGCCTGGTTCCGCCGCTTCCACGCGCCGTCGTCCGGCATCCTGGTGCCGAGCCACGGCATGTACGGCATCCTCGAAGGCTACGGCTTCGCGCCGCTCAGGCCCTGGTCGCACGGCGTGGACCTGCGCCTCTTCAAGCCGGTGGAGGGCGCCGACCTCGGCCTGCCCCGGCCCGTCTTCCTGCACGTGGGACGCCTGAGCTACGAGAAGAACCTCGAGGCCTTCCTCGACCTCGACCTGCCCGGCTCCAAGGTGGTGTACGGCGTGGGCCCGCTCCAGGAACGGCTGCAGCGCGCGTACCCGGACGTGCACTGGCGCGGCGTGGTGCCCCGCAGCGAACTCGTGCGCATCTACAGCGCGGCCGACGCCTTCGTGTTCCCCGGTCGTTCGGAAACCTTCGGCCTCGTGATGCTGGAGGCGCTGGCCTGCGGCACGCCGGTGGCCGCGTACCCCGTGCCGGGTCCGCTGGACGTGCTGGGCCCGGATTCCGACGGCGGCGTGCTCGACGAGGACCTGCGTGCCGCGGCGCTGAAGGCGCTCGAAGTGCCCCGAGATCAGGCCCGTTCGCGTGCGTTGACGATGGATTGGGATGCGGTGTGCAGCCAGTTCATCGGACACCTGGTGCCCGCGCGTGACACTGTCGTGACGACTGTCACAAAACCGCCATCAGACTTTCATAAACTGGTGTCATGACCGATGACGCCCCGACGCTCGCCCTGCTGAACCGCGAACGCGCCATACTGAATTTCAACCGGCGCGTGCTCGCGCAGGCCCGGCGCCCCGACGTTCCGCTGCTGGAGCGGCTGCGCTACATCTGCATCGTCTCGTCCAACATGGACGAGTTCTTCGAAGTGCGGTTCGCCGACTACATCGAGGCGGCGCGCGTGTCGGGGTCGGGGGTGTCCAACCGCGACCTGGAAGCCATCGCGGCCGACGCCCATGCGCTCATCGACGACCAGTACACCGCCTTCAACGACGAGGTGATGCCGGCGCTCAAGAAGCACCGCATCCAGATCGTGAACCACAGCGAGCGCAACGAGGCGCAGCGCCAGTGGGTGAGCCAGTTCTTCCACCGCCAGGTGCGGCCGCTGCTGGTGCCGGTGGGCCTCGACCCGTCGCACCCCTTCCCGCAGGTGGCCAACAAGTCGCTGAACTTCATCGTGCGCCTGGGCGGCAAGGACGCGTTCGGCCGCGAGAACACCATCGCCATCGTGAAGGTGCCCCGCGTGCTGCCGCGCGTGATCCGCCTGCCGGCCGAGATCTCCGGCGGCACGCAATCGTTCGTGCTGCTCACGAGCGTGATCCGCGCGCACCTCGACGAGCTGTTCCCCGGCCGCGAGGTCGAGGCCTTCTCGCAGTTCCGCCTCACGCGCGACTCCGACCTCGAGGTCGACGAGCAGGACGTGACCAACCTGCGCCAGGCCCTGCGCTCGGGCCTCACCACGCGTCACTTCGGCCAGGCCATCCGCCTCGAGGTGGTCAACACCTGCCCGCCCGAGCTGTCGCAGTTCCTGCTGGAGCAGTTCGCGCTGCCGCCGGCGGCGCTGTACCAGGTCAACGGGCCCGTGAACCTCGTGCGCCTGAACGCGCTGATCGACGGCGCCACGGCCCCCGAGCTGCATTTCCCGCCCTACGAGGCGCCGTGGCCCGCGGGCCTCGCCCGCGGCGTGCCCATCTTCGAGCAGCTGCAGCAGCGCGACGTGCTGATGCACCACCCGTTCGAGTCGTTCGAACCCGTCGTGCAGTTCCTGCGCGAGGCGGTGCACGACCCCGACGTTCTGGCCATCAAGCAGACCATCTACCGCACCGGCAGCGAGTCGCCGCTGATGGACCTGCTGATCGAGGCGGCCCGCCGCGGCAAGGAAGTGATGGCCGTCGTCGAGCTGAAGGCGCGCTTCGACGAGGAGGCCAACATCAACTGGGCGGAGCGGCTGGAGGCCGTGGGCGCGCAGGTGGTGTACGGCATCGTGGGCCTGAAGACCCACGCGAAGCTGCTGCTCGTGACGCGCCGCGAGGGCACGCGCCTGCGCCGCTACGGCCACCTGTCCACCGGCAACTACAACCCGAAGACCGCGCGGCTCTACACCGACGTGGGCTACCTCACGTCCGACGCCGACCTGACGTCCGACGCCGACGCGGTGTTCCAGCAGCTCGCGAGCCTCGGCAAGACACGCCCGCTGCGCCAGCTGCTGCAGGCGCCGTTCGCGCTGCACCGGCAGATGGTCAACCACATCGACCAGGTGGCCGCCGCCGCCCGCGAGGGCAGGCCCGCGCGCATCGTCGCGAAGATCAACGCGCTGACCGACGTGCCCCTCATCGCCGCGCTGGTCAACGCCGCGAAGGCCGGCGCGCACATCGACCTGATCGTGCGCGGCGCGTGCATGCTGCCGCCGAAGGTGCCGGGCGTGACCGACCGCATCCGCGTGATCTCGGTGGTGGGCCGGCTGCTCGAACATTCGCGCGTGCTGTACTTCCGCTGGGGCGCCACCGAGGCCGACGAGGCGCTGTTCCTGTCGAGCGCCGACTGGATGGGGCGCAACATGTTCCGCCGCATCGAGGTGGCGTGGCCCGTGCGCGACGTGAAGCTGCGCCAGCGCGTGATCGACGAATGCCTGGTGCCGTACCTGCACGACCGGCAGGACGCATGGGAACTGGAAGCCGACGGCAGCTACGTGCGCCTCGGCACCGACGGCCCGAGCGCGCAGCAGGCCCTGATGGCGAGACATTCCGGGAGCGAGTGATGGACCTCATTCTGTGGCGGCATGCCGAAGCCCACGTGATCAAGGAGGGGCAGTCCGACCTCGACCGCACGCTCACCACGAAGGGTGAACGGCAGGCCCAGCGCATGGCCGAATGGCTGAACCAGCGGCTCGCGCATTCCACGCGCATCCTCGTGAGTCCGGCCGCCCGCACGCAGCAGACGGCCAAGGCCCTCGACCGCAACTTCAAGACCGTCCAGGCGATCGCACCCGACGCATCGCCGGTGGCGCTGCTGAGCGCGGTGCGCTGGCCCGACGCCAGCGAACCCGTGCTCGTCGTCGGCCACCAGCCCACGCTCGGCCAGGTGGCGGCGTTGCTGCTGGGCGAGGTGCACCAGACGTGGGTGCTGAAGAAGGGGGCGGTGTGGTGGCTGCGGCAGCGGGAGCGCGAGGGGGTGTCCCAGGTGCTCGTGCAGGCCGTGATGTCACCCGACCACCTCTGACGCCGTCGCCCCGATGAACATCGGGGCCCACCGTCGGCCCGCGCGTTGCGGGAACAGTGGGTCCCGGCGTTCGCCGGGATGACCGTTCATCGGTCCCACGCCGGCGCGAGCCCTTCCGGGTCGACCAGCCGCTCCCCGCGGTCCAGCGCCGCGATGCGCGCCATCTCATCCGCCGTCAGCACCAGCGCGGCCGCCCTCAGGTTGCTCTCCAGGTTCACCCGCTTCGTCGACGACGGGATCACCGCGTACCCCGACTGCATCGCCCACGCGAGCACCACCTGCGCCGGCGTGGCGCCGCGCGATGCGGCGATGTCCATGATCACCGCGTCACCCAGGACCTTGCCGTAGGCGAGGGTCATGTACGACGTCACGTGGATGCCGTGCGACCTCGCGAACGCGACGGCCGTGCCGTTCTGCAGGTACGGGTGCAGCTCGATCTGGTGGCTCGCGATGCGGTCGGCGCCCACGGCGTCGATGGCTCCCTGCAGCAGCGCGTTGTTGAAGTTCGAGACCCCGATCAGGCGCGTGAGCCCCTGGTCCTGCGCGTCGGCCAGCGCGCCCATGAACTCGGCGACAGGCACCGCGCCGCCGGGCGAGGGCCAGTGGATCAGCGTGAGGTCGACCTGCTCCGTGCGCAGCTTGCGCAGGCTCTCCTTGAGGCTGTCGGCGAGGCGGTCCTTCGCGAGGTGTTCGGTCCAGACCTTCGTGGTGAGGAACAGCTCGCGGCGCGGCACGCCGCTTTCGGCGACGGCCTGGCCCACCTCGGCCTCGTTGCCGTAGATCTGGGCGGTGTCGACCAGGCGGTAGCCGGCCTGCAGGCCCTGGCGCACGGAGTCGAGGGCGGCGTCGCCCTTCAGGCGGAAGGTGCCGAGGCCGAGCGCGGGAATGGGGTGTTTCATGGTGGTTTCCTTCAGTGGGCGGCGGTGGCCGCGCGGTGGACGAGGGGGGCGGCGCGGCGGTCGAGCGCGCCGCTCCACGCGGTGAGGCCGAACGACACGGTCACCACGAGGGCGCCGATCCAGGGGGTGTGCATCAGGCCGAGGTGGGTGACGATGAGGCCGCCGGCCCAGGCCGCGCCGGCGATGCCGAGGTTGAAGGCGGCGATGTTGAGGCCCGAGGCCACGTCCACCGCCTGCGGCGTGTGGCGTTCGGCCTGCTGCACCACGTACACCTGCAGGCCGGGCACGTTGCCGAACGCAACGGCGCCCCAGGCGAGCACGGTGGCCACCGCGAGCCACGGGTGCGGCGCGGTCAGGTTGAACACCAGCAGCACGGCGGCCAGCAGCGCGAAGATCACCTTCAGCGCGGGGATCGGGCCCAGGCGGTCGGCGAGCTTGCCGCCCCACAGGTTGCCCACCGCGACCGACAGGCCGTAGACGAGCATCACCCAGCCCACCGCGCCTTCGCTGAAGCCCGACACGTCGGTGAGGATCGGGGCGAGGAACGTGAACGGGATGAACGACCCGCCGTACCCGATGGCCGTCTTCGCGTAGACCAGCAGCAGGCGCGGCTCGGCGAGCACGCGGGCCTGCACGGCGAGCGACGCCGGCGGGGTGTGGCGGATCGACTTCGGCACGAACACGGCGCTGCCGATGAAGGCCACGACACCGAGCATCGACACGGCCAGGAAGGTCTCGCGCCAGCCGAAGTGCTGGCCGATGAACGTACCCAGCGGCACGCCGGTGACGAGGGCGACGGTGAGGCCCGTGAACATGATGGCGATGGCGCTCGCGGCCTTCTCCTTCGGCACGAGGCCGGTGGCGATGGTCGAGCCGATCGAGAAGAACACGCCGTGGGCGAGGCCCGTCAGCACGCGCGCCGCGACGAGCGTGCCGTAGCCGGGCGCCTGCCACGCGAGCAGGTTGCCCGCGGTGAAGAGCGCCATCAGCGACAGCAGCAGCGTCTTGCGGTGCACCTTGCCGGTGAGGGCGGTGAGCACGGGCGCGCCGATGGCGACGCCGAGGGCGTACAGGCTGACCAGCAGGCCGGCGGACGGCAGGCCGATGCCGAGGTCCGTGGCGACCGTGGGCAGCAGGCCCACGATCACGAACTCGGTGGTGCCGATGGCGAAGGCGCTGAGGGTCAGCGCCAGCAGGGCGAGGGGCATGGAGGAACTCCGGTGGATGTCGTGAGGCTGGAGTGTGGGCGTTTGTCTTTTGCAGAAAAACACCCCAGTGGGCACAATGTTCTTGACTCGGAGTCAAGGATCATGAAAACCACCCTCGAGGAACTGCTGGCCTTCGCCACCGTGATGGACACCGGTTCCATCACCGCCGCCGCCGAGGCGCTCGACCAGACCGTCTCGGGCGTGAGCCGGGCGCTCGCGCGGCTCGAGCGCAAGCTCGACACCACGCTGCTCCGGCGCACCACCCGCCGCCTCGAGCTGACGGAGGAGGGCGCGGCCTTCCTCGCCCACACCCGCGCCATCCTCGCGTCCATCGACGACGCGGAAGAGCAGATGGCCGCGCGCCGCCAGCAGCCGGTGGGCCGGCTGCGCGTCAACGCGGCCACGCCGTTCATGCTGCACGCCATCGTGCCGCTGGTGCCGGAGTTCCGCGAGCACTACCCGGGCATCACCCTGGAGCTCGACACAGACGAGCTCAACATCGACCTGATCGAGCGCCGCACCGACATCGCGATCCGCATCGGCACGCTGCGCGACTCCACGCTGCACGCGCGCCCGCTCGCCACGAGCCGCATCCGCGTGCTGGCGAGTCCCGCGTACCTCGCCGCCCGCGGCAGGCCCAGGTCGGTCGCCGCGCTGTCGGGCCACGTGCTGCTCGGCTTCACCCAGCCCGAGTCGCTCAACCGCTGGCCGCTGCGGGGGGACCATGGCGACGAATGGGGCATCACGCCGGCCATCACCGCGTCCAGCGGCGAGACGCTGCGCCAGCTGGCGCTGGCCGGCGCGGGCATCGTGTGCCTGTCCGACTTCATGACCGCGGGCGACCGGGCGCGGGGCGACCTCGTCGAGGTGTTGCCGCGCCTGACGGCCGACGTGCGGCAGTCCGTCAACGCGGTGTATTACCGGAACACGCAACTGGCCGCGCGCATCGCCTGTTTCCTGGAGTTCGTGGGCGGGAAACTGTCGCCCACGTGACGACACGGGTTCCGGGGCGTCGTGCGATCATGCGGGCATGAAGTCCGAAGTCCAAGAACTCGTCGAGCTGCTGCAGGTCGAGCGGCTCGAGCAGAACCTGTTCCGCGGTGTCAGCGGCGACATCGGCAGTCCCCGCGTGTTTGGCGGGCAGGTGCTGGGCCAGGCCCTGATGGCCGCGGCGTTCACGGTCGAGGCTGACCGCACCGTCCATTCGCTGCACGCCTATTTCCTGCGTCCCGGCGACAAGAACGCCAAGATCGTCTACGACGTCGACCGCATCCGCGACGGCGGCAGCTTCACCACGCGCCGCGTGGTGGCCATCCAGCACGGGCAGCCCATCTTCGGGTTCACCGCGTCGTTCCACGTGCGCGAGGAAGGGCCGTCCCACCACGCCGACATGCCGAAGGTGCCCGGCCCCGAGGGCCTGATCAGCGACCTGGAGTTCCGCCGCCAGCACATCGACCGGCTGCCGCAGCGCCTGCGCGACGTGCTGCATGCCGAGACGGCCATCGAGATCCGCCAGGTGGCCCCGCTGGACCCCATCGACCCGGACCCGGCGCCGCCGCGCAACGACGCGTGGTTCCGCGCCATCGACCGCCTGCCCGACGACCCGGTGCTGCACCAGGCCATGCTGGCCTATTCGTCCGACTTCGGGCTCCTGCGCTCGGCGCTCGCGCCGCACGGCATGAGTTTCATGAAGGGCAACGTGCAGGTGGTGAGCCTGGACCACGCGATGTGGTTCCACGACAGCTTCCGCATGGACGACTGGCTGCTGTACGCCACCGATTCGCCCGCCGCCGGCAACGCCCGCGGCTTCTGCCGCGGCAGCATCTTCACGCAGGACGGGCGGCTGATCGCGTCCGTCGCCCAGGAAGGGCTGATGCGCACGAAGCCGGTGCCCGGCTCGTCGCTCAAGGGTTGATCAGGGTTCGGTCAGCGCCGCGCGCATGCCCTGCGTCAGCGGGTCGAACACGTAGCCCAGCACCGACCGTTCGCCGGCCAGGATGGCGACGGACACCATGACCCCCGGCACGAGCGGGTAGCGGCGCGCGTCGAGCAGGAACTCGCGCTGCGCGGGTTCGATGCGCACGCGGTAGTACGGCTCCTTGCCCTGTTCCACGACGGAATCGGGGCTGATGTCGACGACCGTGCCCTCGAGCGGCTTGAAGCCGCGGGCGCTCGCCGACATCAGCTGCAGCCGCGCCGGCTGGCCCGCGTGCACGAGGCCCACGTCGCCCACCGGCAGCTTCGCTTCCACCAGCAGGCGTTCGCCGGCCGGCACGAGGCTCATCAGCGTGCCGCCGGGCGGCACCACGCCGCCCTCGGTCACGACGTTCATCGTCATCACGGTGCCGTCGATGGGCGCGCGCACCACGGTGCGCCGCTGGCTGTCGGTGTACTTGCCCGAACGCTCCTGGAATTCGGCCAGCTGCTTGCGGGCCTCCTCCAGGTCCTTCTGCATCTGTTCGCGGTCGCTCGACTCCAGCGTGCGCAGCGAGGCGCTCTCCTGGCGGCGGCCCGTGGCGATGCGGCCGAGCGAGGCGTTGGTCTCGTTCAGCGTGCCGCGGGTCATCTCCAGTTCCTTGAGCAGGTTCAGGTGCTCGTACTGGTTCGCGAGGCCGTCCTTCAGCAGCTTCTCGCTGATCGAGATCTGCTCCGAGAGCAGCTTGAGCTTGCCCTGGAGGTGGTCGCGCCGCGCCTGCAGTTCGTTGAGTTCGCCGTCGCGCTGCGAGATCTTGAGGCCCTGCACCTCGAGGTTGCCGGCCAGGCGCTTCTTCTGCGACTCGAAGAGCTCGCGCGCGGTGCGCACCTGCTCCGGGAACTTCGCGGCGAGCGCGGCGGGCACGTCGAAGCTCGCGCGGCCGGCGAGCTGAGCCTCGAAGCGCAGGATGCGGATCTGCAGGCCGCCGATGTGGGCCTCCAGCTCCCGCAGTTCGGCGTCCGACGCGCTGCGTTCCAGTTCGGCGAGCGCGTCGCCGGCCTTCACGGACTGGCCTTCGCGCACGAGCAGGCGGCGGACGATGCCGCCCTCCAGGTGCTGCACGAGCTTGGTCTGGCCCGAGGTCACCACCTCCCCGGAGGAGTGGCTCGCGATGTCGAGCTTGCACACCGCGCCCCACACGACGAAGGCGGCGAGGATGCCGGCGGTAATCTGCAGGGTGCGGCGGGTGGCGGGTGGCTGGTCGAGCGGGTCGACGGGCACGGCTTGGGCGATGTCGGTCATGGTGTCAGACGGCAACCGCCGTGTCGGGACGGAGGGGCGTCACGGCCGCGGAGGGCGCCGGGCGCGCCGCGTTCGCCGCGAGCACGATGCGGGGCACGGGCTTCACGTTCAGGTCGATGGTGGCCTGGGCGGCGGCCACGATGAAGGGTTCGTTGCTCATCGCGACGATCGTGCGGCCTTCACGCACGAGGCGGTTGAGCAGCGTGGCGACGGCGCGGCAGCCCGCGGCGTCGAGGCCTTCGGTGGGTTCGTCGAGCACCACGAGCGACCCGCCTCCGGCGAGCGCCCGCACGAGGGCGAGGCGACGGCGGATGCCCGGCGGGATCGCCCCACCGCCCCCGCGCACCTGCATCTGCAGGCCGTCGGGGCTGCCTTCGACGAAGTCGGCGAGGCCCAGCTCGCGGCAGAGGTCCAGCAGCTCGCCGTCGGCGATGCCCGGTTGCAGCACGGCGAGGTTTTCGCGCAGCGATCCGTCGAAGAACTGCGGCTCCTGCGGCAGCCAGGCCACCTGGCCGCGCCACCACTCGGGCAGCGCCTGGCGCAGGTCCATGCCGTCGGCCAGCATCCGGCCGCGCGACGGTTCGAGCAGGCCCGCGAGCATCTTGGCGAGCGTGGTCTTGCCGGTGCCGTTCGCGCCGGTCACGGCCACGACACCGCCGCTGTGCAGGTCGAAGTCGAGGTGTTCGAAGAGGGGCGTCGACTGGCGCGGCCACGAGAAGGCGACGTCTTCCAGGCGCAGGGCGCCGGTGTAGCGGGCGAGGGTGGTGCCTTCGCTGCGTTCGCGGGGGAGGCGGGCGAGCTGGCCCAGCGCGTCGAGCGCGCGGCGGCCGCGGGCGAGGCCGTCGGTGAGCTGGGTGAGGCGGGTCACGGCGGCCAGCGCGCGGCCGGCCAGGATGTTCGCGCCGATCAGCGTGCCCACGTCGAGCCGGCCGGCGAAGACTTCGCGCGCGCCGAGGCCCATCACGAGCATGCCCAGCAGGATGCCGGCGGCGTAACTGGCGTTGCTGGAGAGGCTCTGCACCCCGGCCAGCAGGGAGCGGGCCTGGTGAAGGTCCACGCCCACCGCGCGCCAGGCGTTGCGCAGCGGTTCGTGGGCCTTGAAGCTGCGCACGAGTTCCGGCGACGCGGCCAGCGTGTGCTGCGTGGCGGCGAGCTGCAGCGCGTGGCGCGACTGGTCGGCGCCGGGCGCCTGCTGCAGGCGGTTCGTGATCCACGACGCCCCCACCACCGCGGCGATGGTCAGCACGGTCAGCACGCCGAGCAGGGTGTTGAGCACGAACAGGCACACGATGAAGAGCAGGGCGGCGGGCGCGTCCAGCAGCGCGGTGAGGCTCCCGGCCCCGTAGCTCTGCTGGATGGTGGTGAGGCCGGACAGGGCTTCGCGACGGGCCGGCGCGGGCATGGACTCGAACGCGGCGTACTGGCTGTGCGCGGTGGCGGCGAGGGCGGCCTCGCCCAGCTGCCGGTCGGCGCGCGCGCAGGTCCATTGCGCCAGCGCCGAGCGGGCGTGGCGCAGCACCACCTCGAACACCAGCGCGAGCATGGCGCCGAGCGTGAGCGCGACGAGCGTGGCGTCGACGCCCAGCGAGAGGTAGCGGTTCATCACCTGCGTGCTGTACAGCGAACTGGTCAGCGCGAGGAAGTTGATGAGCACGGAGGCCCCGGCCAGCTCCCAGCCGACGGCGCGGTGGAGCTTGAGGCGTTCCCAGAGTTCTTGCATGTGGACGGTGGTGCGCCCGCGCGGGAATATTCCACGCACGGAAAGCGAAGTTCTGACGGTTTTGTCATTGTGTGGAAGAGAACCGTCGGTGAAAGGCTAAAGAGAGGGGTGTTTCGGCCGATTCACGGACCAATCGGTCTGGCCGGATCGGTCGAACATGTCGTTCGTCCCCGGCTCGTCCTCCTCCACCCTGCAGTACCTCCACCCGCTCGTCCCGATCCGGTTTGCGCCCGCGCCAACCGATCGACCGTGCACGCCCACACCATGACGCTCCACTTCGCACCCCGCTCGCTCCTCGTCGCCCTGCACGCCGCCGCGCTCGTCGCGCTGTCCGGCCCCGCCGTCGCCCAGTCCGCGGCACCGGCTCGCTCGCTGCCGGACCGCATCGACCGCCTGCTGGACGAACACCGCCTGATGCGCGTGGTGGCCGCCGACGTGGCGAGCGCCGACGCCGCCATCGGCGCGGAAAAGAGCGCCTATTTCCCGCGCGTCTCGGTGAGCGCCGGCCTCGGCCGCCAGAAGATCGAACGCGACGTCGGCACGACCGGCTCGTACAACCCGCGTGAAGGCACGCTGTCGGCCAACCAGTTGATCACCGACTTCGGCGCCACGGGCGACCGCGTGCGCACGGCCGAACTCGTGGCCTCCAAGGAACGCCGCGAGCAGGACCTGCAGCGCCAGAACCTGCTGCTGGCCGCCGTCGAGGCGCAGCTGACGCTGATCCGCGCGGGCCAGGTGGTCAAGTTCGCCCGCCGCTCCGAGGAGTACGTGCAACGCCAGACCCAGCTCGAGAACACCCGCCTCGAGGCCGGCCGCGGCTACGCCACCGACGTGCTGCAGGCCAAGGCCCAGCTCGCCGGCGCGCAGGCCCGCCGCATCGCCGCCGAACGCCAGTGGCAGGAAGCCGTGAACCGCTACGAAGCCGTGTTCGGCGAGCGCCCCACCGACACCGACCACCTCGAAGCCCTGGCCGCCCCGGTGGGCCGCCTGCCCGGCAGCGAAGCCGCCGTGCTCGAGAACAGCTGGCTCGACGGCAACCCCGACCTCGTCGCCGCCGTGGCCCGGGCCCAGGTGGCCCACGCCGAGCGCGACCAGCAGCGCTCGCGCGAACTCGCGCCGCGCGTGGACCTGCAGGTCTCGCGCAGCCGCTACGAGGAACTCGACGGCGTGCAGGGCCGCCGCGACGACACCCGCGCCCAGCTGCGCCTGAACTGGTCGTTCGACGTGGGCATGCGCGCCGCGCGCGTGACCGACGCCGCCGACCAGGCCGCGATCTCCGCCGACGAGAAGGCCAACTACGTGCGCGTGCAGGCCGTGGAAGAACTGCGCAACGCGTGGACCGGCTGGCGCACCGCCCGCGAGCGCTCGACCTACCTGAACGACCAGGTCGCCATCTCGAGCAAGTTCCTCGACCTCGGCCGCCGCGAACGTGAACTGGGCCGCCGCACGCTGCTCGACCTGCTGAGCGGCGAAACCGGCCTGCTCAACGCGCAGAGCGACGCCATCGCCGCCCGCATCGACGAGGTGGTGGCCACCTACCGCGTGCTGCGCGCCGGCGGCAAGCTCAACCCCGCGCTGTTCCGTGAACCGGGCATCGTCGTGCCCGGCAGCGACCTGACCGGCGACACGCCGGCAGACGCCCGCTGACCCCCCGTCGCCGCTGAAGTCCGCCGCGCCGCACGCCCCCACCAGCTCCTCGATCACGCATGACCACCCCCACCGACCTGTCCCTCGACACGCTGCAACTCGCCGTCGAGAAGGCGCTCCAGGCCAACCAGGCTGCCCCGACCGACACCGCCGCGCCGCTCGACACGCTGCGCGCATTCTTCCTCGCGCGCGGCCTGTCGCCGGCCGATGCCGATGCGATGGCCGATCGCATGATGGAGGTGCTCGCGCAGACGCTGCGCATGGCCCATGCCACGGGCCAGGCGCCGGGAGCGCTGCTGATGCAGGCGGTGATGCAGCACATGGCCGCGCACGCGCCGGACGGTCCGCTGTCGCCCACGCAGGCGGTCACGACCCCGCTGTCGTCGAACGCGAGCTCGAACGCGGCGCCGTCGGCCGACGCGACGAAACCGGGCCCGTTCGTGGTCCCCTCGCACGGCGACTCGCCGCTGCCGGAAGCCCCGGTGCTGTCGGACTCGCGCAGCTACGGCGCCTTCTCGGGCCCCGAGATCACCGGCCTCACCGGTGACCCGTACAGCCGGACGATGACGACGTTCAACAACGCGCCGTCGCCCGAGACCACCGCGCTGACCGGCGACCCCAACGCGCCGCAGCTGATCCGCTTCATCCCGCCCGAGACCGCCGTGCTGACGGTGGACGGCTCGCGCATCTCGCCGCCGGGCGGCGTGGTGGAATTCCTGCAGCCGTCCGCCGGCACCCCGTCGCCGTCGGCCCCGCCGACGCCGACCCCCGCGCTGCCGGAGTCGCACGTCACGCTGCGCGGCGGCCAGGCCGAGGTGTTCGAGGGCGACGCCACGCACCCGGCGACGGTCACGTTCACGGTCACCCGCACGAACCCCTTCATGGCCGCCCAGCTGACCTGGGAAGCCAGCGGCCTGCCGGCCTCGATGTTCCCCGACGGCGTGGTGCCCACCGGCACCATCGCGTTCGCGCCCGGCCAGACCGAAGCCACCTTCACGCTGACCCTCGTCGGCAACCGCGCCGAAGACGCCGCGCGCCTGCTGACCGTGACGCTTGGCGGCGGCATTCCGGGCCAGGTCATCCTCGACCAGCCGGTGGCCGAGGTCAACGTGCGCGACGACGACGGCACCGTCGCCATCACCGCCGGCGCGACCCGCGTGGTCGAGGGCGCGGACGGTTCGTCGCAGACGCTCACCTTCACCGTCACCCGCAGCAACGGCAACGGCCTCGGCGCCGTCGACTGGCAGGCCTCGGGCATCGACCCGGCCTGGTTCGGCGGCACGCTGCCCACCGGCACCGTCAACTTCGCCGACGGCGAGACGAGCCAAGTCATCACGCTGACGCTGCCGGGCAACCGCGCCGTCACCGGCACGCAGAACCTGAGCCTCTCGCTCGTGCCCACGCGCAACCTCGAGGTGGCGCCGGGCAGCGGCACGGCCACGACCACGCTCGTCGACGACGACGCGTCGGTCGGCATCTCCGCGTCCACCACCCGCGTCTTCGAAGGCGACCAGGGAACGACCCGCACGCTCACCTTCACCGTGACGCGCAACACCGCGAACGGCGAGGGCGATGTCGACTGGCAGGCGCTGGGCGTGGACCCGGCCCGCTTCGGCGGCACGCTGCCGTCGGGCACCGTGCACTTCACCGAAGGCCAGACCTCGCAGGTCATCACCATCGAACTGCCCGGCGACCGCCTGTCGGGCGGGGACGAGACCCTGTCCGTGCAGCTGTCGCCCCGCGGCGAGCTGAAGGTGGACCCGGCGGCCGCCACGGCGAGCACCACCGTGGTCGACGACGACGGCACTGTGGCGATCTCGCCGGTGCAGACGCAGGTCACCGAAGGCGACGACGGCGAGGAGACGACCATCTCCTTCGTCGTCACCCGCTCCAACCCGAACGGCACGGCCTCGGCCGGCTGGGAGGCCTCCGGCCTCGACCCGGCCCGCTTCGGCGGCGTGCTGCCCACCGGCACCGTCACCTTCGCCGACGGCGAGACGTCCCAGGTCGTCACGCTGACGGTCCGCGGCGACCGCGGCACGCTCGGCACCGAATCCCTCACCGTGGCCCTCAAGCCCGGCCCGAACCTCACGGTCGACCCGGCCGCGGCCACCGCCACCACCACCGTGGTGGACGACGACGGCACCGTTTCGGTCGCCGCCGTGCAGACCGCCGTGCTCGAAGGCGACACGGGCGAGACCGCGACGATCCAGTTCGTCGTCACGCGCACCAACGGCGCGGGCACCGCCAGCGTCGACTGGCAGGCGGCGGGTGTCGACCCGGCCCGCTTCGGCGGCACGCTGCCGTCCGGCACCGTCGACTTCGCGCCCGGCGAGACCAGCCGCACCATCACCCTCACGCCGACGGGCAACCGCGGCGTGGGCCCCGACGAGACCCTGACGCTGACGCTGACCCCGGGCCGCAACCTGCTGCCCGGCGGCACGTCGACCGCCGCCGTCACGGTGCAGGACGACGACTCGCTCGTGTCCGTCACCAGCAGCGCCGGCAGCATCGCCGAAGGCGACGCCGGCACGAGCCAGGTGCTCACCTTCACCTTCACCCGAACGAACGGCACGGCCGCGGCGAACGTCGACTGGCAGGCGCTGGGCGTCGACGCCGACGACGTCGGCGGCGGCCCGCTGTCGGGCACCGTGCAGTTCGCCCCGGGCGAACTCGTGCGCACGATCACCGTCACCGTGACGGGCGATCGCACCGTCGAACCCGACGAGACGCTCGTCGTGCAGGTGCTGCCCGGCCGCAACGCCGTCGCCGACCCGTCGGCCCCGCAGGCCGCCGTGACCATCGCCAACGACGACGCCACCGTGTCCATCGGCGCGGCAGCCGCGCGCGTGTACGAAGGCGACGACGGCGCCACGCAGTGGCTCACCTTCACCGTCACGCGCACGAACGGCGCCACCGCCTCCAGCGTCGACTGGGCGGCCGGCGGCGACGTCGACGCGGCCGACTTCGCCGCCGGCGTGCTGCCGGCGGGCACGGTCCAGTTCGCCGTGGGCGAGCTGAGCAAGGTCATCACCGTCCAGCTGGCCGGCGACCACCAGGCCGAACCCGACGAGGCGCTGACGATCACGCTGCTGAACCCCGGCGCCAACCTCGCGATCTCGACCACCGCCGGCGCCGCCACCACGGTGGTGGCGAACGACGACGACGAGGCCGTGATCACGGCGCTGCAGTCGACCGTCGTCGAAGGCGATCAGGGCACCTCGCAGGTGCTGCGCTTCGTCGTCACGCGCTCGATGGACGGCACCGCCACGAGCGTCGACTGGACGGCCTCGGGCGTGGACGCGGCCGACTTCGGCGGCGTGCTGCCGTCGGGCACCGTGCACTTCGCCGTCGGCGAGACGAGCCGCACCATCGAGCTCACGCTCACGGGCGACCGCACCGTCGAACTCGACGAGACCCTCACCGTCACGCTGTCGAACCCGGGCCCGCTGCTGTCCGTCGCCAACCACGGCGTCGCCACCACCACCATCGTCAACGACGACAGCCTGATCTCGGTCTCCGCCGACCAGTCGACCGTGACCGAGGGCGACACGGGCAGCACCCGCACCCTCACGTTCACCGTGACCCGCACCAACGGCCTGATCGCGGGCCAGGTGGACTGGACCGTCGGCGGCACCGTCGACGCGGCCGACTTCGGCGGCGTGCTGCCGTCGGGCACCGTGCAGTTCGCCGCGGGGGAGACCTCGAAGCAGATCACGCTGCTGGTCACCGGCGACCGCACGATCGAACCCGACGAGACGGTCACGGTGCTGCTGAGCAACCCCGGCCCGAACTCGCAGATCGGCCAGGCGAGCGCGACCACGCTCGTGCGCAACGACGACATCGGCTTCACCATCCAGGGTGTCGCGATGGACGTGATGGAAGGCGACACCGGCGGCCAGACCGCCATCACCTTCGAGGTGCACCGCTCGGAGACGCTGAACACCGGCATGTCGATCCAGTGGCGCCTGTTCTCGATGGGCGGCAACGGCGTCGACCCCAACGACTTCATGGCGGGCCAGGACGGCCTGTCCAACAACGGCGGACTGCCGAGCGGCACCGTGTCGTTCGCCGCGGGCGAACTCGTCAAGCTCGTCACCGTGTGGGTGAAGGGCGACAACATCCCCGAGATGGACGAGACCTTCGGCGTCTCGCTCGCGAACCCGCCGGCCGGCCAGCAGATCCTCTACGGTGAAGCGCACGGCGTCATCCGCACCGACGACCTCGTCTTCAGCATCGCCGCGGCCACGCCGTCCACGCTGGAAGGCAACGGCACGGGTGGCGTGCAGCAGTTCGTCGTGACGCGCACGGGCGACCTGTCGCGCAGCGCCACGGTGGGCTACACCACGTCCGGCTACGGCGAGAACCCGGCGAACGCCGCCGACTTCCTGTCGAACACGCTGCCCTCCGGCACCATCACCTTCGCGGCCGGCCAGGCGAGCGTCGTGCTCGACATCGCGCTGAAGGGCGACAGCCTGCTCGAAGGCTACGAGACCTACGCGGTGCAACTGGTCTCCACGCAGGCCAACTCGTCGATCGACCGCGGCCTCGCGATCGCGACGATCGACCCGGACGACATGACCATCGGCATCGCGGCCGTGAGCGCCGTGATGAAGGAAGGCACCGGCACGGGCCAGGGCCACACCTTCGTCGTCACCCGCGGCGGCTACCTCGACGCGCCCGCCACCGTCACCTGGAGCGTCGCCGGCAGCGGCGGCTTCGCGGCGGACGCGGCCGACTTCGGCGGCACGCTGCCGTCCGGCACCGTCACGTTCGGCGTGGGCGAGACCCAGAAGATCATCACCATCACCCCGACGGCCGATTCGCAGCTCGAATCGAACGAGGGCTACACCGTCACGGTGGGGTCGACCCAGCCGGGCGTGGTGGTCACCGTGGCCCAGGCCGGCGGCACCATCCTGAACGACGACAGCGCCGTCAAGCTCGTGGCCACCGGCCTCGACCGCGCGGAGGGCAACCCGTCCGCGCCCGCGTCGCTCACGTTCCAGCTGCAACGCACCGGCGACCTGACGATCGCCGGCAGCGTGAACTGGTCGCTGTCGGCCTCCGGCGCCAACCCGGTGGACGCGGCCGACTTCGCCGGCGGCGTGCTGCCGTCGGGCACCGTCAACTTCCCGCGCGGCGTGGGGTCGGTCACCGTGACCATCCCGCTCACGGCCGACACCACCATCGAGCCGGACGAAGGCTTCACGATCCACCTCGACACGCCGTCCCTCGGCATGTCGATCACGACGCCCGACACGAACGGCACCATCCGCAACGACGACGCGACGCTGTCGATCGTCGCGCACGCTCCCGTCGCCGAAGGCAGCGGCGGCACCACCAACGTCACCATCACCGTCACGCGCACGGGCGACCTGTCGGTCAGCCACAGCGTGGGCTACCTCGTGACGGCCGGCTCGGCCGACGCGTCCGACTTCGCGGGCGGCACGCTGCCGAGCGGCGTGGTCGTGTTCGCGGTGGGCCAGGCCTCGCAGACGATCACCATCCCGGTGGCCGCCGACTCGCTGCTCGAGTCCGACGAGAACTTCACCGTCACGCTGCACAGCCCGAGCGTGGGCGCGACCATCGCCGACGCGAGCACCACGGTCACGATCACGAACGACGACGACCGCCTCGTGCTGTCGGCCGACCAGACCGAGGTGGTGGAGGGCGGCGCCGGCGCCACCACGAACGCCACCTTCACGGTCACCCGCACGGGCGACCTCACGAAGAACACCACCATCGACTGGCACGTGACGGGCCAGGGCGCCAACCCCGCCAACGCGGCCGACTTCACCGGCGGCGTGCTGCCGTCCGGCACCATCACCTTCCTCGCCGGCCAGACCACCGCCACGATCACCGTGCCGGTGGCCGGCGACAACCTCGTCGAGGCGGGCGAGGGCTACACCGTGGCGCTGGTCAACGCGCCGGCCGGCACCGAAGTGGCCGTCGGCTCGGTGAACAACACGATCGTCAACGAGGACACGGGCCTCGTCATCTCCGCCACGACCACGTCGCTCCCCGAGGGCGACAGCGGCTACGCGACACACGTCTTCACCGTCGTGCGCAGCGGCATCCTCACGGGCACCACCACGGTCGACTGGACCGCGGCGGGCAGCGGCCCGAACCCGGTGGGCGCCGGCGAGTTCGACGCCACCAGCGGTTCGCTCACCTTCCTGCCGGGCGAGACCGTCAAGACCATCGAGGTGCGCGTCTTCGGCGACACCACGGTCGAGGCCTCGCAGGGCTTCACCGTCACGCTGGGCAACGCCGGCAACACCGACCTGATCACGGCCTCGGCCGACGGCGTGGTGGTGACCGACGACGCGGGCTTCTCCATCGCGGCCGGCCAGGCCTCGGTCGCGGAGGGCGCCTCGGGCGCCACGCAGACCCTGCAGTTCACCGTCACCCGCAGCGGCGACACGAGCGGCGCGCAGACCGTCGACTGGGCCGCCACCGGCCTGGACGCGGCCGACTTCGCGCCCGGCACCGCGCTGAGCGGCACGGTGTCCTTCGCGGCCGGCCAGACCACGGCGACGATCTCTCTGGCGGTGGCGGGCGACAGCACGCTCGAGGCCGACGAGACCCTGACCGTCACGCTGAACAACCCGTCCGGCACCGCCCAGGTGCTGGTGGGCTCGGCCACCACGGTCGTGACCAACGACGACACCGGCTACGCCGTGAGCGGCGCGGCCAGCGTGACCGAAGGCAATGCCGGCACGCAGACCGTCACCTACACCGTCACCCGCACCGGCGACCTCGCCGCGGCGACGGTGAACTGGACGCTCGAGACCCTGGCCGGCGCGCTGGGCGTGGACGTGTCCGACTTCGCCGCGTCGCAGGACGGCCTCGGCACCAACGCGGGCCTGCCCTCGGGCAGCATCGCCTTCCTCGCCGGCCAGACCTCCGCCACGTTCGACGTGGTGGTGCGCGGCGACACGGCCGTGGAACGCGACGAGTCCTTCACCGTGCGCATCGCGCCGCAGGCCCCGAACAGCGACGTGCTCACGGGCACGGCCACCACGGTCATCACCAACGACGACCTCGGCTTCTCGATCAGCGCGGGCACCGCGCCGGCGAGCGAAGGCGATTCCGGCGTGCGCGTGTTCCAGTTCACCGTGGTGCGCGCCGGCAACGCCGGCGTGGCCGCCCAGATCGACTGGGCCGTGACGGGCAACGCCGCCGTGAACGGCGCCGCGGCCGCGGCCAATGCGGCCGACTTCGACGGCGGCGTGCTGCCCGGCGGCACGATCAGCTTCGGCGTGGGCGAACTCTCGAAGACCATCGAGGTGCGTGTCGTGGGCGACATGCTGGTGGAGCTGGACGACGGCTTCACCGTGACCCTGTCGAACGCGATGCTCGACGACTTCACGCCGCAGAACATCGTGGTCGCCACCGCGAACGGCGTGATCCGCAACGACGACGCCGCCTTCGCGGTGACCCCGTCGGTGGCCAGCATCGCCGAAGGCAACAGCGGCGCCACCACGATCACCTACACGGTGACCCGCACCGGCGACCTGACCTCGGCCGCCACCATCGACTACGCGATCACCGGCGCCAACGGCGGCGACGGCGCGGACTTCGTGGGCGGCGTGCTGCCGTCCGGCACGCTGAGCTTCGCCGCGGGCGCGAGCACCGCGACCGTGACCGTCAACATCGTGCCGGACCGCGACGCGGAAGCCGACGAGACCTTCACGCTGACCCTGTCGAACAACAGCCAGGGCACGATCACCGGCGCCACGGCACAGACCGTCGTCACGAACGACGACTCGAACTACGCGATCACGGCCCCCTCGGCCGCCGCGGAAGGCGCGAGCGGCTCCACCCCGTTCACCTTCACCGTCACCCGCAGCGGCGACCTGACCGCCGCGGGCACGGTGCAGTGGAAGCTGGTGGCCGGCGGCACCAACACCACCGACTACACCGGTCCGTCCGACGCGCTGGGCAGCAACGGCGGCCTGCCGAGCGGCACGGTCAGCTTCGCGGCCGGCGTGTCCACCGCCACCGTCACGATCAACGTGCGGGGCGACACCACGATCGAGTCCGACGAGTCGTTCTCGGTGCAGCTGCAGAACCCCACGGCCGGCACCATCGCCACCGGCGGCGGCCTCGCCACCACGACGATCCTGACCGACGACGACCAGTTCGCCATCGTGGCCCAGGCCACGCAGGTGGCCGAGGGCACGGGCACGAACCCGACGGTCAGCTTTACGGTGAACCGCACCGGTTCGCTGACCGGCAGCCGCACCATCGACTGGACGGCCAGCGGCCTGACCGGCGCCGACTTCCCGGGCGGCGTCGTGCCGTCGGGTTCGGTGACCTTCGCCGCGGGCGAGACGAGCAAGGTGATCTCGGTGCAGGTGCTGGGCGACTCGCTGTTCGAGAGCGACGAGACCCTCACGGTCACGCTGTCGAACGCGCCGGCCAACACCACCTTCGCCAACACCACGGCCTCGACCGTCATCCTCAACGACGACGCCGGCATCAGCATCGCGCTGCTGCAGGCCGACCGCGCCGAAGGCAACAGCGGCAACAGCCCGTTCACCTTCACGGTGAGCCGCAGCGGCGACGTGTCGCGCGCCGGCACGGTGGAATGGCGCGTGGGCGGCGGCACCAACCCCGTCGACGCCGCCGACTTCGCCAACGGCCAGGACGCCCTGGGCAACGGTGGCCTGCCGAGCGGCCTCGTGAGCTTCGCGGCCGGCGAGACCAGCAAGACCATCACGCTGCAGGTCACCGGCGACAACGTGCTGGAGTCGGACGAGACCGTGCGCGTCACGCTGTCCAACCCGTCGAACGGCAGCAGCCTCGTCGTGGCCTCGGTCGACGGCGTGGTGCGCAACGACGACGCGCAGATCAACTTCAGCGCGCCCACGCTCAGCGTCAGCGAGACCGACGCGACCGCCACGATGACCTTCACGGTCACCCGCACCGGCAACCTGTTGCAGGCGAGCACCGCCAACTGGGCGGTGGCCGCCGGCACCGCCAACGCGGCCGACTTCCTCGGCAACGCGCTGCCCAGCGGCACGGTGAGCTTCGCCTCGGGCGAGTCGAGCAAGACCATCGTCCTCTCGATCGCCGGCGACAAGGTCGTCGAGGCGGACGAGACCTTCACGATCGCGCTGTCCAGCCCGTCGCTCGGCACGAGCATCGGCAGCACGGGCAGCGCCGTGGGCACGATCCTCAACGACGACATCACCGTCGCGCTGCAGACCACGTACGTCGAGCAGGCCGAAGGCGCTACCGGCACCAACACCACGTACACCTACACCGTGACCCGCACGGGCTACACGGGCGCCGCGAGCACGGTGCAGTGGAACGTCACGGGTTACGACCGCGCCGCCATCTACGGCGGCTCGTACTCCGACGAGCGCGGCTGGCAGGGCGAAGGCGCGGCCGACGCGGCCGACTTCGTGTCGGGCGTGCTGCCTTCGGGCACGCTGACGTTCGCAGCCGGCGAGACCTCGAAGACCATCACGTTCCAGGTCCGCGGCGACAACACCGTCGAGAACGGCGAGTGGTTCAACCTGACGCTCAGCAACGCGTCGTCGAACGTCGACGCGATCACCACGTCCGTGGGCGAAGGCAGGATCATCCGCGACGAGCCGATCGTCTACATCCGCCCCGAAGGCAACGCCGACCACACGGTCAACTACTACCAGGGCAACGCCCTGAAGGAAGGCGACGCGGGTTCGACGATCCGCTACGTCTGGCTCGAGCGGGACATCTCGCAGACCGGCACGACGACCGTCAACTGGAAGATCAACTTCGTCGGCGAGAACGGCACCCTCGCGGCTGACGCCACCGACCTGGCCGTGGGCCAGGCGACCACCGGCTCCGTCACGTTCGCCGACGGCGAACGCTGGAAGGCGATCGAGATCCAGGTGCGTGGCGACACCACGGCGGAAGACCTGGAGTCGTTCCAGGTGCAGATCACCGGCGCGAGCGCCGGCAGCAGCATCGCCGAGCAGCGCCAGATCCAGTACGTCTACATCGCCAACGACGACCCGCTGTACTCCATCTACGGCAACACGGTGACCGAAGGCACCGGCGGCACCACCACGGTGGCCGTCACCGTCACCCGCGCCGGCAACACCACGGGCGCCGGCACGGTCCAGTTCAACATGGTGTTCCCGGGCACCGAGACCACGAACGAGGGCAAGGGCACGCCGTCCACCTGGTACAAGGCGGACGCGAGCGACGTCGTGGGCGTCACCGTCGACGGGCAGTCGCTCGCCAACGGCGGCACGATCACGTTCGGCGCGGGCGAATCCTCGAAGACCGTGCTGATCGAGGTGGCCTCCGACAGCCTCGCCGAGAGCTGGTACGAGGACTTCACCGTCAACCTGTCCAACCCGTCCACCGGCAACGTCAGCCAGCTGAACGGCGCGGCCATCGTTCGCATCCTCGACGACGATCCGGACCCCTTCATCAACATCACCGCCGCCCAGGCGAGCCAGTACGAAGGCGCGAGCGGCACCTCGCAGGTCGTCTACACGCTGACCCGCGACGCGGCCAACCCGTCGATGGGGGGCACGGTGAACGCGCCGGTCAAGATCGTGGTCGACTTCCTCGGCCTGTACTTCGACGCCAACGCCGCCGACGCGGACGGCGTCGGGACCTTCACGGTCAACGGCGCCACGCAGAACATGGTCTACGACTACGGTCGCGGCCGCTGGACGGGCGTGATCTCGCTCGCCTCGGGCCAGACCACGGCGACGATCGGCGTCAACCTGAAGGGCGACAACCAGGTCTACAACGACCTCAACGAGTCGCTGCGGGTGGAGATCGCGCCGCGCGGCGTCAGCAACGCCGACTACGGCTCGGCCCAGATCGGCCCGCAGAGCAGCGCCACCACGCAGATCCTGAACGACGACGTGCGCCTGTACGTGGGGGACCTCCAGGGCAACGCGTACACGAACACGAGCTACGAGACCGACAGCGGCACCGGGAACTTCACGTTCACGATCTCGCGCTACGGCCGCCTGGACGCGCCCATCACGCTGAGCTACACGATCACGCACGGCACCACCAACGCCGGCGACTTCGTGCAGACCACGGGCACCTTCGTGCTGCCGCCCATCGCGGGCAACCAGGGTTCCATCTACCAGCAGACCGTCTCGCTGCCGATCCTCAAGGGCGACATCGCGATCGAGAACGACGAGTCGTTCACCTTCACGCTGAGCTCGGCCGACGGCAACGTCACGTTCAGCCCGACCTACTACGCGACCACCGGCACGGCGAGCCAGGCCTTCTCCGGCACGATCCTGACCGACGACATGAAGTACTCGGTCGCGGCCGACGCTGCCTCGGTGGTGGAAGGCGACGTGGGCCAGGTGCGCAACGTCACCTTCACCGTGACGCGCGACATCAACGGCTTCAACGGCGGCAACGGCGGCACCAGCACGGTGGCGTGGTCGGTGGCCGGCTCCGGCGGCAACCCCGCCGACGCGGCCGACTTCGTGGGGGGCGTGCTGCCCTCGGGCACCGTGACCTTCAACGGTGTCGAGACGAGCAAGACGATCACCGTGCAGGTGCGCGGCGACGCGGTGTCGGAGGCGAACGAAGCCTTCACCGTGACGCTGGCGAACCCGTCCATCGGCCAGGTGGCCACGGCCACCGCGACCACGACGATCACGAACGACGACACGTCGATCTCGATCGCCGACGCGGTCGTGACCGAGGGCGACACCGGCACCACGAACATCACCTTCACGGTGACCCGTGGCGGCGCCGTGGGCGGCACGTCCTCGGCCAACTGGACGCTCGCGCACGTCACCACCAGCAACGACGACTTCAGCGGCGCCACTTCCGGCTCGATCAGCTTCGCCGCGAACGAGACCTCCAAGACCATCACCGTGGCCGTCGCCGGCGACGTGACGCCGGAGGCGTTCGAGACGTTCAAGATCCAGCTGAACAACCTCGTGGGCATCAACGACCCGCAACGCATCGAGGCCACCGGCACCATCCAGAACGACGACGCGACGTTCACGATCGTCGCGACCGACCCGGCGGGACCCGAGGACGGCGGCCCGCAGACCTTCACGATCACGCGTTCGCGCGACACGGCGCAGAGCCAGACCGTGACCTGGGCGGTGTCCGGCAGCGGCACGAACCCGGCGAACGCGGCCGACTTCGGCGGCACGTTCCCGTCGGGCACCATCACCTTCGCCCCGGGCGAGCTGAGCAAGGTCATCACCATCGACCCGAGCAGCGACGCGACCCCCGAGACCGACGAGACCTACACGGTCACCGTCACGCTCGGCGCCGGCACGACGGGCGACACGCTGGCCGTGGCCAGCGTCACCGGCACCATCGTCAACGACGACGCCGCGATCTCCATCGTGTCGCAGCAGGCGGCCAAGGCCGAGGGCCATGGCGGCTCCACCGCGTTCACCTTCGAGGTGACGCGCGGCGGCGACCTGTCGGGCACGGCCTCGGTGAACTGGGCCGTCTCGGGCGGCACCGCCAACGCGGCCGACTTCGCGGGCGGCGTGCTGCCCACGGGCACCGTCAACTTCGCGGCCGGCGTGTCGAGCCGGATCGTCACCGTGTACGTGAACGGCGACACCGTGCTCGAAGGCAACGAGACCTTCGACGTGGTGCTGTCCGGCGCCACCGGCGCGGCCATCGTGACCGGCACGGCCAGCGCGACCATCACCAACGACGACTCGACCGTCGCCATCGCCGCCACCGACGCCGTGAAGGCCGAGGGGAACAGCGGCACGACGAACTACACCTTCACGATCACCCGCACGGGCGACCTGTCGGTGTCCGGCACCGTGGACTGGGCCGTGACCGGCTCGGGCGCCCACGCGGCGGACGCGGGCGACTTCCTCGGCGGCGTGCTGCCGTCGGGCACGCTCACGCTGCCCGCGGGCCAGGCGACCGTCACGCTGACGGTGCCGGTGACCGGCGACGTCGCGGCCGAGTTCACCGAAGGCTTCACCGTCACGATCTCGAACCCGAGCGCCGGCATCGTGGTGGACACCGCCACGGCCGACGGCAGCATCGTGGCCGACGACACGTGGTTCGACGTGAGCGGCCCCGCGACCGTGGTCGAGGGCGACACCGGCACCGTGCCGGCCACCTACACGGTCACCCGCTCGGGCGACACCAGCACGAGCCAGACGCTCACCTGGAACGTCACCGGCAACGGGGCCCACCCGGCCAGCGCCGCCGACTTCGGCGCGATGACCGGCACGGTCACCTTCGCCGCGGGCGAGACCTCGAAGACCATCACCGTGCCGATCGCGGGCGACACCCGCGGCGAGTTCGACGAAGGCTTCCGCCTCTCGCTGACCGGCCCGGCCGGCGTGCACTACACGAACGACCACGTCGACACGACGATCGTCGACAACGAGGCGTCCCTCGTCGTGCAGGCGGTGGACGCCGTGCGCCACGAGAACGCCGACGGCGACAACGGCACGCTCTTCACCTTCGAGGTGGTGCGGACCGGCAACCTCGACCAGGCGAGCTCGGCCACGTGGTCCGTGCCGGCCGGCAACGGCATCACGGCCGCCGACTTCGTCGGCGGCACGCTGCCCACCGGCTCGGTGAGCTTCGCCGTGGGCGAGACCTCCAGGACCATCGAGGTGTGGGTGCAGGGCGACCACGCGATCGAGTCCGACGAGACCTTCCAGGTCGTGCTGTCGGGCGCCTCGGCCGGCACCGAGATCGTCTCGGGCACGGCGCAGGGCACGATCCTGAGCGACGACACGCACTGGAACCTGACGATGGTGTCCGCGCCGGCGTCGGAGGACGAGGGTGGCAACACCTTCACCTTCCGCGTCACGCGTACCGGCGGCCTCGAGGCCGGCTCGGTGTCCTGGAGCCTCGCCGGCTCCGGCGCCAACGCCGCCGACGCGGCCGACTTCGCCGGCGGCACGCTGCCGTCCGGCCTGCTGAACTTCGCCGCGGGCGAAACCACGAAGGACATCACCATCACGGTGGCCGCCGACCGCCTGCTGGAGGCCGACGAGCAGTTCACCCTGACGCTCGGCGCCCCCTCGGGCCCCGGCTACCAGGAACTGGGCACCGCGTCGCTCGACGCCACGATCGTCAACGACGACGACGTGCTGTCGATCGCGGGCGCCTCCGCCGACGGTCCGGAAGGTTCGACCGGCGCCGGTGGCAACGGCACGCGCACGTTCACCGTGACGCGCACCGGCAGCCTCACCGGGTCGTCGACGGTCGACTGGACCATCGTGCACGGCACGACCGACGCGGCCGACTTCGCGGGCACCAGCGGCCAGGTCACCTTCGCCGACGGCCAGTCCACCGCCACGATCACCGTGACGACCGTGGGCGACCGCACCATCGAGGGCGACGAGACCTTCTCGGTCGCGCTCTCCAATCCGGGCACCGGGTCCACCGTGGACCCGGCCAACGCCTCGGCGGGCGGCGTGATCCGCAACGACGACACGAAGGTGTCGGTGGCCGCCGGCAACGCCGACGTGACCGAGGGCGACCTCGCGAACCCGGGCACCGCGACCTTCGTCGTGACCCGCACCGGCAACACGGCCGTCGCCGGCTCCGTGCAGTGGCACGTGCAGGCGGGCACCGCCGGCGCCGCGGACTTCGCGGCGGGCCAGGACGCGCTGGGCACGTTCGGCGGCCTGCCGAGCGGCCTCGTGTCGTTCGCCGCCGGCGAGACCACGAAGACCATCACCGTGCAACTGTCGGGCGACGGCATCGCCGAGGCCGACGAGACCTACACCGTGGTGCTCGCGAACCCGGACGCCGCGACGGACATCGTCACCGGCACCGCCACCGGCACGATCCGCGACGACGACGACACCCTCTCGGTGGCTGCGGTCAGCGCGGACCACCCGGAAGGCGCCGCCGGCAGCGTCGTGTCGTACACCTTCGTGGTGAACCGCACGGGCACCACCACCGGCGCCACGAGCGTCGACTGGACGGTGGCCGGCAGCGGCACGCACGCGCTCTCGAGCGACGCCTTCGTGGCGACACACGGCACGGTGCAGTTCGCCGACGGCCAGAACAGCGCGATCGTCACCGTCGAGGTGCGCGCCGACGACGAGGGCGAGTACGACGAGACCTTCTCGCTGACGCTGTCGAACCCGGCCTACGGCTCGACGATCGGCACGGCGACCGCCACCGGCACCGTCCGCAACGACGACCCGGTGCTGGTCCTCACGGCCGACCAGGTGTCGGCCCCCGAGGGCGCCTCGGGCACCACGCGCGACTTCACGTTCACCGTGACCCGCAGCGGCGACCTGAGCGGCAGCGCGAGCGCGCTGTGGGAAGTGCTGGGCTTCGGCGGCAACCCCGCCAACGCCGAGGACTTCGGCGGCGTGATGCCGTCCGGCGCGGTGGGCTTCCTGCCCGGCGAGGCCACGCAGACCATCACCATCACGGTGTACGGCGACAACGTCGGCGAACGCAACGAGGGCTTCTCGGTGCGGCTGTACGACGCGGCCGGCGCGGCCGTGCTGGTGGACACCGCCTCGACCACGATCGACAACGACGACATGGGCATCTCCATCGTCGCGGTGGACGCGGTCAAGCGCGAAGGCCAGGACGGCGAGACGACGCACTTCGTGTTCCGCGTCGAGCGCCTGGGCGACGCGAGCGGCGCGGCCAGCGTGGACTGGTCCACGGCCGGCGCCGGCGCCTATCCGGCGGCCGAGTCCGACTTCGTGGGCGGCGTGCTGCCGCACGGCACCATCAACTTCGCGCCCGGCCAGACCTACGTGGACATCGTGCTCGACGTGGAAGGCGACCGCACGGCCGGCAACGACCAGGGCTTCACGGTCTCGCTGACCAACCCGGTGGGCGCCGACCTCGTGATCGACACGGCCGAGGGCACCATCCTCAACGACGACAGCCAGGTCAGCATCGTCGCGGCCCAGGCCGACCGCCTGGAAGGCAACAGCGGCGGCACGCCGTACACGTTCACCGTGACCCGCACGGGCGCCGTCGACCAGGTGGCCACCGTGGGCTGGGAAGTGGTGGGCACGGGCGGCCGCGCGGCGAGCGCCGACGACTTCGTCGGCGGCACGTTCCCGACGGGCATCGTCACGTTCCAGGCCAACGAGACCACCAAGACCATCACCGTGATGGTCGCGGGCGACACGACGACCGAGCTCGACGAGCAGTTCGCGGTGCAGCTGATCAACCCGGGCCCCGGGGTGACCACCGACCCGCTGGCCGACGTCGCCGTGGGCAACATCCGCACCGACGACCTCGGCGTGACGCTGCTCGCGTTGGACGTCGACCGCGACGAGGGCACGACGGGCGACCTGACGGCCTTCACCTTCCAGGTGCTGCGCTCCGGCTCGACCACCGGCGCCATCACGCTCACGTACGACGTGACCGGCCTCGTGGACGCGGACGACTTCGTCAGCCCGCTGCACGGCACCATCACGCTCGGCGCGGGCGTGGCAAGCCAGGTGCTCACGCTGTACGCCCGTGGCGACACGCTGGGCGAGGGCGACGAGACCTTCCAGGTCACGCTGAGCGGCAGCGGGGTCAACGTCGACAGCACGCCGGTCACCGGCGTGATCCGCGACGACGACAGCGGTGTCTCGATCGTGGCCCGCGAGACCTCGGTCGTCGAGGGCGCACCGGGCACCACGCGCCACGTCGTGTTCGACGTGACTCGCGCCGACGCCTCGCAGGCCGGCGACTTCACGTGGAGCGTGGCCGGCGGCGGCCTCGCCCCGGTCAACGCGAGCGACTTCGCGGGCGGCGTGCTGCCGGCCGGCACGCTGCACTTCAACGCGGGCCAGTCGAGCCTGAGCTTCGGCGTGGACGTCCAGGGCGACGACACGGTGGAACTCGACGAGCTGATGGTGGTGTCGGTCTCCGGCAGCAACGGCGTGCGCACCGTCACCGACGCGACCAGCGTCACGGTGCGCAACGACGACGCGGCGACGGCGGGCAACGACCGCATCGAGGGCGGCGCGGGCAACGACACGCTCGACGGCCAGGCCGGCAACGACCTGATCTTCGGCGGCGCGGGCAGCGACGTGCTGCGCGGCGGCGACGGCAACGACACCCTCGTGGGCGGCGCCGGCACCGACGTGCTGCAGGGCGGGGCCGGGGCGGACCGCTTCGTGTTCACCGCGCCGACCGACGGCATGGACGTGATCCAGGACTTCCAGTCCGGCGTCGACCAGATCGGCATCGTGTCGGCGCCGTTCGGCGGGTTGGGGCAGGGCGGCATGGTCACCGTGTCCCAGGCCTTCGACACCGACGTGGCGACGACCCTCGCGCGGCTCGCCGCGAAGGGCGACGCCGACGTCTACCAGGTGTCGTTCGCCCAGGGCACGTTCCAGTTCGGCACGGGCAGCGCGGGGCACCTCGACGAACTCGAGGCGGCCATCACCGCGAGCGGCGCGCACCACGGCCCGGCGATCTTCGCGATCTCGGACGGCAGCGAGACGCGGCTGTACTTCGACGCCGACACGCATGCCGGCACCGACGGCAGCGGGCTGATCGCGCTGGCGCAGCTGCAGGGCGTGACCGACGTGCACGCCACGCCGGTGGACGTGGTGGCGGTGCCGCTGCCGACCTGACCGGGCGAGGGTGACCTCCGGCGGGAGCCGCGGGTCACCCGTTCACCTCACTGGTTCTCGGTCCAGTCGAAATCGAGCTGGCGGGCCGTGCGTTCGGCGAGCGCACGGCCCGCCATGCGTTCGACGAGGTGCAGGCTCATGTCGATGCCGGCCGAGATGCCGGCGCTGCTGACCACCGGACCTTCGTCGACCCAGCGCACGCCGGTGCGCACGTCGAGGCCGGGGAACATGCCGCGCAGGTCGTCCACGTCCTCCCAGTGGGTGGTGGCGGCCCGGCCGTCGAGCACGCCCGCCTTCGCGAGCAGGAAGGCGCCGGTGCACACCGACGCGGTGAGCTTCGTCTCGCCCGCCACGCGGCGCACCCAGTCGATCACCTCGGGTTCCTCGAGCTCGGCGGTCACCACGCCCCCGGGCACGATGACGAGGTCGAGGGGCGGGTGGTCGGCGAACGTGCAGTCGGGCAGCACCGGCAGGCCGGCGCGGGCGCGCACCGGTTCGGCCGAGCGGGCGATGGTCAGCACGCGGAACAGGTCCTCCTCGTGCGTGCGCCGGTGCAGGCGCGAGGCGCACGTGAAGACCTCGTAGGGTCCCGCGAAGTCGAGCACTTCGACCTGGTCGAAGACGTGGATGCCGATGGTGTGGGTCATGGAGGGCCTGTCTTGGGTCACATCGCAATGTAGCGCCCGGGACGGTGGTTCACCGCCAGGGTCATGTTCAGCACCACCGCGCCCACGAGCGAGTACGCGATGCGTTCGGGGTCCACGATGAACAGGGCGGCGGCTACCAGCACGCAGTCGACGGCGAGCTGGATCTTGCCGGCGCGCCAGCCGCGGTCCTGCTGCAGCATCAGCGCGACGATGCCCACGCCGCCGAGGCTCGCCTGGTGGCGGAACAGGATCAGGAAGCCGGTGCCGCACAGCAGGCCGCCGGCCACCGCGGCATAGAGCGGGTGCAGCGCGTCGAACTTCAGCACGTGCGGCGAGAGTTCCGTGAACAGCGACAGCAGCGCGACGGCCGCGAAGGTCTTGAACGTGAACACCCGACCCATGCGGCGCCAGGCGATCCAGTAGAAGGGCAGGTTGATCAGGAAGAAGAGCTTCCCGAACGCGACGCCGGTGGCGTAGTACAGCAGGAAGGCGAGGCCGGCCGTGCCGCCGGTCAGCAGCCCGGTGTGCTTGAACATGGCGACGCCCAGGGCGATCAGCAGCGTGCCGGACAGCAGGGCCTGCACGTCCTCGGAGCGGGAATGGCGTTCGACGGTGTCGGTCATGCCCCGAGTGTCGCTGCACGGCCTCACGCCGGCCAGGGACATTTCATGCAACTTATGATGTGGCATGAAACGAGACAGCAAGTTGTCGGGCGTGCTGCACGTCCTGCTCCACATGGCCGAGTCCGACCATCCCGCCACGTCCGAGTCGCTCGCGGCGGCGATGCAGACGAACCCCGTGGTGGTGCGGCGGTTGATGGGCGGGTTGCGCGAGGCCGGGTTCGTCGCTTCGGCGAAGGGCCATGGGGGTGGCTGGGTGCTGTCGTGCCCGCTGTCGGCCATCAGCCTGCGCGACATCCACGAGGCCGTGGGCGCGCCCGCGCTGCTCGCGGTGGGCCACCGCACCGAAAGCCCGGGCTGCCTCGTGGAGCAGGCCGTCAACGAAGCGCTCGGTGGCGCCTACCGCGAAGCCGAGGCGCTGCTGCTCGAGCGGCTGGGCGAGGTCACGCTCGCCGACCTTTCCAAAGACTTCCACCAGCGCCTCGTGCGCGGTGGCCACACCCTGGAGGACATGACCCATGACGTTTGATGCCCTGATCGTCGGCGGCAGCTTTGCCGGTCTCTCGGCGGCGATGCAGCTCGCGCGCGCCCGCCGCCCCGTGTGCGTCGTGGACGCGGGCTCGCCGCGCAACCGCTTCGCCGCGGCGTCGCATGGCTTCTTCGCACTCGACGGCCTGGCGCCGGCCGAGATCCTCGCGCAGGCGCGCGAGAAGCTGCTCGCCTACCCGTCCGTCACCTTCGTCGCCGACCGGGTGACGACGGTCCGTACCGAAGGCGAAGGCTTCACGGTCGAGCGGGCGGGCGGCGGCCCGTTGCGCGCGCGCCGGCTGGTGCTGGCGTCCGGTGTCACCGACGTGCTGCCCGAGATTCCCGGCCTCGCCGAACGGTGGGGCGTGACGGTGCTCCACTGCCCGTACTGCCACGGCTTCGAGGTGGCCGACCGCCGGCTCGGCGTGCTGTCGACCTCGCCGATGTCGGTGCACCACGCGGCACTCGTCGCGGACTGGGGCCCGGTCACGTTCCTGCTGAACGGCCCGGACACGCTGTCTGACGAGGACCGCGTGCTGCTCGAGCGGCGCGGCGTCACGGTGGTCGACGGCGTGGTGTCGCACCTCGAGGGCGAGGGCCAGGACCTCTCGGCCGTGGTGCTCGCAGACGGCCGCCGCGTGTCGATCGACGCGCTCTTCGCCGGCCCGCGCACGCGCCCGGCCAGCCCGCTCGCGGAGCAGCTGGGCTGCGCGTTCGACGACGGCATGATGGGGCCGGTGGTGCGCACCGACGCCACGAAACTGACCACCGTGCCCGGCGTCTACGCGGCGGGCGACACGGCGATCGCGTTCCAGAACGCCACGTTCGCGTCGGCCGACGGCGTGCTGGCGGGGGTCGCCGTTCACCGCTCGCTCATCTTCGACCTGTGATGCACCTCCGGGCGAGGTGATGCAGCGTTCGGCTTTGGGGCCGAGGCAGGCCCCCCGAAGGTTCTCTTGCAAGCCTCGGGCGAATCCGTGACAGTTCGCCCGCATGTCCATCCCGAAAAACCGTTTGACGCCCCCGCCGCATACGACCCGCCGCGAACGCTGGGGCCTCGGGCTCCTGGCCCTGGCCGGGCTGTTCGCCTACCAGCTGGTGCTCGTGGGCCCGCTGGCGGCGGTGCTGCTGCTGAATCCGTGGGTCACCGCGTACGGCATGGTCCCCGCGGTCATCGGGCTGCTGGTGATCTGGTGGAGCCTGCAGCCGTGGCACCACACACCCGGTGAACTGCTCTCGCGCGACGAGGCGCCGCGGCTGCACGCGGCGGCCGACGAGATCGCCGCGGGTCTCGGCACGGGGCGCATCCATGAAGTGCGCCTGACCGACGACTTCAACGCCGGCGCGCTCGAGGCCCCGGTACGCTGGCAGCCTTGGCGACGTCGCCGCGTCCTGCTGATCGGCATGCCGATGCTGGCCCTGGTCGACGTGCCGACGCTGCGCGGGGTGCTCGCGCACGAGCTCGGGCACTTCTCGCGGCGCCACGGGCGCCTCGGGCACTGGGTCTACCGAGCCCGCGCGGCGTGGCTTTCGTACGCGGGGTTGCCCCGAGACGACCTCTCGGCGTGGGAGCGCGGCGCCGCGGCGTTCGCCCGCTGGTTCGCGCCGCGCTTCTCCCGCCTGAGTTTCGGCTACTCGCGACGGTGCGAGTTCGAGGCCGACGCGGACGGGGCCGCGATGGTCGGGCCGGACGCGATGGCGGCCGCCCTGATCACCGTGCTGACCCGCGGCGAGCGGCAGGCCACCGCGTTGCGCGAGGGCCTGCCCCGGCGGATGGCCGAGCAGGCCTCGCCGCCGGCAGCATGGTTGACCGAACTGCAGCAGGTGGTGGGCGACAGGTCGACGGCCCCCGCCGAATGGGCGGCCTTGTCCGGCAAGGTGTCACGTCCGGACGACACGCATCCGTCACTCCGCGAGCGTGTCGCCGCACTCGGCGTGGCCGGTGAGGTGCTGGTGGCGGGCCTGCCCGTGCCGGGACCCTGCGCGGGCAGCGAGTGGCTTCCCGGATGGGCCGCATGGCGCGCGCGTTTCGATGCCGAGTGGGCGCGCGTGCGAAGCTCGGCATGGCGCCGTGAGCACATCCTGCGCCGGCATCAGGCCGATCGGCTGGCGGCGTTGCGGGCGACCGCCAACACGTCGCTGGAACGCGGGCGACTCGAACTGGCGTTCGGGGAGGTTGCGGTGGTCCTGGAACTCGCGCGGGCGTGGCCGGCCGACAGCGCGGAAGGGGCATACCTGGATGGCTTGGCGCGGCTGAAGTCGGGCGACGCTTCGGGCATCGGCGAACTCGAGGCCGCCATCGCGCGGGACCCCGCCTGGGCCGCGGCGGCCCGGCAGGCCATCGCCGATCACGCCGACTGGCTCGATGGCGAGGCCGCGCGCGAGCGCAACGGCAAGCTGCTCGACGTCGCGTGGTCGCGGCAGGCCGCCGTGAGGGGGCAGGTGCACCGGGCGCTTTCGCGCGGCGACGTCACGCCCGCGCGTCTCGATGTCGCGGCGCGGGCGGTGCTTCACGAGGTGCTGTCGGGCATGCCTGTGGTCGCGGCCGCGTGGTGTGTGTCGTCGGACGTCGAGTTCACCGGCCGCCGCTACGCCACCGTGGCGTTGATGCTGCGCCTGCGGACGTCGGTGCTGGCCGACACGGGACTGTCGGAGGACGACGTGCGGGACGAGACGATGGCGCTGCTGGCCGGGGTGTTGCCGGGCCGTGCCGTGGCCCACGTGTGGACGGCGTACACCACCGAGGGGTTGCCGCCGGACCTCGATGCGCGGCTGAACGCCCTGGTGTCGGACCCCGCGTGCCTGGTCCGCCCGGCCGTCGGTGAAGCCGTGGGCCCGGCGGTGCGCGCCTCGGCCCTCGGCTGACCCCGTCAGCGCCGGACCTGCAGCCGCAGCATCCCGCTGCGCTCCCACACCGCGGTTTCCTCGTCGAGCAGGTACAGCGTGCGGGGGTGGGTGTCGGCCCACGTCGACGGCACCGTCAGCACCGCGACCTTGTCCTTGCGCGTCAGGCTGACCCGGCTCGGGTCCACCGCCTGGCGGGCGTGGCAGCCGATGATGGCCAGGCGAAGGCACAGCACCTGCCAGCAGAAGGTCTCGTCGCCCAGCTGCGGCTCGACCTTGCGCAGGCCGCCGCGCTGCGCGAGCACCAGCTCGGCGAGGCGGCGCTGCTCGGACTGCGAGAAGCCGGCGGCGTCCGCGTGGCTCAGCAGGTAGGCGCTGTGGCGGTGGTGGTCGTGGTGCGAGACCATCATGCCGATCTCGTGCAGCGCGCAGGCCCAGCCGAGCTGGCGCACGCGCGCCGGGGCGGCCTCGGGCTCCACCTGCGTGAACAGCGCCGACGCCACCGTGCTGACGCGCTGCGCCTGGGCCTTGTCCACCTCGAAGCGGCGCTGCAGTTCCTGCACCGACGCGTCGCGCATGTCGTGGCTGCGGGCGCCGGACTGCGAGCCCTCGCGGCGTTCGTCGAGGTCGAAGATCACGCCCTGGCGCAGCGCGCCGCGCGCCGGCTGCAGCGCGTCGATGCCGAAGTGGGTGGCGAGGGTGTAGAGGATGGCGAGGCCGCCGCCGAGCACGGCGCGGCGGTCGTCCTTCAGGCCGGGCAGCGAGAGGCGGTCGGCGCGGCCGGCCTTCAGGCACTGCGCGATGCACCAGCGCAGCCCGTCGGGCGTGATGGCGCCGTCGGTGATGCCGTTGGCCTGCAGCAGCTGCGACACGGCGCCGGCCGTGCCGGACGAACCGAGCGCCTCGGTCCACAGCGGACGGGCGAACGGCGCGAGCGCCTCCTCGAACTCGGCGCCGGCGGCGACCTGGGCGTTGCGGAAGGCCTGTTCGGTGAACCTGCCGTCCGGGAAGAAGCGCAGCGAGAGGCTGACGCTGCCCACCTGGAAGGATTCGGCGCGCTGCGGCGTGCGGCCCTGGCCGAGGATCATCTCGGTGGACCGGCCGCCGATGTCGATGACGAGGCGCGGTTGCTCGGACGGCTGCAGCCGGGCCACGCCGGCGTAGATCAGGCGGGCTTCCTCCCGGCCGGAGATGACTTCGATGGGGTGGCCCAGCACGGTCTGCGCGCGGGCGAGGAACAGGTCGCGGTTGCGGGCCTCGCGCAGCGTCTGCGTGGCCACCGCGCGCACCTGGCCCGGGGCGTAGCCCACCAGGCGCTGGGCGAAGCGGGCGAGGCAGGCCAGGCCGCGGGCGGCGGCGTCTTCCGTCAGCATGCCGTCGGTGTCGAGGCCCGCGCCCAGGCGCACGGTCTCCTTCAGGTACTCGACGCGCTTGTAGCGCCCCGGGCTGATCTGGCCGATCTCGAGTCGGAAACTGTTGGAGCCGATGTCGATCGCGGCAAGGTCGGTGGGCGAGGAGGAGGGACGCTGGGAACTCATGGGGGCGATTGTCGGGTGTTTTCGTGGCAGCTCGTCGGCCTCGCCACGAACAAGGTCTGGCGCGCAGCGGATTTGGAACCTTCCTAGAATGCCTCGCTCCCCCAAGGCCCCCGTTCGCAACCCAGGAGATTGACCATGAGCCGTTCCGAGTTCGACAGCCTCACCCCCACCCGCGACTTCACGCGCCGCAGCTTCGTCCAGACCGCCGTCGGGTCGGGCTTCGCCGCCGCCGTGCTGCCCGTGAGCGCGCAGACCATCACCACGGACACCGCCGGGCTCACCGCCGGCGAGGTCAAGATCCCGGTGGGCGGCAGCAGCATCCCCGCCTACCGCGCGGCGCCCGCCGGCAAGACGAACCTGCCGGTCGTCCTCGTGCTGTCGGAGATCTTCGGCGTGCACGAGCACATCGCCGACGTGGCCCGCCGCTTCGCCAAGCTGGGCTACCTCGCGATCGCGCCGGAGCTCTTCATCCGCCAGGGCGACGCCAAGGCCTACACCGACATCCCGAAGCTGCAGGCCGAGGTGATCTCGAAGGTGCCCGACGAGCAGGTGCTGGCCGACCTCGACGCCTCGGTGGCGTGGGCCAAGGCCAACGGCGGCGACACGTCGCGCCTGGGCGTCACCGGCTTCTGCTGGGGCGGCCGCATCGTCTGGCTCTACACCGCCCACAACCCGGCCGTGAAGGCCGGCGTGGCCTGGTACGGCCGCCTGGTGGGCAACTCGACGCCGCTGACGCCGAAACACCCGGTGGACGTGGCCGACAAGCTGGCCGGCCCGGTGCTGGGCCTCTACGGCGGCGCCGACTCGGGCATCCCGCTTGACACCGTTGATAAGATGAAGGCGGCCCTGGCCTCGGGCAGCCCGGCGGCGAAGAAATCGGAGTTCGTCGTGTACCCCGACACCCCGCACGCCTTCCACGCCGACTACCGCCCCAGCTACCGCAAGGAGGCGGCCGAGGACGGCTGGAAACGGGCGGTCGCCTGGTTCAAGGCCAACGGGGTGGCCTGAAAACTGCCTCCGCTCCACGAAGGCCGCGCACCGCGCGGCCTTTTGTTGTTTGTTCTCCCTGCGGGTTTGACGTGACGGTTCGCGAATGACGCTCTTGTACATCCTGGTGGCCACCTTCGCGGGTGGGCTGCTTTCGGTCGTGATCGCGGCCAGCCTCACCGTGGGCGTGCTCTCCAAGGTGGTGCACCACCTCGTGAGCCTGTCCACCGGCGTGCTGCTCGGCACCGCGCTGCTGCACGTGCTGCCCGAGGCCTTCGAGAGCCACGCCAGCCCGCATTCGCTGTTCCTCACGCTGCTGGCCGGCCTGATGTTCTTCTTCCTGCTGGAGAAGGCCGAGCTGTACCGCCACGGCCACCACCACGAGAACGACCACCACCATCACCACCACGGCTTCGACCGCCACCAGGCGGGGCGGGGCGGCTGGAGCGTGCTGGTGGGCGACAGCATCCACAACTTCTGCGACGGCATCATCATCGCGGCCGCCTTCCTGACGGACGTGCACCTCGGCTTCGTCACCGCCGCGGCCATCATCGCGCACGAGATCCCGCAGGAGGTGGGTGACTACATCGTGCTGCTGAACGCCGGCCTGTCGCGCAAGAAGGCGCTGCTCTACAACGCGGCCTCGGGCCTCGCGGCCGTGCTCGGCGGCATCGTGGGCTACTTCGTCGTGGGCCCGTGGGAACAGCTGTTCCCGTACATGCTCGTCATCGCGTCCAGCAGCTTCATCTACGTGGCCGTGGCCGACCTGATCCCGCAGCTGCAGCACCGCCTGCCGCTGCGCGAGACGCTCGCGCAGATCGCCTGGCTGGCCGTGGGCCTGACCATCACGATGCTGATCGTGGGGTCGTTGCATTCGGGCGGCGGGCACGCCCACTAAGATCCCGGAACTTCCGGGCCCTCGGGCAGTCTGCCAGGGCGTCACCGTCCCCGAGGGCTCCCATGTTCCGTCCGTGGCGTCTCCTGCTCAACCTGCTGCCGGCCCTGCTGCCGGGGTGGGTCGCCGCGCAGTCCACGGTGGTCACCACCGAACACGTGCGCGCCGAACTGCTGGCCCATGCGCCGCAGGGCATGGCGCCGGGCAAGCCGCTGTGGCTGGGCCTGTCGATCGACCACCAGCCGAAGTGGCACACCTACTGGAAGAACCCGGGTGACTCGGGCCTGGCCACCACCTTCGCGTGGACGCTGCCCCCGGGGGTGACCGCCGGCCCCATCGAGTGGCCCGTGCCCCAGCCGCTGCCGTTCGGGCCGCTGATGAACCACGGCTACGACGGGCAGGTGCTGCTGCCGGTGGCGGTGACGCTGCCGCCGGGCGCGGGCGACGTCGAGGTGGCGCTGCGGGCCGACTGGCTCGTGTGCAAGGACGTCTGCATTCCCGAATCGGGTGAATTTCGCGTGCGGCTGCCGGCCGGCGCGGTGATCGACGGGCAGGCGGCGCGCTTCGAGGCGGCGAGGGCGCAGGCGCCGGTCGAACCGTCCGGCGCCCGGGCGTCCGCGACGGTGGCGGGCGAGGTGCTCGCGGTCGAGGTCGACGGCCTGCCCGCCGAGGCGCACGGCAAGTCGTTGCGCTTCTTCCCGGAACTGGGTGGCGTGGTCGACCCGGCCGCGCCGGTGGAACAGCGCTGGGACGGCGCCCGCTGGCTCGCGCGGGTGCCGCTGTCGCCCCAGCGATCCGAAAGCCCCGACATGCTCGCCGTGGTGCTGGCCGATGCGGCCCGGCCGGGCGGCTGGCGCGTGAACGCGCCGGTCACCGGCCCGTGGCCGGCGCCGGGTGCGACCGAACCGGCGTTCGTGGCGCCGCCGGTGGTGCCGGTGCCCGCGGTCGCGCCGCCGGCGTCGCTCGCCGCGTCGATGGGCCTCGCGTTGCTGGGTGGCCTGCTGCTGAACCTGATGCCCTGCGTGTTCCCGATCCTGTCGCTGAAGGTGCTCGGCTTCGCCCAGGCCGGCCAGGACCGCCGCACGCTCGCGGCCCACGGCCTCGCGTACACCGCCGGCGTGGTCGTGTCCTTCCTGGCGCTGGCCGGGCTGCTGCTGGCGCTGCGCGCCGGTGGCGAGGCCCTCGGCTGGGGCTTCCAGTTGCAGTCGCCCCTGTTCGTGGCCGGGCTGGCGCTGGTGTTCACGCTGATCGGGCTGAACCTCGCCGGCGTGTTCGAGTTCGGCTCGGTGCTGCCCGGCGGCCTCGCCGCGGCGCGCCTGCGCCACCCGATGGCCGACCAGGCGCTGACCGGCGTGCTCGCGGTGGCGGTGGCGTCGCCCTGCACCGCGCCGTTCATGGGCGTGGCCCTCGGCGCCGCGCTCACGCTGCCCACGGTCCAGGCGCTCGCGGTGTTCGCGGCGCTGGGCGTCGGCATGGCGCTGCCGTACCTCGCCGCGAGCCTCGTGCCCGCCGTCGCGCGGGCGCTGCCCCGGCCGGGCGCCTGGATGGCCCGGTTCAAGGTCGCGATGGCGTTCCCGATGTTCGCCACCGTGGTGTGGCTCGTGTGGGTGCTGGGCCAGCAGGCCGGCATCGACGGAGCGGCCGGGCTGCTGGCGGTGCTGGTGGCCGTGGCCTTCGTGACGTGGGCGCTCGGCGCGCCGGGCATCGGCGCCCGGGGCCGCGTGGTGCTGGGCGCGGTGGCCGTGCCGGTGCTGGTCGTCGCGGTGCTGTGGGCCTGGCCCGCGCTCGACGACGCCCGCGCGCCGCGCGCGGCCGTGCCGGAGGTGTCCGCCGACTGGCAGCCGTGGAGCCCCGACGCGGTGGCCGCGGCGCAGGCCGCGGGCCGCCCGGTGTTCGTCGATTTCACCGCGGCCTGGTGCGTCACCTGCCAGTTCAACAAGCGCACCGCGCTCGCCGACCCCGCCGTGCTGGCGCAGGCGCGCGACGCCGGCGTGCTGCTGCTGCGCGCCGACTGGACGCGCCGCGACCCCGCCATCACCCGCGAACTCACGCGACTCGGCCGCAGCGGCGTGCCGGTGTACGCGCTCTACGCCCGGCCGGACCAGCCGCCGCGCCTGCTGCCGGAAGTGCTCCGCGCAGCGGACGTGCGGGAGGCCCTGGCCGGAGTCCCCACCACCCGCGATGGCGGGTCGACCTCGAGGAGTCCTTCATGAAGACGCATTGGAAACTGGGTGTGCTGGGTGTGGCGATGCTGGCCGCCAGCGGCGCGATGGCGCAGGCGGCCGTGGGCAAGCCCGCGCCGGCCTTCACGGCGACGGACCTCGCGGGCAAGCCGGTCGCGCTGTCCGACTTCAAGGGCAAGTACGTGGTGCTCGAGTGGACGAACCCCGAGTGCCCGTTCGTCAAGAAGCACTACGACAGCGGCAACCTGCCCGCCACGCAGAAGGACGCCGTGGCCAAGGGCGTGGTGTGGCTGTCGATCCAGACCGTGCCGGCCGCCGACCCGAAGGCCGGCGGCGAACTGAAGTCGTGGCAGGCCACGAAACACGCGGCCGCCACCGCGTCGGTGATCGACGACGGCAGCATCGGCAAGGCCTACCGCGCGGCCACCACGCCGCACATGTACATCGTCGACCCGCAGGGCCAGCTGATCTACACCGGTGCGATCGACAGCAAGCCCACCGCGAACCCGGCCGACATCAAGACGGCCACGAACTACGTGAACCAGGCGCTGGGCGAGGCGCTGGCGGGCAGGGCGGTGAGCCAGCCGGTGACGAAGGCGTATGGGTGCACGGTGAAGTACCCGACCTGAGGACGAGCGGTCACCCCGATGAACATCGGGGCCCATTGCAGGCCTGCGCGCTGCGGCCGCGGTGGGTCCCGGCTTTCGCCGGGCTGACGCTGCTTCAGCGCACCACCAGCACCGGGATCTTGGTGTGCGTGAGCACCTTCTGCGTCTCGCTGCCCAGCAGCAGCGCGGTGACGCCGCGCCGCCCGTGCGAGGCCATGACGATCAGGTCGCAGGCCTTCTGCTGCGCGTGTTCGATGATGGCTTCCCACGGGTGCAGCGCCTCGATGGTGTGGGTCTCGCACACGACGCCCTGCGCCTCGGCGAGCGACGCCACGTCGGCCACGCGGCTGGCGGCGATGCGTTCCTGCGCCTCGAAGAATTCCTGCGGCGGCGTGGGCTGCATCTCCGAGATGGCGCTGTAGGGGAAGGGCTCCTTCACGCTCAGCACGTAGACGCGGGCGCCGAGGGACGCGGCGAGCGACAGCGCGCTGGCGACGGACTTCTGGGTGATGTCCGACCCGTCGGTGGGGACCAGGATGCGTTGGAACATGGTGGACCTCCTTGCGGATGCAACGGCCCCAGCGTAGACCGGCCCGGGGGGCGCGGTCAATGACGGATGTCCTACACGGCGCCGCGTTCGACCGGGCGGGCGGGGTCCGCCGACCATTCGCTCCAGGAGCCCGGGTACAGCGTGGCCGTGCCGAGGCCGGCGACCTCCATCGCGAGCACGTCGTGGCAGGCGGTGACGCCCGAGCCGCACGACACCACCACCGACCCCGGCGCCGCGCCGTCGAGCAGCGGGGCGTACTCGGCCCGCAGCCGGGCCGCCGGCTTGAAGGTGCCGTCGGCCTGCAGGTTGTCCTTGAAGAAGCGGTTGCGCGCGCCGGGGATGTGGCCGGCCACGCGGTCGAGCGGTTCGACGTCGCCGCGGTAGCGTTCGGGCGCGCGGGCGTCGAGCAGGCGCAGGTCCGTCAGGCGGGCGAGCACGGCGTCGGCGTCCAGCGTGGGCATGGCCGGCGCGGGCGGGGGGGTGATGGCCACGGGCGTCACCGACGGCACGTCGGCGGTCAGCGCGCCACCGGCACGCACCCAGGCGTCGAGGCCGCCGTCGAGCACGGCCACCCGCGTGTGCCCCATCCAGCGCAGCATCCACCAGGCGCGCACCGCGAACATGCCGGCCTGGCGGTCGTACACCACCACGTCGCGGTCGGGGCCGATGCCGACCGAGGCCATCCACGCGGCATAGTCGTCGCGCGAGCGCATCGGGTGCCGGCCGTTCAGGCCGGTCTTGGCGCCCGACAGGTCGCGGTCGAGGTGCACGTACAGCGCGCCGGGCAGGTGGCCCAGCGCGTACGCCTGTTCGCCGGCCGCGGGGTCGGCGAGGTCGAAGCTGCAGTCGAGCAGCAGCGGGGCAGGGGACGCGCCCTTCAGCGCGGTGGCGGTGATCAGCGGCGTGTCCATGGCGTGGCCCCTCAGGTCTCGTTCATGATCGTGGTGTCGGTCTTGTTCGTGACCTTCGTGCGCAGCATCGTGGCCGCGACACCGGCGCCCACGATCAGCACCATGCCGGCCAGCGCCATCCACGTGACCGGGTCGTCGAACAGCAGCACGCCGTAGCCGAACGCGAAGGCGATGCCCAGGTACTGCAGGCTCGCGTTCACGAGCGTGCGGCCGGTGGCGTACGCGCGGGTCATCAGCAGCTGGGCGGTGGTGGCCAGCAGCCCCACGGCGACCAGCAGCGCGGCGCCCTTCCACGTGTGGGCGTGGAAACCGTCGTTCAGCAGCGTCATGCCCGCGCCGGCCACCACCCCGCCGAGCGAGAAGTAGAAGACGGTGCGGTATTCGGGTTCGCCGGCGCGGCCGAGGGCCGTGACCTGCAGGTAGGCCGTGGCCGAGATCATCCCGGAGATCAGCCCCACGAGCCCGTGCCACAGCTGCTGCTGGTCGATGGTGGGGCGCAGCACGAGCGCCACGCCGCCGAAGCCGAGCAGGATGGTGGCGACGACCTTGCCGTCGACCCGCGTGGTGCCGAGCGCCACGGCGCCGCCGATCAGGAACAGCGCCATCCACACCGACGACATGTAGTTCAGCGTCATCGACGTGGCCAGCGGCAGGTTGCCGATGGAGTAGAACCACATGCACAGCGCCGTGACGCCGGTGAGCGAGCGCCAGAAGTGCATGCCCGGCACGCCGGTGCGCAGCGTGCCGCCGCGGATGCGGCTCACGATGAACAGCATCGTGGCGCCGATCAGGCCGCGGTAGAAGACGATCTCGCCGGTGCCGTAGAGGCTGGAGGCGAGCTTCACGCAGACCCCCATCGTGGCGAACAGGAAGGTCGCCAGGACCATCAGGGCGGAAGGGGGCATCAGGCTCGGAAGTTCATCGTTCGGCGGTACCAGGCATGGAACTCGCGCATGCCGTCTTCCATCGGGGATTGGTAGGGACCGACCTCGTTGTCGCCGCGTTCGTGCAGCGCCTTGCGGCCGGCGTCCATGCGCAGCGCGATCTCGTCGTCTTCCACGCAGGTCTCCAGGTAGGCGGCCTGCTGCGCGTCGACGAAGTCGCGTTCGAACGCGTGGATTTCCTCGGGGTAGTAGAACTCGACCACGTTGACGGTCTTCTGCGGCCCCTTCGGGTACAGCGCCGAGACCACCAGCACGTGCGGGTACCACTCGATCATGATGTTCGGGTAGTACGTGAGCCAGATGGCCCCGCGCTCGGGCGGCACGCCGTCGCGGAAGGCGAGCACGGCGTCGTGCCACTTGCGGTACACGTCGGAGCCGGCCTTCACGAGGGCGTTGTTGGCGCCCACGGTCTGCACCGAGTGGTGCTTGCCGAACTCCCACTCCAGGTCGTTGCAGGTGACGAACTGGCTGAGCCCCGGGTGGAACGGGCCCACGTGGTAGTCCTCGAGGTACACCTCGATGAACGTCTTCCAGTTGTAGTCGCACTCGTGCACGTGCACGCGGTCCAGCACGAAGCCGTCGAAGTCGAGCGCGCCGCGCGGGCCGATCTGGCCCAGCTCGGTGGCGATGTCGCGGCCGTTGTCCTCGAAGATCAGGCCGTTCCAGCTGCGCGTCTTGTAGGTGTTCAGGTGCAGGCAGGGGTCTTCGGGGAAGTGCGGGGCGCCCACCAGCTGGCCCTTCAGGTCGTAGGTCCAGCGGTGCAGGGGGCACACGATGTTCTTGCCGGTGTTGCCGCGCCCGCGCAGCATCACCGCCTGCCGGTGGCGGCAGACGTTCGACAGCAGCCGGATGCCCTCGGCGGTGCGCACGAGCGCGCGGCCCTCGCCCTCCTGGGGCAGGGCGTAGTGGTCGCCGATCTCGGGCACGGCCAGCTCGTGGCCCAGGTACCGGGGGCCGTGCTGGAAGATGAGCTCCATCTCGCGGCGATGCAGGTCGTCGTCGAAATAGGCTGCTACGGGGAGTTGCGAGCGATGCTGCTCGAGAGCTTCGAGGGTGAGGCTCAGGTCGGACATGATCCCGAGGATCTCCTATAACCGATGTTCACGGCCACCCCCGGGGGGTGACCGCAGGAGTGGGATGTCTCGCTGCGCACGGCGCGTTTTTATCAGCGAGGCCGGGGATTGTAACGGATGACGACGTCAGGCGTCCCGGAGAAGCCCTTCTCTCTGCCGCCCAGACTCCTAGGACGCCGAGCCGTGCGCGACGCAAGTCCCCCATTGCGGGGAAGCTACAGGCGGTAACCCGGGATGTCCCCCGGTGTCCGGGCTGACTACAATCCCCTATTTCCTTCGCACGATGGCCAAAGCTCCTTCCGCCCCGACCGCTGCCCCGCTGCCCGAAAGCTATGAGGAGGCCCTGGCCGAGCTGGAGCGCCTCGTGGCGGCGATGGAGGGCGGGCAGTTGCCGCTCGACGCGCTGCTCGGCAGCTATCGCCGCGGGGCCGAACTGTTGAATTTCTGCCGTTCGAGACTGGACGCCGTGGAAACCCAGGTCCGGTTGCTCGAGGACGGTCAGCTGAAACCCTGGACTGATTCATGAGCTTGTTTTCCGTAGCCGCTGCAGCCGTGCCGCAGACGGTGCCCTTCGACGCGTGGCTCCGTGCCGAGCTGGACACGGTCGAATCCGCGCTGTCGGCCTGGGTGCCGGGCTCCGCGCCGGCCGGCCTCGGCCAGGCCATGCGCTATGGCGTGCTCGACGGCGGCAAGCGCCTTCGCCCGCTGCTGGTGCTGGCCGCCGCCCAGGCCGTGGGCGGCCACCGCGAGGCGTCGCTGCGCGCCGCCTGCGCGGTCGAGCTGATCCACGCCTATTCCCTCGTGCACGACGACATGCCGTGCATGGACAACGACATCCTGCGCCGCGGCAAGCCCACGGTGCACGTGCAATTCGGCGAGGCCCAGGCCATGCTGGCGGGCGACGCCATGCAGGCGCTCGCCTTCGAGGTGCTCACGCCCGACGAGGGCGTGCCCCCGGCGCTGCAGGCCAAGCTGTGTTCGCTGCTGGCCCGTTCGGCCGGCCACGCCGGCATGGCCGGCGGCCAGGCCATCGACCTGGCGAGCGTCGGCGTGCCCCTGAACGAGCAGGCCCTGCGCGACATGCACCACCGCAAGACCGGCGCCCTGCTGCAGGGCAGCGTGCTGATGGGCGCGGCCTGCGGCGACCTCACCCCGGCCGCCTGGTCGGCCCTGGCCGACTACGGCGACGCCGTCGGCCTCGCCTTCCAGGTGGTCGACGACATCCTGGACGTGACCCAGGCGTCGGAGACGCTCGGCAAGACCGCCGGCAAGGACATGGACAACAACAAGCCCACCTACGTGAGCATCCTCGGCCTCCCGGCCGCGCGAGCCCACGCGGAGGAACTGCGTTGCAAGGCGCAGGCGGCGCTCGCGCGAAGCGGCATCGCCAACGTCGAACGCCTGAAGGTGCTGGCCGACAAGGTCGTGGAAAGAGACAACTGATGAACCCAACCCTCCTGCAAAAGATCGACGGCCCGGCCGACCTGCGCGGCCTGTCGCGGCTGGAACTCAAGCAGCTCTCCGCCGAGCTGCGCGAATTCCTGCTGCAGAGCGTCTCGCAGACTGGCGGGCACCTGTCGTCGAACCTCGGCACGGTGGAACTCACCATCGCGCTGCACCACGTGTTCAACACGCCGCACGACCGCATCGTGTGGGACGTGGGCCACCAGACCTACCCGCACAAGATCCTCACGGGCCGCCGCGACCGCATGTCGACGCTGCGCCAGCTGGGCGGCCTGTCGGGCTTCCCGCGCCGCGACGAGAGCGAGTTCGACACCTTCGGCACGGCCCACTCGTCCACGTCCATCTCGGCGGCGCTCGGCATGGCCGTGGCCGCGAAGATGAAGGGCGAGGACCGCCGCTCCATCGCCGTGATCGGTGACGGCGCGATGACGGCCGGCATGGCCTTCGAGGCCCTGAACAACGCCGGGGTCGCGGGCGCCAACATGATCGTGGTGCTCAACGACAACGACATGTCCATCTCCCCGCCGGTCGGGGCGCTCAACCGCTACTTCGCCCGCCTGATGAGCGGCAAGTTCTACGCGACGGCCCGCGACACCGCGAAGAACGTGCTGAAGAACGCCCCGCCGCTGTTCGAGCTGGCCCGCCGCCTGGAAGAACACGCCAAGGGCATGGTCGTGCCGTGCACGATCTTCGAGGAATTCGGCTTCACCTACTTCGGCCCCATCGACGGCCACGACCTCGACTCCCTCGTGCCCACGCTCGAGAACCTGCGCGGCATGAAGGGCCCGCTGTTCCTGCACGTGGTCACGAAGAAGGGCTACGGCTACAAGCTGGCCGAGGCCGACCCCATCGCTTACCACGGCCCGGGCAAGTTCAACCCGGCCGAGGGCCTCAAGAAGCCCTCGGTCGTGCCCAAGACCACCTTCACCCAGGTGTTCGGCTCGTGGCTGTGCGACATGGCCGCCGCCGACGAACGCCTCGTGGGCATCACGCCCGCGATGCGCGAGGGCTCGGGCATGGTCGAGTTCGAGCAGCGTTTCCCGAAGCGGTACCACGACGTGGGCATCGCCGAGCAGCACGCCGTCACGTTCGCCGGCGGCCTTGCCTGCGAGGGCCTGAAGCCCGTCGTGGCGATCTACTCCACCTTCCTGCAGCGCGCGTACGACCAGCTCGTGCACGACGTCGCCATCCAGAACCTCCCGGTCGTGTTCGCGCTCGACCGCGCGGGCCTGGTGGGCGCCGACGGCGCCACGCACGCGGGCAACTACGACATCGCCTTCCTGCGCTGCATCCCGAACGTCAGCGTGCTCACGCCCGCCGACGAACGCGAGTGCCGCCAGCTGCTGAGCACCGCCTACGCGCAGAACCACCCGGTGGCCGTGCGCTACCCGCGTGGCGCCGGCGTGGGCACGGTGCCGGGCGACGGCCTCGAGACCCTGCCGTGGGGCAAGGGCGAGGTGCGCCGCCGCGGCGAACGTGTCGCCATCCTCGCGTTCGGCACGCTGCTGTACCCCGCGCTCGAGGCCGCCGAGAAGCTCGGCGCCACCGTCGCGAACATGCGCTACGCCAAGCCGCTCGACGCGGCCCTGGTGGCGGAACTCGCCCGCACCCACGAGGCCATCGTCACCGTGGAAGACGGCTGCGTGATGGGCGGCGCGGGCAGCGCGGTGCTCGAGGCCCTGCAGGCCGCCGGCCTGAACGTGCCGGTGCTGGTGCTGGGCCTGCCCGACCAGTTCATCGAACACGGCGACCCGGTCAAGCTGATGAGCCTCAACGGGCTCGACGCCGCCGGCATCGAAGCCTCGGTCATCAAGCGCTTCGGCGCCAAGCCGGCGCTGCTGCGCCCCGCGGCGAACCACTGAGATCGAGACCCGACGCGGAACCAATCCGCGTCCGGCCCGGTCCGAGACCGGGCCCCCATCACTCCTGCACCGCATGAACTGGCCCTACGAACTGCAGATCGGCTGGCGCTACACGCGCGCGGGACGCGCCGGCCGGCGCAACGGTTTCATCTCCTTCATCTCGGGCGTGTCCATGCTCGGCATCGGGCTCGGTGTCGCGGCGCTCATCATCGTGCTGTCGGTGATGAACGGCTTCCAGAAGGAGGTGCGCGACCGCATGCTGTCGGCCATCGCGCACATCGAGGTGGTGGACGCCTACGGCGCCGCCTTGCCCGACTGGCAGGCCACCGCCGCGAAGGCGCGCGAGAACCCCCAGGTGATCGGCGCGGCCCCCTTCATCGCGATGCAGGCCCTGATCGCCCGCGGCGAGGACATGCGCGGCGCCGTGGTGCGCGGCATCTCGCCGAACGACGAGGCCACGGTCACCGAGGTGGCCGCGAAGCTCAAGGACACCACGCTCGCCAGGCTCGTCCCCGGCCAGTGGGGCATCGTGCTGGGCGTCGAGCTGGCGCGCGCGCTGGGCGTGCGCGAAGGCGACAACGTCACCATCGTGGCCCCGGGCGGCCAGGTCACGCCGGCCGGCGTGGTGCCGCGCCTGAAGCAGGTCACGGTCGTCGGCACCTTCGACTCCGGCCACTACGAGTACGACAGCACGCTCGCGCTGATCCACCTGGACGACGCGGCCAAGCTGTTCCGCCTCGAAGGCCCGTCGGGCGTGCAGCTGCGCCTGAAGGACCTGCACGAAGCCCGCGACGTGGGCGCGCAGCTGGCGCAGGTGCTGGGCCCCGAGGTCTCGGTGCGCGACTGGACCCGCACCAACCGCAACTGGTTCTCGGCCGTGCAGCTCGAGAAGCGGCTGATGTTCATCATCCTCACGCTGATCGTCGCGGTGGCGGCGTTCAACCTCGTCTCCACGCTCGTGATGACGGTGACCGACAAGCGCGCCGACATCGCCATCCTGCGCACCCTCGGCGCCACGCCGCGCTCCATCATGGGCATCTTCATGGTGCAGGGCGCGCTGTCCGGCGTGATCGGCACGCTGGCCGGCGTGGCGCTCGGGCTGCTCGTCTCGTTCAACATCGGCACGCTCGTGCCGGCGCTCGAGCGGCTGCTCAACACCAGCTTCCTGCCGGGCAGCATCTACCTCATCAGCCGCATGCCCAGCGACCCGCAGTGGGCCGACATCCTGCCCATCACGCTGATCTCGCTCGTGCTCGCCTTCCTCGCCACGCTGTACCCCAGCTGGCGCGCCAGCCGCGTCCAACCCGCCGAGGCCCTGCGTTATGAATGATCCCGTGATCGAAGCCGTCGGCCTGCACAAGCGGTTCGACGAGGGCGGGCTCGACGTGCAGGTGCTGCAGGGCGTGGACCTGCGGGTGGCGCGCGGCGAGGCCGTGGCCGTGGTCGGCGCGTCCGGCTCGGGAAAAAGCACGCTGCTGCACCTGCTGGGCGGCCTCGAGGCCCCGAGCCGCGGCTCCGTGCGCCTGGCGGGCCGTGATTTCGCGCAGATGGGCGCCGCCGAGCAGGGCCAGTGGCGCAACCGCCACCTCGGCTTCGTCTACCAGTTCCACCACCTGCTGCCCGAGTTCAGCGCCCTCGACAACGTGGCGATGCCGCTGCGCGTGCGCCGGATGCCGGTGGAGCAGGCCCGCGAGAAGGCGCGCGCGGTGCTGTCGCAGGTCGGGCTCTCCGGCCGGGTCGACCACCGGCCGGCGCAGCTGTCCGGCGGCGAACGCCAGCGCGTGGCCATCGCCCGCGCGCTCGCCGGCGACCCGGCCTGCGTGCTGGCGGACGAGCCCACCGGCAACCTCGACCGCCGCACGGCGGACACCGTCTTCGCGCTGATGATGGACCTCGCCCGCGAGCACGGCACGGCGTTCGTGATGGTCACCCACGACGAATCGCTGGCCGCGCGCTGCCACCGCGTGCAGCACCTCACGCTCGGACATCTGTCCTGACCGTAACGGATCGTGAATAATTCACCGTGGCGCGCGCTGCGTGCCCCGGTGGAGTTTTTCCACGGTTGAGGAAAGCCGCAGGGCTGTGGTGTACTGCGCACGTTCGACGGACGAGCCAGACGGAGACACCTGCGGGCCCGATGATCACGACAACGAAACGCGGCCCGGTGCGGGGGTGGTCGCTCCTCCACGTCTTCCTGCTCATCCTCCTGGTCGGGACCGGTGCACGGGCCTGGGCGCAGCCGCTCGAACTCCAGGGGCGATGGGTGCGGCTCGCCCCCGCCGGTGAACCCGCGGCGGAAACCCCCGTGACCCAGGTCGCCCCCACCGGCGGGCGCTTCCGCTTCGAGGCCGAGTTCGACGTGGGCCAGGTCGGCACCTACGTGATCGACTTCAAGAACTCCAGCGTCATCGACCGCTTCACGCACCGTGTGTACGACGTGCGCGGGCCGCAGGTGGCCGAGCTGTCCGGCGGCATCGGCAGCCTCGAGCGCAACCCCTACATGCTGCGCCACGGCCGCGAGGTGGTGCTGGACCCGGGCCGCTACCGGCTGGTCTCGGAACTCGATTCGCCGTTCTACCTGGCCAACCCCGAGCCGTACGTCGAACCCGTCGAGACCTACCGCCACGCCATCAAGCCCGGCAACGCCATCGTGCTGCTGTGCCTGGGCATCTTCCTCGGGCTGGGCGTGTACTACGCCAGCCTGGCCGCGCTGCACCACCAGCGGGTGCACGCGATGTACGCGCTGTTCATCCTCGGCAACGTGCTTTACAACGGCACGGCGCTGCTCGCGTTCCGCGAGTTGTTCGGGTGGACCACGTTCTACCTGATCAGCCTGCCCATCCTGTTCTCCAACATCGCCTACATGGTGTTCGTGATCGGGCTGCTCGACATCCGCCCCCGCAACGCGCCCCGCCTGTACCGCATCGGCCACGCCGTGATCGGGCTGATGGGGGTCTTCGTGCTGGTGGCCGCGGCGCGGCCGAACTGGTCGCTCGAGCTCGACCGCTTCGGCGTCGCGCTGTTCCTCGGTTTCGGCCTCGTCGCGGGCACCGTGCAGTCGCTGCGCGGCAACGCGCTCGCGCGGCTGTACCTGCTCGCGAACGTGGGCTTCTTCGTCTCGGGGCTGGCGTCGATCACGCTCGTGGACCTGCACGGCGTCTACGCGATCTTCATCGAGCACCTGGGGCTCGTCGCCGTGACCATCGAGGTAGTGCTGCTCGCCTTCGTGCTGTCGTACCAGTTCGGGCTGCTGCGGCGCGACAAGGAGGCGGCGCTCGCGCGCGCCGAGGGCAACCTGCGGCTCGCCTGCACCGACACGCTCACCGGCCTGCCCAACCGCTACGCCCTCGAGATGGAGATGGCGAAGCTGCCGCCCGAGGGCAGCCTGACCTTCGTCGACCTCGACGGGCTCAAGCACTACAACGACCACTTCGGGCACGCGAGCGGCGACGAACTGCTGCGCGCCTTCGCGCGCGACCTCGCCGAACGCCTCGGCGAATCGGCCACGCTGCACCGGCTGGGCGGCGACGAGTTCGCGGCCACCACCCATGACGGCGACTTCGAGCGCGTGGACCGCCTGCTGCAGGAGACCATCTCCGCGCTGAAGGCCTCGGGCTTCCCGCTCAGCGGCGCCAGCAGCGGCTCGGTGCGGGTGTTCGAGTGTTCCCACCACGACCAGCTCAAGCACGTGGCCGACTCGCGCATGTACGAGAACAAGCGTCGCCGCCGCAAGGTGCGCGACCAGGACAAAACCCTGGAGGCCGACTCGGTCTAGGAGAGCGTTTTTTCAACAACGAGGGGAGGGAAGAGAACATGCCCAAAGGCATCCGCTGGTCCTTGATCTGGCCCGTGCTGGCCACGCTGGTCGTTCCGTTGATCGTCGCCTGGTTCGTGTACCCGGGCACCCACCTGCCGCCGGGCTTCGGCGTGTTCCCGCCGGCGTTCGTCGAGCAGATGCCGCCGTTCTGGCTGCCGTACTTCCTCGTGATGCTGGTGGCGGTGCTGGTGATCCTGGCGCTGCTGCTGATGCCGTCCTGGTTCGGGTTCAAGAAGGTCGCGCCGCCCGCGCCCGTCGCGCCCGGGCCGCTGCCGTGGTGGTTCTGGGCAGGCCTGGTGGTGGGCGGCTTCTTCCTGTGGCTGATGTTCGCGCGGTTCACCGTCTTCGGCGACCTCGTCTACTACGCGTTCTCGCCGCTCTGGTGGGGCTTCATCCTCGTGCTCGACGGGCTCGTGTACCGCCGCACCGCGGGCCGCTCGCTGCTCGCCACGCGGCCGCACACGCTGTGGATCAGCGCGCTGGTGTCCGTCGTGGGCTGGTACTACTTCGAGTTCGCGAACTACTTCGTGCTCGGCAACTGGTACTACCCGAACGGGCACATGCCGCAGCTGAGCCACGCCACCATCGTCGTGCTGTTCCTCGTCGCGTACACCACCGTGTGGCCGGCGATCTTCGAGTGGTACACGTTCCTCAACACCTTCCCGAAGCTGTCGGTGCGCTACGCCGACGGGCCGAAGCTGCGCCTGCCGGGCAGCTGGCTGCTGTGGGGCGGCCTCGCCCTCATCGCGCTGATGGTGGTGTTCCCGCTGCCGCTGTTCTGGGTCGTGTGGATCGGGCCGATGGCCGTGATCGTCGGGCAGATGCTGCGCGTGGGCGTGTGGACGCCGTTCACCTCGATGGCCGAGGGCAACTGGGCGCCGGCGATCCTCGTCGCGCTGTCGTCGCTCTTCAACGGTTTCCTGTGGGAGTTCTGGAACTGGGGCAGCGGTCAGCCGGCGGGCCTCGCGCCCACGAACCCCAACTACTGGATCTACGACATCCCGTACGTCAACGTGATCCACCTCTGCGCCGAGATGCCGCTGTTGGGCTACTTCGGCTACCTGCCGTTCGGCGTGCTGGTGTGGGTGGTGTTCCTGTGGGCGGGCAAGCTGTTCGGCTTCGACGCCGGGCTCGGCCTCGGCGGACAGACGGGGCCCGCCCCGTCGTCGTCCGCCGCGACGGCCCCGGTGCTGGCGCGGGGCGCGCTGCCGCCTCAGCGCTGACCGCAGGCGTACTTCTCGAACTTCGCGAGCGGCGGGCTGACCTCGCACCGCCAGCCGCTCGCCGCGGCCGGGTCCGGGGCCAGGAACACCGACCCGGCCGGGCCCGACGGGCCCAGCTTGAGCCGCATCTCGATGAGGCCGGTCTGCGGGTCGATCGCGAGGCCCTCGACGGCGCGCAGCTCCGGCGGCGTGCTGCCGAGGATGAACGGGTACTTGCCGGTGGTCCGCGCTTCCTCGGCCGCGGCCGCCGCCTGCACGCGGGCGAAGGACGCGGCGGCGGACACCTTCGCGCGTTGGGTGTAGTCGTGGTACGCGGGCAGGGCCACGGCGGCGAGGACGCCGGTGAAGAAGACCGCGGAGAACAGCAGCACGGCGAAGAACACCGCGCGGCCGGTGCCGCCCGCGCTTTCCAGCCGGCCGAGGTAGCGCTCGCGCGTCACGCCCTCGCGGTGCCGTTCGACGAGGCGCCGGCACTTCCGGTAGTAGATCGACGTCGCGAACATCGGCGGCACGAGGAAGTAGGCGAGGGCGACCAGCGTGCCCACGGCGGGGCTGGCGACGAGGAGCATGGCGCCCACCACGGCAACCATGTAGGACCCGATGGCGTACAGCACCGCCCAGCCCCACACCTTGCGGTACAGCAGCCAGTACCAGGTCACGAAAAACGCCGGCCAGTGCCAGCCGGCCCGCAGGCCGGCGCCCGCGTCGTGCATCGCCCGGAAGCGTTCGACGTAGAAGTCCTGGTGTTTCGGCCCGATCACCGCGCGCCACGCTTCCTCGTCGAAGCCGTCGGTGTCCGCGGCCCCGTGCGTTTCCGCGTTCCGCGAAGGCGCCGGGTCGGCCCGGCGGGGCGCCGCGGCCATCACGGCGGGCGCGGGCATCGGCAGGTCACGCGCCACGGGCAGTTCGGCCGTGACGAGCACACCACCGCACTTGGCGCACGACGCCGCGACGTCGGGATTCAGCCGGCCGCAGCCGCTGCATGTTTTCATCGTCCTCTCCCCTTTGTTGTTGGCGAATATTAGCCCGACCATTGCGGGAAGGCTGACGGTACGAACTGCACGCGCCAGGCAGGTTTGACCGTCGCGGGCCGCCCGGGACGGCGGCAGGCGCTGGCACGGGGCTTGTATGCGGGTCGGCGCTCGCCCCCACCAACGCATTTCCCAGGGAGGGAAACGTCATGACCTTGTTCCGTCTCGCGGCCGGCCTCGCCATCGCCTGCGCCGCCATGCCCGCGTTCGCCGTGCCCGAAGCCTCGGCCCGCATCGACTTCGCGGACGTCACCTTCGCGCTGGAGCCCACCACGCCCGACGTGCCGTTCGGCTACAGCCAGGGGGCCACCTCGTTCTGGGCCGACGCGTGCATCCGCCCCGGCGACGCCGCGGTCTGCGGCGCCCCGGGCACCCCGTCCATCACGGGCAGCGGCGGGCCCGAGGTGGAGCAGGTGACCGCGTCGCTGGACGACGGCACCACGGGCACGGCCGCGCTGTCGTCGGCGGGGCTGGGCTCCGAGCTGTCCGGCACCGGCGTCACCGGCCCGAAGGGGGTCAACGCCAACTGGTACAGCACGCTGACGTTCAGCGGCACCGGGCGGCTGTGGGTCGAGGCGGACTACCACCTCTCGGCCGGCGGCATCGACGGCGCCTCGTGGCGCGAGACCCTGGCCTGGGTCGGCATCATCCTGTTCCCCACGGGGGCGGCGGCGCAGCAGGTCGAATCGCTGGTCGTGGCGCCGGGCCTGGGCGCCGTCGAACGCGACGGGCGCCTGCGCATCGCCTACGACTTCCAGGACGGCGAGCAGCTGGGCGTCTTCATGCAGGCGCACACCCACCGGCTCGGCCTGGCCGCGCCGGTGCCCGAGCCGGCCACGTGGGCGCTGATGCTGGGCGGGCTGGGGCTGGTGGGGGCCGCGCGGGTCCGTCGCGGCCGGGGGTGATCCGCGGGGATGGCATCATCCCCGAATGCCCTGGATCGACACCCACTGCCACCTCGACGCCCCCGAATTCGACCCCGACCGCGATGCGGTGGTGGCGCGGAGCAAGGCGGCCGGCGTGGCGATGCTGGTGCTGCAGGCCGTGGGCGCGTTCGACTTCGACACGGTGCGCGAGCTCGCCCACCGGCACGGCCTGTCGTACGCGCTCGGCATCCACCCGCTGTTCGTCGACCGGGCGGACGACGGTGACCTCGACGTGCTGGCCGAGCACCTCGACCGGCACCGCGACGACCCGCGCCTCGTGGCCGTCGGCGAGATCGGCCTCGACCACTTCGTGCCCGGCCTCGACCAGGTGCGGGGGGAACGGTTCTTCGCCGCGCAGCTGGGCCTCGCGAAGTCGGCCGGGCTGCCGGTGATCGTGCACGTGCGCAAGTCGGCCGACACGCTGCTCAAGCACCTGCGCAAGGCCGGCGTGTCCGGCATCGCCCACGCCTTCAACGGCAGCGACCAGCAGGCGAAGGTGTTCGTCGACCTGGGCTTCCGGCTCGGCTTCGGCGGCGCGATGACCTTCGACCGCGCGCACCAGATCCGCCACCTCGCCACCACCGTGCCCGAGACGGCGCTGGTGCTGGAGACCGACGCGCCGGACATCCCGCCCCACTGGCTCTACCGCACCGCGGCCGAGCGCGCGGACGGCGAGGTGACGGGCCGCAACGAACCCGCCGAGCTGCCGCGCATCGCCGCCACGCTGGCGGAACTGCGCGGCTGGACCCTCGAGCACACCGCCGCCGTGTGCCACGCCAACGCGCTCGCCGCGCTGCCGCGGCTCGCGGCTCTGGCAGACTCGGCGGCCTGATGTCCGACCCGACCTCGCCCCTGCTGTGCGGCCTGCCGCCGGTGATCGACGCCCGCACTCGCCTCGTCGTGCTCGGCAGCTTTCCCGGCGTGGCCTCGCTCGAGGCCGGGCAGTACTACGCCCACCCACGCAACCAGTTCTGGCCGCTGCTCTCGGCGATCTGGGGCGTGGACCTGCGCGCGCTGCCGTACGCCGAACGCCTCGCGGTGATGAACGACCACCACCTCGGCCTGTGGGACGTCTACGCCCACTGCCGCCGCGAGGGCAGCCTCGACAGCGCCATCGAGGACGCGCAGCTGAACGACCTCGCGGGCCTGCGCGTGCGCGCGCCCGGCCTCACGGCGGTGGCCCACAACGGCGGCGAGTCGGCGCGTTCGCGGCGGGTCACCGAGGCCCTCGGGGTCGACGTCGTGCGCCTGCCGTCCACCAGCCCCGCCAACGCCTCCTGGTCCTTCGACCGCAAGCTCGCTGCCTGGCGCGCGGCGTTCGAGACCCACGGCCTGCTCTGACCCCTTACTTTCCCCGACCCATGGCGACCCGCAAGAAGAAGATCGAACTGGCCCCCGCGACGATGTCCGAGGCCGATGGCGTGCGTTACCTGCACCTCGGCACGCCCTGGGTGCAGGGCGCGATGCGCGTGCGCAAGCCGCACGTGCTCGAACTCGAGTACATCCAGCGCATGATGGCGTGGATGCTGTTCCGCGACGAGGCGGTGGTGACCGAGGGCCATGCCGTGCAGCTGGGCCTGGGCGCCGCCGCGATGACCCGCTTCTGCCACCGCAACCTGCGCATGAAGACCACGGCGGTCGAACTCAACCCCACCGTGATCACGGCCTGCCGCCTGTGGTTCCACCTGCCCGAGGACGACGCCCGGCTCACCGTGCTGAACGAGGATGCCGCCGCGTTCGCGGCCGACCCGGCGCGCCACGACACGGTGGACGTGCTCAACGTCGACCTGTACGACCACGACGCGGCGAGTCCCGTGCTCGACGACGAGGGTTTCTACCGGAACTGCCGCGCGTTGCTGCGCGACGGGGGCGTGATGACGGTGAACCTCTTCGGCCGGGACGCGAGCTTCGAGCGCAGCGCCGCCCGGCTGGCGGCCGTGTTCGGTGCGGACGCGCTGCGCAGCCTGCGGCCCACGAAGGAGGGCAACACCATCGTTGTCGCCGGAAAAGAAGGCTTTGCAAATCTGAACAGGGACACGCTTGCCCGGCGTGCGGAAAACATTGAAACTCGGTTCGAGCTGCCCGCCCGCAAGTGGCTGCGCATGATCCGGGTGCTCCCCGTCGAAAGTCCTCCCGCCCCATGAACTCTGCCGTCCCCCAAGCCGCCGCCCGCCCCGCCAGCAGCCATCCGGCGGGCCGGCTGGAGTGGCGGCGCCTCGTCAAGTGGCTGCGCGACGACGGCATGATCTCCGAGGCCGACCACGACATCCTCGAGAAACGTTTCTCCGCGGCCGACAGCAAGCAGCACCCGCTGGTGCGCCTGGGCAGCGCGGGCCTGAACCACCCGCGCACCGGCAAGACGCTCGACACCGAGATGCTCACCGAATGGCTGGCCAAGCGGGTGGGCCTCGGCTACCTGCGCATCGACCCGCTGAAGGTGGACGTGGGCCGCGTGTCCGACGTGATGTCCATCAACTACGCCGAGCGCCGCCGCGCGCTGCCGCTGCAGGTGGGCCTCAACGAGATCGTGGTGGCCACCAGCGAGCCGTACGACGTGTCGTGGGTGCCCGAGATCGAGGCGCACACGCGCAAGGCCATCCGCCTCGTCGTCTCGAACCCGCTCGACCTCGCCAAGTTCACCACCGAGTTCTACACGCTCTCGCGTTCGGTCCGCAACGCCGTCAAGACCGGCGAGATGGCGGCCTCGGCCAGCTTCGAGCAGCTCGTGGAACTGGGCCGCAGCAACAAGCAGCTCGACGCGAACGACCAGGGTGTCGTGCAGGTGGTCGACTGGCTGTGGCAGTACGCGTTCGACCAGCGCGCGAGCGACATCCACCTCGAGCCGCGCCGCGACCTCGCCGTGATCCGCTTCCGCATCGACGGCGTGATGCACACCGTCTACCAGCTGCCGCCGGGCGTGATGAACGCGATGATCGCGCGCGTGAAGCTGCTCGGCCGCATGGACGTGGTCGAGCGCCGCCGGCCGCTCGACGGCCGCATCAAGACGCGCAACCCGCAGGGGGACGAAGTGGAAATGCGGCTGTCCACGCTGCCCACGGCGTTCGGCGAGAAGATGGTGATGCGCATCTTCGACCCCGACACCACGGTCAAGAAGCTCGACGCCCTCGGCTTCGGCGCGCACGACGCGCAGCGCTGGGAGTCGCTCACGGCGCGGGCCCACGGCATCATCCTCGTGACCGGCCCCACGGGCTCGGGCAAGACCACCACGCTCTACTCCACGCTCAAGCGGCTGGCCACCGACGAGGTGAACGTCTGCACGATCGAGGACCCGATCGAGATGATCCAGCCCGCGTTCAACCAGACGCAGGTGCAGCCGGCGATCGACCTCAACTTCGCCGAAGGCCTGCGTGCGCTGATGCGCCAGGACCCCGACATCATCATGGTGGGCGAGATCCGCGACCTGGAGACGGCCGAGATGGCCATCCAGGCCGCGCTGACGGGCCACCTCGTGTTCAGCACGCTGCACACGAACGACGCGGCGTCCGCCATCACCCGCCTCGTGGACCTGGGCGTGCCGCCGTACCTGATCGGCGCCACCGTGATCGGCGTGCTGGCGCAGCGGCTCGTGCGCACGCTGTGCGTGTCGTGCAAGCAGCCCGACGAGGACACCACGGCCGAATCCCTCAACGGGTTCATCAAGCCGTGGACGCTGAACGGGAAGGTGCGCGCGTACAAGCCCGTGGGCTGCCTCGAGTGCCGCATGACCGGCTACCGCGGCCGGGCCGGCCTGTACGAACTGCTCGAGGTCACCGACACGGCACGCAACAGCGTGAGCCCGGTGCCCGACATCTCGGCGCTGCGCCGCCAGGCGCTGAAGGACGGCATGCGGCCGCTGCGGCTGGCCGGCGCCATGAAGATCGCCGAAGGGGTCACCACCGTCGAGGAAGTGCTGCGTTCCACCCCGCTCTGGGAAGGCTGAACGGGCGTCTCGAGCCTGCGTGGGATGTGGGTTTCCGCTACGTGTAAACCACACACGTGCGCAGGGAGGTGCTGCCTAGAATCCGTGTGAATCGCACATCACGAGATGAGGGGTACCTTTGTGAAGATCAAGAGTCAGCGGGATTTTTTCTCGGGTTTGATGTTCGTGGTCGTCGGCCTGGCATTCGCCTTCGGCGCCACGGATTATTCGATGGGCAGCGCCGCACGGCCGGGACCGGGGTACTTCCCCATGATCCTCAGCGTGATCATGGCCATCCTGGGCGGGATCGTGATCTTCACGTCCCTGACCATCGAGGTCGAGGGCGGTGACCCCGTCGGTGACATCGCCTGGCGCCCGCTGCTCGTCATCGTGTTCGCCATCACGATGTTCGGCGCGCTGCTGCCCCGCCTCGGCCTCATCGTCACCGTGCCGCTGCTGATCATCGTGACCAGCTTCGCCGGCAAGGAATTCAAGTGGGGCGGCGTGCTCATCGCGAGCGTCGTGCTCGACGTCTTCTCCTGGCTCGTGTTCGTCAAGGGCCTCAACCTGACGATCCCGATGTGGCCGTCTTTCATCGCGGGCTGAGGAAACTCTCACCATGGATCTCCTGAACAACCTGGCGCTCGGTTTCGGCGTGGCCTTCACGCTGAACAACCTGATGTACGCCTTCTTCGGCTGCGTGCTCGGCACCCTGATCGGCGTGCTCCCGGGCCTCGGCCCCGTCGCCACCATCGCGATGCTGCTGCCGTCGATCTACTCGCTCGACGCCACCCCCGCGCTCATCATGCTCGCCGGCATCTACTACGGCGCGCAGTACGGCGGTTCCACCACCGCGATCCTGATCAACGTGCCGGGCGAGTCGAGCTCGGTGGTGACCGCCATCGACGGCTACCAGATGGCGCGGCAGGGCCGCGCGGGTCCGGCGCTGGCCGCCGCGGGCCTGGGCTCGTTCTTCGCGGGCTGCGTGGGCACGATCATCATCGCCGCCTTCGCGCCGCCGCTGACCGAACTCGCGTTCAAGTTCGGCCCGGCCGAATACTTCTCGCTGATGGTGCTGGGCCTGATCGGCGCCGTGGTGCTGGCCTCGGGTTCGCTGCTCAAGGCCATCTCGATGATCATCCTCGGCCTGCTGCTCGCGCAGATCAACACCGACGTGATCTCGGGCGTGCCGCGCTACTCCGAACTGCCGTTCACGGGCATCAACTTCCCCGAACTGACCGACGGCATCGGCTTCGTCGTGATCGCCATGGGCCTGTTCGGCTTCGGCGAGATCATCGCCAACCTCGGCCAGCCGGAAGAGAACCGCGAGGTCTTCACGAAGGAAGTGAAGGGCCTGTGGCCCACCCGCAAGGACTTCCAGGAAGCCTGGCCGGCGGTGCTGCGCGGCACGGCGCTCGGCTCCATCCTCGGCGTGCTGCCGGGTGGCGGCGCGCTGCTGGCCTCGTTCGCGGCCTACACGGTCGAGAAGAAGGTCGCGGGTCCGAACGGCCGCTTCGGCAAGGGCGACATCCGCGGCGTCGCGGGCCCCGAATCGGCGAACAACGCCGGCGCGCAGACCTCGTTCATCCCGATGCTGACCCTGGGCATCCCGCCGAACGCCGTGATGGCGCTGATGGTGGGCGCGATGACCATCAAGGGCATCCAGCCGGGCCCGCAGGTGATGTCGAGCAACCCCGAGCTGTTCTGGGGCCTGATCGCCTCGATGTGGGTGGGCAACGCGATGCTCGTGATCCTGAACCTGCCCATGATCGGCATCTGGATCAAGCTGCTGACGGTGCCGTACCGGTTCCTGTTCCCGGCCATCACGCTGTTCTGCTGCATCGGCACGTACACGCTGAACAACAACAACTTCGACGTCTACATGACGGCCATCTTCGCGGTGGTGGGTTACCTGTTCTACAAGCTCAAGTGCGAACCGGCGCCGCTGCTGCTCGGTTTCATCCTGGGCCCCATGATGGAAGAGAACCTGCGCCGTGCGCTGCTGCTCTCGCGCGGTGACTGGTCCACGTTCATCACCCGTCCGCTGTCGGCCGGCCTGCTGATCGCCTCGGCGCTGATGATCGTGGTGGTGCTGCTGCCGTCGATCAAGAACAAGCGGGAAGTCGCGTTCCAGGACGCCGACTGACCGGGTTCGATCCGTTCGTCCTCAAGGCCGCCTCCGGGCGGCCTTGTCTTTCCTGCCTTCACGAGGTTCCCGCCATGACCGCCTCCGCCACCCCCTTCGACTGGCGCGCCGGCTACCCGAGCCAGCGCCTTCCCGTGTTCGGTCGCAACGTGGTCTCCACGTCGCACCCGCTCGGCGCGCAGGCCGGCCTGCGCGTGCTGATGCAGGGCGGCAACGCGGTGGATGCGGCCATCGCCTCGGCGGCGGTGATGACCATCGTCGAGCCGGTGAGCAACGGCCTCGGGTCCGATGCGTTCTGCATCGTGTGGGACGGCCGGCGGCTGCACGGCCTGAACGCCTCGGGCCGCGCGCCCGCGGGCTGGACGCCGGACCACTTCCGCCGCAAGTACGGTGACGCCGCCACGCCACCGCAGCGCGGCTGGGACAGCGTCACCGTGCCGGGGGCCGTCGCCGGCTGGGTGGCCCTCCACGAGCGCTTCGGCAAGTTGCCCTTCGGCGACCTGATGGCCCCGGCCATCGAGATCGCCGAACGCGGCTACGCGGTGCCGGTGGTCGTGCAGCAGAAGTGGGCCGCGGCCGCGCCGCTGCTGAAGGACCAGCCAGGCTACGCCGCCGCGTTCCTGCCGAAGGGGCGGGCGCCGGAGATCGGCGAACGCTTCCGCTTCCCCGACGCGGCCCGTTCGCTGGACCTGATCGCGCGCACGAAGGGCCAGGCGCTGTACGGCGGCGAGATCGCCGAGGCCGCGGCGAAACACGCCCGCGAGCACGGCGCGGTCATCACCGCCGCCGACTTCGCGGGCTTCCGCCCCGAGTGGGTCGACCCCGTGGGCCTCGACTACGCGGGCCACACGCTGCGCGAGATCCCGCCGAACGGGCAGGGCATCGCCGCGCAGATCGCGCTCGGCATCCTGGCCCACTTCGACCTCGGTTCGCTGCCGGTGGACGGCGTCGAGTCGCAGCACCTGCAGATCGAGGCGATGAAGCTCGCGTTCGCCGACGTGTACCGCTTCGTGTCGGAGCCGGAGACCATGACGGTGTCGGTCGAGCAGTTGCTCGACCCCGCCTACCTGGCCGACCGCGCCACGCTGATCGACCGGAAGAAGGCCCGGGACTTCGGTGCCGGTAACCCGGTGAAGGGTGGCACGATTTACCTGACGGCCGCCGACGAGCAGGGGATGATGGTCAGCTTCATCCAGAGCAACTTCATGGGCTTCGGCTCGGGCGTGGTGGTGCCGGGCTACGGGCTGTCGATGCAGAACCGCGGGCACGCGTTCAGCCTCGACCCGGCCAGCCCCAACGTGGTGGCGCCGGGCAAGCGGCCGTTCCACACCATCATCCCCGGGTTCCTGACCCGCGACGGCGCGCCGGTGATGTCGTTCGGCGTGATGGGCGCGAGCCTGCAGCCGCAGGGGCACGTGCAGACGCTCGTGCGGATGCTGAACCACCGGCAGAACCCGCAGGCGGCGTGCGACGCGCCGCGCTGGCGCTACAACCACGGCCTGGAACTGAACGTCGAGGCCACGATGCGGCCCGACACGGTGGCCGGCCTGTCCGCCCTGGGCCACCGCCTGGCGGTGATCAACGACAGCTACCAGGACTTCGGCGCCGGCCAGTTCATCTGGCGCCTGGGCGACCCGGCGGCGGAAGGCTATCTCGCCGCCAGTGATTCGCGACGGGACGGGCTCGCGGCCGCATACTAGGCGCGCGGGGAGGGGGGTGCGCCGGCCCTCCTTCCGGCCTCTCGGGCACATCGCTTGCTCCATGGGCCCGAGTCCCGTGGGCATCCGTGCCGTGGCGGGGCGATTTGTCGCCAACTGACCGCCAATGCCCTGATGCCTTCGATCGACCACAGCCGGGATTTCGGGCCCAGCACGATGCCCACGATGTCCGAACTCGACCGCGACCTCCTGCACCCCGGGGCGCAGGTGGGTGGTTGCGTGATCGTCGAACCCATCGGGCAGGACGACACGGGCATCCTGTACCTCGCCGACGACCCGCTGCTGCAGCGGCACGTGCTGATCCGCGAGCATTTCCCGCGCGGCCTGGCGGCCAGGGCCCCCGGCGGCGACGTGCTGCTGGCGCAGGGTTCCGACGCGGGCGGCCGCGCCACGGCGCTGTCGGCCTTCCTGCGAGGCGCGCGGTGGCTCACGCGCTTCGACCACCCGTCCATCGGCCGCGCCCTGCGGGTGTGGGAGGAACGCGGCACGGCCTACATGCTGATGCCGGCCTACGAGGGCGAGTCGCTCGCGGTGTCGCTGCAGCGCGTGGGCGTGACCGATGAAAGCTGGCTGCGCAAGCTGCTCGTGGCCCTGTGCGACGCCCTCGGCGTGCTGCACGCGGCCGGCGTGTACCACCTGGGCCTCTCGCCCGAGTCCATCTGGCTGATGCCCGACGGGCGTCCCATGCTGCTCGACCTCTCGGCCGTGGCGCCCGCGAGCCAGCGCCTGGTGAACGACAGCGTCGACCGCCAGTACGCGCCCATCGAACTCTTCGCCCACGGCAGCCACCTGCCGGTGGGCCCGTGGACCGACATCTACAGCCTGGGCGCCATCGCCCACCTCGCGCTGGTGGGGCGGCCGCCGGTGTCCGCCGCGGTGCTCGGCCCCGATGACGTGCACGCGCCCCTGTCCGAGGGCCTGTCGCGCCGCCCGCCGGGCCGCCTGCACGGCGCCCTGCCGTCGGCCGCCTTCCTGGCCGCCGTCGACCGGGCGCTCGCCGTGCGGCCCGAGAACCGGCCGCAGGACCTGGGCGCGTTGCGCGCGCTGCTCGACCTGACCGGCGCGGCGCCGGTGCCGCAGGCGTCCGCCCCGGCCAGGGCCCCGGTCGTCCGTCAGGACGCGCCTCCGGTGCGACCCGAACCGCCCGTGCTGACGCGCGAGGCGAAGGCCGACCCCGCCCCGGTTCCCCCGCCGGCGCCCGCCGCGCGCCAGCCCGAGCCGGCCTTCCGCGTGCCCGACGAGCCGGCCGCCGCCGACAGTCCCGACGCCCAGGCCGATGCGGCCGCCGCGGCCGCGATCGCGATGGCCATGTCGTCGCTGCCCTGGGCCAAGGACGATGCCGCCCCCGCGCGCGCGGAGCCGTCCGGCTTCGGCACGTCCACCTTCGGGCCGTTGCCCGGACGTCCCGTGCCGCGCGAGCCGGGCCTCGGCCCGCAGAGCTGGACGATGCCCGGCCCCTCGGGCCGCCGCCGGCCACCCGCGCGCAAGCGCCGCGAGCCCACGCGGGCGGTGGCGGCGGTGTTCGGGCTGCTGGTGTGCCTGGGCATGGCGGGCTGGTACGTCGCCGAGAACCCGGCCCAGATCGCGGGCTGGCTGGACCCGTCGCGCGGGTCGAACACGGCGTCCGCGCAGTCCCCGGAAGAGGAACGCGCCGCGGCCGTGCTGGCGCCGCGGGCCGCCGCCGAGCCCATCGAACGCGTGCTGATCGAACAGCCCCCCGCGGCCGGGCCCGCGCCGTCCCCGTCCCCGTCTCCCGCGGCGCCACCACCACCGGCCCCGGCGCCGGCCCCCGTGGCCGCGGCGCCCGCGCCCGAGCCGTCGCCCCCGCCGGCCCGCGAGCCGACGAAGGTCGCGAAGGCCACGCCCGCGCGCAAGGCCGCCGCGGCGGACCCCGACCCCGACGCGCCGCCCGCCAACAACCCGCGGGCCGCCTGCGGCAGCCGCACGAACTTCGCGCTCTTCCGCTGCATGGAGACACAGTGCGGCACCGGCCGGTTCAGCCGCCATCCGCAGTGCGTGGAGTTCCGGCAGCAGCAGGACTGACCCCGCGCTGAACCCGCGCTAACCCGAGTGCCGGCACGGGCCGGCCGGCGTTCCTAGAATGCGGGGATGCATTCCTCCCCCGCTGCCGCCGAGGCGCCCGCGAACGCCTCGCCGCGCGCCGTGTGGCCGGGCGTGCTGCTCGCGGCGCTGGGCGCCATCGCGTTCTCGGGCAAGGCCATCATCGTCAAGCTGGCGTACCGCCACGACGTCGATGCCGTCACGCTCATCATGTACCGCATGCTGTTCGCGCTGCCGCTGTTCCTGTTCCTCGCCTGGTGGGCGGGGCGGGGCAAGCCGGCGCTCACGGCGCGCGACTGGCGCATCGTCGCGTTCCTCGGCCTCACGGGCTACTACCTCGCGAGCTTCCTCGACTTCGCGGGCCTCGCGTACATCACGGCGAGCCTCGAGCGCCTGATCCTGTACCTCAACCCCACGATCGTGCTCGCGCTCGGGGTGGTGCTGTTCAAGAAGAAGGTCAACCGCAAGCAGATGGTGTCGCTCGCCATCAGCTACGCCGGCGTGCTGCTGGTCTTCGGCCACGAGGTCACCACGCTCGGCGCCGACGCGGCCCTCGGCGCGCTGCTCGTGTTCCTGAGCGCGGTGAGCTACGCGCTGTACCTCGCCTACAGCGGCGAGGAGGTGCGGCGGCTGGGCGCGCTGCGCCTCGCGGGCCTCGCCACCACCGTGGCGTGCGTGCTGTGCCTCGTGCAGTTCGTGGCCTTGCGGCCCCTGTCGGCGGCGGTGGTCGCGCCCGAGGTGATCTGGCTGTCGGTGCTCAACGCCACCGTGTGCACGTTCGCGCCGGTGCTGATGGTGATGATGGCCATCGAGCGCATCGGCGCCGGGGCCGCCGCGCAGGTCGGCATGATCGGCCCGCTGTCGACGATCCTGATGGGCATCGTGATCCTGGGCGAGCCCTTCACGGGCTGGGTCGCCGCGGGCACGGTGCTGGTGATGGGTGGCATCTGGATGCTCACGCGTGCGCGCGCGGGCTGACTTCAACCGGTAGGAGAACGACATGGACCTGGGGATCGAGGGCAAGTGGGCGCTGGTGTGCGCCGCCAGCAAGGGGTTGGGCAAGGGCTGCGCGGAAGCGCTGGTGCGTGAAGGCGCGAACGTGGTGATCACGGCGCGCGGCGCCGAGGCCCTCGAGGCCACGGCCGCGGAACTGCGCGCGATCGGGCGCGGCGAGGTGCGCACGGTGGCGGGCGACATCACCACGGCCGAGGGCCGCGCCGCGGCGCTCGCCGCGTGCCCGCAGGTCGACATCCTGGTCAACAACGCCGGCGGCCCGCCGCCCGGCGACTTCCGCAACTGGGACCGCGACACCTGGATCAAGGCGCTCGACGCCAACATGCTGACCCCCATCGAGCTGATCCGCTCGACGGTGGACGCGATGGCCGCGCGCGGTTTCGGCCGCATCGTCAACATCACGTCAGGCGCGGTGAAGGCGCCCATCGGGGTGCTGGGCCTGTCGAACGGCGCGCGCAGCGGGCTCACCGGCTTCGTGGCCGGCCTCGCGCGCAGCCCGCTCGCGGCGCGCAACGTCACCATCAACGGCCTGCTGCCCGGCGCGTTCGACACCGACCGCCTGCGCACCACGCTGAAGGCCGGCGCCCAGGCGCTGGGCCAGAACGAGGAGGCCGCCGCCGACGCGCGCCGCCGCACGATCCCGGCGCAGCGCTTCGGCACCATCGCCGAGTTCGGCGCGATGTGCGCGTTCATGTGCAGCCAGCATGCGGGGTACCTGACGGGCCAGAACATCCTGGTGGACGGCGGAACGTACCCGGGCACCTTCTGACCGCGTCATCCCGGCGAACGCCGGGATCCACCGGGCCCGGAGCGCGTTTGCGCCCGGTGGGCCCCGACTTTCGTCGGGGCGACAGCGTGTGCGTGAGCGTCAGCTCGTGTACCGGCTCCGCGCCTTCAACTGCCGCTCGATCACCGTGATCAGCTGCTGCTGCGTGAACGGCTTGGCGAGGTGGTCGTCCATGCCGGCGGCCAGGCAGGTTTCCACGTCGCCCTTCATCGCGTTGGCGGTGAGGGCCACGATGGGCAGGCGGCGGCTGGAGCCTTCCTCCATCTCGCGCACGCGGGCCGTGGCCTCGAAGCCGTCCATGACCGGCATCAGGCAGTCCATCAGCACCAGTTCGACACCCCCACCGGCCACGGCCTCGACCGCGGCCCGACCGTCGCCCACCACCTGCACGTGGTAGCCGGCCATGCGCAGCATCTGCGCGGCCACTTCCTGGTTCACGGCATGGTCCTCGGCGAGCAGGATGCGCGCGCCGGGGGAGGGCAGGTGCGACGCGGCGTCGGGTGGCGGCGGGGTGATCGACAGCGTGCGGGCGGGCTGCGGCGCCGGCGTGGCGGCCTGGTCGAGCAGCTCGACGAGCGCGCGCCGCAGCTCGCTCTTGCGCACCGGCTTGGCGAGCCAGCGGGCGATGCCGAGGCGGGCGAGGCCCTCGGCGGGCATGTCGAGGCCGGCCGAGCTCAGCATCACGATGCGCAGCTCGTCGAGGCGGCGGATGGCGCGGATGCGTTCGGTGAGCGCGATGCCGTTCATCTCGGGCATGTGCACGTCGAGGATCGCGAAGTCGTGCACCGTGGGGCGCTTGAGCATCAGCTCGATGGCCTGGGCGCCGGTGGAGGCGGTCTCCACGCGCAGGCCCCACGAGAGCATCTGGTGGCGCAGGATGTCGAGGTTGGTGGCGTTGTCGTCGACGACCAGCACCTCCAGGCCGTGCAGCATCGAGGCCTCGCGGTCGGTCAGCACCGGCGAAGACTCGGGCAGCAGGCGCATGGGCAGCGAGAACCAGAAGCGCGAGCCGCTGCCGGGTTCGCTGTCGAGGTGCAGCTTGCCGCCCATCATCGCGACGAGTTCGTTCGAGATGGTGAGGCCGAGGCCCGTGCCGCCGTGGCGGCGGGTGCGCGTGCTGTCGGCCTGCGTGAAGGCCTCGAACACACGGGCCTGGTCGGCGGGCGAGATGCCGGGGCCGGTGTCGGACACCGAGAACTCGACGAGCGCGGCGTGCTGGTGCGCGGCGCTGGTGGCGGGCAGGCGGTTCACCGCGATCACCACCTGGCCGCGCTCGGTGAACTTCACCGCGTTGCCGAGCAGGTTCATCAGCACCTGGCGAAGGCGCGCCGCGTCGCCGAAGGCGCGCACCGGCAGGTCGTGGCCCACCTGGCAGATCACCTCGAGGCCCTTCGCGTGGGCCTGCACCGCGAGCAGCTCGGCCACGTCGTGGGCCACCTCGCAGGGGTTGAAGGGCATCGACTCGACCTCGAACGTGCCCGACTCGATCTTCGAGAAGTCGAGGATGTCGTTGATCACCCCGAGCAGCGCCTGGCCCGAGCGGTGCGCGCTGTCGGCGAAGCGCCGCTGCTGGTCGTTCAGGGGCGTGCCGAGCAGCAGCTCGGTCATGCCCAGCACCCCGTTCATCGGCGTGCGGATCTCGTGGCTCATGTTCGCGAGGAACTGCGACTTGGCCTGGCTCGCCGCCTCGGCCGCGTCCTTCGCGAGCTGCAGTTCGGCGCGGTGGGCGGCTTCCACCTCGGCCGAACGTTCGGCCCGCTGGTGCAGGCGGTAGCCGTAGACCAGCATGACGAGCGTGATGAGCGTGACCACGCCCATGCTGACGAACTCGAGCTGGCGGTAGTGCACGACGTCGGCCGAGAGGAGGTCGAACTCGGCCTTCTGCACCGTGCGCGCCGTGATGCCGATGCTGCGGAAGCGGTCCTGGATCTGGTTGTAGTCGCGGTCGGACTCGGCCATCAGCCGGGTGGCGGCGTCGATCTGGCCGGCCTCGAACTGCACCATCGTCTGCTCGGCGTGTTCGAGCATCGACCGCATGCCCCGCTCGGCCTCGGCGAGGCCCTGCAGCATCAGCTCACGCTGGCTCTCGACGGGGTGGTTGCCGTAGATGGCGCGGGCGGCCGCCATGCCCTCGTCGAAGCGGGCGGTGGCCTCGCGCAGCCGCTGGCGCTCGCGGGCGGGGTCGCGGGTGCTGAAGATGTCGTTGGCCGGCGCGTTCGCCTCGCCGGCGAGCTTGCGCAGGTCGGCGAGGCTCGCCGAGCGCTGGGCCCACAGCCGGTCGATGTCGATCGACTGCGCGAACCGGTCGGTGCCGATGGCGCCGAGGTACTCGCCCAGGCCCATCACCAGCAGGATCAGCAGGGCCGCGGCCGCGTAGGCGATCTGCCAGGAATGGAGGCGAAGGCGCATGTCAGGTTTTCTTCGGGGCCAGCGAGGTGACCACGATGCCGGCGGCGATCAGCACGAACGCGACGACGTGGAACCAGCGGGGCGGCTCGGACAGCAGCGCGGCGGACAGCAGGGCGGCGAAGAGCGGCGTCAGGTTGATGAAGAACGCCCCGATGGACGGTCCGACGGCGGCCACGCCCACGCCCCACAGCCAGTACGCCACGATCGCGGCGCCGAGGGTCACGTAGAACCAGCCGAACCACAGCTTGGCCGACCACACGATGGGATCGGGCTGGAAGAACACCTGCTCGGCGCCGGCGAAGAGGCAGGCCCACAGGCCGCCGAACAGCACCTGCACCAGCAGGAACTCGGCCCAGTTCCAGGCCGGGCGGTTCTCGCCCTGCATGGACGCCGGCGGGCGCACCAGCAGCCAGCTGTAGCCGGCCCACAGCGCCGCGGCCAGCAGCATCAGCAGGTCGCCCGGCACGAGGCGCAACTCGAGCAGCGTGGACGGGTGGCCGTGCGACAGCACGAGCGCCACGCCCGCGAGCGACAGCGCCGCGCCGAACAGCTGGCGGCGTCGCGCGGGCTCGCGGAAGAACAGCGAGCCGACCCCGAGCATCCACAGCGGCATGCTGGCCGTGATCAGCGTGATGTTGATGGGCGTGGAGGTGTGCACGGCCATGTACTGCAGCGCGTTGTAGCTGCCCACCCCGAGGAAGCCCAGCACGACGAGGTACTTCCAGCGCGACAGGATCTCGTGCGGCCGCGCCAGCGCGCGCCAGCCGAGCGGCAGCAGCAGGAGGAAGGCGAGGGTCCAGCGCATCGCGTTGAGGGTCAGGGGCGGCACGCTGCCCACGAGGGCGCGTCCGACGACGGCGTTGCCGGCCCAGAGCAGGGGCGGCAGGGTGAGCACCAGCGCGACGCGCGCGGTCAGGCGATGGGTCATCAGAGGAAGGTCAGGCGATGCAGGGGAAGGGGGGCGCTCAAGGTGTGGGACGACGCATCGGGTTCGGGGCCGCCGCCGCCGGGCAGGGCGAGCTGCGCGGTGAAGCTCAGGCAGCTGCCCTGGCCTTCCTGGCTGGTGACCTGGATGTCGCCGCCCATCAGCTTCACGAGGCGCGCGACGATGGCCAGGCCGAGGCCCGTGCCGCCGTAGCGGCGCGTGATGCTGCTGTCGGCCTGAACGAACGGTTCGAACACGCGCTGCAGCTGCTCGGGCGACATGCCGATGCCGGTGTCGCGCACCGTGAAGCGCAGGTGCACGCCGTGGGGCGGGGCGTCGAGCGCGGGCTCCACGCTCACCTGCACCGACCCCTGGTTCGTGAACTTGACGGCGTTGCCCACGAGGTTGATGAGCACCTGGCGCAGGCGCACGGCGTCGCCCACGAGCGTGGCGGGGATGGTGTCGGCCACCTGCCAGGCGAGGCGCAGGCCCTTCTGCTGCCCGGTGAGCAGCAGGGGCGACAGCGCCTCCTCGAGGCACTTGCGCACGGAGAACGGGCGGTGCTCGATGACCATCTGCCCCGCCTCGATCTTCGCGACGTCGAGCAGGTCGTCGATGATCACCATCAGCCCCTTGGCCGACTGGTTGGCGAGCGTGATGTACTGCCGCTGCTTCTCGTTGAGGTCGGTGTGCAGCACGAGTTCGGTCAGGCCCAGCACGCCGTTCATGGGCGTGCGGATCTCGTGGCTCATGTTCGCGAGGAAGGCGCTCTTGGCCATGTTCGCGTTGTCGGCCGCCACGCGGGCGCCTTCCAGCGCCTTCTGCGTGGCCTTGAGGTCGGCGATGTCGCGGGCGTTGACCTGCATCGCGCGGCGGCCCGACACCGGGTCGACCACCGGTCGCACGTCCACGCCGTGCCAGCGCAGGCCGCCGAGCGTGTTCAGCTCGAGCTCGGCGCTGAAGGTCTGGCCCTTGCGCACCTGGGCCATGATGCGCGCGGCCACCGCGGGTTCGTTGAACATGCCCTCGAAGTCGGACGGGCGCGGGGCCTCGCCGGGCGGGATGGGGCCGAAGGCCTGCACGGCCGCCGGGTTGCGCATCAGCGCCATGCCGTCGGGCAGCGAGTGGAGGGCGACGCGCACCGTGGTGTGCGTGATGGCCTCGACGCCGCGCAGCGCGTCCGGGTCGAGCCCGGTGGTGAGCGGCTCCGAGGCGAAGAGGATGCCCTGCCGGCCGTCGGGCATCACGATGCCCCGGGAGACCAGCACCGACGTGAACGGCGTGCCCTTCGGGTACAGCGTCCAGGAGTCGCGGGTGACTTCGCCGCGGGCGTGGGCCTGGGAGCTCAGCGCGAGCCGGGTGCGCACGCCTTCGCTGACGTCGGAGAAGTCGCGTCGCGAGAGTTCGTCGACCGAGTCGGCCTGCCAGAAGGTGAGGCCGGCGCGGTTGGCCCACGTGGCCTGCAGCCGTTCAGGGTCGAACACCCAGATGGGTACGTCGAGCCACTCGTAGAACGGCAGGCAACTGAAATCGACCATCGTCGTGGGCGCGGAAAGGGAGGCGACCCCCGATCATGCCCCAACACCGCTACATCGCGTTACCAAGAGTGCGCGTTCACGACAGATTTTTCGCCGGAACGCACGACCGGGGGGCCTCACTTCGCGCGGCGCACCCGCAGGATCTCGTCGAGGATCAGCAGGATGGCGCCGAGGGTGATGGCGCTGTCGGCGATGTTGAACGACGGGAACGCCTTGCCGGCGTAGTGGAACTGGAGGAAGTCCACCACGTAGCCGTGCATCAGGCGGTCGATCACGTTGCCCAGGGCGCCGCCGAGGATCAGGGCGAGCGCCCACGCGAACACCTTCTGGCCCCCGTGCCGGCGCAGCATCACGATGATGAAGATCGTGGCCACGGCGCCCAGGCCCACGAAGAACCAGCGCTGCCAGCCCGACGCGCCGGCCAGGAACGAGAACGCCGCCCCGGTGTTGTGGACCCGCACGATGTTGAAGAACGACGTGACGGTGTGGCTGTCGCCGTACTGGAAGTACTGGAGGATCAGCGTCTTGGTGAGCTGGTCCAGCACGATCACGATGGCGGCGATGCCGAGCCAGGGCAGCAGGCTCGAGGGGGACGACGACGACGAAACGGGGCGGGTGGCCATGCGGTGGGGCGGTCCGGAAGGTGGGGTCAGGCGACGGTGCGGGTCTCGCCCGCGCCGAACAGGTTCGACGTGCAGCGGCCGCAGATCGTCGGGTGCGCGGGGTCCACACCGACGTCGTCGCGGTAGTGCCAGCAGCGCTCGCACTTCACGCCCGCCGACGGCGTCACCGCCACGGCCAGCGCATCGCCCACGACGGCCGAGGCCGCCGACGTGATGGTCACGAACTTCAGGTCGTCGCCCAGCGTGGCCAGCAGGTCGAGGTCGGCGGCCGGGGCCGTGATCACGATCTCGGCCTGCAGCGACGCACCCACCTGGCCGGCGGTGCGCACGGTCTCGATGTTCTTCATCACCAGGTCGCGGATCTCGCGCACGCGGGTCCACTTGGCCAGCAGCGCCTCGTCGGGCGTGCCCAGGTCGCAGTACAGCTGCGTGAAGATCGACTGGCCGTTGCCGATGAAGCCCCACGCCTCCTCGGCCGTGAAGCTCAGGAACGGCGCCATCCAGCGCAGCATGGCCTGGGTGATGTGCCACACGGCGGTCTGGGCGCTGCGGCGGGCGAACGACTTCGGCGCGGTGGTGTAGAGGCGGTCCTTCAGCACGTCGAGGTAGAACGCGCCCAGGTCTTCCGAGCAGTACACCTGCAGCTTGGCCACCACCGGGTGGAACTCGTACACCTTGTAGTGGGCGAGGATCTCGGCCTGGAACTGCGACGCGCGCGAGAGGGCGTAGCGGTCCACCTCGAGCAGCTGGTCGAGCGGCACGCCGTCCTTCGCGATGTCGAAGTCGCTCGTGTTGGCCATCAGGAAGCGCAGCGTGTTGCGGATGCGGCGGTACGCGTCCACCACGCGGTCCAGGATCTTCTGGTCGCCCGCGATGTCGCCGGAGTAGTCGCTGGCGGCCACCCACAGGCGGATGATCTCGGCGCCGAGCTTCTTGTTGACCTCCTGCGGGTCGATGCCGTTGCCGAGCGACTTGCTCATCTTGCGGCCCTGGCTGTCCACCGTGAAGCCGTGCGTGAGCAGGCCCTTGTACGGCGCGCGGCCTTCCAGCGCGCAGGCGAGCAGCAGCGACGAGTGGAACCAGCCGCGGTGCTGGTCGTGGCCTTCGAGGTACAGGTCGGCCTCGGGGCCGGCCTCGTGGAACTGCGGCGCGTGCGTGCCGCGCAGCACGTGGAAGAACGTGCTGCCGGAGTCGAACCACACCTCGAGGATGTCGGTGCTCTTCGTGTAGCTGGGCGCGTCGGCGGCGCCGAGGATCTCCTCGGTGGTCACGCGGCTCCAGGCCTCGATGCCGCCCTTCTCGACGATGTCGGCGGCCTGGTCCAGGATCTCCATCGTGCGCGGGTGCAGCTCGCCCGAATCCTTGTGCAGGAAGAACGGGATGGGCACGCCCCAGCTGCGCTGGCGGCTGATGCACCAGTCGGGCCGGTTGGCGATCATGTCGTGCAGGCGGGCCTTGCCGTTCTCGGGGTAGAAGCTCGTCCGCTCGATGGCTTCCAGCGCGGTCTGGCGCAGGGTCTTCGGGGCCTTGTCCTTCGTGAACACGCCTTCGCCTTCATCCATGCGGATGAACCACTGGGCGGCCGCGCGGTAGATCACCGGCGTCTTGTGGCGCCAGCAGTGCGGGTAGCTGTGGGTGATGGTGGTGGTGTTCAGCAGGCGGCCGGCGTCTTCCAGCGCCTGGATGATGACCGGCACGGCCTTCCAGATGTGCTGGCCGCCGAACAGCGGGAAGTCGGGTGCGTACGTGCCGTTGCCCTGCACGGGGTTCAGGATGTCGTCGTAGGTGACGCCGTTGGCCACGCAGGAGTTGAAGTCGTCCACGCCGTAGGCGGGCGACGAGTGCACGAGGCCCGTGCCGTCGTCGGCGGTGGCGTAGTCGGCGAGGTACACGGGCGACAGGCGGCGGTAGCCGGCGTCCACGTCGTACAGCGGGTGTTCGAAGGCGAGGCCGCCGAGCTTCTCGCCCTTCGCGGTGGCCAGCACCGAACCCTCGAGGTTCCAGCGCTTCAGGCAGGCCTCGACCAGCGCCTCGGCCACGACGAACAGGCCGCGCGGCGTGTCGACGAGGGCGTACACCAGCTCGGGGTTCAGGTTGATGGCCTGGTTCGCGGGGATGGTCCACGCGGTGGTGGTCCAGATCACCGCGAAGGCGTCCTTCGACAGCGACGGCAGCCCGAAGGCGGCGGCCAGCTTCGCGGGCTCGTGCGACTTGAAGGCCACGTCGAGCGTCTGGCTCTTCTTGTCGGCGTACTCGATCTCGAACTCGGCGAGCGACGAGCCGCAGTCGAAGCACCAGTACACGGGCTTCAGGCCGCGGTACACGAAGCCGCGTTCGATCACGCGCTTGAACGCGCGCAGTTCACCGGCCTCGTTGGCGAAGTCCATCGTCTTGTACGGATGGTCCCACTCGCCCAGCACGCCCAGGCGCTGGAAGTCCGTCATCTGCTGCGCGATCTGTTCCGTGGCGTAGGCGCGGCTCTTGGCCTGCATCTCGTCGCGGCTCAGGTTGCGGCCGTACTTCTTCTCGATGGCGTTTTCGATGGGCAGGCCGTGGCAGTCCCAGCCGGGCACGTACAGCGCGTCGAAGCCGTCGAGCTGGCGCGACTTGACGATCATGTCCTTCAGGATCTTGTTGACGGCGTGACCCATGTGGATCTGGCCGTTGGCGTACGGCGGGCCGTCGTGCAGGATGAACTTCGGGGCGCCGCAGCGGGCTTCGCGCAGGCGCTTGTAGGTGCCTTCGTCGTTCCATTGCTTGACCCAGCCCGGCTCGCGCTTGGGCAGGTCGCCGCGCATCGGGAACGGGGTGTCGGGCAGGTTCAGCGTGGCGCGGTAGTCGGTGGCTTTGTCGGTCATGGCGCGGGGGGCGCGGCGGGGCGCGCTTCAGGAAGGTGGGCCGGCCAGGGGCGCCGGGGCTCGCGTGGGAGGGCGGGGCGAGCTTTAAATTCGGTCGCGGGTGGTCTGGCGACCCGTGGCGGCATGGGGTGTCGCCGACGAGAGGAACGCGCGTGCGTCGGCCTCATCCTGGAGGATGGCGGCTTTCAGGGCGTCGAGCCCGTCGTACCGGGCCTCGTCACGGATCTTGTGCAGCAGTTCCACACGCACGAGTTTACCGTAGCCCCCCTCCAGGCCGAGCGGGGCCGGCCATTCGAGGCAGTGCACCTCGAGCAGCACGCGGCCGCTGTCGTCCACCGTGGGGCGAACGCCGAGGCTCGCCACGCCGTCGACCGGCTCGGGCGCGAGGCCGTGGGTGCGCACCGCGAAGATGCCCATGGCGGCGGCCAGGCGGTGCGGAAAACGCAGGTTGAGCGTGCGGAAGCCGAGGTCGCGCCCGAGCTTCTTGCCGTGCACGACGTGGCCGCTGATGCTGTACGGGCGGCCCAGCAGCGCGGTGACCTGGTCGAGGCGGCCGGCCGCGAGCGCCTCGCGCACGGCGGAGCTGGACACCCGCAGCCCGTGCACCTCGTAGCTGTTCATGCGGGCCACGTCGAAGCCGTGTTCGGCGCCGGCGGCGTCGAGCATCGTGTAGTCGCCCACGCGCTTCGCGCCGAAGCGGAAGTCGTCGCCCACCAGCACGTACTTCGCGCCGAGGCCGTCGACCAGGGTGTCCTGGATGAATGCGGCGGCGGGCTGGGTGGCCAGTGCCTCGTCGAAACGCAGCACCACCACCTGGTCGATGCCGCAGCGTTCGAGTTCGCTCAGCTTGTCGCGCAGCGTGGCGATGCGGGCCGGGGCCAGCTCGGGCTTGCCGGCCTTGCGGGCGAAGTAGTCGCGCGGATGCGGCTCGAAGGTGAGCACGCAGGACGGCAGCCCGCGGTGCTGGGCCTCGGAGCGGAGCAGGGCCAGCATGGCCTGGTGCCCGCGGTGGACACCGTCGAAGTTGCCGATGGTCAGGGCGCAGGCGGGGGCGATGCCGGGGTGGTGGAAGCCGCGGAAAACTTGCATGGACCGGATTATTGCCTGCCGGGACGCCGCCCTGCGCGGGCGGGCTTCATCCCGCGAGCAGGATGAGCCAGCCATGGAGCCTGGGCGGCAGAGAGAAGGGCTCGCGTTGGGCCTGAAAGGGGTCGCCGGATAGGCGCAAAGCGGAACCGGGGTCATCCCCGGTGAGCATTTGCAACGACGCCGGCGACCCCTTTCAGGCCCAACCCTTCGGGCCGGGGCGATTCGCGGTGCCATCCGTCGTTGCCGACTCGTTGTGTGGCTGGCCACACGGCCTCGTCGGCGCCTCGTCTGGCACCGCGACTCGCCCCGGCGCGAGCCCTTCTCTCTGCCGCCCAGGCTCCCGGCACGATGGCGACACCCACCGCGCGCCGCAACGCGGGGCCGCGGCCCAATCAGGCGCCTCGCTGCGGCGTGGCCTTCGCCGCCTCGTAGCGTCGGGCCACCTCGTCCCAGTCGACCACGTTGTAGAACGCGGCGATGTACTCGGGGCGGCGGTTCTGGTACTTGAGGTAGTACGCGTGTTCCCAGACGTCGAGGCCCAGGATGGGCGTGTTGCCGGAACCGATGCCGCGCATCAGCGGGCTGTCCTGGTTGCCGGAGCTTTCCACCACGAGCTTGCCCGCCGGCGAGACGGTCAGCCAGGCCCAGCCGCTGCCGAAGCGGGTGAGGGCGGCCTTCGTGAAGGCGTCGGTGAAGTTGCTGAAGCTCCCGAGGTCGGCGTCGATGGCCTCGGCCAGCGCGCCCGAGGGGCGGCCGCCGCCCTTCGGCGACATCACCTTCCAGAAGAGGCTGTGGTTGGCGTGGCCGCCGCCGTTGTTGCGCACCGGGGCCTGCAGCTTCTCGGGCAGGGCGTCCAGGCGGGCGATCAGCAGTTCGACCGGCACCTCGGCCAGTTCCGAGCCCTCGAGCGCCGCGTTCAGGTTGTTGATGTAGGTCTGGTGGTGCTTCGTGTGGTGGATCTCCATCGTCTTGGCGTCGATGTGGGGTTCCAGCGCGTCGAAGGCGTACGGCAGCGGGGGCAGGGTGTGGGGCATCTCGGGTCTCGGGTTGGCGGAACGTGGGGAAGCGGGGCTTACATCAGCGGCAGGTCGGGGCCGGGCCGGTGCAGCGCGCCGGTGGCGGCGGGGTGGCCGGGGTGGTTGCCGAGGTAGACCAGGAGGGCGGAGCGGGTCTCGCGCAGCTGGCACAGGGCGGCGTCGCGCAGCGCGGGGCAGCCCGACGGGTCGCGGGCGCGGTCGAGCAGCTCGGCGTGGGCCCGGCACAGGTGGCGGGACGCGGCGTCGTCGGCGCCGGCGCCGAGGTCGATGTCGGCGAGGTTGTGCAGCGACACCACGAAGGCCGCCACGCACGAGGCCTCGTGGCCCGGCGGCGGGTCTTCCAGCAGGCGGCGGGCGTGTTCGACGGCCTCGACGGTGCAGGCGCGTTCGAGCGACGGTTGCTCGGTGCGCGCGGCGTAGCTCGCGCGCTGCATGGTGCGCTCCCACACCTTCAGCGCCTGCGGCCGGGTGGCGGGCAGGGGCGGAGGGGGCAGGTGCGGGTTGGGGTGGTTCATGCGACGTCTCCGGCAAGGAGCGGTCGCTGAAGTTCCGACCGCGTCGCAGCCGTTTATATGCGAATAGTTCGCATTTGTATCTGAGGGGCCCTCACGGCCCCTCCGCCGGAAGGGTTACGGCACGATGGCCGACGGGCCTTCCAGCCACCGCCACTGGCCGGGCGCCAGGTCGGCGGGCAGCACGAGCGCGCCGAATCCGCTGCGGTGCAGCGCCTCGACCCGGTTGCTCACCGCGGCCAGCATGCGCTTGACCTGGTGGTACTTGCCGTCGACCAGGGTCATGCGCAGCGTGAGTTCGCCGGTGGCCTCGCAGGCCACGGCGCGCACGGTCGCCGGGTCGTCCACGAGCTTCACGCCTTCGAGCAGGCGGGCGATCTGGTCGGCCGACACCGGGTGCTTGCACGTCACCTCGTACACCTTCGGCACGTGTTTCTTCGGCGACGTGAAGCGGTGGATCAGCGCGCCGTCGTCGGTGAACAGCAGCAGGCCGGTGGTGTCCTCGTCGAGGCGGCCGATGCTCTGCACGTCGCGCCGGCGCAGCGGCGCGGGCAGCAGGCTGTAGATGCTCGGGTGGTGTTTCGGCTTCTGCGAGCACTCGACACCCTGCGGCTTGTTCATCACGAGCAAGGCCTTCTCGTGGTACGTCCACGGCTCGCCGCGCACGGTGAATTGCAGGCCCTTCGGGTCGACTTCGGCGAACGGGTCGTCGACACGCTCGCCGGCGACGGTGACGTGGCCGGAGGCGATCAGGCCCTCGCATTCGCGGCGGGCGCCGAAACCTTGGGTGAACAGCAGTTGGGAAAGCTTCATGTCGGGGATCAGTGGTGCAGTTCGAACGTCACGACGTGGCCGTCGGCCAGGGGCCAGGCGAGGCCCGTGATGCGTTCGCCGTTGAATTCTGCCCGCACGGTGCGCCCGGCCCGGTCGGTGACGCGGGCCACCGCGGTCGAGACGGTGGCGATGCCCGCGGGCACGTCGGGGGGCGGGCTCTGCTCGTCGAGCATCACGCGGTCGCGCTCGCGGTCGAAGTAGCCGCGCGGGCGGCTGAGCGTCACCTGCGACAGCGGCGGTGCGGCGACGGGCTTCGGCAGCCGCTCGGCGCGCAGGTGGATGAGTTCGGACGACCGCGCGAACGGCGAGCGGTACAGGTGCGTGACCGCATAGCCGTCGGCGGTGATGACGAACTCGTACGGCTGCCCCGGCCGGGCCAGCAGCGGGCCCCAGCGCCCGTCGGCGTCGACCGTGCGCGTGTGGACCGCCGGCCCGAGGCGTTCGCCGGTGTCCGGGTGCGTGGCGAACACCTCGACGAGGGCGCCCGCGAGCGGCAGGTTCGTCGGGTCGAACCCCTTGCGGTTGTCGACCCCGAAGCCCGACACCTTGCCGTCGAGCCGCAGCTGCGGCTCCGGCACGATCTCGAGCGTGGCGGGCGGTGCGCCGGTGAGGAAGGCCCAGGTGTGGGCGAAGGCGGCGGGGCCGAACGAGGTCTCGCGGTGGTCCACGCCCGGCACCACCACGTTGACGGCGCCGTGCAGCGCGGGGCTGTCGGGGCGGGTGCCGGTGGCCAGGTGGGGTTGGCCGATCAGCGCGCCGGTGGGCTGGCAGTACTTGTCGTTGTCGTCCGAGCGCAGCGTGAGCCACGCGACGCCGGCCGGCACCTCGTGCCCGTCCGGGCCCGGCGCGTTGAGCCGGCGCAGCAGCGGGCCGGCGCCGTTGAATTCGTTGTGGGGCAGGTGTTCGGTCGACGTCCACACGCCATGGTTCGGCGTGCCGCCGAGCACCGCGTGCGACACCGTGTGGATCCCTCCGCCGTGGGCGACGTAGTTGCGCACCGCGAAGCCGCCGCGCGAGTTCGCGACGAGCAGCACGCGGCTCGCGCCCGTGGCCGCGCGCACGCGCTCCACCTCGGCTGCCAGGAAGGCCATGTGCTCGGCGCTCGAGGTGCGGCCGGGCTGGGGCGTGTGTTCGTCGTCGCGGGCGAGCGGGTAGGGCAGGTCGATCGCGTGGAGCCGGTCGCGCGGCCAGCCGTTCGACTCGAACCGCCACACCGTGGTGAACCACAGCGCGGCGGTGTCGCCGTTGCCGTGGACGAACACGATGGGCGGGAAGGAGGAAGGGGGTGCAGACACCGTGGCATTTTCCCGCAACGGCGGACCGGGGTTGAGCCTCGGGTGACAGACAGGGGCGGAGGCGCTGCGCAGAATCGCCGCAATGTCCCGAATTCCCGACGCGGCCGCCCCGCCCGCCTTCGGCCCCACCGTCGCGTGCCTGGCCGGGGCCCAGCTCATCGCGTGGGCGGCGCTGTACTACACCTTCTCGGCCTTCGTGCTGCCGATGCACGACACCTTCGGCTGGTCGAAGCCGTCGATCATGGGCGCGTTCACGCTGGGCCTCGCGGTGTGGGGCGCGGCCAGCTACGGCGCGGGCGCCGCCATCGACCGCGGGCACGGCCGCGCGGTGATGGCCGGCGGCACGTTCGTCGCGGGCCTCGGTTTCCTGCTGTGGTCGGCCGTCGAGAGCCTGCCGGTGCTGTACCTCGCGTGGGCGCTGATGGGCGCCGCGATGGCGATGACGCTCTACGAGCCCGCCTTCAGCGTCGTGACGCGCCGCTTCCCCACCCGCTACGGCTCGGCCATCACGTGGCTCACGCTCGTGGGCGGTTTCGCGAGCACGGTGTCGTTCCCGGTCACGCTGTGGCTGATCGGCGCCTTCGGCTGGCGGGTGGCGCTCGCGGTGGTGGGCGGCCTGCTGCTGCTCGTGGCGACACCGCTCAACGCGTGGGCGCTGCGCGGCAGCGACCCGCCGCGCCCGCCGCGCGCGGAATCCGCCGCCGACGACGCCACGCTGCACGAGGCCCTGCGGCACCGGGCGTTCTGGCTGCTCGCGGCCACGTTCATGCTGTACTCGATCGTCTCGGCCACGTTCTGGGCCCACGTGCTGCCGGCGTTCGCGTCGAAGGGCACGCCCGAGGCGCAGGCCCTCGCGGTGCTGATGTGGGTCGGTCCGGCGCAGGTGGTCGGCCGCGTGGTGTTCATGGTGGCGGGGCGGCGCTGGTCGGCGCGGGTGCTCGGGCTCGCGGTGTTCGCGGCCATGCCGCTGTCGCTCCTCATCTTCGCGCTGGCCCATTCGCTGTGGGCGCTGCTGCTGTTCGCGGTGATGTTCGGCGCGGCCAACGGCCTCATCACCATCGTGCGGGGCCACGTCGTGCCCACGTACTTCGGGCATGCGCACGTGGGGCGCATCAGCGGGCTGCTGTCGGTGCTGTCGCTCGTGCCGCGCGCGGCGGGGCCGCTCGTGGGCGCGTGGGTGCTGCTCGCCGTGCCGGGCTACCGCGAACTGCTGCTGATGCTGGCGGCGATGGTGGGTCTCGCGTGGATCGCCTTCGCGATGGCGGGGGACCCGGCCCGGGGCTGAGCCGCACCAACGGGCAGTTGCGGGCCGCCGCCGCGGTCCCCTAGACTCGGCGCAGGGAGACCATCACCATGTTCCGAGCCACTGTTGTCCTGGGAGTCGCGGCCTGCGCGCTGGCCGCCTGCAGCGCCACCGAGTACCTCATCAACACCCGCGACGGCGGCCAGGTCGTCAGCTCCGGCAAGCCCGAGCTGGACGCGAAGGCGGGCCTCTACACCTACAAGGACGCCAACGGCCGCACGTCCACCATCCGCGAAGCCGAGGTGGTGCACGTGATGAAGCGCTAGCGGGTCCGCGACCCCCCTTCTTGGTGGGGGCGCCGGGCGGGGAACGTCCCGTGGATCCGCGAGAATCCACGCGATGGGCCACACGCGGATCACGGACGAGGCTGGGGTGACGGTGCCACGGCCGGCGGAGCCGACCGGCACGGCGTCGGTGCGGTCCCGGTTCACGGTGCCCGAGCGCCGGCGCCTGTCGTGGTCCGTGCTGGTCTCGCTGGGGGTCCACGCGGTGCTGCTGAGCCTGGTCTTCGGCGGGAGCGGCATCGGCGCGCCGGGCCTGAGCTTCCCGTGGCAGGACCGGCGTGCGGGCGCGGACGACCTGCGCATCGTGCTGGCGCCGCTGCCGCCACCCCCGCCCGCGCCGACGCCCGTGGCCGAACCACCGGTCGAAGCGCCGCCCGCCACGCCACGGGCCGCGAGACCCGTTCCCGTCCGATCGCCCGAACCGGCGCCGCCGGCCCCCGCCGAGCCGACCCCGCCGCCGCCGCCGCCCGAGCCCGTCGCCGAGGTGCGCGTCGCGGAGGCGCCCGTGCCGCCGCCCGCCGAAGTCATCGAGACGCCGCCACCACCGCCGCCGCCCGTGGCCGTCGTCGCCGTGCCCGTGCCCGTGGCCGAGGAACCCGTGCCGGTCGTTCGCGAGGTCCCGGTCGAACCGGTGCCCGTGGTCGCGGTCGCGGCGAGCGCCCCGCGGCCCGACCCCGCGGCCTCGGCCGCGGAGGACGCGGCCCGGGAGGTGCAGCGGCAGGACGCGCTGCGCCGGGAGGCCGAACGCGCCGAGGCCGAACGCGCGTTGCAGGTTGCCCGGGAGGCGGCGGTCCGGCGAGAAGCCGAGTGGCTAGAGGCCGAAAGACAGGAGGCCGCACGCCAGGAAGCCGCGCGGTTGGAGTCGGAGCGCCAGGCGCAGGCCGCCCGCCAGGCCGCGGCCGACGCGGAAGCGCGGCGCGAGGAGGCCGCACGCGCCGACGCGGCCCGGCGCGACGCCGAACGCCTCGAGGCCGAGCGCCGCGACCAGGCCACACGCCAGTCGGCCGCCGACGCGGAGGCCCGACGGCAGGAGGCGGCCCGGGCCGAAGCCTCGCGGCAGGAAGCCGAACGCCAGGCCCAGGTGGCGCGCGACGCCGCGGCCCAGGCGGAAGCCCGGCGCCAGGAAGCCGCCCGCGTCGAGGCCGCGCGCCTGGAGACGGAACGCCGCGAGCAGGCCGCCCGGGCCGCCGCCGCCGAGGCCGAGGCGCGTCGACAGGAGATCGCGCGCGCGGAGGCGGCGCGTGTGGAGACCGCGCGTGCGGAAGCGGCGCGGGCCGAGGCCGCTCGCGCCGAGGCGGCCCGTGCCGAAGCCGCGAGAGCTGAAGCCGCGAGAGCCGACGCAGCGAAAGCAGAAGCCGCGAAAGCCGAAGCCGCCCGCGCCGAGGCCGAACGCCGCGACCAGGCCGCGCGCGACACCGCGGCCCGCGAGGAAGCGCAACGCCAGGAGGCGGCCCGCGCCGAGGCCGCGAAACGGGAAGGCGATCGCCTCGAGGCGGAACGTCAGGCCGCCGCGCGCGCCAACGCGGAGCAGGAGCGCCGCGAGGCCGTGCGCCGGGCCATCGGCCGGCAACTCGACGAGGAAGCGGCGCAGCGCGACGCCGCCGCGTCGACGGCCCGACGCCCGACGCCGAATTCGCTCCCGCTGTCGCTCAGCTCGCCCCGTCGCGGCCGCCTCTGGGGCCGCACCGACCCGAACGCCGAACTCGTCCAGTACGCGGACACCTGGGCCCGCCGCATCCAGTTCGGCACCCCCGCCGACACGGTGCAGGCGCTGGCGAAACGGCCGCACGCGACCCCGATGGTCACCGTGGCCATCCGCAGCGACGGTTCGGTGGAATCGGTGACGTTCGTGGTGTCGAGCGGCGTGCCCGAGATCGACGAGGCCATCCGGCGCATCGTCGAGGCCCAGAAGCCCAACCCGGCCTTCCCCCCGGCGCTGGCCCGCGAGTACGACGTGATCGAGATCCGCCGCACCTGGTACTTCGACTCGGCGGTGCGCCTGCAGTGACGTGAACCCGGCGCCGGCGGGTCAGGGCGCCGCCACGAATCCGATCACCAGCCGCACCAGCGCATCCTCCACCTCCTGCAGCGGCGGCGTGTCGTCGCTCGCCGCCAGCGTGCGCAGCACGCCCGCCATCGCATGCGTCAGCACGAAGGCCTGGGCCGGGGTCATCGTGCTGGCGACCTGGTCCGGCCCCGTCACGCCGTCCGACGTGAAGAGGTCCATCAGCTTCGCGTAGAGCGGCGACAGCCGCTGCCCGGGCGCCCGGGTCAGCGCGTGCGCCATCAGCAGCCGGTGCACGCGGTCGCGACCGCCATAGCTGCCGGCCACCGCGCGCACCACAAGGCGCACGCGGTCGCCCGGCGCCCGCGGCGCCTCGCCCGACATCGCTTCCATGATCTGCCCGGCCATGGCGCCCAGCTCGCGTGCCATCAGGGCATCGAGCAGGGCCTGCTTGTCCCCGAAGTACTGGTACAGCGTGCCGATGCTGACCCCCGCCTTCGCGGCCACGGCGTTGGTGGTCAGCGAGCCCACGTCGCCGCCGTCCAGCAGCAGCATCGCGGCGTCCAACATGAGTTCCACCTTGTGCTGGGACCGCGCCTGGCGCGGGCTCCTGCGGCCAAGTGATTGATTTTCCTCGTCCTTCTTCTGCATGGCGGTGGCTCCGGAATGCGAGTTTCGAAACGTGAGCGATGCTCATATTATTCCCGCATCCCACCACGGAGCGCAACATGACCGCACCCACCCTCACCCCCCGTCCCGACCAGCGCCTCGCCACGAAGTACCGCTTCGACGACCCCGACATGGACCTGTTCTTCATGGCCGCGCTCAGCTGGGGCCCGACCGGCGGCCTCGACATCGGACAGGCCTTCCACGTCGCCGCCACCATCGTCGACGGCGACGCCGACAGCTGGGTGCGGTCGTTCGCGTCGTACGGCGACCTTCAGGACACCCAGGCGGACCAGTGGGCGCGCCGCGGCTGGCGCCGCGCCGCCGGCGAGGCCCGCCTCAAGGCGTTCGCGAGCTACCGCTCGGCCTGGCAGTTCGCGGCACCGGGCGGCGACACGTTCACCCCGCTGTACGGCCGCCATCGCCGCACCTTCGCCAAGGCGATGGACGAGCTGGCGCTGCCCGCCACCTTCTTCCAGGTGCCCTTCGAGGTCAAGGCGCTGCCGGGCCTGTTCCTGCGCAACGTCCTGCCGGACGCCCCGGTCGTGCTCGTGGTCGGCGGGGCCGACACGAGCCTCGAGGACCTCTTCCTCTCGGTCGGCCGCGGCCTCTGGGACCGGGGCTACTCGGTGGCCCTCGTGGACCTGCCCGGCCAGGGCGACACCGCCACCCACGGCCTGCACTGGGAGACCGAACCCGAGCGACCCATCGCCCACGTGCTGGACACGCTGGTGCAGCGTTTCGGCGCCGAACCCGGCCGCATCGCGCTGATGGGCCTGAGCCTCGGCGGCTACTTCGTCACCCGCGCGGCCGGCCACGAGGAACGCCTCGCCACGGTGATCGCGAGCACCCCGTTCCCGTCGCCGGGCGAGCTGTTCGGCGCCAGCGTGCGCGCCGCGATGGCCGCGGGCGCCACCCAGCCGCCGAGCGAGGCCGCCCGGCGCAGCCGGCAGGTCGCGATGTGGAAGGCCGGCGTGTCGACGCCCGAGGCGTTCCTCGCCCGCTGGGAGGGCGCCCACGCCGACCCGTCGCGCGTGACGCTGCCGTTCCTCTCCGTGCTCGGCGGGGGCGATTCGCCGGTGTTCGCCGCCCAGGCCCGCGACTGGCACGAGCGCATCCGTTCGACCCGCAAGGAACTGGTCTGCCTGGACGCCGCCAGCGGCGCCGACGGCCACTGCCAGGTCAACGCCCGCGTGCGCCTCGTGCAGGAGGCCTGCGGCTGGATGGACGAAGTCTTCGGCCGCCGCGCCTGAAGGGGAACGACATGGGTGCACTGACGGGTTTCCTGCCGTTCCTGGCGTTCGCGCTGGGGGAAAAACTGCTGGGCGTGATGCCCGGGCTCCTCTGCGGCGCGCTGGCCTCGGCCGCGTTGCTGTGGCGCCAGCGTGGCGCCGGCGAGGTCGATGTGCTGGAGGCGGGCGGCGCGGTGATGTTCACCGCCCTGGCCCTCCTGGGCCTCGCCCGGCCCGACGCCGTCGGATCCCTCTGGCTCGTGCGCCTGTGGGTGGACGTCGGACTGCTGCTGGTCATCCTCGGTGGCCTGGCGCTGCGGCGCCCCTTCACGCTGCGCCATGCCCGCCGCCACGTGACGCCCGAGGTGGCCCGCATGCCGCGTTTCCTGCGGACGAACCAGCTGCTCTCCGCCGCCTGGGCCGGGGCGTTCGCGGTGCTCGTGGCGGCCGACCTGCTGATGGTGGCGCGACCCGACGCGCCGGCCATCGTCGCCATCGGCCTGAGCATCGCCGCGCTGGCCGCGGCGGCCGGTTTCACCCGCTGGTTCGCGGGCCGCGTGCGAGGGGAGTGATGCGGGGTGGGCATGGGTCGGTCGGCGCCTCGCCCGTAGTAAACTCAGCCCCCTTTTTCACGAAACCTTCAAACTGGCATCCATGCAACTCGGGTCATCCAGCCCGGGCGTGGCCGGTTCGGAGCTCACCCGCCTCCTGGCTCGTCTGGCGGACGCACCCCCCGTCGATGTGCGACCGGCGTTCGCCGAACGGCTGGGCCACTGGCTCAGCTGGACCGACGCCATCTCGCTGTCGACCGCGCTCAACGCCGGACCGTCGGACGTCGCTCCCCCGCGCTCGCGCGGCCTGGGCGGCGACGAGGCGGACTTCCAGCGCGTGCGCGCGGCCCTGTCGGCGTCCATCGCCGCCGGGCCGGACGACGCCGAGGCGAGCCCGACCGATTTCAGCCCGTACCGACGCCACTGCGCCGCCCGGCAGCAGGCGATGCTCGAGGCCGTCGGCGCGCTGCGCCAGCGCCTGCGCGACGCCCTGACGCGTCGCTCGGCCGCGCTCGCCCGGCTGGCCGCGCTGGACGCCGTCATGGACCAGGCCCTGGCGCCCCACGAACGCCGCCTGCTGGCGCTCGTGCCGCTGCGGCTTCAATCGCACTTCGACCGGATGGCGCGTGCCGCGGGGGACGACCCCCGCTGGACCGCCACGTTCCGGGATGACATGGACCACGTGCTGCAGGCCGAACTGGCGCACCGGCTGTTGCCGGCCCAGGGCCTGCTGGACGCACTTCGATCGCACCCCACCCCATGAACCGACTCCTCCATCACGCCGCCTTCGCGGTGGGCCTCCTCGCCATCGGCTGGATCGGCGCCGGCTACGTGCCGGGCCACCTGCTGGCGCTGTCGCTCGTGCTGCTCATCGGCGCCTTCTACCTGATGGGCGCGCTGGAACTGCACCGCTTCCACCAGGCGACGACTGGGCTGTCCCGCGCGGTCGAGGGCATCGCCGACACGCCGGCCGACCTCGGCGCCTGGCTCGCCTCGCTGCCCGCGGGCCTGCGCCACGCGGTGCGCCTGCGCGTGGAGGGTGAACGCGTGGGCCTGCCGGGCCCCGCGCTCACGCCGTACCTCGCCGGCCTGCTGGTGCTGCTGGGCATGCTCGGCACCTTCCTCGGCATGGTGGTCACGCTCAAGGGCACGGGCCTCGCGCTCGAGAGCGCCACCGACGTGGAGGCCATCCGCGCCTCGCTCGCCGCGCCGGTCCGCGGCCTCGGCCTCGCGTTCGGCTGCTCGGTGGCCGGTGTCGCCGCGTCGGCCATGCTGGGCCTGATGTCGGCCCTGGCGCGGCGCGAGCGGCAGCACGCCGTGCAGCAGCTCGACGCCCGCCTCACCACCACGCTGCGCGGCTTCTCGCGCACGCACCAGCGCGAGGAGTCGCTGGCGCTGCTGCGCACGCAGGCCGAGACGCTGCCCGCGGTGGTGACGCAGCTGCAGGCCCTCGTGGGCCACATCGAACGCCAGGGCCAGGCCCTGCACGACCAGCTCGTGGCCAGCCAGACGCGCTTCCACGACGAGGCGCAGCGCGCCTACACGGGCCTCGCCGAATCGGTGGGCCGTTCGCTCCAGACCAGCCTCACGGAGAGCGCCCGCGTCGCGGGCGCCGCCATCGAACCCGCGGTGACCGCCACCATGGCCGGCCTCGCGAAGGAAGCGGGCACGTTGCGCGACACGCTGTCGGCCACGGTGCGGGAGCAGCTCGACGGCGTGGCCGCGCGGCTCGACACCACGGCCGCCACGCTCGCCGCCCACTGGCAGGCCGCGCTCGCCGACCAGCAGCGCCAGGGCGAGGCCGTCGCGGCGAACCTGCAGGCCGGGCTGGACCGCTTCACCACCACCTTCGACCAGCGCGCGTCGGCCCTGGTGGACGGCGTGTCCACCCGCATGGACCGCAGCGCCGACACCTGGAACGAATCGCTCGGCCGCGCCCTCGCCGAGCAGCGGGACGGCCAGGCCGCCGCCGCCACGAACGTGCGTGACGCCGCCGCCGCGATGGTCGCGGGCTTCGAGTCGCACGCCGCCTCGCTGCTGCGCCGCGTGGCCGAGACCCAGGCCGAGGCCGACACCGCCGCCGCCGCGCGCGAGCAGGAACGCTCCGCCGCCTTCCACGACGGCATCGCCCGCCTCACCGGCACGCTGCAGCGCCAGGCCGAGGACGACGGCGCCGCGCTTGCCGAACGCCAGCGGCAGATCTGCGCGACGCTCGAGCAGACCGCGTCCACCATCGCCGCGCAGACCGAGGCCCATGCCCGCGCCACCATCGGCGAGATCGCCCGGCTGGTGCAGGCCGCGTCCGAGGCGCCGCGCGCCGCGGCCGAGGTCATCGGCGAGCTGCGCACCGCGCTGTCCGACAGCCTCGTGCGCGACAACGCCGCGCTCGACGAACGCAACCGCCTGATGTCCACGCTCTCCGGCCTGCTCGACGCGGTGAACCACGCGAGCACCGAGCAGCGCACCGCCATCGACGCGCTGGTCGGCACCACCACCGACGTGCTGGAACGCGCCGGCGCCCGCTTCGCCGAAAGCGTCGAGACCGAGTCGCGCGCGCTGCGGGCCGTGTCCGAGCAGGTCACCGGCAGCGCCGCCGAGGTCGCGAACCTGGGCGAGGGCTTCGGCGTGGCGGTGCAGCAGTTCAGCCGCGCGAGCGAGGAACTGATGGCCCAGCTGCAGCGCATCGAGGGCGCGCTGTCGCACACGATGGCACGCAGCGACGAGCAGCTCGCGTACTACGTGGCGCAGGCGCGCGAGATCGTCGACCTGACGCTCGGCTCGCACCAGCAGATCTTCGAAGGCCTCCAGGGCCGGGCCAAGGCCGCCGAGGCCGAGTCCGCATGATGGCGTCGGACGTCGACGACGGGCTGGACGACGGCCTCGAGGCCACCACGCCGGTCTGGGCCGTCTTCGGCGACCTGATGGCCGGGCTGCTGGGCGCCTTCGTGCTGATCCTCGTGTTCGTGATGGGCATGCAGCTCGACCTGGCCCAGCGCCTGAAGTCCGAGGTGCAGCAGCGCGAGGCGGAGACGCAGCGCCGCACCGAGCTGGAACGTGCACTGGCCATCCCGCTCGCGGCGGGCCGCGTGACGGTGGCCAACGGCCGCATCGCCATCAACGGCAGCGTGCTGTTCGCGTTCAACTCCGCCGAGCTGCAGCCCGAGGGCCGGCAGGTGCTGGAAAGCCTGGCCGGTCCGCTCGCGGCCTACCTCGCCTCGCGCGACGAGGTGCTGATGGTGAGCGGCTTCACCGACGACCGGCAGGTGCGCGACAGCACCCGCGCGAAGTTCGCCGACAACTGGGAGCTCTCGGCCCAGCGGGCGCTCACCGTGACCCGCGCGCTGATCGAGGAAGGGGTGCCGGCGGCATCCGTGTTCGCCGCGGCCTTCGGGTCGCAGCAGCCGGTGGCGTCGAACGCCGATGCCGCGGGCCGTGCGCTCAACCGGCGCGTCGAGATGGCGCCCACGCCGAAACCGAAGTCGCCATGAGCGAGCCGGGCGAACCGTCGAAGGGGCAGGGCGCGCTCGCGGAACTGAGGGCGCTCGTCGACCGGCTGGGTCGAGCGCCGGCCGTGTCGCTCGCCGCCGTGCCGCTGTCGCGCACCGTGTCGCCGCCACCGCTGAAGGCCGTGCGCGCCTTCCAGGGCACGTGGTCGCGGCTGCGCGCCGAGCAGCGCCTGCGCCAGGTGCTGGCCCACGTGCCGGCGTCGGCCGGGCCGCTGAACTCGTCGCACCTCGTGAACCGGGCGCTGCAGGCCATCAACGACATCTCGCCGGAATACCTCGACGCGTTCATGTCGCACATCGACACGCTGCAGTGGCTGGAGCAGACCATCGACGCGGCCGATCCGCTGCCGAAGAAGCCCGCCGCCCGGGCCCCCCGCAAGGGCTGAGTTCAGCCCGCGGTGGGCGGCACCTGTTTGTCACCCGCCTCGCGCGCCCGGAACACGCCGGCCCGCGCGAGCAGAGAGGTGGTGATGGGCACCGTGATCGACAGGAACACGGGGATCAGCCAGACGTGCAGCACCGGCCGGCCCTCGAGCATCGAGAAGTACAGCACCGACGCGCCGGCCATGCACCACGCGCCGATGGTGGACGCGAGCGCCGGCGAGTGCATGCGCAGGAAGAAGTCGGGCAGGCGCAGCAGCCCCCACATGCCGACCAGCGCGAACAGCGCGCCGACGACGATCAGCAGGGCCACGATGGCCTCGGCCCACAGCGGCACGGCGTTCATTCGATGACCTCCCCGCGCAGCAGGAACTTCGCCATCGAGGCCGAGCCGACGAAGCCGAACAGGGCGATCAGCAGCGCCGCCTCGAAGAACATCTCGCTGGTGTACCGGATGCCCAGCACGAGCATGACGAGCATGCCGCAGATGTAGAGCGCGTCGAGCGCCAGCACGCGGTCCTGGGCCGACGGGCCGCGGAAGATGCGCACCACCGCGAAGGCCATCGCGAGCACGAGGCACACCAGGGCGACGGCGCTCGCGCCGTAGAGAAGAGGGCTCATTCGAAGATCTCCATGAGGGGCTTCTCGTAGTGGGACTTGAGGTGGGCGATGAACGCGGCCTCGTCGTCCAGGTCGAAGACGTGCAGCAGCAGCGTGCCGCGGTCGAGCGACAGTTCGGACCACACGGTGCCGGGGATCACGCACATGATGGCTGCGAGCGCGGCCAGTCCGTGCGGGTCGCGCAGGTCGATCGGCACGCGCACGAAGGTGCCGCTCGGCGGCTTGCGACGGGCGCGGAACACGCCCTGGGCCACCACGAGGTTCGAGACGATCACGTCGCGTCCCACCAGCATGATCAGCTTGAAGACCGTCCACGGCTTGCGGATGCGCGCGGGCGTGGGCCGCAGCGACGCGGTGGCCAGTGGCACGACCACGGCGAGCACGAGGCCGAACAGCCAGTGGCCGAAGCCGAGCGACCCGTTCAGCACGAGCCACAGCGCGAGGATGCTCAGCGAGATGAGCGGGGCGGGGAACAGGCGTTTCATGGCGCGACCCCCGGGGCGGTCTTCGTGGGCGAGGGCATCGGCATCGCCGTGATCACCGCGTCGATGTAGGGCGTGGGGTTCACGAGCGACTCGGCGGTGAGGCGGCCGTACTGCACCGCCGCCTCGCCGTGGGCCACCAGCACGCAGCAGGCGGTCACCAGCAGCGCGATGGGCAGGCATTCGGCGATGCGCAGCTTCGGCGCGGGCCGGTCCTGCGGCGCCCAGAAATGGCGGATGCCGGCACGCGACAGCGCGACCATCGAGACGAGGCCCGAGCCCACCATCAGCACCACGAGGCCCCAGCCGGCGCGGGTCATCTCGGGCGCCGATTCGCCGGCCACCGGGTTCAGCAGCGCGGTGAGCATCGCCAGCTTGCCGATGAAGCCCGACAGCGGCGGCATGCCGCTCAGCAGCAGCGTGCACGCGATGAAGCTCAGGCCCAGGAAGGCCATGGCGGCGGGGATGGCCCGGCCGATCAGGATCTCCTCGTCCTCGTCGAGGTTCATGTGCATGCCCTCGAACTGCGATTCGTCGTCCGCGGCGCCCGGCACCGTGTCACCCTCCGGCCGCGCGCCGGCGGCCACGCGGGAGCGTTCCACCAGCTCGGCCAGCAGGAAGAACGCGCTGACCGACAGGGTGGAGCTGGCGAGGTAGTACAGCGCCCCCGCGGTGAGCGCGGGCTGCCCGAAGCCGATGGCCGCGAGCAGCGTGCCCGACGAGATCAGCACGCTGAAGCTCGCCAGCCGCCCGAGGCGCTTGGCGCCCAGCATGCCGAGCGAGCCGAAGCCGACGGTGAGCAGGCCGCCCACGACGAGCCAGTCGCCCCCGAACTGCGCGGACGGGCCGGCCTGCTCGGAGAACATCAGCGTCCACAGGCGCAGCATCGCGTAGACGCCCACCTTCGTCATGATCGCGAAGAGGCCGGCCACCGGCGCGCTGGCGCCGGAGTACGCGGGCTCGAGCCATGCGTTCATGGGCCACATGGCGGCCTTCGCGAGGAAGGCGGTGGCGAGGATCGCGGCGCCGGCGTGCAGCAGCCCGCGGTCGTCCACCGGGATGTGCGGGATCTTCACGGCGAGGTCGGCGAAGTTCAGCGTGCCGGTGACGCCGTAGATCATCGCCGCGCCGATCAGGAAGAACGACGACGCCACGAGGTTGATCGCGATGTAGTGCAGGCCCGCGCTGACCCGCTGGCGGCCGGAGCCGTGCAGCATCAGTCCGTACGACGCCGACAGCATCACCTCGAAGAACACGAAGAGGTTGAACAGGTCGGCCGTCAGGAAGGCGCCGTACAGGCCCATCAGCTGGATCTGGAACAGCGGGTGGAAGTGCACGCCCGCGCGGTCCCAACGCGCCACCGCGAAGAGCAGGGCGCCGAGCGCGACGCCGCCCGCGAGCACGAGCATCAGCGCGCTCAGCCGGTCGACGGCCAGCACGATGCCGTACGGCACGTCCCAGTTCGACGGCAGGTACACGCCGACGACGCCGGGCACCCCGGCGTGGTCCACCCAGCGCAGCAGGGCGATGGAGATGCCGAGGCCGCACAGCGTGGAGAAGACGTTGATCCAGCCCTTGAGCCGGCGGCGCTTCTCGCCGAGCAGCATCATCAGCGCCGCCGTCAGCATCGGCAGCAGGATGGGCGCGATGACGAGGTGGGGCCAGAGCCCGGGGGCGAGGGCCTGCAGGGTCGGATGGATCATCCGTGCCCCCCGTCGCCATCGACGTGGTCGGTGCCGGTGAAGCCGCGCGACGCGAGCAGCACCACGAGGAAGAGCGCGGTCATCGCGAAGCCGATGACGATGGCCGTCAGCACGAGGGCCTGCGGCATCGGGTCGGTGTAGTGCTCGAGGTCGGCGGGCAGGCCCGGGCGGATGATGGGTTCGTTGCCGATGGACAGGCTGCCCATGCTGAAGATGAACAGGTTCACGGCGTACGACAGCAGCGACAGGCCCATGATGACCTGGAAGGTGCGCGGGCGCAGCAGCAGCCACACGCCCGAGGCGGCGAGGACGCCGATCGCGATGGCGATGATTTCTTCCATCAGGCGGCTCCGGAGGCGGGGCGGTCCTTGCGGTGGCTTCGGACCGATTGGTGGGAAATGGCGGTGAGGATCAGCAGCGTGGACCCCACGACGGCCGCGAACACGCCGATGTCGAAGAACATGGCGCTCGCCACGTGCAGTTCGCCGACGAGCGGCAGGTGCAGGTGCGCCGTGTGCGTGGTCAGGAACGGGTAGCCGAACCACCACGACCCGAGGCCCGTGCCCAGCGCGAACAGCAGGCCGACGGCGATCCAGCGGGGCGGGCGCAGCCGCATGTGCTCCTCCACCCAGGTGGTGCCGGCCACGATGTACTGCACGATGAACGCGATGGCGACCACGAGGCCGGCCACGAAGCCGCCGCCCGGTTCGTTGTGGCCGCGCATGAAGAGGTACATCGCGATCACCCACGACAGCGGCAGCAGCAGCCGCACCAGCACGGCGGGCACCAGCAGGTAGCCCTGGGCGGTGTCGTCCGCGGTGCGGGCATTGACGAGGTCGGTGGCCAGGTCGCGCGGCACGGCGCGCTGCTGCGCGGGCTGCTCGATGCTTTCACCCGGCGGGCGGAAGCGGCGCAGCAGCGCGTACACGGTCAGCGCCACGGCCGAGAGCACGGTGATCTCGCCCATGGTGTCGAAGCCGCGGAAGTCGACCAGCATCACGTTGACGACGTTGGTGCCGCCCCCCTCGGGCAGCGCGCGCGACAGGAAGAACGGCGAGATGCTCTGTGGCGCGGCGCGCGTCAGCATCGCGTACGACAGCGCGGCCATGCCGATGCCCACGACGGCGGACAGCGCGAAGTCGCGCGCGCGGCGGGCGCGGGCGCGCAGGTCGGTGCGCAGCTCGCGGGCGTTGGCCTCGATGCGCTTGGGCAGCCAGCGCAGGCCCAGCAGGATCAGCACGGTGGTCACCACTTCGACGGTGAGCTGCGTGAGCGCGAGGTCGGGCGCCGAGAACCACACGAAGGTGATGCAGGTGGACAGTCCCGCGCCGGCCATCATCGTCAGCGCCGCGAGCCGGTGGTACTTCGCCTGCCACGCCGCGCCGATCGCGCACACGATGCCGATCACCCAGATGCCGGCGAAGATCGGTGACATCGGGATGCGTGGCCGGTCGCCCCAGCCGAGGTGCTGGCCCCAGAGCGGCGCCGAGGCGAACACCACGGCCACGAGCACCATCCGGAACATCTGTGACTGCAGCCGCGTGGTGCCGAAGGCGCGCAACCCGCGGCGTCCGAACCAGCTGAGGAACACGAGCGAACGCTCGAAGAAGCGCTTGCCGCTCAGCAGCGAGATCACCGGCGGGGCCGGGAAGCGGCCGCGCTTGAGCTGCTTGCGCAGCAGCAGGTAGAACACCGTGCCGCCACCGAGCGCGACCAGGCTCATGAACATGGGCGCGTTCCAGCCGTGCCACACGGCCAAGCTGTAGGTGGGCAGCGTGCCGCCGACCACCGGGCTGGCCGCGGTGGCGAGGAACTGCCCCACGGACCACGCCGGCGCGATGCCCACCACGAGGCAGGCCAGCACGAGCAGCTCGACCGGCACGCGCATCCAGCGCGACGGTTCGTGCGGTGTGCGGGGCAGGTCCTCGGCCAGCGGGCCGAAGAAGACGTCGTACGTGAAGCGCAGCGAGTACGCCACGCTGAAGATGCCCGCGAGCGTGGCCGCGACGGGCAGCGCGAACTCGACCCACGGCGCCGACGACACGAACACCGTCTCGGCGAAGAACATCTCCTTCGACAGGAAGCCGTTGAGCAGCGGCACGCCCGCCATCGCGGCCGCGGCCACCATGGCCAGCGTGCCGGTGATGGGCAGCGCCTTGTAGAGGCCGTTCAGGCGGCGGATGTCGCGGGTGCCCGTCTCGTGGTCGACGATGCCGGTGGCCATGAACAGCGACGCCTTGAAGGTGGCGTGGTTCATGATGTGGAAGACGGCGGCCACGGCCGCCAGGTCGCTGTTGAGGCCCAGCAGCAGCGTGATCAGGCCCAGGTGGCTGATGGTGGAGTACGCCAGCAGCCCCTTCATGTCGTTCTGGAACATGGCCGCGTACGCGCCGAGCAGCAGCGTGCACGCCCCGGCCCCGCCCACCGTCCAGAACCACAGGTCGGTGCCCGACAGCACGGGCCACAGCCGCGCGAGCAGGAAGACGCCGGCCTTCACCATCGTGGCCGAGTGCAGGTAGGCCGACACCGGCGTGGGCGCCGCCATCGCGTGCGGGAGCCAGAAGTGGAACGGGAACTGCGCGCTCTTGGTGAGCGCTCCCAGCAGCACGAGCACGAGCGCGACGGGGTAGAGCGGGTGGCCGCGCACCAGGTCGCCGGACTTCAGCACCACGTCGAGGTCGAAGCTGCCGACGATGCGCCCGATCAGCAGCACCCCCACCAGCAGGCACAGGCCGCCGGTGCCGGTGACCACGAGCGCCATGCGCGCGCCGCGGCGGGCATCGGTGCGGTGGTGCCAGTAGCCGATCAGCAGGAACGAGAAGAGGCTCGTCAGTTCCCAGAACAGCACGAGCTGCACGAGATTGCCGGACAGCACGACGCCCGTCATCGCGCCCATGAACGCGAGGAAGAACGCGAAGAAGCGCGGCACCGGGTCGGCCGGGGACATGTAGTACCGCGCGTACATCACGACCAGCGCGCCCACGCCCAGCACGAGCATGGAGAACATCCACGCGAAACCGTCCATGCGGAAGACGATGTCGATGCCCAGCGAGGGCAGCCACGCGATCTGTTCGCGTATCACCTCGCCCTGGGCGATGCGCGGGAACAGCATCGCCACCTGCACCGCGCCGGCGAGCGCGATCAGGCCGGCGAGCGTGGACTCGCGGTTGCGTGCATTGGCAGGCAGCAGCGCCGCGATGACGCTGCCGAGGAAGGGGAGGAGGACGAGGTAGGCAAGGGGCATCTCCGGTCCATTCTAAGGAATGAAATCCGGAGGCCCGTCCTCGGCGGCCACGGGACGGTCGAAACGGGCCGGCGCGGTGCGGTCAGAAGCGCCGGTCGAGGGTCATGACGTCGTTGCTGCGGGTCATCTGGAACCGCGACAGGAAGCTGTTGCCGAGCAGCACGTAGGGCATCGACGCGGGCACCACCACGGCCTCCACGTCGCGCACGGTCACGTCACCCACCCGCACCGCCGCGAGCCGCACGGCATGCACGGTGACCTCGCCGCCGGCGGTGTGGGCCTTGCCCTGGCGCCCCTGGCGGTACTTCACGCCGAGGCGGTCGGCCTCGGACTGGCTCAGGGCCACGGAGGTGGCGCCGGTGTCCACCATGAACTGCGTGCTGTTGCCGTTGATGGACCCGATGGCCATGAAGTGCCCGCCCGTGCCGGCCGACAGCACGATGCGCGAGCCGTCGCCGGGGGTGTCCGGGCTGTTGCCCACGTGGCCCGCGCCGAGCTGCAGCGTGAGGCGGCGGCCGCCCACGTCGACCACGGACTGGTCGGGGCCCGTGCTGAGCAGCCGCACGCCGTTCACGGTGCTGCCCACGGCCACGGTGCGCGGCTGGCCGTCGATGATCAGCAGGGCCTTGCTGGCGCCGAGGCTGCCGCTCATCGACACCTGCTGCGCGGCGGCGAGGCCGGCCCACCCCGCGAGGACGAGGCCCGCGACCCTGTGGCGCACGGGATCAGTCCCGGAAGTTGTTGAACGACAGCGGGGCGTCGGGCACGTCGGCGCGGATCAGCGCCATGGCCGCCTGCAGGTCGTCGCGCTTGGCGCCCGTCACGCGGACGGTGTCGCCCTGGATCGAGGCCTGCACCTTGAGCTTGCTGCCCTTGATGACGGTCTGGATCTTCTTCGCGGTGTCGGAGTCGATGCCGCTCTTGACGGTGATCAGCTGCTTGACCTTGTCGCCGCCGATCTTCTCGATCTTCGCGGTGCGGTCCATGAAGCGGATGTCGACGCTGCGCTTGGTGAGCTTGGCGATCAGGATGTCGAGCACCTGGCTGATCTGGAAGTCGCTGTCGGCGAAGACGGTGAGCTCCTTCTCCTTGAGCTCGACCTTGGCGGACGAGCCCTTGAAGTCGAAGCGCGTGCCGATTTCCTTGGCGGTCTGGTCGACGGCGTTGCGCACTTCCACGAGGTTGGGGTCGAGGACGGCATCGAAGCTGGGCATGGGTTTTCTCGGGTTCACTGAATCAGCGAAAATTCTGCCATGCAAATCGAGTCCGGCGTCAGCCTGAAACCCTACAACACCTTCGGCCTGCCCGCGGTCGCCCAGACGCTCGTGCGTGTCACGGACGACGCGGGGGTGCGCCTGGTGGTCGACCACCCGGACCTGGGCCGTGCCCCGAAGTTCATCCTCGGCGGCGGCAGCAACATCGTGCTCACCCGCGACATGCCCCAGGTGGTGCTGAAGGTGGAGGTGCGCGGCCGCCGCGTGGTCGAGGAACGCGCCGACGCCTGGATCGTCGAGGCCGGCGCCGGCGAGACCTGGCACGACTTCGTCGCCTGGACCCTCGACCACGGCCTGCCGGGCCTCGAGAACCTCGCGCTGATCCCCGGCACCGTGGGGGCGTCGCCCGTGCAGAACATCGGCGCCTACGGCATCGAGGTGAAGGACCGCTTCGACTCGCTCGACGGCGTGGACCTGCTCACGGGCCGCAGCGTCACGCTGAACGCGGAATTCTGCGCCTTCGGCTACCGCGACAGCGTCTTCAAGCATTCGCTCGCCGGCCGGGTGGTCATCACCCGCGTGCGGTTCCGTCTGCCGAAACCCTGGCAGCCGGTGCTGGGCTACCTCGAGATCGAGCGCAAGATGGCCGAACACGGCGTCACCCGGCCCGAGGCGCGGCAGGTCTTCGACTGGATCTGCGCCATCCGGCGCGCCAAGCTGCCCGATCCGGCGGTGGTGGGCAACGCCGGCAGCTTCTTCAAGAACCCGGTGGTCACGCCCGAGCAGTGCCGCGACATCATCGGCCGCGACCCCGAGATCGTGCACTACCCCATGCCCGACGGCACCATGAAGCTCGCGGCCGGCTGGATGATCGACGCGTGCGGCTGGAAGGGCAAGACGGTGGGCAAGGCCGGCGTCTACGAGAAGCAGGCGCTGGTGCTGGTCAACCGCGGCGGGGCCATCGGCTCCGAGGTGATGCTGCTCGCCAAGGCCATCCAGGAGAGCGTGTACGGCCGATTCGGCATCCGCCTCGAACCCGAACCGGTGGTGGTGTGAGCATGGGCCTCGACCTGAAGCGCCTGTGGCGCCCCATCGCGGCGATGGTCGCGGTGATCGTCTCGTCGAACTGGCTGGTGCAGTTCCCCATCAACGACTGGCTCACCTGGGGCGCGTTCACGTACCCCGTGGCCTTCCTTGTCACCGACCTGACGAACCGGGCCGTGGGCGCGCAGGCCGCGCGGCGGGTGGTGTGGATCGGCTTCCCGGTGGCGGTGGCCGTGTCGCTCGCGCTCGCGCCGTGGCGCATCGGCGTGGCGTCGGGGGCGGCCTTCCTGATCGCCCAGCTGATGGACGTGGCGGTGTTCAACCGCTGGCGGCAGGGCAGCTGGTGGAAGGCGCCGCTGATCGGGTCGGTGGTGGCGTCGGTGGTCGACACCGCGGTGTTCTTCTCGATCGCGTTCGCGGGGACGGACCTCGACTGGATGCAACTGGCCGCAGGGGACCTGGGGATCAAGTGGCTGATGGCGGCGGTGCTGTTGCTGCCTTATCGCTGGATGCTCCCGCATCTGCAGGCGTGGGCGCCATCCGACCGTGTCATCCCGGCGAACGCCGGGACCCACTGACCCGGTGGGCCCCGGCGTTCGCCGGGGTGACGGTGGTTTATCCGAAATGGCAGATGTAGTGCAGGGTCTGCGTCACTTCGATGTCGAACGACGAGTTGCCCGGCACCGAGAACGACTGGCCACCCGAGTACGTCTTCCACTCGCTTTCGCCCTTGAGCTTCACGCGGCAGCTGCCGTCGATCAGTTCCATGATTTCCGGGGCGCCGGTGCCGAAGTTCAGCGTGGCCGGCAGGATGACGCCGACGCTCTTTTTCGTGCCGTCGGCGAGTTCGATGCCGTGCGAGACGCACTTGCCGTCGAAGTAGACGTTGGCCTTGGTGCTGACCTTGCCGGACAGGCTCTGGGTGATGTTGCTCATGACAGTGGGCGGTTTCGTGAGGAAATCGCGATTCTAGACACCGGAAAGAGGGGGCCGGGAGCGGGGTGGCCTGCGATAAGCTCTCGCCCCATGTCCGGACCCGCCCCGCGCGCCTCATGACCAGCAGTCTCCCCCCCACCACCAGCACCGGCAGCGCGCCGCTGCAGGACGAACACGACGCGCTGCCCGTCGGCACGCGCCTGGGCGAGTTCGAGATCCTGAAGGTGCTGGGCGTGGGCGGCTTCGGCATCGTGTACCTCGCGATGGACCACGCCCTCGACCGCCTCGTGGCCGTCAAGGAGTACATGCCGTCGATGATGGCGGCCCGCGGGCGCGGCACCGAGGTGTCGCTGCGCTCCAGCATGCACCAGGACACGTTCAACATCGGCCTGCGTTCGTTCGTGAACGAGGCCAAGCTGCTCGCCCGGTTCAACCACCCGTCGCTGGTGAAGGTGTACCGCTTCTGGGAAGCCAATGGCACGGCGTACATGGCGATGCCGTTCTACCCGGGCCGCACGCTCAAGGACGAGCGCCGGGCGATGCTGCAGACGCCCGATGAAAGCTGGCTGCGGGGCCTCGTCGACCCGCTGCTCGGGGCGATGGAGGTGCTGCACAAGGAAAGCGTCTACCACCGCGACATCGCCCCCGACAACATCCTGCTGCTGCCCGACGGCCCGCCGGTGCTGCTCGACTTCGGCGCGGCCCGCGCCGTGATCGGTGACCGCACGCAGTCGCTCACCGCCGTGCTCAAGCCGAGCTACGCGCCCATCGAGCAGTACGCCGACGTGGGCCACCTGCGCCAGGGTCCGTGGACTGACCTCTACGCCCTCGGCGCGGTGCTGCACTTCGTCGTGACCGGTCGCCCGCCGAAGCCGTCGGCCTCGCGGGCGGTGCACGACGACCACGTGCCGCTCACCACGCTCCCGCGCGAGGTCACGGGCAGCATGCCGCTCAAGGTGCTCAAGGCCATCGACTGGGCCCTGACCGTGAGCCCGCACACGCGGCCGCAGAACGTGCAGCAGTTCCGCGACGCGCTCGAGGGCCGGGTGGACCCGCCCGAGCAGCCCGCGCCGACGCCGGCCGCCCCCGCCGTGCCGGTGACCGCTCCCGCGGCGGGTTGGGACCGCACCCAGCAGACCGACGACGCGCCATCCGTCGACCTCGAACTGACCGTGGTGACCCAGCCGGCGGCGACGCCGGCCGACGCCACCGTCGCCGTGCCGCCCCGCGGCGCCACGGTGACCGCGCCGGCCCGCCCGCCGGCCGTCGCCGCCCCGGTGCCCACGCCGCCCCCGCCACCGCCCGCACCGCCGGCCGTGTCGACGCCGCCCGTGGCACCGCCGCCCCCGCGCACGTCCCGCGCGCTGCCGCCGCTGTTCGAAGGTGCCGACGCGCCCACCGAACCGGCCGCCTCGTCGTCGCGCACCGGGCTGATGCTGGGCGTGCTCGGCGCCGTGGTGCTCGTGGTGCTGGGCCTGGCCTACCTGTTGCTGAAGGACCGCATGGGCCGTCCGGCCGCGCCGGTCGATGCGCCCGCCGTGGCCGCGTCGGCTGCGACGCCGGTGCCCGTCATCGTCGCCCCGACCACGCCGACCCCGACCCCCACCACGCCGGCGGTCGACCCGACCCCGGCCGCCGTCGCGCCGCCGCCGGTGGTCGCCGTGCCGAACTGGTCCGCCAGCGCCGTCACTCCGCAGGCCGCGCCGCCCGTGGCGACGCCGGTCGCGCCGCCGCCCGTGGCCGCCGTGCCCGCCACGTCGCCGCCGCCGCGCGCCAACCCGCAGCCGGCGAAGCCCCGCACGCCGGCGGCCACGACGCCCCAGGCGCCCGCCGCGGCCGTCCAGACGCCCCGCGACGTCTGCAACGCCCGCGCCACCGGCTCCATGTCCAGCTGCATGCAGCGGGTCTGCACGCAGGGTGCGCTGGTGGATCATCCGGAGTGCGTGAAGCTGCGCCGCGACTCGGAGTGGTGACCGGCTGAAGCGCCGGCGCGGCAACCGGCGTACAGTGGCCGCACCATGCCGTTCGTCTACATCAAGGTGCCCGCCGCCCGCCACGCCGAGGTGCGCGACCTCACGCTGGAGGAGGGCGTGGCCCGCGCGCTGGCCGAGCGGCGGCTGGGCGAGGTGATCAGCTCGGGCGAGTCGCTCGGTGATTCCGGCGCCGATGGCGCGCGCCGGGTGGCCTTCCACCGCATCGACGTCGACGTGAGCGACCTGGCCCCGGCGCTCGTGCTGTTCCAGCAGGTGCTGCCGGGTCTCGGCGCACCGGCCCTCACCGAGGTGCACTACACCGAGAACCGGCAGGCGATGTTCGACGTGTACGGGCCGTCGGGCTGGACATCCGCGCCGGTCCGGCGTTCCTGACCGTCACGCGGGTCATCCGGCGGGCAGGTCGCAGAAGAGGCACTCGCCCCCCGCGCGCTGCTGCAGCCGCAGCCAGGTCTGCTGCAGCAGCCAGGCATCCACGCTCGCGCGGTGGCGCGCCACCGAGAACTCCCGCGACACCTGCTCCTTCGCGCGCTGCCAGCGCATGGCGGTGTCCTCGTCCAGCAGCTTGCGCAGGCTGTCGAGGCGGAACAGCGGCACCACGCCGGCTTCCTCGAACAGCGCCGACAGCCACGCGTAGTCGTGGCCCCAGGCGTCGGAGTAGAGGGTCAGGCCGCGCAGCCGGTCGTTGAGCACGCGCGCCACCTCGTCCACCGTCCGGCCGTGGCTCTCGAGCGCGGTGCGGGGGATGTGGTGCACGGCCTCGGCCGACGCGTCCCAGTGGGTCCAGCCGGGCGCCGGGCGCACCAGCGTGCAGTACGTGGAGCCGTCGGCCAGGATGTACCCGATCTCGATGGGGTAGCTGGCCCGGCCGAAACCCGAGGCCTCGATGTCGAGGATGGCCGGCACGTCCACGCGCGTGCGCGTGGCGGGCGGTGCGGATGCGATGACGGCGGCCATGGTCCCCTGAAGCAAGTTGCCGGCCCGGGTCGGTCAGTTGGCCGCGATGCGCGTGATGCCCGACAGGCCCAGCACGTACAGCGCACCGTCGTTGCCGACGGCCAGGTCGACCGGGTTGGCGGCCAGCGTGGCGAAGGTGCTGGCCGCGTTGCCGTTGGCGAGGTCGAGCCGGCCCACGTAGCGGCTCACGTAGTCGGCGAAGAAGTAGTTGCCGCGGTAGGCGGCGGGGAAGGGGCCGCTCGCCGGGTAGAAGGCGCCGCCGGCGATCGAGAAGCCGGTGAGGAAGCCGCCCGGCCCTGAACCGGCCGGCGAGGCGGCGCTGTGCTTGTACGCGAACAGCGGCGCGGTGATGCCGGCGGCCATGGTGGGACCCTCGGTGGACGGCCAGCCATAGTTGGCCCCGGCCGCGCCGACGTTGACTTCCTCCCACGTCGCTTCGCCCACGTCGTTGATGTAGAGCGTGCCGGTGGTCGGCTGCACCGTGAAGGTGAACGGGTTGCGCAGCCCCCGCGCCCAGATGGCGCGGGCCTGGCCCGCCTGCGTCGCGTAGTGCGGGTTGTCGGTGGGGATCGTGCCGTCGTCGTTGAACCGCAGGATCTTGCCGAACACGTCGGTGAGCAGCGGCGACTTCGAGCCGTTCGCGTTGTCGCCCACGCCCACGTAGAGCTTGCCGTCCTGGCCGAAGTGGATCGCGCCGCCGTTGTGATTGGTGGCGTTGCTCAGCACCGGAAGATTCACCAGCGGATCCTCGACCCCGTCCGACGTGTCCCCGCTCACCACGTAGCGGCTGATGCGGCCGTGCGAGCCGCCGGCCGTGCTGGTGTAGTGCAGGTACAGCCAGCCGTTGGTGGCGAAATTCGGGTGCAGCGCGATGCCGATGAAGCCGCGTTCGCCCGCCGAGTCGGTGTTGGCGGTGTTGTCGATGAGAGGGGTGGGCAGCAGGGCGCCGTTCTTCACGATGCGGATCGTGCCGCCCTTCTGGGCGATGAAGAAGCGGCCATCGGGCGCCTGGGCCATCGATGTGGCGCTGCTGAGGCCGGTGATCCACGCGTTGTTCTGCGTGAAGGCCTTCGAGACGGTGCCCGTGCCGCCGAAGCGGACGGTGGCCGCGGACCAGTCGGACAGGTTGCCCGCCGCGTCGCGCGCGCGGGCGCGCACCACGTGCTGGCCGGCGGCGTGGTCGGCGACCGCCACGGTGGTGGAGAAGGGCGCCGTGGTGTCGGCGGCGCCGAGCGACACGCCGTCGATCTGGAACTCGACGGAGGCGACCCCCACGTTGTCGGTGGCCGTGGCCTCGATCGCGAGCGTGCCGGTCAGTGCGTCGGCCAGGTCGACCGGCGAGGTCAGGCTGGCAACCGGCTTCACCGTGTCGCCCCCGCCGGTGTCGGCGGGCGGGTCGTCGCCGCCGCAGGCCACCAGGGCGCCGCCGAGGCCGGCGCAGAGGGTGATCAGGCGAAAGCGGGAGAGGGTCTGCTGCTTCATGGGGGCCTCGGTCGGTCGACGGGGTGGGTGCGAAGTTGTGCCACAGAACCCCGCGGACCGGGAAACCAGTTGTTCTAAGCCCTGCTTTCCACACGAGCTTGGGACGCCGTCGTGCGGGTTTGTACCAAGGGTTCGGGTCATGACCGTGACAGGCGAAATCGCCGCATTCGGCTATATCTCGTGGATCGACCAAAACGCTCTGGAGATGCCCGTGTCCGCCGATGTGAATCCCGCCCGTCCTCACGAAGCCGTCTGGCCCAAGCGCCTGCCCCGCGAACTCGTCGTGCCCACCACGTCGCTGTGGTTCAACCTCGAGGTGTCCGCGCGCCGCTACCCGCAGAAGGCGGCGTACGTGTTCTTCGGGAAACCGGTCTCGTACGCCGAACTGCAGCAGCAGGCGGAGTCCATCGCCGGGTGGCTGCAGGAAGTGGGCGTGAAGAAGGGCGACCGCGTGGCGCTCTACATGCAGAACTGCCCGCAGTTCGTCGCCGCGTACTACGGCATCCTGCGCGCGGACGCGGTGGTGGTGCCGGTCAACCCGATGAACAAGGCCGACGAGTTCGGCCACTACATCATCGACCCGGCCGCCCGCGTGGCGATCTGCACGGCCGACGGCGCGGCCGTGGTGGCCGCGGCCAACGCCACCGTGCCGGAGGGCCAGCGCCTGACCCACGTGCTGGTGAGCCGCTTCACCGACGCGATGCCCGACGGTCCCATCGACCCCGACCTGGCGCCGCCCGCGCCGGTCGAGGCCTGGCTGCGCCTCGACCCGCCGCTGCCCGAGTCCACCCCGGCCACGTCGTACGTGCGCTGGACCGACGTGCTCGCCGCGAAGCGCGTGCCCGGCCCGCACACGGCCGGCCCGGACGACCTCGCCGTGCTGCCCTACACCTCGGGAACCACCGGCAACCCGAAGGGCTGCATGCACACGCACGGCACGGTGATGTCGAACACCGTGGGCATCCAGTGGGCGCACGGTGGCCCCGAGGCCGTGAGCCTGGGCGTGGTGCCCATGTTCCACATCACCGGCATGACCGGCACGGTGTGCGCCGCCGTGTTCGCCGGCAGCACCGTCGTGATCCTGCCGCGCTGGGACCGCGAGCTGGCCGGCCGCATGATCTCTCGCTACCGGGTCACGCACTTCACGTGCATTCCCACGATGATCATCGACCTGTTCGGCAGCCCGAACTACAAGAGCTTCGACCTGAGCAGCCTGAAGGCGCTCAACGGCGGCGGCGCGGCCATGCCGCAGGCCGTGGCCGAACGCCTGCTGAAGGAATTCGACCTCGTGTTCGCCGAAGGCTACGGCCTCACCGAGACCTGCGCCGCGACGCACGCGAACCCGCCCGAGCGCGCGAAGCAGCAGTGCCTGGGCATCCCCACCTTCGGCGTCGACTCACGCGTGGTGGACCCGCTCACGCTGAAGGAAATGCCCGTGGGCGAGGTGGGCGAGATCATCAGCCACGGCCTGCAGGTCTTCAAGGGCTACTGGAACCAGCCCGACGCCACGGCGGCCGCGTTCGTCGAGTTCGAGGGCAAGAAGTTCTTCCGCACCGGCGACCTCGGCCGCATGGACGAGGAAGGCTACTTCTTCATCACCGACCGCCTGAAGCGCATGATCAACGCGAGCGGCTTCAAGGTGTGGCCGGCCGAGGTGGAGATGCTGCTCTACAAGCACCCGGCGGTGCAGGAGGCCTGCATCATCGCGGCCCAGGACGCCTACCGCGGCGAGACCGTGAAGGCCGTGGTCGTGCTGCGCGCCGAGGCGAAGGGCAAGACCGAGCCGGACGACATCACGAACTGGGCCAAGGACCACATGGCGGCCTACAAGGTGCCGAAGATCGTGCAGTTCGTCGACTCGCTGCCCAAGTCGGGCTCGGGCAAGGTCATGTGGCGCTTGCTGCAGGACCAGGAAAAGCAGTGATCCTCCAACCTCGGTCACCCCGATGAAAATCGGGGCCTACCGCCGGCCGACGCGCTGCCGCACCCGTGGATCCCGGCGTTCGCCCATTGCTGTCCGGGGAAAGTTTTGGCGGTTCAAAAACTTGCCGTCATCCCGGCGAAAGCCGGGACCCACAGCGTCGATGGAACGCTCGGAAGGTGGCGGCGTCTGGCGTGACGTTTTCTCTTGGGGAGAGGCCGCGCCGGGTCTCGGCCCGGCAGCCGAGTTCCTTTCTTGGCGCCAAGAAAGGAACCAAAGAAGCG